>Ga0326728_10000685_pt1 | contig 129449 bp, 93 predicted proteins | sample MB3enrmetagenome_FD_207602 | JGI IMG/M metagenome (GOLD analysis project Ga0326728, IMG submission 207602) | Lab enriched peat soil microbial communities from McLean, Ithaca, NY, United States - MB31MN | ecosystem: Environmental > Terrestrial > Soil > Wetlands > Peat | place: USA: New York...
CAACTGCCGCCAGCTCCCGAAGCTTGGATTTTAGAACCCAAGACGAGGCCTATGCCGCTAATGGGTTCAACAAATTGGGCTTATGGTGTGAGATAGGAAGTGGTACAAAGAACGGGGGCAGGTCACTGTAACAGGACAAAAGCCCGTCCTGTAGGCAGTCCGGCACGTCCTGTAACAGGACAAAAGCCCGTCCTGTAGGCGGTCCGGCACGTCCTGTAACAGGTCAAAAGCCCGTCCTGTAGGCGGTCCAGTGCGTCCTGTAACAGGTCAAAAGCCCGTCCTGTAGGCGGTCCAGTGCGTCCTGTAACAGGACAAAACCCGTCCTGTAGGCGGTCCAGCGCGTCCTGTAACAGGACAAGGGTCGTCCCGTAGGGGCACCTATGAAGCGACCACCTCCTCCGTTTGAATCCGGCCGCCACCAGGATGATCCCCCTAGAAACAAGAGCCCCTTTCACCCTTTTACCCACTATTGTTCTGGTGATTTATGACGTTAGGTTGGGTACCCAATCATTGGAGAAATCCGCCTAAATGCGCCCTTATATATCTGGTTCTTTTTATCGGTTCATCGTTCCCGCCTTATTCCTGGCCCTCCTTTGGGGGCCTTCCTCGCTGTCGGCCCAGACCAAGGTTCTCATTTACTACAACAATGAAAACCTGGTGAATTCCACCCAACCGATGACCGCGGTGTCAGCTATCCTCACGGCCCAAGGCGCCCAGGTGACGGCTATCCCCATCCCTGTCGCGGGATATTGTCCCTCCGGCGACAACTGGGGCTCTTACAACCAGGTCTGGGACCTGCGGATGTACGCCAACGCGACGGCTGGCTGCCCTTTTCCGACCCCTGAATATGACGCCTTCACCGCCTGTTGGCAGAGTCAAGCGGCTACTTACCTGCAATCGTGCGGAAGTCTCTTCATCGACGGTGAGTTCACCTCTTTCAACAGCAAGAATATCGGTATCAGCGACTTTCTCATCTCTATCGGGGCCGTCAGCGCCGGATACACCGACTGCCCGGGCGTGAGCGGCAACGGGGAGGACGCGACGACGGCGGTCCTTCCCTGCGACATCCCGGGCCAGTCAGGCCCGACCAGCTTCTATGGCGTTGATTTGGGGGGCATCCCGATCGGATACCTCAACGGGTACAATTTCGTCAGCGACCCGGTCGTGAGTGATTGGTTGGACGGCGTGAACCGCTCCATCGTTTCCGGCTGGCAGGGTAGCCTGGGGCAGATGGCCAACCTGACCGGGAATGTGGGCAACCTCGTGACCGTCTGGGATAGCGACTTTGTGACCCAGCCCTATTTCTCGGGCACCATAAAGACCGTGAACACGAATTTCGTGCAAAGCGTCTACAGTTTCCTGTCCACGGTGGCCTGCGCGACCAACACCCCGACCTCCACGCCCACCTCAACATCCACCCCTACCCAAACTTTCACGCCCACTCAGACCTCAACACCCGATCTGTCCGCCATACCCACCCTTACCTCGACCCCCATTGATACGGCCACCCTGACCCCAACGGACTCGGCCACCTGTAGTTTCACCCCAAGCCCGACCCCGACACCTTCGTCAACGGCGAGCGGTTCGATGACGGCTTCGCCAACCCTCACCGTGACCTCAACCGCCTCCCAGACCCCGACTGATACGCCAACTTCCAGCAGTACGATGACGGCTTCACCGTCATTCACTATGACCGCGACCATAACCCAGACCCCTACCGCCTCATCCACATCAACCGGGACGCCCTCGCCGACACCAACCCCTAACCCCTCACTACTATCTCCAACCTTTTCTCCCACCCCCACCCCTTCTTGGACTGCCACATCCTCCTTCACCAGTACCCTGACGCCGACGGCGACCTTAAGCCCCACCGCCACCGGGACGGTCACGTCCACTTTCACGGCTACCTTGAGCCCTACGATCACCCTTAGCCCCACACCCAAGCCCGTGACAGCCACCGTTATTTCACCCCCCTATCCCGATCCCGTCTTGGGGCACGGCCCGGTTTATTTCAATCTGGAAGTTCCTGGTACGGCCCAGGTGGATTGGTCGATCTTTACCGTAGCTTTCCGCAAGATCCGGGAAGAAACGTTCCCCGTTTCAGGCGCGGGCATCTTTCAGTGGGATTTGAAGGACAAGTCAGGCGTATGGGCGGCTAACGGCCCTTATTACCTGCGGGTTCAAGTGAAGGAAAGCAGAGGCACGGTCACACGCATCCTGAAGATCCTGGTCCTTCGCTAGCGCTCGATAACAGGGGTGAGGTCGAAAAAAACAGGGCCAAGTGACACGCTTGACCGCGTGTAACCTGGCCCCAACTTCCTGAAAACCCCGCAAAACCTAAATCACTGGATCATTCGAATTTTATTACCGTAAGTATCAGCCACATAAATAGTCGTGCCGGAAGCATTGATGGCTACGCCGTCGGGATAATAGAACGAAGAGGAAACGGGGCGCATGCCGGCTTAGACAGGCGCCCCCCGAACCTTCGACAAGCTAAAAGTGGTAAACCAGGGACAGGTTGGTGGTAAACCCCGAAAAATCCACGACCGCGTATCGAAGATCTTGCCCCGCGAAAGGGACCGAATAGTCGATGATCGTTCCTCTGATCGGATCATACCCAGGCGCATTAGATATCCCCAAAGCATATGGCGCGTGAGCGGAGGTAACCTGCCCATAACCGTTGAGGCTGTTGGAGGTGACCTGGCCGAAGGCGGCCAAAAGCCCTTTGAAATCCAAACCAAGGGATACATTCCTAGAGATCTGCATTTCCTCCCCTATCCCCAAACTCCCACCAAGAATATCACCGGTAAAGGTGGCTGATTCCCCATTGGCCAAGCCTCCCGTACCACCGTAATAATTCACATCGGTATGGTAATAGCCCCCTCCGATCACCGCGTAGGTGCGAAAACCCCCGCCTTTGAACAGGGTACGGTAATAATTCAGGGTAACGTCGTCCAAGGTGGGGGCCACACTGTAGGTATAGTTGCCGCTCCCCAATCCACGGGTAATGGATTCTGTTGGGCAGTATATTTGATGAATCTCGATGGAAAGTGCGTTGTCCTGGTCCAGGTTCAAACCAGCCTCAAATTGACCCTGCCATCCCCAATTACTCACGGAAAGCGTGGAGGAGATTCCGGCCGACTGAAATACAGCCTGCCAGGCTTTCATGCCGCTAATGACATCCCCCATCAGGGCATAATCGGCGCCCCATTCGGTTTTCACCCACCAACCACCCCGGAATGGCCCGCCCGTTTCAACCGCCGAAGTGGTCCCTTCCTGAATTTGGGCCAAGGACTGATCAGGTAATAGACAGCCGGAGATGATCAATAACCCTAGAAAAACCCAACCATAATTTTTACGTGATCCCATAGCGCCTCCTAAATTTACTTAAAATAATTAAACCTTATATAGCTGTTGGAGGTCTTAACCCATTCATTAGGGTTGACCCCCACTTCTCAAAAAACCCGCGAAACCTAAATCAATGGATCATTCGAATTTTATTACCGTCCGTATCGGCCACATAAACAGTCGTACCAGCGTTATTGACGGCGACCCCGTCGGGATAATAGAACGAAGCGGAAAGGGCTGGACCGTTGGTGCCGCCTATCGCTCCATTCCCTGCCAGCGTAGAAACAACCCCACTGGCTGTGATCTTTCGGATCTTGTTATTGGTCGTGTCCGCCACATAAAGATTCCCGCTGTTATCCACCGCGATCGCGGAAGGGTTCCAAAAGGACGCCGCGGTGCCGGTGCCATTGGCGGAACCTTGTGCCCCCGAACCGGCGATCGTGCTAACAACTCCCGCGGGTGTAATTTCCCGAATGAGGTTGTTAAGAGTGTCCGCGACGAAGACATTCCCTGAGTTGTCCACCGTCAGCCCAAAAGGCTGATCGAACGAGGCGGTAACTCCAGCCCCATTGGCGGAGCCAATATCACCGGAGCCGGCTAAAGTGGAAACAACCCCAGCCGGCGTGATCATTCGGATCATGTCGTTCAAGGTGTCAGCCACATAAACATTGCCCGCGCCGTCGACCGCCACTCCCGTGGGCTCATCAAAGGTCGCGGACAGGCCTGAACCATTCACGGACCCAACGGCGCCCGTACCAGCCAAGGTCGTTACTACCGCCCCCGGGGATATTTTCCGGATCATATTGTTGCCCGCGTCGGCCACATAAACGTTCCCTGCCCCATCCACCGCCACGCCATCGGGCGAATAAAAGGAAGCGAATACCCCTGTGGCGTTGGTGCTTCCAAAGGCGCCCGAACCCGCCAAAGTGGAAACCATGCCGGCCGGTGTGATCACACGGATCAGCCGATTCCCTTGGTCGCCTATGTAAAGATTTCCCGGGGAATCCATGGCGATACCCCAAGGATAATTGAATGTCGCGCTGGCTTCGGGACCGTTCGACCCCGACCCCTCGCCCGTACCCGCCAATGTGGACACCATTAAACTGCTGGTAGGAGTGGGAGTCGCGATGGAAGAAGCGGATAAGGGAGGCACGCTATAGGTTTTGTTACAGGCAAGGGGAGTCAACAAGAAAAGAAGGGAGAGGATAATTATTATTCGTCGCTTCACGGAACATCCGATCTTGCGCAAATGGGGTCGGTCAATATCGTACCCCTCACAGCCCAATTTGCCATTCAAGAATTCCGGATTTTCCTTATACCTTTTTTCTAGCCACCCAGGGGGTAATGGCCGACAGGTCCAGGTCGCCCTTATCCTTCACGATCTCGCCCGTCACCTGGTGAGCGGCCGCGGCGGCCGGTAAGGCGATCCCGGTTTTATGGGCTTCTTTCAAGACCAAACCCAGGTCCTTGTGCATGAGCCTGAGGGGAAACTGGGGCGAATAGTCCCCCTTCTGGATCTTGTCGAACTTGCCCACGAAGGCCGGGCCGATCACGGCGGTTTTGGAGAGCACGCTTAACAGCGTATTGCGGTCGATGCCCAGGCTTTCTCCCAGGCTGACCGATTCCGCGATGGCCTGCATCCCCACGCCCAAAAGCAGGTTCACCACCAGCTTCATTTGGGCCCCCGAACCGGCCGGGCCCATCAAGAACCACTGCTTGGCGATGGTCTCGAAAAGGGGCACACAGGCGTCGAAGACTTCCTTGGACCCGCCCGCCAGTAAAGTGATCGTCCCAGCCTTCACCGCCGGCGTGGAACCGGCGATGGGGATATCCAGCAGGTGAATCCCCATATCCTTCGCCTTGGCGTGAAGCACCAAGCTAACTTGGGGGGAAAGAGTACTCATTTCCAGGATGATCGACCCCGATTTGGCTTTCGTGAAGATCCCATCCATTCCCAAGTAAACTTCCAAGGCGGCCTGGTCGTTGGCCAGGCTGGACATGATCAGATCAGCGTTCGCGGCCAATTCGGCGGGGGTCGGGTCCACAGCCATCCCTCGGTTCTTGAATTCCTCGGTCCTTTGGGGCGACCGGTTCCACACCCTAAGATTCCATCCCCCGTCCGCGAGACGGTGAACCAGGGCGTTCCCCATCAAACCCAGTCCCGCGAAACCAACACGGGTTTTGTTTTTATCGATGATGATCATTTTTGAAACCTCCGATCCTTAACTTTATACAGGCAGTGCGGACATAAAAAAAGCCCCGGGCGCGCGATGCGCGCCGGGGCTTTTGAGACAAAACTGGTCAGTGGGAAACCCAGACGTTGTTCATGGCATCGCCGCCCGCGTTGCCGCCCGTCACGTAAATTTTGCCATTCAACACAGCACACGAGTCTGAAGCGGTCCAACCCATCCCGCTGGCGCCTTGGTTCCACGCCGCTCCACTCTCGGTGAACCAGGCGTCATCGGGGGGCAGCCCCAATCCAATCCCGCCCATCAACCAGATCTGGTTATTGAATGGGGTATAGGCAAAACCCTGGCGGGGGCTGAATCCCGCCGAGATGGTCGCCTGGGTCCAGGTCGTCCCATTCGATGAATACCAACAATCGTTGAAGACCTGCGCGTCTCCCGTGCCGCCTCCGAAGAGGAACATGTTTCCGTTCAATACCGCGGCCCCGAAAGCGATGCGTTGTTGCGGGAAGGGCAAGGTGTTGGTGGATTTGGTCCAACTGATCCCATCCGGGCTGGTGTAGGCGTAGTTGTCTGTACCGAACAGCCATATCTTGCCTCCGAAAGAAACCGCCGCGCCTTCGACCGCCGCGGAATTGGCGAAACCGATGCCGGTCACAGCCTGAGTCCAATGGGCGCCATCGGTGGAATACCAGGCATCCGTATATTGCCCATAACTAACATTGGTGACTCCCGATCCTTCACCCCCGATGATCCACATTTGATTATTGAAGATCACGCCCTCGTGGTAAGCGCGGGCACCGTAGGCGGCGTTCAGCGTGACCGCGGACCAATTGGCCCCGTCGGTAGAGGACCAGACATCATTGAGTTGAACCTGATTGATCACAGTAGCGGGGAAAGCATACTCGCACCAGGTACCGCCCAGGACGTAAAGGGCGTTGTTGTAGGAAAAAGTAACATGCCCGAACCGAGGGGTAAAGGGGTTGATCTGTGTGACAACCGTGAACCCGGCCAATTGGGGCGTCAGGCTGACCGTGGCCGTGAAGGTGGAGGTGGGCGTACCCGTGTTGGTCGGAGTCCCTGTCTGGGTGGGCGTGTAGGTAATGGTGGGACTGTTCGTGATCGTGGGGCTGTTGGTGACCGTCGGGCTGTTGGTCAAGGTGGCAGAATTGGTAGGTGTGTTGGACTTGGTGGGAGTGTTGGAGTAGGTGGCCGTGAAAACGACGGTAGGCGTGTTGGTTTTCGTGGCGGTCGAGGTGGGAGTATTCGTGTTGGGCAGGGTCGCGGTCATGGTGAAGGTTGGGGTATTGATCGATGCCGGGGTGGATGTGGGTGGAAGGGTGGGGCTGATCGGGACTCTTCCGCAGGCCCAAGGTAGAGCCAGAGCGCCAACAACACTTAACAGTCCGAATAGATAAGATATCTTCCGCATGAGTACCCCCAGGTTTTTAGATGGTTAATATTACCACTTCGCCGGAATCCAAGGACTTTCGGCGCGCGATCGGGTAGCAGACCCTATTATTAAGACTGAAAAAACAAGGAATTATTCCAATCAAAATGGAAAAAGAAGAGAGAGGCCTGGGAATAGGTCCATTAGGAATGAGCTTGCCACGATCCATATCCACCGGACCACAAGCCCAGATCCATGACTTAGGTGTGCCGGTTCCATAGAGGAACCGGCCCTAAGTACAGGTGAACCAAGCTCTTAACCCAGCACCTGCTGGGCCTTGGCGAAACCCTGGGCCATCATGGCCTTCATGGCCACTGGGTCGAATGTATTGGGGTCGTTGGTCAGGACCCCGTCGGGCCGGATCAGGACGAATTTCTTGTCGTTCACGCCCTGGAAGGGGTTGGTGACGCCGGGCTGGGGCGCGGCGAAGATATTGGCCAGGGCGGCCGGGTCCAGTTTGTAGTCGTTCACCAGGCGCTGTTGAAGGGCCGCCAGGTAGATGGCGCCGTTGGACAGGTCCCGGGCGTCCCCCACATTGGCCTGGTCGACCCTCCCCGCGAACATATCAATGGTGCGGGCCAGGGTGTCGATCATGCTCACGTAGTTATTGGTCACAGGCGCGGGGTTCTCCGGCGAGATGACCACCGAATAGACCTCATCCACCCCGTTCAACATCGCTATCGAGATGGGAGCGAAATCCAACACCCCGCCGTCCACGAACTGGTTAGGGCTGTTGGCGGGGATCTGGGTCGAAGGGAACAGGGCCGGGTCGCTGGAGGAGGCCAGCATGGCCCTCATCAGGTCGTCCTTGCTTTGCAATTTATAGGTGCTGGTATGGGGCGGGGTCACCAGGTTCATGGGACCCGCGCAAAAGTAAGTGGACTGGGCGGTCTGAAGGCAGGCGGCCGCGATGACCAGCTGTTTGGGGGAAGTGCTGATGGTGGTCCACCGGGCGTCGGTGATCATGGTGCCGATGAGGTTCGCCAGGGGGGCCGAGGAGAAGGCCGACCCGTTGGCCAGCATATCGGCCGGGCTCCGCAAGAGGAAGATGTCCTGGGTGGTGACGGTGGTGTAGATCTGCACCAGCGTCTCGATCTCACCCGTGATGACCAGGGGCGAGATGAGCGACCCTGTGCTGGTCCCGCAGGCCATGTCGAAGCTCAGGCCCTTCTGTTCGATCATGTAGCGTACCGCGCCCACGGCAAAGGCTCCGGTGCATCCTCCCCCGCTCACGACTAGGGCTCGAGTGGTCATAGGTCACGTCCTTTCTTTTTCATGTCGATGTTATTCAATTGCCGAAAACAGGCTGGGGAACCTTGGGGTGGCCGGCCCGCCACAAGGCGGCCAGGTCGAACCCGAAGGAGGCCATCAAGGACCAGCCTTGGTCGCGGGTGTCGTAACCGCACCAGGCCCCCACGCGGGTCAGGCCGGAGAGGTCGCCCACCAAACCCAGTTCCAGGGTCGTATTGGGGCTGTTGAGCCAGGGGGTGGCTTCCGCCGAGAGCCTGATGCCCGTATCGGGCACGACCTTCCAAAAAAGATAATCCAACCGCAAGCCCAGCCCGGCTTCCCAGGAGGGATCGGCGTAACGGGTCGCCAGGATGGCGCCCAGGCTAAAGTCGCTGAACTTGTATTCAGGCGTCAGCTTGACGTTGAACAGATAAGGGGTGACAGGCGCGTTGTTCGAACGCAGGGAGAAGCCCTGGCCCAGGTCCAGCGTGAGCGCGAAGGGGTCGACCGGAGCCGCGACGAAATCCGCGCGGCTGACGGCCGGCATCACCGCCGCGAGGCACAAGAGGCCATATCCCAAGAGCGTCGTCCAACATTGTTTTTTCTTCCGGGTCATCTGTTCCCTTTCCACGGCGTATTGAGACTTGATGCGGCGGCGCGGACGGAACTTCCCGTCCGGACCCAGGACAATCTAACAAAGGGCGCGGGAGTCTTGCGTAAATTGTTGGTCATTTATCGCGGCGAGAGGGGCTTCGGCGGTCGGACGAGGGGAAATCGGACAATAACGTTGCATAAATTCATCAGCCCAACCTTCAGGGGTTGCGGCTCAGGGCATAGACTTCCAGGATATGTTTGTATCTCTCGATGGCGTGGTCCGCGATCAACTTGGGGATGTTCAAGGGGTTGAGCGTGGCGCCGGCCCGGCGCAGGACCGCCTCACTGCCCCCGCAGACCCGGTCGTCATCCGACAGGAACCGGATGTCGCCGTAGGGCCGATAACCCATCAGGGTAAAAGGCACGGCCGGTACCAGGTCGGCGTGATGGACGCACCGGTAGACCGGCACCTTGAACAAGCGGTCGGCGAGGACGGCGTTTCCCACCCTGGGACAGCCGTAGGTATAACAGGCGGCCAGATGGTCCTGGTCCTTGGTCTGGATGGTGGTCACCAGCGCCAGGGCGCCCCCCAGGCTATGGCCTGTGATGTAGATAGGAACCCTCAGTTTTTTCAGGGCGGCCTCGAATTCTTTCGCCAACTCCTCGTAGGTGTCCAGGAAGCCCTGGTGGAACTCGCCATACCTCGCCCGGACCAGCTTGAAATCGGCGTCTGTCTTGACGGTCTCGGACTCGGATGGCACCGTCCCCTTGAAGGCCAGCACCGCGTAGGTTTTGTGGACCGCCAGGTAGGCGAAGTTCTGGTTTTTGTCGCAGAAGAAGGCGCCCTTCATTTCCAGCCCGGACACCTTCAGCTCCCTTTTCAAGGTCTTCATGTCTTTTTGATAGGCCAGGTGGGAGCAATGGGCCAGTATCCAGGCCGTCCTATCCGAATAGGCGGCCCGGTTGACCGGCGGTTGGATCAAACGTGGATCGGGTCTTTTTTCCGGCATGGTTATCCTCCTGAAATGGTCTAGACGCCCCAAGCGGCGTGTTAAAAGAAGAACTCGAACTCGGACTGGGGTTTGTCCAGATCGGGGATCCGAGGGTCGCCATTGAGCTTTTCCTTCAACCAATAGGTATGCATGTTCCCCTTGCCCCGGATGGTGGTCTGGCCCCGGGACTCGAACGCGTAATGGTCCTTCAGCCTTTGATAGACCACCTCGCTCACCTGGATCTTGCCCGGCGTGCCGTGGGATTCCATGCGGTTGGCGATATTGACCGTGTCCCCCCAAAGGTCGTAGCTGAGTTTCTTGCGGCCTATGACGCCCGCCACCACCGGTCCGCAGTGGATGCCCACCCTCAGGCCCAGGTCGGGATATTTCCGCATCTTCTCGGGGAAAACCTTCATCATGACGAGCGCCATATCGGCGATGGATTCCAGGTGGCCGGAGGAGGGCTGGGGCAGGTTGCCGACCACCATATAAGCGTCCCCGATGGTCTTGATCTTCTCCAGGCTGTATTCCTCGGTGAGGATGTCGAAGACCCTGAAGATGTCGTTGAGCAGTTCGACGACCTGTTGGGGCTTCAGTTCGGAGGCCAGGCGGGTGAAGCCCGAGATGTCAGCGAAGAGCACGCTGATGTCCGAGTAGGACTCGGACAGAGGTCCCGGTTTTTCCTTCAACCGGTTGGCGATGCTCAAGGGGAAGATGTTCATCAACAGCCTCTCGGTTTTCCAGCTTTCCTTCAGGAGGCGGTTATGGGTCTTCTGGATCTCGGCGCGCAGGTCGGCCTGGACCTGGAGGACATGCTTGACCCGAAGGAAGATGTAAAGGGCCGCGCCCAGCAGGTTGAAGACCAACAACCACCGAGCGATGGACATGGGCAGATGAGGCGTTTGCCCACGCAAGTGGATCTCCAGGGCCATGGCCAGCGACTCCATCACGACCAGGGAGACGAACCAAAGCCAGCTCAAGGGCATCCGAAGGATGATGGCCGACATGGGCACCACGATGGCCCATACCCCGATGCCGCCGGAGGTCACGAAGCCTCCCAACAGGACCTGGAGGACGAAGGGCAAGATGAAGCAGAGGAGGACGTTCGTGTGCAGGAGGATCGGGAAGAGGTCAGGCTTGGTGAGGAAGAGCCAGAAGAGGACCGCTTCCACCGCCAGGAAACCCCAGGCGATGAGGGAAAGGACCGGCATGCCGAAGACCATCAGGCAAACGGCGGTCACCAGGGACACCACGAAGCTGGTGAAGAGGCCAACCTGGAAATAACGCTTATGGATCTCCAGGTCTGGATCGACTTTCCCTGAATGGGAATGGCGAAGGGTGGAGGATGGGGCGGATGGCGTCGATCTCAAAGAGAAGGTCCTTTGAAAGAGGGGGATGTTCTTTCAATAGGATATGCCAGCGAGAAGCTATTTCAAACTACCCTTCCCCGCCCCTTCTCGTTTTAACCAAAGGACCCGTCACCCGCCCAAGAATTTCGCCCTTTTTATGACCGGTTTCAGCGCCTGACCCAACCCAAAGAACACAAGACACCAATACTTAATAAATCGGCCAAGCGCTGGCGGAATGGCCCATGTCTGCCAACGGACCCTTATGTTTAGCCCGGTACAAAGGCGCCCCCAATTACCACCCACAAAGGTTAGGGGATGTTCCATAATGGACGGCTGGTAAAACCATATGGAACGGGGTTGATATCATGAAAATAGTTCCAATTCTCGCCAGGGTCGTCATCCTTGGGTTATCCGCCTCATTCCACCCATTGTTCGCTTCCGATGTTCGGGTAGACTCGACCGGCGGCTTGGACATGGTCTTGACCGACGAATCTTCCGACATCAACCCCTATACCCTGGGCAATCCCGCGGGGCTGGGGCTTCTGGCGCCCCAAGGCCGGATCGAATTGAACGCGCCTTTTTATTCCACCACCTCCGCCAGCGGCGCGAACGGCAGGTCCGTCCTGGGCCTCTCGCCCGGGCTAGGGCCAGGCGTCCCCGATTTCGCCCATGTCACCGACAATTTCAACCCGACCGCCGGGTACGACTACCAGGGTTTATTGGTGATGACGACGGACGGATGGGGCCTGCAAGTGGCCGGCGGACTCAACGGGTCATCGAACGCCAATAGTTCATTTTCAGAACAATTCAATGATCAAAGCAGTAAAGAGTTGGTCCGGGGAGCCAAGATCATCGGCCCCCTCTCCCTTGGGGCGGAAGCGCTGGTGACCCAATCCACCGACACGGACAACCAGCCGACACCCGTCACGGACGTTTTGACCAATACCCTTATCAACCTGGGCGGGGTCTACAGCCTGGACCTGGGCAGTGAGGGCTCCCCCGCTTTTTTAAGGCTGGGCTCGACCCTTTCCTTCAACCTTTATCCTGAGCAATCCTTGGACAGTTCCTCCTTCCAAGACGGCCCTAACAGCATTCAACAAACCTATGATTACTCCAATACATCCATGGTTTTTCAGCCCAGCCTTCTGCTGGACATTCCCGGGACTTTCCAGGGCGGGGTTTTGTTCGAGATGATGAACGAGACCTTATCGGTCAGTTACGCCTCTTCGGACCCGGTGGATTACCCCGATCAACTCACCACGGTGGATGGTTACGCAAGCGATATGATCGGGGCGGCTTTCTATAAATGGAAGATCGTCTTGTCCCACCCCGGCGACCCCCATCCCCTGACCTTCAACCAGGGGGTCTTCCTGGAAACCCTGAGCTTCAACACCGCGGGCGTCAATCCATCAGGGGTCACCGTGGTGACCCATCCGGCCAGCGGAACCCGTTACCAGGCGGGAGTGGGATTGGAAAGGGACGGGGATTTCACCCTCGGCTTCCAGGTGGACGGTTATCCCTACCATGTCCTTTTGCAATATCCGGGGGAGAACCCGGTCCAGACCTACAATTACCCTATCTTCCACGCGGCCCTGGGCGGGGAGAAATGGGTCTCGCCCCATTGGGCCCTGAGGGGCGGGTTGACCTTCGTGGATGAGCGGGCCATACCCACTCCCCTATTCAATTACGTGGAGGCCTTTGATTTTTTCAATGTGTACGCGGGACAGGAACTCCAGGGTCTTCTCACCAGCGCGGGAGTTGGGTACCAGGACAAGGACCTCAGGGTGGACGCTATGGGCTGGTTCGAACAACCCCAGTCCATTGGCGCGGGATTCACCGGGCCCGGTTACGCTTATACGGTCTTCGGGGGCCAGGTGGCCCTGGCCTGGTCATTCAATCCTTAGGAGATGACGGTTATATCGGCATAAAAAAAGGGCCGGGCTTCACGCTCATCGCGCGGGCCCGGCCCTTTGACATTCTACCTTTGGATCAGCCCTTCTTTTTCCTGCCAGGCCTTAGCGCCCTTACCGCGGCGCCAGCCCTCCACATCTCGGAATTCTTGATCGTATCCAATTCCTTGGCCAGGGCCTTCCTGTAATTCGGGACCATACTGGATTGAAGGACCCGCCTGGTTTCCGTGCCGTCCTTGACGCTTTGATAAAGCGCTTTGAATACGGGGACGACCGCTTTCTTGAACTTGGGTTTCCAGTCCAACGCCCCGCGCCGGGCGGTCTCACTGCAATTGGCGTACATCCAGTCCATGCCGTTCTCATCCACCAACCGGATCAAGCTTTGGGTCAATTCTTCCACGGTCTCGTTGAACGCCTCGCTCGGATCGTGGCCCCTTTTCCTCAGTTCGTCATATTGGGCTTCCATGACGCCCGCCAGGCAACCCATGAGGACGCCGCGCTCTCCCGTCAGGTCGCTCCAAACTTCTTTCTCGAAGGTCGTCGGGAACAGATAACCGGAGCCGATGGCGATACCCACGGCCTTGGTCCTGTCCCAAGCTTTCCCCGTGGCGTCCTGATAGACGGCCATGCTGGAATTGATGCCATCCCCGGCCAAGAAATTCCTTCGCACCGACGTCCCCGATCCCTTGGGGGCGACCAGGATGACGTCCACGCCCTTGGGCGGGATAACCCCGGTTTGGTTCCCATAGACGACCGAGAACCCGTGGGAGAAATACAACGCGTCCCCGGGATGCAAATGGGGCTTCACCAACGGCCAGGTCGCTTTTTGACCGGCGTCTTGCAATAGGAATTGGAGGATCGTTCCCCGCTCTGCGGCTTCCTCGAGGGAGAACAGCGTCTTGCCCGGAACCCAGCCGTCCTTTTTCGCTTTTTTATAGTTGTTGGTGCCTTCCAACTCGGCCACGATGACCTTGAAACCTTGGTCCCGCATGTTCAGCGCTTGAGCGCTCCCTTGGATACCGTAACCCAGAACGGCGATCGTCTCTTTCTTCAGGACCGCCTTCGCTTTCTTCAGGGAAAACTCGCCCCTTGTGACGATCTGCTCGTTAACTCCGCCAAAATTGATCTTCATCGACTGACCTCCCTAGGATGGTTGAGACTTTCCGCGTGATAGGACCCTGACCGGCCACACAATCCGACAAATTTACCGGTTAAGTCGGGGGCCATTATAGGACCCCGACCGGCTTTTGCTATTCGATAAATGTGGATCGGGACAGAAAAAGTACCGCCCCTTTGGATCAGGGGACGAATTCTTGCAGGTAACCCGTTGTACTGTCGGCCGTCAGGATATTGCCGCTGGGGAGGACGCACAGCCCATCCAGGCCGGTGAAAGCCGTTCCTCCGCCCTGCGTCCCATTCCATTGGTTGGTGACAACCGTGGAGCCGGGTAGGAATTCATCCACCACGTTATTCGCCCCATCCGCCGCGAAGACAGTCCCGGAGGCGTTGACCGCCATTTGATAGATATACGCGCCGGCGGGCAAGGTCCAAGTGTGGAGCAAGGCGTTGCCCGTGAGGGAAGACAGCTCATAGATAGCCAGGTTGGCGGCATCGGCGATGTAGATGTTGTTCGAAGAGTCCAAAGCCACCGCGGTGGGACTGGACAGATTGGTGGACCCGGCCTTGGTAAAACTTTTCTGAAGGGTTTGACTGGTGTCGTATTCGTATACCGTGATGGCCCCGTTATCCACGGCGTAATAATTGCCGTTGGAATCGGTCTCGACGTCAGAGAGGATCGAAAAAGCGGGTGATTCATTCACCGTTGCCCCGGCGGAAGTGACTTGATAGACCCGGTTGGGGCTGGACCCGATATCGGCGATGTAAACATGTCCATTGACCCTGTTCACCGCCTCCGTCGAGGGTTGAATAAGGGCCGTTGATCCATAACTACTCCAAGTCGAATTGATCGTCGTGAAAGAAGTGACAGAGTTGAACCCAAAAACCGATGCTCCGTTCGCCACATAAACGCCAGTGCCGCTGCAGGCCAAACCCCCTGGTGCCGCCACGGAATTCCACTTATTCACGTAGCTAAAGAGGGGCGTGATCGTTGACGTGGGCGTAAAGGTCGTGGTGGCCGTATGGGTGGCGGTGGATGTCGCGGTGTGGGTCGGGGTTTTCGTGGCGGAGTTCGTCGGGGTATTGGTGGAAGAGGCCGTATCGGTCACGGTAGCGGTTAAAGTTGGCGTTCCGCTCGCGGTGAGCGTAGGCGAAGCCGTAGTCGAATCCGTCGGGGTGTTGGTGGCCGTTGGAGTGGGGGTGGAAGTCGATGTGGACGAGGGGGTGTAAGTGAAGGTAGGTGTGACGGTAAAGGTGTTGGTGATCGTGGGTGAAAGGGTGTGGGTGGGCGTGAAGGTGTTCGTTGGCGTGTAGGATTGGGTCGGCGTATGGGTGGATGTGGAGGTGCCCGTTTGGGTCTCGGTCAGGGTCGGGGTGAAGCTGGGTGTGCTGGTGGCGGGCGATGAGACGGTCGTAAAAGTAGCCGTAGGGACAGGTTGGGGACTGGTGGGATTATTTTTCGGGACGCCGCAGGCCTGGATGCCTCCCAAGATGAGCGCGCCCAACAAAGTTACGGTCAATGAAAGCTTCATTTTCATTCCTCCTATTTTGGCGCCTTCCCTGGCGCGAGGGACCATTCCGACCGTGCAAATATAGTGGGTATCGAGCCCGTGAGCAATACGACCGGCGGTTAAATGTGCGTTGCTTGGTCTGGCCGTCCGGGTCAGGGGCAAACCCAATCGGCGGATATTTGCGGGGCGGAAGAGTAAGAAAAGTTCATCCCCGGAAAATTCGCCGGGAAACTGCCGGCACCCGTTGAATAACCCGAGATATTGGTCCCCGTACTGGAAGTTAGATACAAAGTGATCTGAGCCGGTGACCCGACGCCGAGCCAGTAATACCCCGGCGTCAGGGGGATGCCGTTCCCCGGGAAGGTGATGATCACGGGAGTACCGCAGGTACCGGCGGTCCCGCTGGCGATGGATCCGATCAAGGTGCCGGGAGCTCCCGAAACGTCGGAGTAAATACCCACATTGACTCCTACCGGCGCTCCAAGACTGCAAACCCCCACTTGAATATCGGTCACCCGGGCGTTCTGGGTGAACTGGTACCGGGAAGCGATCAAATGGTCGGACACTGTGGTATTGGTCTCATCGGTCGTGTTCAAACCGATATTGCCGCTTCCCGAAGTGCAAACAAAAGTGGCGGTGGAAGTGGCGGTCGCCGTGTTGGTGGCGGTGTTGGTCGGGGTGCCGGTGGCGGTCGAGGTAGCGGTCAGCGTAGGCGTGCCGGTCGAGGTGGCGGTCGATGTAACAGTGGCCGTATTGGTAGGGGTGCCTGTGGAAGTGGCGGTCGCTGTCAGCGTAGGAGTACCGGTCGAGGTGGCGGTTTTAGTGGGGGTGTTGCTGACCGTGGGCGTCGGGCTGTTGGTGGGTTGAGGGGTGTTGGTGGCCGTATCCGCGGTAGTGGGGTTGGTCGATGTCTTATTACCGCAACTGGTTTGGGTGGATAACAGGACCGAGAACAAACCAAGGCAAAACACCGACAGCAAAACGATCCTTTTCACAAGTCTCCCCTTTCTTGTGCCAAATTCGCCAAGTTCTATATATTGAATTAGCGAGACTTTACCCCACCTCTTTTTGGAAAATCAATGGGGGAATAGATTTGTTTTTTTCGCGGGTTGCTCATTAAGGAATAATCCCCGAAGACCTTACCGCCCTTACCCGTCGGTGTCCCTGGCTACCAATTTCTTTCCGGAACATCCAAGCCGACGTCAAAACCTGCGTACATTCCACCTGCCTCAGTCAATTTCATCCATCCCTTGGGTAATTCCATACATTCTTCTTCTTTCTCAGTGGGGGTTTAATAGTTCACATCATCTTGAAGGATGAAATGTGAGGAAAAAATGGAACACCCGCGAATAAAGCCTATTTCACGAAAAAGAAGGCTGTTCCCCATCCTGGCGGTATTAACCCTGTGTGCGCTCCCCTATTTCGCTCACGCCGTTTCCCTGATCCCCCTGAATGCCGGTATGCAGATGACCTGCCAATTCGTCAATAACACGGGAGGCCAATATTCCGATAGCCAGATCTACGTGGTGGCCATCTCCCAAAACGCCTCCGGGCAGTATTGCCACTTGGACGCCTCGGGCAACATGGTGCCTTGTGTGGCGGGCGAGAATGGATCTAGCTACTTCCTTTCCTTAAACCAGTTCCCCGGTTTCCAATTCCCTCCGGTCATGACCTCCGCCAGGCTCTATGTTTCGTTAGGGTCGCCCCTGAATATCCCCATCAACCCCGGGACCCCGGTAGGCATCGCCTATCCCAACATCAGCAACCCCTCCGACCCCAGCATCAACACCTCCTTCGACTGGATCGAGTACAACATCGGGGGCGGAATGATCTTCTGCAACACCACCCAGGTCGATATGTTCGGCATCTCCATGCTCATGGACCTTTACGACAATGGCGCCAGCGGACCCACCCTCAACGGCGAGGTGGGGACCACCGAATCCACCAGCGCCCTGATGAGCGAATATCTCTCCGCCGTTCCGGCCGCTTTCGCGGGGCTGGAAGGACCCATCCGGATCGTGGCTCCCCTGCACGGAAGCTTCGGCAACGGAGGCGCCAACGCTGGGTACTTTGACGCCTACATCAACAGCGTCTGGGCCGAATACAGTTCCAGCGATCTGGTCATTACCTTGAATTCGGGGACCTATACCGGGCGGGTCGGAAGCGACGGGCGGCTGGCTTTCACCACCCCTGGGGACTCGAATACCTATTACGTGAGCAAACCCTCGACCAATGACGTTTGGGGCGGGGCCGGGAACCTGGCCACGGGGAACGGGACCGAACTGGCGCTGGAAGCCCAGATCTGCGGGGCCTTCCACCGCCATGTCATCGACAACGCGGCCAACCTGAACAATGTTCCCGCCTATTATCAGACCGCCCCGACGGATTTTTACTCGCAGTTCTGGCACCAACACAATGTCAACGCCAAGGCTTATGGCTTTTGCTACGACGACACGAACAACCAAAGTTCCAGCCTCATCAGCGGCAATCCCCGGGCGATCGTCCTATCCATCGGCGGCGGGACCGCCCTCACCCCTACGCCTACCCCCACCCCGGTGATCGCTTCCACTTGGCGGGTAAACGCGGGCGGGCCTCAGTACAGCGACAGCCAGGGAAAGGTTTGGAGCGCGGATGAGAACTATTCGGGCGGGTCGGCGGCGGTAACGACCAGCGGCATTACGGGAGCCTTGCCGGGGGCGGGCGACCAAGCCCTTTACCAGAGTCAGCGTTGGGGGAGCCCCTTCACTTATGTCTTCAACGTTTCGGCGGGGTCCTATCAGGCGACCCTGAAGTTCGCCGAGACCTATTGGACCGCGGCCGGGGCCAGGGTCTTCAATGTGTCCATCAACGGGAACACGGCCCTAACCAATTTCGACATTTTCAAAACAGCCGGAGGCCAGAACATGGCCCTGGATGAGGTGTTCAATAATATCGCGCCTTCGGGCGGGGCCATCACGATCCAATTCGGCCCGGCCAGCGTGGATAACGCGATGGTCGACGCCATCCAGATCTTGCCCATGCCGTCCACACCCACGTTCACACCCACGGTCTATGTACCCACGAACACGCCCACATCCACTTTCACGAATACTTTCACTTCCACCAAGACCTCCACGCCCACTTGGACCTGGACTTCCACGTTCACAATGACGTCGACGCACACGACGACGTCCACCAATACCCCAGTTCCTCCCACAAACACACCCACCAATACATCGACATTCACTAACACCAACACTGACACCTCTACCCGCACCTATACTCCAGTACCGCCCAGCAGCACCCCTACCTCGACCAGTTCTTCCACCCGGACTTTCACCGCCACCAGCACCCATACAGCTATACCCCCAACGAGCACACCCACCTTCACTTTTACTAACACACCCGCCAACACCTCCACTAATACTCCGGCGGATTCGATGACCGCCACACCCACCGACACTTCTTCTCCGACCCCCAGCTTCACATCAACCGCGACCAATACAACTACGGGAACTTTCACTTCCACGGCCTCTTACACTCCCACCGCGTCATACACATTCACCCCAAAACCCATATTGACCTCGACTGCCACCGGGACCGCCACCCCAAACCAAACACCGTCCTGGACACTTTCCTTTACTTCCACGCCCAGTCACACCCCCACACCCACGGATACCTTTTCGCCGACCCCCACCGGCACGGCGACAAAAACTTTGACGCCTTCGGCGACAGCGTCCCCGACCCCAACATCCACCACCACTCCCACTTTTACCGCGACGATCGCTTCGGTGGTTGAGATCTCCGCGCCTTATCCGAACCCCTCGAATGGATCGCCTATTTCATTCAATGTCTCGGTGCCGGGTAAATCGACCGTCACGATGGATGTGTTCACCTTGGCTTTCCGCAAGGTCACCACCCAAGCCCAGGAGATCTACGGTAACCAAACCATCTACTGGGATCTCAAGAATCGATCGGGTGTCCAGGCGGCGAACGGACTTTACTATTTGAGTATTCACGTCACGGGCGGCCAATCGACCACAAAAATCCTCAAAGTACTCATCCTTAGATAAAATTCATAGAACGGAAGAGTTTCCATGCAAGGAAAATCAGTTCTGTTGAATGTCAATCTATCGTTTTTCGTCCTACTCCTAGGGTCATCCACGCCAGCCTTGTCCGCCGGCACGAGCGATGGGGTTTCCCTCGCCTTTACCGGTTGCCCTTGCGGTTCGGGCAGTTATGTCAACCTCATCGCGGGTCTTTGTAACAATACCCCCATCGTCGAAAACGTTTACGGGTGGAGATTTAAAACCCCTTCCTATGCCGGTTATTTGGGATATGGGGGCGGAAGTTTCAGCGGCTCTGGATCGGGACCGGTCCTTTATCAGCAATTGGTCGCTTCGTCCGATCAACTCGTTCCCGCCGGCCATTGTTTGACGAGTTACAGTTATGGCGCCGATCCTGTTCCGGCCGGGGAAAATGGCACACCTTACGATATGCAGATCTTGGTGAAAACGGGCGCTTGCAACCCGATCGTGATGGCGCCAACCCCAACCCCACTCGCCAGTTGCGCCGCTGTCGCGGCGGTGACCGCGGCCGCGGGGTACTACAGCGCTTCTTGCGTCCCGTGGGAAGAAAACGGCGGGGCGGACGCGGGTGGTTTTATCAACAACTTTTCGGGAGAAACCCAGATCCAAATAGGCCTTCCTTCAGCCTCTTGGACCATCAGCAATACGAGCGTCATGTTCGATCCAGACCTGTCGATGGGCGGCCCCTTATACATGATGTCGGTGGCGATGGGGCAGGAATATTTTAACGTGGATATGATGCAGCTTTTATCCCAAGGCGCCAAAGAGCAGTTCGATGGTCTGGTGAACGCGGCTACTAACGCGCCGCTGTTTGTTTCCACTAACACGATCGGCGTGGCGGGTCTTTTTAGCGAAGAGTCCTATACTTTTGTCAGCAGGGTCCAGGGTTTCCCCCAGTTTTTCCCGGCTTATTCATGCGTCCCCTCCCAACCGGACGCGACAACGGCCATCATCAATTGTCCCAACATGGGTTGCTCGGGAGGACAAGCGCTTTATTACTATTTGTCGCCGACCGTCGCCAATTGCGGCTTGTCCTCTTTTATTGACGGAAATTCGGCCGCCGACGCAAATTCCGTCCTGGTCGCCAGTTTGAACCTTTGGGAACTCTACGACACTCTTTCCCAGTCGACCAATCTATGCTGGAAAAGTTCCCTGGAAGGAAGCGGCGACCCCTTGATGGCGACCAAGTTTTTGGCGTCGGGTTATAACCAAGGCCTCAACTCCGGATTTCAAAACCAGCTGCCGACCAATTCAAATTTAGCTTGTAGCGGTTTCCCGCAAGCCAGCGGTTATGTTTGCGATGTTTTGACCACCTATAACGCCATTAAAAACGCGTCGCAATGCAATGGCAGCGCCTCGAGCATTTATGACTCGCAAATCACCTGGGCGAACGTGGAAAGCTTCTTCTGGGGAGATAACGCGGGCCCTCCTTTGACGATGGGAACGGGAGGGCTTTTGATGCATTTCAGCCTTTCCAATGCACAGTTAACGGCGCTTTATAACGCGCTTCAGTGCGCCTTTACGGTCTTAGCCTCCCACTGGGGCGGCGGCACTATCAGCTATCGTTACGACTGGCTGACGATGCTGCGGGTGGCCAGGGAGTATTTGCCGACGGTGAATACGCCTTTATCCATACCCAATTCCTCCGATTTCAATCTTTTCGTGACCCAGCATTCGACCAATCCATCCGCTTGCGGCGCCTCGATCGAGACAAGCTTTCCAAGCTTAAGCGTCACGGCTCCGGCGATCGATTCGGGCGTGACGACCGTTTGTCCGACTTTCAACCTGACGATCACCGCGGCGGATATGGTCAGCGTGACTTCCGCCCAATGGACCTTGGACGGCACCTGGAGTACTTGGAATAATTTCCCGGGAAGCGGGCCCGATTACATGGCTGGTCTTACTTCAGGTACACCGGGAATGCCCTCAGCGGGACCTGTTACAGTTTGGGTTCGGGCGACCAATCCCTGTGGAAATTCGACGGTACAGGAAGTGGATTTGAACGTCCAATGCGCCTTGCCGACCAACACGGCAACGCCAACCGCCACCAACACTTCCACCCCTACCCCGACAAATACCGCCACAAACACCGAAACCGCCACACCCAGTCATACCTCTACCGCTACTTTCACGAATACGGCGACTCATTCTTCTACCGCGACCAACACTCGCACCTCGACAAGCACCCCTTCTACAACCTCGACTCCAACCTTTACGACGACGAATACCGCTACTGATTCTTCAACGTTAAACGCCACAAATACGGCAACCGCTACGGTTACGGAAACTCGGACAAATACCTCAACGGCGACAGCCACTCATTCAACCACCCCCACGGCATCAGCGACAGGAACAAACACCTCAACGAATACGATCGCCAATACGGCGACCCTGACCTCGAGTCCGACCGCAACGCATACACCCACCGTAACCAGTGCTTCGACCGCGACTCAAACCGCCTCATCCTCCTCGACGAAAACCTTCACTCTTACTGTAACGAATAGCTCAACGGCGACGGCGTCCCAGACCAATAGCCCAACCCCAACATCGACGGCTTCGGCTACGGCTTCGCCTTCGCTCACCGCAAGCAGTTCGATGACCCCTACGGTCACCAACACGGTGACCGTTACGACGTCCCTCACCGCAAGCTGGACGCCAACGATCACCTTCACCCCTTCCTCCACGGCCACCTTTACCTGGACTCCCACCCCGACGGCCGGAAACGACGAATTCTTCGTTTGCAAGAACGTGTTCAACATCCCCCTGGACGGGAAGGTCTGCGTCACGATCGGGTCATCGAGTTATCCGGGACCGATGAATTTGGCGATTTACAACACGGCCGGAGAGCGTATCAAAACGCTTTGCGATGTCTATCTGGACGCCCCCATGCCGATAACGACGTATTACTGGGATGGGACGAACCAGACCGGCCAAAAAGTCGGGAGCGGCGTTTATGTCGTGTACTTGCTTAAACCATTCGCTCGATTGTTGGCCAGACTCGCGGTGATCCATTGAAGGAGCGCCGCCGAATATGGCGTTGGGAACATCCCTGTTGACGCGGGGATGAATGCTACGGAACAAGGTGGGAACCCTATGAAATTGGGCCCAAAAAACATACTGGCCGGTTTGTTCCTATCGGTCTTGCTCGTCCAAACCCAACTTTGGGCGGGGCCCAAGCCTAAATACTCGGCCGCCTTGACCGATCTGTGGGTCATCCAGACTTCTTCCTATAACGGTAACGAGAGCGCTATCGGCAGCGCGTTGGCGGGCTTTGTCAATTCGCAAAACGGTTCCAACATGATCTGGCAGGAATACGGCGGATCCAACCCCGTGATCCTTGCCAATGAACTCCAAGGCCAAGGGGTGGTCATCCACAATGTCACCTCGGTCTGGCAATTGGTCCAGCAATTCCGCGGCTTTTTCAATCAAGGCGTCCAATACACCGAGAATACGCCCTCCATTAACGTGGCCTTTTCGCTTTGCGGTTTATGGAATGATATTCCCATCGAGGATGGGGAAGTCGCGACAGCCGCGTCTTACGGGGTCAACATCGCCTTCAACGCGGATGGATTGAATGACGCCTGGACCTTCGCCAATTATGGGTCGCAGTTCACCAAGGGAATGGCGGTGGACCTGGAGCCGGGGAATACGGGCGGCTCCCGTGATTTTGGGATCGCGCACAAAGCTTTCTTTTTTAGCGACCAGAATATGCCGACTTCGGTCGACACCACTTACGCCCAGGCCTTCGGCCCCGCGTGCCTCTTCTACGGTTACATCTGGAACGAATACCCGGATATCCAGGCGATGAGCCAAGGCGGGGGAAGTTTGATCGTCACCGATCTGGCCATCAACCTGGAAGCTCTTTCAGTATTGCCGCCTATTCAGCCTCTTAAATTTCCCAAGCGGCCAGCGGTAAATATTGAAAGTAATGTCAGTTATGTCGCCTTTGTGATGACCGACGGGGACAACATCGGTTTCTATTCCGGGGATTTCGCGACGGCGAACGCTCCCTGGTGGCTTTCGCCCCTGCGGGGTCAGTTTCCCATGACGTGGGAGATCTCGCCTTTCATGGCCCAACTGGCTCCGTTGCTGATGGAATATTTTTACAACACCGCCACTCCCAATGACGGGTTCGTGGGCTGTGCCGAGGCCCCGGGTTATAACTATCCCTACGACCAACCATCCGGAGGCGAGGCGGCATTGGCCAGTAAAGGGGCGGCGGCTTTGCTGGCTTCCCAATTGACCACGACCGGTGAAATCGACGACCCCAACGGAGGGGTTGGCAGCATGGGCGACGCGGCGCCCTTGGTCAATTTTCCCAATGTTCAAGGGGCGGTTTACAAAGTGTACGGTGATTACAATCAATACAATGGCGCTACCGCCTGGAGTAGTTGTAAACCCATCGTCTCCGAAAAATTCGGCCTTTATATGGACGGCCAATATTCCAATTCCCCCCCGGGGGTGGCGGCGCAGATCAACGCGCTGCCCACATCGCCCTTGACCAATCAAGCCAGTTACGCTTTGGTTAGTGTCAGCGTTTGGGACGATTGGAGCACTTATAATCCCTCCGAGGGTTCCGTCCGAAGCCCGCTTTGGGCGGTTCAAAATACCATCAGCCAGTTGAATTCCAATGTCCGCGTCGTGACGGCCGACCAGATCGTCGCCATGATGCAGAGCACATTCGGCGGATGCGGTTTCACGCCAACTCCCACTCCCACCTCGGCGCCTTGCGCCTATCCCGGAGTGTTTGGGTATAACACCGCCGGTGCGGGAAGTTATCTTCAAGCGGGTTGGTTGTCCGCCACTAGCTACCCATTGTCTTATCCTGCGACCATCAATTCGTTAGGGGTCTATATGACCGCCGCTACGGTGGACGCGATCGGGGCTTTGGGGATTTATAGCGATAACGGCGGCACTCCGGGAACTTTATTGGTTCAAAGCAATACCCAGTCCGTTTCAAATGGATGGAATGTGTTTAACATCACGCCCACTTATCTGCCCCCAGGCAATTATTGGTTCGGTAACAGCTTTGGGGGCGCGACCGCCAATGTGGGGTACGACAATGGCACCGCCACTACCTATTACACGCCCCTCGTTTTTACCGGTATCTTGCCAAAAACCTTCACGCCGACGGGAAATCATATGAACAACAATATTTCCCTTTACGCCAATATTTGTCTTCAGCCGACCCCAACCGCCACCTTTACTCCGACCACTACTCCTCCGGTATGCGCCTCCTGGGTCGTCAATGGCACCGCGTCATTGGGAACCGCGGTGACCTTGACGACGGCGGTCAATGGTCAAACGGGAACAGCCTGGAACTCGTCCACGATTGATTTGACAAAGAATTTCAACATGACTTTCAAAGCATACTTTGGGGCGCCTGGGGGAGCGGATGGCATTGATTTTGTGCTGCAAAACGATCCCAGGGGAACGGCGGCCCTAGGGGGCGGCGGCGGAAATAAAGGCTATACGGGCGGTGTTGCCATTACACCCTCGGTGGCTTTTGACTTGGAAACCTATAACAGCAATGGAACGCTGCAGATGCTAGAAAACGGGAACCCGGCCAATACCTGTACTTATGCGATGGGTACTTGTCCTTACGTGTTTCCATCGAACATTTCCAATTCGGCGGAGCATACTTACCAGGTGGCCTGGAGCGCGGCCGCCAAACAATTGATGCTGATCGTGGATGGCACGGTGGTGATGGTTTATAACCGGGACCTGGTGGCTTCAGTCTTTGGGAACAACAGCAAAGTTTATTACGGCTTCACGGCGGCAACGGGAGGGTCTAACAACCTGCAGTATGTCTATGAAATCAGCTGCGTTAACGCGACGCCGACCTTTACGGCCACCTTCACGCCGACAATGACCGTTACGGCGACCAACACCTCGACGGCGACTGGCACTCCAACCCCAACGAACACAGCGACCAACACGGCAACAAACACAAAATCATCAACGGCAACCAATTCACCTACCTGCACCACGACTCAAACGGCTACCACCACACCCACATCAACTCCTATTATCACCGGCACATCCACCAACACAGTGACCATTACCCCCAGCTCGACCCCGACCCATACGCCGACCAATACGGTGTCTTCGACACCCACTCAGTCTTCCACCAATACCCCAACGAATTCCGTGACGCGTACGGCGACGAACGCCCCAACGGCCACTTCGACTTATTCGAAGACATTCACGCCTACGGGATCTTCAACCAACACACCCACTTCCACAGCTGTTATCACCAGCACATTCTCGGACACGGCGACCCATACCGCCAGCTCGACCCCGACCCATGCGCCGAACAATACGCCAACCGCCACCCCTACTCCATCGGCGACCAACTCATCAACGAATTCCCCGACGCTCACGGCGACGAACACCCCAACGGTTACTTCGACTTACTCAAAGACAAACACGCCTACGGAATCATCGACCAACACCGCAACCAATTCCGCCACGAGCACTTTCACTCCACCATCGACATCGACACCAACCGATACCCCTACCATTACAGAAACTTATACCCCAACACATCCTTCGGTCGTTGTGATCTCCGCGCCCTATCCGAACCCCTCGACTGGATCGTCCATTTCCTTCGATGTCTCGGTGCCGGATAGGTCGACGCTCACAATGGACGTGTTCACCTTGGCTTTCCGCAATATCGCCAGCCAAAACCTGGGGATCAACGGCAACCAAACCTTCCACTGGGACCTGAAGGACCATTCGGGTGTTCCGGTATCGGACGGAATCTACTACGTTCGGATCCGAGTCGCGGGCAACCCATCCGTCACAAAGGTCCTTAAAGTGTTGGTTTTGAGATGAGATGGATATATCGGGCCGGCCCGAACCTGGATAAATCCAAAATTCTCACTTGGCTGGCCGCCTTGGGTTTTCTGGGCTTGACCGCCCCGGTCATGGCTCAATGCGATAAACGGATCGTCGCCTATTACGCCTACTGGGACCAGCCAGGCTATACATCGGCCAACATACCCATGACCGAGGTGACCCATATCGAGCATGCCTTCATCACCTTGAACACGGCGACCAATGACGGAACCCTCTCGGTAGACCCCACTTTTCTGGAGCCCGCCCTCAACTCCAGAGCCCACGCGGCTGGGGTAAAGGTTCTGGTATCCGTGGGAGGCAGTGGCGCCGGTCAAGGAACGGCCTTTGAGCTTGTGTCGGCCAATGCCGTTTATCGGTCCAATTTCGCCAATAATCTGTTCAATTTCTGCAAGACTAACGGCTATGACGGCGTGGATATCGACTACGAATTCCCGCTCACCACGACGGACGAAAGCAACCTCACCCTCATGATGCAGGCCATTCGGGCCGTTTTCCCTTCCCCGACTTGGCTCATTTCCATGGCGACGAGCGCCATGGGCAACAATACCTGGGATGGCGCCTATTACATGAACTTGAACGCGTTGCAAGGCGTCGTGGATTTCTTCAACGTGATGGACTACGATTTTTACGGCGGGTGGGATACCAACAGCGGGCACTTAGCCCCGCAATATCAAAATCCCGCCGATCCGGAACAGGCCGGGAGCTTCAAAACATCCCTCGATTGGTATCTGTCCGCCGCGGGCATATCCCCCTCCAAGATCAACGCGGGCATGCCTTTTTACGCGGATGAATTCACTTCCGTCAACGCCCTTTGGATAAATTGCGGGGGTGATTGCCCCGTGGTGGATCAGAACTACGGGACATTCGTTAAACCCCGGCTCAACGCCATGGGCTACACCGTCCAATGGGATCCCACGGCCCAGGCCAATTACTTGACGGGCTCGGACTTCATCACTTATGAGAGCGTTGCTTCCGCGGCCAATAAGACCGCTTACGCCTTGGGAACCCGCGGGGTCGGCGGGATGATGATCTGGGAAATATCGCAGGATTACGATGGAACCTCGCAGGACCTGCTCAAAGCGACTTATAACGCTTATGTCTCGCAATGTCCTATGAATTCGCCGACCAGTACTTTTACAGCCACCGCTACCATGACCGCCACTGTTACGAACACAGCGACGGATTCGACTACGCCGAGCGCGACGGCTTCTCCTACGCCGACTAATACCAAAACAACACCATGGACCTCGACTTCCACGAACACCGCAACGACCACTCATACTCCCGTTCCACCCACGAACACACCGACGAACACATTCACAAGCACCAACACTTACACCTCCACCCGCACCAATACTCCAGTACCGCCCAGCAGTACCCCTACCTGGACAAGTTCGTCCACCCGGACTTTCACCGCCACCAGTACCCATACAGCTATACCCCCAACGAGCACACCCACTTTCATCTTCACTAACACACCCGCCAATACCTTTTCGCCGACCTCCACATTCACGCCTACCGCTACCAATACAACAACCGGAACCTTCACATCCACGGCCTCTTACACCCCCACCGCGTCATACACATTCACGGCAAAACCCATATTGACCTCGACTGCCACCGGGACCGCCACCCCAAGCCAAACCCTGACCTGGACCTTGTCCTTTACTTCCACGCCCAGCCACACCCCTACTTCTACCCAGACCTTTTCGCCGACCCCCACCCTCTCGCCAACCGCGACCCATACGGCCACCGAATCCTTCACTTCCACAGCCTCCTTCACCCCCACCCAGGTCCCAGGTCATGTGAGCCTCTATCCCAACCCCGTGACCGGCTCGACCGTGAACATCCTTCCGCCCAATTACTTTGGCGTTTCCAACGTTAGGGTGCAGGTATTCACTTTGGGGTTCCGCAAGATCATCGATCTGACCTATGACTCGTTGAGCGCGGGAACGCCCATTTCCTTGGAACTGGTCGACAGGTCGGGGAGCCGCTTATCCAACGGGGTTTATTACGTGGTGGTGATAGTTGAAGGGCAACACTTCACAGCGAAATTGCTGGTCTTACGCTAAGCGTTCCAACCGCCTTTTAAAGCGGCCCGGAAGCATCCATCAAGAAATATCGACGAGTCATGAGAAAGAAACGTTTTAGCTGCAGTTACCCCAAGTAGAGCAATTTTGGGCCGTGTCTGCGGTGGTGTTGTAATAAGAGAAGAAAGGGTCCTTGCTGACACGGAAGCGAAAACTCGGGCCGTTCACACCGATGCTGCCAGGGTCGCTCACCTGCACCCAGGCATAAGCACCTGGAACCGTGTTCATCTTGATGCAGTAAACATCCTCTGTCTGAAGGTCCAAACCAGCGCCCGAGGCCGACTTTAGGACCTGAGCTTTGGCGGCATCCGAACTAGGAAAAAACATATCCGCCGCCGGGACATAATCAAAATCCACCAGATTGCCGTTCCCAAGGTAAGCGATGGAGGCGATATTGTTCGGGTCGATCAATTGATAATTCGAGTTCCCAGAGCCGTCACATAGGTCCGAAATACTCCGGGAACAGCTGAAACCATGGGTGTCCAGCAGGTAGCAATATCCGTCAAAAGCGTCTGTGATCAAATAGCATTGGCGGTTAACCGACCCCATTTGAAGGGTGACCGCCAGGTTGGGCGTCGGGTTGGAAAGGTCGATCTGGACCGCACCGACGGCCAGTGGAAGATTGGTGGTGGCGTCGTTCAATTGCAGGGACAATACCCTCTTGCCGCCCTGAGGCAGGGATAGTACGAAATCGATATTGCCCGCTCCGTCTCCCGAGGCAAAAGGCCCCTCCTGACCGTGAACGACCTGGGTAACGCTCACTTGATAGCTCCAGAGAAGGACGTTGGAAGTGGAACTCAACAGGCTGGCCTGGACATCCTTGGAGGGCGCCACACAAACACTCATTTGAATGCTGGGTGGAGAGGCCAAAGGGTGCTGTCCGTTACAGCCCCAAACCGCGAACAAGAGACAGGCGGCCGCGGCTGCCACTGTTTTTTTAGAGATGATCTTCATCGCCCGACTCCTCTACTTTAATTAAAGGTCTATCTGGTAGTTCGTTCCCAAGGTCCAGTAGTTGTATGTGGCGTTCACCAGGGAATTCCCTGAGGCTCCGACGCCGGCGTTGTCCTGAAGGATGTAATCGTACATCCCAAAAAAGCTTAGGCTGGACTTATCGTTCAATGGCATCTTCCATGTGGGCCCGACACCCAAGACCCATCCACCGCCGAAATACATCGGATTGACCCCGGTAATGGAATAGGTGGCGGGGTAATCATTGGGAAGGACGTATTTCACCATCACGGACCACTTCACCTCGCCCCACACATAGGAGGGCCGGGCATAAAAACGGGGGGCATAAAAATTGTCCGCCTCCAAGACCAGGTTGTTATCCACGTCCAAACGGCTGGAGGGAAGGAAATACTGGATCCCCAGGTCCATGGACAATCCGGCGGGATCGAACCAGCTGTAAGAGGCGTTCAGGTTGGTACCCAGCTGGTAATTGACACCTTCCGCTGGGTCCTGGGAGGCGAGGGAATAAAAACCGCAAAGCCGGGCTATCTCTTTGTAACCGTTCAAGCCTGTCTGGGTGTAATTGAAGGCCAAAAACATCGTGTCTCCCAGTTGGAGGGAATCGGAAGGTGCCCCCGTGGGATTGAATGCTCCCGAATAGGAAAACCCGGCTCCCATGCCCAAAGCGTCCTTCCCGAAGGGGAAAGTCAGCCCATAGAGGGCGCTGAAGCCTAACCCCCGGCCCCGATAGCGGTAATCCATGAATTCGGTAGGAATGATGGCGTCTATCTGTTTGGTTTCCCAGGTAGGGTCGCCTGTCGGTAGGCTCACACTAACATTCAGGAGGGAGGATTGGCCGAAGGTCTTGAACTGTATTTCCCCGCCAAGGACCGTATCGGCAAAATTAGTGAGGTTGATAGTGGTGTTGGTGATACCGTCTGGGGAATAGGTGTAGGAACCGGCGCCAAAAAGACCCGACCCATAGACCATCAGCCCCTTGTCCAGGTTCAGGCTGAGCGAAAAAGGCACCCAACACTCGCAACCGTAATTGGTGTTCACCTGGGATTGCTCGGAAAGGAAATTGCTGTTCCATCCGTCGTAAACAAAGCCCAGGTTCAATTGACCCGCGCTAGCTGGTGCAGCCACCCCGATCAGCAGGACCGCCGCCCAAGTTCTCAGGAAGGATTTTGCCTCGCTCATGGCACGTTCTCTCCTAGTCCGACATTAGCCGACAGTTTCACCTTGATGGAGCCTTCTACGGAAGGATCGGTATAGACACGGTTACCATTTGAGGAAAGGCCGATCTGGAATTGGTCTTCCAGGTCCTGCAAGGACGCCCCCGTGCTGTCGGCCCCCTTGCCAGTCGGGATCCCATTGTTGGTCGCCTTGTAAGGTACGCCGTTATGGAAGACCACGCTGCTTCCCGGACCGTAATCCACCTTGCGGCCGTTGGAATCGGCATAGACCGTCCCTTCCATGACCTGCAGGTAAACGGTGTGGGTGGGAGGCTCATACTTGACCTGGTACCGGGTGCCGCGGACGCCGCAGACAACGCCGCCCGAGTCGATCTCGAAGGTGGAATGGGAAGTGAGCAAGGGTTTCACCAACGCCAGAAGCTGGCCCATCAACAGCTTGAATTGAATGATCTTGTCCTTGGCTTGTGGTTTGCGGAGTTTTTTCAGCACCAGATCGGTGTTGGGGCTGATCCTGATCTCGGACCCGTCGAAGGTCTTCAGTGTCGCCCGGCCGTCGGAACCAGCGACAATCCTCTGCCCCTCCACCACCGCGGAATCCTTTTCAGCAGAGCGTAAAACACTTCCATCCTGCCGCTTGATCACAATTTTTCCTGAAACGGAAGTAAATATCGCCTCGGTGACAGCCCAAAGTTGGCCGGCCGGGGCCAGGAAAAGCAGGGTCAAGACAAAGAATCGCGTCATTTCGTTCTCTTTCGTCGCCAGAAAATTGGAATCCTTCCGGATCAGGGACAATAGACCCCGTAAAAACTATAAGTGAGATAGGCGATCTGGTAATTAGCGGGGACCAGGTTCGTGGGAAGACTGCCATAGGCCGACGACGCCATGCTGTAATAACCCCCGTTATTGGTTCCGTTGCTTCCCCAGGTCTGGTAATCATTGTGGGCCGCCAACCACCAAGATTGTCCTCCCGCCAATACGGCCGGCGTATTCAATCCGGCGTAATAGAAACTGAGGCTATATCCGGGAGCGACCGCGGGAGTGGTGTAGGCCAAAAGGGTGCCTGGGTAACCTCCGTTGTCGCTGTATACAGCCCCCTCGTATTCATATCCGCCCTCGACCTCGAACATCATGCCTGTCAGGGTCAGAGGCGCGGAAGCGTAATAGGAATAGCACCATAGATAGGCCGGGCCGCTGTAAGCCGAACTCTGGGCGAAGGTATTTCCAAAAGTTCCGGAGCAGGCCGTGGGGGTCGGGGTGCCGGTCTTAGTGGGAGTACCGGTAATCGTTGGCGTATCGGTGATGGTGGGGGTGTTGGTCGGCGTGCCGGTCTTGGTGGGGGTACCGGTAATCGTCGGCGTATCGGTAATGGTCGGGGTGTCGGTGATAGTCGCGGTATGGGTCGGCGTACCAGTTTGGGTTGGGGTACCGGTTATGGTCGGCGTGTAAGTGATGGTGGGAGTGTAGGTAATCGTCGGGGTATTGGTGAAGGTACAGGTAAAACCGGTGGTGGAATCGAAACAGGGCGTGGAAGTCACCCAGAATGTCCCGTGAATGGGCGCAAGGGGTCCATTGCTGTTATTGCAAGCCGTTGTCCAGAGGGCGATGGAAAGCCCTAAAACCGCCCAAAGAACCAAGATCGTTTTCCAGCGGGCCACAAATATCTCCAATGAATACTGTTTGAATAGACTTTCCGAAAAAGAGACTCATTAGAGATTTGATGAGCCTTATTGGACAATGACAAGAATCATAGACCTAGTCATCTGAACGATAAAAAAAGGCAAATGACCCATTCCTTTTTTGCTTAGAAAGGGATCTTCGGGGTCAGGGATGTCTTGGGAATAGTTAGCGGCCCGTTGAAGATATCGGGAGGATGGACTTGAAGCCTTTTTCCAGCAGGCTGAAATTAGCCGGAGCCAGGTGGTTCTTCTTCGCCCCCAAGGCCATGGGCAGAGCCAGGGCGACAGCCGGCAGTTTGACCACGGGCTTGACCGACAGGATCGCCCCCAGGGCCACCATATTGGCGGCGGCGGTCAATTTGGCCATTCCCGCCAGTTTCGAGGCTTCCACTCCGTAGGCCCGGATCCCACCTTTGGGCACCTCCGTCACCAGCGAGGCGTTATAGACCAGCACCGAATCGGGACGCAGGGACTGGGCATAGGTGGTGGCGGCTCGTTGATCCATAGTGAAAAGCAAGGTCGGTTGGTCCGTGACCGGGCAATCCACCGGCTCATCCGAAACCGTCACAGCGCAGAAAGAGGGTCCACCCCGGCGCTCCGCGCCGTAGGAGGGTATCCAGGAAACATGCAGGCCTTCCTCGATGGCCGAATGGGCCAGGACCAGGCCCATCAGCAGGATGCCCTGCCCGCCTGACCCGCGAAAATGGAATTCTTCTCTCATGAACATCCTCCAAAAACCAAACCTGTTTAACCACCAAGTTCACCAAGGGCACCAAGAGAAGCAAAATCAAAATATTTAATTGGTTTAATCAATATATTGTTTTTCGTCGTTCTTGGTGAACTTGGTGCCCTTGGTGGTTCAAACCGCCTTTTTATGTTCTGTCTCTTATCACTCCCAGTTGGAAGGTCTTCATCATTTCCTCCCCCACCCATTTCACCGCGTCCGTTGGGGTCATGCCCCAGTTGGCCGGGCAGGCCGACAACAGCTCCACCAGCGAGAAACCTTTTCCCTGGATCTGGTATTGGAACGCCTTTTTCAACGAGGCCTTGGCTTTCCGCATATGGCCTGGGTCGTGGATGGCCTGGCGGTCCAGGTAGACGGGCGCTTCGAGGGCGTTCAAAAGTTCGGGAACCTTGATGGGATGCCCATCCCCCGCCTTGCGCCCCAGTGGCGTGGTGGTGGTTTTCATGCCGATGGGTGTGGTAGGCGCCATTTGCCCGCCGGTCATGCCATAGTTGGCGTTATTGATGAAGACCACCGTGATGTTCTCGCCCCGGTTGGCCGTGTGCAATATCTCGCTCAATCCGATGGAAGCCAGATCCCCATCCCCCTGATAGCTGAAGACCACATGGTCGGGCAGGACCCGCTTGATGCCGGACGCCACGCAGGGCGTGCGGCCATGGGGCGCTTCGGTCACGTCGAAATTCCAGTAGTCATAGGCGAAAACCGCGCAGCCAACGGGCGCCACGCCCACGGTCTTCTCGCGCACTCCCAGTTCATCCAACACCTCGGCCACCAGCCGGTGGGCCAATCCGTGGCCACAGCCGGAACAATAGGTCATGGCCGTTTCAGTGAGTGTTTCGGGACGGGGATTGACCAGTTTCATGTCGACTTTCCTTTTGAATTACCCTTAACGGAGGTCGGTATAGGTCCGATCTTTTTGTGGACGCGTTCCATGGCGTCCAGGACCTCGGCCGGGGTCGGCACGGCGCCGCCCGGACGGCCGAAAAATTCCACGGGGATCGAATCTCCCACGGCCAACCTGACATCCTCCACCATCTGGCCCATGCACATCTCCACCACCAGCACCCGGCCAGCCCGCTGGGCTGCTTCCCGGATGGCCTGGGACGGGAAAGGCCAAAGGCTCTGGGGGCGTAACAGGTCGACCTTCTCGCCCCGGCCTCTCGCCTCCCGCACGGCGGCCTTGGCCACCCGGGCGGAGGTACCGTAAGCCACGATGAGCAATTCAGCGTCGCCCTGGGTGTCCATCTCCCAGCGCACTTCCTTGGCCATGGTCTTGTATTTCTCGGCCAAATGGTAATTGTGCTTTTCCAGCTCCCCGTCCACCATGAGAAGCGAACGGATGAGGCGGGACTTACGACCCCTGGCGCCGTCCAGGGCCCAGGAACGCTGGGCGGGGGGAGGCAGGGGTTTCCGGTGGAGATCGATAGGTTCCATCAGCTGGCCCAACAGACCATCCGCTAATAGGAGGACCGGATTGCGGTACTTGTCCGCCAGTTCGAAGGCCAACTGGGTGAAGGTATAGGCCTCTTCCACGGTGGCCGGGGCCAGGACCAGGTTTCGATAATCGCCATGGCCCCCTCCCTTGACCGCCTGGAAGTAGTCAGCCTGGGAAGGTTGGATATTGCCCAGTCCGGGCCCACCCCTCATGACGTTCACCAGCACACAGGGTATCTCGCAGGCGGCCAGGTAGGAAACGGCTTCCTGCATCAGGCTGAAGCCGGGGGAGGAGGTGGAGGTCATGGCGCGGGCTCCCGCCACGGAGGCCCCGAAACAAAGGTTGATGGAGGCCAGTTCGCTTTCGGCCTGGATGAAGGTCCCGCCCGCCTCGGGCATCCGGCGGGCCATGGAAGAAGTGATCTCGTTCTGGGGGGTGATGGGGTAACCGGCGTAGAAACGGCACCCCGCCGCGATAGCCGCTTCCGTGATGGCCTCATTGCCTTTGATCAGGGTGGGTTTCACTGATAGGCCTCGACCGGGGTTTCCTCGATGAAGTAGACCTGGATGGCCATGTCCGGGCACATCTGGGCGCAGTTGCCGCAGGCCGTACAGTCCGACCCTTCCTTGAAACGCATGGGGATATACCCGATGGCGTTCATGTGGTCCGCCGATTCCAGGCAATCCTTGGGGCAGAACTCCACGCAGAGCCCGCAAGCCTTACAACGGCTTGACTCTACCTTTATCCGTCCTTTGCGCTTAGCCATGACCTCTCCAGAAAATTAGTGGAACTCATTATACTCTTCCCCGTTATTTTCCAAGCGATTTTGGCTTCCCAGCCCAAACCATCAGACAAGCACATTCGAATGCGGACTATTTCTTGAGGTCCTTGGCGCGGTCATTGAACTTGTTGACCAGGTCGCTCAATTTCCCAGCGTCATCCTTGAGCGTGTCCAGCAGGATCACTTTGGGAATGCCAGGCCCCTCCCAGATCGTTTCAACCTTCGTATCCACGTATTTCTTGTCGAACTCAAGATTGGCGGCGTCCGCCTCGGCCACTAACGTCGTCATCTGGTCGATCATCGGGGCCAGGTCATCCAAGACCGCTTGTTTTTTTGGGTCGGGATTTTGGGCCAGATAGGCCTTGCCTTGATCCATCTTGCCATTGACGTCCTTCAGGGCTTTCTTGAACTTTCCGATGATATCGCCGGCCTTGTAAAAGATGTCCTTGACCGAGTATTTCCTGACATGGTTGGAATTGGCCAGGTCGTAGACAGCCTGCCCCGACTGTTGATAAACCTTGCCCTCTTGATTGGATGGGAGAACCAGGGCGTTCATCTTATCGTTGAGAGCCACCACATTTTGCCAATCGGCGTCGGTCGAATGGATATCCTTCCTTTCGCCATAGAGGCTGTTCATTTCCGTCCTGATGTCCTCGAATTTCTCAAGCTGGGTTACGTACTCGTCCCGGACCTGGGCCATCTTCTCCAGCGCTTGGGCCATTTGGGTATAGAGCGGGTCCGTGGGGGTCGTGGTCCGCTTGAGGAGCTCACCGTAGAAATTCTTGGCGTCCTTGTAATTATCCGCCGCTTTTTTACGGATATCGCCCCAGTTATTGATGACCTTTTCAAATCCGGCGCGCGAAAAATATTGGTCCGCGAGGACCGGAAGAGCCGTTAAGGTCAACGCGAAGAAGAGCAGACCGAAATACCGGATGCCATATTTCGTCATGAGAATTCCCTCCAAGGTAAATTTTGGTCCGTCGCTGGTCCTTCAGGACCATGGACGGCCGACCAACGGATTATACCCCCCTCCCCGAAAGCCTATAACCGTAAAAAAAGGCCGGTGTAATCACCAGGTAAAAACCTCCGGGATTTTGGACTTTTAAAGCGTTCCAAAGTCCCGTTTATGGAATTCAGTAAGGGCGCACCGTTCATCAACGCCACCAATAACATCATCGGCGGACCGGGTGAATTCGACGCTACCAATGGGATGATCCTCCCACCGCGGGAAAAAACCAGGCTAGAACATTGGAAAAATTCGTTCTTTCATTAAAGGTTCATCGAGCCTTTCCCCGCCCCGCCATTCTCAAGGTAAGGTCCGGCCGCAGGTTGGATCCGTTCCCATGAGGAACCAGCCCTCCGCCCTGGTAATAAAATCATGAAACAAGATGGAATTCTTTTCGAGAATTCCCAGTCCTAAAATCAGAAAAATCTCAATTTCGTTGGAAGAAACATTGGGGACAATATAATAAGAAACAACTAACCACCGATCTTTTCGAAGAAGGTCATCCGCGCAATTCCAGTCGAACTTTTTCTTTTTCTGGACCTTCAAAAATGAAAGCGGTTTCACAAAAACCGCCTAAGGAGAACCTATCATGAACTTCAAGATCATAGTGTTCATTCTCCTGGTCCTATCGCTGCTTTCCCCAGCCCGTGCCACGGTCGCTTTCGCCAACATTTTCAGCAACAACATGATCCTGCAAAGGAACAGTCCGGTGAACATCTATGGGACCGCCAACGTCGGCGAGCCAGTGACGGTCACCTTTGGCACCCAAACCGTCACCGGCGCGGCGAACGCTTCCGGTTCCTGGTCCGTGACCCTTTCCTCCATGACAGCCAACTCGACCGGCCAGTCCCTTCAGGTCCAGGGGCCCAGTAACACGATCACTTATTCCAACGTGGTCGTGGGGGACATCTTCCTGTGTTCGGGACAATCCAACATGGACGATGTCTACCTGGCTGAATGTACGCCCAATGGATCCACCGACGCCGCCACGGCCAATTTCCCCAATATCCGCATGCTGCATATCGCCGACGGCATCCAGCAATTCCCCTTATCCGACATTCCCCTCAACAGCTGGTTCACCTGCACCCCGGCCAACAGCGCCAACGTGGGGAATTTTTCCGGTCTCGCCTATTACCTCGGCCGGGACCTTTACCAAAAGGAGAACGTGCCCATCGGGCTCATCCAATCCGCTTATGGCGGTATGCCGGCTGAAGCCTTCATGAGCTCGCAGGCCATCCTCTCCGACCCGGCCATGTATCCCGCGGCCGTTTCCTTGACCAATTACAGCTCGACCCCCTCCGATTCCTGGCCCACAGGCTGTTACAACGCCATGATCGCCCCCCTGACGGCCTTTAACCTTCGGGCTGTGTTCTGGGACCAGGGCGAAACCAACGAGGGCAACACCATCTCTCCGGGCAACTTCCATGGCTGGCTTCCGCCCGAGCAATACCCGCTCATCCTGGCCTCGCTCATCAAGGATTGGCGCATGAAGTGGAACGGCGTCCTTCCCTTTTATATCGTCCAGCTGCAGAACATCGCGAACATGAACGCAGCCGCCTCCCCCTGCACCTACTGGTCCGGCACCGAACCCTATTCCCCCTTGGCCAACGTCAGCATCGCTGATGTGCGCTGGGGTCAGTTCAACGCCTTGAAACTGCCCTTTACGGGCATGAGCGTGAACTTCGACCTGAACGCCCAGGCGCTTAATTGCACTGCCTCGATTTCCTACCATCCTATGAACAAGGAAGACTTCGCCGCCCGTCTGGCCCCATGGACCATGGAACAGATCTACGCAGATTCGGTGCCCCTCTCCTTCACTGGACCCTTGTACCAATCTTTCCAGGTGAGCGGTTCCACAGTGACGATCCAATTCACCTTCCCCAACGGCACACCCGGACTTTCCACGAATGACGCCCAGCCCGTCACGGGTTTCCAGATCGCCGCCGCCAGCGCGGACCCCGATACGGCGAGCTGGGTCTTCGCCGCCGCCACCATTGCGGGTAATACGGTGGTCGTGAGCAGTCCCTCGGTGTCCAACCCCGCGATGGTCCGCTACGCCTGGGGCTGGGACCCGGTCGACACCAACGGGCCAGTAGCGAACCTGTCCGACGTGAATGGCTACCTGGCGTCCCCCTTCCAGACCGCCCTCTATTCGGACATGACGGTCTTGGGACCTGGCGCCGTGACCATCCAGGACCTGAACCTCGACCCATCCACCGGCGACGGAACAGATTTCGGGAATGTGGGCTTCAGCCTGCCAGTGACCGAAACATTCACCCTTGCCGACTCCTCCACTGCCCTGGCTTCCTTGAGCCTCACCGGATTGGCCAATGGCGGAACCAGCTTGGTTCGGTTGACCGGCCCCAACGCGACCGAATTCGCCGTGGTCGCCCAGCCTTCGGTCAGCACCCTGACGGCGGGGGGAACGACCACCTTCAAGGTCGCTTTCCAGCCGACAGCCTCGGGCTTGGCCCAGGCCATCCTCCAGATCCCCAACAACACCCCCCACAAGACGCCCTATACGATCTACCTGCAGGGGACGGGCCATGACGACCGCACGCCCACCTTCACCCCCACCGGCACCTGGTACACCTCCACGCCCACCCAGACCCCCACCCAGACCTACAGTTTGACGCCCACAGCCACTTCCAATATCGCGGTCAGCATGATCGATGATTTCGACGAGAACAACCTGGTCAGCCCGGCCACCCGCAACAATCTTTGGGGCCAGCCTTGGGGGGCCTATGCCGGGCCCACGGGGAACGCCACGACCCTGCTGGTGGCCTATACCAACCCAGGGGCCAATTCCACCAGCACAGGCGTCAGCGTTTACGGGAACCTGGCTACCGGCGGCTACTGCAACTACCTGTCCTATCTCAAACCCGGCATGGCCGCCTTCAACGCCGTGGCCGCGGGGTATTCGGGTATCGAGTTCTATATATATGGGGATGTGACCGGCCACACCTACCGGGCCCAGATAACCAGCGCCGGTGTCACAACGGGCGATTACCTGGGGGTGAACGTCGCGGTGGTGGCCGACGGCAATTGGCATCTCGTCCAGATACCCTTTTCCACCATGACGCAGTCGGGGTGGGGCACTCAGGCGGGGCTTCCGCCGACAGGAACGGACATGACGGGAGTGAAGTTCGATGTCGTGAGCCCGACCATCGGGGCTTATTATTTCCTGCTGGACCAGGTGGCTCTGTATGGGGCGATCCCCACCGTCACGCCCACCCCCACCTGGACCTTCACGAAGACACCTACCCCCACGGGGACCTGGTATACCCCGACGCCGACCATCACCAATACGCCGACCATTTCGCCCACACCCACCCAGACCTTTTCCCCCACATTGAGTCCCACACCCGCGGGAGCGGACAACTCGCTCTACCCCTTCGAGGACGGCACGCTCATGGGGTGGACCTATCTGAACAACGGGGCGGTGTCGGAACTGAATACCACGTCCTTCTTTTACCTCGGCAGTCATTCCCTCCAGGTGGGCGTCAGTTTCACCACTAACGATGTCGAGGTGGGCATTCCCTACGCGGCCGTTACGGACTACACCGGCAAGACCGTGATCGCCCATGTTTTCCTGCCCGCGAATTTCCCGGCCGGGAGCAAGGCCGACATCTTCATGAAATTGACCAGTTCCTATAGCTGGCAGTCCGGGCCCCTGCAGGCCCTGGTCCCCGGGGCCTGGAATACCATCCTCTACAACACGACCGGGGTCGCCAATATCAATCAGGTGATGCAGATGGGGATCCAGATCATCCCCTCGTCGGCCTGGGCGGGAACGATCTACGTGGATTCGGTCGACCTTTTGAACGGCACGCCGACCCCCAGCCCCACTTCCGGCCTGCCGACGACGACGCCCACCTACAGCTCCACACCTACGCCGTCCCCGACCCTTACGCCTTCCCCTACGGTTTTCAATACGGGGACACTTACGTCAACACCGTCCATAACATTCACGCCGACCAAGACCTTCACGCCCTCACCCACTTACACGCCGACGCAAACCTATACGCCGTCATCCACTTTCAGTTCTACCCCCACGGCTGTCGATACGGATACACCCACCATAACGGCGACGCCTTTCCTCCATCCCATGGTGGTCTACCCCAATCCCTCCCTGGACACCTCGCCCCTATCGATCGATCTGGGGTTGATCAGCGCCGTCAAGGTGAAGGTGCGGGTATATACTTTGTCGTTCAGGGTGATATTCGAGAAGGATTACGGCCAGATAAATCCGGGGCAGGTGGTCACCCTGCCGATGGCTGACAAGAACGGGAAACTCTTGGCCAACGGTCTCTACTATGTGCAAGTGTCCACAACTTCAGGACTCTCCGCGCCCACTAGAACCGTCCTGAAATGGCTGATCACCCGTTGAAAGGCCTTGATGTAGCCAGCTAATGAACCACGCCCACCTTATCCGCTAGGGCGCTGTAGGGCCCTACCACGCGGATGATGTAGACACCGCTAGCCACCTGCGACCCATCCTTGTTCTTACCGTCCCAATCCGCCGAAACCAGGTTTCCCGGAACAATTGCTTGCTCGCCCAGGTCCCTGACCTTCTCACCCGCGGTGTTGTAAACCGCTAGGACGCTAGTTCCCTGATCGCAGAAACAGAATCGAATAAGCAAGAACCCCGGGTCGCTAAGGACGTAAAGATTCTTGGAAACATAAAGGGAATCATGGCACACGGGACTGGGACTCAAGGTCACCGTGGGTGTCATGGTGATGGTGGGAGTGAGGGTGATGGTAGGGGTCAAAGTCGGGGTCAATGACCAGGTCATGGTCGCGGTTTGGGTGGAGGTGAAAGTGAAGGTCGGGGTCAAGGTTAGGGTTGGGGTGGAAGACGGAGTCCCCGTATCGGTCAGAGTAAATGAATTGGTAGGCGTAAAGGTTGGCGTGGGCGTGTCGGTGATCGTAGCGGTCATTGTCGGGGTGGGAGTGTTGGTTGAAGTGTAGGTCGCGCTAGGCGTCCAGGTATCCGTGGCCGTGAAGGTATCGGAAGGAGTGGAGCTATTTGTAGGGGTTTCAGTCGCCGTGGCGCTGTTAGTGGCGGAGGGCGTGCTGGTTTGAGTGGGAGTATTGGTCGGGGTCAGGGTGGCCGTATCCGTCGGGGTGAAGGTTGGGGTATTGGTCGGCGGGCAGGCGTTCGCGTTATAAAACCCCGCGCTGCCACCATAGGGCCCTCCCGTCCCAACCGTGCCGCCGGGCGCCCCGCCGTTGGTAAGGGTCGTTCCGGTGAAGCTATTCCCTCCCGGGGCGCAGAACAATATCTCCCCGCCCGCTCCCCCGCCGCCCCCGTTATATATGTCACTTACATCACCAAGGGCTCTTTTTCCCGCACCTCCATTGCCCCCGTTGGCCTCGACAGACCCACCGCCTGATATGGTCTGGCCTGTGACCACCACCGTGCCTCCAAGTCCACCGCCACCGCCGCCGCAAATGGATCCAATACAGTAGCCGGGCACACCGGAGTACCCATCCGCGGCGATGGAACCATTCAGGACGATCGCCCCTCCGATCGCGTTAATGGTGAGGGTGCCTCCCGCCGCGCCCCCCTGGTCCGGTACTGACCCGCTCCCGCAACCCCCGTAGCCATTCGTCGCGTCCGTGCCGCCGACTCCACCACCTGAGGTGCCGCCCCCCGCCCCGCCCAATAAACCACCCCCACCCGCGCCCCCGCCTCCGCCCGTACCATCCCCCGGTCCTCCGCAGGTACCCGCGGAGAATTGGGTCATGATGATCTGGCCTCCCGTATCCAACGTCACCCCTCCGCCCCCGGTCACATTAAACGTTAATTGTCCCATCGCGGTAACCGACCCCGCGATATAAACGGAACAAAAGTTATAGGTCCCCGACAAAGCGGTGGTGCTCCCACTGGGGACTATCAGGTCACCCGAACATTGGGCTAGGGCAAAACCAGGCAAAACCAGTGCAAGGAAGAGAAAAAGGATGAGGAAAGCATCAGTTTTTTTATTGATCGTATTTTCCATAGTGCCCATCAAATATTTTCGGATTCAAGATGTGGACCAGTAACACTCGGCCCACTTATTTTCTACCGAAGCACGGGAGCCATTAAATGTTTTAACCAGAAAGACCTCGGCAGTATAGATACTTCCTAGGGGATTGAAAACTTGGTTAAAACATTCGGTTGGTCGCTCCCACAGATATCCTACAAACCAAAACAAGGTTTAACGAAACACAAGGAAAGAACTTTTTGTTCCGACGGATCGATGCGCTTCGTTTACCCGCGGTCCTCGAACTCATCGAGTCGAACCATCGAACGGGTCACATTTTTCCTAATTAACAAAAATGTAATCTCTCCGAAACAAATCACGCTTAAAAATCTGCAAAATGCCACCCACAACAAGGGGAGCAGAGGGTTGGTTCAAGGCTGAACTGTGTCCTTCTGAAATCAATTTCGAGAGGCTCCTTTGCGTAATCTTTTTTATTCAATCCTTTTGGTTTGTTCGGTCATCTGTTTCGTGAGCTGCGGCAATAGCGGTTCGCCTTCCAGTCCATCCTCGGGTGGCAACAGCCCGACTAACACCCCCACTATTACCATGACAGCCACATCCACCCCATCCGCCACGGCGACCTATTCCTATCCTCTCACCATTACCTTAGGGACGACCGGAACAGCGGGTGCCGGCAAATTCACCGACAACACCGGAATCGCGGTAGATTCGACCGGGAATATATATGTGGTGGACGGAAGCGTAGTGCAGGTTTTCGATAAGTTCGGGAACTATAGCCGAAACTTCTCAATATTCAATTCGGCCTCCAATGGCATCGCACTTTCCCCATCCGGCCATCTCTATATCGCTGACGCAAATACCGGATTCGTGGATGAATACCAAGTGAACGGATCGCTTTTGGTCAGCTACACAGGGAATCAATTCAATACAGCGTCACCGACCTTGCACGATTCCACAAACCTTTTTGTGGACAGCTCGGACAACCTATGGGTCTGCGACGCTTCCACGAACCGGATCTATAAGATCGATGTGAACGATAATGTTCTGACCTGGCAATCCGGCGGAACTGGCATTTCCTATCCCTGGGGTGTGGCTCACGATGCGTCCAGCAATATCTATGTCGCCGACTTAGGTCACAACCGCATCGTCAAATACAACCCCAGCTTGGTCTATCAAGCGGAGTTCGGCGATGGGACCTTGGCCGACATGACAAATGGAACTTTCGATGTACCCAGGAGTTTGGCGATGGACGGGAACGGGAACTTGATCGTTTGCGACACGGGGCATGATCGGGTCCAAGTCGTCACAACGTCCGGCGTTTTCGTGGATAGTGTCGGCTCATCGTCCACTTACCTCAATCCCGCATACATCGCCGTTGACACGAACAAGAACGTCTATATTTCGGACCCTTCGAATTTGAGGGTCTATATTTACGCGGGAAAATGATCCAGCTAGTCATTCTGTTTGGTCGGCATTCCAGAACGGGCGCACCGAGAGGCCGCCCGTTCTATTATTCCTCAGCAAAAAAGGGCTTATTGCATTTGACATCCCCTTATGTTTCGCCATTTTAAATTGATAAGCGCTTTCCCATTGTTGCGCGGGCATTCAGACCCAAAAATTTAACATCATTTTTTACACGCAAGAAACCCATCCCGACGGCCTTCCCATAGGATAACCCTAGTCTTTCTTATGGCGGTGCCGCAGATGACGAACAATAGCCAACCCCTTTCCACCTCTGCCCTTCTGGAAAACAAAAAAACCAACCCGAGCCAGTTCATCCAGCGCCTGCTCGTGCCAGTGCTCCCGGTCGCCCCCAGCGTGCCCTGCGAGGATGTTTACCGCATTTTCGCCAACGACATCTCCATACAATCCATCGCGGTAGTGGATGGAGAAACCCCGGTCGGGCTGGTGAACCGCTTCGCCCTGGTCGACCGCTTTTCTCGCAGGTTCTTCCGGGAGATCTACGAGCGCAAACCCATCGCCATGGTCATGGAAAAGAACTTCCTCTCGGTGGAAAGCACGGTCCATTTGGACGACCTGAGCTCCATCATCGCCGACGAGGAGGAAAAGTACTTATACGAGGGTTTCATCATCACAGAGGATGGGAAATACCGGGGCATCGGCACGGGCCACCGGCTCATCAAGGAAGTCACGGAACAAAAGCAGGCCCAGCTTTACCACATAGCCCATCACGACACCTTGACCGGCCTGCCCAACCGGCTCCTTTTTTACGATCGGCTCTCCCAGGCCATGGCCCAATCGGCGCGGAACGCTAAATCCTTGGCCGTGCTTTTTATCGACCTGGACCACTTCAAACAGGTGAACGATTCCTTGGGCCATCCGATGGGAGATCTGCTTTTACGGGAAACAGCCGAGAGGATAAGGCTTTGCCTGCGAGAGGGCGATACGGTGGCCCGCCAGGGAGGGGACGAATTTACCGTCATCCTGAATGGCCTTGCCCAGTCCTCCGACGCGTCCATGGTAGGACGAAAAATACTGGAATATCTTTCCAGCCCCATTGAGATCGGGGGAAATACCATCCATATCACCTGCAGTATCGGCGCCAGCCTTTTTCCTGAGGATGGGGATACCATCGAAAACCTCATCAAGAACGCCGACGCGGCCGTTTATCACGCCAAGAGAATCCGCAATACCTTCAGCTATTTCTCCCAAACCCTTCCCTCGCTAAATCATCCTTAAAGCGGGGTAGGGCCGGGAGACACTCCACGGATTCGACCGTATTCATTCCTCAAAACGCTCTGTTCTGATCCGCCAAAAAACAGAATTAATGATGCGCGCGGGCGAATTCCTCGGCTTGACGCAGTTCGTCCAAGGCAAGGTTGATGGCTTGGATGGAGGATTCGGCGTGACCGCCAAAATTGGTGTGCTTGCGGGCTTCCCAGAGCTTGTGTTTCGCGTTCTGCAAAGCCATGGCCGCCTTCCAGATATCCGGATGATGCTGAACGGTCTTGTCCGCAAAATGGAAATGGGCCTCATCGTCGTTCCCCACATTGATGGAAAAGTTGATCTGATCCGCATTCACAAACACCGGCAACATCAACATCCCGGACATGCAAGCCGCCACAGCTATTTTCTTCAAATTCATATAACTCTCCTTGATTAAAATGGTTAACTCTCTTTTGCCATTTGACTGGCACATATAAGACGGGCCGCAACCCAAGATTGTTCCAAGAATAAGTTTTTAACGCGTCAAGCGATTAACCTTTATGTTCATCATTAAAAGGCCGATAGCACCTCATAGTTCGCCGGTGAGATTCGCAAGTTGAATTCCGATTTATCCCCTTGGATTGTTCCCTTTAATTCATTTCCGCTCACCAAGTTCTTCAAGCTTTTAAATTTCCCATCCATGACCACCTGGGCCGATACCGTTTTGCCGCCTGGTGCCGCGAAATTCTCCACGATGAAACTGTTGTTGTCATAGACGAACAGCCCCACCTGACTTGGCCCTTTCAGGCGTACCGGCAAGTCACCCGCCAGGACCTCGCGAATCTTGTCCAATATTTCCGGTGGCAGGTTGTAAAGGTCGGCGAAGTTGTCCGGAATGGTCAGAACATAAAGATTGCTCTGGTTGTAGGGTGCCCTCAAAAGCAAAGGATAGCTAACACCTTTCACCAGGGCGGTGATGATTTCCCAGACATCGTTGGTGGGGTAACGGACTTGAGGAATGAGGATGTCGGCGGATGTCTTGTAAGTCGCCCCCTTGGTGATATTGAAATCCCTCACTAGGGCCTTGCGGTCGTAGCGCTGGACCTCGGCGATCTCCTCGATCCCCTTCCCTTGCAGGGCCTGCAACAATCCGGAAGTAATGACCACCTTGTGCCCAGCCAGCAGGCTCTCCTTCATCTTATCCATCAGGTTCGGGTCGAACTTAGCCGATTCAGTCAGAAGAACAGTGGAAGCGTCCTTCGGGTAATTGGGCGTCATGTCCACCGGCAGGCCAATCATGCCTAGGTAGTCATTCAAAAAGTCCTCGCCCGAGGATTGATAAGGTTTATAGCTGGGTAGTCCGACTGGCTTGCCCAACTTTCCGACGAAACCATCCACCTTCGAGTAGATGCTTCCCACATAGGCGGTCAGGCTGGTCTTGACCGGACTGTTGGCCGTAGCCCCCATGGGGTTCTGGATGTCGTGGAAATTGAACAGGGTGATCTCTTTCGCTTTGGCAAAGAGTGTCAGCCAAAGCTGTTCCCCGTAGCGTTCCTTATCCCGCCAGCCGTAAGGATCCACCCAGCCTCCCCCGTTCCCGCCAGGCTTGATGTTCTCCAGGTACATCATCAGGTCGTATCCCAAGTACTGTTGCAGATGCTGGTCGGTGTTGGGGCCGTCCCTGGTCTCGGTGCCGGTATAGATGCCGTCGAATATCTTTGGTTCGGTCTCCAGGTTGTAGCCGCAATTGGGGAAATGCTCGTACCAATTGGGATACTTGATGACCATCTTGACCTTGGGGTTCACCTTCTTAGCCGGGCCAACCAGCACGTTCTTGGCCACCTCAGTCATCTGGTCTAGGCGGAACTGGGTCCAGGTCTTCATTCCCTTGGCCTTGATGTCGGAGGGATACTTGGTGTTGTAGAAAAAGAAGTCGTCCATGATGATCTCATCGAAGTTCTTGGCGGTGAATTCCACCACGTCCCGGAGTTTCTTTCGATCCGCAGGATCGGTGTAGCACAAAGTGATGAAGGCTGGATAACCCTTGAAGCATGTGGCTATGCCACCAGCGGTCTTGACGCCCTTTTCCTTGAAGAAAGCCTTGGCGGCGTCGACGGCTTCCTGATCGCTCCTTGTTTCTTCCCGGTAGGTTTCCAGGTAGACCTTGTCCACCTTCAGACCATCCGTCACCTTGGCCCATTGAGCCTCTAACCAGGCCCGGTCCTTCATTTTTTCAACATCGGAGGCCACCACGTAGACCGAGACCTCGAAATTTTTGTAGTTCCCTGCCCAAGTGGAGAGGGCGGGGAATAAAAGACAAAGCGCGAGGAGGATCTTTTTCATGAATGTGGTCCCTTCAAGGATTTATCAACGGATGAGCTTCGACATTCTATGCATTTCTTTTTCTACGCGCATGGCAAATCGACCCAAAATCCTGGAAAAGCGCTACCAAAACCGGTCTTGCCGGATAGATCTTTCTGATATGATGGGACCATATCGAGTCAGAAATTCAGGGAGGTCAATATGTTCGAATCCGAACCGTCCAATGGGGATCAAACTATGAAAGTTGTTTTTTACGCTGTTCTATTCTTTGGGCTGATGGTCGTTTCCTTCATCACAGGCATCTACATCGAGCGGAACTACTCAGGCGCGCCAGCCCGGCCCGCCCTTCCCCAATCCGCCGTCACGGCCAAACAGGACTGTGATACCGTAATCCTTCTGGAGAGCGGGGACGGCAACGACTGGTCCTACACCCCCGTCCTTGCGCCCCCCGGCGCCTGGGCCGCACCCTGCGGCAATTCCAAATGGATTTTCACCAAGAGCAACGGCCTGGATCCCTATGTAGGTTATGTTTTCTCCGACACCAGGGTTTTCCAGATACCAGCCGACACCGACCTGGCCAATTCCACTTTCAAGCTTCAATTCCAGGCGGACGACCAAGTCAACGTCCTCATCAACGGTGTCACGGCCGATACCTGCGTGGTCACCAAATCGAGCAATTGCTTCAGCGACTGTCACGCCATCAATTTACCCTCGACGTCCTTTGGCATCGGCACCAATGTGATCGAATTTAACTGCATGGATACCTATGACAGCCCGAGCAATATCGGGAATTACGGCGGACTGGATTTCGAATTCAAAGCCGACCTGAAAGTGGTTTGTCCGCCCTCCAACTCGAAGTAACCGCCCTCCCGCCAAGTCCGATCTTTCCAGGGCCGTTCCCTTACCGGAACGGCCTTTTTAATTGGTTATATCGACTCTTTCCCGCCATTCCTTTTTTCCGGGTACTCTTGGGAACTTTTTCCCCCGGCCTGTGTCTCATAGGGGTAGGTGATTTACCACCCTTTGTGAACAGGAGAAACACCATGAAATTAGCCAAAGTTTCGCTGATAGCGCTGTTAGCCATGACGGCCCCCTTCGCCCAGGCGGCCGTGAAGGGTTACGACGTCCATTACCAGGCGGCGGTCATGAATGACAATGGCCTGACCCACTCTTCCCGTTACCAAAATTACGGTTTCCGCGTGGAGATCGTGAGCGATTCGGAAGGCCTCAAACCCGAGTCGTCCAAGGACGGATATCCCTACATCACCGCCTCCCGGGACGAGCGCTACTCGGTGAGGCTTTATAATCCCCTGCCGGTCCGGGTAGCGGTGAACGTAACGGTGGATGGGCTCAACGCCATCACGGGCCAGCCCTGCGGCATCGAGGACGGCCAAAAATGGATGATCGACCCCTATAGTTCCATCACCATTCCCGGCTGGCAGGTGAGTGGAAGGGAGGCCCGGCGTTTCTTCTTCACGGGGAAGCACCGGTCCTACGCCAAGTGGCGCGGGGACAACATGGGCAAGGACCTGGCAGCCAACTGCGGGGTCATCGGGGCCGCCTATTTCTGGAATCAGGGGGAATTGGACGCTTACTATGACGCCCATCCCCAGTATTCCTATCACTACACCCACCGTCCCTTGGAATTGGACGGCTTCCGGTCGGAACGGGACGAAAAATCAGCGGAAGCTCCGGCCTGCGGGTCGATGGCGGAACCCCAATGCCCAGTGGCGGCGCCAGAGCGAGCGAAAAAAGTCCACAAAGCCAAGGAACAAGCCGGTACCGGTATGGGCGAGAGGGAATCCAACCCAACGGTCCAGGTTGCCTTCAATTACGACACCGGCATGTACCAGCCATCTCAGGCCGTGGTGATCTTCTACGGCTTCGCCGAGAGGCCTGTTCCCAACCCTTTCCCGGCCGTCAGCTACGCGCCCGAAATGCCGTAAAGGTTCCATTAGAGATTTCACCACAGAGGCACAAAGACACAGCAATACAAGAATAGCTTTGTTCTTAATAACGTTGAAAACAGATGGCGGGCCAGCGCCCTTAGGCAGTAGTTACCTTACGACCTCAGGGCGCTTCCACTTTTCGAACTCCCCTTCCCCGCTTTGCGAAACAGCCCTGATGTCGTACAATCCAATGGCGTCGGCAAAATCCCAATCAAGCAAGAGAACATGGAACAAAAACTCCCCCCCATTTGCATCTTCGAGTTCACCCATTTCGGCCATTACCTGACCTATGTGGATATCCTGGTCCGGTATCTCCACCAAAAAACAGGCCAAAAAACCCTTTGGGTCACGTCCCAAAAGGTGGTCGATTCGGAACGCTACAAGATCTTCCTTAAACCCATCGAGGACAAATTCCAGACACTCATCGTGGACGACGTGATGTTCGACCGGGGCTTGGCCCGGCCGACCGTGCAATTCCGCCTTGCCCGTCTATTGAAGCGATTGGAAAAGAACGGCGTGCGTAAACTGCTGGTCCCCAGCGCGGATATTTTCAGCCGCCATGTGGGTTACGCGAGCCTTTGGGGATACCGTCCCAAGGAAATGGAGATACGCTGCGGGCTGCTACTGCTTCCCATCGTCTATCCCGGATCGACCTTCCTTCGCGATATCAAACGCGATCTATTCTTCAAACTTCAAAGGGCCACACCCATCACACCGCTCTATTACGACGCCCACGCTGTCAACCGGGTCCGGGAGCGTTTCGGCGTGGAACTCCAAAAACTGCCCGAGCCTCTGCTGGGCATGAAGGGCTACCAGCCTCCCGCACCCAGAAATGACGGGATCCTTTGTTTCGGCAATGTCGGCCTGTTCGAGGTCCGAAAGGGCGGACAGTTGTTGATGGAGGCCTATCAAAAAGCGCGGTTCAACCGGCCAACCCGGCTGATCCTGGCGGGCCAGCTCCACGACCACCAACTAAGCCGATTGATCGAGGAATTCCAGCCGTCCGACTTCAAGCAAATCCAGGTCTTCGACCAATTCTTGACCCAGGAGAAATATCTCGGCCATCTCAGTTCCATTGATGTGGTCTGCTTGACCTACCGAAGCCACGTTGGGCCTTCCGGTGTTTACTGCCAGTCAGCCGTCATGGACAAGGTCATCCTGGCCTCGGATTACGGATGGTTGGGATGGGAAGCGCCGAACAACCCTAAGATACGGTTGTTCCAGAACGAATCGTCCAACTCTCTCGCCCAGGGAATGGAACAGATGGCCGAGGATTTCGAGACCCTCCGCCGCTTGAAAACTAGCTACGTCCCCGTCACCGAGGAAAGTTTCGCCCAGGCCCTGTGCGGTTTTTAAGGATCCCGGGTTACCTCAACCCTTTCGGCAATAAAAAAAAACGGCCGGGCCCCTGAGGGACCCGGCCGCTAATTTCCTTCAACTAACTTTTCCGCTATCGAACGTTCAGCCTTTGTTGATCTTCACATGCGACTGGTGATGGCCGCCTGGCACTTCACCGGAAGCCTTACCAGGCCTGTGCGGGTTGTGATGTCCCTTGGGCGCTTTGTGCGTCCTAGGGGTTTTCGGTCCACCGGCCAAAGCCGCGCCCGTGATCGAAAGGGCGAGGGTGGAAACCATAGCCATCTTTATGAACTTATTCATGAAATCCTCCTTGAAAATTTTGGGTTAATCATCAGTGCTTGGTTTGCTCTCGTCCGCAGCTTACTGGGCCGAATAAACATCGACCGTCGCGTAGTTGTTGTCGGTGACATAGAGTTTGTCATCCGAACCGACCGCCAAATAATCCGGTGAGTACAAACCGCCAGCGACCAGTGGATTGCCGCCAATGATGTTCAGCACGCTCCCGCTCGTGGTGAGTCTCTGAACGCGGCCGTTGTTTGTGTCAGCGACCATCAAGTTTCCTTGATTATCCACCCGGATTCCCCAGGGTCCATCGAATTTACCAGCCACGGTGCTCGCAGCGCCAGCGGCGTCCCCGATCGCGCCAGTGGAAGTCAGGGTCGTACCGTCAAAACTGTAGACCTGAACCACGTTGTTGTCGTAATCGCCCACGTAAACGTGTTTCCCAGCCGGATCCACCGCGATACCCGAGGGATCGTTCAAATTGCCGCCGTCGACCGCGGTCACCCCAGTGTTGGTGGAAGTGATCACATCGTCACCCCAATTAGGCTCGGTCCCGTCGTTGAAATCTGGATTGAAAACATATATCCGAGAATAATCCCAATCGGACACATAGATCTTGCCGTTGGCATCAACGTCCACATCGCTCGGATCATCCATATTGCTGGTCCAATAGGAGCCATAAGCGTACACTTCGTTGCACATATCCGGCTGGGCGGCCTGACCGATGATATCGGGGATGTTATAAACATCAATGTATCCATTTTCATCGTCGGCCACGTAAAGCTTACCGTTGGCCACCTTCATGCCCTCTGGGTAATCATCATAATCACCGCGAGTATCGTAGGGCCAGAAGAAGGTGATGTAATTCCCGTTCATGTCGAATACTTCGATATCCTCTTCATCATAGTCCGCTACGAAGATATATCCATCACCCACAGCCACTCCGGTGACATCATAGAAACCGCCAGCTTCCGGAATCGTCCCGCCGCAACCGGTGTTTGGGTTCGTGACAGTCCCGTACTCCATATAATGTCCAAAGTTGGTAAGGAATGGATAGGTGAAGCTTGGCGAGGATGAGCTACTGGAAGACTTCGAGGTTGTAGGACTGTTACTGCTTCCGCAACCCGTCTGCATGAATCCAACCGAAACCAAAAGTAGCAAAGCTAAAATTCTGCCCATAAATGCGCCCCCCTTGATTGAATAGTAAAGCGATAAACTGAGGCGCATCTTGATGAATATCGTTATCATTGTCATGCCAGTTACTTTTTGGACACTAGTCAAAATCCCTTATTTAAAAAAATGTTACACAGGATTTAACTGAGTCGGGAAAGGGACATGACTGACTGAAGCAGGAAAGAAAATCCGACTAAAAGAGGATCCAGAAAGGTTCACTCGATTTTTTTACTGCACGCGAATCATTTTCGGACTTTCCTCAGGATATTCTCCAACATGGCATCGGTGAACTTTCCCAGTGACAATGCTCCGATACGATTGACCGGAAGCTCGTTCACGTAGGACATCAGTGCTTTCTCAGCTTTTTGGATGTTGGCCTTTTCCTGGGCCGACAACTTGGTCCCCTTTGGCCTCTTACCGATAGCGTTGACCAGGCCGGACGCCTTGGCCAAGGCGAGGTAATAGGCCTTGCCCTTAGGGTGTTTCAAGAAATCCTTCAACATGGAATCTTCTTTCAGTTGGGGATAATCCGGCTTTCCCTTCAACTCCACGGTCTGGGACAATCTCAAATCCCGGGAGGAACTGCCTACCATTATCTCGTATAGCCCACCCATTACGATCCAATCATGGGAGACAACGTCCCAATAGGCGAAGGCGTTTTCATCCAAAATGAATTCCACTTGTTTCAACTCTTTAGGTTTCAAGGCGACCTTGGCGAAGGCCTTCAATTCCCTTTCGGGTCTGGTGACAGGCGGGAACAACTCCCTCACATAGACCTGAACGATCTCCTTGCCGTAACAGTTTCCAGTGTTCTTGATGGTCACCGTCACCTTGACGCCCTTGGAAGTCTTTTGGATCTTCAGGTTCGAATAGGCAAAGCTTGTATAGCTCAGGCCGAAGCCGAAGGGGAAAAGGGGCTGGATATCCCTTTTATCGTAATGGCGGTACCCGATGAAGATTCCCTCGGTATAGTCGGCCTTATGGTTCAGTCCGGGGAATTCGGGGAAGGCTGGTGTATCTTCCAGCCTCTTGGGGAAAGTCTCCGCCAGCTTGCCCGAGGGGTTGACCGCCCCCAATAGAACATCAGCGATGGCCCCACCCGAGGCCTGCCCGCCCAGCCAACCTTCCAGCACCGCTTTCACATTATCCAGCCACGGCATGGCCACGGCCGAGCCATTCATTAGGACCACGACCAAATTGGGTTGGACTTGGGCGATCGTCTTGATCAGGTCATCGTGGCCTGGGGGTAAGTTCAGGGAAGCCCGATCGAACCCTTCGGATTCATAACTGTCCGGTAATCCCGCGAAGATCAAAACCACATCCGCCTTTTTCGCGACGGCCCTCGCCTCGGTCAACAATTTGGAGGAGGTTACCCCCTCGGCATCGTAGCCTGGGGCGTAAGTGAGTTTGCATTTCCCATTTGTGCCATTCACCAAAGCGTCAAAGGGAATATCCAACCGGGTGGGATTGACCTGGGAACTTCCCGCCCCCTGGTACCTGGGTAACTTGGCGAAGGCGCCGATGACGGCGATGGTCTTGACCTTACGTGGATCGAGGGGAAGGACGCCCTCGTTCTTCAGCAGGACCAAGCTTTCTCCCGCCGCTTCCCTCGCCAATTGATGGTGGCGGGACTCGGTGAAAGGCTCGGGCGGCCGCCGGTTATCCCAAGCCTTGAGAACGACCGCCAGGAGCTGGATCACCGACTCGTTCAACTTCGCCGCGCTCAGACGGTTCGACCGAACCGCCCGAATGATCTTCTTGAAGTTGTAGTCACCGCTCCCCGGCATTTCCAGGTTCAGTCCCGCTTGGATGCCCTTCACCCTGTCCCGGACAGCGCCCCAGTCGGAGACCACGAAACCTTGATAACCCCAGCTCTCCCTCAGGATCCCGGTCAAAAGCCACTCGTTCTCGGAGACATAAACATTGTTAATCAGGTTATAGGCGCACATGACGGCCCAGGGCTGGGCTTCCCGAATAGGGATCTCGAAGGCTCGAAGATAGATCTCGCGCAGGGTCCTCTCGTCGATATTGGAACTGGAGCCCAGCCTTTCATGTTCCTGGTTGTTGGCGGCGTAATGCTTGAGGGTGGCGCCCACCCCTTGGCTTTGCACGCCCCGGATGTGGGACGCGGCGACCTTGCCGGAAAGGAGAGGATCTTCCGAGAAGTACTCGAAGTTGCGGCCGCCCAGTGGAGACCTCTTCATGTTGTTACCCGGACCCAGGAGCAGGTTTACGCCGTGGGTCTGGCATTCCCGGCCCAAGGCCGAACCGACCCTTTCCACCAATTCCGTATTCCATGAGGAAGCCAGGGCCGAGGCTGTGGGAAAACAGGTAGCCGGCACACTGGCCGTGATATCGACGCCCTGAGCCTTACGAAGGCCGTGGGGTCCGTCTGTCATACATATAGAAGGGATACCCAATCGCTCGAACTTATAGGTATTCCACCAGCCGTCACCGGTGAGGATGAGCGCTTTCTCCCGCAGGGCCATACGGGCCACAAGTTTTTTTGCTTTTCTTAAGTATGAGTCTGACATACGGGCTTCTCCGGGTCTGGGTTTGGGAAAAAGACAAGGCATTGTACAAGAAGAGACGCCATCCGGTAAAAACGAAGGGACACAAAAAAGCCCCTCCCGGATTACCGAAAGGGGCCCTTCCATTTACATCCTATTTGGCGGGAACTTCGCTCTTTTCCAAGGCCATGGCCTGCTCATTTTCTTTCTGAGCTTCCTCGGTCTGGCCCATCTTGAACAGACAGTCGGCCACCAGTTTATGGTTCTGGGCCTTTTCCGGCTGGTAGTTCTCCAGGGTGCGGAACAATTTAAGGGCCTGGTCCATCTGGCCGATATTCATCAGGAAGAAAGCCGCGTTCAGGACCGTCTCGGGAGTCTCCAACTTGTCCGACTTGAGGGATATCTCGATGCGGCGGTTGAGCGAACGGCCCTCCGGGGTATCGTTGGTGGCGATGGGCACTCTCTCGGCGAAACCATTGACCGTGATATTCTCAGGCTTCACGCCGATGCGGACGAACAGATCCCGCACGGTCTGGGCGCGGGCCTCGGACAGGGATTGGTTGTCCTTGAACTTGCAGTGGGGGCCGATGCGGCAGGGACTGGCGTCCGTATGGCCCTGGATCTCCACTCGAGTGTCGGCGAAGTAGGCCAGGATGCCCTTGCCCACAACCTCCAGTTTCTTTTTCCCAGTCTCAAGCAAGTCCGCCTGGGCGATATCAAAGAGGGCGTCGGACCCTAGGGACCACTTCAGGTCCGTCAGGGGGAGGGGTTGGACGGCTCGGAAGGAAACGGGAGCGGCGGTCGCCTTTCGGTCGTTGATATCCTTCACCCTCAAACTGGCCACATAGATACCGGGGGATACCAGTTGCCCCGACGAGTCCTTGCCGTTCCATACATAGGAAACAGGCAGGTCGCCCTGGCCGGAGAATTGGGTCACTGGAACCCCTTTTTCATCCATCAATTGCAGGTTCCAGGAACCCACAGGATCATCCGCCACGCTCTTCAGGGACAGGGGGACAGAAGGATTATCCAGGTAAAAACGGTCCGGCCCGGAAAGTTTGGCCTTGATGGTCTTCATATCCTCACCCAGGCGGGCGGTAAGGGTGAACCGGTGGGTTGGTCCGATGGTGCCGTAGGGGACGTAGGCATAATCCAGGTCCGCGGTGAAACCTGAGAACACATGCTCCAACCCGGCGCCCATGGTCATGAAGGAGAACCCATATTGTTGGTCGGTAGTGCGGAGGCCTGCCCTTAAGGAAGCGATGTTGGACCGGTCCAGGGGCAGTTGGTACTCGCTTCCGACCCTGGGCTGGAAGCCCGTGTCCGAATTGACATCGGCGTCGGCGGAAATGGTCAATCGGTCCCGGATGTCGAAGTTATTCAAGTGATACCAGGCGGCGCCCGCCTTGGCCAACAGGGGTTGACCCCGGGACTGGATAGCGGTGCCGATGTTCTGCACATCGAACCCTAGGGAGAAATGGTCCCTGGGGAAAAGCTGGATGACGCCCGCGTCAAAGGAAAAGGCCGTGCCCGTGGGACCGTACTCGTTCTGGCCGATCACATTGACCTTCAAGCCGGCCAGGGTATCTCGGAAGCTGTCCCCGGGAATGAAAGCGCTGAGGCGGTTGGAATAACCGCCCGAAAGTTCCCAGTCAGAAGCGCTGGCCGGGGCTCCCGTACCGCTGTAATAACCGGAGGAATTCTCCAGGGTGGAAAGGAAGGACTGAAGCCCCAGGGTCGTGAAACCAAGCCCCAAGGCGCCCTGGTCCCCCAGGCTCTGGGAGAGGGCGATGTAATCGATATTGACGTTCTGGAGCCATTGGCTGTGGGTGAGGGAAAGTTCCGTTCCCTTCACCTGGAAAAGACCCGCCGGATTCCAATAGATGGCGGTCGCGTCGTCTGAGACCGCGGTGAAACTGTCCGCCATGGCCGCCGCCCTGGCTCCCATCCCGATCTTCAGGAAGTTGGCGCTGGTATAGCCGGCGTCGGCGAAAGACAAAGCCGGAAGGATAAGGAGCAGGCCCAGGATCAAGGAGAAAGAAAGTTTTATCATTAGTTCCCCCTTCTAATGATCAAGGAGCCTTCCGCCAGGGTCTTGTCCCCCAGTCGGACCACATAGTAGTAGACCCCCGTGGCCGCGACCTTGCCCCAATCGCTGACGCCGTCCCACTCGGTCCATCCGTTGTAGCCGTTGCCAGCTTGCTGACTCTTCACCCTCTCCCCCGAGACCGTATAGATGTTCAGGGTGGATCCTTCCGGCATGTTCACGACCTTAAGGGTTCCCCGAACCGCCGTGTCGGGGTCAAAGGGATTGGGATAAACCACGATACCCACCGGCGTAGGCAGGGCGGCGGGAGTATAGGTGGAGGTGGCGGTACCTGTGATAGTGGGAGAGAAGGTCGAGGTATTGGTCGCGGTGAGAGTGATAGTCGAGGTGGGTGTGGAGCTGACCGTGAGGGTGGGGGTCAGGGTCGGCGAGCTGGTGTTCGTCATGGTCGGGGAAGACGTAGCCGTAGCGGTTCCCGTTGAGGTCGCGCTTGGCGTGGGTGAATCGGAGGGAGTACCGCTGGCCGTACCGGTCGGGCTGTTCGTGGCGGTGTTGGCCAAAGTGGAGGTCGGGGTGAAGGAGGCCGTAGCCGTGGCAGTCAGGGTATTGGTAAAAGTGGGCGTGTCCGTCGCCGTGAGGGTGGCGGTGCTAGTGGGTGTATTCGTCGCCGTATCAGTACCTGTCTTGGAAAAGGTCATCGTGGCCGTATCGGTGGCGGATTCGGTGGCTGTGAGGGTTGGGGTGAAGGTCATAGTACTGGTGGCGGTGTTCGTGGGGGTTGAGGTGCCCGTATTGGTCGCCGTATCGGTGCCAGAATTCGTGGCGGTCGGCGTATTGGTCATTGTATTGGTTGCGGTATTGGTCTGGGAGGCTGTCGCGCTACTAGTGGCCGTGGAGGTGCCAGTATTAGTGGGGGTATCTGTGGCGGTATACGACGCGGTGGTCGTGGCTGTGTTGGTCGGGGTCCCGGTCAAGGTTGGGGTGTTCGTGGCGGTATCGGTAGGGGAGTTGGTGGCCGTATTAGTGGCGGTCTTGGTAGCGGTCCCAGTCGAGGTTGATGTCGCGGTATTGGTTAGGGAGGCTGTCGTGCTGTTAGTGGCGGTCGCAGTCGCCGTATTGGTGGCTGTATTGCTGGCAGTATCGGTGGCGCTGTTGGTCGAGGTACTAGTTGCTGTATTCGTAGCAGTATTGGTCGGGGTATTGGTTGCGCTATTGATCACCGTGTTAGTCGCAGTATTGGTGGCCGTCCCGGTCGCGGTGTTGGTGGCGGTTCCCGTGGGCGTACCGGTTGAGGTCGCGGTATTCGTGGCGGTATTGGTGGCGGTCTTAGTCGCCGTGGCTGTGGCGGTATTGGTGGCCGTGTTGGTCGCTGTGTTGGTGGCCGTGCCGGTCGCGGTGTTGGTGCCTGTATTAGTGGCGGTTGCCGTAGCCGTATTGGTCGCCGTATTAGTACCCGTATTGGTCACGGTATTGGTGGCCGTATTGGTGGCTGTCTTGGTCACGGTGCTGGAGGCGGTGGGAGTGGCCGTGTTGGTCGCGGTATTGGTGGGAGTATTGGTAGCCGTGGTGGTGTTCGTCGGGGGGTCCCATCCGCAGGGGAATGGCACGATCTCGATGGCCTGGAGGGCCGAACCTTGGCTGGAGCTGAGGCTGTAAGTCATGTTGTAGGAGCCGGACATGGTAGTCAGCTGATCATCTCCCTCGGTCGTGGTCCCGGTGTCACTAGCGGTCCAGCGTTGGTTCTGGTTCGCCCCCACGTTGATGGAGGTGGTGGAGTTGGTCACATCGCAGAGGTCCGCAATGACGCTATGGTCCGCGTTGGTGGTGAGAGAGATGGTCTGGGCGGAGCTGGCGCCGTTGGACACGAAGGCCTGCGACCCGATGGGTCCTCCGGGATAGACACCGGCATAGCTGATGACCCCGATATGGACCGGGCAGGCCCCGTTGATGTTCACGATGAGCTGATTGGAACCAGGGACCGGATTGAGCTGATACCAGGACGCCAGGGAGGTCCCGGTAATGCTGGAAATATCGTGCCGGATCTTATGAAGGATGGTCCCATTGTAGGTGGCGCCGGCCACCGTGCTGGTCTGGTTGTCGAACTGGACCTGGAGCAGGAGGAAGGGCTCGGCCACATAACCCGTATAGGCGGTGAAGGTAATGGTGACCGCGCTGACCGCCACACCATTGGAGGTGTATTGGGCGGAATTCTCAAATTGGAGGGTGTTTTGGTAATGGATGCAGGTGTTGGTGGCGGTTTGGGTCGCGGTGCCGGTAGCTGTATTCGTCGGCGTAAAGGTGCATGTGGAGGTCGGGGTGAAAGTGGCCGTGTAGGAAATAGTTGGGGTATCGGTAATGGTGGGAGTGTCGGTGAAACTGCTGGTCGGGGTGAGCGACTGTGTGTTGGTCGGGGTCAAGGTCGGCGAGAGGGTATAGGTCAGGGTAGGCGTTCCGGATGGGGTCAAGGTGGCGGTATTGGTAGCCGAATTGGTGGGAGTGCTCGTTCCGGTCAGGGTGGCCGTATTAGTGGCCGTGTTACTGGCCGTTTGGGTGGCGGTATTGGTGTCCGTGTTGGTCGCGGTCTTGGTGGCTGTATTCGTGGCCGTGTTACTGGCCGTATTGCTGGCCGTCTGGGTGGCGGTATTGGTGGCCGTGTTCGTGGCGGTCTTGGTGGCCGTGTTCGTGGCCGTGTCGCTGGCGGTCTTAGTTGCCGTATTGGAGGCGGTGTTCGTCGTGGTTGGTGAAATGGTGGGGGTCATGGTGATGGTCGCGGTATTGGTCGGGGTCGACGTGAAGGTGGTGGTGGCAGTATTGGTGGCCGAATTGGTGGGGGTGCTCGAGTAAGTGGAGGTCGAGGTGAAAGAAATGGTGGGCGTATAAGTAATGGTCGGAGTGTCGGAGGGGGTACCGGTCAGGGTCACGGTAGCCGTATTGGAAGCCGTATTGGTTGCGGTCTTAGTAGCGGTGGTCGTTGGGGTAAGGGTGATGGTCGGCGTGAAAGTGCCGGTGGCGGTGTTGGAGGCCGTGTTGGTTTGGGTTTGGGTGAAGCTGTTGGTCGGAGTCGGGGAGATGGTCGGGGTGTTGGTCAAAGAAGGCGTTGCGGTGGTAGTGGCTGAGTTGGTTGGGGAGCTGGTCGCGGTATAAGTCGCGCTGTTGGTGGCGGTCTTGGTGGCGGTTTGGGTGGCGGTATTAGTGGCTGTGTTGGTCGCGGTCTTGGTGGCGGTATTGGTGGCCGTGTTAGTCGCGGTCTTGGTGGCTGTCTGAGTGGGGGTGTTGGTCGCTGAATTGGTGGGTGTCAAGGTCGGTGTGAGGGTAGCCGTAAAGGTTGGGGTATTGGTGGCAGTATTGGTCGCTGTATTAGTCGGCGTGTTGGTGGCCGTATGGGTCGGCGCCACGTAACCGCAGATATAGGGGATGAGTTCGACGGACTGAATGCCCACCGCTTGACTGGTACCGAAGGTATAGGAGAGGGCGTAGTTGCCGACAGCGGAAGTGAAATAATCATCCCCCTCGCTTGCGTTCGTATCTGAAACGGACCAGCGGTTGTTCTGCCCAGCTCCCGGGGTGATGGTGGTGGATCCAGGACTGATGCCGCAGAAGCTCACCAGTACCGAGTTGTTCCCCGTGGTGGAGAGGTTGATGACCTGCGAATAAGCGCTCCCCAACGAGGAGAAACCTTCCGCGCCCGTGGGAGTGAAAGGGTTCACCCCGTCATAGCTCAAGACCCCGATGTGGACGGCGCAAGCGGCCGAAAAATCCACAATGAGCTTGTTCAATCCAGGCGTTGGCCCCACCAGGACCCAGGTCTCCATACCGGTGGAAGAGGTGAAGCTGGTGTCCTGCCGAACATTGGAAAGAGCGACTCCGTTGTATGTGGCTCCGGTGACGTAATTGTCAATATCATCTACCTGAACCTGGAGGATCAGGATGGTGTTGGCCGCTGTGACTGGAGCGGAATTGAAAGTGATCGTGACCGCCGAAACCAATGAGCCGTTGGAAGTATAGGAAGCGGCGTTATCGAAACTGATGGAGTTCTGATAACCCAGGCAAGTGGGCGTGGGAGTCTGAGCGCTCGCTCGTGTGGGACGTGAAAAAGCGATGAGAAGGATTGCCAATGAGGAGAATAAAAAGAGGAACTTTGTAGATGTTTTAGGGTCAATGAAATATGGCTTAAGCTTCATAAGATTCCTTAAATTTCCATGCTCATTTTGAGAGTCTTTAAAAAAGAAAACAGGTTTAACGAATTAATCAATTGGTTAAACGGATTACCCTAGGCTTATATAGCAATGATAGGGTCAAATTATCAAGTAGTTTGGTTAATTTATTGTTAGGGAATATCTAACACCTTTTAGAGAGACCGAACAAGGTAATTTCATTGAAAGAAAACCATAAAATCCAAATATTTTAGAGGTTATCAGCCTTTCCCTTTTCCTCAGGTTTAGGGTCGAACTGATAGGTCAGGCTAATTAGGTTCGCTGTCCCCAGATCCCCAAAGGGCTGGATGGCGTAGTCTAGTTGGATACCCTGAAGGGTGAAACCCACCCCAGCTTGTAATCCACTGGTCCCTTGCAATCGCATATCTGTGGACATCCATTGGTACCCGGCCCTCAAGCTGAGGGCTTTGAAAAGTTTGTCCTCGGCACCGAACTGCAGACGACCCAAACTTCCGTCATCCCATTCACCAGCCAAAGCCAAGAGAATTTGGTTATCCCTTCCCAGGTTCACGTCATAGGAACCTCCCAAGCGAAGGGCCGTTGAGATGGCAGTGCCGTTCGAGGTCCAGCCGATCCCATTCAAACTCAAACCCAATTTGATCTCCGGTTGAACGACCCACAAGAACCCTAAGGAACCCGAATAAGCCTGGATCCCGAAACCAGCCAAGTTCTCAAAATGTCCTTGAAGTGACAAACCCACCCAAATGTTTTTTAACGCTTGAGCGCCATAACCTCCGACGATGTCCCATTCATCGGCGCCCGTCGTTCCGGTCACCGTTCCAGCGCTCGTTCGGTTCTCGAATTGCCCTAGACTGACGTAGTTGATACCCAAACCCAAGCCAATCCCCTTTTCCATAGGAGTGGCGAATACCAGAGAGCCCTGACTGGTATCCACCAACCACTGGTTGTAATGGGCTGATAACTGGGATTCCGACAATTGTCCTAGACCAGCCGGGTTCCACCAAAGGGCCGAGGCGTCGTCGGCAATCCCGACGAAAGCCGAGCCCATGGCCTTGGCCCGGGCTGAACCCATAGCCGGGTCCAAGGGAAAGCCGTATCCCGCCGTGCCCTGGACCTGCTGGGACCAGGCTGGAATGGTTACCACGATTATGAGGATGAGTAAGGACCAAACGATCGCTTTCAATGGCTACCTCAAGACGATGAATTTTCGAGGCTGTTGTTTGTCCCAAACGCCCGAATCGTACTGGATCTGAAGGATGTAAAAATAGACACCCTGGGCAAGACCCGAAAGGTTCAAGGAACTGGTTTGCTGTCCAGCAGGCTTGATATCATCGAAGGTCACCGCCAGATCACCCGCCAGATTGTAGATCCGAAGGAACATGTGGCCTGATCCGGTCATGTTGTAACTGATGTTAGCCACTCCTCCCACCACCGGCGCGGGATAGATATAGGAAGAGCCGGCAGATATCGGGAGCAGCGAAGTGGATGTGGGAGTGAGGGTGACCGTCGGTGTGTCGGTGATGGTAGGTGTAAAAGTAACCGTGGGCGTGCGGGTGGGGGTTGAACTGTCGGTTGGTGTCATGGTGTTCGTTACGGTCGGAGTATCAGTGGGGGTGTCCGTCAGGGTTGGTGTAGGAGTGGCGGTGGTTGTGTCGGTGATCGTGGGCGTATCGGTCTGTGTTGGTGTAAAGGTGATGGTAGGCGTAAAAGTAGTGGTCGGTGTCTGGGTTGGAGTGCCCGTATTGGTGGACGTGGGGGTAAGGGTGGGGGTCGAGGTGAGCGTGAAAGTGAAGGTGGGAGTTTTGGTCGGGGTGAAGGTTTTGGTCGGAGAGGCCGTAAAGGTCGGCGTGAATGTGGGTAAGAGTCCCACCAGGTCATTGATAAGGCCCTGCCCATTGGGGCTGCCCCACCCGGTCGCCAGGTCGAATCCGGTCACGGCCGGGAACTGGGTCACACTGCCATTGTTTCCCGTGGCGACGTCATGGAAGTCCAGACTGTAATTCGACCCCTTGGCGACGGTATAGAGGGCCGGGTTGGCGAAACCCACTGGGCCCTTCCCCATCAAGGCCGCCTGCTGGTTCACCAGGGCGGTGAACCCCGCCCAAAGGGGAGCGGAAGCGCTAGTGCCGCCCTCGTTATCGTTCCCAAAACAAGCATCGTAAACATTACAGTTTAGACCGGCCATGGAAACGTCCGGGACATTACGGTAAGTCGCGGACCCAAAGTTGGCGCTCGTATTGATGCCTGATTGATAGGTCGGAATAGCAGCATGCAGTTCGGTCCCGCCTAAGTAACCTCCCGTGGCGGACCAACCTTCCGTTTTTACATTGATGGTCCTCTCAGCGGACCAAGCCCCCCCGCTCATAGACAGGTCTGTCGCGCCCACCAGGGTTTGGTCGATCAGATCGTCGTTCCCCAGGCTTGAATCCCCATATGGAGGATCGGAAATGAACGCACCGACACCGGTATTGGGGTTGCCGTCGCCCGAAGCCAGATAATAGGACTGCCCCTGGGCGGCGAATTGGTAAAGGATGTTGTTTTCCGCGGTCCGGCTGGAGGCGGTTTCAGGCCAGCCCCAGGAACAACTGATCTGTTGGCTGGTATCGTCGGACGCTATGCGATTGAGCACATCCGCTTGGGCGTCCCCCATATAAACGACCACTTGGTTGAGACCTGGCGCCATAGAAATGGCCAATTCGATATCCATGGCCACCTCGACCTCAGGATAACTATCGATCTTGGCGCAATCAATGGTGGTCGAGGCGGAGAGGCTATCCAAATAAACATTGGATATGGGTACATTGGGAAGGGACGCGTTGGATTCATAGGTCGTGATATCGCTCGCTCTATAGACATCGAACTCGACCAAAGCCAGGGATTGACCCGAACCCATAAGGGTCACACCCGAAGCATAGGCGTTGCGAAAGTCATAACCCCTGAACTCCCCGCCCGTACCTGTTCCCCCGCCCGAATGGGGTGAATGGGTGCCGTCCCGTGGCCCAACTCCAACCATTGTCATGGGCCGATGAAAACGAGGTTGGGGGTGATGCTCATTATCCAATCCCGCCACATGCTCAATGGGAACATCCAGGTCCACTGAGGGTTCCTGATCCGGGCCGAAAAAGACGCTTCCATCCGGCCTTAGATAATCATTTACATGGATGTGGAAAGCTTTTTCCATTTCCGCCGTGGTTCCCGCCACATCCAGAACCAGCCGATTGGGATAGGACCCAGTCACTACTAAATGATGGGAGACGGCGAAATCTCGCAGGGCCTGATAATCCTCTTCGGTCGGGCCGAACATGGAGGCGAACTCACCGGCCTTTAGATAATGGCGGTACAAAGGGTCTTTGGGATCGTAAAGCCGGGTTAGAAGGTCCTGAAGAGCCTGGGTATTGCGTAAAGGCAAGGAGATGGCCAACCGCATGGGAGCAGTTCTCGCGCGTGGACCTACCAAGGCCGCTTGGGTCATTGCGAAGGACCGGTATCCGCTTAATTGTTGGCGTCCAACGCCTTGAGCGGAAACAGGCGCCGAAAGGGCAATCCCCAACAAGCCCAGGAGGCACCCCATCCCCCAGCACAAAGCTTTTTCGAGGAGCCTTTGGGGTTGCTCGAGCCTACTTATGAAGGATAGGTTCAATTCGGTCAAAAACTTTCCCGCCTGATCGATGGAGTCAGCCAGTCGTACTAAGAGCCATAATTTAACCAACGAAAAGGCAGATTACACCTTAAAAACTCGCGAATTGAAAGATGGTTTCGCCAAGTATCCCATCACGGAATAAAGGTTTTCCCGAACCATTAGAAGCGATCAGGACGAAAGGAGTGGGGGTAAAGGCGTCACAGCAGGGAGTAAAACCTAAAAACCGGTTACTCTTCCGCGAACTTATCCTCAAAACCATAATGCATGGTCTTGGGGTCGATGCCATGGGACAGGGCGTACTTTTCCTTGGCGGCCATATGGGCGATGGACCTTTCCAGCCTTTTGGCCTCGACCTGTTTGAAATCATCCACCGTCATCTGTCCCATGGCTTTCAGTCCTCCAGGGGTCAGATAGGCATGGTCAGCGGGAAAGGTGAAATCGACCAGCCCGTTCATTTTCATGGTGGTCAGGGCCACTTTTACGGCCGATTCCTTTAGCCAGCTCATTTCGGATAAATGCTTGATGGATAGGCAATAGGGTTTGATCTTGGGGTTCTCGTTGGGGGACTTCTTGAAATTATAAAAGATGGTCTTTCGGGTCAGTTCGTCCATGAAGGTTCCTTTGATGTATGGACTTGGGTCTTGATCATCGACCCAAGGGTATTTTACCACCCGCCAGACCAAAAAGAAGGGAATGCCCAAAAGGTCCTGAACCAAGACCGGTGCGGTAGGTCTATCAGCTGGAAAAAGCCCGATCCGGTGGTATTTCAGAAGAAAAGGCTCATCATCCGCTTCTTGAGGATCCATTGGTCCAAAAGGTCCAAGGATTTTTTCTGGGGGTGGCCGAACAAGTGTTTTTTAAGACTGCGGAACATCAGGACATGGGATTCGGTCGTCTTTTTCTTCCGGGATGTCTTTTTTGGAACGGCCAAGGCGTTACGCAACGCTCTCTTCATGGAAAATCCCCTTCTCTTTGGATATGGTAATGACGTTATCAGGATCGCGTGAGTGTCGAAGAGCGAACGAAAAATTTCAGCGGAATCAGGAAATGAACCCGACCATCCATAACCCAGCTTGGGCCGAGACTAAGCCCAGGACGCACCCTGCCAACACATCGGTGGGATAATGGACCCCCAAATAGACCCGAGAAAAACCCACCAACACCGCCCAGGCGAAAGTCGGGATCAGGAGTACGGGACAAGCCGTGGTCAGCATGGCCGCCATCAAGAAAGCGGCCGCCGTATGGCCCGATGGAAAACTGAATTCGTCCGGGGGAACAATAAGATTCTCCACGCCCTCCAGCTTTCGATAGGGCCTGGGACGGCGGATGTTCTTTTTGACGAGATAATAGAGGTTCAATTCCAGGACAAAGGCAAGGAGGGTTCCGGCGATGAGCCGGATGGCTTCCGGTTGCGCCAGGGACCAGACCAGGCCCATGACCGCGCAGGAGTAACTGTCCGCACTCCGGGACAAAAGTTTGAATACCCTTTTCAGGGATTTTCGCTCGACGTCCCCAAAAATCCAACCGAACATCCGGGTATCCCAACGATTGACTTGTTGAAAGAAGGCCTGAACCATTCCCATTCCTTTGTTTTGATGGGTGAAGGCTATACTTCCACTGTTTCGGCGAGGTTAATGGGGGTTTAATGGGTCGGAAACTTCAATATATTGCGCATTTATTGGGGTTAGAGCCAATTATTTAACATTAAAAATCATGATTTGGCCGGTCAAAAGCCATAAAATCTAAAATCTGTTCCCCGCTTCTTATAAGAACCCGCGGTAGAGCCCAAAAGCCCTCTGAAACCTATGAACGTTTCATCCCGCGCTTTCATTAACTCCGCTATTGGGAACATCAACGCTGACACACTGAGGTATTGGTATGCCAACTTTATGCGCCATTGACGTGGGTTCCAACGCCATGAGAATGGCCATCGGATTCATGGACCATACCCGCAAGCTTCATATCGTCGAGGACATGAGGGAACCGGTCCGCCTCGGACAGGACGTCTTTACCCGGGGATCGATCTCCAAGGAAAATACCCGCAAGGCCATTCACGCCTTCCTGCGGTTCAAGGAAGTCATAGAACAGCACCAGGTCGTCAAGACCAGGGCGGTAGCCACCAGCGCGGTAAGAGAATCAAAAAACCGGGATATCTTCATCAAGAAGATCCATCAAGCCACCGGCATCGAATTGACCCCCATTAACTCCGAAGAGGAAGCCCTGCTGGTCTACCTGGCTGTCTCCAAGAAGATCCCCCTGGAGAACAAAACCGCCATGCTGGTGGATATAGGGGGCGGAAGTGTGGAGATTACCCTGGCCCGCAACAGCAAGATCCTGGCCACCGAAAGTTTCCAGATGGGGGCGGTGAGACTCCTGCAAGTCCTGGACCAGGAAAAAGTCGGCGAAAAAAAGTTCAACCAGATGGTCCAGGAATACGCCGAGGCGGCGAGGAAGCGTTTCAACCAAAAGCTAGCAAAACAAAAGGTGAATATCTGCGTTGGAACTGGCGGCAATCTGGACGCCCTCCTGGCACTGAAAGAACAGCTGCTTCACAAAACCGATGGCCTTTTCATGACCCGCCTAGAATTGGATTCGATCCTGAAACGTCTGAAAAAGCTTACTTTCGACGAGCGCATAACCCATTTGGGGCTTCGCCCAGATCGGGCGGATGTCATCCTACCGGCCGCCATCGTCCTTCAAAAGATCATGGAAGTGGGCCGGATCAACCGTGTCTATATCCCCAACGTGGGTGTGAAAGAGGGCCTGCTCATCGACATGGTCTCTGAGCTGTTGACCGGCAAGCCGGCCCTGCATCGGGATGATGTGATGGGTTCCCTACTCCAGACAGGCTTGAAGTATTCCTACGACGCCCAGCACGCCCACACCGTCACCCGCCTGGCTCTGGACCTTTTCCGGAAGACCCGGACCTTCCACCGTCTGGGAGATGAACACATGCTGCTCCTGGAATCAGCCTCCTTACTCCATGATATCGGCCAATTCGTCAGCTACGCGGCCCATCACAAGCATTCCTATTACTTGATAAAAGCCGCCCCACTCATCGGTCTGAACCAGAACCAGATCGAGATGATCGCCAATATCGCCCGGTACCACCGAAAGGCCATCCCCCGTACCGTCCATGAGAACTATCGGATCTTGGGGCCAAAGGAAAAGATCATCGTTTCCAAATTGGCTGCCATCCTGAGGATCGCTGACGCCATGGATCACGACCACTCCTCCAATGTCCAGGGGTTCAACATCCAATACAAGCGGCCCCAATTCTCCATAAAACTCATTGGCCACGGCGACATGCTGTTGGAAAAATGGGCCCTAATGAAGAAATGCGATCTATTCGAGAAGACATTCAAGGTGAAATTTTCAGTGCGCAACTAAAATACGCCGTTGGCGAGGGATACGAAAGCTGAAAGACAATCAAAGGAGCGAAGCACCATGACGCCGATGAAAACCAAGGAACTGGATGGCCGATTGATCGCCGTGGAAGGGTTGGACGGCTCGGGCAAGTCCACCCACATACGGCTGTTGAAACGCTGGCTGGAGCTGGAGGGCTATAAGGTGTTCTTCACCGAGTGGAATTCCTCCGAACTGGTCAAGAAGGCCACCCGCAAGGGGAAAAAGAAGAAGCTCCTTACGCCCACCACCTTTTCCCTCATTCACGCCACCGATTTCGCGGACCGCTACGAACGCCAGATCCTTCCCTTATTGAAGGGCGGTTATATCGTGTTAGCCGACCGGTACGTCTATACCGCCTTCGCCCGTGACGCGGTCCGGGGATGCGACCGGGACTGGCTGCGGAAGCTTTACCGCTTCGCCCGCAAGCCCGACATCACCTTTTATTTCGATGTTCCCCTGGAAGTGGCCTTGAACCGTATCCTGGAGGGCAGACCTCAGCTGAAGTACCACGAGGCCGGGATGGACATGAATTTTTCCAAGGACCCCTACGAGTCTTTCCGGATCTTCCAAGGGAAAATTTACGAGGAATACGGCCGCATCGGCAAGGAATTCCCTTTCGAGCGCATTGCCGCCACCCTTCCTTCGGAGGAACAGCAGGCCGCCATGAGGGATATCGTCAAGAAACGCATCGACCTGAAAAAATACAAACTTAAGGCGCGGGGAGTGAGACCATGAAAACCAAACGATTCTATGGAAAAGGCCTGCCGGGGATCGATCCCTCCAACCTGAAAGGGACCCTCATCGTCATCGAGGGATCGGATGGATCGGGCCGGTCCACCCAGAGCAGCTATTTGTTGAACTGGCTGGAACGCAAGGGATATCCCACCGTCCAGGTGGGTTTGAAACGTTCTGAATTGGTCGGAGAGGCTTTGGCCGAGGCCATGAGGGGTAACACCCTCAACGCCATCACCCTGAACCTTTTCTACGCTACTGACTTCGCCGACCAGTTGGAAAGGGTCATCATCCCGGCCCTAAAGGCGGGTTTCGTCGTCCTGGCGGACCGTTACATCTACACCATGATGGCCCGGGATATCGTGCGCGGATCCTCCATGGATTGGCTGAGGGAGATCTACGGATTCGCCTTGGTGCCCGATGCTATCTTTTACCTGAACGTCAGCCCCAAGATCCTGGCCGAACGCCACTTCAGCAAGAGCGGTATGTTGGACTATTGGGAATCGGGAATGGACATCCAGCGGGTAGGCGGCATGTACGACAATTTCATCAAATACCAGGGGCGTTTGCACAAGATCTTCGAGACGCTGGGCAAGGAATACGGTTTCTATACCATCCAGGGAAGCCGATCTCCCGTCTCGGTCGCCAGGGAAATAAGAGGCAGAGTGGAGAAAATCCTGGCAGCCAATCTGGCGGACCGCACACCTTCAGTTCCAAAGGAAACATCGACCGCCAAAGAACCAGTGGCTAATCCAGATAAGAGCATTGAACCGGCGTTTCAGAAACCCCCAGCCCAGGAAAAAAGCACTACGATTGGTTGAGTACGGCGGGGCTGGCCGTTTTTTTAGAGGGTGGATTAAATCGAAGGCTTGGGAAGAATGAGGGTAAAGACGCTCCCTTTACCTTCTTCACTTGTCAGGGCTACCTCTCCACGCATCTTATCCATCAGATGTTTAACGATAGCCAATCCCAGGCCCGTGCCTCCAGCCTCCCGGCTTCGGGACACGTCCACCCGGAAGAACCTCTCGAAAACCCGGTTCTGGACCTCCTTGGGGATTCCTGGCCCTTGATCCTCCACCGACAATTCCATACGCCCGTCTTCCCGGGTATTGGAAGCCAGTCGAATGACCGTTTTTCTTGGAGAGTATTTCACGGCGTTATCAATCAGATTCTCAAAGACATGGAACAGGCCTTCCCGATGAGCGGTCACCATGCAACTGGTAGGAATCTGTTGATCGAAAACTATCTCCTTCGCCTCAGCCTTGGCCTTTAAAAGTTCCAAAGCCTGTCCCGCCACCTCGGAGGCATCAACCGATTCCAAAGAGGAAACATAAGTCCCACTCTCAATCTTGGAGAGTTCCAGAACGTCCGTGATGAGGGCATTCAAGCGTTGGGCCTGGTCCGATATCTTCCCCAGGAATTGGACGCGGTTCTTTTTGTCGTCAATAGCCCCTTCCAAGAGGGTTTCCACGTATCCCAGAATGGCGGTTAGGGGGGTCTTAAGCTCGTGGGAAACGTTGGCCACGAACTCGGTTCGCATCCTCATGAGCTTCTTGATGGATGTGATATCAGAGAAGACCACTATCTGTCCCAACAAAGTCCCACCATCCACCCGAATAGCGGCCGCGCTGAGGGCAAAATGCCTTTCTTCCCGCCCCGACATCTCGAACTCCCCGCTGGCATTTCCCTCTTTTTTGGACTGGGTCAAAAGGTCCGCTAGGACTGGGTTGCGGACCACTTCCAGGTAATGCTTGGAGACCCCGTCCTTTTCCGAGAGGCCCAGGATTTTCTGGGCGGAGGGGTTCATCAGGACCACACGATCAGCCTGGTTCAGGAGCATGACACCTTCCCCCATGCTGTTGAGAACCACATTGAGCATGGACCCCTGGGAGCCAAGCCTATCCAGCATCTCCTCGAAATTACGTCCAGGGATAAAAATAGAGCGATCATCCTCGACTACCACGGCGGGTTCCGGCATTGGGGCCGGGGATGTCTTTTCCCAGATGGGACTATCGGGCGTCAAGATGCGGGACAGGCCCAGGACCAAGAGGACGCCCGCCGTGAATGCAACCGCTTCTCGCCAGGCCACCACATTGAGCCCGGATAAAAAGAAGATGAAGAGCAGGAAAAGAATGACAATGGCCCAGAGGACCCTGGAATTAGATCTCATAGGGGAATGATACAGGAAAAATCAGGCATCTTCCTTGAAAAGGTAGCCATAACCCTTGACCGTCTGGATGTGCTTATCGTAGTTTCCCAACTTTTCCCTTAAACGACGCACATGGACATCCACCGTTCGGGTCGTGCCGAAATAATCATAACCCCAGACGTTGTTCAGGAGCACGTCCCGGGAAAGGACCCTCCCTGAATGGGTCAGGAAATAATCCAATAGTTCGAATTCCTTGGCCGTCAGGTCCAGTTTCTGGCTCTTCAGGACCACCTCATGCTTGGTGCGATTCAAGGTCAGGTCCTTGAACTTCTGGATCGGCTCGCCTTCCTGGGATTTGGAGAACCGGCGGAGAACCGCTCGGACCCGGGCCAGCAATTCCTTGACCGAAAAAGGCTTGGTCATGTAGTCATCCGCTCCCAATTCCAGCCCCACAATCTTGTCCGACTCCTCGCCCTTGGCGGTCAACATCACCACCGGAATATGGGCGGTCTTGGGATTGGATTTCAGGGTCTTGCAAACGGTCAAGCCGTCGGCCTTAGGGAGCATCAGGTCCAGGAGAACCAGATCCGGCATCTTCTCGGGAATCTTTTTCATGGCCGCTTCCCCATCCATCTCGGATAGGACTCGATAACCGTCTTTTTCAAGGTTATAGGTCAATAACTCAACCAGATCCTTTTCATCCTCGACAACAAATATCTGTTTCATACGAACCTTTCCGCATACCTTTTCTTCCAGGGGTAGTGGTTTGATTTTACTTTGACCCCAGGGATTATAGTTAGGGTGTCAAAACAACGCTGTAAAAACCTTGTTAAACCCCCTGGGTGTCCCAAGGATTCGATTTCCCTGAGTCGTTCCTAAGATTAACTCGTTATTTACCGATCCTTGAACCAATGCTCTCTTTGTCATCTTATTCTCCGCCCTTCAAATCAGCAAGGAGACTTCCATCATGGAAAAGATTATGGTCATTGACGGGGATATTCGGGACCTTCGCGATATGAACGACAGCCTTTCAAACGATTTCATCGTTCTTAATTGCAGCCGGGGGGACAAGGCCTTCAACCTTTTCTCAGTTTATCAGCCAGACACCCTCATTTTAGATCCTTACACCCCCGGTTTGAATGCCAAGGATCTCATCAACCGGGCTAAGGAGTTGATCTTTCCGAACCCGATCCCGATCCTGGCCGTAACCCATCTCACCACCCTCAAACACATCGAGGAGAGTTTAAATTGGGGGGTGGATGTGATCTTTTCCAAACCTTTCATAGCCGAAAGGATCCATCGGAAGGTCCGTGAACTGATGTTAAGGAATAAGAACCTCCGAGAACAGACCCCTGCCGTCTTTTAGGGATTAATTAACCCGGATTTAACTTATCCATCATCAAAAACTTACGGAGAGTCTTTAGATTATGGGTTATCCAATGGGAAAAGCCGACCTACATCTTCACACCGATTTCTCTGACGGACTGGATACCCCTCGTCTGGTCGTAAAAGCAGCCTCTAAAGCCGGTATTCAGATGATTGCCGTCACCGACCACGACACCATGGAAGGTGCCTTTCGAGCCCAGGAATATTCCCAACGCAGGCCCGACTTGGGTGTACAGGTCATACTGGGAGAAGAAGTCAGCAGTCTGAACGGCCACGTGGTTGGTTTGTTCCTCAAAAGTTTCGTCCCGCCCCGTCTCACCGCCAAACGCACGGTCGAGCTTATCCACGCCCAGGGGGGACTGGCAATCCTGGCTCATCCTTTCCATCTTTATACCGGCGCCTCCTCCAAGCATCCCAAGGCGATCGAACTTTTTCCCGATATTCCGTTCGATGGTATCGAGACCATCAACCACGGAGACGCACTTTCCTTTTGGAGCAACCGCAAGGCCATGAAGATGTTGGCTAAGACACCGTTTGCGCCCATTGGCTGCAGTGATGCCCACAATTCACGTTTCATCGGGATGGGGTATACGGAATTCGAGGGAAATCGACCGGAGGACTTAAGGAAAGCCATTCTTAATCGCAGGACCACTCCTCGATATAACCGTTCTTGGAACATGAAGGACATCCTGGTCCATCTGAAGGACGCAGCCCCGGTCTTGAGCCGATATTCTAAAAAAATGGCGACCATTCCCCAATCCTAAAGGGCTAAACCCTCACCAATGTTGGCAGCGGCTCCTCAATTCGTTGTAACTTTCCTGAGTATCGATCTTCGATTGTTCTTCGGAGAGAACTTGCCCAAACTTATCAAAGACCGGATCGACTACCCCCGAAATGATCTTGCTTAGCCTTTCCTTCCCTTCATCCCAGGTCGTGACGGTAATCGGGCGGTCCTGAGTTGGTATCTCAGGCGCCGCCGCCATAGCGTCCTGAATGATTTTCTGGTATCGGAGATAGACCTCCCGGTGTATCTGGACATGCTGCTTTTCATGGGCCAAGGTTTGTTCATACTCACAGGACCCATCCGGATAGGCGCTTGTCACATAGACCGTGATGGTGTTATAGGCGAACTCCACCTGGAGGTTCTCCACCCACATGGCATACTCGTCCTTGAACCATTTCTTCGAGCCGTTGCACCGATAAAGAGCGTTGGCTTTGAAGTCGGCGACCGTGAGACCGTATATATGGTTATCCTCAGAGGAACCGCGGGCGCGGTCCAGATCCTCGATCTGTTGGGTGGTCAACTGGTGGGAATAAACCGTGTCCGGAAAATGGTATATGTACTCGACAGTGGCGCCGGATCCTGACCCGCCCGAAAGCAGATCCCGAGTGACCTTCTGGGCCCGTACGGACTGAGCATCCTGCTGGGAATCATAATAAAGCCAGCCGAAAAAGCAGGCAAAAAAAATGGCGATGAGTGTGATAAATTGTTTATTGCCCATGAGAGTAGCTTACCTCAAACCACCCGCACATTTGTAGTTTCTGGAAGTTGCCGGGACCCTTTAGGAATCCAATGAACAAAGAAACCATCCTTCAATCCAAAGTCCCCCCACTTTCCAAGGGTAAGACCCTACTGGAATATCTTTCCTCCAGATTCCGCTACCAGACCATAGAAAACTGGTCCTCTTTGATCGGTCAAGGGAAAGTTCAAGTTAACGGCAAGCAAGGCATCCCGGGGCAGCTATTGCGCAAAGGAGACATGGTTGCCTATCGGGTCGTCCTGAAAGAACCGTCTGTAGATAGGAATATAGTGATTGTCCACGAGGAGGATACATTCCTAGTGGCGGTAAAACCGGGGCAGCTTCCATCTCATGCCGATGGCAACTACATCAAGAACACATTCATTTACCTGGTTACCGAAATGGTTCGCGCTCAGGGATGGGCAGGCGATGTCCGTCTGGTTCATCGGCTGGACCGGGAAACCAGCGGTTTAATGGTGGTGGCCAAGAACCGGGAAAGCCACCTGGCCCTTACCCGTCAATTCGAGCAGGGACTGGTGGAGAAAGAATACCTAGCAATCGCAAAAGGTCTGGTCAAGGAGGCTCGATTCCACGTGGAGGGGGCCATCACTCGTAATACGGAAAGCGCGATCTCCATCCGGTATAAGGTCGTACCATTGGGCACTCCCAACTCCAAGCTTTCCCTTACCTTATTCGAGAAAGTTCAAGAACTCCAGGAAGCCACCCTTCTCAAATGCGTTCCCAAAACTGGCCGTACTAACCAGATCCGAGTGCATCTGGACTCAGTGGGACATCCCCTGGTCGGGGACAAGTTGTACGGAAGAACGGACGAAGAATTTTTGGAATTCGTAAGGGCTGTTAAGAACGGAGCAGACCCCTCGATCCCGGACCCGGATGGGGTATCCCGACATCTATTGCACGCTGGAAAATTGAGTTTTAAACATCCGGGCACCGGGGAGTTAGTCTCTTTCACAGCCGAGCCACCGCCCGACATGGGTTCCTACATCAGCAAAAAAAGCTAAACCTTGTTTCGGTCGTCCCGCCAAAGGGCGATACCACCCAGAATGCCCGCCTGGTTAGAGACCACCTTCATGTTCTTCTCTAGCTTGAATTTAATGAGCCTGGCGTTCCCCCCGCCGATAAAGACCGTGTCGTAATTGATGAGCGTGTAAAGGATATCCAGGACCCTCCGAACCCTCTGGTTCCATTTTTTCTTGCCCTTCTTGATCAGGACCTTGTCGCCGATGTACTGGTTGTAGGTCTTGTCTCCATGCACTGGATGGTGGGCCAATTCCAGGTGAGCCATCAGGACCCCGTCGCGATAAAGAGCCGTTCCCACTCCCGTGCCAAGCGTTACCACCATTTCCAATCCCTTGCCCTTGATGACCGCCAAACCCTGCATGTCTGCGTCATTAAGGATTCGAACCGGCTTCCCCCATTTATGTTCAAGGGCTTTTGCCAGGGGATAATGGGACCAGGGCTTAGGAGTGCCAAGATTGGGAGCGGTAATGACCTTCCCTTCCCGGACCACCCCCGGGAACCCTATCGAAACCCGGTCGAACTCCGGAAGGGGTCGGATCAACTCATCCAGGGAGTCCATCAAAACAGCGGGCGGACAGGGAATTGGCGTTTCCACGCGGACCCGGTCCACAAGCATCTTTCCGTCCTTATCCAGTACCGAAGCCTTGAGCCCCGTTCCGCCCACATCGATGGATAACGTATTGGGTTTCATTAGTTTTCTTTCCTTTTCTATTTTCTATTGATCGACATTATTTCGTACACAACTATCATCGCAAAACGAATTTTAGGTTAAATCACTTCGCCAGTAAGTCTTCCGCGGCCTGCTTTAGCTGAACGCCTTTTGATTTTTGGTCCAACTCGGCGAATTTCGTGTCACCCAAGACTTCCTTGAAACCGTTGATCAAAACCCTGGCCTTTTCCTTCACTTCCCATTCGGTGGCTGTGTGGTTCAAGATGAAGAATGCGCCGATCAGGGCAACCTCCGTTTTTTTCTCCTGGGCCGCCAGCAGACAGGCCTCGAACATGATCTTCAGGATGACCGGAATTGCGAATATTTCCATAGCCGTCCTCAATGCCGGGGTCAGATATTTCCGGGCCTCGACCGGTTCCTGACAGACCAAAGCCGCCTCTCCCAGATGACAGAGAACCATACTTTCATCCCTTTGGTTCCCGTTCTTTCGGAAAATGGAAAAAGACTCGGAATAATACTTCAGCGCCTCTTCCGCCCTGCCCTGGCCGAAGGCTACCCATCCCAGACCATCCAGTGCGAAGGCGGTTCCCCATGGGTTCTCGATGGATTTGAAGGTCTCGTAACTCCCCATGAAATCCTTGGTTGCCTCGGCATAATGTCCCAGGACACACTCCAGGAAAGCCCGGTTGGCCATGGACCAGGCCGCGCCCCATCGGTGACCCACCCCTTGATAGATCTCGATACCCTCCTGAAAACATTTAAGGGCGCTTTCGCAATCCCCCATGGACCTCAGATTCAAACCGATTGAATTCTGGGCCCAGGCCACACCCTCCCGGTCACCCGTATCCCTGAAATGGCGGAGGGCCTGGGCATAAAGCTTCTGCGCGATCTCGTAATTTCCCCTGGCCCAATGGATATTAGCCAGCTTTCCTAGGGTCCAAGCTTCTCCGCTTCGATGCCCGATTTCCTTATAGACTTTCAGGCTTTGCAGGCAAAGTTCCTCCGCCTCTTCATAACGGCTTTGGTCGAAAGCAAGGTTCACGATCTCGGTCAGAACGATGGCCAAGGAATCAGCGTCCCCCAATTCCTGGAAGATGTTCTGGCTTCGGTGAAACTGCTGGCGAGCTTCCGTGTAGTTCCCCATCCGCCAATTCACATACCCCAAATTCTTCAAAGATAGGGCCAACATTGGTTTATCCCCCCGCTTCTCGCAGGGTGAAATGACCTTTTCCAGCAGATCCTTCGCTTCCTGGAAATTCCCGCTGATCAGCGAAAGTACGAAACAAAGGTGGTTAACGGCGAAGGCGATCTGTTTCCCCGAACCCACTTCCTGAAGAAGGGTCAAACTGGACCGCAGGATCTCGTTAGCCCTGCCATTGTCGCCTTGTTGATAAAAGAAAGTTCCCTGGCGAGCCGTCAGGTCGCCATAAAGCGCCCGTAAAGCCCTAGGCGCCGATTCATCGCGGGCTAACCTGTCGGCGACCACCTTTGCGGCAGCGTTGAATATCTTTTCCCCTTCCCCATAAAGGCCTCGCACCTCGAAATAAAGGAAAATAGGATCCAGGAAAGATTCCACCTTCTCGGCCGGTCCCTTTTCCAGCAAACGGGTCCAGGCGGCCCGTATATTTTCCGACTCTGTTTTGATATCTTCCAAGGCCTCCTTCTGCCTTGGCCCATGGAGCAAAAGAGCTCTCTCCCCAACAAAGCCGGCGAAGTAATCACTTAAGTTATCCCTGGTTTTTTCCCGAATTTCCGGGGCCTCCTCCAATTTTTCCTCGAGATATTGTTTGAGAAGGGGATGAAGGCCAAATCGACCGGTGGAGGATTTTTCCAAAAGGGATTTGTCGGCCAAAAGCATCAACTGAGGGGCCGGAGCCCCTGTCACAGCCTGTGACGCCTCTCCGGTGAAGCCGCTTTGAAAGACCGATAGTTGGCTGAGTACCGTTTTTTTACCCGGGGTCAAGGCATTCCAAGAAGACTCGAATACTGCCCGAATGCTTCGATGCCTTTCCGGGATATCCCCGTAAGTGCTCGCCAGAAAATCACGGTTGTGCTTCACCTCGGTCAGGATATCTTCCAGGCTATGCGTCTTCACACAGGAAGCTGCCAACCCTAGCCCCAGGGGCATCCCATCGAGGAATTGACATAACGAGATCAGATAGGGTTTCTGGTTCTCTTCCATAATGAACCCGTCGTGGGCATTCTTCGCTTCCAATAGGAACAATTGGACCGCCCCATACCCATCGATTTCCTTTTCCGACTCATCGGAGGGATATCGCAGGCCCTTGACCATGAATAGTCTTTCACCTTTCAAACCGAGGCTTTCCCGGGAAGTCACGACAATCTTTACTTTGGGGCATTCCTCCCGGATCTTCACCAACCAATCCGACTCCTCCAGTAAGTGCTCGAAATTATCCAGGAAAAGCAGCATTTCTTTTTCCCTCATGAAATTCAGGACCTGTTTTCTCATATCCTCCTGGCCATAAAAGGAGATCTTGAAAGCATTGGCGATTGCGGCGGCAAGGAGTTCGGCGGATTGAACGGACACCAAATAAACGAAACAGACGCCATCGGCGAAACGGCCTTTGCTTTCTAACGCCACTTGCAAAGCCAAACGGGATTTACCAACCCCGCCCGGACCCACCAGACTCAAGAGACGGCAGGAAGGATCCTCCAGCAAGGAGCGGATTTCCTGAAGTTCCCGTTCCCTTCCGATAAGCGGATTGACCGGGGCAGAGAGATCGGGGACAACAGGAGAAGCGGCATTTGATTCAACAGGAGTGAACAATTCTTCAAGGGTCATCTTGGGTGGTTCTTGCGCCATGTTCCCGTTCCCCGCCGGAGATTAGCGACCGACGAACGATTATATGGTTTTTGCCAAGTAAAACCGAAACGAATCTTCGTTCAGGGAGCCAATATGGTTAGAAAAAACGTATTCAATCAGGAAGTCCCAGGGGAAGCGGAAGAGTCCCCTGGTGGATAGCACCTGATAGAACGAGGGACGGGAATGACAAAAACTCAGGAAACCACCAAACCTCAGGAACTATTGCCAGTTATCAAAAGTTTGCCCGTCAAGAGGGTCTGGGTGCCCTGTTGAACAACATAGTAGTAAATGCCAGCGGAAACAAACGAACCAAATCGGTTCCGATCGTCCCAATGAACGTAACCCTGGACCTCTGAGGCCTTGATGACCAGCTCTCCTGAAACCGTATAGATGCTGAAGGTGGAACCAGGGGGCATCAACCCGACCTTCAAGGTTCCCCCGACCGCAAGGCTGGGGTTATAGGGATTAGGCCAGAGCCTCAAGGGAATGGTGGGAGTGGGCGTGACAGTAAAGGTGTAGGTTTGGGTCGGGGTCCAAGTGACAGTGGGCGTCAAGGTGGGTGTAGAAGTCGCGGTGTTTGTTCCGGTGTTGGTCGGAGTGCCGGTATAAGTGGGTGTATAAGTCAGGGTTGGTGTGAAAGTAATCGTTGGAGTGTAGGTTTGGGTCGGAGTATATGTGATCGTGGGGGTAAACGTTAGAGTTGGCGATAAGGTCGGAGTATAGGAAGGGGTAGGTGTTGTCCCGTAACTGATGATGCTGATGGTGTTGCCAGTGACCTGGCTGACCCCAGCCGCCGTAACATAGCTGGTGTTCATGATAGTACCTGGCATATTAGAAGAAAGAGTGACTGCCGCGCATTCCACTACAGGGGTCGGGGTCATCCCAAAAGAAACCAGGGGGATGGTCCAAGAAAGGGTATTTCCAATAACACTGGCTCCACCCGTCATGCCTGGAATCGCCCCCAAACCCGAGGGTAGAGGATCGGTAATGACCACGTTAGTATAGCTCTCCACACTTGAGCTCAAGGTTGACATGAAGGTAACCCAAGCTGAGGCTGGAGAGGCCAGAGGCATCCAGACCCCCCCGGTGGTGGCGGCGATCACCTTAGGCGAGCAATAGGTACAGGGACCACCGGTATCTGTGCAACTGTTGAGGGTCACACTGCAATCCGCGCTGATTGCGTCAATCTTGAACCCTTGTGCCGCCAGGTTGGCCGGAAAATTGACGAAGGAAAGACTGCTCAGCCCATCGAACTCGACCGAATGGACCGCCGCATCGGTGACCATGATCAATGTGTGGGACGCATCCGGTCTCCAATTCAATGGAACCGTCGGCTCCGAATAGTTCGTCGCTGATACAGCCGCCTGTAGACCTTCCAATCCAGATTCAGGCGTGTCACCGCCTCCGGCGGCGGTTTGGGCAGTCAATTCAGCGATTAGGGTGGCGTTATTGTTCGTAAGGGGATAAACGGCCAGATTGGGATATCCAGGGGTCTCCGAATAATTAATGTCCCTATAGCAAACCAATCCATTCTGATAATCGATACCGGCAGCCGCCAAGTTATTGGTAAAGGTGGTGATATCGCTGATGATGTTTCCCAATGGGCCTGACATGGACCCTGTTACGTCAATGACCCAGCCGATATCCGCCTTGATCGTAACATTAGCCGAAAGGGTCATACAGATAGTAACCGTGTCCCCATAAGCCGAGACGGAAGGAGACGCGCTTTTTTGAAGCACAAGATTTTGGGTACGGCCTGGAACCGCCGTTAATAAAAGCGCGACCAAAAATAAAAAAAAGAAGGGTCGAAAACTAATACGCAATGGGTTTTCCTTAGGATTCTTTTACGTATATTCTTTGTATAGACAGTTATCTGTTGAAATATTACCACAATAACTAATAGTGCCGTTGCCGGAATCCGATAACAAACTTGTTAAAGATGAAAGCTTAAACCTTGTCATTTATTGGCGAAACCAGCCAGGCCATCTTTTTTACCCGAACTTTCCTACTCAAAAAAACATACAAAAAGCGGTGTTGAGGAGCTCGAATCCTTTTATAATTTGGTCTCGTTTGGTGGTCAATCATCCCATATTCAAAGGATAAACCATGAACAATAACACACGCTTCGACCTGACCCAAAAGGATATACCCACCCACTGGTATAACATACTTCCCGACTTCCCTGTCCCACTACCCCCGCCCCTTCACCCCGGCACCAAACAACCCGTGACTCCAGACCTTATGACGGCTATTTTCCCCGAGAATCTGGTCATGCAAGAGATGAGTCCCGAGAACCGCATCGCAATACCGGAAGAAGTCAGGGATATCTATTCCCTTTGGCGTCCCACCCCACTATTGCGGGCTACTCGTTTCGAGAAACTGCTGGATACACCAGCCCATATCTATTACAAATACGAAGGCGTTTCCCCTGCCGGATCACATAAACCCAATACGGCCGTCCCGCAGGCCTATTACAACAAACAAGCCGGCACGAAGCGTATTTCCACCGAGACCGGGGCCGGCCAATGGGGTTCCTCCTTGGCCATGGCTTGCAAGCTTTTCGGAATTGAATGCCGTGTGTTCATGGTCCGGGTGAGCTTCCACCAGAAACCCTACCGCAAACTCATGATGCAAACCTGGGGCGCTAAAGTATTTCCCTCACCAAGCCACGAGACCGAATACGGTCGCAAGATGCTTCACCAAGACCCGGACTGTCCGGGAAGTTTGGGCATCGCCATCTCCGAAGCGATCGAAGATATCGCCAAGACTCCCGATACCAAGTATTCCCTTGGATCGGTCCTAAACCACGTCTGTTTGCACCAAACAGTGATCGGCCAAGAAGCCTTAACACAGATGGACATGGCGGGTGAATATCCCGATGTGGTCATCGGTTGCGCTGGAGGCGGTTCAAATTTCGCGGGAATCGCGTTCCCATTTGTGGAGCAGAATCTCAAGAAGGGCAAAAAGGCCCGTATCGTAGCGGTGGAACCATCCTCATGTCCTTCCATGACCAAGGGTGAGTACCGATATGACTTCGGGGACACAGCCGGGACCACACCTCTAATGAAGATGTTCACATTGGGTAACGATTTTATGCCACCCTCCATCCACGCGGGCGGTTTGAGGTACCACGGCATGGCCCCTACGGTCAGCCATTTATTGGACCAGAAACTGATCGAAGCCAAAGCCGTTCCCCAAGAAGAGGTCTTTGAGGCAGCCTTAGCGTTTTCGCGGTCCGAAGGACTCATTCCAGCCCCCGAGTCTTCCCACGCCATCGCGCAGGCGATAACGGAAGCTAAGGAAGCGAAAAAGGAAGGTAAAAAGAGGGTCATCCTTTTCAATCTTTCTGGCCACGGCATGTTGGACCTATCCGCTTATGATGAATTCATGAACGGTTGATAGGATTGGATTGATCAGCCACTAAGCCGTAAAAAAAGCCGGCCGGTTAGGCCGGCTTTTTTATTGTCCATATTATTCAGCGAAACATTCAAGTTCACAGGATCAAAATCCACCGTTCCCTCTCAACTCCTTTATATAATGAAGCCTGACCAATCCAAGCTAGGGCAAAACATGACCACCCCATTCCCAAAAAAACACACACTTTGGCCCATCGTTCTGATCCCGGTTTTGATGTCGATTTGCTATCTTGCCGTTGTCTTTCCCAGATTCTGCGACGAATTCTCTTTGGTCTGGCAACATTTTCTCGTATTGATTCTTTGGCTCATCAACACTTTCATCATCATGATCCTGATCCGGGACCAGTTGCTCAGATGGAGAATCAAGGCGCTTTTTATCCCTGCGGTCTTGGTCCCTTCTTTTTCCATTTTTATTCTTTACCTCATTTACATCTGCGCTTTGGTTGGTTATTTCTCTTGGGATGACACGCTCAACTATATCCAAGTATTAGGCTTCATCCCTCATCTCTTCGATGTGGCCGATAATTTCGATATTCCCAGGGCCCTCTTCGTTGCCCTGCTGATCCTGCCGCTAGCCGCCTTGATCCTTATTTTCGAAGGCAGGGTCCGCGACATGCTCATTTGGTACTGGGCCTTAAAAGAAGCATTTGAGGAACTTAACACCAACCGGCGTAGGCTCATAGCCGGTTTCTGTGTCATGACATGGTTGGCCATTGTGGTCATCGTAGTAACCGCCGATCCTTCCATCGACAAAGGCGGTAACTTTAGCCACGATCCAGTTGTTACCTTCTTCAAGGCTAAAAGTTCCCTTTTCCCCATGACCCGCAAAAGACTCGATTGGGCTAGAAGGGATCGAATCGACGAAAGGAAGGTCAAACGTCTATTTCCCAAGGTCCATAATGTATTTCTTTTCGTGGTAGACGCCATGCGGGCCGACCATCTGCCCATTTATGGTTATGACCGGTCTTTGACCCCATACCTTTCAGATTTTTTCGCCAAGAATAACGCCGTCAAGGTAAACCTGGGTTTGTCCAACGGTTTAGAAACCATCACCGGGCTTCAATGTTTGATGACCTCCAAAGAACCCACCAATATGTGCCAGTTTGATTACACCCTCCCAGATTACCTCTCGGACCATGGTTTCAAAACCCGTCTCATCCTCGCAGGGGGACATAGCTGGCAGTTGGAGCATAAATCTTTCGGAAAAAAGGTCGATCTTTTTTTTGACGGATCCGAACATCCCGGCCCCCGCGGGAGCTGCGATGACGACCTAGTGGTCGATGAAGTAGCCAATCTAGAGAAGGATGACGGCGGATATCACTTTTTTTATATCCATCTGATTTCTGTTCATCAACTTAGCGAATTGCTGGAACCTTACCAGCGATACAAACCCTTCCGCAACATCCTGAATTTGGTCTTTACAGGCAGCCAGGATCGGGCGGATATCCAGGCCACGATCAACGGATATGATGACCGCATCCTACAAATGGACTCAGTGATGAGGAAATTGTTATTGATGCTCAAACAGAAGGGCTACTTGGAGGACTATGTGGCGGTTTTCACCGGAGACCATGGTCAACTTCTGGGAGAGAAGGGGGAATATGGGCATGGTTGTTACGCAGCCCTTGGAGCGATCCATATACCCATGATCTTTTTCGGCTCCCATCCCCTTCCGTCCTTTCCCGAAACGCGTTTCGGAACCCAGATCGATATCGCTCCAACCATATCGGACCTTGCCGGTGTTGATTTCCCAAGCGTTTGGCAGGGTCAATCTTTATTAAGACCCAGGACCAATCCATGGAGTTATCATTTAAGCGCTGTCAGAAGAACCAGTCAGGAAGGCGCTGTAGTTTACTATATGGCCGACAGCATCCTGAAATTCACACGATTGGTAGACACCTCCGTAGACGACCCCGGAAGGTTGAATGACATCCAAAAAGATCCTGAAGAATTGGATGACCTAATCGGAAAAACAGACCCACACTTCTTGGGGGAATTAAGAAGCCGCGCCAGGGAACATTTCGCTGAGTATTAAAGGGTGTCCACTCCCTGTCGAACGACAGGACGAGTCCTCAACAATTCATTCCTGAAAAAATTTTTAATCAAAGGTTTCCTTCTTCTAGGTTGATTCCATACCATATCTCCACACCCACAACCCCAGTCGCCTCCATAGTACCTTTCATTTCCTCGCCATCCATGAAAGCTGGAGCTTTAGTAACATCCGATGCCTCATGGGCGACAATGACCGCGTCCTGACCACCGAACTGTCGGTGGACGCTAAGATTGCCCGGGATATAACCACGGCCCGCGTGATGATGGGTCTCAGCCGCAAAGCAAGTCATCCAGAAGTCAAAGGAGCGGACGGTGTTTCTGGCGATGACGATGCCTCCGGGCGGCGGGGGTTGGTTTATGTATTTCCTATCACGCACATCGACCCCTGGCCAAACCATTGGGATCCCCGCGCCGCCCTTCTCCAGAGCCGACATATATTCAGGCGACTCAATTAGATTCAACCCTTTACGAAGACTTAAACATTTTAGCGTTATGATAAGAACCCTGGGATTGGTCATGTCTCGATGGAGGCTATAGGCGGAAAAACCCGCTGTTTTAAGATGGGATTTTTGCGCCTCGAATGCGGATTTGAAATTTTCCATATTATCAATGGGCTGGCGAATGAAAACGGTCCCAGCCTTGTCGGGAAATTGAAATCCTTTATAACAACAGGCCACCCCGAGACAAACTAGTAAGACGCTCCCCCAACGAAGCATGGTTCTCATGACATTCCCTCCCTTTCGCTTATTGGTCAAAAATTATATAGGAAGGGACGGATGAAAGCATGAATGAAGTGGTAATTACAGCGGGTCGGGCCTCTTTTCTTATCCTTCAAGGTCTTACCTCTAATTAAAAAATAATTTTTTTAGTCTTTTTCTTTCCTTGGACATTGACCGCAAGATCATTAAGAGTTTCAATAGTCGGGACATTCCAGGAGGGAACCTTGTCCGAGAAAAACTATCTTAAACTGACCGGTAATTATTTCTTCGATCCCGTCAAAAAACAGATACTCAAGAAACAGGGGAGCGGTTACGTGTTCGTTCTTCATGACCGTCGCAGGTCCCATCGGCCCGTTTCCCAGGACAGAAGGGCGCGTCTGGAAGCCATTCCTGTCCACCTGAAACCCATCGCCCAGAACCTTTTTTGGGACGCCGAAGGAAAATACATCTATAAGAAGATCAATGGGAACTTCGTTCTTTATTCAAAGGACCGCCGGAAAGAACACCAACCTCCAGCCGTGGAACGTAGAAAACCGCACACAAATTAAACTCTTAACCATCTTTTATCGGCGAGTCGAAAACGGGTTTCTTTTTTCCTAATTGAGTTCCATTTTTCAAGAATGGTTGCGTCATGGATTGGTTGAAATTAATCATAGCCTTCATCCTTTGCCAAGGGGCCGGAGCCATCGGGGCTATCTTCACGGCCCGCTCGGTCAAGACCTGGTACAAGACCCTTACCAAACCGCCCCTTAACCCACCCAGCTGGATATTCGGTCCGGTTTGGACCATTCTCTATACCTTGATGGCATTTGCCTTCACCTTGATCTGGCAATTACCCGCCGAAACGCCCGGGAAGGGACTGGCCACCGGTCTCTTCGTTTCCCAACTTATAGTGAACTCGGCCTGGTCTTTCTTCTTTTTCGGGATAAAACGGTTATGGTGGGCTTTTGGGGAATTGGTGTTGATGTGGATATTGATCGTGGCGACCATCCTTAATTTCGCGGCCCTCGATCAAACCGCCGCTTGGCTCCTGATCCCCTACCTAGGTTGGGTAACTTTTGCTGGTTATTTAAATTTCTCTTACGCCCGTTTGAATCAATGAGCCAAAAAGACATTTTTAATATGACTGAATCCTGATAAATCTCCCCATCCCATCCTGGCCACTTTTAATTTTCGATCAGGATTCATGCCTTTTTCTCACTTCTTTTTCCGCTTGATACCAATCGGACAATTCATCCCCAGGCTTGTTGGCCTTAACCCTCTTTTCGTAGATCTCTTTCGCCCTCTGGCTGATCTCGTTCCAAAAGGCTTCCAAAGTGGGTTTTTCATGGTCCCGAGGTATTTGTTCCATGACCTCTCCTTCAATCTTCATCACAATTCGGAAAAGCGGGATCGATAAATCTGGCCTATTTGCCCACGCCTTGTTTCCAGTAGACTCTTTATATTATCCCGCCATAACTCAAGGGCTGGCAAATGAAATTCAGGCAACCCTTTTTCCTCCTATTCCACCCACGGCGACAAAACCATAGGTAAACCGGCATTCAAAAGAGGATTCCGCCAAACTAAAGTTAACGGCTAGAATGGGGAAACCTAAAACACGGTGGTATGAATGAACATATTTTTTTACACTCTGTCCATGTCCTTGTTCGACAGCTTGTCGACGACATCACAGATCGTTGTCTTCCTGCTCCTGTTGACGACAGCTCAACCCCTCCGCAACTCTTTGAGCTATCTGGCGGGACTGAGCGGAGCCTATTTTGCCTGCGGTTTCGGCGGATACCTTGTTTTGGATGAGCTTCGCTCCTTTCTTGGCAGGTTCTTTCCATCTAGCGCAAACATCCCCAATTCCCTCTATTACAAGTCGGAATTCCTGACCGGCGTTGCTATGGTCGCCATCGGGGTCTGGTATTTTCGGTGGAAAAAGCGGGCTCCTCAAGGCCGCCGAGAGAACCTATTTCTCATGAAATTGCGGAACATGAACGGCGGTTTCGCCTTCAGCATCGGCGCTTTCATATCGGTCACATCATTCCCCGTATCCATCCCCTACCTATTGGCCCTGGGCAAATACGCGTCCCTGGGAACGTCGCTGTCTTCGGTGACCTGGTACATCCTTCTTTACAACCTGGGCTACGCCTCGCCGATGCTGATTTTATTACTGGTTTACCTAATCATCCGGCGTGGCACCGAGGATGTTCACGACCAGCTCCACCAAAAAGCGGAAATGCTCAATGTCCATCTCACTGCCTGGGCCCTGGCCGGGTTCGGACTCTTTTCCCTGATCGATTCCGGATGTTATTTCGTTTTCGGGCAAGCGCTGATAAAAGGAAGGTTTTTTTGAAGTTCCGTGGTTAATGATCCATATCCATCCCTATCTACCCACCGGAAATTAAAATAGAGGGCTCATGAAAATCGAGACTAGCAAATATATCATCGCTGGTGTTTTCTCCGCCATCGTCAGCTTGTTTCTCACCCTTCCTTTTCAAAACAACATGCCAATGGCCGAATGGTTCTACAACTTGGAAAATTCAGTTCTCATTATCCTTTCATCCCTGGATCTGGTGTTCCACGAGGCGGGGCATTGGATCTACGGTATCTTAGGCGTTCGTTTCATCACCATTGCCGGGGGCACCCTCATGCAATTGACCTTTCCGGTCATTTGCCTGCTGAATTTTTATCATCAAAAAAACAAGGCCGGTATCCTTTTCTCCATTTTTTGGCTCGGAGAGAACCTGGATGAAGTGAGTTGGTATATGGCCGACGCCAAGGTCCAAGCCCTTATTCTTATCACGGGCATGTCCGGCCGCGAAAGCGGAGGACACGATTGGGGCAATATGCTTGGGATGATGGGTTTGACCGATCATTGCGTGGGAATGGCTGAGTGTGTCCACTGGGCGGGGACCTCATTGATGTTATTTCCGGCTGGCTGGTTTTTGGTTTATTTGTGGAACCGTTTCATCCACCTCGCGCAGTAAATCTTTTTGAAAAAAGTCATTCCTTTCACGGGATGATCGCCACTGGCAGGTCCTTCCTCCGGGTTGTCCAATGCGGCGATTGCATGGCGAAGCGGGTGAGCCAATCCTGGTTGATGCCCACCGACACCATACGGATGGTCCCCGCTCCCCGGGCGTCGTTCATCCGGTCCATCAGCCTCATCAAAAGAGGCATCCGGCTGTCCTCCGGCCTGGCGAAAAGGTCGGTCTGTACGCTATCCTCCGGCTCCAGTTCGTTGGCCCAGACCCCAATACGCTTGTAACCGAAACCATTCTTATACATATCCTCCACGGCGGCCGTGACGTACTTAATAAGAAGCGGGGTGTTATTCGAGGCTACCGGAAACAGGATATCCCTAGCGTCCTCGTGCTGGGGCCCCTTGCCGAAGGGGTCGGTCTGTATCCACACGAAGAGCGTTTTGGCGCACATCTTCTCGGCCCTCAGCTTCACCCCCTCCCGGGTCGCGTAAAGCGCCGCCGCGTCCTTCAATTCATCCAGGCGGTAAAGTAGCCGTCCAAAACCCTGGGCCGTGCCGATCTGCCGCTTCCCGGGCGGGATGGACTCCAGAGGGATGCAGGGGATGCCTTTCAACTCTGCCTGTATCCGAGCGCCCACCACGGTCAGCTTTTTCCTCACCCAATGTGCTGGAAGATCGCGGAAGGCCAGTGCGGTCGCCACCCCATTCTGTTTCAACAGGGCCTCATAGGCCGGGCCGATGCCCCATAGGTCACCCACGTCCGTCATGTCCAATGCCCTGTCCCGGTAGGGAGACCCAACCAGGCTCAGCACCCCTCCCGCTTTCAGGGACTTCTTGGCGATCTTGTTGGCCACCTTCGCCAGACTTTTGGTCTCGGCGATACCGACGGATACGGGAATGCCGGTCCTTTTTTCAACCGCCTTCTTCAGACTTCGCCCCAGTTCGGGCAATCCCTTTTCATCAGCCCGGGACAGGTCCAGGAAAGCCTCGTCGATGGAATATTTCTCCAGTTTGGGCGTGTAATCGGCCAGAACGCTCCTGACCCGGTCACAGAGGTCGAAGTAGAGGGCGTAATTGGAGGAAAAAACGAAGACGTCGTGTTCCCTCACCACATCACGTACCCGCACCACCGGATCGCCCATGGCGATACCCAGGGCCTTGGCTTCGTTGGACCGGGCGATGACCAGCCCGTCGTTGTTGGAAAGCACCACCACAGGCTTTCCTCTTATTTTCGGGTTGAAGAGCCTCTCACAACTCACGTAAAAATCATTGCAGTCGACCAAGCCGACGATGGACCTCATGGGAACCTCGCAAAGGATGGATGGAATAGACCACCACGCCCCAGCACCCGATGCCATCCTCGGGATCGATGGGAATGGGCCTATAGGCGGGGTTTTCGGGGAGCAGGAAGAACGCTCCGCTTTCCCCCATGACCCTTTTCACCGTGGGCCGACCTTCCACCAGGGCGATGATCACGTCGCCCGGAAGGGGGGTGAGGAATCGGTCGATGATGAGATAGTCCCCGTTGTGGATGGCCGGTTCCATCGAGGCACCGCTGGCTGTCCATACATAGGTATCATTGGGGTGTTCCAGAAAAAGCCGGTTGAGATCGATCCGTTTTTCACGGTAGTGCTCCGGGGGCCCTGGCGCCCCCGCCGGCACAGGGGGAGTAAGGAAAGGGATAATGATTTCAGGATGATCACTGATGGGGCCCAGATAGTCCGCTTGCATGACAGAATCCTCGCCAAAGGAGATGGTATACTCTTGTATACCTACCTTTTAGCAGATTCCAGGAGGTCTATTCAAGTCGTAAAGATCACTTAAGAGGGATCAAAAGATCGTATTTTGACTGAAGTATCAAAGTGAGTGTCATTTCACCCGCACGAAGGCCGCTATGGCCCCGACACCCGGCATGACGACTAAGATGATCAAAACAAGGCCAGGAATGAATCGCTGATAATAAAACCGATCAGACCTTCATCATTCGTTGGTAATAAGCGTTCTTACGAGCGACAACCGATGACGTTCCAACAGCCTTGATCCTGCCATTTTCAATGACCATCACCTGATCCGCGCCCTTGGCCAAGGCCGGATGATGGGTTAAAGCCAGGACCGTACATTTCCCTCGAAGCCCTTGGAGCGCCTTTAAGACCCGGTCTTCATTGGCTTTGTCCAGGTTGGCGGTGGCCTCATCCAATACCAGTAATCGGGGCTTCGCCAGCAAAGCCCGGGCGATCTGGAGGCGCTGGCGTTCCCCTAAGGACAGTGGCCCGTGACCGTCCACCAGGAAAGTATCCAGACCTTGGGGAAGCTTACGCACCACGTCCACCAAACAGGCCGCTGACAGGACCTCCCAAGCCTGCTTATCATTGGCCTCCGGCAGTTGGTATAGAAGGTTTTCTTTCAATGTGGCGCTAAAAAGGACACCATCCGCCGAAACCAGGGACGTGGCCCGACGCAGATCCTCCTCCGACAGTTCATGTATATTTTGTCCGTCCAGAAGGATCTTCCCCCGCGACGCGGGCCTCAACCCCAAAACCAATTCAGCCAGGGTGCTTTTCCCGGACCCCGAAGGTCCCACCAGGGCGTTCAACCTTCCAGGAAGGAGTTCGAAGCTGACCTGATGCAGGACAGGGACACCATGACTATAGCGATAATCCAATTCTTCCACGGTCACCATACCCGGGCCCGGCTTTAGCGCTTTCATTCCGAATGTTTCCGGTTTACGGACCGCCAGACGAAGGCCCCGGCGGAAAGAGCCAATATGCTCCTGGATCACGACTCCCATCCCTGACAATGAATCCAACGGATCATAAACCTGGTCGATATAGGCCACCAGCATCACCACATCCCCCGGGGTCAACTGTTTCTCGAACGCCTTCCACCCACCCACTAACAGAACCAGGGCCTTGCTGATCTGAACCAGGAACTCCTGTCCAAAAAGGGACCAGGCTCCCAATCGGTCCCTTTGGACGGCCCCCGCGTAGGCCGAATAGGTTTCCTTTTCCAGCGCCTTCAATTCCCTCTCCGTCGCCCCGCTGGCCCTCACCGTTTTCAAGCCAGCCAAACTTTCAGAGATCCTTCCTGAGATCGACTGCCATTGCGAATAATAGGAATCCAGATTAATGCCCAAACGTTTAGTGGATGCGAACGCCACCCAAGCGTAAAAAGGCAAGGGAGCCAAAGCCAACGCCGCCAAAAGCGGGCTTTGGTAGAGCATGATGGTAAGGATGCCCATCAACCGGATGGCTTCCGGCCCCACCCTCAGGGCCAGCATGGTCACCACCGGCTCAACTTGTTCCACCTGGTCCACTTGTTTGGTCAAAAAAGAGGCCCGATCCATGCTGTTTCGGCTCAAAGGTAGATGAAGGGCTTTACGGAACGCGGCCAGGATGACCGCCCTTTCCATCCCATGACCCGCCCGACTGGTCATGATCTCCGCCCATGCGGAAGTAAAGGAAGCCGTTAGGGAGATCATCAAAAGAAGCACTACGACCACGATCAACGTTGACATGGCTTGCTTAGGGGTACGATGAGCGACCGTATGGCGGGTATGGGGGACCTTGGATTTCCATGCTTCGAATAGGGATTCTTCGACCTTTTGAATGGAGCCTTCTTCCACACCACTCTTGACGAAAACGCCAGCCACATCGTTGACCGCTTCCCGATAAAGGAGGGGTTGGAGCAGGAGCAAGAGGCTGGAAAATCCGGCCAGAGCCAGGATACCCAGGAACAAGCCTCGTTGGCGCATGGCCATTTTGAAAAGGCTGGTCAGGGGACTGGCCGCGTCCAGATCTGCCTCCAAAGCCGGCCCCTTATCGAATTCCGCTTTCACCATCCGCCTCTTTCTTAAATAAACTTCGGCCTATATCCATCGACCCGCATTATAAACAAAAAGGGCGCACCCAAAGGGGTACGCCCCATCTTTTTATGATTTCGGACGATGTTAGGAAATTAGTTTCCCGTCAAAACCGCCTCATCCGCCAACTTTTCCGCCATGGGGAAAAGCACATTGTTTTCTAGATGGATGTGCCTGTGCAGATCCGACTCCAACTCCTGGAAAGCCTGGTAGTAAGCCCGGAAGGTCACGCAAGCGTCGGGGGGCGGTGTCAAATCTCCGGTCAACCGCCGCACTTCCCTCAGTTGCTCCCCTACCGTCTCATGGTCCGCCATCAGTACCATCTGAGGTTGGCTCTTGAATACCGAATAGGGGAAGAATAGCCCTTCCTCGTTCCCTCCATTCGCTGAATTCGCCAAGGCCAGAAGATAAGGAAAAGCCACTTGTTCTTCTTTCAATAAATGGGATCCCAATTCATCAGCGATGAGCCTGAAGACCTTACGCACTCCCAGAAGTTCGGGATGATTTGGGCCATGCACCCTGGCTACTTTCTCCGATAGTTTTTCCAAAAGCGCCAGCTGTTCTCTGGTGTAGACATGATGCTTGTGAAGTAAAAAATCCACCAATTCAGGCAGACTTTTCCTTGTCCAATCCTGGTCCTGCTCCGGCGCCCCGGCCATTTCCTCCAAAGATTGGAGTACTTTTTCCAACGAAATCCCGGCTTTGTCACAAGCATCCTTCAATGATTTGTTTCCCCCGCAGCAATAATCGATCTTAAGACCCTCGAACAGAGGAATGGTGGATGGGTATTGGGTTACGATGCTTCCAATGCTTTGATGGATGTCTGTTTTCATTTCCGCCTCCTGGTTAATCTACCAACTCAAGGAGTTTAGAGAAAAGGCGGGAAGAAAGCGGTGACTTAAGTCACGGGGCAGAAACGGTAAGGGCTGCCGAGGGGAAAGGCCAAAAGATCAAATCTTCTTTTTGCCCTTCAACAGGCCTTTGGGCCCAGAGAGGAAACTAGATTTGGTCGGGATTGGGTCCCCCACACGATTGCCCGCATTATCCTCGGGTGTTTCCATGTTTTCGGGGGCTTCCGGAAAGATCTTCTTGCCGAACTTCGTTAAAACCTCGACCAGAGGAATGATTCTGTCGGCCACCTGGACCAACTCTCGAGGCTGACCTTCCGGGAAAAAGCACAACTCGATATGCTTCCCGAATTCCTTGACCTGGGCCAGTGCCCCTGCAAAATCGGTATTCTCCGTGATGACGATCGCGGTATCGTAAATATCCTTGGCCGCGTAATAAACCATATCACTGACCAGCCGAATATCCGTTCCCTTTTCCCGGAATCCGCCCTCTTTTTGAGGGATGAGCTTGCCTAATCTCAATTCAAGGAAAGGGGTGCGGGTCAAGGAATCCAGGAATGATTGTTGGGTCTTCCATTGATCGGGGGAAAGCGCTGGGTCATAGGCGGAATTATAATAATAAGCGCGGATCAGTTTGCGGTCGGGACCCACCAAGGCTTTGGAAAGCTCATGATAATCCACTCGGGTAGCGTGATTATTCCGTTTCAGTGAAAAGTAAAAGCCGCTGCCGTCGATAAATAAACAAACCCTATCCATATATCCTCCCCAAAATAGTTGGCTTTTATTTTAGACGTCAGACAGCGAAAAAATCGACCGTTTTTTTAACATAAAATCCAAACGGGTACGAACTTTAGATTAACGACCTTTGTCATGGCTGTTTGGGGTTTAGGGATAATGGGGGCAGGATCATCCAAACCGTATATGTTTCATTATTGGCTTACTCGGTTAAAACTTAGGAAACCCTAATTTCATTTAGTTTTTCGGGGCAACTTTGCCTTTTTTCCCGAGGGGCGATACCTGTGGCGCTCCCTTTTGGGCCGTGCCACCGATCTTTTTGGCCGGTTTGACCCTTTTACCTTTGATCCCCTTGGCTTGGTCTTGGCGGTGCTGCAAAACCCAATCCGGCACCGGTTTCCCTTGATCCTGGGCACCCCTGGTCATTTGGGGCGCGGATATCATCAGGACGGCTATCGCCAATAGTACTTTTTTCATTTCCTGTCTCCTTTATCTTCCTGCAAGTATCCTTTGAAATCTAATCGAACAAACAACAAAAGATGATACAAACCATACTATGTCAACATTCGGTTTCTACCAGATGATCCCATCCGCCATTCGGGATTCTTTAAGGTAGATAATAATAATAAACCGTACATCCATTCCCATCATTCTCCAATGTCGTGATCTGGGAATATATGGTTGGGGTGATCGTAATATCCAAAAGCGAAATGGTCGCTCGGTTGGGTATCAAACCCGAATTGTTCAGTAAAGGAGTTAAATCCGTAATGGGGTTCCCATCCAACTCCAAGTATGTCAACGACGTGATATCGGTCAAGGCCGTGAGATCCGAGACATTGTTGTAATACAGATCCAGTGAATACAAACCAGATAAGTTAGCGATAGGAGATAGGTCGGTGATGTTATTGTATTCCAGTTCTAGATAGGTCATTCCAGTGCAATATTGCAAGCCTTGCAGGTTGGTGACTCCATTATCGTCATCGGTCAACGACGTAATGGCGGCCATATCCGCGGGTGTAATGGGTACCGATGTGTTGGAGATGATCTCATTCTCCACAAGGACGGACTGTACCGCGCTCAAAAGATTCGGATCCGGTATGGTCACCCAGGAATAGACCGTCCAACCATCTCCCGCCAGCTGTTGGAGTTCGGCGGGAACATTCAAGTTGGTCAAGGGGTCACCGTAGAGATAAAGCCAGGCGGTACCATTGATCTCCCCAGAATCCACTAGGGGTTGGAGGTCCGTGATCTGGTTGTATTCCAGGTACAATCGGAACGCCTGCGGCATGTAGAACCCTTCCGGAATGGTCGTGATGAGGTTGCTGGAAAGGTCCAGTTCGTTCAAGCCCCGCAAAGTCGTGAGGGACGAGAAATCAGTGATCTGGTTGACGTCCAGGCCCAAATAGATCAAACCCGTCAATGAAGCCAAGGGCGATGGGTCGGTGATCTGGTTATTATCCAGGTTCAATTCGGTCAAACCTGTCATGCCGGCCAACAGGCTGATGTCGCTGAGGCTATTGCTCTCAAGGTTGAGGGAAGTCAATCCCGTGAGATTGGAAATGGGCGTCAAGTCGGAGATAGTGTTCCATTGCAGGTCCAAACTGGTCAAAGACGTGCAATATTCCAACCCTTCTAGGCTGGTGATACAATCAGCCTCCGCTGTCAGACTGGTGAGAGTCGCCATATCCGCCGGGGTGATGATCGAATCCCCGTTAATGACGCCATTATTTTCCAAAGTGGTGAAAACCGCCCCATAAAGCGCCGAGTCGGGTATGTTCACCCGGAAATTAACGGTCCAGTTATCGCTCATGAGTGTCAGGATTTGGGTCGGCACGTTCGTGTTCGAGTTCAAATTTGGATCGTTCAGGATGGATAGATAAACGTTATAGACTTCTCCCTGCGCCAAGGTCACCAAAGACCCCAAGTCCGTGATGGAAGTGCCGTCCAACTCGATGTCATTGAGACGCCTCAAGTTGCTCAAGCTCGACAAGTCAGCAACCGATGTGTAATCCAGATTGAGATAGTTAAGGTTTCCCGCCCCGGCCAACCCGCTGATATCCGCCAAATTGTAGTTACTATCCATGTCCAAATAGCTCAATTGTGTCATTGCCGTTAGGTCCGGTACCGTCGTGATCTGGTTGGAATAAATATACAAATTTTGCAAATTAACTAGATTGGTCACAGGCGACATATCAGTAATTGAGTTATAGGTCAGATCCAAATCCTGCAAGTTGATCAAATTCGGCAAGAAGGATAGATCGGAAAGATTGTTGTTCCCGAGATATAGCTGTTGGAGACCTGTTAAAAGACTCAAAGGAGTGAAACTTGTTATTTGCTGGTTATACCAGAGATCTAAATAGGTCAATCCCGTTAGACCTGAGATGGGTGATAGGTCGGTGACAGCGTTGTTTTCAAGCTGAAGGGTGGTCATTCCAGTGCAATATTCAAGACCTTCCAAACTGACGATGCTATCCGAATTGGCGTATAAACTTGTGATAGAAGCCATGTCCGCAGGGTAAATGGGGTCCGTAAGGTTGGCATGGATATTATTCGTCAATAGTACATTTTGAATCACGTTTAATAAATTCAGGTCCGGTATATAGACCGTCGGGATAGGAGTCATGGTCACGGTGGGGGTGTTGGTGGGTGACGGTGTGGCCGTATTCGTGGCCGAATCGGTCGGGGTTTGGGTGGTGGTATTGGTAGGTGTATTGGTCGGCGTCTGAGTAGTGGTGAAAGTCGGACTCATGGTCAAAGACGGGGTACCAGTTGAGGTGGCGGTGTTCGTCGCGGTAAGCGTCGGAGTGGTTGTGGCGCCCAGAACATTATGAAGGTTCCCGTTGAAGGGACCTCCGTAAACCAGGGAAGTGGTCTGGGTATTGGCTCCGAACGCCTGAATGGAGGTAGAACCGGCGGTCGTAAGTAAGTTACCCGCACCTGTCGCGTTCAAACTCATGACTAATAAGAAGGTTTGGGGGGCGCCAGGACTGACGATCAGGTTCGTTAAACCAGAAAATGTAACCGCTCCGTTGGTGAATGTGCCAGATACTATCGGCGTCGGTACGGCCGTTGTAACATAGACCCCGTTACCCGCCGGATCATCCGCGACTGTATCAGGGATCAATCGAACGCTTCCCGGCAAAATTTCCCCGCTGGTGATCGACCCATTCAAACCAAAAGCGATCTTGGTGACTGAGATGGGTTCCTGTCCTAAGGCAGTGAGCGATATCTGGATACCCGTTACATCCGCTTGGTCGAACAGATAGGTCTGCGAAGCCGGTTGGTCTATCCAAGAAAGGATCAACTTGGGTTGAGGCGTTGCCGTCGGGGTTCCCGTGAGCGTCGGGGTGAAAGTATAGGTAAAAATGGGGGTCGGTGTAATGGTGGGGGTATTGGTACTCGTAGGGGTAAAGGTGATGGTCGGGGTAAAGGTGTAGCTAGGGGTAGGGGTATATACCGGTGTCAGGCAAATACCCGAAAGGTCCGCGGTGGTCCTTTCATAAGCGTAATAAGGAAGGGTGGTGTTGACCCTGTACCGGAAGGAAGGACCGATGATCGAGGAGCCAGGGCTATTGATCTGCATCCAAGCGTGCCCACCGCCCGATAAAAGAACACAGTAAACATCCCCCGTCTGCAGGTTAGCGTTGGATGCCCCGGCTGCTGTCTTGGAGGCCGAGGATAAAGTTGCGGTTTCAGTGGTAGGCGCGGCAGCGTAATTCACCAATGGGCCGTTACCCATGTATTGGATCTTGTCGGAACCCAAGGCCTGGATCTGGAAGGCTCCCGCGGTCGGGGCGAAATAGATATCCAGCGAGCTTGAAACTCCCGCCGAAAGGTTATCGGTCTCGAAAGAAAAAGAAGAACCCCCCGGGTCCATCCAAGTGTCCGTCTGGTAGCAATTACGGGAAACCGAACCCATCTCGATTGTAATAGGGCCGGTGATCGTCCCAGTATCGAACTGTGCCGCGCCCAAGGCCAAAGGTTTCTGGTCGGAGGCTTCTAACAATTCCAAAGCGAGAAGCCAAGTCCCCGAGCTGGGAAGGTTCAAGGAAAGATCGATGGCGCCGGCTCCGGCCTGATCGGAGAAAGGCCCCGCTGAACCCGTCACCGATCCGCTGGCGGATGTGGCCGTATAGAGGAGGGTATCACTAGTGGAGCCTAGAAGACTGGCTTGAAGTTCTTGGGTCCTAGGGAGGGAGACATTAAGGGAGATGATACGAGAAGGAGCGACCGGCGATGGCGCTTTACCATTACAACCAACAATGGTTGAGATGGTTAAACCTATCCCTAAAAATAAGAACGACCCATATTGGAATTTCATCAGGCTCCCCAAGGTTTGAACGTCCGGCTCAAACTGGACCGTATTGTACAAAACAACATTCACCGATTGCGAAGATTTTCTAAATAAAATGTCCCCGAATCGGCCATTTAAGGCCTCGAAAGATTAAACCTATGTAAATAACACCGAACACCTGTTTTTCGGCTCAAACTCCAACACTTCCAAAGGGGAGTCCCATCATTGATGCCCGGTTTTGAACGGTAAATACTTAGAAGCCCAACCGACGAACCCAAAAGCGAAACCCAAAACGACCATCATCCAGCCGATCAAGGTAATGACGAAGGCGGTTTCGGCCACCCAAGGGACATGTCCTTTCCATCCGATGGAAAAAAGCACGGCGCCAAAGGCCATGATGAGAATGCCAGCCCCCACGACCGTCTTAGCCGCTTTTTTCTCAGTCAATAAACTGGCGCCATAGGGCAAATTCTCGATCGTTGAAAAAAAGTTGGCGATCTTTTTTCTCAATTCCCTCGGCCCCCGAGGAGAAGTGCTTTTCTTTTTGGTTTTGAGGGGTCGGCGCACGGTTTGGGATCATCCTTCTGAGAGTTGGGGTAAACTAAAAAAGAAGGCGGCCGTGATTGCCGCCTTCTCGAGGTCGAGTCATAAATGATGAACGAGTGTTTGTCTATTTTATCCCCACAACGTTGAAGACCACGTTCAGGATAAAGGCGAAGGTCGCTCCTCCCAAGAGCATACAAATGGGGAGGGTCAAGACCCAGGCCAACACGATGTTCCGAAGGGTCTGCATTTGCAGGCCCGAGCGATTGGCCGCCATGGTCCCGGCGATGCCTGAGGAAAGTACATGTGTCGTGCTCACAGGCAACCCAAACATATCCGCCGCCTCGATGGTCGCGAAAGCCACCAATTCGGCCGAGGCGCCCTGCGCGTAGGTCAAATGGGATTTACCGATCTTCTCACCCACAGTGACAACGATGCGCTTCCAACCGATCATGGTCCCCAATCCAAGGGCCAAGGCCACCGCCACCTTCACCCACACCGGGATGAACTTGGTGAGCTTATCCATGTGTTTCTTGATGTCATCCGCCGACTTTTTCTCATCCGCGTCATTGAAAAGTTTCTGCTTGCTGGCCTTGCCCAATCCCTCAGAGACTAGGTAAAGATCATTGCGCAAACCGCGGCGCTGATCCTCGTTCAATTCAGTCAAGCTCTTGTGGCCCTGGAGAGAGGCCGATATCTCCCGGCACTTGGTGCCGATGGCCGCGAAGGTATCCGCGCTCATCTTGGCTCCAGGCTTCAAATAGTCGGAGATATATTGGTCCGCCACCGGCCCGCCTGCCATGGCCGCGCCGGGCGAATGTTTGTCCATCTGGAATGAAATGGTTTGGGTGGTAGCCGAAAGGTCCTGGAGGGCCTTCTCGTTGATGCTCAAGTCCACCGCGAAGGTAGCGGGAACCACGCCGATCAAGATGAGCATGATGAGCCCCATCCCCTTCTGACCGTCGTTGGAACCATGGGCGAAACTGACGCCTGTGCAGGTCAATACCAGCAATGCCCTGATCCACAAGGGGGGTGCCTTGCCCTTTTCAGGTGCCTCGTAAAGATCCTTGCGTTTGACCAAGGCTTTCAAGATCAGGAGAACAAGCGCCGAGCAAACGAAACCCAGGATGGGCGAGACCAATAAGGCCATGCCGATATCCTTGGCCTTGTCCCAGTTGACGCCCTCGCCGAATACATGGCCAGGGGTCATCATGGCGTTAGCCAACCCGACCCCCATGATGGAGCCGAACAGCGTATGAGAGCTGGAGGCCGGAAGGCCGAAATACCAGGTTCCCACATTCCAGAGAATGGCGGAGATCAAAAGGGAAAAGACCATGGCAAAGCCGGGAGCCGAACCCACATGGATGACCAACTCGACGGGCAGTAGGGCGATGACTCCGAAGGCGACCATTCCGGTCGAGGTCAAGACCCCGGTCAGGTTCCATAGGCCGGACCAGACGACCGCGATCCATGGTTTCAAGGTATGAGTGTAGATGACAGTGGCCACCGCGTTGGCCGTATCATGGAAACCGTTCACGAACTCGAAGGAAAGCGCCAACCCCAGCGCCAACAACAAGAACAACACATGTCCCGGCGACAACATTTGACCGAACATTTCCACGTTCAAACCTCCCTGAATAGATGATGAACACCATCTGTAGCGGGAGGACTATGTCGGCCGGAAGTTTCAGGGGTGTTACAAGAAATGTCACAAACCGTTAATACGCGAACATTCGACCCATCAGGTTACCCATCGGTAATGGTTATAAAGAAAACGAAACCCTTTTTTACTTTAAAACCACCGTCCAGGGCAACCCATCTTTAGTCAAGGTCGCGGCGGACTTAACCGTTTTAGAACCGTCACTGATCGTCACCTCATAATCACCCAGGAAAGCCCTGACGCGATAAATCCCATTGGCGTCCGTCACACCGTCGGTGTTGGTGCGCCAGTCCCGAAGGACCAGCTGTTCGTAGACCTGACCTGTTGGTTTTTCGGTCCAATCTTCGTTGAAGATCGGCGCTCTCTTATGCCAATGAGCCCCATCCCAAAAACCCCACATGATGAACCCCTCGACCGAGGGATGGCTGAATACGGCCGTCATGAAATCCTTCATGAATTGGGCGTCCAATGTCCGGTCCGAGATCTCCGTGTCATACTCGGTGATCTCGATAGGCAGCCCGTGAGCGCCCAGTTTATCCAAGGTCTGCAGCAAGGCCGGAATGGACCAGGGCGAGTTGCCCACATGTCCCTGCAGGCCGATGGCCCCCAAAGGCGCCCCTTTTTGTTGAAGGAACTGGATGACCTTGTCATAGGCGTCCAGATGGCCCGTGGTGTCGGGGCTGGGGTAGTCATTCACGAACAAGAGCGCTTTCGGGTCCACCTGTCTGGCTGTCTGGTACCAAGTCACCATGGCCTCTTGCCCCAAAAGATCCGTGAGTTGATGCTCGGGAACGGGTTCGTTCACCACATCCCATTCCACCAACTGTCCCTTCATAGTACCGCCCACATCCTTGATGCGGTCCTCAATGGCGGCTTCCAGAGCCTTGGGATCACCCGACAGGTTCTTCAAGGAACCTGGCAGATAACGCCAGGTTCCCCAGACCATGTTATGACCCCTTACATCGATGTTCCTTTCGGCAAGCCACTTCATCGCCCCTTGGACATATTGGCGCTGCCAATAACCGTTGTTGGATGCCCCTTCTTCCCAAGGGCCCCATTTCAGGTCGTTCTCGAACACCACCCGGTTGAACAGCCGGGCGACCTCCATTTGGTACCTTTCGTTCTCAGGCCCCTGAATCGCCAGGTCCTTGGCCACAACCGCCGTACCGAACCGGAAAGCTTGATTTTTCATCCGCAAAGCCACTTTGACTCCCGGCAGAAGATTGCCTTTGGAATCCTTGACTATTAGGGTCAGGTCCGATTTCCGTATCTTTTCGATTCGGTCCAGTGCCTCCTTCCGCCAGGGCGCATCGGATTCCGCCCCTTCATAACTCACGCGAGTCTGGGGTAGGTCAGCGATCTTTACTTTAGAACCGTAGTTGGTGACCTTAAGATCGGCCAATTCAAAAGCCTGCGGATGGTAACCCATACGAAAACAAATATGGGCTCCTCCCGCCGGCCGATCCTCGATGATGGTGAATGGGATGGAGAATTTCTTCCATTGGGGCCCGGCGGAAAGGGTATAGCTGACCGATTTGGTCCAGGGGTCGCCCGAACGCTCGAACACGAACTCGCTTTTCGCTTCCCCGCTTTCCACACTGGTGTTGGCCGCTCTCATCCAGAATTCAGCCAGGACCACGTCGCCCGCCTTAACCTCGACCGGCACTTCAGTGATCGCCTGCACATCCCAAATATTGACCGTGCTTTCCACTGTGGTGAAACGGACTGCCTCATGAAAAGGCTGGCCTTCCACCTGGATCGTCTCGGTTTTTCCCTTAAGGTTGTTGGTAAGCGTTAAGAGTCCAATGGCCGGCTTGGAAAACAAGGATTCCCCTCCAGACGGGGCCTGTTGGGCTAATAATGAGGCGGGGATTAACAGGGCGAGACAGACCATCAGGTTCTTGATCATGGATATTCCCTCATACGCGTCGATTGGTTCAGTATTCCGAATAGGGGATTTTACATCAATCGACCGAGGACAGGCAGAAACTATTAAGCCAGCGAATTTACAGCATAGGTTTCAATGGACCAGAATCACTCGGCGCGAAGAAACAGTCCAATCCGTCAGAAAGCGCAATATATATAACCCGCTAGCGCAAGCCCCCCCATCTTTGTTGGTGCCATCCCAGGTTGCCGTGACAGAAGCGGTGGGCGAGCCAGCTGGCAACAGCGGAAGGGTCTTGACCACTTCGCCGGCCGAATTATAGATCTTCAAGGAATGATCCCCGGTCAAACAACCTGAGTAGACGCTCAGGAAGAGCGGCCCTTCAGAGGGAATGAAAAGATTCTTTGAAACTATAAGATGGCCGCAATCCAGGACAGGAGTGAAGGTCGGAGTGACGGTGGGGATAGCGGTGGGAGTTCCCGTGATGGTGGGGGTCATTGTGACCGTTGGAGTGGGTGTGGGAGCGGAGGTGTACCAAACATCGTTTTTCAGGTTGCTATCCCCCCACGTCTCGCCGGCGATGACCCACATGTCATTGTTGAAAACCAAGGCCGTATGCTGGTCTCGAGGGCTAAAGGCCGCGGAAGCAGTCGCCTCGGTCCAGTTCACGCCATCGGGAGATGACCAAACATCGTTATAGTTCACGGCAGCGTTGGTTCCCCCGATCACCCACATAAGCCCGTTATAGACGACCCCTATGTGCCCAACCCTAGGGCTGAAAGCGGCGGAAGCCGTGGCCTCGGTCCAGGTAGCTCCGTCGCTCGAATACCAGACATCGTTGTCGAGAACGGAACCTCCATAAGCTCCCCCGCCGATCACCCACAAGAACCCATTATAGGAAAGCAATTCGGTCAGTTCCCTTTTGCTGAAAGCGGCGGAAGCCGTGGCTTGGGTCCAATTTATCCCATCACTGGAAGACCAGACATCGTTCAGCAAGCCGGCACCCATGTTGCTTCCGGCGACCACCCACATCTTCCCGTTATAAACGGCCGACCGATGGTCCCATCGTTTGGAAAAGGCGGCAGCGGCCGTGGCCTCGGTCCAGGTACCTCCGTCGCTTGAATACCAGACATCATTGAATCCGCCAGTGCCTGTGGTTCCCCCGATCACCCACATCAATCCGTTGTAAACCACCATGGAAAAATCGACCCTGGGTCCGAAAGCCGCCGCGGCGGTGACTTCGGTCCAGTTCACCCCGTCCGGTGAGGACCATACATCATCGAGAGAAGTCGCTCCGTTGAATCCGCCCACCACCCACATCTTTCCGTTATAAACCACGGACGAGTGATCGAATCTGGGTGAAAAAGCGGCGGTCGCGGTCGCTTCGGTCCAGAGGGAACCAGGGACCTGGGACCAGACCGGAAATGATCGCGCCATGCCGAAATACACCAATACGACAAAAAGAAATATCGTTTTGGGGATCAATGGGATGGGAGAGATGGTTTTATCCAATGTTTATTTGCGATTTATTTCCAATTCGCGTTTGATAAACAAAAAATATTATACCGCCGGTTCCAAATTCGGGGATGGGGAGATCGACAACGGGAACTAAGCGTAGACCAGTTTCTTCTTTTTCAAATCGGCTTTTCGGACCATGTAGGCGGCGCGGATCTTCCCCGCCCGGGCCGGGTGGGCCATCAGGATATTATGGAATTCGGCCTTTTTTAGGACCAGTAGTTCGGAAATCTCCTCCGAGGTAACGGTGGCATTCCGGACTTTGTTGGTGAGAAGGGACATTTCGCCGAAGAATTCCCCCTTCCCAAGCTCGGCCACTTTGAGGACCTTGGAGCCTTTCTTGACTTTCACCGAGACCCTCCCGGAAACGATCACATAAAAGGAATCCCAGGTGTCGCCTTGCCGGATGATCTCATACCCATTCTGGGTCCGGATCAATCGCAGGTGAGTGATGAGATCGTCCATCTCCGAAGGGTTAAGGGCTTGGAATAGGTCGCTTCCCCGGATGATGGTCAGAAGTCGTGAATAAAAGGGATCGTTATGCGTCATGGATACTCCTGGGATCGAATCGGGAACATATTAGACCATCCCCATTCCTAAGCAACTGATTAACCAGTAGACAAAAAAATGGAGAAAATCTCGCAATTTCGCTCTCTCTTGTAACTGCCATGAAAATTTTCGTTGAAATAAGAAATGATCTAAATTTTCGGGTTCCTGTTACTGATTAAAAGCCCACCTTATCGTGCCATCGTGCCAAGTTATTGTGCCACTACCGGCATCGTGCCAATTATGGATTGGCACGATGAGAAAACTGATTACAAAACCCTGGAAAACTGGTTACAAAGGCTAATTTCTTGTTACAAGACCCCATATAGCTGATTACAAAACCCACCTATTGTGCCATCGTGCCAAGCTATTGTGCCACTATCGGCATCGTGCCACACCTTCTTTGGCACGATACCTGGACCCTGTGGCACGATTCGGAAAACCAGGGGCAAAGCTTCCGGGGACAGACCCAAAATGCGACGTCTGGGTAAGCGCTTGAATGGGCCCAACCATACAGATCTTCCCCGTCCACCCGAACCGCTTATATTCCAGCCAAATAGCGCCCTCTCCTGCAACAAGGGGTAAGACTAACGGCCATCTAATGAATCGCAGTATAATAAAGGAGTTAATCGGAGAACATTTCCGCTTTACCGATAAAGAAGTCCCATATGAGTGAGCAAATTCACAAAGCTCTTTATATCGCAGAGGTTGACCGTGGCCATCCTCAACGTCATTCCTTTGACCTTTCCCTAATTTCCCTCGGTTCGTCAAAGATATTCGCCTTTCTATTGGCCGGGTTTTTGGCCGGGTTTTTTCCACAATCGGTCAAAGCTCAAACCCCCACCCCAACCCTGCCGCCCTGCGTCACTTCCATCGGCTGGAACCTGGTTGGTAGCGCCGTGGGCAATTCGGATACCGTCACCTTGACCGACGATACGACCGGCCACGAGGCTGGAGCTGCATGGAATTCCGGCATGTTGAGCCTGGATGTACCTTTCGACATTTCGTTCGAGATCCACTTTTATCACAATGGCCCGGTCACTTCCGCGGCCGATGGGATGGTTTTCGCCCTTCAACAATCAAGCAACGGAGTAGGCGGTTTGAGTTCGGGCCAGGGTTCCTGCATGGGCTATGGGGGCATTTCCCCCAGTATCGGCGTGGAGATGGATTGCTATCAGAATTCGGGCGCGACCACCTGCGGCACCGGGGTCGACCCTGTCTACGACCACATCGCAATGGACGAGAACGGTTCCATCCACCACGACGGACACGCGGCCGTCCAGGCCATGTCAGGCGGGGTTACCCATATCCCTAGGGATGATTCACCCCAGACCTTACGTTGCGTTTGGACGCCGGGGCCCACACCCCAAATGGCCGTTTATTTCGACAACAATCTGATGTTCACTTATGTCAAAGACGTCAAGAACGCCATCTTTTCGGGAAATCCCATCGTTTATTACGGATTGACCGGAGGCACTGGGAATCTTTATCAAATGCAGTCTTTCAGGCAATTGACCTGCCCGCCTCCCACCGTGGTTTTCTCTTATACCCCGACCAACACTTTCACCATCACGCCGACCTTCACACCCACTAATACCCCGACTCAAACGGCGACCAAGACCCTCACCTACACTTTCACCAACAGCCCGACCGTAACCCCCACCGGGACCTGGTTCACGGCCACCGCGACCAATTCACCCACGAACACCGGAACGCACACAGCCACAAACAGTCCCACTAACACCGCGACCGACTCGCCAACCGTCACCTGGACCAAAACACCGACTCTGACTTCTACCAACTCACCCACTCCCACCCCATCCAACACCCCCAGCGCGACCCCTTCGACAACCTTCACCAATACCCTCACTTATACTTTCACCACGACCGGAACCTTCACGCCAACCAACACAGGGACCAACAGCTTTACTAGCACTCCCTCCTGGACCCCAACCCTCACTTATACAAGCACCGACAGTTTCACACCGACCATCACTTACACCCCTTCCAATACTCCTACCGGCACCTGGTACACTTCCACCGCCACGAACACCACCACAGACACGGCTTCCCTGACCCCAACACTGACCCCTACCCTAACGAATACATTCACCCCAACTTCGACTCCAACAAACTCCTCCACCAGCACCGGAACTTTCACAACCACCCGTACCCTAACGGCGACTTTCACAAACACATTGACGTCAACTCCCACTTATACCTTTACTAACACCAACTCTTTCACCCCTACCATCACGGCCACGCCGACCAACACTCCCACGGGCACCTGGTATACCTCGACCGCTACCAATACCGGCACGAACACGGCAACGCTGACCCCTACCTTGACTCCAACCCTGACAGACACTTATACCCCTACTTCGAGCCCAACAAATTCCTCAACCAGCACTAGAACTTTCACACCCACCCACACCGCAACGTCCACCTTCACTAGCACATTGACGTCAACACCCACATATACCTTTACCAACACAAGCTCTTTCACGCCTACCATCACCGCCACCCCATCCAACACCCCCACCGGTACTTGGTTCACCTCCACCGCCACGAACACCTCCACGAACACGGCGACTGGCACTTCCACCCTGACCCCGACCTTGACCTACACCCCGACCCCATCCTTCACATTCACTAATAGTCCCACCATCACCCTGACACCTACCATCACCTTGACCCCAACGATCACATCCACCCCCACCCCCACCCTCACCCCAACACCCAGCCTGCCCATGGGATTGAGCGCCAATCTATTTGACCCGCTTAACGACCCGCCCCTTTGCTGTCATTACTTGGTTTCCACCGATGGCCCCGTCCGCATTCTTATCTTCAATGTCGCCGGCGAGCGTGTTCGGCTCTTGTCCAGCCAATATCAAGCCAATGGAGCCTATACGGTTTGTTTTGATGGAAGAGATGACAATCATTACCTGCTGGCTTCGGGGGTTTATCTGGTCGTGCTTGAACAATCAGGACAAAGGGAGCTCGAGAAATTCCTGGTGTTAAAGCACTGACCAGATCAGGAAAGGCAACCTGTTATTGGTTCAGACCTATTGTTCCGCCGATCAGTGAATGACTACGACTTTACCGGTCTTATTCGTGAACCCAGAACCGTCGTTGATCTGCAGAAGATAAACGTACAGCCCGCTAGCCACCGATTGACCACTCTGGTTAACCAGAGACCAGTTGATCGAATTGAACCCAACATTCCCTTCGATCGTCGTCCGATACACCAGTTCCCCCGTGATCGCGAATATTGACAGCTTCAGTTCCGCCGGTTTGGCCAAATCAGTCTCAAATTGGATGGGTTGACCACCGGCAGAAGAGTTGGGCGCTACCCTCACACCCGTGAAAGAGTTAAGAATCCCGCTTTGCGTTGGCGTTGGAGTGCCCGTCCATGACGGGGTGGGTGTGACCGTATTAGTCGGCGTCATGTTGGCTTTGACCAACCCGGCACGCGCGTGAGCCATCATCATTTGGCCGTTGTTACAAGCCAAAACCTTAACAATTTCCGAGCTATTGCCCAATCCCAAATACACGTTCCCCGCTGTGTCCACAGCGATGCCATTGGGCACATTGAATAGGCTATTCTGGCAGCTATAAATCGATACTCCCGCCGAATTGTAGACCGTGAAGAAGTCACCAGTCGACGAATTGGCGACATAAACGTTACCCGAGGTGTCTTCCGTTATCTGTATTGGATTAACGACTCCGGGCGGGACTCCCCACTGGCTTTCGCTTGTAAAATTGGTTCCAGTTTCCATAAAAGAGAGTATCCGGCCACCATTAGGGTCAGCCACCAGCAAAGTATTACCTGATTTGTAAAGCCCTGTAGCAATTCCCGCGAATGCCGGAGCACTCGGCAAGGGCAATACTCCCCCGGTGTAAGTATTGGGGTCCGTGGGTAAAGGACTGTATCGGAAAACTTGTCCCGACGAGACATAAACATCGCCGTTGGTATCCACAAAAACCCCATCCACGGTACCAGGCAGTTGACCCAAACCGATCTTCGCCACGACACTTCCTGAAGAGCTCACTTTGAAGACAGCTCCACCGTTATCACCGACGTACAAATAGCCATCCGACCCCATGAACAAACTATTGGGAACAACGAACTGCCCAGTGGCAAAGGTCCCCATGTAATTACCAGTATTCAGGTTGTATTCATTCACCTGATGGTTGTTCCCGACCGCGTAAACGATCGCTTTCGCGTTATCAACGGCCATTTGGAAATTCCCTGTAGCGGTGCTTCCCACCGGATGGATCGAATTACTGGTCCAATTAGTATCCACTTGGCAACATCCGATAGTTGAAGTAGCCGTATTGGTCGCCGTCATCGTCGCGGTAGACGTGGGTGTCTGAGTGGCCGTATCGCTAGCGGTTTGGGTGACCGTGTTGGTGGGGGACCCCGTCGCTGTGGGGGTCGCCGTATCAGTGGCGGAAGGGCTCGCTGAGTTGGTTTCCGTGGGCGTGGTTGTGTTGGTAGGTGTGGAGGTCGCCGTATTGGTTGCCGTAACTGTCAGCGTGTTGGTCAGGGAGGGGGTCGGCGTTTGGGTATCCGTACTTGTCGCACTATGGGTCATGGTGCAAGTCGGTGTATTCGTAGCGGTCGATGTAACCGTTTTCGTGGCGGTGTTGGTTTCCGTTTGCGTCGGTGTCGCGCCAAACGGGGGAGCTGGATTGCCTGGACAAGGCAAACAAGGCTCAGGGTGGTATACCCCATTTAAAAATGTTCCAGTCACATTCACATTTCCGTCGGTGGTAATGGCGATTGAATAAGCGGCCGCATGTGTAGGAAGGTGAATAGTAGAAAGGGCATTCCCATAGGTGTCGAGCACTAAAATTGCGGGACTTGTGATAGTTCCACTCTCCACATAAACTCTGTCACAAGCATCCACAGCCAAACCAAATGCCTGTCCGCTCCAAACAGCGCCCGCCGCGGTAAGCGTCCTTATATATTTGCCAGATGTGGAAAATTCCTCGACCGTAATCGGGCTGGAAGACGAAACACTTGGACTTCCTTCCCCAACATATAGAACACCCAAATTATTATCTAATACTATACCTATCGGATTAGTGAGATCACCCGGCTTGTTAGTTTTATGTCCCTGAAATAGCACCGACCAATGGGGGAAAGAATTAGGATCATAGGTATCGATACTATTGTTCTTTATATCGGCAACATAGAGTTTCCCAGCACTATCGGACACGAGACCATTCACGTAACCATAAGGATCGACCAATGTCGGCAGGGCCAACCCATTCGTAGTTTTGATACAATAAATCGAACTATCCGAAGTCGCATTTCCACCACCCGCCAATCCTCCACCGATATAAAGCGTGGAGCCAAAAGTCGAAAGATAATAATCAATCGCATTCGTACCCGTAATATTCGGATTAGTCCAAAGTTGAACCGTGTTGTAATCCGGATCAATTTTTACGATCTCGTTATAATCCGATGCGGTAACCGAATATAGGTAACCTTCTGAATCTTCTGTAAAAGCTCCATAATTCACAGGCGAGTAACCCAGTTGATGAGGATATATACCACTCGCGCTAGAATTTTCCCGTCCAAAGTAACCCACCATCGAAAAGCAGGAACTTATACCACCATATGGCGTGGGGGTAGGTTTCGGGGGAATGGGCGGGTTGGGAGGGTAAGGAGGCAGGATGGGATAAGCCGTAGGCGTTCCCCAGGGGCAAGGCGGGCAAAAGGCGTAAACAGAGACCGCTCCCGAAAGCGTGGGAACATAAAGATTGCCCGTAGCCGGATCCAAACCTAAACCGTATAGCCCCAATTCATCGTTTGTAAAGTTGCGCCAAAACAATTCCGTCCCTGGATTAACATAAAAATTACCGCAACCATCGATAGCGACATCTGTTCCTCCGGTTTGAACATTATATTTAGTTCCCAGAAACCGGCCCGAATTCGCGTACTTATGTAAACTCCGTTCAAACAAACCATCTTCAGTAGCAGGAACGTAAGTATCCACATAGATATCACCGGTAGAATCGATCGCGATACCTCTGGGGTCGAATAGATCCCCAGTCGCGGTGGTTCCCCACCCTTGGATCAACACTCTTGGGGTATAACCACTCGAGGCGTTGAAGAATACAACCCGATTGTTGAATTGGTCTGTTGCGTAGAGATTTCCATAAATATCCGAAGCGATATCAAAAAGGCCATTGAATTTCCCCACCCCAGTTCCATCCAATGGGAAAGGAGCCGAATTATTTTGAGTGAGTATTGAAGTAGACGGGTTGTATTGAAATTCTTGTATTTGATTGGCTCCATCATTGGCCACAAAAACATTACCCGACCCATCTACTGCCAAATACAACAGACCGGTGGCAGGAAAATTAATGGTAGTGATCGGTTTTGATCCGGGAGGAAGACTCCATTGGGCTAGTTGTCCACCGCCAGGCACAGAATTAGCCACATAAACGAACTTATTATTATCATCCACCGCTACGTCAAGAGCGCCGATTCCCTGTCCTGTAACCCCGAAAGTTTGTTCGGATTTAATCTGGTAAGGACATGGCGTCGGTGGGCAACTGAGGCTATAACTCATCTCATAGGTCAAACCTTGCGGATTACGGTCTATCCCATTACCAGGCATATTATTAACTTGGAACGAGAGAACATTATTCCCAGGTAAAAAATAGCTTCCGGACACATTGATACTTCCACCGCAGGTTGAAAAATTGTCAGCTGTTTCGGAAGCCATATCGACTATTTCGTGGCCATTGAGCCAGACAGAAACCCAATTGTCCGCGCCAAAAGTAAGCTGAGCTTGCGTTACCGAGCAGCCAGCCTGCACCGGGAATGTTTTTCGAAAATATAGATTAACAACGTTTGCCGTAGACATCCCACAAGGGTTATCACCCGTGCTATTCGCACCGATCCACATCAAATTTTGATTGTCACCGGGAAGGTTACAGGGTGCGTGCCAATTTGCGATCGCATCCGTAACTTGGACAGCCGAAACCCAATTGGCTGAAGATTTTGTATTGTAATTGGGCATAAGCCAGCTCAAACCGCTTTTATCTGCTGGAGGAGCCGGCTGATCATTCGTGGACTGACAGTTATTTGGATTCAGGTACATTAAATTGGAGGTGTCGCTGACCACATAATAAGTTTGAGCTTGGGCTAAAGCGGTCTGAGGCGAGGCCGATGCAAAACCCAAAAGGATCGTAAAGGCGAAAAAAAGAAATTTGGATCCCGTCCTTACGTTATGCTTGAAACCTCCGACGGCGGGATTCAATCGTGTCCGTAACATAGTAAGCACCTCAATAAATTTATTAGAGTTGTTGCAACAACCCTTGTTCACCCAAAAACCTTATTACTCACACTCAAATATCGCCTTAAGGCCAACAAAAAAGCCCATTCCCGTGAAAGAGTGAGCTTTTTCCCAAAATTAACCCAACGAACCTTCCATTGATTAATTATTTACAAACCACCCGTGCCGAGGGGCAACTCAGCGCAGGATCAGCACCTTCTCCGTATACCGGTTGATCTTGTTGTTGCAATGGGTCTCGATCACCGCGTAATAGAGGCCGTTCGAAACCAACCTTGCGCAATCATCCTTCAGGTCCCAGTCCACATCCTCCGCATCCTGGCCATGGCAGACATGTTCCACATGGCAGACGTTCCGGAACCCGGTCGTGTAGATCTTCACCAGCACCTTGTCATAAGGCCCGCCATCGCAATGGAAATGGATGTCGCCTCCATTACAGGGGTTGGGATAAGGCACCGGGTGGCAGGTACGCTCCGGCGTGGGCGTGCTGGTCGCCTGGCTCCAGCCCTGGTTAGTCGTGGGGGTGAACGTCGGGGTCGAGGATGCCGATTTGGTTGACACAACCGTGGGCGAGGCGCTCGGCGCGCAAGTGGTCGCCAAACACAGGCTGTAACTCAGGCCCTCGTAGGTCATCAGGTTTTCCACTCGGAAGCCAAGGGTGTTGACCCCTGGGTGGAAAAAGGTTGCCGGTATCTGCAGGGTGTTGCAGATGTGGTAGTTACGGGTCGCATCCGGGCTGGTCAAAGAGCCTGGATAATAAGCCAATTTCACCCCGTTCAGCCAGATCTCCACGCCGTCATCCACCGAGAAGGTGAGGCTGGCCGGCGTATCGGAGGCCAATCCCGGCAGGGTGAAGGTGTTGCGGTAATAGGTATCCGCCATGGTCGGCGGCAATCCGCTGGCCAACGTGGAGATCCAGACCGGCCCGCAGGCCATCGTCCATTCGGGCGGCGGGGCGGTCACGACCACCGGCGTCACCCAGCTTGCGTTGGGGCCGTACCCGGCCTGAGCCCAGTTAAACCCGTTAGCATCGACCGTCGGCGGTACATTGGCGGAGTTGAAGTAGATCAAGTTCTGGGCAGGCTCGCTGTTCAGGCACAAGGTCGCACCGCCCGAGCATTGGGTGGGGCTGGCCGGAGCGGTATAAACCGGGCTTGGAATAGGCGTATCCGTGGGCGTCGGTGTGGAAGTAAAGGTATTGGTCCATGTAAAAGTCGGCGTCCAAGTGTTGGTGGGCGTGTAAGTGCGTGTCGCGGTCCAGGTATTCGTCGCCGTCGGGATAGCGGTAGGCGCGTTACCACAAGCGGTCGTCAGGCACATCGTGTAGTTCAATCCCTCGTAGGTCATTAGGTTCTGCACCCGGAAGGCCAAGGTGTTAAGTCCCGTTTGGAAAAGGGTGGCCGGTATCGATAAGGTCGTGCAGACCATGAAATAAGGCGCCGGGTTGGATAGTGAGGATGGATAGGTACCCACCTTAACCCCGTTGAGCCACACTTCCCCTCCCTCATCCATCGAGAAGGTTAAGTTGACCGACGGGCCCACGGGAGGCGCGGGCAAGGCGAAGGTATTGCGGTAATAGGTGTCCGCCAAGGTTGGCGGATATCCGCTGGCCAAGGACGATATCCATGCCGGCCCGCAGGACATGATCCACTCGGGCGGCGGAGCGCTGACCGAAACAGCCGTGGTCCAGCCGGAACTAACGTTATACCCGGGCTGGGCCCAATCGAGATCCTTGGCATCGACCGCCGGCGGGACATTGGCCGAATTGAAATAGACTAGGTTCTGTTCGGGCCTGCTGCTCAAACATACCGTCACCCCGCCTAAGCAAGGGGTCGTGCTGATGATCGGCGTTGGGCTGACGCTGACGGGCTCCGTATAAACCGGGGTGGGCGTGATCGTAGGCGAACCTGTGTAAGTGAAGGTGAAGGTGCCGGTTACGGAATTGGAGGAAGTGGGGGTATTGGACGGTGTGGAAGTTTTTGTGTTGGTCGGCGTACCCGTCGCCGTATTGGTCGCGGTATTGGTTGCCGTGGAGGAGGCGGTTTTGATGAAAGTGAACGAGCTAGTCGGCGTAGGCGAAGCCGTAGTGGTGAGGGACGGCGCAACCGTCATCGAACCCGTCGGCGCGTTTCCACAAGGGGTTGTCAGACACATCGTATAGTTCACACCCTCATAGGTCATTATGTTCAGCACCCGAAAGCCCAGCGTATTGACCCCGGTTTGGAAAAGGGTTGCCGGGATCGAAAGGGTCGTGCAGACCATGAAAGTTGGCGCGGGATTGGAAAATGAGGGCGTATAGGTGGCCAACTTTGTCCCATTGAGCCATATTTCTCCGCCATCATCCATCGAGAAGGTCAGGTTGGCGGATAGGCCCGCGGGAAGCGCGGACAGGACGAAGGAATTTCGGTAATAGGTATCCGCCAATGTCGGCGGAAGGGCGCTGGCCAAGGTGGATATCCATTCTGGTCCGCAGGACATGATCCACTCGGGGGGCGGCGCGGTGACCGACACAGGGGTTGTCCAGTCGGAATCAGTGGTATATCCGGCCTGCGCCCAATTGAGGCCGTTGGAATCCACAGCCGGAGGAACATTGGCGGAATTGTAATAGACCAGGTTCTGGTCGGGTCGACTGCTTAAACAAACCGTCACTCCGCCCAAGCAGGGCGTGGCGCTCAAAACCGGTGTAGGGGTAGGGGTGGGAGTGATGATCTGACCAAGGACCGTAGATATAGAAAGAAGGCATAAGGAGAAGGCAAAGCCGAATAAAACCTGGGACCTATTCATATAGAGCCTCCCATACCCTTGGTATCGCTTCAGGCTCTAGACGGTCGAAAGAGGTTTTATTTCAGTTTTTTTGTACTTTTTTTAAGCCAAAGCCAGGCCAGATGCAAAAAGGCTGGAAAATCAGGCTTTTCGAGGGGGTTCCTCAATATCAGGTCATCTCAATAATATAAGCCTCTTCAACTTCCTATCATAAGGTTCCACCAAATACATCAGGTACACCCCGCTGGAACAGGGTTGGCCGTACTTGTTCTTCCCATTCCAATAATAGGTCTTTGTCACATAATTCGTGATGTTTTGGGTTGGGTCCAACTGGGTGATGGCCTCCCCCGCCGTGTTATAGATGGTCAACGAGTATTCCCCGGGAAACTTGGTATAACCCACAAAAATGGATACGCTCCCATCGGTTTCGGGTTTGAAGATGTTCTTGTTGACGGTGAAAATATCAAGCACGAACGGCGTGGGCGTGGGGGTAAAGCTCGGGGTCGGGGTACAGGTATTGCCTGGGAACCCGCAAGGGGTATCGGTGGGAGTGGGCGTGAAAGTAGGCGTCGGCGTGAAAGTGAACCCGTTGAGGGTCGTCACGATCGTGTTGGATGTCAGCTTGCTGATGCCCGGAGCCGTGACATAACCGGTATTGCTGAGGGCCGCGGAGTGGTTGGAATTGACGGTGGCGGGAAAGCACTCGGTGATGGTGGACGGGAAGGTCATGGTGGCGATGGGGAAATAGACCTGGTTGCCCACGATACTTTCACCCGCGGCGCCTCCCGGAATGGGGTCCAGTTGGGGTGGAAGAGGGTCAGAGATGAGCACGTTAGAAAGGGCGGCCACGGACGAACCCAGAGAGGCCATGAAACTGGACCATCCCGAGGGGGAAGATAATGAAAGCCACACGCCTCCCGCTTCGGCCGGGATCAACGCGGGGTTGCAAGTGGTACAAGCGGCCCCCGAATCGGTGCAGGTGTTTGGGGTTAGGGAGCAATCGGTGGTTATAGCGTCGATGTTGTATCCCATACCGTAGAGGGAAACCGGATAGGTACTGGGCAGGGCGCTTAACCCGTCAAAATCAGTGGCATGAAAACCGGCGTCCGTGATCAAGATGATGGTATGGGAAGCCCCCGCGCGCCAGGCCATGGGGGTGGACGCTGTCCCGCAAAAGGTAGTGGGATAGACAGCGGCCTCGAGTCCCTCCAGGGCTGACTCAGGGGTATCCCCTCCCCCGATCGCGGTTTGCCCGCTGACATAGCTGATGAATGTCGTGTTATTGGAGGTCAAGGGATAGGTCGTGATGGGTGCATAGTCGCAATAATTGATGTCCCGATAGGCCACGAAACCGTTTTGATAACTGATCCCGGAAGCGGCCAATGCGTTCGTAAAGGTGGTCATGTTAGCGATGATACTGCTGAGCTCCGCTCCCATGGATCCGGTCACATCCATGACCCAGCAGATATCAGCCTTGGGGGACGAGGTGGAACTTAGTGTGAAACAATAGGTGATGGTATCGCCGAAGATCAGGGTGGTGACATTCGCGCTTTTGACCAGGGAAAGGTTCTGGGCCTTTGCCGGCCCGGGGATAGAAGCCAGGAGCAAGATGAAGCATCCCCAGAGGAGAAGATGAATATATTTTGTTTTCATTTCAGTTATAACCGCTCAAATAAATAGTTATTCAAATCGGACTGCCTTTGTCCCCTTCTTCCATTGGCATGGTAATTATACCCTCTGTTTGATCACACGGCGTTCCATTAGGCTTAAAAAGGTGATCGAAAAGCCCTAGAACCGGACGCTAAATTGGGGTTTTTATTCCATGAAGAAATTACCCGCAAACAAGAATCGGGGATCCTGGCGGTTTTTTTCAGTCTTTCTTATCCATGGGCAAGGGTGAATTTCTCGGCTTGCCAAGTTTCGCACCTCAAGCCCTCAAAACCTTGGGATATAATGCCGGACGTTCCTTAAGAAACTAGGTGCTAATCAACATCAAAAAGGCTTTCCTTGTCACACACAACCAAAAAAGAAACTCACCATCCCAGCGGGAATGACGGACGGTTCTTATGGGCCTTGGCACTCGCGTCCGCCCTGCTCGCCTTTCTGGTCTATCTCCCGGCCCTCCAGAACGGCTTCTTGAACTGGGACGATAAAGAGATCATCCCGGGCAATCCCCATATCCAGTCACTGTCCCTCTCCAATCTTTTCTGGATGTTGACAGACCTGACAACAGGCAACTGGCTGCCCCTCACATGGTTTTCTTACGCGCTAGACCATGGATGGGGCGGCTCAGAACCATTCGCCTATCACATGGACAATTTGTTACTGCACGCCTTGAATACCCTGCTGGTCTTTTTCCTGAGCCTGCGTTTGGTCAACCTGGCCGTCCGCCAACCCCACTTCCCAGTCAAGAGGGCGGCCTTCCTGACCGCGGTCCTCTTCGGGCTCCATCCCCTGCATGTGGAATCGGTCGCCTGGGCCGCTGAACGCAAGGACTTGCTTTGCGGCGCTTTTTATTTCCTCAGCCTCCTGGTTTATCTGGACTATGCCGCCCGCAAGGATAAAAAACCATCCCGCTATTATTCCTGCCTTGGCCTGTTCCTTTTGGCCCTCATGTCCAAACCCATGGCCGTGACCCTTCCGGCTGTCCTGCTGGTCCTGGACGCCTGGCCCCTCAGAAGGCTGGCCACAGACCGCGCCAAGGTTTTATTGGAGAAGATTCCCTTCTTCCTGCTCTCTATTTCGGTGGGCTGTTTGACCATCCTGGCCCAATCGCGAAAAGGCGCCATGCCCAGCCTGGAAACCTTGGGCCCGCTTTCCCGCCTTATGAATGCCCTTCACTCCCTGATTTTCTACCTGGGGAAAATGGTCGCTCCCATCCATCTAACCGCCTTTTACCCCCTACCAGCCGAACCTTTTTCCCTGGAAGTTCTCGGGGCAACTTTCCTGGTCATGCTGATCTCCCGGTTTTGTTTCGTTCAGCGAAAGGTACGCCCTGCCCTGGGAACTGCCTGGCTTTTTTACCTTGTCACGGTTTCGCCAGTTATAGGCCTCCTGCAGGCAGGTACCCAGGCCGCCGCTGACCGGTATACCTACATTCCTCTTCTGGGTTTCTTCATTCTTTTCAGCGCCTGGTTTGCCCATTGGTCCTCCACCCGTCCTTTCCGAGGCGCGGTCATCGGCCTGGCCTTGGCCCTCACCTTGAGTATGGTCACCCTAGGACAATTGGAAGCTTGGAAAAACCAGGTGGTCCTTTGGGAAAATGTGGTGAAGTTCTATCCACGGGTCAACGACGTGGCCTACAGTAACCTGGGGAACGCCTATCAAGCGGCGGGACGGCTGGAAGAAGCCCTGAAGGCCTATGATGCGGCGGCCACCCTGGCCCCTAACAAAGCCTTGCCCCATGAGGGCCGGGGCTTTGTGCTATCCGGATTGGGAAGACCTGAGGATTCATTCCTGGAATTCAAAAAAGCCGTCGAGCTGGAACCAACCCAGCCCATCTATCTTCTGATGTTGGGGAACGCTTATTTGATAAGAGGACAGGCCAAGGAGGCGGTTCAGGTCCTGGAGGAGGCGGAAAAGCTCCAACCCCAGAACCCGGCGCTCTTACACCAATTGGCCCTAGCCTATGAAAAGGACGGGCAAAAGGACCTGGCAGCCCAGACCCAGGCCCATGCCCTAGCCATGGCCGAAGCGGTCCACCCAACTTCTCGTTAGAACACGACCTGCCGTACCAGGCCATTCCCCGTATCGCCCACCACTAGGGTCGTCCCAGCCGAATTGACCGCGATGCCGTAAGGGTTGTTGAAAGAAGCGACGTATCCGTTCCCATTAGCCGAACCCTGGGCGCCCGACCCTGCCAGGGTCGTCACATTCGCTGTATTGATGTTGATCTCCCGGATCAAGTTGTTCCCCGAATCCGCCACGTAGAGATTGCCATAGCTATCCATGGCCAACCCAGTGGGATGGTTGAACGAAGCGGAGGTGCCGATGGCGTTGACGGCCCCAGGGGTCGATTGCCCCGCGAAGGTGGTCACCGTCCCCGTGGACAGGTCCAATGCCCTGATCATGTTGTTGTTCGTATCGGCGACGTAGAGGGTGCCGTAAAGCCCGTAAGAGTTCGTGGCGATCCCCGTCGGGTGATTGAACAAGGCCGTTGGTCCGGTGGCGTTGTTGAAACCGGTCACCCCCGCCGAGCCAGCCAAGGTCGTCACCGACCCTCCCGAGATGAAACGGATAGTACTATTGCCAGTATCGGCCGCGTAAATATTGCCCGACGAGTCGGACGCAAGGCCCACGGGCAGGTCGAACTCGGCGATGCTGGTCGAACCGTCTGTCACGCCCGCCGCTCCTGTCCCCGCCTCCAGGGTGGTGACCCCCGTGCCGCTGTTGACGTAATAGATCTTGTTGTTCCCGGTATCCGCGAGGAACAGTGATCCACCGTTGTTACTCAGATACAAACCCTTCGGCGCGTTGAAGCCCGAGGACAGGGTGGTCACGGCGTCGGCGGTGGTAATGACCTGCAACCGGTTGTTGCCAGTATCCAGGACGAAGACATTACCACTGTAATCCATCCCCACACCCGTGGGTCCGTTGAAGGTACCGGTCATGGTGGTCACCGTGACGGTAGTGGTCGGGGTGAAGGTGGCGGTGATCGTGGGTGTCGAGGTGGCGGTCGGCGTGATCGTTGGGGTATTCACCGGCGTCAGGCAGGATCCGGCCGTATCGGCGGTGGTCCTTTCATAGGCGTAATAAGGGACGGTCGTATTGACCCGGTATCGGAAAGAAGGCCCGACCGTGGGAGATCCTGGGTTAATGACCTGAAGCCAAGCGTACCCTCCCCCCAAAAGCTGGAAACAGAAAACATCCCCCGCCTGCAGGGTGCTGACCGGCGCCCCTGCAGCCAATTTGGAAGTGGCGGAGCAAATATTCGTTTCCGTGACCGGTGCCGCGGCGTAATTGACCAGTGGCCCGTTGCCCATGTATTGGACCAGGTCTCCTGCTTGGGTCAAAATATAATAAGCGGTCCCCGTCGTGGCAACGTTGATATCCGCCGAACCGAAGTAACCGGTCGAGAGCAAGTCGTTCTGGAAGGAGAAATAGGAACCGCCCGGGTCCATCCAGGTATCCGTCTTGTAGCAGTTACGGGAAACCGAGCCCATCTGGAGAGTGATCGCGCCGGACTGGCTGTCGACCTCGACTTGCGCCGCGCCCACGGCCAGAGGGTTTTTGTCCGAGGAAGATTCCAGTTCCAAGGCCAACAACCAGGTCCCCGCGCTGGGGAGACCCAGGTTGAGGTTGATGTTTCCGGCACCGGACTGGTCCGAAAAGGGACCGACCTTACCCGTGACAGTCTCACTGGCCGAGGTGGCGGAATAAAGGAGGATATCACTGGCGGAACCCAGCAAACTAGCCTGGAGTTCTTTCGTTTGGGGCACGGAAACGTTCAGGGAGATCACCCGAGAAGGGGCGACGGGGGAGTCTTTGCGGTTATTACAGCCAAGTACGGCGCCGAAAGTCGTCAAGACCGCGACGGATAGGGATAACCAATAACGAGGTTTCATGGGTCTTCCTTGGTCTGAAAGGATTTTTTAAAGGCGGGCACATTGTACAAAATAAATTCGGTCGAAGTTTATTTTTTGTTTCACGCGGGTCCGCACATTGAACTGAGCGTTAAACTTGGCGCAAGACGAACGCGAACAATATGTTAATCTTTCGTAAAACTTTGTGGGGACCGCCCAGACCGGACGATAAAAAATATTCCCATTTCTTTTAACTCGCCCCAAACGTTACCTCGGAAACAAAAAAGCCCGTTCCCTATAGGAACGGGCTTTTTGCCGCCAACATCTTTTACCAGGATTGGCCATCGGCAAAGGAAATATTGACGGCGCTTGGATTGGCGGAGGAAGAATAAGGCCCAACTACGGTCCAGGACTCTCCGGATTGCGGTTGGCAACAACCAACCCCATTGGAATCGTACCAGGCCCTCAAGTAATAGCTTCCGGATGTCGTCCCGATATTCAAATAATAAGTGTCGCCGTTATCGCAGACACCGGTGCTATTCCCGATAGTATTGGCGCTTTCGCTGGTCCCATCCACGGCTTGAACCCATATTTGATGGCTGGTGCTACTGCAAGATGGGGTACCCATGGAACCAGTATAGTTCAATGTTCCGGTGTATCCCTGGAACTGTCCGCAGCTACTGTTGAAGCTCAGGTTGGAATTCGTGGCTCCACTAACAACGATAGGGTTGGCGCTGCTGCCATTGGGGCCGGAACCACTTCCCACACAGGACCCATCGGAATTTTGCGCGTAGCTTCCAACAGCGTAATCACCATCGTCCCAATGGGCTCCAGGCACGGCCACGAATTCCTCGGTCAGGTAATAATTGCCCGAGGCCGGCAGTCCGAAGAAATAGGTCCCTCCGTTGCTGGTCACAGCGCAGGCCCCGATCTGTTGGAGGAAAGATCCGGTGAAAGTGACCGCCCTGACCACGATGGGGTCGGATGCGCTGACCGTGCCGGTTCCGGAATAATTCACCGTTCCCGTTAGGCTGTTGGTGCTGTTATAGAGGTAAGAATCGTTAAGCGTGATGTTCTTGTTGGTCAGGACAGTATTGAAAGCCACCAGACCCAGGTTCGTCACAGGATCACCCGTGACTGGCCCGTTACCCCCTCCATTTCCTTGATTACTATTGTAATATGCTTGGAGATACACGTTGGAGGGTGTCCCCGAAGTATTGATGAGATTATAAGTGCCGCCACTCACCGTGACATAAGCGCTATTGTTGTTTGGCACAGGAGTTGAATAGTTGGAATCCAAATAAGCGTCCACAACCAACCCGTTGTTGTTGTTGACCGCGCCTACTCCCGTGTAACTGATGGTTCCCCCGATCCCATCCAACACGCAACTGTCCCCGAAAGTCCAGTTGACGGTCTGGGTGGTGGGTCCGGAAATAGCGATGGTCGTTGGAGTTCCACTGGTCAAGCAAGCCCCGCCGTAGAAGGAATAGGAAGCGCCCACAGGCGGCGATGTGTTATTGAAGTTGGGCACACTCGACAAGATGGCGAAGATCACGTAATTGCCGGTCGAGGGAAGGTCCAGGGTGTAGTTGCACACACTCTTAGTCCCATTGGTCACCCAGGAGGCGTTCGTACCGCTTCCGCAATTGATACAGGTCGTTCCCATCATCAACAAGTATTGGCCCGCGACGCTGTCGGACCCGGTGTATTGGATCGTTCCTTTGATGACATAGGGGTCCACGGTCGGGCTAAAGGTTGGGGTCGAGGTGAAGGTGAAGGTGGGACTGGGGGTGTTGGTCGGAGTTATAGTGAAAACAGGGGTCAAAACGATGGATGGCGCCGAAATGGGGGCACCCACCGTGCCGTTCGTGGAGACGTTAGAATAGGTCGCTTGCGGGTCGTCAGCCTGGGGCGTCGCCTGCAGCGAAGCGCTCCCCTCCTTGTCCCAGAAGGCCACGATATCGATGGCTGGTTGGGAGTTTAGGAAGGTCAATGTGTATTTGGACGGCAAGGTTTTTGCCTCACCCTCGGTCAGGAGAGTGTTGGTCCCGTGGGCGTAAGCCAGGTAATGGATGGCGTTGGTGGATGTGACATAGGAAGACCCGGCCGTGTAGGTGACGGGAGCGGCCACGCCATAGGCGAAATAACTGTCCCCGAAAGAGATGGACCCCAGATTGGTCGCCCCGCTGAAGGCGATACCAGGGGCTGGCGTGGAACCGGTGGTCCCCCCAGTCGTGTTCGTGACAATGGCGTAAGGTTCACCTGGCATGGGCCCTCCCTGGTCAACCCCGTTGCCATAACCGGAGTAATTGAAATTGACCAGGACATAAAAGGTTCCCGTGACGGAGATGGGAATGCTGAAGCTTCCGCCATTAGAGGTGATGGTCGCCGCTCCCATGAGGCTCACACCATTGGAACCTTTCACCAATTCATTATTATTATAAACATCTACCGCGATGTAATCGGTGCTGGAGACCGTCCCCTGGCTTCCGGTGTAGGAGACATTGCCAGTGATCACGATGCCCGTCGGTGTGGGGGTCGGGCTATTGGTGACCGTAGGCGTATCGGTGATGGTCGGAGTGTTCGTCATCGTGGCCGTGTTGGTCGGTGTGCCGGAAAAAGTGGAAGTGTTCGTGTTCGTCGGTGTGTAGGTAATGGTGGGAGTATAGGTCAGGGTGGGCGTATTCGTGATCGTAGGCGTGTTACTGGGCGTGAATGAAAAAGTCGAGGTGAAGGTGTTCGACGGAGTATAGGTAAGGGTCGCCGTGAATGTCTGCGTGGGCGTGTAGGTGACCGTTGGTGTATAGGTCATCGTAGGTGTGCTGGTTGGCGAAAATGTGTTCGTCCAAGTATTGGTGAAAGTTTGTGTGGAAGTGTAGGTATAGGTACAGGTGTTGCCGGGGAATCCGCAAGGGGTATAGGTGGCCGTTGGAGGAACCGGGGTGGCGGTGGCTTGAGGGGCGGTGGGACTACTCCCTCCGCAAGCGTTGATGATCATCCCGACTACGGCTAACAACAAAACAAAGACCGAGGATTTTAGATCGAATACTTTAGAATATTTCATGATGGTACATCTCCCGAAAAGCGATATTGCTTCCCTTAACGTGGAAAAATGTTGCCGGAAGCCTTCCAGACTTCATAACCGATAATATTATTCTCGTAATTAGTTGTCCATAAGGTTAAACGGCTAATAAAAGGCTTTTTATTAGGTTTCCTAAGATTTAACACCCATGATATTTTTAATTTCGCGAAATTTCCTTACCTGTCAAGACTCGTAATTCGGTCGGAGTGACTCAAACGGTCATCTTGATATGGCGGGATGATGGCTAAGAGTGCTCCAGCCTATCGTGTATGGGTCGAGGGCAGTACCAGGTTGACCGTAACTGGCTTGGCGGAAGGGTCAGAGGAGGTCATCAGGGTGATGGGAGATTGTTTGGATTCCAGAGCGGAGGGATCGACCGTGCGAAAGGTAACGATGAGGAAGAGTAGCAAAGCGACGATCCCGACGGTCAAGAATGACCCAGCCCAAGACAGTAAACGGGCTCGAAAATCATTCTTCTCATCATTGTGAACGGACGCTTTCACCATCTCGACTATACGCTCTTCCAAGAAATCCTTTTGGTTGGAGAGTTTTAACCACTCATGTTCTTTTTCATGTTCTTTTATCATGTCCTTGAAACTGAAAGCGTCCAAATAATCGAACAACCACATCGCCCAAATCGTAAGGATCAACGCCAGCAAAAGGGAAAATATCGTCGCGCAATAGAGATATTGAGACCAGTGGTAGGCTTTATATTTCAGTATCTCGTCCCATTTGAAGGATAATGCGCCGATCAACAAGGACTCGATGGAGATGTAAAAAGTCGCCCTAGTCACCAGTGTGGCCAGGGTGTTGTTGACCTCGTCATACTCCGCCCGGAATATCCCATATTTTTCCATGGGTTTCATGGTCATTATCGTTCTCCTTATATATGAATAGCGGCTTCGTACAAACAACTTATCGGCGGTTACCGATGAGACCTTCAAATGGAGAAATTCAACCCGGCCTGGATTGGAATGGACATCATCGGATTATCGAAGCTCTCCTGAATTGCGGGGAAGGTCATCTCCAATTTCGATTGGAAGAAGAGGTCCGTGTTATTCCCCAGCGAAAAGGCGATTCCAAACCCCGGGTCGATCTCCGGGTTGATCCAAACCGTTTCGGTCCCGGGATAAGAAGTCGTTGTTCCGGAGTGTTCCATATAAAAAGCACCCAGGAAATCAAAGTCTACCCCTAAACCGACCATCAGGTAAGGTTTCACGGGAGCGTCGTTCGGGGCCAAAGTAGCCTGCGCGACCACCATAAGGGGGATATGGTTGATGGATCCACTGGTATAAACACCGGGCGAAAGATGACCGTACATATCCGAGAAACTCACATTCATACTTTTCCCTGATTGATTTTTATAACCGCATTCCATGCCCAGGGAGAGTCGAGGAGCGACCCAATAGCCCAACATTAATTCCCCGCCGAACCCAACGTTATGAAAATCGGATTCGTTAGTACTAACCGGGATACCTATTCCGCCGTCGAATTGGAGGAACATCTTCGAGGCCGTCTCGTCTGCCCATACCGTCGAGACCGTCATAGCCAATGCCAATAAACCAACGATCAAAGTTCTCATAACGGGCCTTTCTGATTCATATTTACGAGGCTCTATAATATAAATTAAGTGAACACTTCAAAATTTTTACGACCAATAATTTTCAGCAATTTGTACCATGTTGCCAGTCCTCACAATCATGAAATGGTCAAATTTTCTAAAGGAGCACAGTGAATGACCCAAAAACAAATCATCAAACTCGTCCTTTTCCTGCTGTTGGCTCTTTTGCTCGCCGCGGGGATCTTTTTCGCATTGATGTTATTGGGCCAACAAAACACCGACCTGACCAGACCTTTGCCCCGCCTATCCCAATAAAAAAGCCCGTCCCCTTTCGGGAGACGGGCTTTTGAATATCCTACGAATTCTTCTTAATAGATCACGTAATTGTCGACGATAAATTCGGACGTAGCGCCCTGGGTAGAGCCGAGATTGAAATCGATCCCTACCCCATCCACGGCCGTTTTATCCGACGACCAGCTGCCCCCGGTGGGTTCAAAACTCAGGGACTGCCATCCGCCCGTGTTGGTGAGCTGGACAGGATCATTGTCGGTGGCGCTACCCGTATAACAGGTACCGTACATGTTCGTGACCGGGCTTCCCGCCTGGACGAACAAGCCACCCACGACCCAAGTCTCGTTGCCGCCATTAAAGGTACCAGCCGGGACATAGACCTGGCAACGAACGCCTGTCGCTCCCAAGCTGGTCCAGTTCATCGGGAAATTGGTGTAGGTGGTGCCATTACCGCCATTGACCGCCAGCTGGAGGTCATTCCCTCCCGCTAAGGCCAAGGTCGCATCCAACCCATAATTGCTGCCATCTCCCGCCGTCGCCGTCGTGCCAAGACCGGTGATGGAGGTGACCGCCAGGGTGTAGTTGGAACCCGGGTTCCACACGCTCCAATAATCCACATTGTTATCTTCCCAGGTATAGGAACCATTGGTGACCGGTGTGGGCGTATAGGTCGGGGTCGGCGTGTTGCCAACCGGGATGGTCAAGACCACGTTATCCAAGTAGACGTTGCCCGCGTGGCCCGCCGTGATACCGGGGATCTGCACCCCGAACTGGGAAACATGGTGGGTGTTCACGGTACCGCTGCCCGAGACCAGCTGGGTCATCTTGATCCAAGAGCCTCCGGTGATGTTGGTCCATGCGGTTTCCATCGGGTAGGTCGCGCTGGACCCGCCCACGGCCGTCACACTCTGATCGAACAACATGGCCCCGGTATTCCCCAGGCTGGCGTCGCAATAGATATAGGCGTCGATGGTCCCGCCGTTGAAGTCCTGGTCGACCGGAAGGGTGACCTCGAACTGCAATTGACCGGCGGAGGAACTATTCGCGGTCACCGCCAACTGCAAGGACCCTGTGCTTCCCGTATGGACCTGGGTAGTGGAAATTCCCTCGCCCGTGACAACAACATTGGCGCTTCCGCCGTAGATATCGGGATGCCAACAATCGGTGCTGCTGGCGAAGGTATAGGTGGTTTGGAAAACCACGGTCGAGCAGAAGGTCGGCGAATTGGTCGGCGTCCCTGTCGGCGTGAAGCTAGCCGTCGGACTTCCCGAAGTCGGGGAAGGTGTAGCGCTAGGAGTAGAAGTAACGGTCGGTGGAACCGGGGTCGGTGTGTCCTTGGCCGGAGTCGAAGGACTCTTTGAAGAACAACTGATGATCACGAAAGACCAAAAGGCGAAAAGGCTTAAGAACAGAACCTTCTTCATAAAAAAAGCTCCTTTATTGGTTGCCATATCCCAAATGGATAGCGGACGACCGATTTATTAGATAGCAGCGGGGGGATATTATCCGAACAGGTTTTCAGCGCTCTATGATGGGAAACATACGGAAGCGTTATCTTAAGGAACACCCAAACATAAATAGCATTTATCCATAAAATCGTTTTCATTTGAATGATGTACGTTTAACCATCCCTCCATCTTCACGCTCAGGCAAAAAAATCGAAATATTTTCCGTCGATTCAAAATTTTATTACGTGGTAGGGTCCAACTCGCCTTAATACTTCATCTCGAAGCCCAGATAAGGCAACAGGGGCAGATCATTCTCCGCAGTCCTCTGGGTATAGGTGGAGTTGTAGCTGTAGCCCAGCACGTTCTTGGTGGCAAGCAGGTTCACGATGTCCAGGTAGAACCGCCATTCCCAGGTGTCATAGACGGTCTTGAGTGAGGTTGAAAAATCCACCCGGAAATAATCGGGCAGGCGGGCCGAATCGGCGGGGGAGACTTGGGCCAGGGTGATCGTGGTGGGCTGTCCCCCAACCGTAACAACCGTCGTTCCGCCGTTCGCCATGGGCGTGTAGGGCAGTCCGGTGGAATAAAGCACCTTCACCCCCATGTCCCACCCAGGGTTCAGTTTATAGGTACCTACCGCCGTCAAACAGTTGGGCTCGTCGTACTGGAAGGGATAGGTACTACTTCCGGCCTGGTCAAGCCGTTTGGAGGTACTCAGTGAGTAGGCAATCCACCCGAAGAACCGATCGGTGGGGGGCTGGCGCAGGAGGAATTCCAACCCCTGGGCATTGCCCGTTCCCGTGTTCAAGTAGGCCTGACCAATGGCTGGGATGGCCGCGTTATTGACCACGATAAGATTGGAAAAGTCCTTCTTATAGCCCTCTACCCTGAAAAAGAGTCCCGAATCGTTCAACTTTTGTTCCAGCCCCAGCACCGTGTCGTAGGACTGTTCCGGTGCCAGGTGGGGATTGCCCAGGCTGGCGTCCAGGTAGGGCGCTCCCAGGATGCGGTCGGGCGACTCGTTGAAAAGGCCATAGGAAGCCTTGAAGGTGGTATCCCCCATCAGATGATAGGCCGCCGCCACCCGGGGAGTGACGAATACCGTGGAATCGGAATCCACGTAATCGGCCCTGGCCCCCACCGAAACCTCCAGCTTTTTTTCCAGGGCCTTGAACTTCTGGGTCAGGTAGACCGAGGCGTCGTTGGAACTGGTCGTGTCCAGGGCGGAAAGCTTATTGGCGGTCGTGAAGTTGAATCCTGGGTCGGGTCGCCCGTTCTCATTGAGATAAGCGGGGAAATAAGCGTTCAGCGAGTTGATGAAATGGTCGACCTCCAATCCCCCTTCCAGACTGGTGTCGGGATCAAAATCGTGGGTGAGGGAGACCTTGTCCCCGAAATCCTCGATGCTGTTGTCCTGGTAAAGGCCCGCCCCCAGGGCGATGTCGAAGTAGCTGTTGGTGTGGTAAAGGGTGTTGGCGATCCTGTCCTGACTGTTTAGCAGATCCCGGAAATTGATCCCCTGGTTATTATAGCCGTTGGTGTAATTGAAATTACCCACCAGGTCGGGGTCGTTGGCTGTAAAGGTAGCGGAGGCGGAAATATCCCCGCTGATGGAATCGGCGCTTCCTAGGGCCTGGAAATCCCAGTGCACCTGGGAGGATGGGTTGTAGCTGTATTTCACCTGATAGTCGCTGAAATCGGGCACCACGATGGTGGCCCCCGAGCCGGAAAAGTCCTTGATGAAAAGGTCCAAATAGCTCCGCCGCCCGGCGATGGCCAGCGAGCTGTCGGAGGTGACGGGCCCCTCGATCTCAAACTCGGAAAGGAATAGGTTCACATCCGCCCGGAAACCCCAGCGGTCGGAACGGGGGTCCCTCTGGGTCACATCCACCAGGCCCCCCAATGAGTTGGCGAATTGGGGACCGTAACCGCCTGAGTAGAAGTCCAGATCCTTGACCAAGTTGGAATCAAGCGTCGAGACGATCCCGAAATGGTAGGGATAGCCGATGGGAATGTTATCCACGTAATACTGATTGTCGTTGGGCCCGCTACCCCGCACCAGCAACTGGCCGTTGAGGGACCCGGCGGTCACCACACCCGGCAGGGTCTGGATGGCCTTCAGCACGTCCTCCTGGGTACCCGGCACTTCCACCAACTCTTCCTTGCTCATGGTCTCGTGGCTAACCTGGGTTTTGGAAACCTTGCTGGTGGAAACCACCACCTCAGGAAGGGTGAAACCCTCCCGTTCTAGGTAAAAATCCTTCCGGGTGTCTTGCTTAACGGCGAAGGTCTCAAGAACGCGTTTCTTGAACCCTTCCCCCGCGACGGTCACCCGATAATCCCCTGCCGGGAGCGAGAGGGTGTAATTACCCTTCAGGTCCGATTCGGATGAACGGGGCTGAGAGGCGGAAGAGGACGCCGTTTCGAGGGTGTTGCCGAGTGGTTCAATATAGAGGCTCCCGCCCAGGACGGGAGCTTTGGTCCCTTTTTCAAGAATGCGGCCCGACAGGGTGAAAATCGGCTCATTCACGGGAGTTTTCTTGTGCGAAACAGCGCCGGCTTCCGCGGTCACAGCACAGGCTATTAGAAAGGCGAGAACCAAACGCACGAGGAACGTCTTATGTTTCATAACCATCTCCTCCATAAAAAGATCGATTCTATACGGATGGGTCTTTTGATTCCTATAGGTTACTCAGAAGAAAGTATTTTTTTGTATCAAAACGATAACCCAAGAAACAAAAAAAGGGCGGCCAGTTACCTGGCCGCCCTTTTTAAAATCAAACTCGTCAGTTTACTTCATTCGTACCCGTAGAAAGAATAAGGGATCGACTTTGAATCCTTGACCGTACTATTCACGTAAACATCCCCGAAAGTACTGTCATAAAGCCAACCTGTCGCAGCGCTGACTGGGACTGAAGTACCCGTTGTCATCGTCACCAAATTGCCTGTCGGATTGATGGCTCCGACCACGAACGCCCCTGTCGCCTTGACCGCCGCGATGTTATCCAAATATCGGCTGAAAGAATAAGCGGAATACGTCTGCAAGGTCGTGGGCCAAACGCCCTGAGCGTCCCCATAGTAAACCGACACAGCCGATTTGAGCGCTCCCAAATAACCCTTGGTCGCCCCCTCGCGGGATTTTTCCAGCATCTGAGCGAACCGCGGGATGGCGATGGCCGCCAAAACGCCGATGATCGCGACCACGATCATCAATTCGATCAGAGTAAACCCTTTTGCTTTCAAATGAATCATGGTTCACCTCACCCATATCCAAACTCGCCCGGAGAACCCAAGCGACCCAGCTTTAACATTTCACTATCCAGAAAACCTCGACAGAGAAACATTGACCCAAGTCAATTCTAGCATAATTCTCCCCACTATTCCCGTTTAACCTTTACCTTTCCCAACCTTATCCAACTAACGAGAATTTCGGCTATTCAACGTCTTTCCACAGACCAAAAAAAAGGCAACCAGTACCCTGGCTGCCTTTTTCATACGGCTAATCGTTATGTTGGATCACTCATACCCATAGAAGGAATAAGGAATCTGCTTGGAATCCTTGACCGTACTGTTCACGTAAACGTTCCCAAAAGTACTGTCATACAGCCAACCCGTCGCGGCGGTGCTCGGCACGGAAGTTGCCGTCGTCATCGATACCTTACTGCCTACCGGGCTAGTCGCCCCGACCACGAAAGAACCTGTGACCTTGACGTTCTGAATATTATCCAAGTACTTGCTGAAGGCGTACCCAGTGAAGGATTGCAAGGTCGTTGGCCAAATGCCCTGTGAATCCCCATAGTAGATCGAAACCGCCGACTTGATGCTTCCCAAATCTCCCTTGGTCGAACCTTCGCGCGATTTTTCCAACATCTGCGCGAAACGGGGGATGGCGATGGCCGCCAATATCCCGATGATCGCTACAACGATCATCAACTCGATCAAAGTGAACCCTTTCATTTTCAAACGAAGCATAATTCACCTCAAATGACCCTCCCCGGGGCAAGCCCCGGGGTATCTAAACGTCATAAATCGAAAAGCTTTAGCTGTTTCACTCCGTCGCGCTGCCCCTGTTTTGCCACATACTCACGGAT
>Ga0326728_10000689_pt1 | contig 128836 bp, 107 predicted proteins | sample MB3enrmetagenome_FD_207602 | JGI IMG/M metagenome (GOLD analysis project Ga0326728, IMG submission 207602) | Lab enriched peat soil microbial communities from McLean, Ithaca, NY, United States - MB31MN | ecosystem: Environmental > Terrestrial > Soil > Wetlands > Peat | place: USA: New York...
CGTACTGGTAGCTGTACGCCGCACCAGGCTTGCCCGTCGCCGCCAGTTCCTTCACCCGGTTCATCAGGTCCACGCTCGGCGTCACCGTCACGCCATTCGCCAGCTCCGTCGAACTCAGGTTCCCCACTGCGTCGAAGCTGTACGCCGTCAGGTTCAGCCCCGGCTGCGCGTTATTGTCCACCACCGTCTGCACGCGGTTCAGGTTGTCGTACGTGTACACCACGTCCGTCCCATTCGCATTAGACGACGAAACCGTCAGCCGGTTCCCGGCCTTGTCGTAAGTGTACGTCAGCGTACCCGCCAGCGGCGTGGCCTTGGTCAGCAGCCGGTTCTGGCTGTCATAGGTGTACGTCGTGGTCCCGCTGGCGTCGGCTGAACCGCCCTACGGTTCCATCACCAACTGCACCCGATTGCTCTCCTGCCCGTCGACGCTGATGTGCAGCACGGATGCGCCGGCGTTGGTAACCGCGGGGAGTTGGATCTCGACCACGTAGAAGCCGATGAACAGGGGCGCCAGGGTGGCGCGGTTGACTTGAACCGGTCTCCCGTCCAGGAACGCCCTCACGGTGGCGGCCACTTCCGGAGGGTCGTCGGCGGGCGCGGGAATGCCGGTGCGCCACTCCGGCCGGACCTTGCCGAGGCCGGTGGCCATGATCTGGATCCGGGCGTTGGAATGCGCCGGATTGCGGCCATCGATCGCCAGACCGCTATCGGCATCGGCGATCACCGGGACGCCGTCGCTCCCGATCAGGAGGGCTGGCGAGACCGGTTGCACCGCGATGCCGCGGATCTGCGGGCCGTTGGGGGTTTCGAGCGTCAGCAGGACGCTCGGTCCCACCGCTTCGAAAGGCACCTGAATCTGCGATGCGCTATCGATGACCTGCAACACCGGAAAGTCGAGATTGGCGCCGCGCACGCTGCTTACGGGCTCGCCGATCACGCTGAGCAGCGACCCGGGAGCCGCCGCGCGGTTGCTGTAGTCGGCTGCGTTCACGATGCGCAGGCCGTCGGCGCGGTGGGGCGCGGGAGCGCGATACACGCCGTAGCCGTCGAGCGCGATGTAAAGCTGAACTCCGGCGGGATCCAGGCGCACGTCCGTGGCGCGGGCGTCGGGCATGGGAGCCGGAGTGATGTTCTGCCAGGCGACCGCGGCGATCACCGGGTACTCCAGGTCGGCGTGGCCGTAGAAGACCCCCTTGTCCGTGGCAACATAAACCGCGCCGGAGGCCCGGTCGCCGGCGACGGCCCAAACCCCGTTCGGCAGGCTGCCCGAGTCCAGGGCATCCCAAATCTGCCCGCGGCTGGTGGTACGCAGCACGTGCGGCGCCTGGCCGCTGAGCGCAGCCAGGGCCACCTGGGGCTGGGAGACATCCACCCAGATTCGCTCGACGCGGCTGCCCGCCTTGACCTCCATCCCCGGGGGCATCATGGAGGGGTTCATCGTCTTGCCGCCATCCTGGGACCACCAGATTCGCCCGTCCGTGGAACCCGCCATCAGGGTGTCGCCGGAAACCGACACGGCGCTGATATCGGCCTCCAGCAGCCTCGAATACTTTCCGGCGAGAAGGGTCTCGGCGTCCGTCCGCACGCCGGAGTCGGGCTCCCAGACCGTGCCGCTGGGCGGCAATTCCAACGGCCCCATGCCATCCGCCAGCACCCGCACGCCGGCGGTGCCGGTGGGAGTGGAGAGAATCCGCCGCACGGCGAGGTTGGGCAGCGTCAGATTGAGGCCCGTCCAGGAGAGCCCGCCATCCATGGAGCGCCACACGCCGTAATCGTTGGCGAGCGCCACTTGGTCGGGGTTGGTGGGGGAGACGGCCACGCTGCGCTGTCCGAATCCGACCACGGACTGGGCCTTGTAGGCGGTCAGGTTAGTCCAGGAATAGCCGCCATCGTCGCTACGCGAGAGATGGCGGCCGAGAGCGAACTGGTAGCTATACGGGAACGCCGCCACCAGGCGCGCGTCCGGCTCGGGCAGACGCACCACCGGGACGGGCGTGCCCGGATCGGGCGGTTCGGGAGCGTCCGCCGCCGGCTGCCAAGTGTCGAAATCGGCGGTCGCGTACACCTTGCCGGCGGCCGTGCGGGCGTACAATGTGGAGCCGTCCGCGGAGAACCACACCTGCCGCATGGCGCCGGTTGCCGGCGATGCCAGGTTCAGATCCACCGCCGGACCGCCCACCCTTCGCCAGTTGGGCGTGCGCACCTGGGCGAGGGCCGACGCCGCCAGCATCATCACGGCTGTGTAACGAAAGGTACGGGATGTTCCCAAATGACACACCGCTGGTTCCATTCTAACCTAATTCCAATCCCGCGGGAAGCCAACAACCTGCTGAAATCACGTGCCTTGCAACCAAGCCCGGCTTATGGTCCCCTAGTTGCTCTGCATGTTTAGTGCTAGACTTAGAAACGTCCTGGCACAGGGGCCAGGGTTTGGATTCCGGGCTCCTGGTTGGCAATATGCTCCGGTACTCTGTGCTCACGCGGACCATTCGGATGCTGCTTCTGGCGGCCGTGACCGTCGTGTGTGTTTCGACGCAGCAGATCCGAAATGGTTTCGCCCGGGTCATTATCGAAACCGGCCAGGTTTCCGTGCTGCGGGGCGTGCCGCAGGCCCTTTTCGTGGGCGACAACGTGAAGCACCAGGAACGCATCGTCACCGGACACGACGGTTATGCCCGGTTTGAAGTTTCCGACGGCAGCACGTTCGAGGTGTTCCCCGATTCGCAAGTCGTTTTCCACGACAATCCGACGCCCACGTACAAGGATCTGCTCAACGTGGTCATTGGCCGCGTCAAGGTCTTTATCCAGCACCTGAACGGTCCCAACTACAACAGCGTGACGACTCCCACCGCGGTCATTTCCGTTCGCGGGACGGTATTCGTGGTGGATGTCGAGGACGACGAAGGAACCACGGTCGTGGCCGTGGACGATGGCTTGGTGCAGGTCCGCAATCTGACGGCTCCCGGCGCCGAACCCGTGCTCAAGCCGGGCGATACGATTCGTATCTACCGCGGCCAGCCCTTAATCGCCAAACTCGTGGACCACACCGGGATCATGCGCGCGGTCATGCGCGTCGCCGAAGATACCATCCGCCTGCTGGCGCAACGCGGCAGCGGAGGCGGACTGCCGGGCGGCGGCGGAGTGCCGGGAACCGCCGGCGGGGCACAGGGCGACAAAGGTAAGAGCGGGAGCGGCAGCGGAACCGGTTCGAGCACCGGATCGTCGGGACCACCCGCCGGACCTCCGGCCGGATCTTCCTCGGGCAGCGGCAGCAGCGGACACTAGCGCGGATTGGGCCATCCGCATCATAGGGCCACCCCATCTCCCCGTGATAGATTGAATGAAGTATGCACCGCGCCTGCGCCGCAGCGATTCTCTCCGTTCTGGTGGCCGTCGCTCAGCCGCCACAGGCCGGTCCCCGGCAATCCGCGTCCACTCCGCCGGGCCTCGACCCCGAGTGGGATATCGCCCCGGTGCTGCGGGAGATCGGCATGCAAGCCGGCCGCCTCCTCCCGGCACTTGATCGGATCGATGCGCGCGCGTGGGTGGAGGAGGGCGCTTCGGAGACCTACGCCGAACAGCTTCAACTGTGCAAGGACCAGACCCGGATGGTGGCCGATGCCGCGCGGGAACTGGCCCGCAGCCCCGAGCAACTGGCCGCTTCCATCGATCTGTTCATCCGGTTGCAAAGCCTCGACGTGATGCTCTTGTCGGTGCAGGAGGGTATCCGCAAGTACCGGGCCCCCGCGGACGCCCAGGCACTGGCGGAGCTGGTGGCCCAAGGCAGCCCCAGCCGCGAACGCTTCCAGCGCTATATCGTCAGCCTGGCGAGCGCGCGCGAACGGGAATTGACGGTGATGGACAAGGAGGCTCAGCGGTGCCGCGGCCTGGTGACGGCGCCTTCGGCCGCGGCATCCAAACCGGTCAGGAAGAAGTGATTCTCTATGCCCTTTGCGTGTAGTATTTGCGGAGAAGAGTCCACCCGGATCTGCGCGCGCTGTACCAAGGATGCGTGCGACAACCATCTGTGCGCCAGATGCCGGTGCTGCAGCGATTGCTGCGAATGCGAGGTGGCCCTGGATGCCCCGGCGCACGAGCCGGCCCGGACGCCCGTCCGCCCGGTTGCCGGCGAACCGAAACTCCCCCGGCCGGAGCCGGAACTGGAAGCGGAGTGCGGACCTGCGACGGACCTCCCGGCCGAAGAACTCCCGCCGGCGACGGAGCCGGAGCGGCTCTAGCCGGCGTCCATCCCCCGGCGCCGCGCCGGAGCGCCCGCCGCGAATCGCGTCGCGGCATTCGTCCCTCCGGCACGTTTCGCTTGCGGGTCCGCGGCATTCGCCCTTCCCCACTTTTCGCTTGCGGGTCTCCGAACGAATGCGCCATATTGGAATTGGCGCCGGAAAAACCGTGTAGAGCGTATTGCAGGTTGGCTGTCGTGGATCCGCCGGGGTTGGCATCGGAAGCCGGCCTGGCGGCGCTCTCCATGTCTGGCGCGAGAGCGTTGCGATGGCGGATAACTTCCTGTTCTTCAGCGAGCTATTGGGGATGCCGGTCCTGGATCTCAAGGGCCGCCGCATCGGCAGGGTGAAAGACGCCGCTCTGGTGCCCGTGATCCACTCCTCGCGGATCGACCGCTTCCTGGTGACCGGCGGCCTCACCTGGTTGACCATCCGCTACGATCAGGTCCGTTCCATTTCGCTCGATATGGGCCTTTCTCTCAGCGACGAGATCCTCACGCCCTACCACGACGACGAGTACATGCTGCGGCTCGGGCGCGATCTCCTCGACCAGCAGATCATCGATGTCACCGGACGCAAGGTGGTGCGCGTGAACGACGTCACCCTGGAAATCCTGACCGACGGCGTGCGCGACTGGCTCGCGGTTCTGGAAGTGGATGTCGGCCTGCGCAGCGTTCTCCGCCGCTTGCTGCAAGGCGTTCTGCCCCCGCGGTGGATTCGCCGTTTGCAGGAGGGAATTTCCCCGAATTCCATCCGTTGGGAATTCGCCAACGTGATCGAACCCGATCCGCTGCGGCGCCTCCGGCTCAATATCTCGTACGAAAAGCTGGAAGGGATGCACCCCGCCGACCTGGCGGACATCGTCGAGGATCTCAGCCCGGCCGAGCGCGGGGCCATCTTCGAGACCATCGACAGCGAAGTGGCCGCCGACACGCTGTCGGAGGTCGAGAATCCCAAGATGCAGGCCAGCATTCTGGAAGGCCTGGAACCGGAGAAGGCCGCCGACATCGTCGAGGAAATGGCGCCGGATGAAGCCGCCGACGTCCTCTCCGAACTGGAAGCCGGGGCTTCGGAAGAGATCCTGGACGAAATGGATTCGGAGCCCAAGACGGAAGTCCGCGAACTGCTCGAGTTCGAAGAGGACACGGCCGGCGGCCTGATGAACACGGAGTTCGTATCGCTGCGCGAAGACGCCTCGGTCGACGATGCCCTGGCGGCGCTCAAGGGCAACGAGGACCTGCTCGACGGGTTGAACGCGCTGTTCCTCGTCGATGGCGAAGAGCGCCTGATCGCGGCCGTGCCGCTGGCGCGGCTTTTCGTGGCGGCGGGCGATGTCAAATTGCGCAGCCTGGCGGCCGAGACGCTGATCCAGGCCGGCGTGGACCAGCCGCAGGACCGCATCACCGAGTTGTTCGACAAGTACAACCTGCTGACGCTTCCCGTGGTGGACGAAGACGGCAGACTCGCCGGCGTGATCACCGCCGACGACGTGATTTCCGTGTTGAGGCGGAAATAGCGGATGACGAAACTCTTCAGCCGTTTCCGCTACCAGTTGCTGGTTTTCTTCGCGGTCATCGGGCCCGGCTTCATCACGGCCGTCGTGGACAACGATTCCGGCGGTATCTATACGTACTCCGCGGCCGGGGCCAGGTACGGGTACCTGCCGCTGTGGACCCTGCTTCCCATCACCGTGGTGCTGATCATCGTCCAGGAGATGTGCTCGCGCATGGGCGCGGTCACCGGCAAGGGCCTTTCCGATCTCATACGCGAGGAGTTCGGCCTGCGCATCACGTTCGTCATGATGGCCCTGCTCGTGTTGGTCAACTTGACCAACGTGATGGCCGAATTCGCGGGCGTCGCCAGTTCGCTCGAACTCTTTCATGTAAGCCGCTACGTCTCGGTGCCGTTGTCCGCCGTGGCGGTCTGGTTTCTGGTGGTCAAGGGGAATTACCGGAGCGTCGAGAAGATCTTTCTGTTCTCGTGCGTCCTCTACGTGACGTACATCATCTCCGGTTTCCTCGTGAATCCCAACTGGAAAGAAGCGGCCATTTACAGCGTGAAGCCGGTTCTGCTGTTCGATTCCGGCTACATCTATATGCTGATCGGCATGGTGGGAACCACCATCGCGCCGTGGATGCAGTTCTACCTCCAGTCCGCGGTGGTCGAGAAGGGCGTCACGGCCAAGGAGTACGCGGCGTCGCGCGTCGAAGTGGTGGTGGGCTGCATCATGACCGACGTGGTCGCCTTCTTCATCATCGTGGCCTGCGCGGGCGCCATCTACAGCGTGGCGCCGCGGGACATCCAGGATGCCAAAGAGGCCGCCCTGGCGCTGAAGCCCTTCGGACAATACGCTTTCCTGCTGTTCAGCGCCGGGCTGTTCAACGCCTCGATCTTCGCGGCCTGCATCCTGCCGCTCTCCACCGCCTACTCGGTGTGCGAAGGACTCGGATTCGAAGCGGGCGTCAACCGGCGCATGCGCGAAGCGCCCATCTTCTACGTCCTCTACACCGCCCTCATCGTGGTGGGCGCCGGCGTGGTGCTGATTCCGAACTTCCCGCTGGTGCGCATGATCCTGCTTTCGCAGGTTCTGAACGGCGTGCTGCTGCCGCTGGTGCTCATCTTCATGGTCATCCTCATCAATAAGTCGGACCTGATGGGCGAATGGGTCAACTCCCGGTGGTTCAACGTGGCCACCTGGGTCACCGTGGTCGTCATGATCGGCCTGACTCTGGCCCAGGTCGGCATTGCGTTGAAGGGCACGCCGTAGCGGATTCCCATCGGCTGGATGTCCCCGCCGCCGGTCGAGCGCGCCCGGTGCCGCTGGCCGCCGATGGCCGGGAGCCGCCTCACGCGGGCGAAGACGGCTTTCGGTTAGGCAACCGCACCTGGAGGGTCGGCGATGGACGGCTCGATGTATACCGATCGAGTCCCGGGATGCCAAAATGGGAGTTCCGGCCAAGTCTGAAGTATCGCGGTCCGGAAATCCGCGCGGTGGCTCCCGTCCTCAAGCTGCGCCTGGTTGGAACGAATCCGAAACGGTCGATCACGGAGACGGAACTCCATGAAGAACGAGCGCCTCACCGACGAACGGTATTGGGACAAGGCATGGGAAGACGTGGGCGTGGGTGGGGAAGCGGATCTGGGCCGCTTCAAGCGCCTTCTTCTCGAGCCGCCGAGCACGCGCATTCTGTGGGATCGGATACTGCCGCGCTTTCTTCCCAAAGGCGGGGGCCGGCGCATTATCGAACTGGGGAGTGCGCCCGGACGGAACTTGCTGGCTTGGAAAGCGCGCTTCGGCTACGAGGTTTTCGGGGCCGACTTCTCCGAGACCGGAATGGCCGTGCAACGCAAGCTGTTCGCCCGCCAGGGGCTCGACGAGAGCCGCTCGATCTTGGGGGACGTTTTGGCCCGGGATTTCCGGCGTGCGCACGCGGAGGCGTACGATATCGTCTATTCGGCGGGCCTGATCGAACATTTCTCCGAGCCGCGCGAGATAATCGAGACGCATCTCGGGATCCTGAAGCCAGGCGGGTTTCTCGTGGTCGGAATTCCCAATATCGCGGGCATCTATCGCCACGTGCTTCCGCCGGAAGTAGTGGCCGCGCACAACCTGGAGATCATGAAGCTTCCCAGGTTCCGGGCGCTGCTGGACATGCCCGGTCTCGAGCGCCTCTATTGCGCCTATTTCGGAGGATTGAATCTGGGGATTGCATTTGGAGACGACACGGTGTTCCGCCGTGCCTTGCCCAAGTTGCAGATGGTTGCCAACCTCGTGTCGCGGGTCGTGCCGATCCCCGAGAATCGATGGACGAGTCCCTACCTCTTGTACGTAGGCCGCAAGCAGTCCGGACGACAGGCAGCTCTTGGGTGACGCCGGCGGAAGCCGCGAGCGTCCGGGATTCCCGCATCGCTTCATTGCCCACCTCTACGGCGGTTCGCCCGTCGAAGCCAAGGAGGACCGCACCGCCTCGGCCGCTCCGGAAAAGCGTTCCACTATTACTTCAGTTTCTCGCCGGCGCCCGAGCGCGTGGTCCATGCATACGGCGCGGGCGCTGGATTGCCGTCGAATCATCCCGCGCCCCCAGGCGGCACGCTGGCGCTGGATCCCTGAGGCGTGGCCATCGCCGAGCAGGAGTAGCCGCCACGGCGGCGATGCCCGGCGCAGCCCCTGAGAGCCGTATCCGGGCATCCGAGCCGGTTCACCACGCGGAGCCCATGGTACACTCAAGCTGGCCGGGATTCACCGGATCCGAATGAGCCGTACCATCTTAGTGGTTGACGATGAGCCACAAATCCGAACGCTATGCAGGCTGGCCCTGGAGAATTCCGGCTACGTGGTGAGGGAAGCGACTAACGGCAGGGAAGCCTTGGCCGCACTCGACGAAACCGCCTTCGATCTGATCGCGCTCGACCTGTCGATGCCCGACGTGGACGGTTTCGAGTTCCTGAGAGCGGTTCGCGTCCGGTTGCCCAAACCCAGAACCATCGTCATGTCCGGATTCTTGGGCGGAACCATGCTGCCGACCGCCAAACTGTTCGGCGCGTTCTCGACACTCGCCAAGCCATTCTCTCCCGATTCGCTGCTCTCGGCCGTGCGCGAAGCATTGGCGGAGAATATTTGAGCCGGGGTGTCCCAGCGGCTCAGATTCCGGGGATCGGCGCGGAGGGATTGGCCAGCACCTCTCGGACCTTCGCGGCAAATTCCTCCGGGCTGAACGGCTTGTGCAGGAACGCCGCGCCGCCCGCCAGCCTGCCGATGCTTTCCGGTTTCCGCGCCTGGCGCAGTTCGCCTTCCACCCGTTTGCGCCCGGTGGTGTCTTCGCGGCGACCGCGCCAGAATGCCGGTGCGGCCGCAGTCGGCGCCCATCCACGCCGCCATCGCAGGCGTCCAATCGATCTCGCGGATCTCCCGATCGACCACTTTGCGCTCGCGCCGCCGGGGCGGGAGGGAGCCGCTCGGCCAGCAGCGCGACCGGCATGCGGGAAAGATCCCTGCGCGTCACGACGCCAACCCTCGAACCGGGATACCTCACAGCTTTCAGCCTCGGGGAGTCCGCAACCACCCGAGAATTGCGACACCCAAAGATAACGCGCCACGACGATGTTCCTGGTGTACACTCGCACAAGAGGCGAGATGCCAACCATTAAGGACGTTGCCGAGCGGGCCGGAGTGGGCATCGCCACCGTCTCGCGGACGCTCCACAACAGTTCCCGGCTGCGGCCGGAAACCGCGGCGCGCGTCCGGCAGGCCATGGAGGAGTTGGGATACCGCCCCAACACCCACGCCCAATCGCTGGCCTCCGGGCGCAGCCACATGCTGGGGCTGGTGGTCTCCGACATTTCCAATCCCTTTTTCCCCGGGCTGATCAAGGGGTTCGAGGAGGCGGCGGTCGAAAACGGCTATGACGTCTTCGCCGCCTCCACCAATTACGATCCCGCCCGCACGGTCCTGTGCGTTCACCGGATGATCGAACGCAAACTCGATGGCGTGGCCATCATGACCTCGGAAATCGACCCCGGCCTCACCGACAGCTTCGCCCGCCACAAGGTCCCGCTGGTCTTCCTGGATGTCGGCAAGGTCGGCCGCGGCGTGAGCAATGTCAAGATCGATTACGCCCGCGGGATCGCCCAGGCCATCCAGCATCTCCGCGAACTGGGGCATCGCCGCATCGCCTTCATCTCCGGGCCGGCGAACCTCCGCTCGGCATGGGAGCGGCGCGAGGCGTTCCTCGACCGGCTGAGCCAGTACCGGGACGGCCAGCCGGACGAACTGCTTATCGAGGAAGCCAACCACAAGGCTGACGGGGGCCAGCAGGCCATGCTGCGCCTGCTCGAGCGCCACTCCCACCCCACGGCGGTTCTCACATCCAACGACCTGACGGCGATCGGGGCCTTGCGCGGCATCCGCCAGTTCGGTCTCGGGGTTCCCGAGGACGTCTCGGTCGTGGGATTCGACGACATCCAGATGGCCGAGTACACCGAGCCGCCGCTCACCACCGTGCGCCTCCAGCAGTCCGAAGTCGCAAGCCTGGCTTGCCATGCGCTGTTGCAGTTGATTCGGACGCCGGGGATGGGCTCGCAACTGGGCGTCGGCACCTCGCTGGTCATCCGGGCCTCGACCGCTCAGGCGCGCCCAAGCGCTTGAAGCAATGTGCGAAAACGCGCACCGCCGCCGGCCAAGTCCGCCGCTCGGCCGTGGCACAGCCCGCGCCAGGCATTTGCCCTTGGCTGCCAGGACCCGAATCCCTAAGTCCTTTGTTTCCGCCCACAACTTGTGTGATCGCATGGAATTCGAGCCATAGGGCGTTCGACACAACCGGGAAGAACGGCCGATAAGACATCCGAGGGCACTGTCCAGCGCCGCGTATGAAAACCGCGAACAGCCAAGGAGTGAGCGTGTCGCAAGGTCCATGGCTCCGGCGGGGGGCTTCCGGACTGGTCTTCCTTCTCTTGCTTGGGACGCTCGGGGCGCGCGGCGAAGCCGCCGGCTTGCCCACCCTGACGACGGCCCGCGCCGCGCACGAACTGCCAGTCGAGGAATCCAGGCGCGCTTACCCGGTCCGCCTGCGCGGCGTGGTCACCTACTACGACAGCCAGATGATGGGCCTGGGGACGAGCGAGGATCCCTGGCGCGCGGCGTTCTTCTTCTGCGACGCAACCGGCTGCATCTTCGTGGTGCCGGCGGCAACGCCCGCGGCTCCCCTGGTGCCGGGCCAGTTGGTGGAGGTGACGGGCGTGAGCCGCCCGGGCGATTTTGCCCCTACGGTGGGCGATGCCTCGGCGCGCGCGATCGCGGAATCCCACTTGCCGGAGGAGGCGCCCCGCGTGAATCTCACCCGGCTGAAGACCGGCGCCGACGACGGACAGTGGGTGGAAGTGGAGGGGGTGGTACGGGCGGTCACGAAGTACCAAGACAAGGCCATCTTGAAGCTGGCGCTGGACGACGGGCCGATTGCCGCCATGGCGGTGATCTCACCGGGCGTCGATTACGCCGGCCTGATCGACGCCACGATAACGATTCGCGGCAATGCGGGCCCGTCTTACAATCGGCAGCGGCAGCTCACCGGGGCGCACATGATGTTCCCCGGCATGGCCGCGGTGAGAGTGATAGAGCCGGCGCCGGCGCATCCCTTCGCCACGCCGGTCGAGCCCATCGGCAGCTTGCTGGTCTTCTCGCCCCATTCCGATTTCCGTCACCGCGCCCATGTTCGGGGCGCGTTGACGCTGCTCTGGCCCGGCAGGGTGCTGTGCCTGCAGGAGGGCGCGCGGGGGGTGTGCGGGCCGACCGCCCAGACAACCCCGCTGAAGCCGGGTGAGGCGATTGACGCGATTGGTTTCCCGGCGATGGGCGAACTGTCCCCGTCGCTGACGGACGCCGTCTACCGCTCGGCGGGTGGCTGGCAGCCGGTTCCTCCGTTGACGGTCACCGCCGAAGAGGCGTTGCGAGGGGAGCACGACGCCCAGTTGGTGGCGATCGAGGGCCAGTTGATCGGCGAGAACAGAGTGGCACGCGACCCGGTGATCGTGCTGGCTTCCGGAAACCTGGTCTTCCCCGCGACCCTGCCCGGCCAGCCCTCGGGGCAGGCTCTACCCGCCTGGGAAGAGGGAAGCACGCTGCGGGTGACCGGAATCTGCACCGTGCAGGGAGAAGACGACCCATCCGTTTTGCGGGTGGGTTTTGCGGCCGACAAGACGTTCCGAGTTCTGCTGCGGTCGCCCGCCGACGTAGTGGTCCTTCGCAGGCCCTCCTGGTGGAACCCCGCCCACACCCAACGGGTGCTGGCGCTGGCTCTGGCGATCGCCCTGGGTGTGCTGGGCTGGGTGATCGTCCTGCGCAGCCGGGTCAAGCGCCAGAGCCAAGTCATCGGTTCCCAATTGGAGGTTATCGGCTTGCAACTGAAGGAGGCCGACGCGCTGAAGGAAGCGGCCGAGAGCGCCAACCGGGCCAAGAGCGAGTTTCTGGCCAACATGAGCCACGAGATTCGCACTCCCATGAACGGCGTGACGGGAATGATCGACCTGACGCTCGACACCCGCCTGGCCGCCGACCAGCGCGAGTTTCTCGAAACCGCGAAAACCTCCGCGGACGCGCTGCTGACGGTCGTCAACGACATTCTGGATTTCTCCAAAATCGAATCCGGCAAGCTGGAACTGGACTCGGTCGAATTCGATTTGACCGGGTTGCTGGAAGAAACTGCCCGCACATTTGCGCTGCGGGCGGCGCAGAAAGGAATCGAGCTCACCTGCGACGTGCGCCCCGGCGTGCCGGAGCGAGTCAGCGCCGATTCGACCCGTCTCCGCCAGGTGATCGTCAACCTGCTAGGTAACGCCCTGAAGTTCACCGAACACGGCGAGGTTTCGCTCGCCGTCCTCGCCGAGGGCTGCGCCGCCGGAAAGACCACCCTGCACTTCATCGTCGCCGACACCGGCATCGGCGTTCCGATCGAGAAGCAAAAGCTGATCTTCGACGCCTTCGCACAGGAAGACGCGTCCATGTCGCGCAAGTACGGCGGCACCGGTCTGGGTCTGACGATCTCCTCCAAGCTGGTGAAACTGATGGGCGGCGGAATCTGGGTCGAGAGCGAGCCGGCAAAAGGCAGCCGCTTCCATTTCACCACCGCGGTTGTGGCGGCCCCGGCCTCCGCCGCCGGAGGGGTGGAACTGGAGGCTCTCCAGGGGATTCCCGTACTGGTGGTCGATAACAACGCCACCAACCGGCGCATCCTGGCGGAGACCCTTTGCGGCTGGGGCATGAAGGCGAGGCCGGCGGCCGATGGAGTGTCGGCGCTGTGGGAACTCGGCCGGGCGGAACGCGCTGGCCGGGCGTTCGAGCTGGTGTTGGCGGACTCCCAAATGCCGGGGTTGAGCGGCAGCGGCCTGGTGCGGTCCATTCGGGAGCACGGCCGGCAAGCCTGCCCCATCGTCATGATGTTGAGCTGCGCCGAACGGAAGGACGGCGCAGCCCGGCTTCGGCAGCAAGGGGCGGCCGCGTGTCTGACGAAGCCGGTGCGCCGGGCGGAGTTGAAGGCCGCCGTGCTGGCGGCTCTCGGCCGGCCAACGGGATCGATCGCATCGGGCGCGGCGTCTCCCGGCGACGAGGCCGCCACGGGCGCCGCGCCGCGCTTCGAGCCGCTGCGCATTCTGCTGGCGGAAGACAACGCCGTCAATCAGCGCGTGGCGCGGGCGCTGCTCGAGAGGCGGGGGCACACGGTCAGCGTCGCCGGGAACGGACGCGAGGCGGTGCGGCTGGTCGAGGAGCGCGACTTCGACCTGGTCCTGATGGACGTGCAGATGCCGGAGATGGACGGCCTGGAAGCCACCATGGTGCTGCGCGCCAGGGAAGCCGGCGCGGGGCGGCGCCTTCCCATCGTCGCCATGACCGCGCACGCCATGAAGGGCGACGCGGAACGGTGTCTGGAGGCCGGGATGGACGCCTACGTGTCCAAACCCATCAAACCCGAACTTCTGTTCACGACCATCGAGAGGGTCCGGTCCGCCACGGTTCAGGACGCGGCATAAGGCACGGCGCGCCCGGCGCCTATATCGGAAGGCGACCCCGCCGGCCGCTTACCTGGCAGGCGGCGCCGGACGGCCGGGCCAGTTCTCCTCGGTCACCTTGAAATCGGCCGGCACTTCGAAGAGCGAGTGCGCCGGTTCGCCGCGGGTGAGATTGGTCAGGCGGGTGACGGTTTCGCCCGCCCGCGGATCGGTGCGGCGGGTCAGCAGGTAAACCTGGAGATCCGGAGAGTACCAGCGCTCGGTGACGATCGTAATGGGCTGCTCGTTGCCCACCTCGCCCGCCGGTATCACGCTGGTGGTGCGGGTGCCGTCCGCCGGCACGCCTGCCATCGTCTGCCGCCCCAGCGATTCCTCCTTGACGCTCCCATTGCCCGTCCGGGGAACCGCCCGGCCCGCGCCCGCGGCCATCGGCCTGGCGGCCGGACCGCGGCCGGCACGCTGCCAGGCCGACTTGGTCGCCGTCTTGCGGGTGGTGTCGAGGGCATAGCTGGTTCCCGCCACCGGATCCTGCAGGAAGATCACCTTCGGCAGGTTGCTGTTGGGCGCGATGGCGTTCAACCCGCTCAAGGATTGCTCGGTCCGCGTGCGCCCTTCGCCATCGCGGTATATTCTCGACGTGCCGATCTGGTGAATGCGGTTGCCGTCCGCCAGTGTTTGGGTGATTTCGGTGACCGCTTCCGCGGAGTATGGCGCGTTCCTGACCACGCGCCCCGGCGCGCCCGCCTGCGCTCCCAGGAAACTCGCTCCGCCGGGCGCGCTGGCGTCACGCTGGAAGCGGCCCCTGGCCCGGTCGCGGGGAGCGTCCTGCGCCACGAGGCTGGCCGCCAACAGCAGAATGCCGACCGGCAAACCGACGGCGCGGCTGGTTCGAAGGTGCATCATGCAGGTCCTCACATCTCCGGCTCGTCCACGAAACGAATGGCGCGCGCCAAACCATCCGGGCCAAGCACCACGTCCGCTTCCACCGGCTCGGAAACGCGATCCGCGCTGACGGCCAACCCCACCTCGAGCATGGCGCTGCGGGGTACTTCCACGCGGACTATGTTGACGGCCTCGTTAGGGTCCAGCCTCGGGGCATTGGGTACCGCGATGAAACCGTCGTCCCCCTCGGCCGGGTACGCGTCGGGGGCATCCGTCATGGACGCCGTTTCCACGGAGCCGGGCGCCAGGCGATGCGCCGGCAGGGGTTGGTGCGGACGCAGCAGGAACAGCGCCGCCGCGATCACCACGCCGGCCGCCGTGGCCCATGAAAGCGCCGGTATCCACCACTGGCGCCGCCCCACGCGGCCCGCCCGCCGGTGCTGGCTGCGAAATGCCGCCACCAGCCCCAACTCGACGCGCGCGGGCGCCTCGGTGTGGCGCAATTCCGCCGCCAGGGTCCGCAACCCCGCACGCAGCCTGGCATGGGCGCCGAGCAGGGCGGCGCATGCTTCACACTCCGCCGAGTGCTCGAGCAGATCCGCGTCTGCTACCGCCTCCCCAATGTTTTCCCGAAACTCCTGGCAATTCATATCGAACACCTTATCGGATTCAATGCGCTCACGTTTGGCCCCGGATGACATTCGCGGTTCAGCTTGTCCAGCAGCAACGCTCGCGCGCGGTGCAGCCGGGAACGCACCGTCCCGATCGGACAGCCGAGCGCCCGGGCGGCGTCCGCGTAATCCACTTCCTCGAGGTCGCAAAGCACCACAACTTCCCGGTAGCGGCGCGGCAGCGTCCCCACGGCGCGCCGCAGCCCCTCGATTCCTTCGCGATGCGTAAGGTCTTCCAAGGCATTCCCGGCGACGGCCAGCTCGGCTACCGCCGCATCCTCGGAATCGGACTCCAGCGGCACATCCACCCGGCCGCGTTCGATTTGCCGCAACAGCAACTTACGGGCAATTCCAAAGAGATACCCGGAAAGCGTGCCGCGATCCGGATCGTAGCCGCACGCATCGCGCAGCAGAGCCACAAACACTTCCTGCGTGACATCCTCGGCCACCGCCGGCGACCGGCTCATGTGCAGGACGAACCGGTAGATCGCGCCCTGGCGCCGGCGGTACAACGCGACGAACGCCGATTCGTCGCCCGCGCGCAGGCGCACGAACAGTTCATTGTCCGTTTCCGGCGGCGTGATCTTCATCGGCTTCCTGATTCTGATTCTCCCACGGGCGGCGGGAGTTCCGCCAATTCGCTGGCCGGGCAACCACTTACACCAAAACCACCGATCTGTCAAGGGGAGAAATCACTTAATTTGGTACTTTACCATTAGTACGGCTCGTTCTATTATCGTAAGTACATGGCAGGTTTTGAAATGGCCCCTGTGGCCTTACCGGACGATGTCGCGCGGCTGCGCGCCCGCCTTGCGGAATTGGAAGCCGAGGTGGAGGCCTACCGGCGGAGACAGCGCACCAGCGAGGAGCGCTTCCGTGCCCTGGCCGACGCCGCCCCGGTGATGATCCTGATGTCCGATGCCAATGCCCGGTGCACTTACTTCAACCGTGCCTGGCTGGAGTTCCGCGGCCGCACCCTGGAGGAGGAGATCGGCCATGGCTGGACCGAGGGACTGCATCCGGACGACCGCGACCTTTGCGTGGAATCCTATCTGAAGTCCTTCACCTCCCGCTCGCCGTTCCGCATGCAGTACCGCCTCCAGAAGGCCGATGGGGAATACATCTGGGTCGAGTTGGCCGGCGTTCCGCGGCACCACGACAACGGCGAGTTCGCCGGCTTGATGGCTTCCGCCATCGACATCAGCGACCGGAAGCGCGGCTTCTTCACCCCCGACGAGGAGAGCGTGCGCATGATTCTGTCGCTGACCGAACGGGAACGCCAGGTGCTCGTGCTCATCGCCCAAGGCAGTTCCACCAAGCAGGCCGCCACGACCCTGGGAATCAGCTACAAGACCGCCGATTCCCACCGCAGCCGCATCCTCGAAAAACTGGGAGTCCACGAGACCGCCAGCATGGTGCGCTACGCCATCCGTGCCGGTTTGATCGAGCCGTAGAGATCCGTCGCGCGGGCCGGGGATCGTGTAGGCTTAGGGGGAGTCCGTCGCCATGAATCCGGTTTTTCTGAAACAGGCCATCGAACTGGCCGTGGAGAACGTCCGCCGCAATGGCGGTCCCTTCGCCGCGCTGATCGTCAAGGATGGGGTGGTGGTGGCCACCGGCGCCAACCGGGTGACCCGCGATGGCGATCCCACGGCGCACGCCGAGGTGGTCGCCATCCGGGAGGCCTGCCGCGTATTGGGCGGTTTTCAACTCCAGGGCTGCGACGTCTACACTTCCTGCGAACCCTGCCCCATGTGTCTGGGGGCGCTCTATTGGGCCAGGCCGGCGCGCGTCTACTTCGCGGCCACCCAGGCCGATGCCGCCGCCGCCGGCTTCGACGATGCTTTCATCTACAAACAAATCGGAATGGCCCCCTCCGAGCGCGACATTCCCATGATCCGCGTCGGCGACGCGGCCGCCACCCGCCCCTTCGAAGAATGGATTGGCAGGACGGAGAAGACGGAGTATTAGCGCCGTGACCGCGAGATCGGGCGCCGGCGCGAAACCGATCGCTCACGCTCGCGGTTCCGCCGGCGGTTGATGGCTACTGCTTCTTGCGCGTCGGCTCGCTGCCCTTTTTGGGAGGAGCTGGCCTCTCGCTCGGCCGCGCCTCGCCCGGCTGCGCTGGCGTCGAGTTCACCTCCGGCCGCGCCTCGGTCGGCCGCGCCACCGGCGGCACCGCGTCAGGACGCCGCACTCCGCCGCCGCCCGGCGCGGTAAGTGTCCGCACCATGGGATTGCGATCCGGCGCGTTGCGGCGCAGGCTATTCGTCTGGCCCGCATCCAGAGGACGGCCGCCATTGGACTGCAAAGCCCGCTCCTTGTCGGCAAACCGCACCGGCGGAGGCGGAGGCTGATGCGAAACCACCACCTGCCGCGCGGCCAGCCTCTGGGGAGGTACGCGGACCACCGCGGCGCCGGGCGGGGGTCCCGTCACGCTCTCCCGCACCGGAGCTATCGGAGCCGTCGAGCCGATCGCGCGCGCCCGCACGATCTGCTCGTGCGGCACCACCACGGCCACCTCGGAAACACGCCGCGCGCGCACGAACGCGTCATGCGGAACCACTATCATGGCGCCCGGCACCGCCTGGTTCACATAGCGCACATTCACCACATCCACGCCGCCGATCAGCGCCACGTTCCGCACATTCACGACATTGATATTCGTCACGTACGCCGCGCTCGCGCGGTACGCCGGGCGGTAGACCTCGCCGGGACCGAGCGGGAACCAGGCCGCCATGCCCGCTCCGCCGCCCAAAGCGGCGCTCACTCCGAACTCGCCGCCGCCTACGAAAACCACCAGCGCGGGCGCGTACACCGGCCGCATACGGACCACGCCCACGGAGGCGTCCATGCGGCCCGGAGCCCACACCCAGACGCCGTCGGCGAACGCCCAGCGGCCGTAGTGGAACGGCGCGAAGCCCCAGGGAGCGTCGTCGATCCAGGTCCAGCCCCACGGCTCGACCCAGGCCCAATGCCCGTCATGATACGGCGCCCATCCCGGCGCCACCCGCGGCACCCACACCCAGCCGTAGCGCGGATCCATGCGCCACACGCCGTACTCGTCCAGATCCTCGTAGCCGGTCATCTCGCGCGGAACGTAGCGCGCCGACACCGTGCCGGCCTCGCGGCGGTCGCGCGCCTGGCACCACAGATCGAAGTCGTCCGGCGCGGGCACGGCGCCCATCTCCTCGGAGACCGTGTCCTGGCCGGTCAGCCGCACGCTCTGCCCGGCGGTCAGCGGAAAGTGGTTGCCTCCCGCGCGGATATCGATGTCGCCCGCCCGCACCGCCGCCATGGTCAGGTTGTCGTCGCCGCGCGTGGAGATGCGGTAATCGCCGGCGCGCGTCAGCACCAGCGCCGCATTGGGCGTGTCCACTTCGAGGGTGTCGCCCTCCGCCAGGTACTGCAGCCTCACGTCGATGGTGCCTTCCGTGAGACCGATCTGCGCCACCGAATCGTCCAGCGCCAGAATGGAGATGGCGGTCGTCGAATCCATGCAAACCGCCGTCGACCCGATGTGCATTTCGGCGCGCGCGCCGGCGTCCGCCCAGAGGTGGTCGCCGGTGGTCAGCGGGTAGTTCAGGGTGGCGGCGGTCCAGTCGTCCACGCTGCCCGGCCGGAAAGAAACCGGCCCGCTCACATAATTCAGGCGCGCCACGCGCGAGGGCGGGTCGGCGTCCTGCGCCACCCCCGGAACCGAAGCCACCGCCAGAAGAAGTATTCCATATCCAGTGCTGCGTACATTCATGTGCGTTCGCTCCACTTCCATCTAACACCTTGGACCATTAAGCTTCGCCCGCAGGTTGCATTAAAATTCTGCAAGAATCCTCGCGCCCGATGGCTGAATTCCACCACTCCCCAGCCGTCCCGGAAGTTCCGCGAACCGGGGACCGGCGCTGGGGAGCGGATTCGAGTCGCGGAGGGCTCCTGGCGGGGTGTGACTCCATGCCAAGCCGTCGAGTTTTCGGAGAGCAGCGGAGCGCTGCCAGCCGCGCCGCGCCGCCCAACCCGCTACCATGGACCCATGTAGGTGCTACTCTTCGGGCTCTGCGCGGGAATTCGACGGGACCCGCGGTTTTATTGAGTATCTGAGATCGGTAGTTCGTGGCGCTGGTTGGGACCGGAGCCTCCGGCAATGAGCCGGAGCCAATGTTTACGGACATTTCGGCGGGCCGCTGGTTTCCACGGCGCCAGCGCGGGTAGCCGCTCCGGCTCGCGGCTCTTTCGCTTCTCCGCGGCCTTGCGGCGGTTCGTCGGTTCGTCGCGGGATTGCGTGCCAACGTCCGCGGTCCGCTGGATTCGCGTTGCTTGGGTTCTCTGTCCGAGCGAGCGGCACGCCCATGCGAGTGGCTGTGGCGTCTACGGTTACGTGGTTATCGGGTCGCAGGTCGGCCGCGCCGTTTTCGGCTGCCACGATCCTCAAGAGCACTCACGAACGGCGGCGCCCTCGCGGAACACGTCGACCCGGGGTGAGGCATCCGACCGTCGGATGCCCCAGGAAGGCCAGAACGCTCAAGTGCCGGCCGGTTGGACATTTCTACAGATTCCTGGTCGGAGCCCTTAAGAGGACGTAACCGTACAGGAAGCCCGTTAGCGCAATAGAGCAGAGATGGAGCGGGGTTGTCCCTGCCGTCGTGAGATGGGCAATCGAGGAGACTACGGCTACCCAAAACGAGTCGCCCGCCAATCGGCCTTCCACGCCTATCGGAACGGCGAACACATCTTCTCGCGCCCTGGCATCGGGACCACCTTATGGAAAGCGGTTCCAACAGCCGGCTCGATAGCGATAGGATAAAACCTGTATCGGCTGGTAGGGATGATTTCGATTACCCGCAATCGCGCGCTGGCCGCCAATAGCCGCCTGATTCTCATGGCCGGCTTCGGCGGTCTGCTGTTGCTGATGGCCTTCGCCGAATTCGACGGAATGCAGGCGCTCACCCAGATTCAGCGGAGCAACGACGAAATCCGCGAAGATTTTCTGCGGCGGACGCGGGTGCTCGACCGCATCCGCGCCGACCTCTATGTGTCGGGCACGTACGTCCGGGACTACCTGCTGGAGCCGGAAAGTGGCAAAGCGGAAGGCCACCGCTATAGCTTGCTCGAAAGCCGCAGCGATATGGACGCGGCTCTGAGCGAGTACCGGAAACTGGTGAACGGCGCGGAAGCCGGGCCATTCCAGGTACTCACCCAGAATCTGGCATCCTATTGGAGCGCGCTCGATCCGGTCTTGGCGTGGAGCGCGCCGGAACGCAGGCGCAACGGCTATGTTTTCCTGCGCGATGAGGTCTTTCCCCGCCGCATGGCCATGCTGGGGCTTTCCGACCAGATTCGCGCGATCAACGAAGCTCAACTGGACGCCGGTAGAGCGAGGGTGGAGGCGACGTTTTCCCAGTTCCGCCGCCGGCTCACGTCGATCCTGGGGCTGACCATCGGGCTGGGACTGCTGCTGGCGGCTTCGAGCATGTGGCGCATCCTCGGCCTGGAGAACCAGACCGCTGCTAACCTGGACGAGATCCTTCGGGCGCGGGAAGAACTAAAGGCTCTTTCCGCCCGGCTAGTGGAGGCCCAGGAAGAGGAACGGCGTTCGATTTCGCGCGAGTTGCACGACGAGGTGGGCCAGGCGCTGACGGGAGTATTGGTGGAGATGGCCAATCTCTCCACGCTGATCCGCGATGGCAAGCTGGAAGCTATGGCGGAAAAAGCGGCCGGGATCAAACACGAGGTGGAGAATTCCATCAGCGTGGTGCGCAACATGGCGCTGCTGCTGCGTCCTTCGATGCTCGACGACCTCGGCCTGATCGCAGCGCTTGAGTGGCAGGCGCGCGAGGTTTCCAAACGCAGTGGCTTGTGGGTGAAGGTTTCCGCCGATCAGGTTTCCGAAGAGCTTCCGGAAGAGCACAAGACCTGCATTTATCGCATCGTGCAGGAAGCCCTACACAACTGCGGGCAACACGCCGGCGCGCAGCATGTTGAAGTTGCGGTGCGGCAGGAGCCAGACCACTTGCGGCTTCTGATCCACGACGACGGCCGCGGATTCGACGTGCGCCGCCAGCGCGGCATGGGGCTGCTGGGCATCGAAGAGCGAGTCCACCACCTGGGCGGCAGCTTCACCGTGGACTCGACTCCGGGATCGGGCACGTCGATTGAAGTTGTGCTCCCGCTGCGACAGCCTGCGGCGCCACCGGTGGGGGAGACGGCATGAGGACCATTCGAATCCTTCTGGCCGACGATCACACGGTGGTGCGCAAGGGTCTTCGACTGCTGCTCGAAAGCCAGCCGGGCTTCCTGGTGATCGCCGACGCCGCCAATGGCCGCGAAGCCGTCGCAATGGCCGAGCGGCACACACCGGATGTGGTGGTGATGGACGTCGCCATGCCCGTACTCAACGGCATCGAGGCTGCCCGCCAGATTACCGCCAGACAGCCGCAGACCGCGGTGGTTTTCCTGAGCATGCATTCCGACGAAGGCTACGTGCTCAAAGCCTTGAAAGCCGGCGCGCGCGCTTACATCCTGAAGGACTCCGCGGAACACGACCTGATTCACGCGGTCCAGGCGGTGAGCGACGGCAAGGCTTTCTTCAGCCCGGCCATCAGCAAGATGCTGGTGGAAGACTACATGCGGCAGATGCAGGAGCGCCAAGTGGAAGACAGCTTCGATCTGCTCACCACGCGGGAGCGCGAGGTGCTGCAGTTGCTCGCCGAGGGCAAGAACAACAAAGAGGCGGCGGCGATTCTCAACCTGAGTCTCCACACCGTGGAAACGCACCGGAGCAACATTCTTCAGAAGCTCAACCTGCACAGCGGTGCGGAACTGACTCTATATGCGATTCGCAAAGGAGTGATCACTTGATGGCGGCCTGAGCCGGCTCTCTACGGGTGCCGCTGCCACTCGCGGCGCAGCCGTCTCAGTTCGTACACCGCCAGCGCAATGAAGACCAACGAGAACAGCGGGAACTCCACGCCATCGAACAAGACAAGCGCCACGTAGGCGATTCCGGCCGCGATGAGAGCCAGGGAGCGCATACTAATGTAGAACACCCGTCTGGAAGTCCACGTTGATGTGCTGAGCCTGGTAGTCGTACCTGGCGGTGGTGTTGGCGATCTGAGCGGAGGTGAGGTTGAGCTGCGCCTGGCTCAACTCCACGATGGCAGCCAGCCCGAGGTCGTATCGGCTCTGGGAAAGGTCCATGGCAAGTTTCGCCTGCTGGAGCAACTCCTGCGTGAGCGCCATGCGGTCATAGGCCGTGGCGGCGTTCAGGTAGGCAACGCGGACATCGCGGATGACGCGGTTCTCGAGATCGGTGACGTTTGCGCCGGCGGCCTTGGCTTTTAGCTCGGCTTCGGTTTGGCGGGCCTTGAAGAGGCCGCCATTGAAAATGGGGATAGAGATATTCATGCCGATGGCGCCGTAGCGGCCGGGTATCTGCGCCTCGGCGGCTGGGGCAAAACCGGCCGTGCCCAACACGCCGACACTGGGGAAATACAACGCATGCTCCGCCTTGGCTAAGCGCTCCGCGGCGCCCTGACGGAGGCGCAGATCCTTCAACTCGGGCCGGTTCTGAATGGCGGCATCGATCAAGTTCTGGACGCGATCTGGCATGGCTGAAGGCAGGGGCTCTTCGGCCAGCACGAAGGACGGCGCGCCGGGCAGCCCCATGGCTGTCGCGAGCCGGGCTTCGGCGGATTTCAGCTCGTTCTGCGCTTGCACCTGGAGCAACTTGGCGCCAGAGAGGTTGACGTTGGCGAAGCTGACGTCGAGCGTCGATCTCAGTTTGCTCTCGGCGAGGGCGGACACCTGATCCACCACCGTCTGGCGGGTTTTTACGGTCTCATCCACAACCTGCAAGACGGACTGGGCGCTAAGGACGGCGAAATAGGCATTGCTGGTAGCCAGAAGAATGTCGGCGCGGGTGGCTTCGGTAAGCTGGTTTTGGGCGGCGGCTTGCAGTTTGGCCATACCGACGAGATTACTAGTCCGGCCGAAATCCGTAATCAGTTGGCTGATGGTCAACCCGGAACCGAGGCGGTCATAGACCGCCGGGTTAGTCAGCCCACCCGCGGCGATCCGGCTTCCGTTGTCGGCGCCTACGGCGGTGAAGTTGCCGGATAGGCTCGGCTGCATGGCCGCCCTGTACTGACTGGGAACCTGGTTCGCAGCGGCGGCGGTGTACTTTGCCGCGGAGAACTGCGGGTTGTTCTGGATGGCCAGGCGTTGCGCTTCGGCGAGGGTGAGACGCATGGTCTGTTGGGCTTGCGCGGCACCGACGGCAAACACGGCGGCGAGAATCGAGAATCGCATATTAGTGGGACCTGTCATAGACCAGCACGTAAGTCGCTGGAACCAGGAAAACGGTGAGGGCCACGGACACGCTGAGACCGCCCAGAATGGCGCGAGCGAGCGGCGCGTAGGCTTCACTGCCGGCGCCGAGTTTCAACGCCATGGGAAGCAGGCCGATGATGGTGGCGAGCGACGTCATGAGTACGGGCCGCAGCCGGACCCGGCAGGCCAGCGCGACCGCATTCCGCACGTCCATCCCCTGAGAGCGGAGTTGGCGAGTGAATTCCACGATCAGGATGCTGTTGGAAACGGCGATCCCTACCAGCATGACGACTCCCATCAGTGACATGACGTTGAGAGTGGTGCCGGTGAAGTACAGAGTGACGATAACTCCGGCCAACCCGGGTGGCACGGCAGTGAGAATGATAAAGGGATCGACAAAGGACTTGAACTGGGCCACCAGAATGAGGTAGAGCAGCACCACCGCGAGGCACAGGCCGAAGGCAAAGCGGCTGAAGGAATCGCGCATGCCCTGCACCATGCCGCGCAGTGTCACGTGCAGGCCAGCGGGCATCTTAGTTTGGGCGATAATGCCGTCGATCGCGGTGGCGATCTTGCCGAGATCCTCATCGAGCGGGCGGACATAGACATCGGTGGTGCGGCGCAGGCTGTAGTGATCCACCTCGGTGGGCTTCTGAATGCGGGTGACGTTGCTGATGGCGTCGAGGCGGGCGGATGCCGCTCCGCCGGACCCGCGCAGGGGGATGGCGCGCAGGTCGTTCAAGTTCTTCACCTGGTTTTCGGGATATTGCACGGTCAACATATAGTCGTAGCCGTTCTTGGGATCGATCCAGTAGCTGGGTGCGATCATGGCGTTGGAGGTGAGCGCGGTGATGACGTTGTCCACGACTTCGCGTTGATCCAGGCCCAGTTCGCTGGCGCGGGTACGGTCGATATCGAGGCGCAGCGCCGGGTAGTCGATGTCCTGCGGAGTATAGACGTCGGCCACGCCGGGAATCTCGCGAATCAGCGCCGCAAGTTCGAGCGCGGTATCGTGCGATTTCTGCATGTTCGAGCCATCCACCTGGACGTCGATAGGCGCTGGCATGCCCATATTCAGAACCGCATCCACCATGCCGCCGGACTGGAAGTAGGCGGTGAGTTCGGGAACGTCCTGGGCCAGTTTCTGCTTGACGCGCGCCATGTAGTCGTAGCTGCCGGCCCTGTGATCCTCTTTCAAGCTGACCTGTATGAAGGCGGTATGCATTGCCGAGTTGGTGGTGTAGATGGAGGAGAAACCGGGGGTGGAACCGATGTTGGAGACGATCATCCCGAGGTCTTGCGGGGAGACGACCTGGCGGATGAGATCTTCCACTTTGGCGACTTCATTCTCCGTAACGCTGAGGCGCGTGCCGGAGGGAGCCTTGAGGTTGATGACGAACTGGCCGGCGTCCGTGCGGGGGAAGAAGGAAAGGCCCAACTGGGGGAATAGCAGGAGGCTGGCGGCACAGAAAAGGCCAAAGCCCGCCAGAGTGAGGCCGGGAGAGCGCAGGGCGGCTCCCACTAGCGCGTCGTAGACCTTGAGGAAGCTCTCGAACCGGTTATTGAACCAGATATTGAAGCGGTCGCTGAGAGTCCGTTTCCTGACGGCATGATCGACGGTGACGGGCTGTTCGTTGGAGGGCGTTCCATGGTGCGCTGAAATCCTGATAAAGCGGGCGCAGAACAGCGGGACCACAGTGAGGGCCACGGCAAAGGAAGCAAACAGCGAGAGCGCCACGGCCAGGGCCAGGGCGGAGAACAGGTACTTGCTAACGCCGTACAGGAACGTGACCGGGAAAAACACTACGACGGTGGTGAGGGTGGCGGCGAGCACGGGCAGCGCCACTTCGCGTCCACCGAGTTCGGCGGCGACAGTGGGCGATTCCCCGAGTTCCATGTGGCGGTAGATATTTTCAAGCACCACCACGGAGTTGTCGATGAGGCGGGAAAAGGCCAGCGCCAAACCGCCCAGGACCATGCTGTTGATGGTCCCGCCCCCCACGGAAAGGGCGATGAAAGCGGCCAGAGCGGAGAGCGGAATGGAGAAGAACACCGCCACGGTGGCGCGCATGCTTCCCAGGAAGATCAGAATCATGATGGAAGTGAGCAACAGCCCGATGCCGCCTTCGTGGAGCAGCGTCTCGATGGCGGTTTTCACGAAAACGGACTGATCGAACACGACCTTGGTAACAAGTTGCGGGGGGACGTCGACAAGATGTTGGAGAGCTTCGCGGATGCCTTCGACCACGGCGATGGTATTGGTATCGCCGCCTTGCTTCATGACCGGCGTGTACACGGAACGCTGCCCATCGATGCGCACGATGTTGGTCTGGATCTGCTGGGCGTCTTTGGCATAGCCGATGTCGGTCACGCGGACGGGCGCCTGTCCCACGGTCTTGAGGGGAAGCTGGTCGATCTCCTGCACGGTGGGCAACTGGCTGTTGGTGTAGATGTTGTAATCGAGCTGGCCGAGTTGCACATCGCCGGCGGGAAGGATGAGGTTGGCGTTGTTGACCGAGCGGACCACGTCCATCAGGCTGAGCTGGTGGGCCTCGAGCTTGTAGGGATCGGCGTAGACCATGATCTGGCGGTATTTTCCGCCGAAGGGCGGCGGCACGCTGGCGCCCGGGGAGCCGCCGATCTGGTTGCGCACCTGGAACTGTGCCAGGTCGCGGAGAGCCGTCTCGTCGAGCCCTTCACCCTTGAACGTCACCAGACAGACGGGCAGGCTGGAGGCATCGAACTTCAGGACCACGGGAGGCAGCGTGCCGGGAGGCAAGCGGCGGAGCTGTGCCATGGCGAGGTTGGAGATGTTCGTGACGGCGGAATCGGCATTGGATCCGGGCTGGAAATAGACCTTGATGATGGAGACGCCGGTGAGAGATCGGGATTCGATATGGTCGATGCCGCTGGCGAGGGTGAAAAAGCGCTCGAAGCGGCTGGTGATATCGGTTTCGATCTGCTCGGGAGGCATCCCGGAATAGAACGTGGCGACCACCACCACGGGAATGTTCATCGCCGGGAACATATCCACCGGCATACTGATCAGGGTGGCGATACCGACCACGGCGATGAACAGGCAGATGACGACGATGAGGTAGGGATTCCTGATGGCGAATCCGGACATGGGGCGCCTCGGTTACGAGCCCGCCGCAGCGGACATGGCGGTGACCTTGGGCCGCACTTCCTGGCCGGCCTTGAGAGAGGCGCGGCCGGCAAGCACCACCAAGTCGCCGTCATTCAGGCCGGAGCGGATTTCCACTCGGCTAGCGGTTTCTAGGCCCAACGCCACGTGGCGGACTTCCACGCGATTGTTGGGAGTAATCACCATTACCGAGCCGCCAGCGGCGTCTTCGTCAATGGCCATGACTGGAACGGCCATCACGGCATGGTGGCGGGCCAGGGTGAGGTTGACTTCTGCGTACATGCCAGGGATCAGCACGAGGCTGGGGTTGGGCACGTCGACTTCGGTATCCATGGTGCGGGTCTGGTAAGACACTTTGCCTGAGAAGCGGGCCACATTACCGGGGAACGTGCGGTTCAGGGTGGGGACGCGCACCTCCACCTGCTGTCCAATATGGACGGTGGGGACGGCAGATTCGGGAACCGGAAGTATCAAGCGGAGCAGCCCGTTCTCGGAGAGCCGCACCACCGGCATGGCCTGGGTCCGCGAGGCGGTGCCGGCCTGGATCATCGAGCCCTTGTCGGCATAGCGCTTAGTCACTACGCCGGCGAAGGGAGCGGTGACGCGTTGATAGTCGATCATGGTTTGCACCCTCGCGGAGGAGGACTGGTCCGCATCCACCTGTTGTCTGGCGGCGGCGAGGGCGGCGTTGGCGGCCGCCAGTTCGGCTTCGGCGACCAGGTCCTTGCTCTGGGCGTCGTCGATTTCCTGCTGCGCGATCAGGCCGGGTCTTTTCTGCGATGCCTGGAACAGCCGGTTATAGGATAGGTGCGCGGTATCGTGGGCCGATTTGGCTCGTGCGATCTCATCCTCGGCGCGTGTCACTTCGGATTGGCTATGCCTCACGCCGGCTTGGGACCTTCTGAGGTCATCGGCCATTTCGGGGACCTCCAGCGTCGCCAGAAGGTCGCCCTCCCTCACACGGTCGCCCACATCCACGCGGATCTCCTTGACGTAGCCGGAGACCTTGGCCATCACATCGACTTCCTGAAACGGCTTGAACTCGGCGGTCAGGACGAGATCGCGCGAGAGGTCCGCGTTGGCGACCTGAGCGACGGCGACCGTGGGGATTTCAGAGGCGGCTGGGGTGCCGGCCTGCGCCTCTTTGTCGCTGCCGCAGGAAGAGAGCAGAAACGCGCCCAATGCAGCGAGCAGCAAGGGGAGGATCGGAGCGGTCGATTTGCGCATTCAGTTTCCTCGATCGGTGGTCTTGATCACTTCCAGGAGTCCTTCGGTTGAAAAGCCGGGGGATTGGCAGAATTCGATGATGCGCCGCTCCTGGACGCGAATACGGGCGGCCATCTCAGGAAGTTGTGCCGCGATTTCGTGAGGGATGGAGACCACGCCATGGCAATCGGCGAGGAGCAGGTCGCCCGGGCGAACTTCAAGTCCGAAGATCCGCACGGGTTGACCGTAGTCCACGATGTGGGTGTAGCTGTGCGATACGGCGGCCGAGCGGGCGAACGTGGGAAACTGCATACGAGCGACAGCGGGGATATCGCGAACCGTCCCATTGGTGATCACGCCGTCACACTGCAGGGCCTTGAGCACGGCGGCATGTACTTCACCGACGACCGACCCCAGGCCGGATTCCGCGTGGAGATCCTGGATAACGGCAATCCGCGGTGCGGGAAGGCTTTGGATGCCGGCCCACCAATCGGTGCGATCCGAATAGTGGCTTCCCGTCATCGGCGGGTCGGAGGAGCGGATTCTCGCGGTGGCTGCATAGCCCAGTAAGCGTGGAAAGCCGCCAGTGACACACTGCAAACCGGGTCTGGTATAGCCCTCATTGCGAAGCCGGACACCGAACTTTTCGATGGCGTTGGCGATCGTGCATGTGTCGAATTGCCGGATGGCTTCCAAGATCTGCGATGGCAGCGCGTAGTCGTGGTTCCCAGTCAAGTGGCCCCCCAACAGCCAGCATAGGGAGCGCAGCCGGCCGCGGGGAATACTCGATTGCGAGTATATTCATGGAAATCGGGCTGTATGGGCTAGACGGACTCCCGTTCACTTTCGGTGGAAAGCCCCGAAAGTGCGTGTAGAATCGCCACGTGCCGAATCGTCGAATCGCCGTTGAATCGCCGGATCAAAAGATGGCGGCTCGGTGTATACTACTCACGAAGCTGGTATGCCAAGATGGGAATTCGGCTCTGCGCGGGAATTCGATGAAGTGCCCAATTGGCGCGGGTTTGAGGATTTCGAGGGTCCCATTGAGGTCAACGGTTTGACAACCCCGATCTGTAGGCGGCAAGCCACCCTGGGGACCGCAAAAGCTGTCGGATCTCCGAGTGGAATTCGTACTTTCTGGGCGTGAGACGGCACCCGCACGACGCTGAAACCTGCCGATTCTATGAAAGTTGGAACGCTCGTGGTGGCTGGAATGTCCCGTTCGATGGATCGAACGTGTGGATCCCGCGGGAAGCCGCGGTGGTGACCGGCGGAGCATGCTGCGGCCCGAGCACACGCGGCTAATCGAGCACTTGGCAGAGGATGGTCTTCGCTAGACATCCGGCCTCCCGGCCGACCCGAAGTTCATATCGAACGGCCGTCAGGACTGGTTCCGGAGCGCTCCAACCGCAGTCAACGGGCTACCATGGACCCATGCAGGTGCTACTCTTCGGCGCGACGGGGATGGTGGGGCAGGGCGTGTTGCGGGAATGCCTGCTCGACCCGCAGGTAACCGGGGTCCTGGCAGTCGGGCGGAGCGCCAGCGGAGGGCAGCACCCCAAGTTGCGCGAGTTGGTGCAGCCGGACCTGTTCGACCTGCGGACAATCGAGACCCAGCTCTCGGGTTTCGACGCGTGTTTCTTCTGCCTGGGCGTCTCCTCGGTGGGCATGGCGGAGGAAAGCTACCGCCGCATCACCTACGACCTGACGCTTGCCGTGGCGCGGACCCTGGCCAGGCTCAACCCCCGGATGACGTTTGTCTATGTGTCCGGAATGGGCACGGACTCGACCGAACGGGGCCGCACCATGTGGGCGCGGGTGAAAGGTGCGACCGAGAACGCGCTGCTGCGGCTGCCATTCCGCGCCGCCTGCATGTTCCGCCCGGCCATGATCGTGCCGCTCCACGGCATCCGGTCGAAGACCCGGTTGTACCGCGCACTCTACGCCGCGGCCGCGCCGCTGCTGCCCTGGCTCTACCGCCGGTTCCCGAAATACGTGACCACCACCGAGCAGGTTGGGCGGGCGATGCTCGAGGTGGCCCGCCGCGGCGCGCCCAAACCGGTGCTGGAGAACGCCGATATCGACGGGATGCGGAACGCGGGAGCGTAGACCTGCCCGCCGGCGGCCACCGGGCCTCTACTCATGCCGCAGCGCAACCGCCGGCTCCACGCGCAAAGCCCGCGCTGCCGGCGCTATGGTGGCGAGGGCGGCGACTATCGCCAGCCCGCAGCAGACCGCCACGAAGTTCCATGGGTCGGTGGCGCGAACGCCGGGGACCAGGAACCGGGAAAGCGGGCGCATCGCCACTACGGCAAAAGCCAGCCCGATCGCGGCGCCCACCGCCACCAGGCATGCGCTCTCGCCGGCCACCATCCACAGGATGCGGCCGGAGGTCGCGCCCAGCGCTCTCCGCACTCCGATTTCCGGAATGCGCCGGCTCACCGTTTGCAGGAGCAAGCCGTACAGTCCGATGGCCGCGATGGCCAGGCCGAGCAGTGCCGCCGCCCCGAACACGCCCGCGCCCACGCGGCTCGGCAGCAGCGCCCACGTGGCCGCCTCCCGCATGGCGTGGACTTCCGCGGCATTGTTGGGGTTCGGCTCGGAGAGTGTCCTGCCGATCTCGCGCAGGAAACGGCCGGGGTCGCCGTGCACACGCAGGAACACCACGGCCGTCCGGCCCACCAGTTCTTCGGATGGCGCGGGGCCGCCAGGCTGGGCGAATGGCCGGTACATGGCGAGCACACCCCCTTCGCCCAAGGCGATGTACTTGCTGTTGCGGGCCACGCCCACCACTGTCGCGTCACGGCCGGGGGCCAGGCGGATGATGTGGCCCAGCGGATCGGTGGCGCCAAACAGCAGCCGGGCCAGGTTCTCGTTCAGGATGACCACGGCGGGAGCCCCGGCGCTGTCGGTGTCCAAAAACGGACGTCCGCGGAGGATCGGAATATCGAGCACGCGGAAGTAGTCCGGGCCGACGCTATTCGAGATGTACCGCGCGTGGATTTCGCGGTTGCCGGCATCCGGGCGGAGATCGCCCGAGGTCTGGCTCAGCGCCATGAACGGATTCAACGGCACGGTAGTGGCGAGCGAGACCGCCTCGACGCCCGGCACCGCCCGAAGCCGCCCGGCCGTGTCGTCCAGCAGAGCCAGGAAGCGTGGCCGGGTGTAGGCGCCGGGCTGCGTCTTCAGCGTAGCCAGAATGGTATGCTCGGCGTCGAAACCGGGGCGCGCCGATGAGGCATCCAGCAGGCTGCGCAGGAAGACCCAGCCGCCGCTGAGCAGGAGCACCGAGACCGCGATCTGCGCCGCCACCAGCGCGCCCCGCAGACCCCACCGCCGTTCTCCCGCCAGATGTTCGCTCTGTTTGAGCGTGCCGCTCAGCGCGTGCCGCGTCCCCTTCAATGCCGGCGCCAAGCCGGCCGCCAGCGTGACCACCAGCACGATGGCGGTGGAATAAGCCAGCAGCCGCCAGTCCGATTGAACCAGGAATTCGACTGGCAGCGGCGTCGGAATACGGAATCCGCTCGCCAGCCGCGTCAGGACCAGGTTGAGCGCCAGGCCGGCGCCCGTGCCGCACACCGCCAGCAGCAGGCTCTCCGCCAACAGTTGCCGCACGATGCGGCCTCGCCCGCCGCCGATCGACATGCGAATGGCGATCTCGTGCGAGCGGCCGAATGCGCGCGCCAACAGCAGGCTCGAGACGTTGGCGCAGGCAATCAGCAGGACCAGGCCGGTGACGATAACCAGCAGCGCGAAGAAGGCGACGACCGGCGTCGCGGGCACGTCCGCCGCCGCCAGGCGATCGAATCCGCCGACGGAGGAGAGGCGCAGTCCGCGCGTCCAGGCGTTCCGCGGGTTGGCCAGTACGCGGTCCATTTCGCGGCACACCGGGGCCAGGCGCGCGTACGCCGCCTGCCGGCTCATACCGCGCGGCAAGCGGGCGTACACCGTGAAGTCCATTCCATCCCAGTATTCCGCCAGCGTCTTGCTCAGGTACAGGTCCGGCGAAAAACTCCATCCCGCCAGCATCCGGTGATCGCGCGGCAGCACGCCGACGATGGTGTAGCTCTCGCCATCGATGGTCATGGTGCGCCCGATCGATCCAGGATCGCCGCCCATGCCGCGCCAGAAGCCGTCGGTCAGGACCACGGCGTGCGACTCGCCCCGTCGAATCGGCCGGCCGGCTGCAACGGGGATTCCGGTCACCTCGAAGAAATCGTCTGTGACGTGCATCGAGGCGATCTTGCGGCTTCCGTTCCCATCCCGCCAATTCGCCGGTATGCCGATGTTGATTCCGGCCACGCCGGGCAACGCGCCCGAATCGCGAAGGAACCGGAGTTGCGGCGCCAGCACCCATCCATTGCCGGCCACCGAAAGTTGCACCAGCGATTGCGGATCGCGGCAGGACGGTTTGCCCAGAAGGGTCTCCATCGCGACGCTGAACATGGTGGTGTTCGCGCCCACCGCCAGAGCCAGGCAGACGATCGCCGTGGCGGCGAACCCGGGATTGCGGCGAAAGGCGCGCGCCGCGTAGCGCAGATCCGCCGCCAGGTCTTCCAGCCACAGCACCTGCCAGGCGGCGCGGGATTCCTCCAGCGCGCGCAGCGAGGGGCCGAACTCGCGGCGCGCCCGCGCCATCGCCGCGGCGGGGCCGAGACCCTCGGCAACCAGCTCCGCCGCGCGAGTTTCGATGTGGAACGCGACTTCCTCGGCCATCTCCCGTTCGAACCTCTTCCGCCGGCCGAGGTATGCGATGCGGTTCGCCGCCGTTCTCCAAAATGCCATCTCGCCCTCCGCCGCCTACGCCGTGCGCATCACCATCCGGATTGCCTTGGCCAGGCGCTCGAACTCCCCGGCCTCGAGTTCCAACTGCTTGCGGCCCTCGGGAGTCAGCTTGTAAAAGCGCGCCTTGCGGTTGTTTTCGCTAGTGCCCCAGGACGACGCCAGCCACCCTTTCACCAGCATGCGGTTGAGGGCCGGGTAGAGCGAGCCGTCCTCGATCTGGAGGCACTCGCCGGAAGATTCCTTGATCCGTTTGGCGATGGCGTACCCATGCAGCGGTCCCCGCGCCAGCGTCCGCAGGACCAGCAGGTAGAGCGTGCCGGGCAAAAGCTCCGGGCCGGATTCGTTGGCCATGTTTTTCCTTGTCCGTACTAGGTATAGCTTGGAATAGGGAAGAAGTCAAGAGCGGGGCGCATGAAGCGGGCCGCCACGGATTCGGCAGCCCCACACCGGTCGAGCCTTACCTGGGTCCCGCGACCCAGCCCTCGCCGGAGACCCACTGGGCCGGCTTGCCGGCGTTGCCGCCGACCAGTGCGTCGGCATCCTCGTCGGGCAAGCCGCGCGTCCATTCCTCCAGGCCCTGCTCGGCGAGCTCGGCGCTTTCGGGGCGGGGATTCTGCAGCGACCGGCGGAGCTCCTCGCGGCGGTGGTCAACGTCGGCCATTTCGTACTCCTGGCATGATCATACCGCTTCCCGCCGCGCCCACACCTTCGCCAGCGCGCGGGCGATGAACAGCGCAAGCACGGCGCTGAGCGGCAGCCGGCGGCTGCGGCGGCTTCGCAATCGGCGTTGGTTCAGGAGTCGTCCGGCGGGAAACGCGGGTCGCCGAAAAGCGTGTCCGTCTGCCCGGTTTCCGAAGTGCCCGTGATCCCTGTGGAACGGACACCTCAGTGAACTCTGGGCGGCGCATCGTTACCCGGCCGGTCCCCGATTCGACAGCCGATGCTAACGTAGATACCGCTGGACGATGCCCCTTCACGAAATGGCTGCGCGCACTCAACGTATATGCCGCGGCGAAAGTAGCAGCGGCGCTGGAGCGGGTTGCGGATGGTAACCTGTCCAACGTCAAAGGCACTGACCAAAGATTTTCGCGAAACGATCCGCGAACGCGCCCAACGGGAACCGCAATTCCGCAAGGCGTTGCCTCGTGAGGCAATCGAACTGATGCTCTCCGGCGACGAGAAGACGGGCCGGGCGATCCTGCGCAACTATATCAACGCCACCGTCGGCTTTCGGCGGTTGGAAGAGGCGACATCCATCCCCGCCAACAGCCTCATGCGGATGTTTGGGCCGAATGGCAACCCATCAGCAAGGAACTTGTTCGGCGTCCTCGCGCATCTGCAAGCGCAGGAGGGCGTGAACTTCGAGATCCGTCTCCGCCGCGCATGAGACTTGCTCGAGGCTTGCTCCGCCGGACAGCCACGCGATCCGGGGCAAGGACCGCGCCGCGGCCCAGGTGTGGGGACGACCTGATGCAGCAAGCGCGGGGAGAGAGTAAGATGAAACTGTGGAGAAAGTAGTCCGCGTTTTTAGCACCTTCGAAGCAGCCGATGCCGCGGACGCCCTTTCCCGCGCTCAGATGGCCCCGCAGCAGCGGGTCGACATTTTCTTCGAACTGCGAGAGCGAGCCCACCCCGATGCCCTTAAGCAAGGATTTGCGAGAGTTTATCGAGTGCTTGAACTCGAACGAAGTTGAGTACTTGGTGGTCGGTGCGCTCGCCGTTTCCTGGCACGGATTCCCCCGCTACTCGGCCGATATCGATTTCCTGATACGTCCCAGCCAAGCCAACGCGGAACGCGCCCTGCGGGCAATCGCCCAATTCGGATTCGGCGGCCTCGGTATTTCCACCGCCGATCTGACGGTCCCAGGCAAAGTGATCCAGTTAGGCTTCGAGCCAAACCGCATTGACCTGATGACGTCCATCACTGGTGTGACCTTCGACGCTGCATGGGATGACCGGTCCCCCGGACTCCTCGATGGCCTGCCCGTCAATTTCATCGGGCGAGCATCTCTCCTCCGTAACAAAGACGCTACTGGCCGCGCCAAGGACCGCATCGACGCCGAGGAACTCCGGAAGCAGAAACCATCGACGTAGCTTGCTCGTCGCGCACCCGCACTTTGGCGGCGGGCACCGCCGGTGGACGAACGGCGATCTGGCTCGGTGGGCAGAGGTGCTCCAGGCCAAGCCAAGCACGAATCGCCCACGTTCGCGGTCTACGCCCTCGGACACGTAACGGACCGCCTCGGAACGAAGCTCGTCGTGGAGATCACGCCGACGGCCGTGAAGGGCTACCAGACGGCCCGGCTGGCGGAAAGGGCGGGGCCGAAGAGCATCAACAACGAAGTGCTGCTGCTGTTGCGATTGTGCGGCGACCAGGGAGATCTGATCCGCGCGAAGTTGCGCCGCGAGAAGGCGATGAAGCTGGCGATTCCGCCATCTCCCGGACGCGCCTACACCGCCGACGAGAAGGCGGGCATGCTGGCGGAAGCAGCGAAGTTGAAGAGCAAGAACATGTATCCCGCCCTTGTGGTGGATCTGAACTGCGGACTGCGCGACAAGGATCTGCGCGAGCTTCGGTGGTGGCAGATCGACCTCGTTCACAAGAAGCAGCTCACCGTGGGCAAGTCAAAGGCCGACGCAGGCACGGGGCGGGTGATCCCGCTGAACGATACGGTGAGGACCGCCCTCGAGGCGCACGCAGCGTGGTACATTCGACGGTTCGGCGAGTGCAAGCCTGAGTGGTACGTCTTCCCCGCCGGGAAAGGGCAACCGAGTGATCCCACCCGTCCCGTTACGACGTTGAAGACGGCGTGGACCAAGGTGCGCGACAACGCGAAGGTCGTTGGGCGGTGGCACGATAACCGGCACACGCTGGTCACGGAACTCGCCGAGTCGGGCGCCGGCGACGAGGTGATCATGAGTATCGCCGGGCACGTTTCGCGCGCCATGCTCTCGCGTTACTCCCACGTGCGGATGGAAGCGAAGCGGCGCGCCCTCGATGAGATCGCCGCACGACAGCGCGCGGCTGACGAGAAGAGGCGGGAACCGGAAAGGTGTTGTGACCAGCCGCCTGCAGCCCCTCAAACACTAGTCCAATGAACTGCGTATCGTATTCCTCTATCCCATTACAATTCAGCAAATTACAGGATCTACGGGCCCTCACCTCTTGATCACCAAGCGGCGTTCCAGTTCCGAGTCCATGGCAGGATCTGATGTGTGGATATGCTCATACCCATTGCGTATCCGATGCATACGAAGTATAATCACTCACGGTATGGATACAGGCATACGCTTCGTTGAGGCGCTAGTCCGAGCGACGGCGACAACGATTCATATTGAGCCGGACCTCCTGCCAAAAGAGGTTCTCCATCTGTATGTGGCAACTGAGCTTAGGATCGAAATTGAGGACGCAACTCTAGAAGACCTAAGCGGACGCGTTGACGTCATCGAAGAGTTCTAGCCAAGGCAAAAACTTCGCTAGTTTGCTCTGTGCGGCGAAATGGTTCCCTCAGCTACGATGAGGTGCAACAAGGATAGGGCCTTGCTTAGGGCGCCTAGCTCATCGGCAAAATGAGCTCGCGGTTCGGTGTACCGTCATTGCCTACGATGACGATGCGTTCACCGCGCTGTTCCGCCTCGATAGCCAACCGTGCCAAGCTGAGACCTGTCCTAATGAGGCCGGTCATTGACTGATTGCAGTACCTAGAGAGTCGCACCAACTCTTGGTGAGCCCGCGGCGAGAGCAGGAAATTGACCCTCTTGAAACCAGCCGGACTAGGCTCTGGTGAGGCCACTTCGGTTTGCAGATCACAGTCCATATGCTCCCCCATCTGTTATGTATCATTTACTCACGAACTCAATGTAAACTGAGTATCGATTGGCGACAAGGGCTGAACCAGTGAAAAATATTAAGTGTTTTGTTAAATTGTGAAAAAATTAAGCGAATGCTTAACAACGACATCCTTCATTTGGACGATGGCTTGCTTGGTAGTTTTTTATTTTGTTAATGTTGCGGCTGATTATCCAGAAGCCCACGTCTTTGGTTGTCATTGAGTTTAGCAATGTGTTAAATTATGAACGACCGAGTCGTGAAGATCGGAAGATCGGTGACACGAGAGGAGGCTTCATCTTGAGCATCAGCGACGAAGTGCGAACGATTCTCACTCGCAAGAATCGAAAGGAGATTGCCCACCTCCTGAATGTCACCGAAGCTCTCCTCAGCCAGTGGGCGTCCGGTAAGCAACTAATCACCGAACTTCAGTTGGCCAAACTCGTCGAACTCCTCGGGAACGGCTCTGTTCGAGAAAAGGAAGATGAACTCCTTCACCTGTTTCTCCTTCTGTGGCACGAGCGCATCGAGCGTGCGGTAGAGACAGAGAGAAAAGGGCGCGTTGGAGCAACTCCTTGGAACGCCCTGGCGCTCGGGGCCATGGGGCTCGTTAACAAGGCCACGGTGCTTAAGACCACCCCACCAAAGGCATCAGGGCGCACATTGAACGATTTCCCGAGTTCATTTTACCCTTTGGCAATCATCGCAGGCGATAAACGAGAAGAGTCCGCATCCCGCATTACCGCTGCCGACTTCGGTGCGGTGAGTGCATCGCACGCGGAATTTCGATGGCTCTGTGAACTCGCCCTGCGGGACGATGTAGAGCTATACGGAGACAAAGTATTTGTCCTTGAGAGCGCGGAGGAGCTAAAGGCTCGCTTCGGGCAGAAGCACCTGCTAATAGTAGGAAGCCCCGGCAGCAACCACCTTGCCCGCCGGTGCTTGTTGGAACCGTCATTGCCCGGTTGGCGCCCCGCTGCACCCATCTTCCGGTTTAATGTGCATCAGTACACTCTTCGGAGGATCGAGGATCTTGTGTCGTCTCTCCACGGTATGACCTCGAAACAACTGGTAGGAAAGCGCGCAGATGAAAGCACTGAACGTGACATGAAGCAGTGGCTCCATTACCTCTTCACGGGTGGCATTCTGGATCCTACTTACAGCGGATACTGGCTTCGAGGTCACGAGATTCCATACAGCCGCGACTATGGGCTGATAACGTTGGCACGAAACCCGTTCTCTGATCAAGGGGGCCAGCCTTATATGTGCATTATGGCGGCGGGGTTCCACCTACCTGGTACCGCTCATGCACTCAGAATGCTGGCTCGACCCGAAGAGAACTTCGCACGTCACCCCCTTGGTGGGGTTATCCAGGTGTCGATTGACCCGAACCTGCCATTTGCGAAGCGGTTCGACGATTCTTCTGCGCAATGGGACGACGAAGGGGGCTACTCTGTCGAGGATGTGAGCGGAGGGCTGAAAAAGATGCAGGTGGAAGTGCCTCCAACACTGCACGTGAGCCGCAAAGAGCTAGAAGAATGTCTGCGATTCGTAAGCACTCTTTGACGCGAAGTTTCCGATGCACGCACCTTGGCCAACCCTAAGCGTCGTAGTCCCCCCAACTAACGCGATAATCCGTTTTTCTTGCGTATAAGTCTCGTGTTTGCAACGCGAGGCGGCTACAACCGTTTCGGCTGTTGACCGAAGGGTTTCTGTTTCGGGTCCAGGCCGCTTCCCCTGCGGCTCAAGCCGCCTCGCCCGCCGCCCTCGTCCGCCTTGCCCACACCATCACCAGCGCCATGCCGACGATCATGATCGCCGAGGTCAACCCAACCCAGATGCCGCGCACGCCCCACGCCAGCGGGAAGCACAGCACGTAAGTCACCGGCAGGCCGACTATCCAATAACCGGCCAGATGCGCCAGCATGGGCGAGCGCGTGTCGCCCATGCCGCGAAGCGCGCCCGTCGCCACCGTCTGTAAGCCGTCGAACAGTTCCAGCAGAGCAGCGATGCGCAGCAGCACGGCGGCCAGGCGGATCACCGCGGGGTCGCCGATGAACAGGTGCGCGAGCCAGCGCGGCGCAGCCCACAGCGCCACGCCGGCCGCGGCCATGAAGACGGCGCCCGTGAGCAGCGCGGTCCACCCGGCGGTCGAGGCGGCCGCGCGGTCCCGGCGGCCGATGGCGTGGCCCACGCGGACGGCGGCGGCGCTACCGATGCCCAACGTCACCATGTAGGTGGTCGAGATCACCTGCAGAGCGATGCTGTGCGCGGCCAGCGACGCCTCGTCCAGGCGCGCGGCCAACGCCGAGACGATGGCGAAGACCGCGCCTTCGAAGAGGATCTGCCCGGCGGCGGGAAGGCCCAGGGCCACGAGCCGCCGCAGACGCGCCATGGCCGGGCGCCAGCAGGCGCGGAACCAGCGGCCGCCGGTGCGCCGTTCGCGCCAGACGATGGCGCCCAGCAGGAACGCGGCCATGTAGGTGCGGGCAATCGAAGTGGCCAGGCCGGAGCCTTCCAGGCCAAGCGCGGGCGCGCCCCAGTGGCCGAACATCAGCGCCCAATTGCCGGCCAGGTTCACCAGGTTGGCGCTCACCAGGACGAACGCCACGGGGCCCGCGAAATCGACGGCCTGCAGGTAGCGGCGGAAGGCGGCGTACAGCATCAGCCCCGGCATCCCCCACACCAGCGCGCGCAGGTACGGCGCCAGCAGCGCCATCACGCGCGGGTTGGCGCCGGAGGCGCGCAGCACGGGGATCAGCCCGAGAATCGCCAGCGCCACCAGGGGCGAAAGCGCCAGGCCCAGCCACACGCCGTTGGCCAGCGTGCGGCGCGAATCCGCGTGGTCTCCCACGCCGTGCGACTGCGCCACCAGCGTGTCCATGCCCAACAGCATGCCGGTGGCGCAGATGGCCACCGGGTAAACCACCATACTGCCCAGGCTGCTGGCGCCCAGCGCGGCCGCGCCCAAACGGCCGGCCATGAGCGTATCGACGATGCCCATGGCCATCCAGCCCAGCTCGCCCAGGGCCAGCGGCGCCGCCAGCCGCAGCATGGGGGCAACCTCGCCGCGGATGGTTCGGGGAAGCGCGGCCATCGGTCACGCCTTGGGGTGGGCCTTGTCGTAGACGGCCATGAGGTCGGTGAGCGAGACCTGGGTGTACTTCTGGGTGGTGGAGAGGCGCGCGTGGCCCAGCAGTTCCTGGATCGAGCGGAGGTCCGCGCCGGCGGCCAGCAGGTGCGTGGCGTAGGCGTGGCGGAAGCTGTGCGGGTGGACGGACGGGTCGCCGCTCACGAGCGTGGCGTAGAGCTTGACGATCGAGCGGATGCCGCGCGCGGTGAGGCGGCCGTGGCGGTGGTTGAGGAACACGGCATTCCGGTCGCGGACCACGGGCCGCGCGGCCAGGTAGCGCTCCAACGCCTCGGCGGCAGGACCGGGCACGGGCACCTGGCGCTCCCTGCGGCCCTTGCCGCGCACGCGGATCCAGCGCTCGGCGCGGTCCACATCGTCGAGGTTCAGGCCGGACAACTCGGACACGCGCACGCCGCAGCCGTAGAGCAGTTCGAAGATGGCGCGGTCGCGGGCGGGGAAGGGGCGCTCGAGTTCGCGCGATTCGACGCCGTCGATCAGGGTGTTGGCCTGCTCGGCGGTCATCACGTCCGGCACGGTCTTGGGAGCTTTGGGCGTGCGCACCAGGCGCGCCACGTTGACCGCCACCACGCCCTCGCGCAGGAGGAAGCGGAAGAGCCCGCGCACGGCGGCCAGTTTGCGGCGGATGGTGACGGCGGCGATCCCGTCGCGATAGAGCGAGGCCAGCCACTCGCGCATCATCGGGAGATCGATGGCTTGGGGCGCGGGCGGCTCCAGATCGGGCGGCGAGAAGTAGTGCAGAAACTGGCGCAGGTCGGCGCCGTAGGCATCCAGCGTGTGGACGGACGCGCCCTGGCGGACCAGGTCCTCGAGATACCGCTCGATGTGCCCTGCCAGTTCAGACATGCGCGGCTCCCGGAGGCGCCGCGCCCAGGTACTCGTCCATGGCCTCGATGGCGCGGCGGCAGACCTCGGCGTGGCGCGCGGCTTTGTCGCGGCGCAGGCGCTGGCGGGTGGGCTCGTCGAGGGGCGGCAACAGGTCGAAAGTGATGTTGGCCGGCTGATAGTGGGCGGGGTCCGCGGCGGAAACGTAGTGGCACAGGGACCCCAGGGCGGTCGGGCGCGGGAGCGGCCTGGGCGCGCCGCCAATGGCCCGGCGGGCGGCGTGCATGCCCGCCATCAGGCCGGTGGCGATGGCTTCGACGTAGCCTTCCACGCCGGAGATCTGGCCGGCGAAGAAAACTCCCGGCCGGGCGCGCATCTCGAGCTCCGGCGTCAGCAGCGACGGCGCATCGATATAGGTGTTGCGGTGCATCTGGCCGAAGCGCAGGAACTCGGCGCCCTCGAGCCCGGGGATCATGCGCAGGATGCGCGCCTGGTCGCCGAACTTCATGTGGTTCTGGAAGCCCACCAGGTTGAAGCTCTGGGCGCGCAGGTCTTCCCGGCGGAGCTGCACCACGGCGTAGGGCCGGCGGCCGGAGCGCGGATCGGCGAGTCCCACCGGCTTCATGGGGCCGAAGCGCAGCGTGTCGCGGCCGCGGCGCGCCAGTTCCTCGATGGGCAGGCAGGCCTCGAAGTACGGCGTCGCGTCCGGCTCGAGGTGCGCCGGCGCCGCCTGGGCCTCCAGGAGAGCGTCCACGAAACGCTCGTACCGTTCGCGGTCGAAGGGGCAGTTCAGGTAGTCGCTCGAGCCATCCGTGGACTTGCCGTAGCGCGAGGCCCAGAAGGCCACCGAGGTATCGACGGTTTCCGCATCCACGATGGGGCTGATGGCGTCGTAGAAGTACAGGCGCTGGGCGCCAGTTAGGCGCGCGATTTCGTCGGCCAGCGCGGGAGACGTGAGTGGGCCGCTGGCGATGACGGCGATTCCGCCGCCGGGGATACTCGCGACCTCCTCGCGGCGCACCTCGATGAGCGGCTCTCCGGCGATGGCGCGCGCGGCGGCATCGGCGAACGCGTCGCGGTCCACCGTGAGCGCATGGCCGCCGGGAACGCGGGCTTGGGCGGCGGCGCGCATCAGCAGCGAATCCAGGCGGCGCAATTCCCGCTTGAGGAGCCACGGCGCGGTGAAGGGCGACTCGCTCTTGAGCGAGTTGCTGCACACCAGTTCGGCGAGCCGCCCGGTGCGATGCGCGGGCGTGAGCCTGGCGGGGCGCATTTCGTGGAGCACCGCCGGGACGCCGCGCCGCGCCACCTGCCACGCGGCCTCGCTTCCCGCCAGGCCGCCTCCGATAATATGGACGGGTTTCAAGTGGCCGCTCTATATGCGCAGGAGCGCGCCCAATTCGGCGACGGGCACGCGCAGTCCCACGTGAAACGCGCCGAACAGGGCGTAGACGGCGCTCACTTCGTCGAAGCGCATTTCGTAGACGAGCCTCTTGAAAACCGGCGGATCGTCGGCGAACAGATCGATGCCCCATTCCCAGTCGTCGAAGCCGATGGAGCTGCTGACGATCTGGCGCACTTCGCCCGAGTAGCGGCGCCCCACCAGGCCGTGCTCGTGCATCAGGCGCTGGCGGCGCGCCATGGGTTCGGTGTACCAGTTCTTCGACTCGCCGCGCCGGCGGTCCATGGGATGGAAACAGATGTACCGGGCGCCGGGGATTTCCGGCCACAAGCGCGGCGCCATGGCCTGCCGCTGGCGGGCGAGGACCTCTTCGATTTCCTTCCGCCACTCGGCGGAATCCGGTTGGATGCCTTTGGCGCGCAGACCGGCGTAGACCTTCGAGGTGGATTCGTAGAAACCCAGTTCGATCACCGAGACGTAAGACGCGGCGGGCTCCAGGTAGTCGCCGAGCCGCAGGCGGGCGAGCGAGAGTTGCGCCTGGTTCAGTTCCTCGAAGCTGCGCCGGAAGTGGAGGAACATCAGGCCGGCTTTGTGGCCGAGCATGGAGAACACCGCGCTCTGGCGGCCGTCGGAGGGCTGTTCCCAGGCGGCCAGCGCACCGGCGGCGGCTTCCGGAATGGCGGCGCGTTCGGGGGCGGCGAGCGCGCGCCAGGCGCTCCAGCGGAAACGCATCATCTGGTGCAGAACGCCGGCGCCTTCGAGCGTCAGCGGCACCGCGGGCAGCGGCGTCTCCGGGATCGCTTCAGGCGTCATTCCTTCTCATTATAAGGAGGCGGGCGGCCGGCTGGCCCTCCCGCGGCGCTCCGGCCGCTCCGCTACCGTCGCGGTTCGGGACCGGGGACGGCCCAGCGGGCCAGGAAGGATTCCGAGGCGAGCGCCTCCATCTCGCGGTCGCACGCGGACCGCCATTCCGACAGGCGTCGCTCCTTCAGGCGCTCCAGCAGGCGGCACCGGCGGCGCGCTTCGAGCATGACCTTCTGCTGCGCTTCGAGCTGCTTCTGCGCTTCGGCGCGCTGTACGGCGATCTCGTGGCTGCGCGTCCGTATGTGCTGCCGGAAGCCGGCCAGGGCGGACAGATCCTGGCCGGACACCGCCGCCGAGGAGCGCAGTTGCATCTCGGCCTGAAGACCCGCGGATTCGAGCCCGGCGCGGGCCCGGTCCAGGCCGGCGATGGCGGCGGCCTGCTGTTTGAACCGGGCGTCCTCGAGTTCCAGTTGTTTTTCCCGCCACTCGAGGACCTGTTGCAGGCGGAACTCGAACCGCTTCATGGCCTGGCCTGCGGCCCTCTGGCCTGCGGGGCGGCGGCCGGGACGGCGGGCTTGGCCGCCAGGGCGCGCGCCAGTTGATCCAGGCGCGACAGGGTCTCCGCGATGGGGGCTTTGACGGCGTGGTCCTGCCGCAGAAACTCGTTCAACTCGGGGCGCAGGCGGATGCTGGCATCGAGTTCGGGATTCGAGCCGGCGACATAGGCCCCCAATTGGATCAGATCCTCGGCGTCGCGATAGCATGCCAGCGCCCGCCGCAACTCGCCGGCGGCCTCCTTCTGCCGCGGCGTGGAGATGGCGGAGGTCAGACGGCTGACCGAATGGAGGATGTCGATGGCCGGGTAGTGGCCCTGGGCGGCGAGCTGGCGGGAGAGAATGATGTGCCCATCCAGGATGGCGCGGACGGCGTCGCAGATGGGCTCGTTGAAATCGTCGCCTTCCACCAGGACGGTGAAGAAGCCGGTGATCGACCCTTTCTGGAAATTGCCGGCGCGTTCCAGGATCTTGGGCAGCAGGTTGAAGACCGACGGAGTGTATCCCTTCTGGCTGGGGGGCTCGCCGGCGGCCAGACCGATCTCGCGCTGCGCCATGGCCAGCCGGGTCACCGAGTCCATGACCAGCAGCACACTGGCTCCCTGGTCGCGGAAGTACTCGGCGACGGCCAGGGCGACGAAGCAGGCGCGAACCCGCAGAGGCGCCGGACGTTCCGAGGTGGCGCAAACCACCACGCTCCGCTGGCGCCCTTCCGGGCCCAGCTCGTTTTCCAGGAAGCCGCGGACCTCCCGGTTGCGCTCGCCGATCATGCCGATCACCGTCACGTCGGCCGAGTTGTGGCGCGACATGCAGCCGAGGAGCGTGCTCTTGCCCACGCCGCTGCCGCCGAAGATGCCGATGCGCTGGCCTTTGCCGCAGGGGAGCAGACCGTCGATGGCGCGGATTCCCGTGACCAGCGGCTGGGTGATGTGCTCGCGGGACAGCGGATTGGTGGCCTGGCCATATAGGCTGTAGGCGGTCCGCGCCTCCAGCCGCGGGCCGCCGTCCATGGGTTTGCCGAAGCCGTCGATCACCCGCCCCAGGAGGCCGGGACCGACGCCCACCCGCGAATCCTCGCTGCGCGCCAGCACCGTGTCGCCGAGTTGCAGACCGCCGGTTTCCTCGAGCGGCATCGAGAGCACCCGTCCATTGCGGAATCCGATGACCTGGGCGCGGATGGGCCGGCCGCCGGCGGTCCGGATCTCGCAGAAGTCGCCGATGGCGGCGCTGGGGCCGCGCGACTCGATCAGCAGCCCGATTACGTCGGTCACCTCGCCGGTCCAGCGGAACGGCTGGATCCGTTCGAGGTCCTCGAGATACGGGGATAGCGAGAGGCGCTCGGTCATGACTGGCGGTTGAGGCGGTCGGCGAGGCCGCGCTCGATCTCCTGAAGCTGGCAATCGATGGACGCGTCCAGGTTGCCGCGCGTGGTTTCGAAAACCACGGCGCCGGGTTCGCGGGACGGATCGGCGACCACCTCGACGCCGGTCCCGGGCACGTTCTGGCGCAGGCAGGCTTCCACCGCCGCGGCGCGCGACGGGTGGACGCGGACGCGGTGGATCTCCTGCGATTGCAGCTTTTCGAGCGCGCCGAGCACCAGGCCGTGCATGGCCCCGGGATCCACCGACATTTCGCGCCGCATGATGCGGCGGGCGATGGCCAGCGACAGACGGAGCATGTCCCCCTCGGCCTCGCGGCGCAAGCGGGGGCGCAACTGGGCGAGGTCGTCGATGGACCGCGCCAGACGCTCCATGACGGGCTGAAGTTCCGCCGCGGCGCGGCTGCGTCCCGCGGCTTCCCCCTCCCGAAGAGCGGCGGCCCGGGCGTCGGCGACCCGCTGCTCGCACTGTTGCTGCAGTTGGGCGATGCGCGCCTCGAAGTCGCGCTGCGCCGCCTGGCTGGCGCCGGGCCCGTCCGGCGGCTGGACCTGGCGCCATGCCGGCAGAGACACCTCGTGCCGGCCGTCGGGCGGCAGCACCCTAGACGACATACTGCTCCCCGACGGTGCCCTTCAGGCTGACCACGCCATCGGCTTCGAGCTGGCGGACGACGGCGATGATCTGCTGCTGCGCGGCGTCGACCTCCTTGATCTTCACGGGGCCGAGGGCTTCCATGTCCTCGCGCAACATCTCCGCGCCGCGCTGCGACATGCAGCTCAGGATCTGGTTCTTGAGCTGGTCGCTGGTGCCCTTGAGGGCGATGGTGAGGAGTTTGCGATCGACCTTGCCCAGCACTTCCTTCAGACCCAGCGGATCGATCAGGAGCAGGTCCTCGAACACGAACATGAGGTGGCGGATGGTTTCGCCCAGGTTGGTGTCCTGCTGCTCGATGTGTTCGAGGATCTCCCGGCTCGATCCGGAATCCAGGCGATTCAGAATCTCCGCGACGGCACGCACGCCGCCGTAGGACTCGCGGCTGAACTCGCCCAGGGTTCTCAGTTTCTGTCCGATGACGCCGGCGATCTTGAAAATGATCTCCGGAGAGATCTGGTCGAGACTGGCCATGCGCAGCGCCACGTCGGCGCGCAGATTCAAGGGCAGCGAGGTAAGCAGCGCCGCCGCCTGCGACCAGTTCAGGTGCGAAAGCACCAGCGCGATGGTCTGGGGATGCTCGTTGTGGATGAACTTGGCGAGTTGCTGCGGGTCGGCTCTCTGGATGGCGTCGAAGGACGCCGCCTCGCTGCCCAGGGCCTTGGTGAGGCGGTCGAGGAGCCGCTTGGCGATATCCGGGTCGAAGGCGCGTTGCAGGAGTTTGCGGGCGAACTCCAGGCCGCCGCGGGCCACGTAATCGCCCGCCGCCGAGATGTGGTGGAATTCGTTGAGGACGCCCTCGGCTTCGTCGGCGGAAATGGCCGTGATGGTGGCCACTTCCCGGCTGACCTTCTGAACGTCGTCCTCGGAAAGCTGCTGCAGAAGCTCCGCGCTGGACTGCTCGCCCAGAACGATCAGCAACATGGCGGCCTTGTGCAGACCGGTTACGGCATCGTCCCGTTCCCTGGCGGTGTTGAGGATCATCGCATTTCCTCATCCTCGCGGATCCAGGTCCGCAGGACCTGGGCGGAAACCTCGGGTTCCTTGCTGATCTTCTCGCGCAGGTGCTTGGCCAGAACTTCGGCCGTCTTGGTGATGACCGGAGTGAGTTTGAGGGAATTGAGCATCTGGGCTTCCGCCTTTTTTTGCGCGGCGTCGCGCTCGGCCAGCCTGGCTTCGATATCGTTTTCGTCGCCGCCTTCGGCCCCGCCGGCGATGGCGTGGGAACCCTCCCCTTGCGCCAGCGCGGTGGGAACCGAAGCCGTTCCCCCGTGGCGCCGGCGCCGCAGCAACATGCCGCCTGCCAGCGCGATCAGGAGGACTGCGCCCGCCGTCCCACCTATCAGGTACAGGGTCTTGGGGTCTCCGGTGAAGGAGAACGATTGCGGCGCGGCGGGCTTCCCGGCGGCCGGCGCGCCCGACGGGGCGGGGGGCTCAATCGCCAGAGTGCTCTCGAAGGGCAGGGTCTCGATCACCAGTTGATCGCCGCGTTCCGGCGTGAATCCGGTAACCCCGGCCACCAGGTCGCGAATGATCTTGAGCTTTTCGGGGGACGGCGGCTGGAGGACCCGTTGAAATCCCTTCTTATCGGGCAGCCAAATCAGATCCTGGTCCACCAGCACCGCCAGCGACATCTTCCGCACCGATCCGGCCGGCAGGCGTGTCTTGCGCACCGTCCGGCTGGATTGGTAAGCGATGTTCTCGGTGACGCGGGAGGTGCGGGTGGCGCCGCTCGCGGGCCGCGAGGTTGGCCGCGGCAGGGTGGACGCCGTACCGGGAACTCCATTGGCGCTCGGCAGCCCCGAGGAATCCTCGGTGCGCTGGGAACTCGACATGACCGAGTGGGCCGGATCGAAGACCTCGGCGCTCTCTTCGCCGCCAGAAAAATCGCATTCCACCGAGACGCCGGCGCGGAACTTGTCCGGGCCCAAGAGCGCCTCCAGGGTGGAGTTCACCTTGGCCAGCAGGTCTGTTTCCACTTTGTGGCGGTAGTCGAGGACCGCTTCGGAGGGCTCCCCGCTATCGGGATTCGCGGCTGCGCGCGGACGGCCCAGCAGGTTCCCGTTCATGTCCAGTACCGACACCGCGTCGGGCGAAAGGCCTTCCACGGCGCTGGCCACCAGGTGGTCGATGGCCTGGACGTTCTGCGGAGCCAGGCGCATGCCCGGGCGGATCTTGACCAGCACGCTGGCCTTGGCGGGCTGCTGGGCCTCCAGGAAGACGGAATCCTTGGGAAAGGTGATGTGCACGCGCGACTGTTCCACCTCGGCGAGCGAAGCCACGGAACGCTCCAGTTCGCCCTCCAGCGCGCGGCGGTAGTTCACGTGCTCGGTGAACTCGGTGGCCCCCAGGTTGGTCTTGTCGAAGAGCTCGAATCCGATGCGGCCGCTCTTGGGCAGGCCGGCCGCCGCCATGGTGAGACGTAAATCCGCCAGACGGGAGGACTGCACCAGCACCGACCCGCCGCTTTCCGGCAACCGGTAGTCCACCCCCGATTCCTTGAGCTTCTGCACGATGCCGGAGGCGTCTTCGGGCGCCAACCCCGTGAAAAGCGGCTTGAAACCGGACTCCTTCTGCCAATACACCAACGAATAGATTCCCGCTGCGATCAGGAGAGCCACGACGGCGATGGTGGTTTTCTGCCGGACCGTAAGGTTGGCCAGGATGTTCTTCATATCGATTCGTGGAACCGAGCGGCGGCCCGTATGTTAATCGGCGGAATCCGCCGCCAGCGTGAGGGCCTTAGATCTGCATACGCATGATTTCCTGGTACGCGCTGACCACCTTGTTCCGCATCTGCAGAAACATGTTGAAAGACAACTCCGCTTGTGTGGCGGCCAGCACCGTGGTGTGCAGGTCCTCGCCCTCCCCCGAAAGGAAGCGCTCCACGGACGCCTCCGCGTTCTGGTGAACCGCTTCCACCTTTTGAATCGCGCTGGTGAACACATCCTGGAAAACGCCGCCGGCCGGCGGACTGCCGGCCGGGCGAATCGCCTCCGGAAGCGTGGCGGCGGAAATGGGAAGAATCGGCCCGGGCATGAGTCACCTCTAATGCAGCAGGTCGAGCGACCGCTGAATCATGTCTTTCACCGCCGAAATGGCCGCCACGTTGGCCTCGTATCCGCGCGCGGCGCCCATCAGGTCCACCATGTCCTCGGCCGGATTGACGTGGGGAAAGGCTACGTATCCGTCGGCATCGGCATCCGGATGTCCGGGCATGTAGCGGCGTTCCGGTTCGCTCGAGTCGGTCACGATACCGGAGACCGCCACGCCGGTGCCCTGGATCTGGGTATCGAAAATGGATGCGAAGGGCGAAGAGACCTCCGAGCTCTCGAAGACCGCGTCTTTCCGGCGGTACGGCCCGCCGCCGGGGGTGCGCGTGGTTTCGGCGTTGGCCAGATTCTCGACCAGCAATTCCGCCCGGGCACGCTGCGCCGCCATCCCCGAGGCGCCCACGGAAATCGCCGAGAACAAACTCACGAGCCTTGGCCCTCCTTGATGGCCGTGCGGACATCCTGAATTTCGCTCCGCAACAGGTTGCTGGCGACGCTGAAGCGCAGCGCATTCTCCCCCAGAAGGCGGGACTCGCGGTCCAGGCTGACGTTGTTGCCGTCGTTCTTCGTGGGCAAACCGGATACCTCGGTCACGTGCGGCGCTCCGCCCAGCGCGCTCTGGAATTCGGCTTGAAAATCGATATCCTGAGTCTGGTAGCCCGGCGTGTCCAGGTTGGCGATGTTGGAGACCACCAGCTTCTGCCGGGCGCTCAGCAGATCCAGGTATCTCTCCAGTTGCGCCCCTACCCCGTCCAGCATGGCACGGAGACTCGATGCACACCGGTAACCATCGCGCAATAGGTTTAGAATCAGTGCGCGTCTGGTTGCGCGCGCCATGCCTTCGCCGCCCAGCGCCGGTTTCTTGCCACCGGCCGGACGATTGTTCACCGGGGGTGGCATTATCCCTCATGCGCTTTTTGCATTGCAGAAACCCCTATTTGCGGGTGGACGCTTCTAAGGCTAATACTGGTAATATACTTCCCGAGGGTACTATCCGTGGGGATACCCCGAACGTTAGCCGGGCCTATCCAACGGAGAATAATCAGGGTCTAGTCCCAGGAATCCGTAGCGATATCCGGTAAGTGGCTGGTGCGTTTCACCGGTTTCCCCGGGCGACAACCATATGTGGGAGTTCATCCGAGCCGTGGAGTTAGCACAAGCTTACCAAGCCGAGCCGGGCATATGTCCGGATGGCACTCTACCCGATCGGTCCTGGCCGGGTCTGGTGCAGCGAATCCGCTCCGAAGATCCTTCTGGCATGGAGGATCTCTACAGCGTCTTTTCGAAAGGGATTCGATTCCATCTGTATCGCCACTTCGGCCCTCAAGATCTGGATGACAAGGTGCATGACGCGTTCCTGGTAATCGTCCAAGCCATCCGGCGGGGCGATGTGCGGGAGCCGCAACGGCTGATGGGATACGTGCGCACGGTGGTCCGCCGCCAGGTTGCGGCGCACATACAGAGCGTTGTGGATGCGCGCCGCAACTACACGGAGTTGGACTTGGGCATCTCGCTGCGCGACCTCCAGCCCAATCCCGAACACGCCGTCATCCGGCGCGAGAACCTGGAATTGGCGCTGCGCATCCTGAACGGCATCCCCAGGAGGGACCGCGAGGTGTTGACCCGGTTCTACTTGAGGGAACAGACGCCGCGCCAGATCTGCGGCGATCTGGATCTGACCGAGACGCAGTTCCGCCTCATCAAGTCCCGCGCCAAGGCGCGCTTCGGGCAGTTGGGCAAGCGGTGTCTGTCCCGCCGTGCCGGGTCCGCGGCCAGATCCTAGCCCGCATTTCTCACCAGCTTCCTGCTGCGGCGCGCGATAAGGCCGCGTCTACTTCGTTGCGCTTGCTCACCGTGCTCGACGTACCGTTCAAGTACGCCTCCGCGCGCTGAGCGGCGCGCGCCTCGTATCCACGGCCTTCTCGTGCGCCTCGCGACGAGAGATGGTGAGAAATGCGGGCCAGGTCTCCGGCCGCGTGGTTTGGCGCCTTTGCGGGGGACCAATCCCCCGGCTCGCAAGCATACCGCTTGAGTCAGCCCGGATGGAGTCCCATCGGGCCGGTTGCCGGTTTGCGAGGACCGGGTCGTACGGGCGACAATCGACCGAGGGAGTGAACGATGAGATTCGAGAGGCTTCTGGGCTGTGCGTGCGGCGCGACGCTGCTGTCCCTGGCGGCATGCGCGGCCGACTGGCCCGAGTGGCGCGGACCGCGGCGGGACGCGGTTTCCACCGAAACCGGCTTGCTCAAGGAATGGCCCAAGGAGGGACCGCGGCTGCTTTGGCAGGCCAAGGACATTGGCGATGGCTACGCCACGCCCTCCGTCGCGGGGAATCGAATTTATGTTCTGAGCAACCGCGGCTTGGACAACGAGTTCGTGCAGGCGCTCTCGACCGGGGACGGGAAACAGTTGTGGGCCACGCGGCTGGGGAAAGTCGGGAATCCGGACCAGATGCCATCGTTTCCGGCGGCGCGGTCCACGCCAACCGTGGACGGCGGGCTGCTCTATGCGCTGGGCTCGGATGGCGACCTGGCGTGCGTGGAAGCCGCCAGCGGCAGGATTCGATGGCGGAAAAGCCTGCGCGCGGATTTCGGCGGCGCTCCCGGGAAGTCGGGCTATACCGAATCGCCGCTGGTGGACGGCGAGGCGGTGGTGGTGACGCCGGGCGGCCCGCAGGCCACCATTGTGGCGCTGAACGGGAAGACCGGCGAGACCATCTGGAAATCGGCGGTGCCGGGCGGGGACGACGCGGCCTTTGCATCGGCCATCCTGGTGGAGGCCGGCGGCCGCAGGCAGTATGTGCAGTTCCTGGCGAAGGGGCTGGTGGGAGTGGACGCGAGAACCGGCGAGTTCCTGTGGCGCTACGACGCCACGGGCAAGGGTAACACCAACATACCCACGCCGGTGGCCAGCGGCGGATACGTTTACACCACCCAGAGCCACGGTCCGGGCGGGCTAGTCCGGCTGGTGGCCGCCGGGCGGGGTGTCGCGGCCGAGCAGGTCTACCTGCTGCGGGGCCTGCCCAGCAGCATCGGCGGTTCGGTGGTGATTGGCGCCACCCACTATGGCACCGCCGCCGAGGGGCTGGTGGCGGCCGATTGGGCCACCGGCAAGGTGCTGTGGCAGGAGGCCGGAACGGGCGAGGGCGCCATTCTCGGCGTGGAAGACCGGCTGTACATCCACGGCGAAAGCGGCGAGATGATCCTGGCCGAGGCGACGCGCGAAGCCTATCGCCAGAAGGGTCGCTTCATGCCGCCGAACCGGCCGCAAGGCACCCGGGGCGCGCAGGAGAAGGCCTGGACCTACCCGGTGGTCGCGGGCGGGCGGCTCTACATCCGCGAACTCGGCTCGCTGTGGTGCTACGACATTAGCGCCAAGTGAAAATGGGGTCAGACGCCATTTTCCTTTTTACACGCTCAAGTTCAGCGCGAATCCGCCGATATCTGAGGGTAGAGCCGTGGTCTGCCCAAGGATTCGGAAAGCAAGGCGCATAGCCAGGCACCGCCGCTGGCGCTGGCGGCGGCGCCTGCTGGTGCCGGGCTTGATTGCCGGCGCGATGTGTGTTCAGACCGTGATTTACACCCGGTTGTCCACGCACTGGACGCCGGACGGCAATCCCGATGCCGGGGCGCCCGTGACGCGCGAGGTCGAGCCCGCGCCGAGGGCTGCTTTTCCACGACGTCTCGGCCGGCCGGTGTACAAGCTCTCGGTGATCCCGGGCGGCGCCTACAGCGCCGAAGAATTGAGGCAGGCGCTCGATTCCGACGAGGTGGCGGCCCGCCACTACGCGGTCTTCCATCGCGCGTCGCTGCGAACCGAGCCATCCCGCTTCGTGCAGCCAGTCTACCTTTCGTACCGGGTGGGCGACGCGGTGTTCTGGACTAGGCGCCCGGTGGCGCTCGCTCGGCACGAGACCTTGCTCACCGATGGCGCCAACTTCGCTCGCGCGCGATGCGGCAACCGCGTGGCCGTGGAACCCCAGTCGCCGGAACAGGCCGCCAGCCCGGATCCCAGTGTGTTCGAGCATGCCGAAGCACCCCCTCCGGAACCCTCCGCCGCCGATCGGGATGAACCGCTGCTGGCAGCCGAGGTGTTTCCGGCGTTCGACCCGGAAACGGCCGGAGAAACCCAGCAGGATCCCAGTGACGGGTCTCAATTGCCGGATGCCGGAATTGCGCCGACTGTGGAGCCCACGTCTCCACAGACGCTGGTTGACCAGCCTCCGGTCCCGGAGTTGCCGTCCGTGGCGGTGCTCTGGCCGCTGGAATGCCGGTCCACCGCCCCACCGCCGGATGCGCTTCTCGATATTCCGCGGGATCCGCAAGCCTGTGCGCCACTCGACTGGCTACGCCACAGGCCGCCCGTATTCCCGCCCGAGCCGCCGCCCCCGACTCCCGTTTCGGAACCGGGCACCCTGGTGCTGACGCTAAGCGCGTTGTTGGTGGTGGCGGCCACCGGGTGGCGTGGTCGAAGCGCCGCCGCGGCACGGCGCCCTGAACCGGCCGCCGGGCCTGCTACCATTTCTATTTGACCCCCACTCCGCAGATCGTCGTACTGGATGCCGGCGGCCAGTACTGCCACCTGGAAGCCCGCAAGGTCCGCGACCTGGGCGTCTACGCCGAAGTGCGTCCCAGCGAGACACCGGCGGCGGAGCTGGCCTTCGCCCGCGGCATCGTCATCTCCGGCGGTCCCAGCAGCGTCTACGATCCCGGCAGCCCCACGGCCGACCCGGCCGTTTTCTCCGCCGGGCAGCCGGTGCTGGGCATCTGCTACGGGCATCAGCTCATGACCCACTTGCTGGGAGGCCGCGTGCGCCCCGGCGACCGCGGCGAATACGGCCTGGCCACGCTGGACCTGGCCTCGACCGCGGACCCCATGTTCGCGGGCCTCTCCGGCCGGCAGCAGATCTGGATGAGCCATCGCGATGTGGTCGAGACGCCCCCGGCCGGCTTCGTGGTGGTGGGCCGCACCGATACCTGCGCGGTGGCCGCCATGGCCGATTCCGCCCGCGGCCTCTACGGCGTGCAGTTTCACCCCGAGGTGGTCCATACCGCCCGCGGCATGGAGTACCTGTCGAACTTCGTCTTCCGCGTGTGCGGCTGCCAGCGGGACTGGGACCCGCGCCACCGCGTGCCGCTGATCGAGCGCGAAATCCGCCAGGCCGCCGGCCTCCGCAGCGTCTTCTTCTTCGTCAGCGGCGGGGTGGATTCCAGCGTGGCCTTCGCCCTTTGCCGGCGCGCGCTGGGCGGCGAGCGCGTCCGCGGCGTGTACGTCGATACCGGCCTGATGCGCGAGGGCGAAACCGAGTTCGTCCGCAGCCTGGGCGGCTTGACCGTGGAACACGCCGAGCGGCAGTTCCTGGACGCGCTCGCCGGCGCGACCGAACCCGAGAAGAAGCGCCAGATCATCGGCGAGGAGTTCGTGCGCGTTGTCGAGCGCATCGTCGAATCGGGCAGCCTGGCCGACGAGCGCTGGATTCTGGGCCAGGGCACCATTTATCCCGACACCATCGAGAGCGGCGGCACGGCCAAGGCGGCGGTGATCAAGACGCACCACAACCGCGTGGCCGGCATCCAGAAGCTCATCCAGGCCGGACGCATCGTCGAGCCGCTGAAGTCGTTTTACAAGGACGAAGTGCGCGAGATCGGCCGCGAACTGGGACTGCCGGATGACCTCCTGGACCGGCACCCGTTTCCCGGCCCCGGACTGGCCATCCGCTGCCTGTGCGCGAAGGCCGACGCCCCGATGGAGCGCACTGCCGATGGCTGGATCGTCCCGGTGCATTCGGTGGGCGTGCAGGGCGATTCGCGCACGTACGCCGCGGTGCTGGCCATCGACGCGATGGATCACGCGCGCGCCACGGCCCTGACCAACCGCATTCGCGGCGTCAACCGCGTCATCGCCCAAGTGGAGACGCGCGTCCCCATCTCGGGAATGGGGGTTCGCGCCGCTACGCTGTCGCCGGCGCGCCTGGGGCGGCTGCGGCGTGCCGACGCCATCGTGCGGCGCATCTCGCACCAAAGCGGTTACGACCGCACGGTGTGGCAGTTTCCGGTCATTCTGATTCCTCTGGGGACCGCCGAAGCCCCCGATTCGGTGGTCCTGCGGCCGGTGGATTCGGTGGACGGCATGACCGCCCAATCGGTGCCGATGGAGCCCGGGCTGCTGCGCTCGATGTGCGCCGAACTGATGGCGGTGGAAGGCGTGGCCGGGGTGTTCTACGACCTCACGCACAAGCCGCCCGGCACCATCGAGTGGGAGTAACCGCGCTCAGGCCGAAACCCGTCTCCGAGCCAGCTTCAGCAGCATGACGCCGGCCAATGCCAGCATCGCCGCAAGGCCGATCAGCATCGGAAGTCTCAATGCGGGAACGCTGGGGGCGAGACCCCAGGTGGAGCTACTACCGTTATCGCCTGTGCAGTTACTTCCGGCGCACCAGGAACCGTCGGAGTGCGACCAGAGGAGGTCATTGGGGTTGGTGGTGAAACCGTCCACCAGCACCGTTGCCTGGGCGGGCAGCGTGGCCGGCAGCGTGCCGCTCAGATTAGGCGAGTTGGCCTGCGTAAGCGAGAAGCTCAGCAGATTCGACGAGTACGAGAAGCTGACGAAATTGCTATTGGCTAGGGCCGTGCCCAATGTGTAGTTCTGCAAGGTGAGCAGGCCGACGCCGGTTCCGGTGCAATCGGTACACTGCCCAACGAACTGATACGTCACCGTAGTGCCGGTAATGGCTGAACCTGTCTGCAAGGCGCCCAGAACGCAGACAAGCAGCAGTGCCGACATCCTGAGAATCGAACGAACGTTGCAACCGAGACTCGGCATGTTACCTCCACGCTGAACTGTTTTTGCCTAGGATTTGGCTCGGATCCGCGCCTCTCGACCAGGATTCCCCTCGAGATCTCCAAGCCATTACTCGATTATATATTCAAAGTGGGAACTGCCAGAGTTTTTTATCGTGTTTTTGAGGCTAAGATATTCCGCCGCGAACCGTCAGTTTTCGTACAAAACTCATTGCTTCACGGGCGGCAGCTTCAGCTTCGTCCCGGACTCGCGGTTCAGCCGTTCCGTCAAGTCGCGGTCCAGCATCGAGAGCGGAGCCTGTTTGTGCGTGTCCCCGCTGGTGAAGTAGTGCAGCGTGTCGCCATCCACCCAGTAGGCCACCGCCGAGTAGATCGAGTGATCCTTGAACGCGAACAAGTATGAGGACGCGGGGGGAGTCTCCTCGGCCGGTTGCGCCGCCTCTGCCGGTTCAAGGACCTGCATCGAGGGATGCGCCGTTTCGGCGGCGGGCGCCGGCTGCGACGCGTAGATCACCACCACACTGGGCGCCGGTTGCGCGGGAACCGCCGGGGGAGCGGGTTCGGCATACGCCGAGGGATCGTAAAACGGCACATAGATGGGGTAGGCGTACACGTAGGAAGTGCCCGGGAAGCCGGACCGCTGCGGGCGCGTGGTGGTCCCGGGAATCATGAGGCGGGGACCGCCTCCGCCCGGATAGGCCACATTGGGAGTGACTCGCGTCAGCCCGGGGTTGTTGGCCGAGGTTCCGCCCGGAAAAACCGCATTGCCCGGGCCTCCTATCACGAACGGTTGAATATTGCCGCGATACTGGGCGGAAAGCCCTCCGGCAAACAGCACCACCAAGAAAAGGCGGCCTAGAGTTCTCATGGCACGAGCCCCCCTGAGAGCATTGTACCGCTCCCGGGGACGCGTGACAGCGTGGGACAGGGGGTGGGCGCGACAGCGTGGGACAGGGGGTCCGCGCGATGAGCGGGGGAACCGTCGCGATGTGCTATGATCGCAGCCGTGAAGGGGTGGCTCGCGGGGCCGGCCGCGCTGCTGTTGTTCCTCCCGGCGGCCGCGGCGGCGGCTCAAGATCCGGGGGGCGCGGCGCGGGAACTGGCGCGCAAGACGGCGGCGTTCGCCGGCAAAGGCGAAACGGTCGCGGTGGCGTGCCGCAACCTCTCCTCGCAGCTTCCCGCAGCGCTCGCGGAACTGTGCGGCGCGTTCACGGCCGCGCTGCGGGATGCCGGGTTGCGCACCGGCGACTCGGGAGCGGTGGAAGCGCATCTCACGCTGTCGGAAGACCAATCCGAGTACCTGCTGGTGGAAGAGGCGCGGCGGGGCGAGGATCGCCAGGTCTGGATCGCCGCCTGGAAGCGCGCGGCGGCAGCCAATCGATCGCTCGCGGGGGTCACGCTCGACAAGCGGCGCGTGTGGGAACAGGACCAGCCGATTCTGGATGTGGCACCAACGGAAACCGCCATGCTGGTGCTCGATTCCTCGAAGGTGGCGGTCTATGCGCGGGCCGGCGGGTCCGCGGCGCAATGGGAGCCGCGCGGGTCGGCGCCGCTGGCGCCATCCAAGCCCTGGCCCCGCGACCCCCGGGGCCATTTGAGAATCGCGGGCGCCAACTTTCAGGCGTTCCTGCCGGGAATGGCGTGCAACGGCGCCCTGGACGCCATAGGGTCGATGGAGTGCCACGCGGGCGAGGAGCCCTGGCTGCTGGAATCCGGCGACGCCCTGCTGCTGGCAAATTTCGCCCCCGCGCGCAACTACTTCGACGGCCACGTGGTGACGCAGGCGGGATTGCGCAAGACCGTGGCGCCGTTCTATTCGGCGGCGGCGGTGGAGGAGCAGGGGCGCACGCTCTGGCTGCTGGCCGCGCTGGACGGCCGCGCGCTGCTGCTGGACGCCTCGCTCGAGGCCACTGGCGCGATCCCCGGCTGGGGCAGCGACATTGCCGGAGTGGACGCGCACTGCGGCGGGGGCTCGCTGGTGGTGGCCACGCGGCCCTCGGGCGCGGACGACCGCGATGCGGTGCAGGCGTTCGCGGTGGCCAACGGTGCAGCGGCGCCGCTGGGGGAGCCGGTCGAATTCGCCGGCCCGGTGACGGCGTTGTGGCCGGCTGCGTCCGCCTCGGCGCTGGCGGTGGAACGGGATCTGACGACAGGCAAGTATGCGGCATATCTACTCACGGTGGCTTGCGGCAAGTAGCGCGGCGATCCTGGTGGCGGGGCTGGCCGGATGGGCCGCCGCGGCGACGCGTCCGCGCTACGGCGGCACGCTGCGGGTGGAAGTGCGCCGGCCCGGAGATTCGGCCGATCCTCCGCAGATCGGCTTCGGAATGGCCGACCTGAACGGGAGCTTCGCCATCGCGCAGTGGGACGCCGGGCGGCAGGCGGTGTACGAGGCCAGCGAGACGGCCGTGGGCGGGCGGCCGTATCTGGATCGCGTGGAAGTGCAACTGGCGCGGCCGCTGCGGGAACAGTCCACCGACCTGGAACTGGGGAAAACCGACGTGGTCGAGTTGGGCCCGAACGAGCTGCGGCGGCCGGCGGCGGGACGAAAAGTCTGGTCGTCGGCGCCGGTGCGCGTGGTGGCGCTGGTATTCGGCCCGCGCGTGGAGGACGCGCGCGTGCGGGAGGCGCTCTCGCTGGCGGTGGACCGCGGCGCCATTCACCGCGTCCTGTTGCAGCAGCAGGGCGAGATTTCGGGCGCGCTGCTGCCGCAATGGCTCACCGGATACGCGTTCCTGTTTCCCGCCGTGGCCGATATGGCGCGGGCGCGGGCGCTGCTCTCGGGCGTGCCCGCCGCGGCGCGGAGTTTGACCCTGGCGGCCGATGACGCCTCCCTGCGGCCCATGGCCGAGCGGATCGCGCTGAACGCCCGCGACGCCGGACTGGCGGTGACGGTGGGGAGCGGCGCCGCCGACGCGCGGCTTGCCGAGATCCGCATCGTCTCCACCGACCCGGCGCGCGCCCTGGGCGTGGTGGCGGCCGCGTTGGGGGCGAATCCGCCCGCGCACGCCGCTTCGCCCGAGGCTCTGTATGCAGCGGAGAAAGCCATGCTGGAGGGCTTCCGCGTGGTTCCGCTGTTCCAGCTTCCCGAGGTTTACGGAGTGAGCCCGAAAGTGAAGGGCGGCCCGGGCGTTTCTCCGCTGGGTGAATGGCGGTTCGAAAACCTGTGGCTGGAAGGCGGACGGCCGTGACCTTCCGGACGCGCCTCCTGGTGGTCTTCACGCTGGCCGTGGTGCTGGCGGTGGGACTGGTGGAGGCGCTGGTTCTGAAGAGCACGAGCCAGGCCTTCGAGGGCGTCGAGACGCAGCGGGTGGACGGCCTGGTGGCGCAATTTCAAAAGGAATTCGACCGGCGCAAGCAGGAAATCGTGCGCGCGGTGGATGGCATTGCCCGTTCCGATGCGCTGCGCACCATCGCGACCTCCGCGGACTACGCCCCTTATTACGACGCCGCGCCGGATCTGGCCTCCGCCCACGGGCTCGAACTGCTGGAGCTGGTGGCCGGGGACGGCACCATCGTTTCCTCCGCGGAATGGCCCGCGCGGTTCGGCTACAGCGAGGAGTGGCTGACGCGCGGCGGCGATCGGAACGGCGAGGATTGGCACACCATGGGCGCTTTTCTGAAGCGCGAGGAGCTGCCCGATGGCGTGATCCTGTCGCTCGTAGCCGTGAGCGCGGTCGCGGTGGCCGACCGGGTGCTGTACGTGGCCGGCGGGCAGCAACTGGACCGCGAGTTTCTCTCCACGCTGGCGCTGCCCCAGGGCATGCGCGTGCTGCTCTATGGCAACCTGGAGCCGCAGTTCTCGGCGCGGGCGCTGGTGGGCGACAGCCGCGCCGGCGACGCCGAAACGGTGCGGCCGCTGGTGCTGCGGGTGCTCGCCGATCGCCGGGAGACTACGCGGATTCTGGGACGCGGCGCGGACGCCGAGACCTTTCACGCCCTGCCGCTCGCGGGTTACGAGGACACGCTGCTGGGCGTGCTGCTGATCGCCAGCTCGCGGCGGGAACTGGTGGAGCTGGAAGCCTCGCAACGCTCCACCGGCATCTGGGTGGCCGCGGGAGGCATCCTGATGGGCATGGCGCTGGCCTGGTGGGCGACGGCGCGCATCACGCGGCCGGTGCGGCAACTGGCCGCCAGCGCCGGACGGGTGGCCGCGGGAGATTGGGGCGCCACCGTGGAAGTGGCCTCCGCGGACGAAATCGGCAAGCTGGCCGGAGCCTTCAACCGCATGACTCGCGAACTGGTGGAGCAGCGCTCCCGGCTGGTGCAGGCGGAACGCGTGGCGGCCTGGCGCGAACTGGCGCGCCGCCTGGCGCACGAGCTGAAGAACCCGCTGTTCCCGCTGCAGATCACGGTGGAGAACATGCAGCGCGCGCGGGAGAAGTACCCCGAGCAATTCGACGAAGCGTTTCGCGAGGGCACCGCCACGCTGCTGGCGGAATTGTCGAACCTGAAGCAAATCATCGGGCGCTTCAGCGATTTCGCCAAAATGCCGGCTCCCGAAATGCAGCCGGTGGATTTCAACCGGCTCGTATCGGAGACCCTGCGGCTGTTCGAAGGCCGGCTCGAGCAGGCGCACATCGCAACCGTTCTGGACCTGGCACCGGATCTGCGTCCCGTGCGGGCGGACGCGGAGCAGATGGCGCGGGCGCTGCGCAACCTGATCCTCAACGCCATCGACGCCATGCCGGACGGCGGAACGCTGACCCTGCGCACCAGCGCGGCGGACGGGCGCATTCGCCTGGAAGTGTCCGACACCGGCCAGGGGCTCACGCCCGAGGAGTGCGAGCGGCTGTTCACGCCGTACTACACGACCAAGACGCACGGCACGGGATTGGGCCTGGCCATCGTGCAGTCCGTGGTGAGCGACCACGGGGGCCGCATCTCGGTCGAGAGCGCGCCGGGCAAGGGCGCCAGGTTCCGCATCGAGCTGGGCGGGTAAAGCCGGTTCTTGACAACGGAGCCGACCGGCGGTACACTCCTAGATGATCTAGGAGAGAACGTCCCCATGGGAAAACCGCTCGGCCTGCTTCAAGGCACGCTGGACATGCTAATCCTCAAGGCCGTCTCTCTCGGGCCGTTGCACGGCTACGGCATTCTGCTGCGCATCCAGCAGATTTCGAAAGACCGCCTGGAAATCCAGCAGGGTTCTCTGTACCCCGCGCTGTATCGCCTGGAACACCAAGGCTGGATCGCCAGCGTTTGGGGCGAGTCGGAGAACAAACGCAAGGCCAAGTACTACCGGCTCACCGCGGCTGGAAGGCGCAGGCTGCGAAGCGAAACCGAGAACTGGAACCGCATGGCCGACGTCATCGCCGGAGTGCTGCGAACCAACCCGGAGGAAGTATGAGGCTGTGGAGCCGCTCTCGCATGGAGAGCGAGATGGACGCGGAACTCCGCTTCCACATCGAGGCCTATGCGGACGACCTGGTGCGCGGCGGCCTGCCTCGCCAGGAGGCCATCCGGCGAGCGCGGCTGGAGTTTGGCGGCCTCGATCGGGCGAAAGAGGAGTGCCGGGACGCACGCGGCGTGAGCGTGGTCGAAAGCCTCATCCAGGATTTGCGTTTTGGAGGGCGGATGCTGCGCAAGAGCCCGGGGTTCGCCGGTGTGGCCATAGTCTCGCTGGCGCTTGGGATAGGCGTCAACTCCGCGGTCTTCAGCCTGGTGGATAGCTTCCTCCTGCGGCCGTGGCCGGTGAGCGATCCCGGCCGCCTGGTGGCGATCGAGACGAGCTGGCCCAAAGAGCCCAACCCTGACACATCGTTTCCCGATTACAGCGACATTGCCCGCGAAGCCGGCGCCTTCTCCGGCGTAGTGGCTTATGGCTTGCGCGGGGGCTTCGTAAGCGGCCAGGGGCAAGGTCTGGAAGCAACCGTAGAAGTGGTTTCGCAGAACTACTTCGCGGCGCTGGGCGTCGGCGCCTTGCTGGGCCGCGTCTTCTCGCCCAAGCCGGAGGCGGAGGCCGGCGACGCCCGCTCGGTGGTGGTGAGCTACGGTCTTTGGCAGAGCTACTTCGGCGGAGACCCATCTCTGCCCGGCAAGACCACTCTCCTCGACGGCAAGCAATTCGCGGTGATCGGTATCGCACCGCGGGACTTCTGCGGGTTGCGGCGGGGATCGCCTCCTGGCATCTGGGTCACCACCGGCGGTTGGGCCACCATGGTTCCGGGTGAGGAACGAACCTACGCCGAGCGCGACGATCGCTGGTTCAGCCTGGCTGGCCGCCTTCGCCCCGGCGCACGGATCGGCGAAGCGCGGGCGCAACTGCAAACGCTCGCCAGGCGTATCGAAGTGGCATCTCCCGTCACCAACCGGGATGTCAGGTTCCTGGCGCACCCGGCTGCGGACACCGATCGGGGAGATTTGGCGCCGGGGATCTTCTTGATGGCCATGGTGGGCTTGGTTCTGCTGATCTCGTGTGCCAATGTGGCCAATCTGCTGTTGGCGCAGACCGAGGGGAGGCAGCGGGAGATGGCGATGCGCCGCGCGCTGGGCGCGGCACCGTGGCGGCTGGTCCGCCAGTTGCTCACCGAAGGGCTGATCCTGTCCTCGGCGGGCGGCATCCTCGGCCTCCTGCTGGCATGGTTGCTGGTGAGTCTGGCGCCCGCGCTTATTCCGGATCTGCCTGCGGCCAATCTCGGTTTGGATGGCCGGGTGCTTGCGTTCACGGCGGCTATTTCGCTTCTGGCGGCGGTGGTCTTCGGATTGGCGCCCGCGGCTCGCGCCGCGAGGTGCGAGTTGACCGGGGCGCTTAAGGGTGAAGGCCCCCGCTTGGGCGGCACCACCAGGCGCCTGCCGCTACGCAGCCTGTTGGTGTCCGGAGAAATCGCGTTCGCGGTGGTTTTGCTGGCGGGTTCGGGGTTGTTGCTCCGCAGCCTGCTGTACAGCCAGCGGATCGATCCGGGATTCGATCCGAAAAAGAACCTGCTCATGCTTTCGGTGGCACCGCCCATGCTCTACGGCTACAGCGAAGGCCAGGCTGCCGCCCTTTATCCCGCCTTTGCGGCTCGCCTGGAATCCGTCCCGGGGGTGCTGCGGGCCAGCTATGCGCGGCGGCCTCCCTTGACGGAAATCGAAGGAGGAGAAACGAAGGCCGTGGCCATTCCCGGGGTGCGGCCTCCAAACGGAAGCGATCGTTTTAAGATCCGATACAACATCGTCGGCCCGAAGTTCTTCGCCACGCTGGGCGCCCGCCTCGAGAGAGGACGCGAGTTCAACGAACTCGACGTGCCGGCGGCAGCGCCGGTCGTGATCGTAAACGATGCGATGGCGCGCAAATTCTGGCCGGACCGGGATCCCGTGGGAAGGTCGATTCAAATCGGACAGAGGGACTACCGTATAGTCGGCGTGGCGCAGACGGGGCGGTACGTCGACCTTCATGAAGCCTTCCAGCCGTACATATTCCTTCCTTTCACCCAGGTGTTCTCGTTCGAGTGCACGCTGTTCGTGGAAACGGCCGGCCAACCGCAAGCCCTGGTTCACGCCGTTCTGAAGGAGACGGCCGCGGTCGACAAGCGTCTTCCCATCGTCGGCGCCGTGACCATGCGGGACTACATGCGGGGCGTTCTATCGGAACAGCGCACGATAACCTCGCTGCTGGTGGGCCTGAGCGTCCTGGGGATGCTCCTGGCGGCGGCCGGACTCTACGCTGCGGTCGCCCACCTGGTCATCCGGCGCACGCACGAAATCGGCGTCCGCGTGGCTCTGGGGGCCAGCCGGGGCGACGTCCTGAGGCTCGTCCTGATCCAGGGCCTGCGCTTGAGCGCGGCCGGTGCGGCTGCCGGCCTGGCTGGAGCGTTTGCGGCATCCCGCCTGATCTCGAACTTCATCTATGGCATCGCACCGACCGATCCGCTGAGTTACGCGAGCAGTGCGGTCATCGCCATCGGCGTGGCCCTCGTGGCGGCGTACCTTCCGGCGCGGCGGGCCATGCGCGTGGATCCGATGGTCACGCTGCGGTGCGAATAAGGCCTACGGGGCCGGCCGGGGGTTGAGCCGTTGGGGCGCACCCGTGGGCGCGTCCGCCAGCGGGCAAGGGCGCGGGGTTGCGCACGGGTCTGCGCGGAGCGATTTGGGAAGGACCCGCCTGCGGGCCAAATAGCCCTGGGAGGGGCATTTCGTCTGTCACCCGATTTGACAAGACACCCTCGCGCCCGCTACGCTTAATAGTTTGTAGTAGCGACCAAGTGGAGAAGTGTGTCAATGAGTACGGAGTTTCCATCCAAGAACGCGATCGCCCGCCAGTGGCATGTTCTCGATGCGCAGGAAATGGTGCTGGGAAAGCTCGCCAGCAAGGCCGCCATGCTGCTTATGGGCAAGACGAAGCCGTCTTACACGCCGTTCCTGGACACGGGCGATCATGTGATCGTCATCAACGCGAGTAAGGTCCGCGTTTCGAAACGAAAAGAAGAAGGTAAGATTTACCATCATTTCACCGGGTATCCCGGCGGACTGGTGTCGAAGACCTTGAAGCGGGTTCGCGCGGAAAAGCCGACCCGGCTGATCGAGGATGCCATCTTCGGGATGCTCCCGAAGACCAAGCTTGGCAAGCAGATGTATCGAAAACTAAAGGTCTACGCGGGCCCGAAGCACCCGCACGCGGCGCAGAAACCCACCGCGTTGGCCTTGAACTGAGGGAAGGTAGAGGCTTAGTGGCAGCGACGATAGTTCAATACATGGGGACGGGCCGCCGCAAGAGATCGGTGGCCCGGGTGTTTTTGCGGCCCGGCAAGGGCGAAATCAAGGTCAACGACCGTCCGTTCGAAAGCTATTTCCCGACGGAGAGTTCGCGTGCCGCGGTGAGGCAGCCGCTGGCGGCCACCGAGACCATGGATAAGTTCGACCTGTTGATTCTCGCCGACGGCGGAGGCGTTGCCGGACAGGCGGGCGCGGCCCGTCTGGGGATTGCCAGGGCGCTGGTGGAGTTTAATGCGGAACTTCGGTCCAGGCTCAAGAAGCTCGGCTTTTTGACCCGCGATCCGCGCTCGCACGAACGGAAGAAATACGGCCAGAAGGGCGCGCGAAAGCGGTTCCAATTCTCCAAACGATAGGTTTTCAGGCGGTTTCGGGGCTGGACTTGTCCAGCCCCGTTGTGTGTGTAGCGGCTTTCCGTTTCTCCAACGGCGCGCAAATTTCGCTTTGGACCGCGCGCCTGGCGACGGAACGCCGGGAAGCTTTCCCGGAGGGGTTCGTCCCTCCGCATTCGACTAGGAGGCGAGTTTGCCCGCGATATCCATGAAGGAATTGCTCGAAGCTGGCGTTCACTTCGGGCACCAGACCAAGCGCTGGAATCCGAAGATGAAGGAATACATCTTCGGCGAACGCAACGGTATCTACATCATCGATCTGCAGAAGACGCTGAAGATGTTCAAGGACGCGGCCCGGTTTGTCGGCGAGATGGCCTCGCAAGGCAAGAACGTTCTCTTTGTAGGCACCAAGCGCCAGGCGCAGGAGGCCATCGCCGAAGAGGCCACGCGCTGTGCGATGTACTACGTCAACCAGCGCTGGCTGGGTGGCTTGCTCACCAACATGCTGACCGTGCAGAAATCCATCAAGCGCCTGAAGGAACTGGAAGGCATGGCGTCCGTGGAGGGTGGCTACGCGGGGCGTCCCAAGAAAGAAGTGATCCGCCTGGAGCGCGAGCGCAAGCACCTCGTACAGAACCTGGCGGGCATTAAGGACATGCCGGGTTTGCCGGACGTGGTCTTCGTAATCGATTCCAACAAGGAAGCCATCGCGGTTAAGGAGGCGCGCCGCCTGGGCATCCCGGTGGTCGCCATCGTGGACACCAACTGCGATCCCGACGAAGTGGATTACGTGATTCCGGGCAACGACGACGCGTTGCGGGCCATCCGCCTGTTCGCCAGCAAGATCTCCGACGCGGTCATCGAAGGCCGCGCGCTGGCCACCGAGCAGGACTTCACCGCCGACAAGATCGTCCAGGACGAGACACCGGCCGGCGAAGGCATGATGGAGTACACCGAATACGTGGATCCGAAGTACGCCGAGAAGATCATGGCCGAGAGCCTGAGCATGGAAGACGCGCTGGCGCCCGCGGCCGCCCGCAAGGGCCCCGCTTCGGAGACCGCCGAGCCGGCCATCGACCCGGCCGCCAGCGAAGGCGCGAATTAGAGAACCGGCCGCTCCCGTTCCCGGGCGTCCGGGAGCGGCCAAGATCCATACCAGATAAGGAACCAAGCGATCATGGCGGAAGTCACCGCGGCATTAGTCAAGCAACTTCGCGAGCGCACCGGAGTGGGGATGATGGAGTGCAAGAAGGCGCTCGTGGCGTCCAACGGGGATCTGCCGGAGGCGGAAGTCTGGCTGCGCAAGCACGGCATCGCAACCGCCGATAAGAAGGCGTCGCGCTCCACCAGACAGGGCCTCATCGGCGCGTACATTCACGCCGGAGGGCAGCTCGGCGTGCTGGTCGAGATCGACTGCGAATCCGACTTCGTGGCGCGCACGGACGATTTCAAGGAACTGGTCCACGACGTCGCCATGCACATCGCGGCCGCCGATCCGCGCTTCGTCCGCAAGGAGGACGTCACCCGGGAAGTCATCGAAAGGGAGCGCGACATCCAGCGCGCCCGCGCGCTGAACGAAGGCAAGCCGGCGGCGGTGGTCGAGAAGATGATCGAGGGCCGCATGGCCAAGTTCTACGAGGAGATCTGCCTTCTCGAGCAGCCTTTCGTGAAGGATCCCACGCTGACGGTCGGGCAGCTCGTCAAGACCAAGATCGCGAAACTCGGCGAGAACATGGCCGTGGCGCGGTTCGTGCGGTTCAAAGTCGGCGAAACCGCCGCGGAGACCGGCGGCGAAGAGCCCACGGCGGCGCAGTAATATGGCCGCCTACCGCCGCATCCTGCTGAAGCTCAGTGGCGAAGTCCTGGCGGGCGGCGCTCCCTTCGGGATCGATGCCGCGCGCGTGAGGGAACTGGCCGGCGAAGTGGCGGAAGTGGCGGCGGCGGGCGTGCAGATCGGCGTGGTGGTGGGCGGCGGCAACATTTTCCGCGGGGTGGCGGCCGCCGCGCAAAACATGGACCGCGTCACCGGCGACCACATGGGCATGCTGGCGACGGTCATCAATTCGCTGGCTCTCTCGGACGCCCTGGAGCAACTGGGCCGGCCCACGCGGGTGATGAGCGCCATCGAGATGCGCCAGGTGGCCGAACCATACATCCGGCGGCGAGCGGTTCGCCACCTCGAAAAGGGCCGCATCGTAATCTTCGCGGCGGGCACCTCGAACCCCTACTTTTCCACCGATACGGCCGCCACGCTGCGCGCCCTGGAGATCAAGGCCGACGTCATCGCCAAGGCCACCCACGTGGACGGCGTCTACGACAAGGACCCGCTCAAATTCCCGGACGCGGTAAAGTACCCGGAGATCGGTTACCGCGAGGTGCTTTCCCAGGGGTTGGGCGTAATGGATGCGAGTGCCGTCGCCATGTGCCGCGACAACCGTCTGCCGATTCTCGTCTTTAATCTGAATACGCCAGGCAATATAATGCGAGTGTCGATGGGCGAACCCGTCGGCACCGCGATCCACTGAGGGGTTGGCCCGGGGCACACCGGCCGCCCTCCGGAGAGGCTTCGATATGAAAACTGAACAGCCGGCAGGACCCAGCGGTTCCAATTTCCAATCGGTCAAGGAGGTTGAGGTCAGCTTGAAGGTGCGCATGGAGAAGGCCGTCTCGGACTTGCAGCACGAGATGGCGTCCATCCGCACCGGCCGCGCGTCCCTGGGGATTCTGGACCACATCCGGGTCGATTACTACGGAACTCCCACGCCTCTCAACCAGGTTGCCAACCTGCACGTTCCCGAGCCGTCCCTGATCACCATTCAGCCCTGGGATGTCTCGCAGATCGGACCCATCGAGAGGGCTATCCGCACTTCCGATCTCGGTCTCAACCCGGCCAACGACGGCAAAGTCATCCGCCTTCCCATCCCACCCCTAACCGAGGAACGGCGCAAGGAACTGGTCAAGAAACTGCACGGGATCGCCGAACACCATCGCGTCGCGGTGCGCAACGTCCGGCGCGACGGCAACGAGGCCGTCAAGAAGCTGCTCAAGGACAAGAAGATCACCGAAGACGAAGACAAGAAGGCCCACGACGACACCCAGAAGCTGACGGATTCCTATATGGCGAAGATCGATCAGGCGGCCAAGAACAAGGAAAAAGAGATCCTGGAAATCAAGTAGTGGGCTCCAAACGGCAGAGGCAACGCAACCCACCGCAAGCCGCGCCCGCGGCGCCCCGCAAGGGCGCCGGGGCCTCCGCCAGGATTCTGTCGTTTCTGGAGCGCCGCAGCCGCGGTGTGGCCGTGCTGGCGGTGCTGTTCGCCACCCTGCGCATCGTGGCCACGTACCACGTCTTCGACCACACCTCCGACGAGCCGGCGCACATCGCCTGCGGCATGGAGTACCTGGATAAGGGCGTTTACACCTGGGAGCCGCAGCATCCCCCGCTGGCGCGCGTGAGCGTCGCGCTGGGCCCGTACCTTCTGGGGCTGCGGAGCCAGAACACGCCCCGGAAAGACTTCACTTCGAAGTTCGCCGAAGGCGCGAGAATTCTTTACAGCGGCCACCGCTATGAACTGGCGCTGTCTCTGGCGCGCGCCGGCGTGCTGCCGTTTTTCTGGCTGGCCTGTCTGGTGGTGTACCTGTGGGGCGCCCGGTATTTCAGCCGGGCGGTGGCCGCTGCCGCGGTCCTTTTCTTCAGCTTTCTGCCGCCCGTGCTGGCGCACTCCGGCCTGGCCACCACGGACATCGCCGTGACCGCTTTTCTGGGAGCCGCCTTCCTCGCCGGACGCATCTGGGTGGAGCGGCCAAGCCTGGCTGGTGGCGCGCTGTTCGGCGCCTCGGCCGGCCTGATGGTGCTCTCCAAATTCTCCTGCCTGGCGTTCTTCCCCGCCAGCGTCGTGCTCGCCCTGGCCTGGTACTTTTACCGGGTGCGGCCGAAGCCGGGCTTGGTTCTGAGGGCCGCCATTCGGCGATTGCCGTCGTTTGCGCTGGCCGTGTCGATTGGTTGCCTGCTGGTCTGGGCCGGCTACCGGTTCTCCTTCGGCGCGGTCCCCTTCGCCAGCTTCCGCCTGCCCGCGCCCGAGTTGTGGTCTGGCATCCAGCAGGTCCGCGAGCACAACGCCCATGGCCACCTTTGCTACCTGCTCGGAACGGTGGGAGGGACCGGCTTTTGGCTTTTCTACTGGGTTGCCCTGGGCGTGAAATCGCCCTTGGGATTCCTGGCGCTGATGGGGGTGGGCGTCGTGCAGGCCTTCCGCAAGCGGCCGCCCGCCAACGAACTGTGGCTCCCGCTGGCCTTCTCCACCGGCATCCTGCTGGTGGGGATGTTCAGCCGCATCAACATCGGCATTCGCCACGTGCTGCCTGTGTACATTGGATTCTCGCTGATAGCGGCGTTCGCGGCGCTCGATCTGCTGGGGGCGGCTGGTGAGGCGGGCCGCTGGGTCCGCGCGGTCCCCATCGTTGCGTGCCTCTGGTTCGCGGCCTCCTCGCTACTGGCCCATCCCGACTACCTGGCCTACTTCAACGGAATCGCCGGCAGCGAACCCGAGAAGATCCTGGTGGAGTCCGACCTGGATTGGGGCCAGGACCAGAAACGCCTGGCCCAACGCCTGAAAGAGCTGGGGGCCGGCTCGGTGTTCTTTACCCCGTGTTTTTTCGCCGATCTCGAGAAGGAACACGATTTCCCGCACATCTACCCGCTGAACCCCAGGGGTCCCATGCCGGGGTGGAACGCGGTTGGCCTCTCCGGCTTGAAGATCCTCAATCAGGCCCCTTGGGCGGACCGTTTTCCGCCTCGCGAACGCGTTGGCAAGTCCATCCTGCTGTGGTATTTCCCGCCATCGGAGAGCGCGCCCGCGGGGATTCCGCCGGGACGCTGAAGAGCGCCGACGCGCTGCGGTAAACTCGTTTCAGGGGCCCGTAGCTCAGGTGGATAGAGCATCAGCCTTCTAAGCTGAGGGTCGCTGGTTCGAGTCCAGCCGGGCCTACCAGTCGCCGGATGTAACCCACGGCGATATCCTGCTAGTCTATGTTTAGTTGAGCGTCGTGCTTCAGGGTACAACCAGGGTCCTTCGTGTGCTTCTGCGCGTGGGGTTTGCCGGCGTGCTGGCGAGCGCCACCTTGTCGCCGGCGGACCGCGGCATCGTGCCCGTGAGCGTGTGCGGACTGTTGCGCGACCTGGCTGCGCACGAGGGGCAGGCCGTCGCCGTGGTGGGCCGCTACTCCTACCGCACCAACGCCCACTGGCTGGACCAGCAGGGTTGCCAACCCGCCCCGGACCTGGCTCCGTCGCTGTGGGTGGTCGAGAACCTGAATGACGGGCCCAAAGCCCCCGGCGTCTTCGAGTTCGATGCGGCCGAGCTGGACAAGCGCCTCAGCGAAGTCCAGCAGCACACGACGCTCGGCAGGTTCCGCTTCGGCAGCACCGACTACGACCGATGGGCCGTCGTCTACGGCCGCGTGGAATCGCGCAAGGGCGAAGACGCCACCAAATTCGGCGCCAACCTGGTCATTCGCAGCAACGCCATGATCATCTTCCTGCCCCGCCCATAGCCGCCCCGCGGAAAAATGGCGTCTGACCCCTTTTTCCTTTTTACACGGTCACTCGGCGTCGGTATCCGGGGGCAGGGCAATCTCCGCCCCCACGGCCGGCAGTTCCTGGACGTTTTTCAGCTTCCCTTGTATCACCCGCGTGCGCTGCAGGCCGTCCTCGACCACATTGTTGGCTTCCGTCAGCTTTTTCTGAATCCTCGCCAGGATCTCGGCGTATTTGCCGAACTGGGTCTTCACCGTGCCCAGCACTTCCCAGACTTCGCTGGAACGCTTCTGAATGGCCAGCGTCCGGAATCCCATTTGCAGGCTGTTGAGGATGGCCGCCAGCGTGGTCGGGCCGGAAACCGTTACGCGGTGATTCTGCTGCAAGGCATCGACCAGGCCCGGCCGGCGCAGCACTTCGGCGTAAAGACCCTCGGTCGGCAGGTACATGATCGCAAAATTGGTGGTTTTGGGCGGCTCGATGTACTTCTGGGAAATGTCCTTGGCGCACTGGCGCACGCGCAGTTCGATCTGCCGCGAGGACTCCTCGATGGCGCTCGCGTCGGCGCGGTCCACGGCGTCCAGCAGTCGCTCGTAATCCTCCTTGGGAAACTTGGCGTCGATGGGGAGCCAGACGCAGCCGTCCGGCTCGGCGCCCGGCAGTTTGATCGCAAACTCGACCCGCTCGCTGGTCCCCGTGGTGGCCACGTTGGTGCCATATTGATCGGGCGTCAGCAACTGTTCGAGCAGCATGCCAAGCTGCACCTCGCCCCAGGTGCCGCGCGCGCGAACGTTGCTCAGCAGCTTCTTGAGATCGCCCACGCCGGCGGCCAGCGTGGACATCTCGCCCAGGCCGCGGTGCACCTGCTCCAGGCGGTCGCTGACGATCCGGAACGATTCGCCCAGCCGCTTTTCGAGCGTGCTATGCAGTTGCTCGTCCACGGTGTGGCGAATCTGTTCGAGCTTCTCCGTGTTTTCGTCCTGCAGGGTCTTGAGCCGCTCCTGGACCACGCCCCGGACGGCTTCCAGATCTCCGGACAGTTCCGTGCGGATGGGCCCTAGTTGCGCCGCCAGCGCCGATTGAACCTCCTGCCGCAGGCCGCTCGAATCGCGCGCCGCCTCCTCGCGATTCCGTCCGATCTCCTCGCGCAGCCCGCGTTCGGTTCGCTCCTCCGCCCGCTCGATGGCTTCGAGGCGCCCGAGCAACGGCGCCAGGTCCACGGCGCGCTCCGCCCGCCTCCGCCACATCAGGACTTGCAGGATCAGCACCGCCGCGGCCAACAGCGCGGTTCCGGCTGCGAGGACTATCTGCATGGATGAGATCATTGCGGAGGCGCGCCGCCGTGCGGACCCAGCGCGCGGGCGATGAATCCCAGGCCGCCGGCAAGCAGCACCAACATGACGATGGTATTGAACAGGCTGGTCGGCTGAAAGTAGATGTGCAGGTTGGCAATCACGCCGGCCAGGATGAAGATGGCGCCGGCGCAGGTCAGCACCCATCCCGCGATGCTGCGGCCGTTCCAGAACAATAGCCCGATGCCAATCAGCATGGGGATGAGGGTGATGCCGAAGGAGTTTCCGCCGTAGAAGCTCCAGTAGCCGCCGGCCACCGTTACCCGGTCGGCCAGAAGGTATGCGCCGGCGCAGGCCATGGCGAAGCCCAGCACGAAGTGTGTGAGTCCGCCGGGGGTTCCACCGACGTCGCTGAAACGACGATCTGCCATGAGCCGAGGATAGCAAACCCACGCCCCGGTGTCCGGCGGGGCCGGCCTGCAGGCCCGCCAAGCGACTCCGTGTGCCGCGCATACCGGCTGCACGTTCTGGTGCGCGCTTCCGAGGCGGAAGGCGGGCGCAGCGTGGATGGGTGACTTCCCGCGGGCGCCGAAGCAACGGAGTATACTCGTATATAGACCGTCGGTGATGGAGCCCGCCACCAACCGTCTCGAGCCCGTCTCGGGAACGATAGCTCCTACTTGTGACGAGCTATGATCCCCAGGACGCCGGATATCCACCCCGAGAACCGATGGAGCGGCCACTCTCCGGATCCGCCGGCGCTGATGCTGGCGGCGGACATGGCGGCGCGGTACGGGATTTCAGCGCTCTCCGGCCTGCTCGCCAGCGTGCGCGCCGCCGCCGGACAGGGCGAGATCGGCGTTGCCGTCCTGGGACGATTCAAGGCCGGCAAGAGCAGTTTCCTGAACCACTTCATCGGGCGTGACATCCTTCCCGTCGGCGTGGTGCCGGTTACGGCCGTGGTGACGGAAATCCGCTACGGCGCACGTGCCGAGGCGCGAGTTCATTTCCGGGATGGCCGGGACCCCGAGGTCCCACTCGACCGGATCGCCGGGTACATTTCCGAAAAGGAAAACCCGGAGAACGCCAGGCAAGTCGGTCTGATCGCCGTGAAACTGCCGGAATTGCGGCGATTTCGCGGCTTGAAGTTCGTGGACACGCCGGGTCTCGAAAGCGCGCTCGCCCACAACACACAAACGTCTCTGGACTGGCTGCCGAATGTGGGCCTCGCGCTGGTGGCCGTCAGCGTCGATCCGCCCCTTTCGCAGCGCGACATCGGCCTGATCGAGAGCCTCTACCGATACACACCCAAGGTGGGCGTACTGCTGACCAAGGCCGACCTCCTGAGCGAACCGGAGCTGGCCGAAGTGGTCGAGTACGTGCGCACGCAGCTTGCCAGGAGCTTTCCCGGCACGCCCCGGATCTTCCCGTATTCCACCCACCCCGGCTTCGAGCGCTTCCGCGAGGCGCTGGAAGCCGAGCTTGCGGGCGCAACCCTGGAGCGCCTGGCCGAAGAGCGCGAATCCATCCTGACCCGGAAAATGGACACCCTGCTGCGGGAATGCGGAGACTACCTGGCGCTGAGTCTCAAGTCGGCTGAAACGGTCCAGTCGGAGCGCCAGGCGCTGAAGCGGCAGGCGATCGGCGAGAAGGAAACCGTGGACGACGCGAAGTCGGCGATCCGGCTGGTGGTGCAACATGCGGCGGCGCGGACGCGGTCCATGGTGAGCGATCGGCTCGAGACGCACCAGAGCGGCCTGGAGCGCATCCTGCTCGAGGCTTTCGAAAGCGAATTCCCGAAATGGACCGCGAGTCTCGCCACCATGCTTGGCTCCTTCGAAGACTGGCTGGCGGGCGCCTTGCGCGACGAGCTTGGCGCGCTTTCCATCGACGAGCGCGGTTCGTTTCTGGCGCCCCTGCACAGGGTCCGGAACCAGGCGTTCCGCGCGCTGCAGCAATTCCGGGATCGTTTGTCGGAGCGCACCCTGCGGGCGTTCGGCGTGCCGCTGCGCACCACGGAAACCCGGATCGAAGTCGCCGAACCCGGCTGCCCCGATATCCGGATCGGGCGCGTATTCGACCGGAATTGGGAACTGCTATCGCCCATTCTGCCGGTATGGGCGATCAAGGCCGCCGTTCGCCGCCATTTCGCGCGCACCATCTCGTATCTGGTCTACCAGAACCTCAGCCGGCTGAGCACGCAGTGGGAAAGCAGCCTCAATGGCGCGCTGTGGGGAGTCGAGAAGGAAGCCCGGCGGCGCCTGGATGAATTGCTTGGCACCCTCGAGCGGCTGGTGGAGAGCGGCGGCGATGAGCGGGCGGCGCAACTCCGCGCGGACCTGGAGCGGATCGAGATGGCGCGGAAATCCCTGGCGTGACGTGGGACAGGCTGCCAACCACTATGCGAGGAGTACGTGGCCGCCGGCCGCGGCACAGTGCAGCCCCCGGGGCTGCGCTGGCAAACCATAAAGGCGGTTTGACAACCCGCCCCACTTCACGCCGGCCCGCGCGCGGCTGGCAGTCTCACCAGGCCGAACGGGTAGGCGGCGCTGCGGCTGGGATTGGCCGGATCGTACAGGACGCAGACCACCGAGCCCGCGGGCGGCTTGCCAATGGCCTCGGCGCGGCCATTGCAAGTGCCACCGCCCGGCAGCGCGAACTGGTAGTACATCCAGGTCTGAGACGCACCGTAGTGGACGTACATGGTCCGGTACCGGGTCACCACCGCGGGCGCGGGGAGTCCGCCGGCCAGAAGACGGCGCTGCCGCCGCACCTTGACCGGCAGCACCACGCCCGTCCCGGCGACGAGCCCGCACATCAGAAACGCGAACCACAGGGGTATGCGAATTGGCGGATCCGCGCTGGGGTAGTTCCGAGTGGGGTTGGAAGCCAGGTAGCGGACGGCGATGGGCGACCCGGCTCGCAGGCGTTCCCAGCGCCGCTGCCCCACGCCGCCGCTGCCTCCGTATTCGCGGCCGTCCACCCGGAACCGGTAGGACACGCCGTAACCCCTGAGGTACCGCAGGCCCATCACCACGGCCTCGGTCTCCCGGCCCTCCGCCAGCATGCCGCGCGCTTCGGCTTCCGCCAGGCGGGACTCCCGCGCCAGAGGAACCGCCAAGGCCACGCCGCTCACCATCACAAACGCCGAAATCGACCACGCGGCCAGGCCGCGACTGGTCAGGCGAACCGGGCGCGGCCGGGGGCAATCCAGTTCCTCCGGAGGCTTCCAGCCTTCCCACGGTTTCGACGGGGACATGCTGGATACAGTTTACGCTCAGTTCGCGGGCAGTTTCACCGTGCAAAGCGGGTAGGGAGCACTGCGGCGGGGATTGTCCGGGTCGTAGAGAATGCAGATCACCGAGTCTTTCGGCATGAACCTGCCTTCTACGTTGTAACGGCCCTTGCAGATGCCGCCCTCGGGCAAGGCGAACTGGTAGTAGACGACGTTGTGCGCGCCGTGTTGCGAGCGGAACTTGCGCATGCGCGTCACCACGGCGGGCGCGGGGCGTCCGTCTTCCAGAAGATGGCGCTGGCGCCGCACCTTGAGGGGCAGCAGGGCGCCGGTCACGACGAAGACCCCGCCGAAGAGAAACGGCACGAATGCGAGTGTGGGCGCGGGCGGATTGGCGCTGGGGTAGTTGTGCGCGGGATCGGAAGGCAGGTAGCGGACGGGAATCGCGGATCCCACTTGCAGGCTCTTCCAGTAGCCGCTCCGAATGGTGGCGCGGCCGGTGCGATCCCGGCCGTCCACGGTGAATCGATAGGCCACGCGGTGCTCGTCGGATTTTCCGCCGCCGCGCCACAGGCGCGTCACCACGCCCTCGGTTTCGCGGCCCTCGGCGCGCATCAGGCGCGCTTGGGCCTGCTGGCCGCGGATCTCCCTGGCGATCAGGACCGCTCCGATCACGCCGCCCGCTACGAACAGGGCCGACAGCACGTAGATCATGACGCCGCGCCAGGTCAGAACGGTGGGGCGAGGCCAGGATCGATTGAGCCCCTCGGGAGGCGTCCAGCCTTCCCACAGTTTCGATAAGTTGGTTGAGTCCATAGCGTTTCCTTGGTTATACCTCGCTGGGCGGCGCGGGCGCTTCCGGGGCGCGCAGACGGCCGGCGTCCTGCAGCGCGCGGCGCAACAGAAACTCGATCTGCGCGTTGAGACTGCGCAGGTCGGCGTTGGCCCAGCGCTCCAGCGCTTCGTGGGTGGCCGGGTCCAGCCGCAGCAGGAATGATTTGCGTGGCGCCATCGCCCCAAGCTCCGGCTACTGGTAGAGAGTTCCGGCGTTCACCACGGGTTGCGGGTCGCGGTCGCCGCACAGCACCACGAGAAGATTGCTGACCATGGCGGCCTTGCGCTCTTCGTCGAGTTCCACCACGTGGCGGGCGCTCAACTGATCGAGCGCCATCTCGACCATGCTCACGGCCCCTTCGACGATGCGCTGCCGCGCGGCGATGATGGCATTGGCCTGCTGCCGGCGCAGCATGGCGCTGGCGATTTCGGGCGCGTACGCCAGGTGGCTGATGCGGGCCTCGATAACCTCGATGCCGGCTTGCGCCAGGCGCTCCTGGATTTCCTCGCGCAGTTTGTGGGCCACTTCCGCGGCCGAAATGCGGAGCGCGATCTGCCCCTCTTCGTGGGCGTCGTAGGGGTACGTGGTGGCCAGCACGCGCACCGCCGATTCGCTCTGCACGTGCAGGAAGTTCTCGTAGTCGTTGACCTGGAAAATGGCTTCCGCGGTATCCACCACCCGCCACACCACCACGGCGGCGATCTCGATGGGGTTGCCGTCGTGATCGTTGACCTTGAGATGGTTGCTTTCGAAATTGCGCACGCGCAGCGAAACGCGCCGGCGCGAGGTGAGCGGGTTCACCCACCAGAACCCCTGCTGCCGGATGGTGCCTTTGTAAACGCCGAACAATTGGACGACCTGGGCTTCGTTGGGATTGACCACCGCAAGTCCAAACAGGCTGGCGTTGCTAAGCAGCAGCACGAGGACCAGGGCTACCAGGGTCCAGGTATCCCCATCCGCCTGAACGGTGCGGACCAGTTGGATGATTGAGCCAATGATGGCCGCCCCGGCCAGGAACGATACGAACCAGCCGGAAGTCGCTTTGATCTCTTTTTCGCGCATCTGAGTCTCCTTGACATCAGAATGATATCATGATGATTTCACGATTGCAAGAGGAAAATGATGGGGGTTGGGGCGGGGGATGCGTCGCCCCCGCCGCCCGCATTCAGGAAGATGGCTTGTTTTCAGATAGTTGGGCGGGTTCTTCGACAGGCCCGCACGCTAATTCGCCAGCACAGCGCCCCGGTTCAGGCCGACGCCATATCCCGCTGCTGAATGCCCTCCAGAGGGCGCCGAACTTGATGCCTCAACCCTCGCGCGCTACCCTAATGGCAGCGGGCTGGATGGATACGTCCGCGATGCCCGGCAGAACCCCGGCCAGGTACTCGCGAATCGGGATCTTCAGCCGCCGGGAGGTCTCCACGATGGACACAATCGCGGCCACCTTCGGCCCGGCGTGCCGACTCCCCACGTGAATCCAGTTCTTCCACGCCAGCGCCACCGGCCGCATCGAGTTCTCCGCCAGGTTGTTGCTCAGTTCCACTTCGGGGTACTCCAGGAACCGCGTGAGCTTCCCCCACAGCGTGGTATTCGCCGGCGCCCGCCGCCTCCGATAGCGAGCCAGCGTGGACAGGCTCGGACCCCGCTGGCGGCAGAAATCCGCGCGGCCCCGGCGCCGCCGGGCCACTGCCACCCGCGCTTGTTCATCCGCTCCTTCACTACATCACCTGCGCCGGCGGCCGTATAGATGGGGTTGGCTACACGGATACGCCGAAGTTTCCTCTTCCGTCGCGCTTCGCGACCGGCACCCGGGGAGACCGGGGCAAGAGACGCCGTACCCCTCGCCGGTTCGCATCAAAGCCAGTGGGTACTTTATGGTTCCGGCTCCAGCATGTCCCCTGGAAAAGTGTCGCGAGCGCAGAGGAAAACCGATACGGGGGAATCCGGTCACCGCACCGACACCGTGACGCCGTTCTGGCTGGTCTTGCCGCCAATCGACACGGCGATCGGCAGGTTGCCCGACGGCGCGTTTGCCGGGATTTGCACGTTGAGCTGCATCAGCCCCGCTACGAAGCCCGGTGCCTCCCCGGCGTACACATAGGCAGCCGGCTGGCCGTCGATCAGCACCGCAATCGGCGGCGATGCCGGCGCCGGCGTCACCTGCGGAGGCGGCAACGTCGCGGTGGTAATCGCGCCCGTGACGCTGGGCGGGTTGGTCTGGCCCTCGCCCGTCAGGTACACCATTACGATGCTGCCCTTGGCCGCCGCATTCTTCGGCCCGTTCAAGCTGTAATCCTGGTTCAAGATACACCCCGGCCCGCTGCCCGACGAGTTCTGCGTGAGCAGCCCCGGGGCCCTAGCCGCCGTTGTCAACGGGTATGCGTTGGAGGTCCGGTTCGAGTACTCGATCCCCACCGAGGGGTTGGCAACGGAGGCCATCTCATACGGCACCACTGCCGACACCTGCCCGCTACTCGCGTAGATCATCGGAGCGGGGATGCCATTGAACAGCACCTGCACACCGCCGATAGCCGTGGCCAGCTTGCCGCCGGACGGGTCCGTGGCTGCGCCTGCCGCGGTGGCCGGTCCGATGGCCGTGCCAAAAATAGTAACGATCTCACCTGGGGAAACCGCGCCAACCGCGTAGCTGGCCGCGTTCACCACGCTCTCGATAACGGGTGGCGGCGGCGTCAACAGACGGATGCGGCTGTTGCCCGCGTCCGCGATGTAGACGCTGCCAGCAGAGTCCACGGCGACGGCCCACGGCTCGTCCAACTCCGCGGACGTGGCCGGGCCGTTGTCGCCGCTGAAGCCTGGCGTCCCGTTTCCCGCCACGGTGGCGATGATCCCGCTCGCGACCCTGCGGATGCGATCATTGCCTTTGTCGGCGATGTAAGGGTTGCCAGCGGAGTCCACGGCGACCCCGCAGGGAGCGCTTAACCAGGCGGATGTGGCCGGGCCGTTGTCGCCACTGAAGCCAGACGACCCGTTTCCCGCTACAGTGGCGATCACGCCGTTCGAGACCTTGTGGACGCGGCCGTTGTCGGCGATGTAGAGGTTGCCAGCAGAGTCCACGGCGACCCCGATGGGACCCGCCAACTGGGCGCTGGTGGCCGGGCCGTTGTCGCCGATGGAGCCATACGTCCCGTTTCCCGCCACAGTGGTAATCACCCCGTTCGAAACCTTGCGGATGCGGTTGTTGCCATAGTCGGCGATGTAAAGGTTGCCAGCGGAGTCCACGGCGATCCCGTTGGGATTGCTCAACTGGGCGCTGGCGGCCGGGCCGTTGTCGCCGCTGAAACCCGCTGTCCCGTTTCCCGCCACGGTGGTGATCACCCCGTTCGCGACCCTGCGGATGCGGTCGTTGCCAGTGTCGCAGATGTAGAGGTTGCCGGCAGAGTCCACGGCGACGCCCCGGGGCCCGTACAACTGGGCGCTGGTGGCCGTTGTCGCCGCTGAAGCCTGGCGTCCCGTTTCCCGCCACGGTGCTAATCGCGCCGCTCGAGACTTTGCGGACGCGGTTGTTGTCAGTGTCGGCGATGTAAAGGTTGCCAGCGGAGTCCGCGGCGACCCCGAGGGGATCGCCTAACTGGGCGCTGGTGGCCGGGCCGTTGTCGCCTAACGGCATTCCACCGCCCGCCACGGTGCCGATCACCCCGCTCGAAACCTTGCGGATGCGCTCGTTGCCAGTGTCGGCGATGTAGAGGTCGCCGGCAGAGTCCACGGCGACCCCATAGGGTCCGTTCAACTCGGCGCTGGTGGCCGGGCCGTTGTCGCCGCTGAAACCCGCTGTCCAGTTTCCCGCCACGGTGGCGATCACGCCGCCCGAGACCCGCCGGATGACGTTGTAACCAGATTCGGCGAAGTAAAAGTTGCCGGCAGAGTCCACGGCGAGGCCTCTGGCCGAGCCCAGGGTGGCGTTGGTGGCGTGGCCGTTCTCGGCGCTGAAGCAACACCACGCCCCGTTTCCCGCCACGGTGGCGATGACCCCGTTCGAGACCTTGCGGGTGCGATAGTTGCCAGTGTCGGCGATGTAAAGGCTGCCAGCGGAGTCCACGGCGACCCCGAGGGGCGGGTTCAACTCGGCGCTAGTGGCCGGGCCGTTGTCGCCGCTGAAGCCCGCCGTTCGGTTTCCCGCCACGGTGGTGATCACGCCGTTCGAGATCTTGCGGATGCACGAGTTACCTTCGTCGGCGATGTAAAGGTTGCCAGAGGAGTCCACGGCGACGCCGGAGGGCGAGTTCAACTCGGCGCTAGTGGCCGGGCCGTTGTCGCCCTGGAAGCCTTGCGTCCCGTTTCCCGCTACGGTAGCGATCACCCCGCTCGCGACCTTGCGGATGCGGCTGTTGCCGGTATCGGCGATGTAGAGGTTGCCGGCAGAGTCCACGGCGAGGCCTTCGGGAAAGTACAACTCGGCGCTAGTGGCCGGGCCGTTGTCGCCGCTGAAACCGGTCGTCCCGTTCCCCGCCACAAGGGTCAGGACACCCGTTCTGGCGTCCAATCGGAGGACGGTGTTCCGATACGCGAAGAACACGTTGCCCGCCTGATCGGCCGCAAAGTACTGAGGCGCGCTGACGCCCAGGCTGGCGGACGTTCCTTGAATGTCGACCGGCAGCCCGCCGCCGGCGAATGTCGATATGGTGGAGGACTGACCGGATGCGGGCCCGGACAAGACCGAGGCGAGAAGAACGGCTGGCAGTAGGCGCATTTTCGAAGGACTTCCTCCGGAGTTTCCATTTTGGTTCCCGGTCTGCTGGCAGCGTATCACAAGCCGCCAGCTCTCGATCTCCGAATTGCAGGTTTTCGGAGTTTTTTCGCCGGAGCCCTCTTCAGGCTCTGCCAAGCGCCAATCCCGCCCTGCCGGAAAAACCCAAAACCGGGAGGCCGCGTATTGCCAGTGACTTCCGCAAACGCCTCTCCGATCCCCACGTGCTAGGCCGCCCGATTCGGCTGCACCCACCGCCCTCCTGCTACCCCGTCGCCACTGGCAAGGCGGCCGATACGGCGGCTGACAACACGTAAAGCGCGCTGAGCGCCGGACGGAGGGTTTGACGGAGTACACGCAAAGTCCATGTTCTCATTCAATTCGATACTCACGATAGGTACGGTCAGCCGCCGTCGGTCGTTCAGCACCACGTAGATTGCGTAAGCCCGGAGGTTTCCGGCCGATGGTGCGGCGTTTGCGGCACCACCCCGTCAAAGGACTCCGTGGTTTCTTCGATAGTCTCAAGCCTTGCTTGGCTCTCCCCATCCCGCGGCACCGGGGGCGAGAGCCCACTTGTAGCTCACCGCCCCCTCTTCGTGAGGCAAACGTAGAGCGCGGCAGAGATTCAATCGCCCCGTCCCGTGCCGCTCCCAAAGGAATTGCCCACCGCGTGGCCAGGTTAGCGCGAAGTCGCCGCGGCCTCTTCCGGCGTGGAAGCGTAGGTGTCCAGCAGCCGCATTCTGGTAGCCTGCAACCGGCGCGAGACCACACCGAGAAGGCGATATAAGAACGCGAAGCCGAAGGCGGGATCTTCCTTGCACGCCCGGATCAGCGCGGCTCCGTCGAACGCCAAGGCGGACGCCGCTTCCCTGGCCCTGGCCTGGAAGTGCCTCCGGTCGCGCATCAGCATGGTAGACCATCCGAACTCGTCTCCCGGCGTCAAGGTCTCGATGCCAAGCACACAGTTCGAAACGGAGGTCTCCAGGATCACGCTGCCGGACGTCAGCAGGTAGAACACACCGCATTCATCGCCTTCCCGGAAGATGACCTGGTTCTTCCGGAAGGAGACCTCGCTTCCCATGCTCCAGAGCTTCTGGATGTCCTCCGGCCGCAATTCCTCGGTAAACGGATACTTGCTCAACAGCGCGTTCAGCGTCTCAACGCTCGCCATACTCGGTACTCCTCTCGACCTCGATCGATGCGCCCATCCCGAACCCGGCGGAGGGTGGATACGATGCCGCCGTGGCTATCGCGGGTTTGGATGAGCAATTACACATTCCCCGGCAACGCATGCGTGGGCCTGCGCGCGCTTTGAACCGAAACGCCCGATCGATTCGCTCAAGCGGCAGCGCGTTCCCGCAATCCATCATCAAGTCTTCCCTGCAAAGGCCGATCTTCCCTCAGCCAGATCCTCGAGCGTTTCCTGCTCCAGCCTCTCCTCCCCGACTTTCTTGGGCACCAGGCCCAACGCAAGGGCCACTCCGTAGAGAATTGCCTCGGGTCGCGGCGGGCATCCGGGGATGTAATAGTCAACTGGAATCACTTTGTCCACACCGCCCAGAACACTGTAAGTATCGAACCAGCAGCCACCTCCGGCAGCGCAGGAACCGACCGCGAAGGTGAGTTTCGGATTCGGCACGGCATCCACCAACCTCTTGAGCGCCGGAGCGACCTGACGCGTTACCGGGCCGCACACCAATAGAACGTCGGCGTGCCGGGGAGATCCCACCAGCTTGATTCCGAAGCGTTCGGCGTCATAGTACGGCGTGAGGACGTCGATGACCTCGATGTCGCACCCGTTACATGCCCCGACATTGGCATGGTAGACCCACAGCGCCTTGCCAAGGGCCTTTTTGCAAAGAGCTTCAAACACGGCGACACCTCCATGCAGATCCGAAAAATCACCCGCCCAGAGTCGCCAGAACCGCGGCGGCTCGATCCAACAGGGGATAGGCGGCTTGAGGGTAGACGCCAAGCAACAGGCACAGCGCTCCAAGAGTTGCCATCGGCAGCCACATAACGGCTGGCGCTTCTTTCACCGCCAGTTCCGGGCGCGGCTCTCCCCAAAACACTCTGAATCCGGCTCGAACCATAACCGCCATCGTCAAAAAACTGGTCGCCACGGCTATGATAGCCGCCCACCACAAGCCGGCCTTCGCGAGAGCGAGATAGATCGTCAGCTTGCTCCAGAATCCGTTGAGCGGCGGGAGGCCGGCTATGGCGAGCGCTCCCAGGAGGAAACAACCGCTCGTGATGGGCATACGATGTCTCAGGCCGCCGAGCGCAGAAATCCTCCTTACGCCCGTGGCATGAATCACGGCGCCCACGCACAGAAACAGCAGAGATTTGAACAGCGCATGGTTCACGAGATGATACAGACCGCCGTAGCATCCCAGGTATGTTCCGAGTCCGACTCCGGCGAGCACGTACCCCATCTGGCTCACGGACGAGTAAGCGAGCAGACGCTTCAGGTCGTCCTGGCTCAACGCCATCAGAATTCCGAACACCATCGTGAAAATGCCCAGGACCACGAGGAAGGTGGTCACTTGGGGCCAGGAGGGGTAGAAGATACTCACGGTTCGCGCCAGGGCGTAAAGAGCCATCTTGATCATCACGCCGGAGAGCAGCACGCTGATCGGCGTAGGAGCCTCGGCGTGCGCGTCCGGGAGCCATGGATGAAAGGGCGCGATGCCGGCTTTCGTTCCGAAACCGATCACCAGAAACGCAATCGCCAGGGCCGCCGTGCCGCCCGGTATGAACGGAACCACCGTCCTCACCTCGCTGATGAGCAAGGCGTTGCCGCCGCTGAGATGTTTCGTGGCAGCGGCGGCCGCGTAAACCAGCACGCAGCCGAACAGAGCGAAGCTGATCCCAATCGTCAACAGCATCAGGTACTTGTAGCCTGCTTCCAACGCACGGCGGTCCCAGTAGAAGGCGACCAGGAGACCCGAGGTAAGGGTGGTGGCTTCGATCGCAACGTACAGCATCACCACGTTGTTCGTAACGCAGCCCCACAGCATGGTTCCGAAGAACCACAGCAATAGCCCATAAAAGACGCGCATGCGGCCCGCCGCGGCGTCCGCGCCAACGCGTTGAATAAGCCCCTCGAGGCGCAGGTACCGTAAGGAGTACACCGATGCCAGCAGCGCGACAAAGCCAATCACGAGTACCATCAGCGCGCTCAAGGCGTCGACTCGGAGTTCGTTGCTCCACGCCGTCAACACCACCCCGTTCACCGCCATGTAGGCCATCCACGCGCCCATGGCCGTGACCAGGGCCGCGGTCAGAATTGGCAGACCTTGCTGAACCCGGCGATCGATTCGTTTCCAAAACAGCACCGGGGCTCCGGCCGCTAGCGGCAGCAGGAACGTAACGGCGGGTATCATCGACGTCTGCGTCACCATCCGCGCCTCCCTAATCGTTTCTCCGCACGGAATCTCCGATCCGTGCTACCGCCTCAGTTCACGCAACCGGAACGTATCCGTCGTTCCAAACTCCTGCCGAACCCCGCCGATCACGTACAAGAGCAGATACACCGTCACCACAACCTCGGTGGCGACGCCGAACAACGCGGTTTCCGGCAGTTCCGGAGCCAGGCTCACCAGGCTCAGGTGAACGGCGTTCTCGAGCAGGCAGAGCCCAATCACGGTCTTGAACGCGTCCCGCCGCGTCAGCACGGCGTACAGGCCAAGGGCGAACACCGTGGACGCCACAGCCAGATTCGTGCGGTACACGTCGAGCTGCGCCATGCCGGTCGGCGCCAGGGATGCGATCTGCCCATGGGCGAGGTGGAAGAACCCCCACATGAGCGAGCACGCGACGACGACCGAGGGGCCGAGCCCTATCACAGGCTTCACCTCCCGATCGTCGATTCCGCGCAGGGACCGGAACAGAAACCAGGGCGTGAGAATGGCCTTGGTAACCAGCGCGACGCCGGCCCACCAGTACAGGGCCGTATTCGCCGCGCCAAACGCCACGAGCAGACTTACCATCAGGAGCGCCTGGCACAGGTAGGCGATGGCCGAGAGCCTGAGACGCCGCATCTCCACCGCCGCCACCGAGGTGATCACCATGGTCAGGCTCAGCGTCTCGATCAAGTTCGCGTGAAGCACGGCTGGATTCATGCCCGCCCCCCGTCCAGGCCATTCCGAAAGCCTGTTTTCATCATCCGGTCCAGCGGCGTGGGAGGAAGAAAACACCGGCCGCACCGCTGGCACGGCCCCATAAAGACTTCCAGCCCGATGTACATGTCCTTCGGATCGTTGGTGGAAGTTTCGAACTGCTGGGTGAGCCGGATCGCTCCCTCCGGGCAGACTTCCTCGCACCGGGCGCAATACGTGCACCTGGACCAGAAGAACTCCAACAGACGCCTATTCTGCTCGGTGTCGGAGATGACGATCACGCCGGCCGGGCAGACATTCGCGCAGCCGCCGCAGCCGAAGCATAGATCCGGATCGACGGCGATCTTGCCGCGAAAGCCCGGCTTCGGCTCCATGGGGACTAGTGGGTACCCGAGCGTAACGCGCCCCGCCTTCAAACAGATCAGCGCCTCGCGTACCTTGCTCAACAACACCGGAACCTCCTATTTCCCAATCACCGCAAACGCCAATGCGGACAAAGACGCCAACCCCACGCGCATGAAATAGCCCATGGCCTGATCGATGCGCAATCTTGGATTCACGACGTCGACAACCGCGACCAGCAGAAGCACTACCAGCGCCTTGATGCCGCTGATCGGCAGATCGACCGGCAGCACTCCGAAACGCGGCCACGGCAGGAAGATCTCGACCAGCAGAAAGGCAAGCACAAGCTGCTTCGCCCACATGGCCCACTTTAGAAACGCGAGCCGCGGACCGCTTTGCTCCACCAGCGGACCGCCCATGATTTCCTGGTCGGCCTCCGCAATGTCGAACGGAAGCTTGCCGGCTTGCGCCTGCAGCGCGAGGAAGAAGGCCAGACCGGCGATCGCCATGCTGATGCTGGGTCCGTTCTGCGCCTGGAAAGCCGTCATGCTGCCCAAGGCCAGGCTGCCTGCCTTAAACGCGCCCACGGTGAGCGCAATCGCCAGGATCGGTTCGACGGACAGTGCCATCATCATTTCGCGCGAGCTGCCGACATAGGCATAGGGACTGCCGCTGGCGAACCCGCACAACATAATCAGAACGGCGCTCATAGCGGCGACGTAGAGCACCACGATCATGTCCCCGGCGAAGGACAGCGGCGCGGCGGCTCCCATCGGCGTCAATGTCGCGAGAAGCAGCAGCGATCCGAGCGTCAGCGGCGGCAGGCTGGCGTAAGCCGCTCCGCCCACGCTGCGCAGATCTTCCTTGCCGAACAATTTCAGAAGATCCCAATAAGGCTGCGTAATCGGAGGCCCGATCCGGGAGTGGATCGCGGCCCGCACCTTGCGCAGGATGCCCTCGTAGAGCGGCGACAGGAGCAGAACGATCGCCACGTTCAGCAGGCACGGCAACAGCGCTCTAGCCAACTCATGCGTCATCGGATGCCTCCATGGGGGCCTTTGCCCCTGGACATCTGAAGCAGCTCGGCTTTGGAGTACGTCCGCACCGTCCTGGTTCGCCGATCGACCGTCTCCAAGCGCTCGGTGCAAGAGAAGCACGGGTCCAGACTTCCCAGGGTGATCGGCACGTCCGCGACCGTTCCATGCAGGACCGCAGCCGGCAGAGCCTGCAGGTTCGCATAGGTGGGAGCCCGCACCCTCCATCGGTAAGGGCGGTTGTCGCCGCCCGTCATCACGAAGTGAACAGCCTCGCCCCGCGGCGCCTCCACCACCGAAACGCCCACTTTGTCGGGCGGAATTTCCTCCGTGGTCACCGCGCAGATCGGGCCCTCGGGGATTGCGGATAACGCCTCGCGCACGAGCCGGATGGATTCGATCAACTCTCCCACGCGGACCACCACGCGGGCCCACGTATCGCCGGCCTCCTGAGTGACAATCCGGGGGCGAACTTCGTCGTACGCCGCGTACGGATGATCGATCCTAGCATCGATCGCTACTCCCGAGGCCCTCGCCGGCGGGCCGACGACGCAAACGCTCCTGGCGCTCTCCTTGGTCAACACGCCGACGCCCTCGGTTCTGGCGCGCAACACGCCGTCGCCGACAATCGCGTCGCGAACGGCGATTGCCTCCTTCTCCACGTCCGCGAGAGTCTTCAGAAGCTGCGGGTGCATGTCGTTTGGAAGGTCGCGTCTCAAGCCGCCCACGGTGTTCATCCCGTAAGCCTTGCGGCTGCCGGAAATCGCTTCGCAAAGCCACATCACCGGTTCGCGAATCCGCCAGGTCTGCATCAACACCGTCTCGAAGCCGATGATGTGCCCGGCGATCCCCAGCCAGAGCAGGTGCGAGTGGATTCGCTCCAGTTCCAGCATGATCGTCCTGATATATCTGGCTCTTCGGGGAGCCTCGATACCAGCGGCCTTCTCCACCGCCTGGCAATAGCACGTCGAATGGATGAAGCCGCAGATCCCGCAAATTCTCTCGGCCAGGAAAGGGATCTGGCCGTAGGTCAGAGTGCTGTCGCCGAGTTTTTCGATCCCGCGGTGGTTATAGAAGAGACGGCTATCGCACCCGACGATAGTCTCGCCCTCGACGAACAGGCGCCAGTAGGCGGGCTCTTCCAGAACCGGGAAGAAAGGCCCCATCGGCAAGACGGTGGCGCCGGGGGGAGTTTCGCGCATTGCCGGCCGGAGATTCTCCGTCAGGGGGGGCTGGAAGTTGTAGGGGAAATCTCTTCGCAACGGGTGGACGCCTTCGGGCCACTCATCCGGCAGCAGCAAACGGCGCGGATCGGGATGGCCTTCCGGACGGACGCCGACGGCATCCTGGAACTCGCGCTCCGCCCAGTCCGCGCCCGGCGCCACTGGAGTGATCGAATCGATCCTCGGGTCGCCTTCCGGGACCGGCGATTCCAGCAGCACGTATAATTGCGCCTGATCGAAGGAGAAAACATGTAAGATGCCGAAAGTTCCGTCGAGAGGCCTTTTGTCGGTTCCCACCGAAATCAGAAAGCGCGCCTGCAACTCGTTGAAGAGCCCGTCCGCAACGCTTCGCATCGCCTTCCTCTCGACGATGAGATGAAGCGTATCGGGGCTCGGGCGGGTCGCCGAAATCCGGGAGCCATTGGTGCGCGCCGCCATCAGCTCGTGCACCGCCGCCAAAGTCCGCTCACATTCCGTAGTCATCCCGATACCCTCACCGAGTCGCCACCAATGCGCTGGCGACCACCACAACGGCGCCAATCACGATCCAAAGAAGATAGATCTGAGGCGTTCCGACGTGCGCCCTACTTACCCCGTTAGCGGCTCTCTCGACCGCATGAGCTCCGGGCGTATACAGCCATCTGTCAACGTCGAGGGACCGGCGGACGAAAGCCGGCATGCGCGGCGCGGGCAGCTTCCCAAGCGGATAAACGCCTTGAAACGCGTGCTTGAAAGGCAGATAGAAACTGCTGGCAGGATAGCGCACCACGGCCGGCGCGTGCTCCTCTCCGCAGTACCAGACGGGCACGGATCTCACTTTGGCCCTCAGGGCCCGCTGGATGCCATAGCAGAGCGACGCCAGGATCGCCAGTGCTCCCAGGATCGCGAGCGGCCACCAGAACGCCACCGCCGTCCCGTCGATCAGCGAGATGCCGCCCCACACCGAGCCGGCAGCCACGGCCGACGCGGGAATGCCAGTGAGACCTTCCACCGCCTGCCCGATGAAACGCAGCGCCAGTTGCGGGAATACCCCGAGCGCGACGCATAGAATGGCCAGCGCGGCCTGCGGCGCAACCATCGATGCCGGCGCCTCTTTCGCAGTCGCATTCTCATCCGCCTGGCCGAGGAACACGGCCCCGAGCACCTTCAGGAAGGACGCCAGCGTCACCACGGAAATGAACAGCGCAACCAGGCCCAGCACCAGAAACAGCGGGAATCGCAGTCCCGCCAGAATACATCCGGAAACGATCAGCCACTTGCTGGTGAAGCCGTTAAAAGGCGGCACGCCCGAGATGCTCAAGGACGCGATCACCGTCGATCCCGCCGTATAGGGCATGAACCGGCCCAGCCCGCCCGGCTTGTCCATATCGCGCGTTCCGGTTCGATAGAGCACCGACCCCGCTCCCAGGAACAGGCACGACTTGAAACACGCATGGTTCACGGCGTGGAGAATGGCGCCCGCCAGGCAGATCGAGGCTAAGGCCGGAGAGGTGGCCAAACAATAAGCGCCCGCACCCAGTCCCAGGCAGATGTAGCCGATCTGGCCGATCGTGTGGAAGGCCATCAGCCGCTTGATGTCGGTCTGCCGCAGGGCCGTCAGGGTTCCGGCGAACAACGAAGCCGTGCCCGCCAGCGCGACGACGATCCCCCAGATCCGCAACGACGGCGAAGGCGCCAGGAACGAGCAGAATACGCGCACCAGTCCGTAGATTCCGAGTTTCACCAGCACGCCGGACAGCATGGCGCTCATGCCGGATGGCGCCACCGGATGCGCATCGGGGAGCCAATCTCCCATGGGCAGGATGCCCGCCTTCGTGGCGAATCCCAGGAACAAAAGAAACGTGACCAGGTGCGCCTCGAACGGTTGCGCCGCCAGGAGTCCGCTCAGAGTCCGCCTGACGGTATCGAAATGAAACGAGCCCGAGGTTTGCCAAAGCACCAGGGCGGCGGCGACCATGCACAGCGTTGCGCCGTGGGTAATGATGAAGTATTTCAGCCCCGCCCGCTGGCTTGCGGCGCTCTCCCGCTCATAGGTCACCAGGAAGTAGGACGTCAGCGTCATCGACTCCCAGAAAACGAGCAAACAGAGCAAGTCCGCCGAAGCCAGGACCCCGGTCATGCTGGCGATGCACAACAGCAGAACCGGGTAGAACTTGGCGACCTTGTCGCGGGCGTAGCGCTCCATGTACCGGACCGAGTACAGCGTGCTGGCCAGCGCCACCAGCGCCACGATCGCCAGAAATATCGCGCTCAAAGGATCCACGCGGAGCGTGAGGCCGGCGCCCAGTTGCGGCAGAGAAACGAGAGTGCGTTCGTGCGATCCTCCCGTGAACGCGCCGGCCACCGCCAGCCATGTGCTAACGGTGGACGCGGCGGTGAACGCAAAGCTCAGCCATCCGCACAATCCCGGCCGCGCCGAAAACGCCAGGCTCACGAGCGATCCGGCGATCAGGATCAGCATGCTGACTTCTACCAGGTAAACCGCATCGAGCATGTTACTTCCCCATGTACTGCACCAAGGGTATTCCGACGAGCGGGGCTGCCAGGCAGCCGATCATCAAAACGATCAGCGTGGCCCGGAAGGCCCACGGTGGATCGCTCTTGACCGGAACCGGCGCCATCACCGGTCCCAGGAATACTTTCTGCGCAACGTAAAGCATCCAACCGAACGAAATCAGCGTCTCGCAGAGAATCAGCGTCAGGATGGCCGGCCCCGCGGGTCCTTTCAACCGCATAGCGCCCGCCAGGATCATAAACTTGCTCCAGAAGCAACCCAGCGGGGGCACCCCGGTGACGGTCAGAAGCCCGACGAAAAACGCCGTGGCTGTGATCGGCATGTTTTTGGCCAACCCGCGGAGCGCCGATATGCGGCGCGTTCCGGTCATATACGCGATACCGCCCACGCAGAAGAACAGGGTGGCTTTGCCGACCCCGTGGCAGAGAATGTGCAAGACGCCTCCGCGATAGCCCAGCGGCGCTCCCAAAGCTCCAATCGAGATGCCGAGCAGCACGTAACCGAGGTGGGCGATGGTCGAGTAGGCCAATAGCCGCTTCAGGTCGTCTTGAACGAAGTAGAACGAGAGAGCGACGAAAATCGTCAGCAGCGCCATGGCCGCCATGAGCGCGGAAACCCCTGGCGGCATCGCCCAGCCGCTGCTCACCGTCCTGGCCATCAGGTAGACGCCGGCGTTGACCATCGCCGCGGCGTGCAGGTAGGCGCTGACGGGAGTCGGAGCCTCCATCGCATCCGGCAGCCACGTGTGCATCGGAACCTGGGCCGCCTTGGCCCACGCCGCCACCAGAATGAAAACGAAAACCCACGCGCGGAGGCCATCCGGCAATCCGGAGAGAGCGGAGAACTCGAATGAGCCCGTCCGAACGAAGAGAATCAGCGTGACCACAACGAGAAAGGCCCCGCCCGCTTGCGTCATCAGCATCGCCTTGAATCCGGCGCGGAGGCTTCGTTCGTCCTGGTGAAAGGAGATCAGCGCCCACGAACACACGGTCGTCATCTCCCAGAAAACCAGGAGCTGCAGAAAATTGGGCGAGAGCACCACTCCCACCATGCTGCCGATGAACAACAGGAGCCAGAAGTAATACCGGCCATACTGCCGGCTCCCTACCGGGTGCTCTCGATTCCCTTCGGTCAGATAGGAGGTCGAATAAAGCACCGTCAGCAGCCCGATCGGCGCCACCACAAGCAACATCAATAACGCCAGCGGATCGATTACTATGCCGAAAACCGGCGCCGCAACCATGCCGTGCAGCCACGGAAGGTCGCCCACCACCATCCGCTGAGAGGTCCCGAAACCGGAAATCGCCACCCACGCGGCCGCGGAGGTAACGAGAGCGGCGATTACCACGGCAGCCGCCCGGGTCCTCTCCTTCAGCAACAAACAGAGAAGGGCCCCCGCCGCGGGCAGCGCAATCATCGCAATACCGAGTGAGGGGATCAAGCGGACACCTCTCCTCTCAAGGAACCGGCGGCGACGCCGGGTCCGCACGCCCGGCTTCCCGCAAGAGCGCGGTTCAACATACCGGCGACGTGGGCGACGCCCGTCGCGACAGCATCGCTCATGGGTTTCAGGAACTCCGTATGAACCGGCTGAATGCCAATCGCGAACACGCGTGCCCGAGTCTCATGCTCGAGAATGCCCATCAGGAGGCTAAGGGGCGCGCGGTGCGTGCTCGGCCAGTATCCGGCGATCTGATCCCGATCCAGAAGCGCAACGGAACCGGGCGCGGAATCCAAATCCACGCTATCGATCAGGACGATCGTATCGGGCAGTCGATTCACAATCAGCGGCAGGTAATTCTCCGGAACATCCTGGGCGTCGATCACGCACGCACCAGGCGGCGCGACGATCCGTCTGGCGACCAGGCTCCCGGCCGCGTCGTCGCCACGCAGTGGGTTGCCAATGCCCATCACCACCACGACGCCTTGCATCCGGGCGGCAAGCCGTTCATCCGGATTCATATCGCCGTCGTTTTTCACTCGACCATCTCCCGGATCTGCTTATAGTTGAAAACCGGCCCGTCCCGGCACACATACCGATGGCCGATCGCGCAGTGGTTGCACTTGCCGATCCCGCATTGCATCATTCGTTCCAGCGTCGAAATCACGGACTCCTCCTGGAATCCGCGCATGAGCAGCTCCTGGACGACGAACTTGATCATGATTGGCGGGCCGCAGACGTAAGCGATCGTGTTTTCCGGCTTCAGCGTCGTCTTCGCGAATAGAACGGGCACTATCCCCACATTCCCGGTCCAGCCGGGCAGGGCGTTGTCCACCGTCACGTGGAACTCGATGCCCTCGGTGGTTTCCCACTCCTTGAGCTCGTCCTTGTAGACCAGATCCACGGGCGTCCGGGCGCCGTACAAAATGGTCACATCCCCGAACTCGCCTCGTTCGTCCATAACGTTGCGGATCAAGCTGCGGAGGGGAGGCAGTCCGATGCCGCCGGCCACGAACAGCAAGTTCTTTCCGCGCGCGCCTCGCACGTCAAAACCGTTGCCGAAGGGGCCGCGTATCCCCACCTCCGCGCCCAGCCCGAGCTGGTGCAACGCATCTGTCAGCGTCCCCACACGCCGGATCGTGGTTTCAAATACGCCCGGCCGCGTCGGGCTCGACGCGATGCAAAACGGAGCCTCGCCATGGCCGAACACCGAGAGTTCCACAAACTGTCCGGGAAGGAAGCGAAACGCCTCTGAATCTTCCGGCGTGCGGAAACGCAGCTTGAACGTCTTGGTGTCCGGCGTCTCGTCCCGCACAGCGTCTATCCGGGCGATATGTGGAAGGAACACGTCAGAGTTCATGCCAAGCCCTCTTCCGGATCGCGGCGACGACCGCGGGCATGTCCGTCGAGCCCAAACAGGTCTCGATGCAACGCCCGCAGCCCACGCAACCCGCCATGCCATCGCGTAAGTAATACTGAGCGCTCACTTTGTGAAAGAAGCGGCGTTTCATCCTCTCCCCGCGTTGCGAGCGGGGATTGTGTCCCGAGGCCTCCATCGTGAATGACGCGTATTGACACGAGTCCCAGGTGCGGCACCGCGTCCATACCCCATCGCCGTCCCGGTCCCGAACGCTGAAGCAGTAACAGGTGGGACAGACGAAATTGCACCCGCCGCACTCCAGGCACCAGTCGCCCATCCGGTCCCACAACGCGTCGTCCACGCGCCTTGTGGAGATACGCCTCATGGCCGACCCAAAGTGGCACGTCTCCTCCCCGAAACATCGCCTCGCTTCCGTCTCCAGGGTCTTTCGCCGCTCGATCTCATCCTCCGTGGCCGGGCCGAAAAGGCCCATCGCATCCGACAACGCTTCTCGCCCTTTCTCGCTGCCGATCTCGGCCAGGTACTTCTCGCCCAAGTCCGTCAACTGAACGTCATAGCCGCTCGTCAGGAACGGGCCCGAGTCGCTGCAAACGCAGAAACCCCGTGTGCAGGGCGTGGCGCACCCGAAGCTGATCACCGTGAGGTTGGCGGCGCGGCGCAGGTAGGATGCGTCGGACGGCTCCATCTCGTACATCTGCGTCAAGAACGCGATCCCTTTGGTATCGCAGGGACGAACGTTGAATAGGACTCGCCGCCTGTCGTCGTAGATTGGAGCAACCTCGGTTCCCTGCTGGGTGCGCTGGATCTTGACGATCGGCTCGGTCTGCGGCAGCACGAATTGCTTTGGCGGTGAAAGAGGGTTTTCGAAATTCCACAGCACCTGCTCAGGGGAATGAATCCTCGAGAAGACCACCTCCCCGCACGGCCCGGCGGCCGGAGCGATCACCTCTCCCGCTTCTAACAACTTCGCCAGCCATCCGGCGACGTCGCGCTTTCGAATAGTAAGGACAAGGGACTCCATGTCAAGCTCGCTCAACGTTCACTGCCGCGACTCCGTCTTCACCCAGTACGTTCGACAGGCAATCGCGGAACCCGCAGGGCGCCAGCAAGGCTCCGCGCCGCAGATCCGTCCGCGGCCGGATCGGAACGATAGCTTCTCCATGGGCGGAAGTCAGCTTCACACGCCACCCGGGGCGAACGCCTAGCGCATCCGCATCCTCGTTGTTCATTTCCACGAAACCGTCGGGAAACAGCCTGCGTGCCGACTGATGGTCGCGGTTCAAGGTCGGAGAAGACGAAACCAGCGTGTCGCCGGCCCAGTCAAACGCGCCATCCCGTGCCAGCACATAGCGGCGCTCCGCGGATGTCCTGACCTCCGTCGCGGCGGCTTGGAGCGCGAATGGGGCCCACTCCGGCTCCTTTACGAAAGACGAACTCCATCCCTCGTCCAGTATCCGTGGCGCCGCCATTGCGTACCGCGGCACCGCCTGCGCGATTTCGCGGAAAACCTCGCCGGCGGAGCTCCACGCGGCCCCTGCTTCGAACCGGGCGCAAAGCTCGGCCAGCGCCTTCCAGCCGTCCCGGGCCTCCCCCGGAGGAACGGCCGTTGCGCGCACCGTCTGGACCCTGCCCTCCATATTCGTGAGGGTTCCTTCGGTCTCCGCGTAGCTGGCAATCGGCAGCGCGGCGTGTGCGGCTTTCATCGCCGGCGTGACAAACGCGTCCAACACCACCAGGAACTCCAACCGCTCCATCGCCGCGCGAGCTTGCCGTCCCGCTGGCAGCGCCGCCGCGGGATCCTCCGCCAGTACGATCAGTCCACTAACGGATTCGAGCATCTTCGCCGCGTCCAGTCCACCCCCCGGCGGCGCCGGTTTCCTCCACACCCGCTGCAGGCGCTGTCGCGCTTCGCTGTCTTCGATGCGCGCGTAGCCAGGCAGCCGATCCGGAGCCACCCCCATGTCGCACGCTCCGCGTACGTTGCTCCGCGCCAACAGTTGCAGCAACCCGCTGCCCGGCCTGCCCAAATGTCCTGTGACTGCGGCCAGCGAGGCCAATGCCGCGGCATCCCTTCGGAGCAGGTCCGCGGGGCCGCCGGAGGGTCCCATCAGGAACACTGCCCGCTCGGCGGCCATCCACTCCGCTGCCGCGCACATCTCACCGGTCGTGTTCACATCCGCCAAGTCGCGCCGCAGGGAGTCATAACCGGCACACGAACCCGCTACTCCTCGGCGTTCCACCAGACCTGCGCCAACTGCCGCTGCCAGCAGCCCGTTAAGCGCCTCTCCTTCGCATCCGGGAGCGACCTGGAAAAAGCACGATGCCAACCGGGCCATCTGCGTGCGTGCGCACCCGATGGCGATCAGCCTGGCGCCCCTCTCGATCGCTTTCAGCACCGACGACGCCGCGCGGGGATGGGTTTTCGCCAGGTTGCCTTCCACCAGCACGATCGTGTCGGCCGATTCGATGTCCGCCAGACGGATGGAATGAGAGGAATCGCCGGTGACGTCCTCCACGCCGGCCAGCAGCGGCCGGCACAGTGAGTGGTAGCAGAAATCGACGTGATTGGTTTCGAGACCCACCCTGGCCAGCCGGCTGGCCAGGTAGTTCTCCTCGTTGGTAGCTCGCGGCGAGCCGAGCACCCCAATCGGCTTGCCTGCCTCCATCAGGTCCCGCAGTCTCTCCGCGACATGATCTAGCGCCGCACCCCAGGAAACCGCCTCCTGGGCTCCATGCCGCTTGACCATGGGCCGCAGTGCCCGGTTGCCCCACAGGGCAGCCTCATGGGCGCTCCACCCTCTGGAGCAGATCTTCCCCCCGGCAACCGGATGAGTCCGGCTCGGTGCCACGCCAACCAAGCCCCCGTCCCTGGCCAGTAGGAAAAGCCCACAGCCGCAGGCGCAAAAAGGGCATGTTGTGGGAATGCTCAACACTTAGAGCCTCCCCTTACGGACAATCGATGGGCAAATCCGGGCCTGGAGCGCGAACCGCTGAGGCTCCTCTCGCCATTCAGGGAGGCACTTCAGCGCCGACAAATTCCGGCTGCATAGGATCCTCTTGTACAAAAAAAGAGTATAAGGCCCTTAAACTGTTAAAGCGGTCTCGAGAGGATCTCGCCTTGGGCCAGTCTGCACTGTTTTCGACACCAAGTCAATGGGCATTATAAGCGCCGGGTGGTATCCAGCCCACTTGGAATCCTGCCCGTTCTGCGACATCCCGGCCAGCCGCGTCCGGATCGAGACGGAGCACGCCTTCGCCGTGGCCTCCCCTCTAGCGGAGGGCCACGTCCTCGTGGCGCCCCGCAAACACGTCAGCAGCGTCTACGAGCTCACGATGCCCGAGCAGAAGGCCCTGTCGGAACTGGTTGGCGGAATACGCAGCCGTCTGATCGCGGGACTCAAGCCGGACGGCCTCAACATGGGCTTCAGCTACGGTCTGGCTGCGGGTCAAACCGCGATGCACGCCCGCGTCCACGTCATTCCCAGGCGGCAAGGCGACGTGCCCGACCCGCGTGGCGCCATCCGGTGGGTGCTCGCCGATAACGCGTCGTACCGGAAAAAGCAGCCGATGCCGCCCCCTTGCGCCTGAGGAGCAGGTCCGGTTCCTGGTAAACGTGCAGCTCCTGCTCGACGGGGCCTGTTCGCCGCGTCGTACAAGTTCGCCCTGCTGCCGGGTTTGGCGGACCTATCCATCGAGAAGGGCGACGACGCCGGCTCGGCACGCGCCCCGGGCACTTCATAATCCCGCGAATCGATGAGAATAGCCGGCGATGCAGGAACTGCTTCACACTGACCAGCGGCAGCCCCACTCCTCACGGGAAATGGCGAAAAAGCCCCGCCCCTCGGCGTGGTTGCACCGACGATTCCAGGTCGGAATTACGCCTGGAAGATGGGCCGCCCCGAGAGGTTTGTATCCCGGCTTCCGCTACGCAGTGGCGGAGGCCGCCCTGACGCCGCGCTTCTCCAGCGGGACAACATCACGCGCCGCCTGGCCCGTGTAGACTTGGCGCGGGCGCGCGATCTTCTGCTCCGGATCGACGATCATCTCCTGCCACTGGGCCAACCAGCCCACGGTGCGCGGAATGGCGAACAGCACCGTGAAAATCTCCGGTTTGAACCCCATGGCCTGGTAGATGATTCCGGAGTAGAAGTCCACGTTGGGATAGAGCTTGCGCTTGATGAAATACTCGTCCTCGAGCGCAATGCGCTCCAGCTCCAGCGCGATCTCCAGTTTCGGATTGCGGCCAGTGACCTCGAATACCTTATCCGCGGCCCACTTGATGATTCGGGCGCGAGGATCGTAGTTCTTGTAGACGCGGTGGCCGAAGCCCATCAGCTTGAATTGGCCGGCCTTCACCCTTGCGATGTAGTCCGGGACCTTGTCTTTGGAACCGATCTCGTCCAACATCTTGAGGACTTCTTCGTTCGCCCCTCCATGAAGAGGACCGGACAGCGCCGCCGCCGCGGCGGCCGTGGAGAGGAACGGGTCGGCCTGCGAGCTGCCCACGGCGCGCATGGTGTTGGCACTGCAGTTCTGCTCGTGATCCGCGTGCAGGATGAACAGGATGTCGAGCGCGCGGGCCAGAATCGGATTGGCCGTGTACTTGGGCTCCACCATCTTCCACAGCATGTTCATGAAGTTTTCCGCGTAGCTCAAGTCGTTGTCGGGATAAACATAGGGATAGCCCAGGCTGTGGCGGTACGTATAGGCTGCGATGGTGGGCATCTTGCCGATCAGGCGCATGATCTGAAGCTTGCGAACTTCGGGGTCGAGCACGTGCCGGGCTTCCGGATACACCGTGGAGAGCGCCGCCACCGTGCTGCAGAGCATGCCCATGGGGTGCGCGTTCCAGCGAAAGCCTCCGAGGAATCTCTTGGTCGTCTCGTGCAGCATCGTGTGATGGGTGATGTCGGAGACCCACTGTTTCAGTTGAGGCGCGGTTGGCAATTCCCCAAACAGGATCAGATAGGCCACCTCGAGGAAAGTGCAGTTCTCTGCGAGTTGATCGATGGGATAGCCGCGGTAGCGCAAGATGCCCTTATCGCCATCGATGAACGTAATCGAACTTCGGCATGACGCCGTGTTCATGAATGCGGGGTCGTAGGTCATAAGTCCGAAGTCTTCGGCCCCCGTCTTGATCTGCCGCAGGTCCATGGCCCGGATGGTCCCATCGCGAATCGGGATCTCATAGGTAGCCTGCGTGCGCCAGTCGACTATGCTTAAGGCTTCCTTCTCCATAATTCCCCCAAGATCCTGGGTGGCAACACGACTCGTATTTGCCGCCCTCTGGCCACTGTGCCGCTGGCACGATGGCGCCACCCGTCGTAGCAAGCGAGGCGACAGGTGGGTTCAACTCGGCATCGATGCCGTGCCCGATTCTGCCGCTTTGCCCGGGGATACCGGCCACTTGCAGGCTTGGTATCGGGTGCGAACAGAGTAGCCGGCCGACTGCGGCATCATGCCAAACTCCTTCCGAGCCCTGCCTCCGGATACCGGGGACCTGTCACGGAAGGAACCTCCTTTTGTGCGAACCGTCACCGTGCAGCGCGACGGTTTCAAGGCAATCATAGGGCAGATGCTGGCGCCCCTTTTTCGGAATCTCAGAACTGCCGATCTCTTTCATTTCAAAGCGGGTTCTGGCTTATGGCAGATTCTCTACGAAGCGCGCGAATTCCGCCATCGGGAACGCACGAAGCGTCGCCGTTTTGACATGTTCGCGGGCGCACACCGCCAGACTGGCGGTGACTGCCGCCTCGTCGCTGGGACTTTCGGTAATGGCTACATAATCGTACTCTCCCATCAAAAAGTAGGCGGCGAGCACCTTGCCGCCCACCAGTTCCCAGGCCTTGATCGCCGATTCGATGCGCCTGGGTGCGCCTTTCAGATCCTTGGCGCCCTGCTCGGTGAATTTCATGAGTGTGACAAAGGTCGGCATGCTGTCCGTCCTCCTTCCTGGACGTGGAAACCGGTGTGAGGTCTCCAGTCCACCTCTTGTCTTGAAGTGTTCGGAACTGGCGCGGCTTCTGGGTCCGGCCGCGCCGAGAGGTCACGTGTGCAAACGCCCCGCGGCCGTCCGGAATACTCGCCGGAACGGCTTTGGTCCTTCCGGCAGCTAGTATACTCGAGGATCGGGTGGACCGCCTCATCTTTTTGCAATGTCATCCAGCAACATTGCTCGTGTCCGTCCGAACTGCTATAGTTGAAGCCAAAATCGCACTACGAGGTCCGATCGGCGATAGTTGGTCGGGGCCCCGCGTGGCGGCTGATCGTTTGCATCGGCTCAGTGCTGATGAGCCGCTGTCTTTGACAAGCCGCGGTTTTTCGACTCCTGTCCGCAGGCCAGGCTCGGGAGGTGTTATGGAGTGCTACAACGATTGCCCCGTTCCCCAGGATGGTGAGGCCATCCAAGCTCTAGAAAACAAGTTGGATATCCCCGATCACCCGATCATCCCCTTTATCGAGGGCGATGGCACCGGGCCCGATATCTGGAAGGCTGCGCGCACGGTGTTCGATGCCGCAGTCCAACAGGCTTATGGCGGCAGGCGCCGCGTAGCCTGGTACGAAGTCTTTGCCGGGGAGAAGGCTCACCGGCAGTTCGAGGATTGGTTGCCCCAAGGTACGATCGACGCAATCCGGCATTTCCACGTCGCGGTCAAGGGTCCGCTGACGACCCCGGTCGGCGGCGGCATTCGGAGCTTGAACGTCGCTTTGCGGCAACTGCTGGACCTTTACGTTTGTCTGCGACCCGTCCGCTACTATCCCGGTGTCCCGTCGCCAATGAAGCGGCCCGAGCTGCTGGATGTGGTGATTTTCCGGGAAAACACCGAGGACGTCTATGCCGGCATCGAATGGCGGCAGGGAACGCCAGAGGCCTGGAAGCTCATCGAGTTCCTGGACCGGGAACTGGGCAAGAAGATTCGCTTGGATTCGGGCATCGGCATCAAACCGATCAGCTTGACCGGCTCGAAGAGGCTGATCCGGCGCGCCATTCAGTATGCCATTGAAAACGGCCGACGCTCCGTGACGCTGGTCCACAAAGGGAACATCATGAAGTACACCGAGGGCGCCTTCCGCGACTGGGGATATGAACTTGTCAAGGAGGAGTTCTCGAACGTCTGCGTTACGGAAGCGGAAGCCGGGGCCGAGACGCCGCCGGGAAAGATCCTGGTCAAGGACCGCATCGCCGACTCCATGTTCCAGCAGGCGCTGCTGCGGCCCGAAGAGTACGACGTGATTGCCACACTCAATCTCAATGGCGACTATCTCTCCGACGCTTGCGCGGCGCAGGTGGGCGGACTGGGCATGGCGCCAAGCGCCAATATTGGCGACCAGCACGGCGTCTTCGAAGCGACTCATGGCACAGCCCCGAAATACGCCGGCCAGGACGTCGTCAATCCTTGCAGCGTCATCCTCTGCGGTTCGATGATGTTCCACTACATGGGCTGGAAGGAGGTCTCGCATCTCATCGAGCTGGGCATTACGGAGACCATACGAAACAAGCAGGTCACCTACGATTTGCATCGGCAGATGGAAGGTGCGACCAAACTGAAAACCAGTGAATTTGCCGCTGCCATTGTCGGCAACATGAAGGCCACGACAGTGGCCGCCTGAGAGGACCCGCTATGAGGAGAAAAGTAACGGTTGTGGGATCGGGAAATGTCGGCGCCAGTTGCGCGGTCCGTTTGGCCGATAGAGGGCTGGCCGACATTGTCGTGGTGGATGTCCTGGAAGGCATCCCGCAGGGCAAGGCCCTGGACATCCTCCAATCCGGCCCAGTCGAGGGAGTCGATCTTCAGATTGCCGGTGGAAACGACTATGCTGCGACCGCAAACTCCGACGTCGTGGTACTCACCGCCGGCTTCCCCCGCAAACCGGGAATGAGCCGCGACGACCTTTTGTGGGCCAACTACGACATCGTCAAAGCCACGGTCGAGCAGGCGGTGAAGCATTCGCCCAACTGCATTCTGATTGTGGTCACCAACCCGCTCGACGCCATGTGCCACGTCGCGCATCACGTCAGCGGCTTCCCCAAACGACGCGTCATGGGCATGGCCGGCATTCTGGACACAGCCCGCTTCCGGACTTTCGTGGCCCAGGCGCTGAACGTTTCCGCGTCGGATGTGATCGCTTTTGTGCTCGGCGGCCACGGCGACACCATGGTGCCCCTGGTGCGGTACAGCAGCGTGGCCGGCATTCCTCTGACGGATTTGCTGGATGCGGATACCCTGCAGCGGATTGTGAAGCGCACCAGGGAAGGCGGTGCCGAAATTGTGAAATACCTGAAGAGCGGCAGCGCCTATTATGCGCCATCGGCGGCGGTGGCCGAGATGGTGGAAGCCATACTCCTGGACCGTAAACGCGTGCTTCCTTGCTCCGCCTACTTGGAAGGCGAATACGGTATTGACAAGCTGTTTGTCGGCGTGCCGGTAAAACTCGGCGCAGAGGGCATCGAGAGAATCTTCGAGGTCCGTCTGACCGAGGACGAACTCGCGGCACTTCACAAGAGCGCGGCTGCCGTTAGAGAACTCGTCAGCGTGATGGCGCCGAAACTGGGAGCAGCCGAAGCTGTCCGCGTAACCGCCTGAAACCGCTGCCCGCGAGCCGTTTTCCTGGACGACTGCTCATCGGCGGAGCCCGGAGCGGGGCCACCACTGTCGTAGGGACGAAGCGACTCTCGAAGTACCGTCCGAGATTCCTGAGGGCGGGCATATACCACGCATGGCCGGGCCATTCCTTTTGCGACCGGGCTTAAGCTGGCGAATCCGGAGCTTCAGGTGGTGGTCTACTCCGGCGACGGCGACCTTTTTGCCATCGGTGGCAACCACTTCATCCACGCGGCGCGCGGGAGGCTTCACTCCTGCGTGAGCGGAGACGATCGGGAGGAACCGATATTGCCCCAGACTATGCGGCGCTATACAATAGGAACCGCGAGGCCCGACTCTGATGGTGGAATCTCCCCGGCATGCGGATGCTCTGTCGGTATGTGGCCCGGTTGCACGCCGGGTCGCTCCGGCGTTGGAGAGACGGGTGGAGGCCACGCCGTGTCCGAGGCCCACGTCCGCCGCCGGTTCCTGCGCCTCGGGCGGGGGCTGGCTCGACACCTATAGCGTTTTGGGCGGTGTGGACGAAGCGATTCCCGTTGACTCCTGCATCCCCGGCTGCCCGCCACGCCGGGAGGCCATTCTTCACGGAGTCGGGCTTGCGCTAGGGCTGTCGCCGAAAAAGGTCGCCGAGGAGAGGCTGAAGCAGGAGAGTCTGGGGGAGTTGGCTGAGGGCAAGTCCGCTTTTGCGGGGAGGAAGTAATGTCCAATTGCGCCAAGATCCTGATCGTTGACGACGACAAAGACCTGGTGGTGGCACTCCGTGTTGCATTGGAGAGCAAAGGGTATCGGGTGGCGTCGGCCCATGATCTCCCGGCCGGGCTGGAGGCAGCGGCTGCTGAGCGGCCGGACTGCATTTTGCTTGACATCATGATGCCGCACGCAACCGAAGGCTTCCACTTCGTCTGGCAACTGCGGCAGCAGGGTGAGGCGTACTTCAAGAACGTACCCATTATCGTCTTGAGTGCGATCCACGAGAAGACCGATTTGCGTTTCTATCCCGACTCGAGCGATGGGACCTACCAGGCCGGTGAGTTCCTGCCGGTTCAGGATTTCCTTGACAAGCCAGTCGACCCGGCATTGTTGCTTGAGCGAATCGATCGAGCGCTTCGGCTCAAGCCGCCGGCGTGACGGTTTCGGACCATGCCGATCCGCCCAGGCGGACCAGTGGACGTTCAGGGGAGTGCGTAGAGTGACGCCTGCCGTCGAGCTTCCGGTATCGAGCGATCTGGAGCGGCGAACGGCGTGGTTCATCAAGCTCCGGTGGCTGGCCGCGGCCGGTGTGGTCGTCGCGGCCGCGATGGCGCGCACTCTGGGCCTGTCCGATTTGCCCGTTGGACCGATCCTGGCCGTCGGCGCCAGCCTCTTCGCCTATAACACCATTCTGTATTTCGTGGCGGCGCGCCTCAGCGCGAAGCCGGCTGGACGGGCTTGGGGACGCGCCAATTCTTTCGCGCGCTTGCTGGTGCCGCGCACGTTTCTCGGATTGGGCGACGAGAGCGGAGTGGCGAGGGCCGCGTTCTTCGCTTTTGTGCAGATCACTCTCGATTTCGTCTGTCTGGCAGTGCTGCTCCACTTTTCCGGAGGCGTCGGGAGTCCCTTCTCCGTGTTCTTTGTCTTCCACGTCGTCATTGCCAGCGTTCTGCTCTCCCGGCGCGCCACGTATCTCCAAACCACGGTTGGCTTCCTGCTTTTTGCTTCTGTCGTCCTGGGAGAGTACTTCGGCCTCCTGGATCATCACCCTTTGCATTGGCTTTGGCCGGTCGATGCATACCGCAGCTTCAGCGTGGCCGCCACGGGTCTCGTGGTCTTGGGGGCGACGCTCTATCTGGCGTCGTACCTGTGCAGCACCGTCGCCGTGGACCTGCGCGAGCGCCTCCGGACCAACGTACGCTTATCGCGGCAGATCGCCGACGAGAAACAGAAGATCGAGGCCGCCTACGAAACCATTCGGGAGATCGAGCGCACCAAGTCGCAGTATATGCGGAAGGTCGCACACGAGTTGCGCGGCCCGTTGGGTACCATTGAGACGGCGCTCAAAGTAGTGTTGCAAGGCATGGCAGGCGCACTGGATGATCCATCCCGCGACTTAATCGGCCGGGCACAACGGAGAGCCGGAGAGCTCGCGGCAGTCACACACGACCTGCTGCTGCTGGCGCGCGCGCGTGAAGCGGGACCGGGCGCAGAGCGAGTGCCCGTCCCGCTCGACGGGCTTCTTGCGGAGGTGATTGAGGATCTCAGGCAACCCGCCCAATGCAAGAACGTGGCGCTCTCGGCCGATACCTGCGGTGGGAGCGTCGTCCTCGGGGATCCGGTCGCCATACGCCAGCTTGTCGCGAACCTCGTGGAGAACGGAATCCGCTACACCAAACCTGGCGGATCCGTGACCGCGCGATTGCGCTCGCGGGGCGGATGCGTGGTGCTGGAAGTGGAAGACACCGGCATCGGAATCGCGGAAGAGGATCTTTCTCGAGTCTTCGACGAGTTTTACCGCGGGCCCAACGCACGAGAATTTGCGGCTGAAGGAACCGGCCTCGGCCTTGCGATCTGCAAGGCGATTGTGGAACGCCACGGTGGAAACATCGCCATCAAGAGCCAGCCCGGCCATGGCACGTGTTTCTCCGTGACATTGCCTGGCGCCTCGTAGGTGGCGCGAAGTCCGGCTTCTTCTGCGTGCTCCCTGGCGCGGCCGCGGCAATCCGAAAATCGCGAAGGAACGCTCCAGCGGGCTCGGCGGCGATCCGGCTACCCCCCGGCCATTGTCGCGTCGCCGTTGCGGCCCTTGCGCACGTCGCTGACGCTCCGCGCGCAGTGCTGCAGCGGCGTGGCGGCCGATCTGCTGGTTCGTCGCGGCGGCGTTGTCAGCAGGCGCTGTTGGCGCACGCCGCTCACAGCCGTTGGCGGTGGGTCAGCGTAGGTGCCGGCTTGACCTTTGCGTGCATGACAGCAGGCAGCGCCCGCCGTGCGGCACGGCGTCGCGACGGGGCCCGGACGCCGGCTTGAGGGTCTCTGTTTCCGTGGACGGCGTTTGAACTAAGCCTGACGGCAGACGCTTCCGCAAGTTGGCCGACAACACTGTCGCACAGCGTGTTGCAGCCCTCCGCTGTTTTTTCACCAGGACGCTCAAACGATCTTGGCTCATCGACGAAACGCCCTATCCCAAGCAGAGGACTCAACTACCCGTCATCCCCAGCCCGGATGAGGTGGCCCGCTTGATCGAGTCCGCGGACTCGCCATTTCTTCGGACGATCTTCGTTACTCTATACGCGACCGGTGTACGCCGCGCTGAACTGACCAATCTCGACAGCACCGGCATCGACTCTCAACGCATGGCGGTTCATATCCGTATCAAAGGAGAGCGCGAGAGGGAATCAGACTGGACGGCCGGAAGCTGTAGATAGTTCTGAAGCTGCTCAAAGCCCCCGAGATCAACAGACCTCCCCAAGTTCCAACCGGCTGCAGCCGTCTCATTGAAACGCAATCATTTGAAAACAGGCCATTTCCGACCAAGGCCGCCCACCGCCTTGGGCGCAGGGGCTCGGGCGTTCAAATCGCCCCGCCCCGACCATCCGTAAATAACCGATATACTTGCAGCGTTTGCTTTGGGCACGGATTCAACCGATGTTTTCAAGGAGTCGGACGGTGCATTCAGGTGCATATTCGTAACGGCTCCGGAAGACCGGCGTGGAGATGCCGAACACGCAGGACAACTTGGGCGCACCGCCACGGCGCACACGAAGCCCGCAGAGCCCTTCCGTTGCGCATCCCGGCGACGGAACGGCGTACACGGCGTCGCCCCCACCCGCCGTTTGCGACCTGCCTGATCTTCCCCGCTGCCGCCTGCATCGCCATCACGTAATCATCCGTGGCTTGCAGCCGATCCTGGCACTTCGAACAAACCAGCAGGTGCTCTTCCAGCCGGTCTGATTCCGGCGCTGGCAGGGTCCGCAAATCGGGGTGCGAACCGCAGCCTCGCAATCGCGAGGAGTGCCGAGGAGTACTAAGGCATTTCCCCGAAGCGGCCGTTCTGGTATGATTTGACTTCACGAACGGCTCTGGAACGCCCGGATTGAGCGTGGTCCGTGCCCCGTGATCGACCGATTCAGGATCGGAGATAGAGGTTTCGGTGAATCTACATCTTGCGGACATTATCATCATCGTCGCTTTTCTGTTGACATCCGTTGCCGTGGGCTACTGGGTTTCGCACAGGGCTTCCCGGGACACGAGGGCCTATTTTCTGGGGGGCAACGTTCTGCCGTGGTACGTGCTGGGCGTCTCCAACGCATCCGGGATGTTCGATATCGCCGGGACCATGTGGCTTGTCTACTTACTCTTCATCTACGGTCTCAAGAGCGTGTGGATTCCGTGGCTGTGGCCGGTCTTCAACCAGATCTTTCTGATGGTCTTCCTCTCGGCGTGGCTGCGCCGCTCGGGTGTCACGACGGGCGCGGAGTGGATCACGACTCGATTCGGCACTGGCCGGGGCTCGCGGCTGTCGCACCTGATCGTCGTCATCTTCGCATTGGTCAGCGTCATCGGGTTTCTCACATACGGTTTCAAGGGCATTGGCAAGTTCGCGACCGATTTCCTTCCCTGGCACCTATCCGCCAATCAGTACGCGCTGATCCTCATGGCGATCACGACGTTCTATGTCGTCAAGGGCGGGATGTTCAGCGTGGTGATCACGGAAGTGCTTCAATTCTGCCTGCTTTCCGTCGCGTCGATTGCCATTGGCATCATCGCCATCGCGCGAGTCTCGCCGGAGGCCCTCCGTCGCGCCGTGCCGGCCGGGTGGGACCGGATCTTCTTCGGCTGGCATCTCAATCTGGACTGGTCGGGGCTCATCGATGCGGTGAATACCAAGATCCACCAGGACGGCTATTCGCTATTCGGCTTCTTCTTCATGATGATGCTGTTCAAGGGGTTCCTGCTCAGCGTCGCCGGTCCCGCCCCGAATTACGACATGCAGCGGATTCTTTCCACGCGCAATCCGCGCGAGGCATCCATGATGAGCGCCGTGGTGAACGTGGTTCTAAACGTGCCACGCTACTTCATGATCACGGGGCTCACCATTCTGGCCCTGGCGTTCTACAGCGACAGGATTCGGGCCATGGGGACCAAGATGGATTTCGAAATGGTGCTGCCCGACGCTCTCAGCCATTTCGTTCCAGTCGGTCTTCTGGGCGTTCTTGTGGCTGGCCTTCTGGCTGCGTTCATGTCGAACTTCGCCGCCACCGTGAACTCGGCGCCGCCGTATCTGGTGAATGACATTTACAGGAAGTTCATCAATCCAAGGGCCAGCGAGCGCGCCTGTGTCCGGCTGAGTTACGTGGCTTCCTTCGCGGTGGTCGCTCTGGGGATCTCGATTGGCTGGTTTGTGGGTTCCATCGATTCCGTGATCCAGTGGATCGTTTCCGCCCTCTGGGGCGGTTACACGGCGGCTAACGTGCTCAAGTGGTACTGGTGGCGCTTCAACGGGTACGGCTACTTCTGGGGCATGGTGGCAGGCATTGCGGCATCCATGGTGGTCCCGGTGGCATTGCCCGATGTCAGGCCGTTGAACGCCTTCCCCTTGATCCTGGGACTTTCGACCGCCGGGTGCCTGCTGGGAACGCTGTTGACGAGGCCCGAAGACGATGAAGTGCTGAAAGCATTCTACCGGCGCGTGCGGCCGTGGGGCTTCTGGGGTCCGGTGCTGGCCAAAGTCCGTGCGGAAGATCCGAGTTTCCAGCCGAACCCCGATTTCGGCCGCGACATGTTCAACGTAGTGGTCGGCATCGCCTGGCAGACCAGCCTGGTTGCCCTGCCGGTCTACGTGGTGATTCGCCGCTTCGACGTCGCCGCGATCGCGCTGGCCGTTGTGCTGGTAACTTCGGCTATTCTGAAGTTCACCTGGTACGACCACCTGACGACGATGTACACGGAGAAGCCTCCGGCCGCGGAAGCGGCGGTACCGGCGGCGGGGTAGGCCCGGCTCCCTCAGCCTAGCCTTACTTCCACTTTCACCTCCGCGCCCGCGGCCGGCGGCGGGACCACGCCGCCGGCCACCGGATTGCCGTCCACCAGAAGCTTCACGCTGTTTCCGCGGCCTTCGCGGCACACCGCGATACGGTACGTGACGCCGCGGAAACGGCGGACGGCTTCGAATCCGCCCCAACGCTCGGGCAGCACCGGCGCGATGCGCAGACCCTCATACTCCGGGCGAATCCCGAGTATCCATTGCGTGATGGCATAGTAGTTCCACGACGCCGTGCCGGTCAGCCAGGAGTTCTTGGCTTCCCCGTGCGTGGGGGCGTCGCGCCCGGCGATCATCTGCGAATACACATACGGTTCGCACCGATGCACGTCGCTGATGCCCTCGCGGCCCGACGGGTTGATGCGCAGGTAATAGTCGTGCGCATTGTCGCCGTCGCCCACCATGGCTTCGGCTATCATCACCCACGGGTTGTTGTGGCAGAAAATGCCCGCGTTCTCCTTGTAACCGGGCGGATACGACGAGATCTCGCCCAGTTCCAGGTAGTAGCGCGAGTAGGCCGGCTGCTGGAGCACGATGCCGTGCGGCGTGGCCAGGTGCTTGCGCACCGAATCGAGCGCCTTGCGGGCCGTGCCGTCCGCCAGGCCGATGCCGGCGAGGCCGCAAAAACCCTGCGTCTCGATGAAAATCTTGCCTTCCGCGCACTCCTTGGAACCGATCTTCCGGCCGAAGTCGTCGTAAGCGCGGAGGAACCACTCGCCATCCCAACCGTGCCGGCGCACGGTCTCCTCCATGCGCGCGGCCTCCTCCTGGCACTTCGCGGCTTCCTCTTCCAGGCCGCGGCGCTTGGCGATGGCAGCGAGTTCCCGTGCGGCCAGCACGAACAACGCGGCGATGAAGACCGACTCGGCCACCTTGCCTTCCTTGTTGGTAGTGGTTTGGAACGACTGGCCGGGCGTGTCCGAGAAGCAGTTCAGGTTCAGACAGTCGTTCCAGTCCGCGCGGCCGATCAAGGGTAATCCGTGCGGCCCCAGCCGGGCCAGCGTGTACCCGAAGCTGCGCCGCAGATGTTCGTAGAGCGGCTGTTCCGAGCCGGGCTGGTTGTCGAATGCGACCGGCTCGTCCAGAATGCTCCAGTCGCCGGTTTCCTTGAGGTACGCCGCGACGCCTACGATCAGCCACTGCGGATCGTCGTTGAAGTTACTCCCCACGTCGTTGTTGCCCTTCTTGGTCAGCGGCTGGTACTGGTGATAGGCGCCGCCGTCGGGAAGTTGCGTTGCGGCGAGATCCAGGATGCGCTCGCGCGCCCGCTCGGGAACCATGTGCACGAAGCCCAGTAAGTCCTGGTTGGAATCGCGGAAGCCCAGGCCCCGGCCGATGCCCGATTCGAAGAACGACGCCGACCGCGACATGTTGAAGGTGGCCATGCACTGATAGGCATTCCAGACGTTCACCATCCGGTCGGTGTGGATGTCGGGCGTCCGGACCTGGCAGATTCCCAGCAAGCCGTCCCAGTACGACCGCAACTTGTCGAACGCGGCATCCACGTTCGCCCTGTCCCGATACCGCGCGATCACCGGTTTCACCGTCCTCTTGTCGATCGTCTGCGAATCCGGCGGATCGAACTTCCTGTCTTTGGGGTTCTCATGGTAACCCAGAACGAAAATGACCTGATGGGTTTCGCCGGGTTCCAGCACCAGGCGGACATGGTGCGATCCGATGGGAGCCCAGCCGTGCGCCTCGGAGTTGAACGATTCCCCGCGCTCCACCGCGGCGGGCCGGTCCCAGCCTCTCCACGGGCCCAGGAAAGCCTCGCGCTGGGTGTCGAAACCCGCCAGCCGGTCGGAACAGGCGAACCACGCAAAATGATCGCGCCGCTCGCGGTATTCGGTCTTGTGATAAATCGTTTCGTCGTCGATTTCCACCTGGCCGATGCTGAAGTTGCGCTGAAAATTGGTGGCGTCGTCCTGGGCGTCCCAGAGACAGAATTCGACCGACGAGAATATCGAAAGCGATGCCGGCGTGAGCCGCTCGTTGGTCACCGTCAACTGCCAGACTTCCAGGTTCTCGTCGAGCGGAACGAAGTAGCGGGTACTGGCCGAAATGCCGTGGTATTTCGAGCCGATGACGGAATAGCCCATGCCATGGCGGCACGTGTACTGCTCCAGATCGCTGGTGGTGGGCAGCCATGAAGGAGACCAGTATTCGCCGCTCGAGTTGTCGCGCAGATAGATGTAGCGGCCGCCGTTGTCGAGAGGAACGTTGTTATAGCGGGCCCGCGTGATGCGGCGCAGACGCGCATCGCAATAAAAGGAATACCCGCCCGCGGTATTCGAGATGATGCCGTAGTATGCCTGGCACCCCAGATAGTTGATCCACGGCAGCGGCGTGTCCGGCCGGGTTATGACGTACTCCCGGTTTTGATCGTCGAAATAGCCATATTTCATAGGATGCGTTCGTCTCCTTACTCTCCGAGTCGCTCGATCATCTCGTAACAAACCCGTGCGTTGTGGTAGGGACACTTCCAGGGGCCCACCAGGCAGGCGTCCGGGTCTTCCGTTTCGAGCCAGGGCCTGCCGTCCGGTCTCAGTTTCGCGTGCCACTCGCCGTGCACCCGGTCCACGAGGCGTTCCTCGATATACTCCCAGACGCGATATGCCTGGTCCAGGAAATGCTCCTGGCCCGAGATCTGGTACGCGTTGCAGAAGCCCACCACGGCTTCCGCCTGCGCCCACCAGTGCTTGTTCGGATCGATCATCGCGCCCTTGGAATCGGCTTCGTAGAAGAGGCTGCCGTCTTTGTCGGGGCCCTCCCGATACACGGTCTGGGCCATGGTAACGGCCAGTTTCCGCGCGCGAGCGGCCAGCGCCGCGTCGCCCAGCACCTCGGCGGCTTCCGGTATCAACCAACTGCCCTCGATATCGTGACCGAAGGAGACGTGATCGGAAAGAGAGTTCCACTGGTTGTCGAAGAATAACTTGAAGTGCCCGGTGGCGTCGTCCACGATGCGATCCATGGTCACCTCGAGCAACTCTCTCTGCCTGGCCAGTAAGTCCGGGTCCCGCCACACCCGAAGCAGATTCGTGTAGGCTTCCATGACGTGCAGGTGCGTGTTCATGGACTTGGGGCTGTTCATGTCCTTCTCGCTGAGCCGCATGTCCTCGAGCGCGCCCCAGTCGCGGCCGCGAGCTTCCAGGTAGCCCTTCCATTCGGCGTCGTAAGCATGCTCTTCGATCGATTGGAATAGCCGTTGGGCGAACTCCAAGCTCTCGGGCTTGCCGGTGGCGCGATAGTATTCCGCCATGGCGTAAGCGGCGAAGGCTTGGGCGTAGATCTGCTTGCGGCCGGACAGCGGGTTGCCCTTGAAATCGAGCGTCCAGTACACGCCCCCATACTCCGCATCCCAAAACTTCTTAACGACATAGTCGTAGGCCCAGTCGGCGGTTGCACGATATGGGGCACCCAGCAACCGGCACGCCGCCGAGAACGTCCAGAGGATCCGGCTGTTGACGACCGACGTACGTGGCGCTTCGCGGTCAACGCGCCCATCGCAGTCGACCTTTCCGAAAAAGCCGCCGTTTTCACGATCGACCGTGCGGCTCATCCAAAACGGCAGAATACCCTCGCGCAACTCTCTCTCGATCCGCGCGGCCCAAGCCCGTTTGGCGGTCTGAGTCATGCCTGCACCTTCGCCATACGCAGGTTCTTCTCGATCAGGGCGATCCGCTGCCGCACGCAGGCGGCGCTGTACATGGCGTCCGGCGGAGTGTTCAAGACGTAGTCGAGGAGCCGGTCCACGGTGGTCGCTGCGACGTTCGTGCGCGTGTCGGACGCCCCATAATAGATGAGTACCTCGTCGCCCCGGCGCACCCAACCACTCGAGAAGACCACGTTCGAAACGTCGCCGACCCGTTCCTCGCCTTCGGGAGCCAGGAAATAGCCGCCCGGTTTGGCGATCGCCTTGTATGGAGCCGCCAGATCCGAAAGAAAGCAATAGAGCACATAGCGCAAGCCGGCCGCGGTATTGCGAACCCCATGAGCGAGGTGCAGCCAGCCCTTCTCCGTCTTGAGGGGCGCCGGACCCAGACCGTTCTTGACCTCGTTAATGGTGTGGTACTCGCGCCGGTCGAGGATCGTTTCTTCATCCGCGATGACGGCATGTTGGATGTCCGGCGCCAGCCCCCATCCAATGCCTCCGCCGCGGCCCGCTTCGATGAAACTGTCCTGCGGCCGGGTGTAGAACGCATATTGGCCATCCACGAACTCGGGGTGCAGCACGCAATTACGCTGTTGGGCCGACCGCGTCCGAAGGTCGTCCAGCCGCTCCCAGGCCTTCAAGTCGCGGGTGCGCGCGATGCCGCACTGGGCGACCGCCGACGAAAGGTCCCCTGGCGCCGCGGCGGGATCTTTGCGTTCGGCGCAGAACAAGCCGTAAATCCACCCGTCTTCGTGCGCGGTCAACCGCATGTCGTAGACGTTGGTTTCCGGGTCGTCTCCGTGCGGCATCTCGACCGGATAGTCCCAAAAGCGAAACCCATCCAGGCCATTGGCGCTCTCTGCGACGGCGAAGAACGACTTGCGGTCCACACCCTCCACCCGGGCCATCAGGACCACTCCGCCGTGCCACTCCATCGCGCCCACATTGAACGCCGCGTTGATGCCGAGACGCTCCATCAAGGATGGGTTGGTGGATGGGTCCAGGTCGTAGCGCCAGAACACCGGCGTGTGGGCCGCGGTCAGTACCGGGTACCGGTAGCGTTGAAACCAACCGTTCGAATCGGGCAACGCCTCGTTGGGGCGCTGGATCAGCGATTCGTGCGCCGCGTACAGACGCTCCCGCCGCAATTGAAAGTCTTCCGCCGTCATATCCGTGAAAACCTCCTGCCAGGCGCTCCCCGTCCGGATTCGGGGACAACTGTCCATCATAGCTTGCCGCACGGTTCGTGGTTGCCGATGAGCCGGCTCGAAGCCCAGTTTTCGCGCGACGTGGTAGCCCGGTTTGATGGCGGCGCCATGACCTCCGATGCTGGCGCGGTGTTGCTGCGGGAAACGGATCGGCGGCTGAACCTGGCGCCGCGCCTGGCTGCCTGCTTTGAGGACTATCGCCAGAAGCGGTGGCCGGCAGCAAGGACGAGGTGGCGCGTATCGTGGCCGTGCTCACCTGGCACGCACCCATCAGGGGCGAAAACTCGGGTGAGCTTGCTCGCTCACCGTCTGCCGCGGAAAGCCGGCCAGGGTGAGGCGGAAGGCGATGTTCTGGAAAAGCGGGTAATACCGGAGGCCTCCACGCCGCAGCGTCGCGAGGCTTAGCTCGACATCTTCGCTCTGCGGGCCGTCCTGAATGGACAGAGTGGCCCGGGTGGCGTTGCGAACGGCCCGCGCGGCGGGGTCCCAGGTCAGCAGCAGGTGGTCCTGGCGTTGCTGGGCCTGGAACCCGAAGGGCAGCGGCTCGATGCGGATCGGCCTCCCTGCGACGCCCCTATGGATGAAGCCGGCGGCCAGGCAGACCAGCGCGGCGAGGGCGACGAGTCCCCAGCCATAGCGGCCGCGATGGCTCTGGGCGGGCGCCTCCGCCGGCTGAGTTGCCATCGCAACCCCCAACCCCTCGCACAGGGGGGCCGGACTTTCATCGATACTCTCACGTTCACACACGGGCATTGGTTTCGTCCTTTCTTCAACGGCGGGTTGACAGGCTCGCGGCGCCAGGCAATGCTTCGAACGGCGAGCCGGATGCGGCTTCGGGCGACCGGGCCATCCGCGGCTTCTCGGCCGGCTTGTAGCAGGCTCAGCTTCATTCTCCCAGGCGCAGGTTACATCCGGATGACTTGGAAGTTGCAGGCAGGCGAACCCAGCGCCGGGCATTCCGGAACGAACAAACCGGTCCGAAGTTCATCACCGTGCAACAAAGGGCTGATAGATAGGTGTGTTATGACACAAGAAAAAAAATCGAAGGGCCGTCCAGCCGTCCTGCTGGCATTCGCGGCCGTGATCCTGATTGGCGGGGGAGTGGCGCTGTGGCGCCTCGATCCGCAACTCTTGCAGAAGAGGCGCAAAGCGCCCGCGCCCGTGCAGCCCGAGATCGTTCTGAGCATGCACGGTTCCAACACCATCGGCGCGCAACTGGCCGGCGCGCTGGCGGAAGAGTTCCTGAAGCGGCAGGGCGCCCAGGCGGTGAGCACCATGGCGGGGCCTCGCGCCGACGAGTTCCACGTGCTTGCAACCATGCCCGGGGATGCGCGCCCCAAGGCCATCGAGATTCAGGCCCACGGCTCGGGCACCGCGTTTCCCGACCTGGCAGCGGGCAAGTGCGATATCGGCATGGCCTCGCGGCCCATCAAACCCGAGGAGGCGGCGTCTCTCGCCAAACTGGGCGACATGACGTCGCCGGCCTGCGAGCACGTGGTGGGGTTGGACGGGCTGGCCATCATCGTGAATAAGAGCAACCCCGTATCGGCGCTGACAACCAGCCAGGTGGCCAAGATCTTCACCGGCGAGATTGCGAATTGGCGGGACGCCGGCGGCGCCGACGCGCCCATCCAGGTTCTGGCGCGCGACGATAAATCCGGCACCTACGACACCTTCAAGGCGCTGGTTCTGGGCAAGGGCCAGTTGGTGGCGGGCGCCCTGCGCCTGGAGGACAGCCGCGAGCTTTCCGACCGCGTCGCCAGCCTTCCCAACGCCATCGGCTTCATCGGCCTGCCCTACATACGTAGCGCCAAGGCGATCGCCGTCTCCGAGGCGGGCACCGCGCCTCTCCTGCCCAACCGCCTGACCGTGGCCACCGAAGACTATCTGTTGTCGCGGCGGCTGTTCTTCTATATTGCGGCATCGCCCGATCCCCTGGTGCGCAGGTTCGTGGAGTTCACCTTGGGAACCGACGGCCAGACCATCGTGGCGCGGAACGGTTTCGTGGAGCTGAACGTGAAGGCGGGGTCCGCCGCGGCCGCCGCCAACTCCACTCCCGAGTACCTGCGCGCCATCCAGGGCGCCGAGCGGCTCAGCCTGAACTTCCGCTTCCGGCCGGGCAGCAGCGACCTGGACAACCGGGCGCTGGCGGACCTGGACCGCGTGGCGGGCTTTCTCTCGGTCCCGGGCCAGAGCCGCGGCGGGATCGTGCTGTGCGGGTTTTCAGACTCGCTGGGAGAGGACGAAGCCAACCAGGCTCTCTCGTTGTCCCGGGCCAACGCGGTAGCCGACGAGTTCCGGCGCAGGGGCATCGTCCCGGCCGCGGTGTCCGGTTTCGGGGCCGGCAACCCGGTGGCGTCGAATAAGACCGAAGAGGGGCGGCAGAAGAACCGGCGCGTCGAGGTGTGGCTGCGCGCCATGTGAGGAGCGGCGGCCGGGCCGGATGGAGCCCGCCCGCCTCACTCGGCGGCGTGCCATAATCGGCACTGGTGGCGCTTTTTCGAAGATTCCGCGCGTTCCTCGCCGGCCGCGTCCGGTACACCGTCACATGGACCGGGGCGGCGTTCACGCTGGCACTGCTGGCGGTGGCGTCGGCCGCCATGCTGACGGGCAACAACCTGCTCTTCCTCATAGCCGCGGCCATGCTGGCTGCCTTGCTGGCCGCGGGGTTCAGCAGCCGTTTGTGCCTGGCGGCGCTGGAGTTGGATTTTCTGGTCCCGGAACACGTCTCGGTGGGCCGCGCCGCTCCCGGTAAGCTGTTCGTGCGCAACCGGAAGTGGTTCATTCCGTCGTTCTCGATTGCGGTCGAGGGCATCCGCAACCCCTCCACCCCGGCGCTGCGGTCGGGCGTGTATTTTCCGCTGATTCCTCCGCGCACAACCCTCGAGGAAACCGTGGAAGTGCGCTTTCCGCGGCGCGGCGTGTACCGCGAGAACAGCTTCGCGTTCTCCACCGCGTTTCCCTTCGGCTTCCTGGTGAAGCGGGCGCGCGTGACGCTGCGGCGCGACATGCTGGTCTACCCATCCATCGACCCGCGGCCGGGATTCGAGGACCTGCTCTCGGGAATCGCGGGCGAGATCGAAACCCATTACCGCGGCCTGGGACGCGATTTCTACCGCATCCGCCCCTACGAGATCTCCGAAAGCGCGCGGCACGTGGATTGGAAGGCGTCGGCGCACGTGGGCGCCTTGCAGGTGCGGGAATTCGCCCGCGAGCGCGAACAGACCGTGGAAGTGTACCTGGACCGCGACGTGCCGCCGGAGTTCGACGCGTGGTTCGAGCACGCCGTGGATTGCTGCGCCTTCCTGGTGTGGCGGCTGTCGGAGGAGGGCGCGTCGATTCAGTTCCGCTCGGGCGGCTTCAGTGTCCGCCAGCCCGAAGAGACCGGCATCTACGCCATTCTGAAGTATCTCGCCCTGGCCTGCCAGCAAGGCGCTCCGCCGCCGGGCCCGCCGTACGACGACAGCAGCTACAAGCTCGTGTTTACGCCGTCGCCGCGCAAGTTCCAGGATGCCGGCTGGATGGACGCGCGCATTCTGGACCCCGCTCTGCTGCCGCTCCCGGTTGGCGGCGCGGCGAACGGCTCCGCTTTTCGATAACTTGAATACCGGCCCGAGCGGCCGCCGGATCGAAGTTGCGCGCGGATTTGACGCCTGCACATTGGGGCAGTTGCCGGCCGTGGCTGAGCGTGTTCGGTTGGGAACCGGCAACGCGGATCTATCTGGCGGCGCGCTGTGCGTGTTCGACGAGCGCCCGGAGAAGGGCCGGTCCCGATGGCCGATGGCCGCCGGCATCGCGCCGGCATCGCCTCACCGGTAGCGGTACAGGGTGAAACGCTGGATGCCCTCCGCGCTCCTGCGTTGTGCCCATAGGGGCACCTTGCTCCCCAATGGCCAACGCAGTTGCAGGCAATCCCCCTCTATCGTGTCGTCGCCAGCCAGCCGGCGGCGCGGAACCCAGCGGCCGTCGACGAACGTGCCTTCTTCCACGGTGGCCAGTCCGGCGAGCGGGGGCCCCGGTGTGTTCGGAGTAAAGGTGACGGTTACGCCGTTGCCGGCCGCGAAGAACTCGTCGGGCCCCACGGCAATAAAGATCGCCCCCGCGCGAGCCGGGGTTTCCGGCGCCGTCTCGCTGGGACCAACTCGATGGGACCCCAGGAACGTGGCCTCGATGGTGTAATCCCCCACGCGGACTTTCTGCGGCGGGTCGTTCGGGCCCAGCAAAACAGCCGACATCGTGCCGTCGCCCTGGTGACGCAGAATCAGGGGCGCCAATTGCTCGATCAGGCCGTAGCTGCCGATCAGATCCTTGTCGGGAGTCTCCAACCTGTCGACTCCCCCGCTCATGCGCGAGTAACCGATGGCATCGTGGCGGCCGAAGGCGTACAGCGATCGGGCCGCGCCTTCCTCCCCAGGCGCCTCCTCGGGTATGAACAGAGGGTTCCCGGATTGGGTGTACTTTTCCAGCATCACCACGAAGTTTTTGGCATTGTCGGGAGAGTACATGTCGATGCGCGGCGCCCCGGCTCTCCAGACGTCCATCATGTCGGGCATGGGGGCGCCGCTCGCCAGCACGGGTTCGAATCCGTACGTCCACACGTTCATGTACATGGGCAGCGGGTACTCGGCTTTGCCCGCCTCGGCCACCCGGCCTACATAGCGCGCCAGGTTCCAGCCCATGAAGATCTCATCCGTAGCGACGCCCTTGCCGAACACCTCTTGCCAGGTCCCGTCGGTCTTGAAGCCGGCCGCCTGCCACACTTGGCGAAGCTCGGGGATCAGGGCGTCCTTGTGCGCCTGAAGGTAGTCCATCAGTTCCTGGGGCACTGGCCCCTCGAAAGCCTTATTGGCCGCGGGCGAGCGGTCGCGGGAGTCCGACGGCATTCCCACTTCGTTCTCCACCTGGATCATGATGACGGTGTGCTGGCGGCCATCCACTTCCTTGACGTGCCGCATCAGGGCCGCGAAGGCGCGCGCATCGGCGTCCCGGTTCGACACGCTAAAGGGGCTGAGCATTTCGATGCTCTTACCCCCGGCGGCCTGGACGCGCGGAAACCGCTCGAAATCCCTCTTGAGCCAGTCGGGCGGGTAGCTGGACGAACCGTTCTTATAGCTTGCGAACCACAACAGCACGAGACGCAGGTTGTGACTCCGTGCATCCCGGACGATGCCGTCGAGAACGCCGAAGTCGAATTTGCCCTCCTGGGGTTCGATCTGGGCCCAGGAAACGCCCGCCAGGACGGTGTTGAGTTTGGCTTCGACGAAATTGTGCCAGAGCGGCGCCATGTACTCGACGCTGGTGGCGCCGTTGTTGCTCAGTTCTCCCGCCCGCGCCAGGTATGGCTTGCCGTCCACGATCAGTTGGGTGGCCGTCCCGTGCTTACGCAAGTGGGGGATTTCCGAAGCGGAGGAGGCTGCCGCGGGGTTGCTCTGACTCCGGCTCGCAACGGCGGCGAGGGCGCACATGAGAGTGCAGCGGAATAGGGTGCGAGGTTTCACGATTATCTCCTGTTTATGCCTTGGTTGTAATAGCGACGCTGCCTAAGGCGAGCCCGGAAGTCGAAGGAATCCCGGACGCGGGGCCGTCCATGGCGGTCCGCTTCGGCTCCACCTGGCTCATCCCTGGTTTCCATCGTAATCCCGTCTCCGGCCTCATGCCCATGCCTGGAAGCTCGGCCAGCTTCACTTGGACGCCGGGGCCGCGGCGAGGCCCTACTTCGTCACTTCGAAGGGGACGGCGGGGAGCGTGCCCAGCAGGTTGCGGCGCTTGGTGGGCGTGCCGTTCCGGGGCGTGACGATGCGGTCCACGAAGGCGTCCACGATCAGGTTGCCTCTCAGGCCGGGTTTCACCTTCGAATCGGCGCTCAGCACCAGCGACATGCCGTTGGGCGCGGGCAGGACCTGCCGGATGGAGATGCCCTCGGGAGGCTCGTCGAGGATCAGCACCATGCCGTCCATGAGCCGCGGAGGAACGAAGATCTGCAGCGGCGCGGTGCCGCCCGCGGCCACCTTGACGCCCTTGTCGGCGAGAGGCCGGACGGCCATGCCGGCGCCGGCGCCATTGACGCGGACCATCCACTCCTTTTCGGCAACCAGGTGGCGATAGGCGAAGGCCTGCATCATGTCTTCGGCGGGCACGGCGGTGTGGCGGACCTCGCCGGCGCCGCCCTTCCCGCCGGGGATCGCCGCGCGGCCTTCCAACTGGATAGGACGGGGGTTGATCTGGCCGCGAGGGGCGGTCACGGTGAGACGCACTTTGTCTTGTCCACCGGGGATCGTGGCGCCGCTCAGGGTGAAACCCGCCGGCGCATCCTTCAACTGAAGGGCGATGTCGCCGGAGAATCCGTCGCGGCGGATCGCGTACACGGTGATGGGTTGGGTGGCGCCGGCGCGCATGTTGACGCTCGAGGGCGCCACGCGCAACTCGAAATCGGGGCGGGGATGGGAGATGCGGAGGCGGTAGGCGTACTCGAGGCCGCCGTGGCGCTGGGTATCGCCCAGTTGCAGGTAGTAGGTGCCGCTCGCGGGCAACTTGAAAAAGATGAACGAGTCGGCTTGGTGGGTGAGCAGGCCGGCGCCCTTGTCTTCGAAATCGTCGTTGAAGGCCAGCTCGTGGCCTGCGGCGTCGGTGAGGCGGAGCACGGAATCGAGCGGGGAACCCAGACGGCGTGCCATCACCTCGCAGACGATCTCCTCACCGGCGCGGCCGTCGAAGCGGAAGTACTGCGAGTCGCCGGGGTGCTCGATGCGTCCGTTGACGATCACGGGGAGCTTGACGCGCTGGGCCTTCTCGCGGCGGTTGGCGCCGGCCTGGGCAAGGACTTCGGGCAGCGAATCCACGAGGAAGGGAACGGTGTTCGAGACTCCCGCCCGGCTGCGCACGGAAACGGGGACGACGTTTCCGGCCTTGACTTTGGGGTCCTGCGCGAGGCCGGCATCGGGTAGGTTCCAGCCGGAAACGCGGATAAGCGAGTGGGCGCCCGCGCGGCCGCCCAGGGGGAAGATGCCGGTGACGTAGGGCAGTTCGCCGAGGGTGATGCGGTAGACGAAATCCTCGCGGCCGCGGTAGATGGAGTCGCGGATTTCGAGCAGGTAGTCGCCGTCGGCGGGAACCTCGTAGTAAACCACGGGGTCCTGGTGGAAGCGGAAATGGTCGGCGTAGGCAACCTGTTTTCCGGCGGGATCGCGGAGGGTGATGGCGGCCTGGAACCAGCCGGGGACGGCGTCGGAGATGTAGGGGATCGACTCGCGGGCGCGCACGGCGGCGACCAGGCGAGTACCCTTGGCCGCGTGGAAGCGGAACTGGTCGGAGGTGGCGGGCATCACCTGGCCGTTGATGACGGCGGGGAGGGTGACTTCCATGGGCGGCTCGACGGGGCGGTTGACGGGGCGGTTGGGCGGGATGGCGCCGTTGACGGCGACGAAGGCGGCGGGGACCTTGAGGGGCTTGCGGGAGAACTCGGGTAGTTGTCCGACGGTGAAGGTGAGCGGGTTGGTGAGGCCGGGCTGAGTGCCGAGGCGCAGTTCGCGGTCGCCGGGCGGAGCGTCGGCGGCGATGGCCACCTCGACGATGACGGTTTCGGCGATGGCGGGGCTGAGGGGGCGTTTCTGAAACTCGGCCAGTTTGGCCATGAGTTCCATGGCGGTCCTGGCGTCCGCCGCGGTGAAGGGCTCGGGTTTGACGCCATCGGCGGGGGGCTTCTGGGCGGCCGCGCGCTTCTCGTTGAGCATCTGAAGCTGCTCGCGCAGCATGGCGGCCTGGCCGGGGGTGAGCGGCTTGTTATATTTCGAGACCGAGACCTGGACGCCGCTGCCGGTAATGTAGACCTGGTTGGCGTCGGTGAGGTTCTGGCCGCCGATGGTGATCTCGAGGGATGCGCCCTGGCGTCCGCCGGCGGGGTAGATGTACCCGATGTGCGGAACGATGGGCTGCTGCTGCTGCGCGAAGGCGGCGGCAGCCAGGGCGAAGGCGGCGAGCGGCTTCATCTCACATAATCTCTTTCAGGCGGCCGGCCAAGGGGAGGCCTTCGGAGGGTGCGGGCGTGGCATAGGCGGTGAGCCCCTCGGGGTGGGGCAGCCTGGCATGCGGGTCGATGCCGAGGAGTTCGTAAATGCTGCCGATGAGGTCGGCGGGGTAAACGGGGCGGCTCTTGACCTCCTGGCCGCGCGCGTCGGAGGAGCCGACCACGTGGCCGCCCTTGAAACCGCCGCCGGCCACCAGGGCCGAGAAGACCGCGCCCCAATGGCCGCGTCCGCCGTTCCAGGGCGCTTCCCAATCGATCTTCGGCGTGCGGCCGAATTCGCCGTTGCACCAGACTACCGTGCTGTCGAGGAGCCCGCGGTCGGAGAGATCCTGAAGCAAGCTGGCGAGGCCCTTATCCAGCTCGGGGAGACGGCGGCGCATGAGCGGGAAGTTCTGCTTGTGGGTATCCCAGCCGCCCTGGTAGTTGATGGTGATGTAGGGGACGCCGCGCTCGACCAGGCGGCGCGCCACCAGGCAGGACGCGCCGAAGGTGTTCTTGCCGTAGCGGTCGCGGGTGTCGTCCTTTTCCTGGGATAGATCGAAGACCTTGCCGGCGTCGCCGAGGATCAGCTCGTAGGCCTGGTTTTCGGCTTCGGTGGAGGCCTTCAACTGGGTGTTGGATGGCATGGTCTGTTCGAGCGAATCCAACTGGTGCATGAAGTCGCGGCGCTGGCGCTGGCGGTCGTCGGTGATGCTCTGGGAAACCACGCCTTCCACGGCGAAGCGGGCCTGGCCGGGATCGCCGCCGGTGGCGAAGGGCTTGTAGCGCGGCCCCAGGAACCCGGCTTCGGAGAAGCGGCCCTGCGGTTCGGTGAGGACGATGTAGGGCGGAATGAGTCCCTTGTATCCGGCGGAGTAGCCCTTGAAGAGAGACACGACGGCGCCCACGCAGGGGAACACGTCGCGGCCGCCCGACATGCGTCCCGTCTGCACGGTGTAGGACGCGGTTTCGTGGGCGTTGACGCCGTGGGTCATGCTGCGGATGAGGGAATACTTATCGGCCTGCTTGGCGAGAAGGGGCATGAGCTCGCCGATGCGGATGCCGCGGACGTTGGTGGCGATGGGAGCGTTGAGGGGACCGCAGTAATCGTTGCCGGCCTCGGGCTTGGGGTCGAAGGTGTCGATGTGGGCGGGGCCGCCCCACATCCAGATCTGGATGACGCTCTTGGCCTTGCCGGGAGTGAATGGCGGGTCGGTGACGGCGGCGCGGCCGAGGCTGGCGCCAAGGTGCGATCCAAGGAACAGGCCGGCGGCGCCGAAGAGGCCGTCGCGCAACGCTTCACGTCTCGAAATGGGGTGCAAACGCATAATTCGTCTCCACTAATTCAATGCCGGTAAAGAAACTCGGAACTATTGACCAAGGCCCAAGCCAGGTCAACGAAAGCCTGCTGCCCGCGGGCTGCGCCGGACTGGGAATGGGCGGCGATCTGTTTCCACTCCTCTTCGGTGGGCTGGCGGGAGAGAACGGTCAGGTAGAGCTGGTCGACCAACTCCCGATTATTGCGGAATTGGCGCATCAGCGCCAGGAGCTTGGGGCCCTGCTGGATCTTGCGCTGGATCTGGGTGGAGTTGAGCAGGTCGAGGCGCTGGGCGTCGGTGAGGCGGTTATTACGCTCGGATTCCAGGCCGGTGTCGCGCGGCGGGCGGCCGAACAACTCGAGGAACGCACTGCCGATGCTGCCGTCGGGCAGGCCGATGGCGCGCTGGTTATCGGGCATGAAAGTGATGGGTTCGGGGATGGAGCTGGTGTAGCTCTCGCCCAGGCCGGAGATCTGGCAGAGGGCGTCGATGAGGACTTCGGCGTCGAGGCGGCGCAACGGGTACGAGGCGAAGTTAGCGGCGGCCTCGGGCTTGTCGCTGCGCGGGATGGAGGAAAGCTGGTAAGTGCCGGAGTTCAGGATCAGGCGGTAGATATGTTTGAGGTCGTAGTTGGAGGAGACGAGTTCGCGTTCGAGGTAAGCCAGAAGCTCGGGGTTCGAGGGCGGGTTATCGGGGCGGATATCGTCGGGCTCCTGGACGATGCCGCGGCCGTCGAGCCAGTACCAGATACGGTTGACAATGGCGCGCGCGAACCAGGGATTCCGGGGGGAGACCAGCCAATCTGCGAAGGCCTGGCGGGGATCCTGGCCGGCGGGGATGCTGACCTGGGCGCCGTCGGGAAAAGTCAACGGCGCGGGGGCGGGGACGGCCGGCCCGGGATCGAAGAAGACGATCTCCTCCTTCCACTCGCCGGTATACTTGTGGCCGACGTGGGAGAAGAAAGCGGCCATTTGCGCGAGGCGCTCCTTGGGCCACTCGCCGGCGCGGACGCCCATGAAGGTGAGGGCGACGGTCTGGGCGATGCCCTCGGGCGTGCGGTTCTGCATGGCGCGGTAGAAATTGACCGGGGGGTCGCGGAAATTGCTGCCGCTGGAGGTGAGCAGGTCGCGGGCGAAGCGGTCGTAGGGCTGGTTGGCGCGGAGGGAGTCGAGAATCCAATGATAGTAGGCCTGGGCGGCGTTGGGCCAGAGGTTGATGGGGAATTCGGCTTTGACGCGGAGCAGGTCGCTCCAGCGCATGGCGCAGTACTCGGGGAACTCGTCGCGGTCGAGGAGAAGGTCGATGAGGGCGGCGCGCTTGTGGGGGCTGGGATCGGCGAAGAAGGCAGCGGCTTCCTGGGCAGTGGGGAGAGTGCCGATGGCGTCAAGGTAGGCGCGGCGCAGGAAGGCGCTGTCGGAGGCGGGGTTGGCGGGCTGGATGCCGAGGGTCTTCCAGCGGGCGAAGACCAGGTCGTCGATTTTGCCTTGCGAAGCGAGGGGGACGCGGCTTTCGAAAGTGGGCGAAAAGGCCGGCGGGGCATCGGCGGCGGAGAGAGCCGCTGCCAAGGCCCCGAAGAGTAAGAGTCGATTCATGTTCGGCATTCCACCCGGACGGCCGGCTGAGGGACCGTCAGCGATCTCAGATCGCAGAACGCACACCTATAGTATGAACTCAGTTGGGGCGGGAAAGTTGTTCGGGGGCAGATGGGGGGCGCAGTTGGGGCGGGCGGCGGCGAAGCGGATCCGCCGGCGTGGCGGCGGACGGGCGCCGGCGGCGATGGGCCGCTTCGGGGCACTGCATCGCGCTGCGTGTAGTAGCCTATGGGGAAGATGCTGGGCCATCGGAAACTCGCCGGGACTCTCGCGCCGGTGGTGTTGACCGCGCTCACGGCCGCGGCGCAAACGGGGCCGGTGACGCTCGAATCGCCTGGCGGCGTACTCGAGATCTCGATTGCGACCCTGCGGGGCCGGTCCGTGCAGGCGGCGGGCCGGACGGTCTTGAAGTTGCAGCTTGCGCCGGGCGGCGGCTGCGCCATACGGCTGGTCCCGGTTCGGTGAGAAGGCGGAGAATATGAAACTCCGGGCCGGGAGCGGAAGCCTCTTGGCGCCGGTCCGGCAAGGTGAGGCAATGCGAATGAGGTTGCACAGAAGTTCGATAGCCATTCCGGCGCTGGCGCCGTTGCTGGGCATCGCCATCGCGGCTGGAGTGCTGCGCGCGCAGCCGGCGGATCGCTTCGCGGCCGTCGCGGCGCGGATGCAGGAGTTTGTCGATAAGGGCGAAGTTGCCGGCGTGGTGACGCTCATCGCCACCAAGGATCGCATCCTCCACCTCGCCGCAGTTGGCCGGACGGACATGGCCGCAGAGCGGAAGATGCTGCCGGATGACATCTTCTGGATAGCTTCGATGAGCAAACCGATTACGTCCGTGTGCCTCGCCATCCTGGCCGATGACGGCAAGCTCAGCCTGGATGACCCGCTGGCGAAGCACCTGCCTGAGTTTGCCGGCCTGCTGGTCGCCCAGAATGGCGAAACCGTCAAGCCTTCCCGCCCGGTCACCCTGCGGGACGTGCTGACGCACACCAGCGGATTCGGGGAGATGACCACTCGCGAGCCCCATTTGACGCTCGCCGAAACCAGCCAGGAGCTCTCGCGGCGGCCGCTGCGCTTCCAGCCGGGAACGCGTTGGGCGTACTCGACCGCCGGCATGGACGTGCTGGGACGCGTGGTGGAAGTCTCCGGCGGGATGCCATTCGACGAGTTCCTGCGGAAGCGCGTCCTCGACCCGCTGCGAATGAAGGACACCAGCTTCTGGATCGCGCCCGGAAAGGAATCGCGCTACGCACATACCTACCGCTGGAACGCACCGGCCGGCAAGCTGGAAGAGACGGTCATCCCGTACCTTTACGGCACGGCCGTGACCGACCGGCGGCGCCCGCCGCTGGGCGGGGCCGGGCTTTTTTCGACGGCCGGGGACATCGCCAGGTTCTACCGGATGATGCTCAACCAGGGGACTCTCGATGGCGCGCGCATCCTCAAGCCCGGGACGGTGGCGGAGATGACGCGCAAACAAACCGGCGCGTTGGTGGCCCGGCCGGGGATGCCCTGGGGGCTGGGGTTCTGCGTGGTGGAAGATCCGGCGCGGATGGCGGCCAACAGCGTGCTGTCGCCCAATTCGTTCGGCCACGGCGGCGCGTTCAGCACCCAGAGTTGGGCCGACCCGGCCAAAGACCTGATCTGGGTCCTGATGTTCGAGCGCGATGGACATGGGAATCCGGACAACTCCGACGTGCGAATCGCTTTTCAGGAGGCTGCCGCCATGGGGCTTCCACGATAAGGAGAAGGCAACATATGAAACCGAATCGATCCAGAGATTTGAGCCGGCGCGCGATGCTGTGCCAAACCGCCGTCGCCAGCGGTCTGGGCGGGATCTTCGCCATGACCGCGGCAGGGCAGCAGGCGCCCGCCCCGCGAGCGCCCACCGGCGGCCCGGGCGCGCCCCCGCTCCCCGGAGCCGGACGCGGCCCGGCGGTGCATTACGGACCCATCAATAAGTACTCCTCGCCCAGCGACCTGAAGATCACGGACGTACGCGCCCTCAGGATCGCGGCCAATTTCGATTACCCCGTCATCAAGATCTTCACCAACCAGGATGTTTACGGGCTGGGAGAAGTGCGCGACGCCGGGAACGAGAACCTGGCCCTGGGCATGAAACCCCTGCTGGCCGGCAGGAATCCCCTGGACATATCGGGGATTCTGCAAAGCGTCCGCCCCTACGCCGGCCCCGGACGCCAGGGCGGCGGCTTCAGCGCCATCGATATCGCCCTGCACGACATCACCGGCAAGGTATACGGCGTTCCGGTCTGGCGGTTGCTGGGCGACAAGAAGCGCGACCGGGTTCGCATGTACTGCGACACCACCGGAACCTCCGACCCCAAGAAGTACGGGGAACGGATGGTGGCGCGCATGAAGCTGGGATTCACCTTCTTCAAGATGGACGTGACCACCAACTTCGTGGGCATCAAGCCGGGGTATCTCGACACCGAGGGCGTGCCGACGGACAAAGGGCTGGAGTACGGGGGCGAGTTGATTGGCGCCGTGCGCGATGCCATCGGATGGGACAAGCCCCTTTCGGTGGACGCCGCCAGCCTCCGCTGCGGAACGGTCCACGACGGCATTCGCGCCGCCAAGGCATTCGAGAAGTACCGCCTCTCCTGGCTGGAAGATCTGTTCTACACCGGCGGGTTCTGGCGATGGAAAGAGTTCAAGGAGATCAAGGCTCAGACCACCACCCCGTTGCTCACGGGCGAGGACGCCTTCGGGCTGGAGGAAGGATTCCAGCCGCTGATCGACAATCGCGCCATCGATATTATCCACGCGGACCACGGCACTTCCGGAGGCTGCCGCGAGACCAAGCGGATTGCCGACTACGCCTGGGACCGCGAGCGCATCCCCACGGCCATTCACATGGCGGGGTCGCCCTTGGCCACCATCGCCGCCGTCCATACGGCCGCCACCCTGGATGCCTACGTGGCCATGGAATGCCACGCGGTGGATTTCCTCTTTTGGTGGCAGCAACTGATCGTGGGCGTGCCGCAGCCGCTGATCGACAAAGGCTACATCGCGGTTCCGGACGCCCCCGGTCTGGGCGTGGAACTGAACGAACCGGTGGTGAGGGAGCACCTTCGAAAGCCCGGCTACTTCGACCCGACCACCAAGTGGGACGACAGCATCACCGGCCGTGGCGGCGGCGGACCGTGGCCGCACTTCAACGTGGACGGCGTCTGGGTGAACGAGCAGACCTCGGATTACTGACCCGGATTCGCCGGCAATCGCCGCGCCACGGCCCCGGCGCTGCCCACCGGCCGTGGCGCGCCCGTTCTTCGGAGAGCCCATGGACAGCACAAAGAAGACCAAGAGGCTGGCGGTCTTTTAGGCCGTCTCGAGTTGCCCGATCGCCGCGGCGGAGATCCCGCAAGCCGATATCGCCAGCGGCGGGGTGCGCGCCACCGTGCATCCGCGACGCCATCGCCGGACCGGTCGAGGAGTTTCTCACCCGCGGCGCGGGCCTCGGCTACGCGGAGGCCAGGCCCGGCGATTGCTTCGTCAAGATCGGCGTCGGCGCGCTTCGCAAACCGGACGAATCCGCCTTCCACGAGTTTCACACCTACGAGATCTGCGACAGCGGGAAGTGGACCGTTGGGCGCGGCCCCGATTGGATGGAGTTCGTCCGGGAACTCCCCGCCGCCGGCGGGTACGCCTACGTCTACCGCAAGAAAGTTCTTCTGCGCGACAACCCTCCCGGGCTGGTGCTGGAGCACACCCTCGGGGACACCGGCCGGAAACCCATCGAGACTTCCGTTTACGAACACGATTTTTTCATGCTGGATTCGCAGCCCACGGGCCCGGACACGGTGGTTTCGTTTCCGTTCGCGGTGCGCGCCAGCCAGGGCCTGGCGGGCCTGGCGGAAACCCCGCGGGAACGAGGTGGTCTTCCTGCGCGAACTGGCGCGCGGCCAAACCGTGCTCACCGGCCTGGAAGGTTACGGCGGCGATGCCAGGGACTACGATATTCGTGTGGAGAATCGCAAGACCGGCGCGGGCGTGCGGCAGACCTCCGGCCGTGCAATCTCGAAGCTGGTGCTGTGGTCCATCCGCACCACGGTTTGCCCCGAAGCCTACATCGATCTGCGCATCGAACCGCAACAGGAAACCAACTGGCGCATCTCGTATGAATTCTATTCGGTTCACCAAACTGCTTGCCGTCGCGGCGCTGGGAGCGCAGTTCTCGCTGCCGGTCCCGGCTCAAACCACCCTGGTCTACGTTGGCGCGTACACGCGGCCGCCGTCGAAAGGCATCTCCGCTTACCGCTTCGACGCCTCCAGCGGCCAACTTACCTCGCTCGGCGTGGCCGCCGAAACCTCCAACCCGACGTTTCTGGCGGTGCATCCAAGCCGGAAGTTTCTTTACGCGGCCAATGAAAACCCGGAGGGCGCCATCAGCGCGTTTGCCATCGACCCATCCACCGGCCAGTTGAAACTGCTGAACCGGGTCGGCTCGCGCGGCTCCGGACCCCGTCACGCGGCGGTGGACCAGGCCGGCCACTGGCTCTACGCCGCCAACTACAACAGCGGCAGCGTGGCCTCGTTCCCCATTCGTGACGACGGCTCCCTGGGTGACGCCGCCGGGGTCGCGCAACACACGGGGAGCGGCGTGAACCCGCAGCGGCAGCGCGGTCAGCACGCCCATTCGGCGAATCTGGCGCCGGATGGCCGCTTCCTGCTGGCCGCCGACCTCGGGCTGGACCAGATCGATCCCGCAAAAGGCACGCTCACCGCCCTTGATCGCACTCCCACCGGCGGCCAGACCCCGCGCAATTTCGCCATCGATCCCAGCGGGGCCTGGCTGCTGGCGGCGAATCAGGACTCGGGCAACGTCGTCCCGTTCCGCATCGGCCCGGAAAGCGGCCGTCTGAGCGCCACGGGCAAGACCATCGACGTTGCCTCGCCCGTCTGTGTCGTGTTCGCAAAACCTTGAAAGAAGGAGTTCGTATGAAGAAGACATTCCGGATGGCCGCCGCTGGCGGCCTGGTTCTCTCCGTTTGGGCGGTCGCGCGCCTGGTGGCGCAGCCCGCCTCCGATCCGATCGTCGAAGGTCTGCGGCTCGTCGAGGTGGCTTCCGTCTCCGACGCCATCGAGCAGATCTACCATCAGCGCGCTTATATGTCGCACGAGATGCGGGCGCTTTCTCCCGCCAAGTTCGCCGGCCCGGCCGTCACCGTCTTACTCAAGAAGGAAGAGCACCAGGAGGGATCCAAGGCCTCCGAAGGCATGCTGGACGCCATCGACAATGCCAAGCCAGGCTCCGTCTACGTGATGGTGCTCGAGGATGGCGCCGATTACGCCGGCATCGGCGCCCTCATGGCCACCGCCATGAAGGTGCGCGGATTCGCCGGAGCGGTGATCGACGGCAGCGTGCGCGACACGCCGCAGATTCGCCGGCTTCAGTTCCCGGTTTACAGCCGCGGCGTGGTGCCGTCCACCACCATCGACCACTACCGGTTCGCGGGCGTCAATATTCCGGTAACATGTGCCGGCGTGCGCGTGAATGCCGGCGACATAATCGCCGCCGACGAAGACGGCGTCGCGGTCGTGCCGCGCGCCAAAGCCGAGGAAGTCCTCAAGAAAGCGCAGGCCTTGGACGACACCGAACACAGCATGCTGCCCTTCATCGAGAAGTACCGCTCCATCAAGGATGCCGTGGCCAAGTTCGGGAGGATTTAGCGCCATGACCGCGGGCTCCGGTGTCATCGCGAAACCGCTCGCTCACGGGGCCGAGAAAACGCCCGGTTTCCGGCGGGGCAAGCGGCCCCCATCGCGAGCGAGAGCCGGGAACAGAACCCGGCGGGTTGGATGTTCCGTATCCGGGGCGCGGTGTCCGAAACGAAATCCGGCAGAGTCCCACCCCTGACAGTTGCGCGCGGCGGCGCCGAACATCACCGAGCCAATCTCAGCCGTCCGGATGCCGACGTGCCGGAAACTCCGATCGGGCCGGTTCCGATGAGGGGGGTGGTCCAGCGCCAGAGCCCGGCGCCACACGGCGGAGGATCGTTACTGAACACGCCAGTCTCCCCGCGGGCGCAGCAGTCCCGGCACCTCACCAACGCAGAATCCGATAAGCCATCGAGGGTGCCGGGCGGGATGGCCCGGAGGTAGCCCGTCTCGAAACCGGCCTGTTTTCGCGTTCATGGATTTGGCTGGGTTTTGGCCGTTTCTTGTAGTATAGGTACCCCAGGATGGAATTCGAGCCCAAAGGCCCCGAGGCTGCCCGTTTCCGCCAACGCAAATTCGCCCTGCTCCGCCAATTCCCGCTTCCCCAGGATGTGCTTCCCGGCTCCCTCTCCGTCAGCCACACCCACTGCGGAAAACCTGCCTGCCATTGCGCCAAAGGCGGCGGGCACGCCGCCTGGTCCCCGACCTTCATGGCCGCCGGCAAGAAACGGGTCGAGCGCATTCCCAAAGACTGGGTGGACGGCGTCCGCCGGCGCGTCTCGGCCGGCCGCGCCTTTCAGGACGCTTTGCGCGAGGTCCTCACCGCCAACGCCGAGCTGCTGGTGCTGTGGCGCAAACGACAGCCACCCCGCCGACCGGGCCGC
>Ga0326728_10000690_pt1 | contig 128825 bp, 102 predicted proteins | sample MB3enrmetagenome_FD_207602 | JGI IMG/M metagenome (GOLD analysis project Ga0326728, IMG submission 207602) | Lab enriched peat soil microbial communities from McLean, Ithaca, NY, United States - MB31MN | ecosystem: Environmental > Terrestrial > Soil > Wetlands > Peat | place: USA: New York...
ATGAGCGTCTCGCTCGGGCGTTCCGGCGACACAGTCCCATGCATGAACTCAAATGTACTGCTGACCCTTGGCCGTGCCGGGTAGCTGACCCGGACACCCTGTTCCCCGATAACTACATGGTCTCCTTTCCGGATCTTTGCAAGCGGGGTGCACTGCGCCCGTTTCTTCTCCGGATCAATAATGATTAAAAAATCCATTTCAATGGACTCGACCGGGATCCATTCGCCGGCAAACTTGACCTGTGTCGGGTGGTTGGTTGTTGTGTAGAAGCCTTTCGGGACGATCCGGTCACCTTCCGCCGGAACCGCATGAATATCCTTCACTTCAAGCGGGTGGGCACCGAGACGGTGGAGCTCTGACAGGATAGAACGCAATTTCTCCTTGTTGGCCGCTACAATCTTGAGCCGGGCATAGCTGGGATCAGTCTTCTTCTTGCCAACGTCAAAAACGAGAATCTCAAAATTGCCGCCCATATCCATGACCTTGTCAAAGAGCTGCATCATGATCCCGGAATCGATGATATGCCCCTGCAGCTCGATCTCCTGTGACTCTGCCATACGTAGAGAATTATTAGGTGATGCCCATTAATATTCATTCGTATTAAATACCCGGAATTCGGGCGTTTTTTCGAACTAATGGCACAAATTGGGGTTGATTATCAATTGGTAATGGAGTGCGCCGGATTACTCTGGCCGGGTTTGATTTCCGGGGCCTGCAGGATATTCACGGAGAAATGCTTCTGCTGCATCGCGATCCGCCAGAGTGTTTACGTTGATGGCTAAGCGGGGATTGGCAAGGACGATCTGCAGCTCATCCTGCTCCCGTTCGATGCCATCTCCCCTCAGGATATTAAGACCGACCGGGCAGGCATCAATCGTATCAATAGTTTCCCGATACGCAATCTTATTCCTGGAGGATCGGACAAGGGTCACCGGGACCCATGTCGAGCAGGCTTCCCTGCCGGACCGGGAATATGCATCGTGAACAGCAGCGATGCTGCCGGCATCGAGACAAGGGATATCCGAGACGCTGACAAAGAGCGGCAGGTGCTCGTCAAGTGCCTTAATCGCCTCAACCATATCCCGGATATAATCCATCCCCTGTGAAGAATAAAGATCAATCCCGTTTGCCCGGCACCAGTTCTGCGTCATGGGTGTGCGGGGCGATGCGGCAACGACCACGGAACATCCAAAATCCTCGAAAGCATCGATGACATAACCAATCATGGGGCGGTCACAGATAGACAGGAGAGGTTTTTCACCACGGTTGAGACGACTCCCAGCACCGCCGGCCATGATCAGCGCACGCATACTGAAAGCGCCTCCACAAGTTCCTTATTTTCCTCCCGCGTCCGCACGGCAATACGAATACAGCTCGGCAGCCCGAATGACGTGCAGTCCCGGACGAGGATCCCGCTGTGCTCGAGTTTTGCGCAGAGCGGTGCCACATCCTGCCCATAATCAGCAAGCAGGTAATTTGTTGACGAGGGAAAACAATGCAGGCCGCAGGGACTGATGCCGGTTTTAAGCCATTCCCGTTCTTTTTGGATAAATGCCCGGGAATCCTTAAGTGCGTCCATATGCCGGAATGCCTCAAGCGCAAATGCTTCGGCATAGGCATTGACACTCCATGGAGGCCGGGCAATCTCCATTTTATCTATTAATTCAGGTGCTCCAAAACCATATCCAAATCGTATGCCCGGCACCGCAAAGCTCTTGGTCAGGGACCTGAGGACGAAGAGGTTCCGTTCATGACGGTCGACAAGGCTTTGTGAAGGATCAGCAAGTTCAATGAACGCCTCATCAATAAATACCGTGCCTCCATGTGACGCCATCTCTTCAACATGAGAAACAAGCTCTTCATGTTCACGCAATATGCCGGTCGGATTGTTCGGGTTGCAGACAAAGGAGACATCCGCCATATCGCATGACGCAACGGCAGTTGCACCGGTGAGGCGGGCAGACAGGGAATATTCTCCAAATGTTGGAAATTCTGTACAAAACTTTCCTGAACTTGCCAGCATTATCGAACAGAATACCCGGATAAGTTCCATGGATCCGTTGCCTACGCAGACCTCCTCGCATTTGCGATTAAACGCATGGGCAATCGTCTCTTTGAGCAAAACATAATCATTATCCGGGTACTGGGAAAGGCATGCCGAATCGCAAGACCATGCAAACACGGGCGGTAAGGGATTGACGCTCGCGCTGAAATCCAGCAGCAATTTTTGGGTTTTTTCGCGCTGCCGCTTTCCGGTGCCGCCATGCACAACACGTTCTGGAAAAATAAAAACCATACAGAATTCCGTTATTTATCAAACAATGAGCCGGTGAGCCATAAATTCGTTTGGAGCGTAGGATAAAATGCAAATAAGAAAGTTTTTATACCATAATGTTTCATTCTGATTTATCTGGTTAAGTCAGACATGAGGATTCTTTCTGTCTGACATATGAATGACATAAAGATGACATATGTCAGAAGTGGGAGATACGATGATGCAACGAATCACGCTCCGGTTGCCAGAACAGCAGATAAATCTGCTCCAGCAGATGGTCGAGGCGGGAGAATATCCCAATGTCTCAGAGGCCGTGCGAGCAGCCGTCCGTGAACTAGTTGAAAAGCGAGCAAGCCGTGTCTTGAAGGATAACGACCAGGTTTCATTCAAGGTATGAGAGGGTAGAAATGCAGAGCATTATCAACGATGCGTTAAAAAACGCCGAGCTTGAGAAAGAGATCAACAAGCCCGGCGCGAATGCAACCGAAGATGACTTTGTCGGGCAACCGAGAATTGTTATCATCGGTTGCGGTGGCGCGGGAAACAATACCGTTAACCGCATCCACCATATGGGTGTTTCCGGTGCCGAAACAATCGCGATCAACACCGACAAACAGCACTTGGACATGATCCAGGCAGACAAACGTGTCCTTATCGGAAAATCCCTGACCAAAGGTCTCGGGGCAGGCGGCTATCCTGATGTCGGTAAACGTGCAGCCGAGATGGCCCGGCCGACACTAGAAGCGCTGCTCGAATCCGCAGACCTCTGTTTCATCACGGCCGGTATGGGAGGAGGTACCGGTACCGGATCTGCCCCGGTGGTAGCACAGATCGCAAAAGAGCAGGGAGCCATCGTAGTCGGCATGGTCAGTTACCCGTTCCAGGTTGAAAAAGCCCGCCTTATCCGGGCTGAAGAGGGGCTTGAAGCACTCGCAGCTTCGGCTGATTCTGTCATCGTCCTCGATAACAACCGGTTGAAGAATTTCGTCCCGAATCTCCCGCTTGGCCAAGCATTTTCCGTTATGGATCAGCTGATCGGTGAAACCGTCAAGGGAATCTCCGAGACGATCACGGAACCATCGCTTATCAACATCGATTATGCCGATGTCCGGGCGATCATGTCCAAGGGTGGCGTTGCGGTGATGCTGGTCGGCGAGAGCAAGCAGCAGAATAAGGCAGAAAGCGTTGTCCGTGAATGCCTGTCCAACCCGATGCTGGATATTGACTATCGCGGTGCAACAGGCAGCCTGATTCACATCACGGGAGGCACAGATCTGACACTGCAGGATGCAGAAGAGATCGCCACGTCACTCACCTACGAGCTTGACCCCCATGCAGATGTGATCTGGGGCGCCCGCGTACGGAGCGACATGGAAGGTAAAGTCCGTGTACTTGCCATCATGACCGGTGTCAAAAGTGCCCAGATCCTTGGAACCCGCCAGTCATACAAAACGATTGTCCAAGAGATCGAGACCAAGAGGGCCAATCCTAAGGCAGTTGAGATGCCGCAGAGCCGGCGTGCTCCCAAGGAACAGGCTAGCGGTGGCGGCGTCCTCGAATGGGTCGGTTAACGATCACGCACGTGAGATAATAGTAACAAAAAAAATTCTCGCACAGATTCAGGGAATTGTTGGTACCTATCCAACCCCCCTTTTTGATTACGAAATGCATTAATCCAGACAATTTTCTATTCCTGATGTGATTTTTCTTCCATTACAAAAACCGGCGAAACGCTTAATAGGGCTTGCCGCCTTTAAAATATAGTACATTCGATTAGACCTTTGCAGGGAGAATGTGGGTGACACCATGTGGACAGGTTTCACCCGTGTACCGGGAGTTGAACATCATGAACCGCGTGTCGAACAAAGACTCCGGACGGAAGTCTTGCCTGATTTTGTCAGGACGATCCTTTTCTGATGTTTATTATCCTGCATCCAGCATGCAGAGAAGCCGGCGACAAGGCACAAGGTATTTTGTGCGCCCTTTTGCCTGTCTGCGGCACCATCTGCCGGTATAGCACCTCCTGCAGGGAAATGAGATGGGGAGTGGTACCGCATGTTGAATGACCTGATGGAAAAACGAAAGAAGACTCTCGCCGAGTCTGAACAGCATAAAAACCACAGAAACGAACTCAACGCCGCAGCAAGCAAGTTTGCACGGGAACGCAACACGCTTAACAACCAGACCCGGGAGTTTGTAGAAGAGGCCCAGAAGAACAAGGATCTCCGTGACAAGTACAACCAGGAAGTCCTCGACCTAAAAGGACAGCGAAACGAACTCAACGACAAGGCTAATGTACTGTTTGAGGAGATAGAGGCTTTTAAAAAAGAGCATGGGACGCTCAAGAGCCGGGGGATCAAGGAACTTCAGAAACAGATTGAGTACATGGAGTACCGGCAGCAGACTGAGGTTTTCACCACAGATAAGGAGCGCGAGCTGATCGAGAAGATCAAGCAGATGAAGGGGCAGGTCCGGGAGCAGGAGGCGGAACTTGAACAGAACAAGGAGATGCGAACCAAGGTTACCGCGGCCCGCGATTTCCGTAAACAGGCTTCCGAACTTCATGCAAAAGTCACCGAAGTTGCAGAACTTGCCCAGAAGCATCATGACCTGATGGTGGAATCCTACCGGAAAGCTGATAAGTCACGCGAAGCGGCAGATGCAGCACACAAAAGTTTTGTCGAAGCGCAGGAGGCCGCCGATGCCGAACATAAGTTCTTTATCGCCTGCCAGAAGGAACTTCGGGACTATGACAAGGTGATCTCGGGCCTGCGCAAGAAGACCAAGAAAGTCAAGGTCACCAAAGAACAGAAAGCGGTGCGGCAGGAGGCAGAGCATCTCTTCAAGAATTTCCGTGCCGGAGAAAAACTGACCACGGACGATATCCTGCTCCTTCAGCGTTCAAAACTTATCTGAACCCCATTCTCCTCCCATTTTGCCGGTGGTAAGCAATAATTTAATAGATTTGCGGCAATTTTATTATATCAATGACAACGGACCGGACTCTCGTTCTGAGTGTTGATCGGGACGATGATATCGGGTGGAAAGCGAAAATTGAAAGCCCGGTCGTCGGACGGGCAGCGTGTCTGAAAGCAGCAGACACATTAGCCTTGGCCGATCCCGAGGATTCTGACGTCAATGCCATATTTTCTGCGGTGAAGATTTACGATGAGCTGATCGCCAAAGGTGAAGAGGCTGTTGTCGCTATTGTCGCCGGTAACCACCTGCATATGATCGAAGGTGACCGGAAGATCGCATCGACTCTCGATGCGGTTCTCAAAGAGACCGGTCCGACCAGCTGCATACTTGTCTCTGACGGTGCGGAGGACGAATATGTCATCCCTATCATCCAGTCCCGGCTGCCGGTATCAAGTATCCGAAGGGTGATCGTCAACCAGATGCCCAACCTTGAGGGGACCTATTATATCCTCAAAAAACTGCTGGACGACCCCAAGATCTCGCGAGTTGTGCTGGTTCCCCTCGGTCTCGCCATGCTGCTCTATGCGAGTGCATTCCTCCTTGGGTACCCCGGGACGGCGACAATTATTGTCATTGGAGTGATTGGCATATACCTTCTGTATAAGGGGTTCAACCTTGACGAATTTATTCACGGTATCGGGAGCGCATTCCGGGCATCACTCTCGCGCGGCCGTTTTTCGTTTGTTACCTACTCGACCACCATCCTTCTCGCGGTTATCGGATTCACGATGGGGTTTATTACTGTCCTGAAGTATTACTCATCCAACAGTGAATGGGGGGGTTTTCTCCTGTACCTGATGACCTTCCTCTATGGCGCCATCTGGTGGCTCATTGTTGCAGGTCTTGTCACGTCCATCGGTATTATCATCGATGTCTACATCAATGAACGCGAGGGTCTGGCAAAAGTTATCGTCTTTCCGTTCTTTATCTCGGCAGTAGGCCTCATCCTTTATGGGGCGAGCGTATATATCCTTTCGATCAGCGGTGTGCCAGAATTTCCCTTGGATCCTGCCTCAGCATGGGGTTATATTCTTTATGCCACTATTTTCGGACTGGTCTGTGCAATTGCCGGAGTTGTCATCCAGTATTTTGTCAACAAGCGGCTTACCGAACAGCGCAGGCAGGCCATCATCGAGGTCATCTGAAGGGGACATTTTCTGATTTATCCAGTTTTACCATACACTGTTTTGACGTGCGCTAGTAGATTCTTTGAATGTAGTAGTTAACCATTATCGAGAAAATTTTGCCTTTGGCGTTCCATGTTTTCCTAAGAACGGATATACCTAATTTCATGATTGCACTATCTTGTTCTCGGCAGAAAAAACGTGAGGAACGTGATAATTGATAGAGAGTTTAAGTTACCAGTTCTTAAGAGAAAATCTTGTGAAAATCACAGACCTAATTAAGAATTATAGTCCCCCTCATTTGAAGGGGTCACTCCAAAAAGCTAAAGTTTAACCTCCTGCGCCGGATCCGAAATAACCGATACCATATGGAAACTGGTCGGTATTGGTAAAGTTCCGGATGACCTGCGGGGACTCAACGGTCAATTTGGGAATGACAATATTGAACTGGTGGGAAGGAAACCAGTAAACTCCGTTACCGTACGAATATGCGGCCTGGTCGACAACAAAATCTGCCTGCGACAGGTCGAGATGTTCCATCTGGGCATCATCATAATTCAGGATCGTTACAAGTTTGTTCTTCAGGTCTTGGTAACCCAGCAAAAAGAAGATAAACCGCATGCCTTCATCAACGTTATAGGTGAGGTGGATTAGTGCCGTATCGTTAACAAGTCGGATTTGAACGGTGTTTATCGTGATGTATCCGTACCGTTCATCATTCGCTGCCAGTGCAGGGGTCGCCATAGCCGCAAGTACGAGGCACAAAAGGACGATAGCACGGGCTCGCATAGCAATATACGTTTGAGGAGTCGGGGTAAAACGTTTGTGGTTTTTGTAACCTGACCTTTTTTTGGACAGTGGTCGGTGATTTTTGGGATTTTTTATAAAACTGTCAACAAGGGCCGAAATAAATTATTTATTTATCGCAAGGACAATCTCGATACTTGAAACGTTGGTCTTGCCGGAATCAGTATCGATGATCTCGGTTGAGATAAGGATCTCTTTTTTTGCGACCCCTTCAAGAAACCGGTTCAGGGCAATCTCAGCGGTATCGACCGCACGGGATATTGCCTTGCCACGTGCCTTGATAGCGACCTCGTTTGCACCGTTATTGAACTGTGTCACGACCGCAAGCACGTAGTTCATGACCGGTTTGTTCCCGACAAACACGGTATTTTCCTTCATCTGCTGCATAGTGTTCTCCATAGTCATCAGAGGTACTTCTTCTTGGTGATCAGTTCTGCATTCAGTACGCTTGCACCCGCTGCACCACGAATGGTGTTGTGCCCCATGGCAACAAACCGGATACCCTCACGGAGTCGTCCGACTGAGACTGTCATACCATGGCCACGCATCCGATCGAGCCGGGGCTGAGGGCGATCATCCTCGCCAAAGAGATGAACCGACTCCAAAGGTTGAGTCGGAAGACCTTTTATAGGAGGTTTGTAGTTTGCGTAGGCTTTTTTGAGGGAATCGACCGGTTCTTTAATATCCAACCAGACTGCCATCGTGTGGCCGTCAATGACCGGCACCCGGTGGCAGCTCGCGCTCACCCGGAAAGGTGCATTTACCACCGTTTTGCCCTTAAGGGTTCCCATGATCTTGAGGGACTCTGTCTCCATCTTCTCCTCTTCCTTGCCGATGTACGGTACGATATTGTCGTAGATTGCCATGGCGGCAACACCGGCAAATCCTGCACCAGATATTGCCTGCATCGTCGCGACCCGGACATCCGTGAACCGAAATTTCCGGATCGGTGAGAGCGCCATCACGAGCATGATAGTGGAACAGTTCGGGTTGGTGACAATGAACCCGTCACGTCCTGCGTCCCGCTGGACATCGATCAGGCCAAGATGCTCCGGGTTCACCTCGGGAACCACCAGCGGAATATCCTTTTCCATCCGGTGGGAACTTGCATTGCTGCAGACAGCGATCCCCGCGTCCGCAAATTCATTTTCAACATCCGTTGCGATTTCGGCAGGAAGTGCAGAGAATACCAGATCAACATCCTTCATCGCTTTTGGCGTGATGTTGGTGACCTTGAGTCTGGCAATCTTCTCCGGAAACGGCGTTTCAAGGCGCCAGTTTACCACGTTTCCATAGGGTTTTCCCGCGCTGCGTTCTGAAGCGGCGAGCGTTGTCAGATTGAACCAGGGATGATCCGCTAAGAGGTCAACAAATCTCTGACCAACCGCGCCCGTAGCACCGAGCACTCCAACATTGATCATAGGTGACAGTTCCTGTAGTTTGTGTGTTTCCCGTTTGAGATAATGGCGGGTTGTAAAATCTCATTTCACCTGTGAAAATAAAAACGTTGTTTTTTTGTTTTATATCGCATAAACCCATAAAATCCGTGGGAAGATCATCTTACAACGCCATATCACGGAGCATTAAAACAGAATGAAATCTTTCCTAGAGAGGGATTCATTCACAAAAGGGCGAGACCAGATTGGTGCCTTATTTTAAGCATTTCATTCCATGTGAATGGCTTCTGACGGGCAGACATCAACGCAGGTCTGGCAGTCCACGCACATGTCCTTATCCACCTTTGCCTTCTCATTTTCCAGAGATATTGCGGATGCCGGACACTCGTTCACGCAGGTCTCGCATCCGGTACATTTTGTCGTATCAACAACGGCAACCAAAACATTCACTCCATCATAATAATTTCGTCAAATACAAAAAATAGGTTTCGATTTGTGCAAATAACGTCATTATTTTGAGAGGCCGAGCACATCATTCATGCCATAGATGCCCGGCTTTTTCCCGACAACCCAGTGAACGGCCCGAACCGCGCCGCTTGCGAAGACTGAACGGTCGAATGCCCGGTGAGAAAGCTCGATCGTTTCAAAGTTCTTTGAGAACAATACCGCATGGTCACCCACGATATCCCCCCCCCGGATCACATGGACACCGATCTCGTTGCCCCGCTCCATCATACCTTCTCTGCCGTAGAGTTTCCTCCGGGTCCCGACCTCTTCATCAAGGATCTGCAGGATTGTCTTTGCAGTGCCGCTGGGGGCATCCTTTTTGTTACGGTGATGCGCCTCGATGACTTCAATATCGTAGTCTTTCAACAGTTTTCCTGCTTCCCGCACCAGCTGCCAGAATATATTCACGCCGACCGAGAAATTGCTGGAGATCACTGCCGGCACATTGCCCTCGATTGCGTGCGACATCACCACCCGCTGTTCCGGGGAAAAGCCGGTCGTTCCCACGACAAGAGCCACCTTATTGGCAACAGCCACCTTCACGTTCTCTACGGCCGCATTTGCGACAGTAAAATCGATCAGCACGTCCGGCTTCCTGCTCTTCAGGAACATCCCAAGATCCTTGGGCTCGATAATATCCGCACCAAAAAATGTGCCGGGCCTGAGATCGACGCCGCCAATCAGTTCCAGATCGGGAGATTCCCGGACCATCCGCCCGATCGTCTGGCCCATGCGTCCCGCAGCGCCACATACGACAACCTTGATCATGTTGCCATTCACCGCCGGAACTTCTTCGATGCCGTTCCGGATTTTTTGACGTCAAGCGGTGATGTTTTCCTTATCGCGTGAGATCGCGGTACCGCCGATTTCACTGAAGGGATGCCTACAAGGACTTTTCTGATCTCTTCAGTCTTCTTCTCGTCAAGACTATCGAGTGGCAGACGCACCGGGCCGCCAGCCATACCCATCAGCTCCACCCCTTTTTTGACCGGGATCGGGTTTGTGTCGATAAACATTGCCCGGAATAGGGGGGAGAGAGCATAATGGAGGGCAAGAGCTTTCTTCCAGTCGCCTTTCTCTGCCGCCTCGCACATCGAGACCATGCGCCCGGGATCTACGTTTGCTGCGACCGAGATCACTCCTTTACCGCCAAGCGCCATGATCGGCAGGGTAAGATTATCGTCACCGGAAATAACGGCAAAATCTTCGTCTTGGGTCAGTTCAATAATTCTGGAGACCTGCCCGATGTTTCCGCTGGCCTCTTTGATCCCGATAATATTAGGATGTCTGGCGAGATCGGCGACTAAGTCCGGTTCAAGGTTCTGCCCAGTCCGGCCTGGCACGTTGTAGACAACCACGGGTATGTCGATATCGGCAATTTTCGTGTAGTGCTTAATAAGGCCGGTACGGTTTGGCTTGTTGTAGTACGGGCTGATGATGAGCACGCCATCGGCACCAGTGTCCTTCGCTGCCTTAGTGAGGGTGACAGCTTCTGCAGTATTGTTTGATCCGGTCCCTGCAAGTACGGGTATTCTGCCATTGACGGTGTTGATCGTGACATCAATGACCTTCTCATGCTCCTTGAACGTGAGTGTCGCTGATTCACCGGTCGAACCGCACGGTACAATCCCATGAATGCCACAGGACATGAGAAATTTGATGTTTCGTTCCAGACCCGGTATATCCAGATCCATCGCGGAGTTTTTCTTAAAAGGGGTAATTATTGCGGGAAGGACACCTTCGAACATAGCTAGCGTTATATTACACTGGTAGCGGACATAACATCAAATCCTGGCCCAGATAAGCCCGGATAAGTATTATCCATGGCACCGAAAGCCAGACCGGATATGGTAGATCCGCTGCATACTAGCAAAACGACTACACCTCCGATTGCCAGTTTCCTTGAATCTTATCTTGGTAATACAATTTATGTTTATCGTGACGCTGTTCTTGACTTTTTTGACTTTCTTGCTGGATTGATCGCCCGTTTATACTGCACCTGCCAGCAGAAGCACAGTAACCCCGCCAATGACAAAACAGAGCAGATATGGGTGCCGTTACGTCAATGTGAACTATTCTCAGCCCGTACTCCGCTTCACCAGTCTGAGCGAAGCGGAGTTCATGCAGTATCTCTGGTGAGTCGGCGGAGGACCATCGTCAAATACATGGCCGAGGTGTGCACCGCACCGGGCACATAAGACCTCGACGCGGAGCATCCCGAAACTTCGGTCTTCTGCCTTTTTTACATTTTCTTTAGCTATTGGCGCAGAGTAACTCGGCCAGCCCGTTCCGGACTCGAACTTGTCCTTGGAATCGAAGAGGTCGGTCCCGCAACAGGCACACTGGTAGATGCCGTCATCGTGGGTTGTGTGATACGCACCCGTAAACGCGAGTTCAGTGCCCTTCCTGCGTGCAACCTCAAAGGTCTGAGCAGGAAGTATCGATTTCCACTCAGCCTCAGTCTTTTCAATGGGCTCAACAAGTCCGACCGTTCCGGTCGCTGCTGAGTAGATGGGAATCTTTCCGTCTGTCATAGTCGCTCAATCATGTAAATTGTTTTGAGGAACGGAAAATGCTGTTGTTCCGGTCAAACAAATCCTCAATCACTATATTTATGGGAACTTGGATGAGAATGTCCTCCATGTCACTCAAAGAGCAGATTGTAAAAGTCATTGGGGGTCCCCATGTTGCAGCTGTTGCCACACTCGACGGAAAAGTGCCAGCGGTCCGGTTCATGGTGCTTGCCGGCTTTCCCGACATGACCCTTGTCGGGGCGACGATGAAGTCCTCGAAGAAGGTTGAGGAGCTGAAGAAAAACCCTGACACGGCCCTTGCTATCTGGTCGGGAAAGGAATTCTCCGATCCGTATGTCGAGATCCGGGCAAAGGGTAAGATCTACGAGGATATTGCAACAAAAAAGAAGTACTGGAACCCGATGCTCGAACAGCACTTCAAAACGCCGGAAAATCCTGAATTTGTTGTACTCGTGTTCACTGCAGACGAGATTACGTATCACGGTAAGAATATGTCAAGCTTGGAAGTCTGGAAACGCTGAAACGTTTCCGGCAGATCATCCCGCATTAAGAGCAGTACTGTCAACTCTTCGGAATCTGACACATTTTAAATTCGTTGGAAGTACTCAAGAATATACTCATGCAGGTATCTTTGATGGCAAAATTGTATCATATATTGCTTCTGATGTATCAGGTTGCTCACGAATAATGTAGCTGCTGGCAACTTGACAGAACCGCGGCTCTTTTACCTATGTATCCGTGGTTCGGAACGGGGGATCCGGAATATGTAAGAGAACCGGATTCACGAAAAGAAATTCTATTCTGCGATCGTGACGTTATAATCCGTAAAAACAATTATTTTGGGGGGATTTCTTCGGATTCAGATATCGGCGTTACAGTTTCTTCAATTCGTTTCAATATCGTTTTGTGTTCCTCATGGTATAAAAACGAAAACCCAAATCCTATAAGGAAAAATCCAGCCGCTAATGGGAAGTCGACAGGCCTACTATACCAAATGATGATAAACCCTATTACGATAATCGCCAACCCCCATAGATAGCCTGAATTTTTCAATACCCCTTTGATAATTTCGCCCATAAATCCCTCAGACGATAGATACTTTTAAAGACTTTTCCATAAAAATTTTTCCAGCTTCTGGTACGTTATCATAACATGGTAGCCAAGAAAGTGATATGGTCTATTGCGTAACTTTCAAAAGAGACTCAAAAGGGAAATTATTATGGCATCAGGATTTTATCAGAGAGGTGTGCACAAAAATGTAATTTTATTATTCCTGATTATTTGCATCGGGGGAGTTATTGTTGCCGGATGCACAAGCACGGGATCGACAAGCACGCCCACGCCGAAAATGACTGCGCCGACGCTGCCCCCCCACGTAGTGAATGTGACGGTGACTACGATGCCAACCGCAACGATCACTGTGCCGCTCACTACTACGCCAGTAACGGTCCAACCGAATCCGACCATCGATACTACAAATTATGCTCCTGCGCCTGATGCTCCAAACGTTTGGGCAAATTTCCACCCTTACCTATATTTAGCATCGAATGGTTTATGGACGCAATTGGAGATCCCGAATTGCTCCATGGAGCAACTGATGCCAGAAGTAGTAAACACACCCGATTATGGAATCAGCCCCGTTCATTCCAATATCTCTTCGATTTCAACTGATCAATTCCAGGAAATTTTAAATGAGTGGGATAACGGGGAAAATCAGAATTTCACCATCATTGGAGCTGACCATTGTAGTGGTGCACCTCCGGCTCCATATTGGACTTTTGTTGAAGTTTCGGCATATATTACGCCCCGCAATTTCAAACCCGTTAACTATGAAATCGTGGAGGTTTATCAGGGATTTGGGAAAACCTTGGGTACTTTTACTACTACCCAGAATCTGTCGACGAACAACCCGTATGTCCAGATTGACAGGTATATCCCGGTACGTTCTGATCAAGCCAGTTGGATTACCAATATTCCGGTGCAATTTTACAAATTGAGTGGTTAGGTTATAATCGCATTTCAACCACTGACTTTTTGATGTTGAAATGGAGGAGAGCGCATTTGAGGTTTATGACCATCTTTTTATCTCTCTAAAATTTTCAAACGGGTTGATCCCGAATAAAAGGAGGTATTTGCGTCCGGAGGATGACCGGACAGATATTAAAAAGTGTTGTTAATCTTACTCTGCCAGGACTGATGATTATGATGGATCTTTGGGTATCAGTTCGCACCCATAAGATCCAATGGTCGTGTCGGGGCAGTCTGGTAGATAATCTGCCGCCCGTCACGGAAATTGAGCTTCCGAATGACGAGATGGTGTTCCACGAGCCTCTTGAGGCCGTACCGCACGGTCTTGGGTGCAAGTCTCGTCCGCTGCACAAGGTCCTTATGGGTCATTGTATCCCCGGAAACCAGGATCTCCAGAACGATCTTTGAGGAGTGCGGCAATGTCTTTTCGGTCATCATCATACGTGGGATCATCTCACGAACAGCTGGTCTCACACGATTCCTGCAGGCCCTTGTCATATTCTTCCTTGTCATCGAGGATCCTGCCGAACGATCTCTCTACAAACTCGTCGATGGTATCCATTGCCCCCCAGTTTTCGACCGTGAACCGTCGGGAACTTTCGGGATCAGGCATGATGAGGACCATGCCCTTCTCCTGCCGTGCGGAAACGTATTGCTGCATCCGGTGGGTATGATGCACGTCCTCAGTCTTTTTTGGTATCCGGGCCGTGATGACCCAGTATGACTTCTCATCATGTGCATCAAGGTAAACCTCATGATCCTGTTCAAATTTTTTTATCAGTTCCTGTGTCTTTTTCAGCATTTTTCTCACCCTGATCTTTTGGGATAAATCGGTTCTCTTCTCGTTCCTGACACCTGCGGGAATGTCAGGTACAACTCCCGATTTATTTTTTCAGCTGGTCAAAACGCCGGCCGACTTCCTCCCAGTTGACGATGTTCCAGAACGCATCGACAAATTTTGCCCGGTCGTTCTTGTAGTCGAGATAATATGCATGCTCCCACGCATCGAGCACCATCAGGATCTCAAACCCCGGGATCACGTTCACGTTATGTTTCTCTATCTGCATGATGAGAGGCCGGCGTGTTTTCTTACAGAAAACCAGCGCTGCCCAACCGGAACCCTCAGCGCTGGTAGCGGCCTGAGTGAACTCCTTCCGGAACCGGCTGAATGTTCCGAACTCGGCATCGATCGCTTTTGCAAGATCCCCCTTCGGTGACCCGCCGCCTCCTTTACCGGCAGGTGCCAGGTTCAGCCAGAACAGGTTGTGGAGCCTGAAACCCCCGATATTGAATGACAGTTCCTTGAGGGCGGCCTTGAGATCGATATCGGTGTTCTCCTTGCGCGCTTTGTCCAGTTTTTCAAAAACCGCGTTGGCGCCATTGACGTATGCCTGGTGATGTTTCTGGTGGTGCAGTTTCAGCTGTTCCTCGGAGATGTGCGGGGCGAGCGCACGATAGTCGTAAGGCAGATCCGGTAACGAATAAAATTTTCCTGCTTCCATATCCACTCCTCGCTGGTAACGTTGGGACCATTCCCGATACAGGGGACTCTTTACCCAGCCGGAATATGTCCCATGGGGTTTTATGAGGCCTTCGTCAGGAATCACATTTTGAAACAAAAATTGAAAGAAAATAAAATACTACGCGAGTCCCGGAACCGTTTATTATGAAGCCGTATCGTTGCCGGCAGGGAGATCTCTCTTTTAAATTTTCTCTCGTCTCCGGAGGCGGACATGATCAGGGTGGATCGTTCACTATCAATCTGAATAGTTTCCCTCAGCACTCATGGCAATTCTGCGGTGACACGGATTAAATTGGTTTCATCGGAAAGATTTACGGGCGGTTCAATAATGCTTTTTGCACTATTATCTCTCACTCTTTTTTCATCGCCGCGATGATCCGCTACCCCCAGATTACACAGAAAAATAAATATTCTGCTTATGATGAGCGGGTTGCCGGCTAAGAGGTTGCAGGTACGGGATGTCCCGTTGCATCATCGCCGGTAAACCCTCATGTGCTGTCGTATTAAGGCATCGTTTCCATTATGGCTCTTGCAATGTACGTTTGCGGGCAGGGAAACACGGATCCCACGTGCTGGACCCGTGCCGGGATGTCCACGGGATGGATATCGCAGCGTCGATCCAACTGAATACCCCCGTGAGGCTGGGTGAGGCATTCATGGTATCACGGTTCCCTTTCCCTACTCAGGTGGGCTGTCCAACCCACGACCTCCTCTTATAGGGGATACCTGATATAGGTAACCGGATTTTTCAAAGTTTGTGTTATATTTTGAAACACATGCTCCCAAGGTTATCTGGTTCCAAAACAAGGTCGTCCCTCAACAACAGAGGATCCACCATGCCTTATGTAGTGGCACGATTATCAGTACCATGAGAACCATGTTCGGGGATATTCTGGGATGGATCATACTGGGAATCGTCGTCCTTATCGTCATCATTTTTATCGTCTGGCTGATAGCGAGGACTATAAACATATACAACCGGTTCTATACTCTTAAAAATTCGTCAGAGGCGACACTAGGGCAGATCCGCGTTGCGATGAAAAAACGGCTGGACATGATCGAGCAGCTGCTCGGGGCAGTGAAAAGCTATGCAACGTTTGAACAGGAGACCTTTTCACGGGTTACCGCCATGCGGGCTGCCGTTGCAACGGTGGGGCCCGGGGATCTCAACAAGGTCGAGGCAGAGTCACGCTCAATTTTCGGTCGTATACTTGCAGTGGCCGAAAACTATCCCAATCTGAAGACCTCCCAAACGGTGATCTCACTTATGGATTCGATAAAAAGCATTGAGGAAGAGATCGCGCGCCAGCGGTATACCTACAACAACATCTCACGGGAGTTCAACACAATGATGGATACGATCCCCTCCCGTTTCATCGGGCATCTGACTCATATGCCGAAACTGGAATACATCCAGTTGGAAGAGGAGATAAAGACTCCCCCGAAAATTGAGTTCTGAGAGGTTCTTCCCATCTGCATGAGGGGTACTGTTCCGGTGATCGCGTATAATCAGGTCTTCTGAACCCCGGCCGGTTTTTTTGTCATCTCTTCTCCGAGGATATGGCGGAATATAAACTTGAACTCGTTGAGTTTCTGAGCGATGTAGGCCTTGCCCTTTTCTGTCGGGGAGTATAGTTTTGATTTCCCCGATGCCTTCATCTCGAGGTACCCGTTCTGCTGGAGGTCGTACAGGATCGCGTAAACCCGTGCCTGCGGGATCAGAACGCTGTACCGGTTATGGATCTCATGGATGATATCGTATCCCGATATCGGTTTTTCAAGCATCGAGAGGACCACCGGTTCCAGCATCTTTTTGACGACATCATCAACAGTCTCCTGCGGGACGACAGAAACCGATCCAGCCGGGAACGAACGGTGGGCGAACGATAACGTCGTGTCTTTTCCGGTCGATACGATGATCTTCGGTATCCCTTCGGCAAGCGAGCCGATAAGCTGGTGATCAATCTTCCCGATGTTTAGCGCAATAATCCCGGAAACGGGAATCCCTTTTTCCCGCTCTGACAGGACCAGTTTCTTGACGACCATGATATCGTCAAACTCTTCGGTCTCGGAAAAGTCAAGGAGGATCTGGAGCGTCTTTTTTACACTCGCATCCTGCAATGAACTGGAGCACTTCTCAATAACCTGCACGAGCGCGAAGACCTCGTTCTTTTTCATCCGCCGCACAAAGAGTTCTTCCATCTGGATCTCCTTTAAAAAATATTTCTGAAGCGGGGAGTGGAAATAGGCAAACAGGTTGCGCCCCCCTTTTTTCAACCCTTCTTCCAGGGCAAATTTAAAAATTGGTTCTTTTGCGACGTCTTCAGTGTAGAAGAAAAGAACGATATCGGTGAAAATATCGTTAAGGAGGATCGTTTTGACCTCCGGAAGCTCGATATACACCGGTTCCGCCTCACCGGATCCAACGGATTCTTTTCCCGTGCCGTGAAGTTCGGGGGCCGGTCGTTCTGCCCGTTGTCGCTGGAGGTCGTAGTTTTTCCGGAAAAGCGCGACTTCGATGGCGGCTTTGACTTCCAGTTCATTAAACGGCTTTACGATATACCCATAGGGCCTGACGCCCTTGGCCTTTTCGATGATCGTGTCGTCGGCATACGACGTGACAAACACCACAGGGATGTCCAGTTCATCGATGATCGTCTTTGCCGCCTCGATACCGTTGAGTTTTCCCGGCATGACAATGTCCATGAGCACCAGATCCGGCTTTAACTTCCGTGCCTTGTCGATACCATCCTCCCCGGAAGCTGCCATGCCGACGACGGTGTAGCCCATGGCACTCAGGCGCTCTTCCAGCTGCATGACGATGATCGCCTCATCATCGACCACGAGTATTTGCGACATGTCTACGTCTCCTGTGCCGTTAGTGGAAATTCCACGATTACTTCGGAACCGTTGTTCCTGTTGATGGTGAGCGATCCCTTCAGCTGGTGCTGCACGAGGTTCCGGATCAGCTTGAGCCCGAGGCTGGTCGTGCGGTCGGTATCGATCTCCGCCGGGATCCCGATACCGTCGTCACGGACGGTGGCTCGGATATTCCCGTCATCCTTCATGATGGAGACCGTGATACTGCCGCGTTTACGCCCCTTAAAGGCATGTTTGTAGGCATTGGAGAGGATCTCGTTGATGACGAGTGCAAAAGGGATCGCTTGGTCCACGGGAAGATCAATTTCGGAGGACTGCACGTCACAACTAATTTCGCGGTCTTTATACGAATAAATGCTGGACAACGCCGCTACCTGGTCTTGGATCTGGGTTCCGATACGGATCCGGTCGAACTGCTTGCTTTCGTACAACCGGGTATGAATCTGTGCCATCGTCTGGATCTTCATCATCATATCCGTCAGTATGCCGCTGGTCGATCTGTCTTCTGTCCGCATCCGTGTCATGTCGAGCAGGCCCGAGATGAGCTGGAGATTGTTTTTGACCCGGTGATGGATCTCACGGAGCAGCACTTCTTTCTCATCGAGAGCATTAATAAGGCTGTCCTGTGCATGTTTGCGGTCCGTGATATCGCGGAAATTCCATACCCTTCCGACGATATCTTTACCGATCTTCTGCGGCAATGAATACCGCTCGAAGACCCTGCCATCGATCAATTCCAGCGTATCGAAGCTCTCCCGTTCCACATGCGTGACAAGATCCTGTACCCGGGCAAGGGCGCCGGCGGGGTCTTTTAGCTGCTGCATTAAAAAGTCCGTTACTATGTGGTCTTCCCGCGATTCCAGCACTGCATCGGGAATGTTCCATATCGAGACAAAGTGCTGGTTATACCCGCTTATCCTTCCCGCACGATCAACAACATAAATGCCATCCGCTGTCGATTCGAGCGTGGCATTGAGCAGCGACAGCGTTTTTCTGGTCGTAACCTCGGCCAGTTTCCTTTGCGCGATCTCTTGTTTGAGCGCCCTGTTCGATTCCGCAAGCTCCGCGGTCTTTTCGTGGATACCGGTCTCCAGCTCGACGTTGAACCGCCGGAGCAGCGCTTCTGTCTGCTTGCGTTCGGTTATGTCGCGTGCCGCTGCAAAGGCACCAGCAATATTTCCCAACTCGTCACGGAAGATCGTTGCATTGTATAAGACTGGTGTTACCTGCCCGTCCCGGTGGCGGATCTGCAGCTCGTAATCTTTCACAAACCCTTCACGGAACACTTTCTCGTAGCCGGCTTTTGCCCGGGCCGGCTCGGTGAAATACTGGGAAAAATCCGTCCCGATGAGCTCTGCGCGTGAAAAACCAGTCACGTGTATCGTTGCGGTATTCACATCGCTGATCGTCCCGTACGGTGTGATGGTGACGAGCGGATCCAAGGCTGCTTCAATGAGGCCCCGGTTATAAGCATTCGCGCGCCGGATTGCATCCTCGGCGTGTTTACGTTCCGTGATGTCCTGCACCGTTCCAGCGAATGCCTGTACCTGGCCATTCCTGTCGCGCGATACTATGCCCCGGTCGATAACCCAGCGGTGCTCCCTGTCACCCCGGATGAATTCAAGCTCAATCTCGTACGGCTCTCCCGTTTTGATGGTCCGTTGTATTGCATGTCCGAGACGTTCTGCACTTTCCGGAGTGTACATCTTCAACCGGTCGGCATGGGCCGGCAAGGGGACTGCCGGGTTCCAGCCCATAATCGCATAGACTTCATCTGACCATGATACGGTGTCGGAAGCGATATCCCACTTCCAGCTCCCGATCTGTGCAAGGTGCTGTGCTTCTTTGAGCTGCGCCTCGCTTTTTTCAAGTTCGTTTTGTGCCTTCCTGCGTTCCGTGATGTTTTTCCCGTAGACATTTACCGAGTCTTCACCTGCCCCCGGGCTGAAGGTGAGCAGGTACACCTGTCCCCCAGTGGGTTCCTCGATTACCTTATCGGTCTGGCTGAGCAGCACGTCCCCGATTGTGCCGGTGATATAAGGAGGGAATGTCCCCTTACCGAGGTGTATACGCCATGCTGCCAGCAGGTCTGCCGAAGCCGGGTTCGCATAGACCAGTACTCCCTTGCTGATACGCATGACCGGCCCGGGGTTCTGTTCCGGCATTTTTGCGATCTGACGTATCTTCTCAACTTCACGATATCGGGCGACAGCCTGTTCGAGCACGGCCTGGAGCCGGGCAAGCGCCTGAGCCGGTTTTTTCGCTTTTACGAGATAATAACTGGCGTCGTTGTTCAACGCATCAATACCCGCGTTTCCATCACTAATTGCGGTAAAAATAATGAATGGCAGGGTATTTCCCTGCGAACGCAACATTTCAAGAAACGCGATCCCTCCCGGATCCGCCCCCATGCAGTCCGAGACAATGGCATCGAAGGTCCGTGTCTTGAGGATCTCCAAGGCATTGCTGATAGATGTGGCGGAATAAATCTGGAAATCCCCGTTTTTTTCCAGATATCGTTTGGTTGCCCGTAGATATTTCTCGTCGTTATCTACGTGGAGTAAGGAGATCACCGGTCATCCGCCCCGGAATAGTTCTGATATCTTCTGACGGTCGGGCATGTACACCTCTCGGATCATAGTGAATGTGATGAAATGTCGCTCTGAAATGCATTCGTATACATGAACATAATATTATGTGATCGAATGAACTCATCCTGGGCAGAACGGATATGCGATATTATGCAGGTCACCGGATATTTTGTGAACATAGTACTATCGATGGTTTACCTACAGATATTTTAAAAACTAGAATAAAGTTTCCCTGGTTTACATTTTTTGAAAAAAAATCCGGGAACGTTATCAAATTAAAAAAATCACCAGGGTTTCCGATAATTTATAAAAAGTCCGGAACGTTTTGTAGATATTTCATAGGGAATATCTTTCAACTGTTCAATCCAAAAGGGGCCATTGTTCGTGAGATCATCCGGGGTAGGACAATATCAGAGTTGGAGAATATTCGCGCTTCTCTGGAACGGTATACCTTCCTCACCGGATCCCCTTCCCGGCCTACCCGTACCTCCCCTTACCTCCTCACCTCAGCTGTACCCTGAATCCGGGCCCGTACAGGGCCCCGATTTCCGGATCTGGTCTCCGGGAAACCCCGTAAAACGCCCGGATTTTTCATGAACATAAAACCCGATATACTGGCTCCGATTGCCAGAATACGCGATTAACCGGGTGGAAAAAGACCCCCAAGATCTGGGTGAGTTTTCATTTCGACCCTACTTTAGTACGATTTTCCTGAGAACTGCCAAGGAAAGGGCCTTGGCGGCCCGCGAATCAAATTGGGGGTATTTTAGCGTATTTTCGCGAAATAACGGTGATTTGAGCGGGGATTTAGAGGGGTACGCTCAACCGGGATGGCGCTCTGGAAGGGACGGAGGGGCTCGCCCAAGATCGTATCGTTGAAAACCCTGCATTTCATCTTTAACCGTCAGAAGCAATGGTAGCGGTTCCAAAGAAGTCCGGCAATGGTATTGGCACGTTCCACAAAAAGTTCGCACAGGTTTCTGGCAATTTCAAAAAAAATCCGGAAAAGTTTTCGAACATTTTGAAAAATACTCAATCACGAGACAACAGAGGCAAAAGATTTCTCCTTTGATCTTATTTTCACCGGATAGAGTTGTTCCTGCGTCGAATCTTGGGTAATTCATAGCGTCAAGGATCACTGGAGGTTCTGCAGGTCTTTTCATGGCGAGCCTTTAAACATCCAGCAGCTGGAACAGAACCCTCCGGAATCAATTTATCCGATAGACCGGCATTTTCTTTGACTTAGCACATGTCACTTCTTCCCGATTTTTTGCCGGACAAACGTACCGTTGTCGTATTCCTCAAACGCGATACGCAATTCATCGTTGGTGTTCATCACAATGGGACCGTACCAAGCGATTGGTTCACCGATCGGCTTTCCTGATACAAGCAGGAACCTGAGAGGAACTGCGTCGGTTGAGACCCTGACCTGATCGCCATCATGAAAGAGTATGAGATCCCCATTGCCTGGCATAGGATCTCGTTTCATATCGAAATAGTTGATACCTTCCATTTCATAGGAAAATGGTTTCTTCTCTTTGCAGAAATATCCATGACCGTCGATGACGTAGGCAAAAACCGTGTGCCCACGCTTGGTTGTGTGGGTGAATTCTGATCGGGCTGGAACCGTGACATCAAGATATTCGGGGTCGATAACAATATCCCGGACAGGTCCCTGCTGACCATCTACATTCCCGCAAATGATCTTTATTTTTGTTCCATTATCCAGTATTACCCCGGGGATCTGCTTAGATTTCACATCTCTATATCGCGGATCCATCATTTTATGGGATTTGGGGAGATTGGCCCAGAGCTGGAATCCACCCATCGTTCCTTCTTTATCACCTTTGGGCATTTCCTGGTGAATTATTCCACTTCCGGCAGTCATCCACTGAATGTCGCCGGGTGAAATAATCCCCTTGTTTCCCATACTGTCGCCGTGCTCAACTTCCCCCCTGAGCATATAGGTTATCGTCTCTATGCCGCGGTGAGGATGCCAGGGGAACCCTTTGAGATAATAATCCGGATTGTCAGACCGGAAATCATCTAGCATTAAAAAGGGGTCAAATACCGGAACCTGGCTGAACCCGAAGGCTCGTTTCAGGTGAACACCAGCTCCTTCAATCGTGGGTTTGCTCTTTCGGACCTTGGCAATTTCCCGGGTTTTAACCATACGCATTCTCCATGTTAAGATTGAAGAAACGTCATGCTCTTTATATTTGCTTGCGTTACACCCTCTTTCTCTCTGGACTGTGATGGTATCCGCGCAATTCCCCCTAGTCTGGGGGACGGGTACGTTACCTATCCGGTGCTGATAAATCCAATGGGAAAACCCGGCAGTGATCTGGATTACGTATCATGGTGCCGGCTGCCGGTTGATTGCGGCGAGGTTTTCAAGATAGCGGAGCCTCCGGAGCATGTATCCCCGTGCAGATCCCCCGAACGGCACATATTCAGAAACCTTCCAGCCACTGGCAGCAAGCAGATGTTTCGTTGCACCGGCAAGCCCAAAGAGAAACCCGAACTCGATCCGGTCGCGGGACTTCGCACACCTTTCCTGCAGCCAGCTGATGAGCTCCGGATCATGGGTCCCGGCGGAAAATTCGGATCCCTGGCTGGCCGTAGCAGATGCGAGTGTCCTGAACTTATCCTGTATAGCAGCAAAATCCCTGATATCCCCGACATATGCCCCTTTCACGATCCGCGGCCGGATGCCAGCGGCAAGGAGCTGCCGGAGATCGCTGACCGTACGGTCGAGGTATGCCTGTACGGCAAGGGTGGGGGGATGACCCGCCGCCGCAAGCGCAATAGCCGTACCGGACGTAAACACGATAAGCCCTTTTCCCTCCATATCGATCTCCAGCCGGATCCCCCGTTCCGCGGCAGCTTTCGCAAGGCTGATGGTGTGTCTTCGGCACCCGGCCCGGTCAACCCCAGTACCGAGTGTCGAGAGCTTGATCGAGATTGAGGCATCGATCCGTGCGGCCGCGATCGCATCGAGGCAGGAAATGTTTGCGGCGAGAGCCCTGGAGGCCTGTGCACGGGTTGCTGCGTACGGGAGGAGAATATGGAGGGTGCAGCGTATCTGCTCCTGATTTCTCTTCCGGCACCATGCAATGGCCTGCTTCAGGTCCGGAATCACCCAGCGTGAGAGTTCCTGTGCCATACCCTAACATCAACCTGCCCAAGTCTGCGCTTGCTCACGGACAAACGACAGCAGGTAATACGGCCCACCTGCACCTTTTCCTGAAATGCCGCTCGCTTTCCAGCCGCAGAACGGCTGAGATCCCGGCCACGCACCGGTCGTCGCGCCACCTTCCCGGTTGGCGTAACAGACACCGGATTCGATACGATCGAAGAAGCGGGCAACCTCATCGGCATCATTGGAGAAGATGCCGGCCGTGAGGCCGAAGTCGGTTGCATTTGCCCGCTGGAGTGCGTCCTCGAAGCCGGCATAGGTCTCTACGATAAGGAAGGGCACGAACAATTCCTCTTTTTCCAACCGGTGACCTGGCGGGAGGCCCGTTATGACCGTTGCACTCATGTAATTTCCACGGTCAAATATATGCCCGGTGAGCACTTCACCCCCACAGAGAATGGTCGCGCCTGCCGCCTTCGCTTCCGCAACTACTGCCCGGAACCGGGCGACCGCAGCAGCGTTGATGCCTAGTCCTAGATCTGTCATCCGTTCCCGGGGGTCACCCGTCTTCAGAGCCATGACCTCGCGCATCAGCGCAGCAGCGAAGGCCGACATGATACTTTCCTGAACATATACCCGTGAAGTGGCGCTGCACTTCTGGCCACCGTAGCCGAACGCGGATCTGGTGATGCCTGCGACTGCCTTGGTAATATCGGCATGCTCCGTCACGATGACCGGGTTTTTGCTGCCCAGCTCGAGCACAACGGGTTTTCCGTATGGCTGACGGGCAGTAAAGTTCTGGTGCAGCCAGTTCCCTGCGTCCCGGGAGCCGGTGAACGCGATACCTGATATACCCGGGTGCGAGACAATTGTTTCGCCAAACATCCTCCCCGGGCCGGTTACGAACTGGAGGGCGCCTGGCGGGATACCCCCTTGAAGAAAGGCCTGATAGAGTTTTAACCCGGAGAGCGGGGACTCACTCGTCGGTTTGAAGATCGCGGTGTTCCCGGTGAGAAGTACCGCCGCGATCATGCCCGCTGCAAGGGAGATCGGAAAGTTGAAGGGCGAGATGACTGCCCAGACACCATACGGCTTGAGGACACTTCTCGTTACCTGGCCAGATTCTCCGGGTTCCATGCGAGTCACATATCCTCCGTTCCGTTCGTAGAGATCGCAATAATACCGGATCATATCGACCGATTCGGCAACTTCCGCGACTGCTTCTGCCCGCGTCTTGCCGATCTCGTACGTGATGAGCGCAGACAAAAGGAATCTCTGCCCGTCGAGGACATCTGCCACGTTCCGGAGAGCCGCGACCCGATCCTGCCAGCGGATCCGCCCCCATTTACTGTATTCCTGCCCCGATCGTGCGATCGCATGGTGGACCTGTTCCACCGTCGCGTTCTGGAAGAGTCCGATGCGGATGGTAGTATCGATCGGCGACCAGGTCTCAAATTGTGTGGGGGAGAGAAACTCCTGTCCACCAATATAGAGGGGGTGAGGTTCTCCCAGCATGGAGGGGATCTTTACGAGCGCACGCTCGTATGCCTCATGCATCGCCTCATCGAAGACCGCAGTGGCATAGGTCACGTTCTGTGGCCCGGACATCTGATCACACCCTGCAGGCTAGGTGTTCCTGGAATGTTTCCACGATACTCACTTCTCCTGGATCCTAACGGTATCCTGTTTTCTTCAGTAATATGATTTATTGCTTATCTTGCGGGATTCCGTGCAGGCGTTTCGTATCCAGTCCACGGATAATTACCTCGACGGCTATTCAGATGATTTCTCATTAGCAGGGGCATGGCGTTGTCGTCTTCGCAGGTAGTGACGGGGGAATGCCACCTGCGGCCGTTTCACGATAAAGGACGAGTCCAGATTTTTTGTCATCATAACAGCGATATCAGCCGGGATACCTATCGCCATCATGCCCGGCGGGAGGGAATGGTTCTGCGTTGGGTCCTGTGGCCCCACGAACGCGGTGTTGCGCGGGGTGTCGTCCGCCAGACCTGCCGGGAACGTGATATACGTCGAACAGGCTGATCCCCATGGAACGATCACGGGTGAGAACGGGTCGTCCCGGTCAAAGTGAATAAGTGCCGCCATATTCCGGATCTGTTCCCCCGTCCCAAAGCAGCAGAGGGACCTGATGGCAGGCTCAGCATCCGGAAGGGTCTCGCATGCCTGCACAACGAGGTATTTTCCCGGTGGGCGGATTGGTCCTGCCGCCACCGTGCAGCGTTCGACAAGTTCCGGGCTTGCCTTCAGGTATTCCGCCGCCCCGCCACGAACGTCTTTCCTGCCGGTCGAGACGAAATACTTGATCTCATCGGGCACCGGAATATACCCTACATGATAGAGCCCCCCAAGACAGCAGCCTTCCTGCGTGTCGGCACTGACATAGAGTGAAGATACATCCTTTTCGGTTGCCATCTGGTACAGTGACACAGCAAAGCACCGGTTCACTTCAGAAAGATTGACGATGCCTGCCGGAAGTGTTTCCGTGCCGTAGACTACGAGCGGACGCGTCTCCAGCCGGAATGCCGCTACAATCTGCTGCCCGATTTCACGGAATGACAAGAGTGCCATTTTTTTATCTCCTTCTCACATCGGAGTTAAAAGGTATTCTTATGATTTAATCTCTCCGCGTTCCATCCATAACTCATACTGGAACTGCCATGGGTCTTTGTTTGCGGTGACCAGTTTTTTGAAAAATTCCTTTCTCTCCTGGACCCGCGCCTCACCTTCCAAGAACCGTTTCTTCTTTTTTATTGCAAGGGCAAGGTCTTGCCCGAGGTCATGAGCTTTTTCTACGGCATCAGCAAATGCTTCCGGTCCTCTCGCCATTGCAATTCCCACGCCTCCGACCGAAACAATACCGAAATCGGTTACCACATGGTTCAGGTAATCGACGACCTCCTGCTCCATGAACCCTCCCGATGTAGAGACAGCGCAGCCATATTTTCCCAAAAGCATCATACAGTGCATCGCGTTGGCAGACCGATCAATCCAGCGTTTGAGTTGTGCGGTAACGCTGTCGATATAGACCGGGGATCCAAGGACGATACCATCTGCCTTCTTCATTTTTTCGAGAAGAGCAGCAACATCATCGTCATACACGCAATCCCCCGTTGCAAAACAGGATAAACAACCGGTACAGAAATCGATATCAAGACTGCAGATATCGACAACTTCCGTTTTTGCCCCGCCTTCTTTTGCGCCGTTAAGCACCGCCTGGATTAACTTCAGGGTGTTACTTGCTTTTTTTCTGGGACTTCCATTAATCCCGATGACGTTCATTCGCATCACGCCTCCCCCATGGTTTTTAGATTCGTCCATTTGAACTAAATCCAGAAAGAATAGGATTTGAACATGGTGGATTGGGCAACTAATTTGATATATAGATATCGGCAGAGGAAGTTAGTGCGTTTAAAATCGGGTATCAGTTTTTCTGGGAACAGTGCGGTACCGGCACAGAATCTTTGAACGAATGTTGATTTGACAATGTCTGGGGTGAGCGGCGGAGTACCGTTCTGCCATGATCTTTAATTGTTGGGCATCATCGAAACTATTATCGATCAAAAGGGGTGAAGAACGTTCAGGGAAGAAGGAGGATTATTCATGCGATCCCTGAACCTGTTCATTCTAGTTCTTACTGCCATCGCAGTAATTATCGTAAGCGGGTGTGTGCAGCAGCAACCGACGCAGATAACTCCGCAACCGACCACGAGTGCGGCGGCTGATACCGTTACACATGTAAACACCCAGCTCGGGAATGTCCTCGCAGATGCAAATGGTCGGACCCTGTATTACTTCATCACAGATGTACCTGGCAGTGGCGCTAGTACGTGCTACGGCACCTGTGCAGCGATCTGGCCGGTATTCTCAACGAACAATATCGTTGTACCCCCGTCACTTTCATCAGCTGACTTCTCATCCATCACGAGAACGGACGGGACAAAAGAGACCACATACCGGGGCTGGCCGCTTTATTACTACCAGAGTGACAGCAGTCCTGGCGATACGAAAGGTGAGGGCGTACTCAGTACATGGTATGTCGCGCGGCCGGATTATACCGTGATGATCACCGATCGGCCGGCAACTGGCTCATACCTTACCGACGGGATGGGAAGAACCCTGTACTTCTTCACGAAAGATTCCAACGGGACAAGCGCCTGCACGGGTGCCTGCCTTACCAAATGGCCGCCGTTCTCTCCTGCATCTGTGGTCGCCCCGTCGCTCCTGAAAGCTTCTGATTTCAGTACCGTTTCCCGGGCTGATGGTACACAACAGACCGAGTATATGGGTAAGCCGCTCTACTACTTCGCCAACGACAACCAATCCGGTGATATGAACGGGAACGGCTTCAACAACATATGGTATGTCGCCAACATAACCGGTATGGTCCCGGCGACGATGACTCCCCCGATGATTGTGACAACCGTAACGACCGTCTCGCAAGCGAGTGGAGGCGGATACTAGACAATCTCCATAATGGGGCGTGGCAGGAGGGTATGCTCCGCCCGGAACACACAATAATCGTTTCGTGGTAATGGGGGCAAGAGACCCTTAGCATTTTGTTGTGTGAACAGTTATGGTCGAAGTCTCCTATCTTGTCGCCTTTGCGGCGGGTGTTGTTTCATTTCTTGCACCCTGCGTCTTGCCGCTTGTGCCGGGGTTCCTTGCCTATCTTGCCGGCACAACGGTACGGGAAGGGGCGGCGAAACGATGGGATATCTTTGCAGCAAGCGTCTTCTTCGTCGCTGGTTTCTCCGTCGTCTTCTCCCTCCTTGGTGTTCTGCTGAACACGATACTGACCTCGGTCGCCTACGGTGTCCAGCTCTGGCTGTCCAAGGCCGGGGGTCTGATAATCATCTTCTTCGGGCTCTACCTGACGGGGCTTATCCGGCTGAGCTGGCTTGAGAAGGAGTACAAGTTCAGCGTCACCGGGAAGCGATCGAAATATGTCACCTCGTTCCTCTTCGGCGTCGCATTCGCGGCCGGATGGACCCCCTGTGTGGGCGCGGCCCTCGGGGCTATCCTCGGCTTGGCGGCGACAAATCCTGGCATAGCGTTCTCTCTCCTCATCGCATATTCTCTCGGGCTCGGCCTGCCGTTCATCGTCACCGGGCTCTTTGCCTCCCGGGCGGCTCCGCTCATAACGAAATATTCCCGTGTGCTGCAGTATGTCAATGTTTCCTTTGGCATTGTGCTCATCATCGTGGGAATATTGATCTTCACCCAGACACTGGCCCTTGTCGCAGACCTGCCCCTGCTCAATAATTTCCTCCTCGGAAGTTGAATTTATGGAAAAAAGAACGATTGCACTTGTGATAGTGGTGATACTGATAGCGGGGGCCATCCTATACCTCCAGCAGTTCAGCCCGAACAAATCCTATACCGGAACATCAGTGGCACCCGGTAACCGGACAGCGATTAACGCCCAGAAGGCCAAGATCTACCCATACGCAAAAGAGATCGCGATGCCTTCGGGGTTCATTAATGTTGACAATATCACTATCAGCAGTCTGATTGGCAGGGATGTCATACTCGTGGATTTCTGGACATACAGCTGCATCAACTGCGAACGCACAATACCGTACCTGAAGGCATGGTACGCGAAATATCACGAGCAAGGTCTTGAGATCATCGGTGTTCATACCCCGGAATTTCAATTTGAACATAACATTGACAATGTCCGGCAGGCCGTCCAGAAATTCGGTATTAACTACCCGGTCGTGCTCGATAACAACTATGCGACGTGGGATTCATATGGGAACCAGTACTGGCCCGAGGACTATTTGATCGATATTGACGGCTTCATCGTTGACCACCACATTGGCGAGGGCGACTACAATACAACTGAGATGGAGATTCAGGATCTCCTAAAAGAGCGAGCGGATGCACTTGGGATCCAAATTAATATTTCCAACTCGACTGAGACACCCGTGAATGCCGTCAGCGTTGATTTCTCAAAGGTAGGCAGCCCAGAGACATATTTCGGTGCTGAACGGAACCAGTACCTTGGTGACGGGGAACAATCGGTGACGGGGCAACAGACGCTTGTGCTGCCGAGCTCGATCACTTCCAATACGCTCTATCTTGGAGGGACGTGGAACATCACCAATCAGTATGCCGAGACCAACGGAAATGACTCGATTGTTTTTCAGTACAATGCAAAGAACGTCTACTTCGTTGCCAGTGCCAGTAACGCCACGGCCGTCTCGGTCAAGTTGGACGGTGAGCCAATCAGCGAAGGCGCTGGTGCAGATGTTACCGGCGGGGTCGCAACAATAAAGGATGAACAGCTGTACACCATCGTGGAAGGGAAAGATTATGGTGAACATATGCTTGAGCTCGACATCGCACAACCGGGCCTGCGTGCATATACATTCACGTTCGGGTGACCGGGGACAGGGAGTAATATGATGGATAAGAAAATGAAAAAGGCAACGTTTGCGGGCGGCTGTTTCTGGTGCATGCAGCCGCCATTTCAGCAGATCGATGGCGTGACTGAAACTGTGGCCGGGTATGCTGGTGGAACAAAGGAGAACCCCAGTTACGAAGAGGTATCTTCCGGCACAACCGGGCATCTCGAATCGGTGCAGGTTACCTACGACCCTGACAAGGTCTCGTACGAGAAACTCCTCGATGTGTTCTGGACGCAGATCGATCCGACCGACCAGGAAGGTCAGTTCGCGGACAAGGGATCCCAGTACAGGACTGCCATATTCTATCACGATGAGGATCAGAAACGGGTCGCGGAAGCTTCAAAGAAAAAACTCAATGATTCCGGGAAATTCAAAAAACCCGTTGCGACCGAGATCCGGCCTTTCACGACATTCTATCCTGCCGAGGAGTACCATCAGGACTATGCGAAGAAGAAACCCCGGGAATATCATCAGTATAAAACCCTTTCCGGGCGTGAGGCTTTCATCGAAAAGACGTGGGGTAAGGCGACCTCTGGGGTCAAAGTCTTTGCCACACCGGGATGCACCGGATGCCGTGCGGTGAAGGAGTTCCTGAAATCCAAGGGTGTGGAATTCACTGAGATAAATATGGCCGCAGACGAAGAGGCGAGAAACTTTGTGATCGAAAAGACCGGGCACATTAGTTCGCCAATTGTCCAAATTGGAGACAAGTTCATCGTCGGGTTTGATCGGAAGAAGATGGAGAGCCTGCTGAATTAGATTGTGATTATCCCTACTGAACGGAGAGAGTAAATTCCAATGACAACAGGGCGTTCATGCCAAGATGTGCGCCCGGAGAAGTTGGTGATAGTTCTTTTCCGGAAACCGCGAATGCACAATTGACCGATAGATATCGTACAAAACGGGCATGTGGTATTTCAAGGAGCCGTCAGTAAATTCCACGATCATGATCTGCATCCCGGCATCATAACTGACTGCATGGATAAGCGGTGAGAAAATTCTATCCCGGATCATACCAGTTCATTCCCCTTAAGATAAGGTATAATGGTGTGATTTCGCTTGGCAGAATGATTACCCGCCGTGCGCATGTACGAGAATCACTGTGATAGTGCCGTCACTATCGGCAGAAAGTGCTTTTTGTACCAATTCTTCGCACGAAGTTTCCAGATTCTCTCCGTTCTTCATTATGATCTCACGGATCGCTTCTTTTCCGATATAGTCGTGTAATCCGTCCGAACTTAGTATGAGAAAGGAATCTCGTATGCTCAATACATTAAAAACGGTTTTATCGATCATTTGTGGTTCACCGAGTACGTGCGAGATCATGTTTGATAGAGAGTGGTGCCGCAACGTTCCTGAAGGTGTGATATCTGACCTGATGGCTTTTTTTATGAGAGAAGGATCTTTTGTGGTTTTTATCCTGCCGGAATTGACAATATCTATGCTCCGATTATCGATATCCAGCACCGTACAATTCAATTCATCATCAACTGCAGCCATGATGAGTTTCGTTGCCATGCCGGATCGTTCCCCGGATCCCTCTGCCTGCGAGCGAATCTGTGCGTCGGCGGTGCGTACCGCGCTCTCAAATGCTGTTGCAGGGTCTCCGGGATTGCCCTTGAATGCCTCCTTGAGACAGGATATCGCGATATCGCCTGCAATCCTTCCTGCCGTAGGACCGGTTAAGCCATCGGCGATTCCGAACACATAATAATTACCGATTCTTTCGGCACAGTGTGAGTCCTCGTTGATCTCACGAAGTCCTCGTTCTGACAGTGCGAAGAAGTGAACCTTGGGCATAACTGTCCGGGTGTTATTCAGTGAATTAATTCTTTTGTTGTGGCCGAAATATTCCGGTGGATCGATGAGGCAGTTGGAGATGGCCATGCTTAAGTTCCTGCTGCAACTTGGCAGATCCTCCAGAAACGCCAACATATCAGAACCATCCATCTTGAATACTTATGCATAACAATTATTCTCCTGATGAGCATGGCTGAACAGAAAGAAGATCCATTCGTCGGGAAACCGGCACCGAAGTTCTGTCTTCCGGATGCACAGGGAACTTCGGTCTGTCTTGAAACATTCCGGGGAAAATGGGTGGTTCTGTATTTTTATCCACGAGACAACACTCCTGGGTGCACGATAGAAGCGATGCAGTTCAACGCAGCACTCGAGACGTTCGTAGACCTCGGGGCACAGGTCATCGGCGTGAGTACGGATTCGCAGGAAAGCCACCAGAAGTTTGCCGATAGGCATAGTCTCAACATCCTTCTCCTGAGCGACCCTGAGCATACGGTGCTCACCGCTTATGATTCTTGGAAACCAAAGACGCTGTTTGGGAAAGAGTTATTCGGAACGTCGAGGGACACATTCCTGATCAATCCAGAAGGAATTATCACCGACGTCTGGCGAATGGTCTCTCCTTAGGGACATCCTGCAGAAGTCAAGTCAGTGCTGATGAAGAGAAAGGAGAGTAAGAATCAGCGGTGATCCAGTTATCTCAAGAGTTCTCAATTTTGATAGGATTGGTCTTGTAAATTAAATATAGTTCCACGTATTTTTCCAGATCGGTTCTGGTGCGTTGTTGGGACGTTTTAAATAGTTAACATTGATGGGTTACGACGGTATTATTTCCGTTAAGTCCCGTTAAAGATATAGTGCCTCTGTCAACAACCATCTTTACTCTCATAGCCAAATCACCCCATACCATAGATAAACATATGAGGCCACAAAGCAATTTTAGCCCATCACGGCATGATGATGATCTCTCCTGTATCAGCCTGGTCGGTCCGATGGCATTCTCCCCACCCAAGCAGGATACCGGGGAGCGTAATCTCCAGCAATGATTGCACGATACCTAATGCCGGTGTGTAAATCCAGAGTAGCTGGAATCCTAAAGCCTGCAATGCAGAAAAATGGGAGTATGAACGGCTTTGCCGGAATATCCATAATGAACATAAAAAACGAGGAATGAAATGTCACAACAACTTGGCGGACAGCCTGTTATTATTCTCAGGGAAGGTACGACACGAAACCGTGGGCAGGAAGCCCAGAACAGCAACATCGCCGCTGCAAAGGCGGTGGCAAACGCAGTCCGGTCGACACTCGGGCCAAAAGGCATGGACAAGATGCTTATCGATGGTATGGGCGATGTCGTGATCACCAATGATGGCGCCACCATTCTCAAGCAGATGGATATCGAGCATCCTGCAGCAAAGATGATCGTCGAGGTTGCCAAGACCCAGGACGATGAGGTCGGCGATGGCACGACCTCGGCAGTCGTAATCGCAGGAGAACTCTTAAAGAACGCGGAAAGTCTGCTCAGTCAGAAGGTTCACCCGACGGTTATCGCCGAAGGATACCAGCAGGCCGCGACAAAAGCACTGGAAATCCTTTCCGCAATCGCAATAAGCGTGAAGTCAACCGATAGTGTATTGCTGAAAAAAGTTGCGGAAACTGCGGTCAGCGGTAAAGGGGCAGAGGCGTACAAGGATCTGCTCTGCGGTATGGTTGTCCGGGCTGTAACGATGGTTGCGGATCCTGACGGGACGGTGGATATCGCGCACGTGAATGTTCAGAAGAAAGTTGGCGGTAAAGTGGAGGATACCGAGATCATTGAAGGTATGGTCATCGACAAGGAACGGGCGCATCCTGGGATGCCCCAGGTTGTGAAGAACGCAAAAGTCCTCCTTATCAACGCGTCACTCGAGTACAAAAAGACGGATGTCAACGCAAAGATCAATATTTCCCGGCCCGATCAGGTGCAGGCATTTCTCGAGGAGGAAGAGAAGATGATCCATACCATGGCAAACAAGATCATAGCAAGCGGTGCAACGGTTGTGTTCTGCCAGAAGGGTATCGATGACCTCGCCCAGCACTACCTCGCAAAAGCCGGTATTTTGGCCGTTCGCCGGGTAAAGAAGAGTGACATGGAAAACCTTGGGCGGGCCACCGGTGCAACGATTATCAATAGCATCGATGTTATCACCCCCAAAGATCTCGGGACTGCCGGCCTTGTGGAAGAGAAAAAGCTCTCCGGCGATGAGATGATCTTTGTCTCGAAATGCAAAAACCCCAAAGCGGTCTCGATCATTATCCGGGGCGGGTCTGAGCATGTAATCGATGAGCTTGAACGTGGCGTGCATGATGCGCTTATGGTTGTCAGTGATGTAATCAAGGACAAAAAAATTGTCGCAGGAGGCGGGGCGCCGGAGACCGAGCTCTCGCTCCAGCTGCGGCGCTATGCATCAACCGTTGGAGGCCGCATCCAGCTTGCGATCGAGGCATTTGCATCCGCGATCGAGATCATCCCGCGGTCTCTGGCTGAGAATGCCGGGCTTGATCCCATCGATATGATTGTAGCAATCCGGGCTTCGCATGAAGCCGGAAACAAGACCTTCGGTCTTGATGTGTATAAGGGCAAACCTGTCGATATGCTCAAGGCAGGTGTCGTTGAGCCCCTGCGGGTGAAGACACAAGCGATAATGAGCGCTGCCGAGGCTGCCGTCATGATCCTGCGCATCGACGATGTCATTGCATCGTCAAAGGCAGCAGGGCCTGCCGGGGGTATGCCACCCGGTGGGATGGGCGGGATGCCGCCGGGAATGGATGAATATTAAAACAAAAACCATTTCCGTTTTTGGAGAGAGCCCGATCTAAAATCAGAATATACTGATGATGAAAACAGCCGATAGTAACAGTAATCCCGCTTCTTCATCCGCTTCCTCATATTCTCACTGGGTCGCTGTGAGGGCGTGACGGTTTTACCGTGAGCGACGTCTTCCTGTTTATGTTTGTTTTTTGGAATTCATTTTTCTGGTTATATAACCGGCGACGCGGTTCCGGACTCGTTTGCTTCCAATGACCGCAGAGGCAGAAAGCTGCTGTTTGTTCTCATCGAAGTTCTTCGTAAAGTACTCCCTCTGCTTTGCCAAAAGTGAAGTACCGAGATTTTTAATATATGACGGTTTGATTCCCATATAAAATCCTTCAAGGTTCTATTCATTAAATGTGATTTGAGCTGATAATGATACTCCCGGCAGTATTGGGATCTCGATACGGTACAGTTTCACTCTTGATTCTTACGCCGTCGATCAACGATGCCTTCATCTGTCTCACCGGCCAAAAGATCAATAACGGCGGTCGAGAAGAGGTTTCGGTTCTACGACCACGCGGGAGGGGGCCGTCTTGATACGAGAAATTGGCGCGATCTTCACACGGGATATAAAAAAATTCTTGGGCAGCCCGTTTTTGGTCGTCATGACCCTCCTGATACCGTTCATGTACCTGGTGGTCTTTGGGAACGCCGTGGGCGGAACGATCAGTTACGTCCCCCTCGGTGTCGTTCAGGAGGGGCCGCCGTACAACAATACCCCCCTGTTCCTTACCTCTGTCTCCATGCTCAGCCATTACAGCCAGCCGGATAACTATCCGCGGCTGTTTGATGTAACTATCTATCCTTCAGAATCAACTGCCAAAAATGATCTTGCTCTCGGGAAACTTTCGGGGGTGGTGGTCTTTCCCTCAGAGGTGTCCAGCGATCATGCGGTCCGCCTTTACCTTGACAGCTCGGATTCCACGGTTCCCCCGCTGGTCGAGTCGGGTGTGAGTTCTGTTCTCGTTCAGCAGCATGCGCACAACCCTGTTTTGGTCGACAAGATTTACGGAGATATCCACTACCTTGAGTTCTTCGGTGTCGGGATCATCGTGCTGGCGATTTTTACCTCCACATCGTTCGGGGGCGGGATCGCGATCATCAAGGACCGGGAGGCCGGGATCCACGAGGGGTACCTGGTCACACCGGTACAGCGATCGAGCATCATTCTGGGGATGATCTCCAGCGGCACCATCCGGGCATTCCTTGCGGGTTTTACTATTCTCTGGATCGATCTTCTCTTCACCGGTATCGTTGTTCAGAATATCCAAGCGTTCCTGCTGGTTCTTCTGGTGATTTTCATCATATGTGTCGGGGTGACCAGTCTCGTGGTCGCCTTTGCCTCGCGGTTCTCGGTCCAGCAGGAGTATCAATCGATCATCGCCTTCCTCAACCTCACCATGTTCATGACCTCGGGAGCTTTCTATCCGGTGCTCGGAATACCGGACTGGCTGCGCTGGATCACGATTATTAATCCGGAGTTTTATGGGATCCATGCGTTGAGAAGTATCCTCCTCCGGGGACAGGGTCTCAATGTGATCGGCGTGGACCTCGTCGCACTCCTCATATTTTCCACGGGAATGATCATCCTCGGAATAGCTACGTTCAGGCGTACCCTGGAATAGGACGGTGCGGTTCTCTTTACCCTCTCACTCACTCCGGCAACATCATACCATATGCCGGGCAATACTGCCAACCATATTACCAGCCATCGCTGAATGCCCCCCGTATCAGGTTAATAATACCATAATAAAATTTTCGATGTTTATTGCATCTTATTTAAAAAAGAATTATTTCGAAATGTTTATTTACGGCATTTGAATCATTCTACGTTATCCTAAGTTAGTCTGAACTATCCGCCGGGATAGCTGCATTGTCAGGATATCGGGGTTTCAGTTTTCCGATTCTTGGGATGAAGGTGCCTTGGCAACGGTACTCGAGAACATGGATTGCCGGACGCAGGACAGCAGGACGTGGAATGGTCATTATATGAAAAAAGGGGCTTTTATGAACGAAATCAAAAAAAGGACACTATGGGAAATTATTCTGAGAATTGGAGTCATCCTGATTCTTTTCGTTCTCCATCTGATCACGACAGGTACTATCGGAACAATATCCAAGAAAACGGGAGTGAAGACAACCCGGATTCATGAGAATCATGGACACTGGCATGAGTATGGAAAATTCTCTATTCTTATCACGGGAGGTACCCTCGCTCTCTTTTTAATTCCTCTGGTAAATGCCCAAGCCCCGGCAGCGGTGTTCAGCGGGACGCCAACATTTGGGCCAGCTCCGCTCGCCGTCACATTCACGGATCAGTCGACCGGCAGCCCCACCGGCTGGGCCTGGTATTTTGGCGACGAGAATTACTCGGCACCGTGGGTGGAGGTAAATGCGAGTCCCGGGTGGTTTGCAAGAGACCATCACACCAGCGTGGTGTTGCCGGACGGCAATATCGTGATCATGGGCGGTGATGCCTACAACGCAATTCCTCCTGAGGTAAATGACACATGGCGTTCAACAGATAACGGCATAACTTGGACAGAGATGAACGCAAGTTCCGGGTGGCCGGCACGGGATGCTTTTAGCAGCGTGGCACTGCCGGACGGCAACATCGTCCTCATGGGAGGTGGAACCAACTGGGGCAACACCATCCTGAATGACGTGTGGCGGTCGACGGATGAAGGCGCAACCTGGACGGAGATGAACGCGAGCGCCGGGTGGGCGCCACGATATAACCTGAATGCTGTGGCACTGACAGATGGCAGTATCCTCGTTTTGGGAGGTAATGATGAAAACGGCATAACAGGCGCTGCGAATGACGTGTGGCGATCGACAGACGAAGGCGCAACCTGGACAGAGGTGAACGCGAGCGCCGGGTGGGCGACACGAGATCAGCACGCCAGCGTGGTGATGCCGGACGGCAGTATTGTCCTCATGGGAGGTAACGGTCAGGGCGTAATCGGCGACGTTGGTTACGCAGGTCTTTTTAATGACACATGGCGGTCGACGGATGACGGTGCGACCTGGACGATGATGAACGGAAGTGCGCCGTGGGCGGCACGATGCAGTTTCAGCAGCGTGGCATTACCGGACGACAGTATCGTACTTATGGGTGGTGATGATTGGAGCAACTACTGGATGAATGATTCATGGCGGTCAACGGATGATGGCTCCACATGGACTCAGCTACCCAATGCCGGGTGGTTGCCACGATACTGGCAGAGCAGCGTAGCGATGCCCAATGGCAATATCGTCCTCATGGGAGGTAATAACCTTTACAACAATTATTGTGGCGACGTGTGGAGCCTCACTACCGCCGGATCATCAGTACAGAACCCGTCGCATACCTATACCGCGATGGGGAACTATAACGTAACGCTACAGGCATACAATGCCGAGGGATACAGCAGCATACAAAGGGCCGGGTATATCACGGTCCCTGTTCCGGCGCCAGTTGCCGGATTCTCGGCAAGTCCCACCTCCGGTGCCGTACCGTTCAAGGTGACGTTCACTGACCAGTCATTGGGCAGCCCCTCAGGCTGGGCATGGTATTTCGGTGATGAGAATTTCACGGGGCCATGGACACAAGTGAACGCAGGTGCCGCATGGCCGGCGCGGGAAGGTGCCAGCAGCGTGGCGATGCCGGATGGCGGTATCGTCCTTATGGGGGGGAGTACCAGCAGCGGCTTGATGAATGATATCTGGCGGTCAACGGACAACGGTATCACGTGGACGGAGGTGAATGCAAATCCCAAGTGGACGGCACGAATGTGGTCCGCCAGCGTGGCGATGCCGGATGACAGCATCGTTCTCATGGGAGGATATAATAACAGCGGTATCTCGGACGATGTCTGGCGATCGGCGGACAACGGTATCACGTGGGCGGAGATGAACACCAGTCCCGGCTGGTCGCCGCGGTACGGTCACAGCAGCGCGGTGCTGCCGGACGGCAGCATCGTCTTGATGGGCGGCTGGGTTTACACCACTGCAAATAATGATACGTGGCGGTCGACGGATGAGGGAGCAACCTGGACGGAGATGACTGGTGGTGCCGCGTGGCCTGCGCGGATGGCCGCCAGTAGCGTGGCATTGCCGGACGGCAGTATCGTGCTGATGGGTGGCAGGGCCACGAACCTTGCCGATTACAACGATACGTGGCTGTCGACAGATGACGGTGCAACCTGGACGGAGATGAACGCGAGTTCCGGATGGTCGGCACGGGAATATGCCAGCAGTGTTGCGATGCCGGATGGCAGCATCGTTCTCTCGGGCGGTATTGGTTCTGGGGGTATCTACGAAAATGACACGTGGCGGTCGACGGATGACGGCGCCACTTGGACAGAGGTAAACGCAAGCGCCGGGTGGACGGGTCGGTTTGATTACACCAGCGTCGTGATCCCGGATGGCAGCATCGTCCTGATGGGAGGGAAGGATAAGGCTGGCTATGAGAATGATGTCTGGCGATATACCACCGCAGGTTCGTCATTACAGAACCCGTCGCATACATATACAGGGCCCGGGACGTACAGGACGTACAATGTAACCCTGCAGGCATACAATGCCGGCGGCTTCAACAGCACGCAAATGATCGGGTATATCACCGTAATAGGTTCCGTAGCAGTTCCAAAACCTATCGCCGGTTTCTCGGCTAATGTCACCTCCGGCGTGGCACCGTTGCCGGTCTCATTTACCGATCAATCATCGAACACCCCCACCGGCTGGGCCTGGTTCTTCGGTGATGAGAGTTACACAGCGCCTTGGACTGAAGTAACTGCGAGTGCCGAGTGGTCGGCGAGATACATGCACACCAGCGTGGTGATGCCGGACGGCAGTATCGTGCTGATGGGTGGTTATTATAGCGGTCTCTATAAGAATGACACATGGCGGTCGACGGATGACGGCGCCACCTGGACACAGATGAACGCGAGTGCCGGGTGGTCGGCAAGATACGGGCACAGCAGCATGGCGATGCCGGATGGCAGCATTATTCTCTCGGGCGGTATCGGTTCGGGGGGTATCTACGAAAATGACACGTGGCGGTCGACAGATGACGGCTTGACATGGACACAGATGAACGCGAGTGCCGGGTGGTCGGCAAGAAGCGATTTCAGCAGCGTTGTGGCATCGGATGGGAGCATTGTGCTCATGGGTGGTACAGACAACAGCGGCTTTAAGAATGATGTATGGCGGTCGACGGATGACGGCGCCACCTGGACACAGATGAACGCGAGCGCCGGGTGGTCGCCAAGAGCCTATCACAGCAGCGTGACGATGCCAGATGGAAGCATTGTGTTGATGGGGGGCGTCGGCTATAAGAATGACACATGGCGGTCGACGGATGACGGTGCGACGTGGACAGAGATAAACGCGAGCGCCGGATGGTCGGCGAGAAGCGATTTCAGCAGCGTTGTGATGCCGGATGGCAGTATCGTCCTCACGGGCGGAGTAGATAGCGCCGGCTACAGGAATGACATCTGGCGATCGACTGATGACGGCGCGACATGGGCACAAGTTAATGCGAGTGCCGGGTGGTCGCAGAGAGGTGGTCACACCAGCGTTGTGATGCCGGATGGCAGTATCGTCCTCACGGGCGGTTGGGATGGCAGCAGCTATAAGAATGACGTGTGGCAGTTCATGCCCGCCGGGTCAACAGGACAGAACCCGACGCATACCTATATCGTGCCCGGGACGTACAACGTAAGTCTTCAGGCGTACAATGCCGGCGGGTTCAACAGCACGCAGAAACCCGCATATATTATTGTCACCAGCCCGGTTCTTTCTGCCGGTTTCTCGGCAAGCTTGGCCTCCGGTCCCGCACCGCTGCCGGTCTCATTCACTGACACCTCGACCGGTTCGCCAACCGGCTGGAACTGGAGTTTCGGTGACGGGAGCTGGTTCAACACCACCGACCCTGTATCCGCAAACACGACGCATGTCTACCAAACTGCCGGCACCTATCCGGTCTCCATCCTGGTGACCAACAGTGGCGGCAGCAGTACATCATCCACCCAGATGATCACGGTCGGTGCACCTTTCACCGGTCCGGCAGAAATGTTCCGGGCATATCCGAACCGCAACGGGACATACAGTAACAGCGGGGCCCAACCCACCGGGGCACTCAAATGGGTCAACAGTACGCTGGGAAATGTGCAGTCCAGCCCGGCGGTCGCTAACGGCGTGGTTTTTGTTGGGAGCAATGATTATAACATTACCGCGTGGAATGCGACAACCGGCATCATGCTCTGGAACTTCACTACCGCAGATGATGTCGGGTCCAGCCCGGCGGTGGCGAATGGTATTGTTTATGTGGCGAGTGCCAACTGGGGAGGCATCACCAACGACGTGAATTTCTACGCGCTGGACGCGATAACGGGCCAGCAGGTCTGGAACTATTCTATCTATAGTGAACCGTCAAGCCCGGCAGTTGTGGATGGCGTGGTGTATGTCACAGATCTCGGTGGGAATGTCTATGCCCTGAACGCGGCCAGCGGCGGGAAGATCTGGTCGGGTTATACAGGTCTCATGGCGATGGGTGCAAGTCCTGCGGTTGCCAACGGGACAGTGTATTTCACCGGCGGATCGTTCAATCCGAACAGCGTCACGATCTTTGCCCTGAACGCGACGGATGGTACAACACGGTGGCAGCAGACCTATGATGGATGGACACAATCCACCCCCGCGATCGAGAATGACAGGCTGTTTGTGACCAGAGGTTACAACCTCACCGCCATCAATGCGATGGACGGCACTATAATCTGGAGCAATGTGACGGATACCGACCCGACCGCCACTATACAATCCAGCCCGGCGGTGGCCGGCGGCATGGTCTATGTCGGCAGCAATGACGGCAACCTGTACGCGCTGGATGCAGCGACCGGTATCAAAATCTGGAACTTCACTACTGGTGGTGCCATCCTGTCAAGTCCGGCGGTGGCAAACGGTGTCGTGTATGTCGGGAGCAACGACGACAATGTGTACGCACTGGATGCGGCAACCGGCGCGAAACTCTGGAATTATACCACCGGCGGCCACGTGGAGTCCTGCCCGGTGATCGACAACGGGACCGTCTACGTGGGTTCTGATGACGGCAACATATACGCAATCGGTGGCGGACTCTCGCCGGCACCTGTACCCGGCTTTACCGCGACGGTGACTTCCGGTGCCGCACCGCTGTCGGTCACGTTCACGGATACCACGTCAGTGGTGGCAGGGACGATGTGGAACTGGTCCTTCGGGGACAGCACCTGGTTCAATGCCACCGTCAGATCCAACCCGAGCCACGCCTACAATACCCCGGGAACGTACACCGTTACCCTGACGGTTACCAACGCATCGGGCAGCGCCACAGCGACACAGACCGGGTATATCCATGTCACTTCCGGCCCGCAGCCGGTCGCGGCGTTCAGCGGGACACCCACAACCGGTACCGTTCCTCTTGGTGTATCGTTCACGGATCAGTCGACCGGCAGCCCCACTGGCTGGGCGTGGTTCTTCGGTGACGAGAATTATACCGGCCCCTGGACGGAAGTGAACGCAAGTCCATCGTGGAATCCACGAGCCCAAGCGACCAGTGTCGTGATGCCGGACGGCAGCATTGTGCAGATGGGTGGACTTGGAAATGTCAATGTCGGTGATGTCTGGCGGTCGACTGATGATGGTACAACATGGACCGAGATGAACGTGAGTCCCCCGTGGGCCCCCCGGATATCCCCTTCAAGCGTCGTGATGCCGGATGGCACTATCGTGTTGATGGGCGGTCAGAACAGTTTTGGTTTAAACGATACCTGGCAATCGAAGGATGAAGGGGCGACGTGGACAGAAGTGAACGCGAGTTCCGGGTGGTATTCGCGGTACGGTCATAGCAGTGTCGTGATGCCGGACGGCACCATCGTACTCATGGGCGGATATATCTACAATGGCAATGAGGTGCTGGGTTACGGTAACGATGTCTGGCAATCGAAGGATGAAGGGGCGACGTGGACAGAAGTGAGTGCGGGATCTGCCTGGACGCCGCGACGTGGTCAGAGTGTTGTGGCAATGCCGGACGGCAGCATCGTGCTCATGGGAGGTACTGATACCGTTTACGGATATCGGAATGACACGTGGCGCTCAACTGATGATGGTGCAACATGGGCAGAAGTCGACGTAAGTGTCGGGTGGTCGCCAAGACTCTCGATGAGCAGCGTGGCAATGCCGGACGGCAGCATCGTGCTGATGGGCGGATGGGACGGTAGTGCTGTCCCTGACAAGAATGATGTCTGGCGATCGACTGATGATGGTGCGACCTGGACCGAAGTGAATGCAAACGCCAATTGGCCGGGACGGAGTGCTGCGACCAGCGTCGCAATGCCGGACGGTAGTATAGTCCTCATGGGAGGAGCGGAACTTATCACGGGTTATTCAAATGACATCTGGCGACTCGCCCCTGAAGGATCAAATGCAGAGAACCCGATGCACACGTATACCACGGCAGGTACATACAGTGTGGCCCTGCAGGCGTACAATGCCGGTGGATACAACAGCACGCAAAAGACCGGGTATGTCACGGTCACTTTCGGTAGATCCAGTGCACCCACCGCAGGGTTCACCGGCACTCCCACATCTGGTAGCGCACCGCTTGCCGTTTCATTCAGCGATCTGTCATCGGGCAGCCCCACCGGCTGGGCGTGGTTCTTTGGTGACGAGAACTACACGGAGCCGTGGACGGAGGTGAACGCAAGCGCCGCTTGGCCGGCACGGGAAGATGCCAGCAGCGTTGTGATGCCGGACGGCAGCATCGTCCTCATGGGTGGTCTTGGTACCAGCGCTAGCCTCAATGACGTGTGGCGGTCCACGGATGAGGGCAAAACCTGGACTGAGGTCAACACCAGTCCCGGATGGTCGGGGAGATACGGTCACGCCAGCGTTGTGATGCCGGACGGCAGCATCGTCCTCATGGGCGGTGCTCACAATGGTCTCACATATTTGAATGACACATGGCGGTCGACGGATGAGGGCAAAACCTGGACTGAGGTCAACGCGAGCTCTGGGTGGGCAATACGATACGATCTCAGTTGCGTGGCAATGCCGGACGGCAGCATCGTCCTGACGGGCGGTTATGGTAGTGACGGCATCTCTGTCTACTATAAAGATGACGTGTGGCGGTCCACGGATGACGGTACGACGTGGAAGGTGGTGAACGCAAGCGCCGGGTGGTCAGGAAGATTTGATTACACGAGCGTTACGATGCCGGACGGCAGCATCGTTCTCATGGGCGGGTGTAGTGCCACCACCTTGAATAACGATGTCTGGCGGTCCACGGATGACGGTACGACGTGGACGGAGGTGAACGCAAGCGCCGGGTGGTTGATGAGAGATGGTCACAGGAGCGTGGCGATGCCAGACGGCAGCATCGTCCTCATGGGCGGATTTAACAATAATGTCAACTATGTGAATGATGTCTGGCGGTCCACGGATGACGGTACGACGTGGACGGAGGCGAACGCAAGCGCCGGGTGGACGGCAAGAGAAGAACACACGAGTGTGGCGATGCCGGACGGCAGCATCGTCCTCATGGGTGGTGATAAAACTGGTAATATCATGTCTAACGACGTGTGGCGGTTCATGCCGGCCGGATCATCGGTACAGAACCCGTCGCATACCTATACTGTACCAGGGATCTACAACGTCTCGTTGCAGGCATACAATGCCGGGGGATACAACAGCACACAGGAGCCCGGGTATATCACCGTTAAACCACCTCAAGCCCCAGCACCGGTTGCCGGTTTCTCGGGGACTCCGACCACTGGCATTGTGCCGCTGCCGGTTACGTTCAAGGATCAGTCCACGGGGAGCCCGACCGGCTGGGCCTGGTTCTTCGGTGACGAGAATTACACGGAGCCGTGGTCTGAGGTAAACGTGAGTGCCGGGTGGTCGGCAAGATCTACCCATAGTAGCGTAGTGATGCCGGACGGCAGCATCGTTCTCATGGGTGGTTCTAACGCCGGCGCACCGCCCATTTATCATGACGTGTGGCGATCAACGGATAACGGTGCAACCTGGACACGGCAGACTGCGAGTGCCGGGTGGTCGGCAAGATTCAGTCACACCAGCGTTGCAATGCCGGACGGCAGCATTGTCCTCATGGGTGGTGAGGAAAGCGGCGGCACCTTTATGAACGACACGTGGCGGTCAACGGATAACGGTGCAACCTGGGCGCTAATGAACGCGAGTTCCGGATGGACGGCAAGAGACAGCCACAGCAGCGTGGTGATGCCAGACGGCAGTATTGTGCTGATGGGTGGTTTTGACTGGAAACCAAACGACAGAAATGATGTGTGGCGGTCAACGGATAACGGTGCAACCTGGGCGCTAATGAACGCGAGTTCCGGATGGACGGCAAGAGACAGCCACAGCAGCGTGGTGATGCCGGACGGCAGTATCGTTTTGATGGGCGGTGAAGACAGCAGTGAAAACCCTCTGAATGATGTGTGGAGGTCAACGGATAATGGTGCAACCTGGACGCAGCAGACCGCCCACGCCGGTTGGTCACCAAGACTCGGTCATGCCAGCGTGTTGATGCCGGATGGCAGCATCATACTGATGGGTGGTTATGATGGCGGTTCCACTTGGTACAACGATACATGGCGGTCAACGGACAACGGCGCAACGTGGACAAAGGTGAATGCAAATTCCGGGTGGCCGGCCCGAGACTATTTCAGCAGCCTAGCGATGCCAGATGGCAGTATCGTACTCATGGGAGGTTGGAATGGCATTATTTCACTGAATTACAATGACGTGTGGCGGTTCATGCCCGCCGGATCATCGGTGCAGAACCCGTCGCATACATATACCTCGCCTGGAATCTATCAGGTCTCGCTGCAAGCATACAATGCCGGCGGATACAACAGCACACAGAAGACCGTATATATTACCGTAACTGGACCTGCCCCGAAGATCACCACGAGTGTACCTGCCTCGGCATTCCTGAACAGCACGATCTACTTCACGGTGACTGGGACAAACTTTGAGACCGGCAGTAGGATGACTTGGGCGAACTTCACCAAGACATCGACTGGAAATGTAGTGTTCAATAATGCGAACATCACGATCAATAATGTAACCGCAACCAGCATCAACGGTACGATGGTTATCGGTTCCGATGCGCCGCCGGGTACCTGGAACCTGACGGTGTCAACATTATACGGCGGGACGTCCCCCGTCAAGACCAGCGCATTAACGGTTTCAAAATTCCCGACGCCCATGATTACGTCCCTTACCCCGGTCTCCGGGAACTGGAACACAACGGTGGCCTTCACCATTACCGGCACGAATTTCCAAGACATTAGTAAAACCAACGTGACGATCTACGAGGATGTCACGAATCCGGTAACGGTACTGCCTACTACGCTAATCAGCACTACCCCAACGAGTATTGTTGGTAGTGTCCAGATCCCCAATTCGACACTGCCCGGATCTTATAACCTCAACGTGACCACGATTGACGGCGGTACTGCCAGCGAGCCCGGTGCATTTACAGTCGGCTACCTCCAAATACCAACCATCACCTCCCTTACCCCAACCGTAGGGTTACTGAACAGTACCGTCGGGTTCACCATCATCGGTACCAACTTCGAGCCGGGTAACACGGTCGTCGCGTTCAGCAACCAGACCTCCGGGCCGGCCTTGAACACACCGGTCCTGAGCAATGTGACCAGCACGAAGATCACCGGTACCATCACGATTCCGAATAATGCACCGACAGGTCCCTATCGGCTTGACATCACCACCACGGACGGCGGTATCGTGAACAAAGTGAACGCATTCACGGTGAACCCGGTCCCGGCCCCGACCATCACCTCAATCACGCCAATCTCCGGGCTCCGGAACAGCACCGTCGGGTTCACCATCACCGGTACCAACTTCGAGCTCAACTTGACAACCGTTAATTTCACGTACCAGACCACCGGCGCGCCCCTGAACACCACGGTCCTGACGAATGTGACCAGCACGAAGATCATCGGCACCATCATGATCCCCTGGAATGCACCGACAGGCTTCTACCAGCTGGCCGTGAACACCACGGACGGCGGCGGCGTGCTCAAGGTGAATGCATTCACCGTGAACCCGGTCCCGGCCCCGACCATCACCGCGATTACACCGACTACCGGAGCCAAGAACAGTACGGTTCTCTTCACGCTCACCGGGACCAACTTCGAGGCCGCAGGGACAACGGTGAGTATCTTCGATAATACGTCCGACACCGTGCTGGATACAACCCTCTACAGCATTACCCCGACAACGATCATCGGCAGTGTCATGATCCCGGCGAATGTACCGGCCGGCCTCTACACGCTTGGCGTGACCACGGTCGACGGCGGCGCCGTCACCAGGCTCCAGGGATTCACGGTCAACTACCTGCCGCTCCCGGTCATCACTACCCTCACCCCGGCGATGGGCTACCTGAACAGCACGGTACCGTTCACCCTTACCGGAAACAACTTCCAGCCGGGTGGCGGAACGGTCGTGATGCTCAGGATGGTTGGTACAACACTGCCTGCCTCGCTGACGTTTGCAAACACAACCACGGTCCAAGGTAACTTTACAATTTCCAACACAGCGGGAACCGGGTCCTATATACTGTATGTCATTACGACAGATGGGGGATTCAACAGCAAACCGAGCGCATTCACGGTCACGAAGTTACTGCTGCCGACGATCACCGCGGTGACACCGGCAGCACCGTGGTACCGGAACGCGACGGTCTCATTCACCATCGCCGGCACGAACTTCGAGCCGGGCCTGACAACGGTCGCATTCGATTATCCGTCAAACGGAACGATGCTGAACAGTACGATTGCCGTGAATACTGTCACGACAACCACAATCAACGGCATGGTCGTCGTCCCGTATTCCGCTCCGACCGGGGCGTGGAATGTCAGTGTCACGACCGCTGACGGCGGTCAGGTCTGGAAATCCAATGCTGTCTCAATCCTGTAAAACTTTTTTAGATAAAGTAGAAGGGGTTCTTTAAAGGATTTAATCCCAGACAGATTTCATCCTAGGGGGCAGTATTTCCAGAAGACGAAGATGGAACCGAACAGATTCCAGCACAACACATCGATGAATCCGTAGTGTTGATCATGCTTCCCGAACAGGTCTCGTCACTACGACAGATGACGCCCCCGATATCGGAGCAGGACTTCGATACTACGATCTCAGGAGTCTGATGAGACGGCAACGTGACAGTCGATGCCGGTGTCACTTCCGGCACTGCAGTCTGAGCAGAAGCCGGCACCGTGGTCACCGGTGTTCCGGTCGTGCTGGCCGGTTGAGCGCTCGTGATACCGCTCACAATCTTCGGAACCACGAATACGGCCGCTGCCACAACGATAAGGACGATTACGATGATTCCGACCACGGTAAGCACCTTTTTTTTACTCTTCGGCCGCCGGGGCTCCTGCGGCGTGACGGTTGACAGAGACCCCGGCGCGACCGGCGCCGGATGGACCTTTTTGCGTGAGAACAACCTTGAGATAAACCGCTTTCCTGCCGGTTTTGCAGGAACCTGTGCCGCGGGAGATGGCATCTTTGGCTGCAGTGCAGGTGGTCTGGCAGCAGGCACGGACGGAACACCACCTTTCGGTTCTCCCGTGACTTTTTCGAGGGAATTTCTGATGACCGGCTTTTCACTCAGCAGTTCAGCCGGGGGTTGGGGCACCGGTGCCGGAGGCACTCCAGCCGGGACCGTGACCTTCGTTCCGCAGTAGCCGCAGAACGCAGCGCCATCCGGCACCCGTTTCCCGCACCGGGTGCAGTAACTGCCAAGAGAGAGTGCCGGTGCTGGGGTAACGGGCAAACCTGTGATCTCGATCTTGGGTGCTGCTGTAGGTTCAGTGACCTTTGGTGCCGGTTTACGGGAAGGGACAACCTTATGGATGACCTGCACGAACGAGGGGGAGAGCTGGTCGTGAACCAACCGGATCCATTCGTCCCGTTCCTTCTTCCGGTTTCCCCCGCCATCGCGCGAGAAGGTAAGAACCATCTTCCGCTTATCACCGGCATTTGTGAGAATCGTGAGCGTGATGATCTGGTCGCGGATGGCGTCTTCACCCGGTTTGATGTCGTTTATCGTGGTAAGCGGGATATCTTTCTGTGGGAGGAGATTTTTCACCTTGTCCATCAGGATAATCCGCTTGTTGGTGAGCACCGCCTCAAACAACATCGATTTGATACGAACCATGTGTGCCCGGGCGAGCACCTTCTCGTCATTGCGTAGTTCCGGGTCGTCCATGCTGCAGCACCTTCCCACTATTTTTTCAGCATAGGATGTCTGTCGAGAAAAAGATATGGAGATTACGCTATGAGAGAGCCAAAGCTGAAATCAACTGATACGTGGAGCTGTTTTGGGGGATCTGCAGGACATTGAAATGATCGACATTGAAGTGTTCCGGGGGACATCATCTCCCGTTACGCTCCGCTGAAGCAGTAACCACCGGTTTTGATGCATCGATTTTGAATTTCCCCATTTCGAGATAAATCCCAGTATCCCTCTCTATACAACGGATTATCAGAAACGTTATTACACGGCACCCCCAATAGTTTCCCGAAAGTGATGATATGAAGCGTTCACTCATTCTGGCAGGTATCCTTTTGCTTGTTACCTGTTTTTTTATCTGCCCTGCACAAGCGTTCACGGCAAAGAGTCTCGATATCGCGGTGCAACAGAATGGTGATGCTGTCATCACCTTTACCTACGACCTCTCCTGGATCGAGAATATCGCGGTCTTCATGCGCATTGCAGATCCCGGAGTGGAACTTCAGAAGGCACTGGAGAATAATTATAAAAAATCCGTTGATGTAATCGTGGCCAACGCGGGAGAATCGCAGGTCGTTGTATATGGCTTTGCTTCAGTACACGAGAACGATGGTATGGTCACGATGGAAACCCCTGCACTCTCGTTTGCCGATGCACAAAAGATCCTCAACCAGTACTGGTTTGCCCCGCTCATCACCCCGGACTTCTCACCGGATATCACCACAGTGAGCTTTCCGGACGGATATACTCAGGAATTCTCAAACCAGATCAGTATCCCTGCGGTCAGCCATACCCTGAATCCATAATCCATTTAACAGACGTTTCCCGGGATCAGGAAGTCGCACGGTGTTTTTGGATAAATACTGGCACTCTAAGAAGATGCTTTGGCCAGTTGGCATCAACCCGGAGCCTGGGGAAACCATAACCGTCGCAGTTCCCGGTTCACCCTATTAATTATTTTTTTTTGACGGGGTTGATGATTACAAAGTAACAATGGAATACTCTAAAAAAGTCAGGAAATTACTGGTATTTTACCTCTATGAACAGGTTCCTGCGCAACACTGTGACGTATCCGTTGTTGGTATGATGCCTCCGGTACAGGTCTGATTTGCCTGGCAGATGACGCCGCCAATTGCCGCACAGGTCTGCGGTACGGTCGTTACAACGCCTGCAGCCGAAGTGGTCGGTATGGGAGTAACTGCATACGATGGCACGATACAGGTCCCCGCACAGCACATCGAGGAATCCGTTGTATTGACCATGCTTCCCGAACAGGTCTCATCTGCGAGACAGATGACGCCGCCAATTGCCGCACAGGTCTGCGGTATTATTACCTCAGGGGTCGGCTGGGCCAATGTGCTTATAGATGTGGTGACGGGCACTCCCGCTACTGCCGGCGTGGTTCCCTGAACCACGGGTGCCGTCGTCGTCACTCCCGCTACTGCCGTGGTACTTGTCTGCGCAACCGTCGATGTCGGTGTCACTCCCGCTGCTGCCGGCGTGGTTTCCTGCACCACCGGTGATGCCGTCGTCACTCCCGCTACTGCCGGCGTGGTTTCCTGCACCACTGGTGACGTCGATGTCACTCCCGGTGTTGATGAAGATTGAACCGGGGCATTTCCGGGATTCAGGAACGTACAACCGGCAAACAATACGAAGGCAATGATGATCAGTACGCAAGTTCCCGTTCCTCTAAATATACGTTTCATAGCGGTTCTCTCCAGTTATCATTATATAAAACTGAACCATATACGGTTTTCTCTTTTTAAATCCCACAATGCACACATCAGGAGATACAAAAACCTTTCATGGCGTTTTCCCCTCCTGACTTCCGGCCTCTATGACCCGGCCATTGTTATCTCTCCCAACGTATTCTTTACCCTAGTAATGACCGTGCCGGCGTGATCGTCGTCATCCCGCCATGGTTTTGTCATGGATGATACACCAGCCTGCATCATGAGGGTATCCGGGGATTAACCGGCGTATCTGCCGTACAAGAAGATTATGTATAGCCTGACTCTCATACGCATATAGAGATCGGATGAAAAAGAAGGTTCTTGCCGCCATTATCATATTCATCTGGCTGGTAGTCATCAGCGCTTTTATGGTCCTTGCCCAACAGGTTGACCTTGAAATATTTTTTGTCCTCTGGCTGATCGGGATCCTTGTCATTGTTGAACTGACAGATACCCGGTTCTCCCTTCCCTCCCACCTCAGGTATATCAAATACCTTGTTGCCGCTGGCATTGTCATCTTCGGTGGCATTGTAGCCCAGAAAGTTCTGGAGATCCTGGCGAAATGATACCCGGTTACCGGTATGCCATCCTTGCAGTACTGGCCCTCATGGTCATCGGGGTACTGGTCTTTTTTGTTACCAGCCCGTTACTCTATTCGCTGGAGAACGATACGTTTTCATCCCGGTTCCACGATAACATCGACGCACTGGCACAACAGCCGGTGAACAGCACCACCGATGTGCTTCCCCTGGAGCAGGACCTGATCGGTTATTCCGGGCCGATTGTCCTCAACATCCGGATCAGGAATTTAGATGACGCACGCCGCGACCTTGACCTCTTCTCCCAGAGCAACCTTAAACTGAACAGCCTGATTGTCACGCTTGACATGAACGAAAGCGAGATCCAGGAATTATCACAAAGCAGTGCCCGGCAGAGAGAACTCCTGCAGAGCCTGATGAACTCTTCTATCTCCTTCAATGCATTGCAGAACCTGGAGGTCCAGTACCGCGACCAGAACGATCAGGACCGGCTGGAAGCCGTCCAACTTCAGGGTGATGCGCTCCGGAAAAAGATCGCGGAGATCTATAGCGAGTACCAAGTTGCAACAAAGACCGTAACTGACATCAGCGTGAAACACGGCCTTGATATCTCCTCTCAGGAAGAGAGCCTCAAAGAATTTGCTGCGTATACAAAAGAGATCAATGCGGTGCAGGAACAGGTGGGTTTCCCCATCCGCACGACCGCCCAGTTATCGTTCCTTGCCTATCCGGACACGGGGATGTATGGCGATTCGATCGAATGCTCAGGGTACTTTTTTTCCATGACAGGTTTTCTCGCACAAGGTGTTCCCGGGAAACAGGTGACCGTCTATATCGATACTACCCCGGTATCCAGCATAACGACCGATGCAATAGGAAGTTTTGATCTCCAGGTACCGATAGAACGGATCCCTGCAGGCACCCATTCCCTGCATGCAGTGTCCGGTCTTACGCAGTCAGATATCCGGAGCCTGACCGTGGTCCCGGTCGATTCTGTCACGAACCTTACGGTCAGCAATGCAACCACCAACGGCAAGGTTTCCTTCACCGGGAGCGTGATTGCAAACCATGCGGTTCGCTTTGCTCCCGTTGAGCTGATCTGGGACGGGAGTAATGTCTCAAGCACAACAACCGATGCAAATGGCAGGTTCAGCACAACACTCCGGCTCCCTGCGGGTCCGCACACGGTGGTTGCCCGGTTCACCGGTGAGGGATACCCCATCTATCCCTCCCAGAGCCAGCCTGAGGTTGTGAACGTATCGGTCCTGAATCTGCCGACCATCCCGATTCTGCTGATCATCCTGATTCTGACAGTCGCCGGAATATTTATACTCTTTACTGGCGGTGCATGGTACTATATCAGACGGATGTCCGGCAGGGTATGGTCCCCTCCTGCACCAGCACGTGCCATGATGGAACCGGCCGGCTCTCTCCAGACCGCTGATACGGGCGAGGCTCTCCCGTTGGAGGGGGGACCGGCTGAACCGGCCGGTGGCGAGGCCGGACCTGAATCCCTGTTCACCCGGTACTCGCACATCCTGCAGGATGGAGAACTGAGTGCCGCCGCGAGGGTTGTCTACCTCGGGCTCTCTGAGCGTATTGCGCAGGACCTGCACATCCAGCGGCATACCAGTCTGACTCCCCGTGAACTCTCGCAGTCGTGTATAAAGAAACCCTACTGCAGACCATTTTCGTCTTTTGTCCTTGTCTATGAGCGGGTCCGGTACGGGGGGTACCGGTCGGCAGCTGTGCAGACTGAACTTGAAACCGAGATGAAGAATACGGCAACTCACCTGGGAGATGAAGACCATTAGAGCTGCATTCTGGGTTGCGGGGATAGTCCTTCTGGTGGCTGCCCTGATCCTGACGGCTCATCTTACCTCGAACAACCTTGACTTCTCCCGGTATAATACGAACTGGAACGGCACGTCACAGTTCTTTTCCGACCTCGACCGTCACCATACGGTCATGATCCTGGACAGCGCACAGCTCGCTCCCTACCAGAATAACGCACTCCTGCTCATTATCGCGCCCGAACGTACCCCGACCGCAAAGGAGATCACGGCATACCAGTCCTTCCTGGACCGGGGAAATACCCTCATCCTTGCTGATGATTTCGGAACGGGCAGGGAAATTTTGCAAAGGATTGGAAGCCGGATCACGATCCTTGCCGGAAACCTCTCCAGTGTCGACCGGGAGTATGCCGACCCGTACACCATTGTCGTTTACCCTGCCGGCAATACAAGTCCGGTGGAGAACTGCGGGCCGCTCATCATGGACCGGGCTGCACCGCTGGACGGGGGCGTGCCCTTGGTGATGACATCCATCCTGAGCTGGGTCGATACCAACGGTGACCGCCGGATCACTGCCAATGAAGTGATGGGACAATTCCCGGTTATTGCCTCAGAAGAGATCAGCCGGGGGAGGATCGTTGTTATTTCAGATCCGAGTATCTTCATCAACTCGATGCAGGACCTCGGCGGGACGTGGGGTAACCAGTGTCTGCTCAATAATCTGATCAATTATCCGGGCACGGTGCTCGTTGACCAGATGAACTCCCGTACCCAGGATGCGGCAGGGATAAGCGAAATATTTCATGTAATAAGAACCCAATTGATAGGTGAAGTACTGTTCTTTGGGTTACTGGTACTGATTGCTGCATGGGCGTGGAGAAAGAAGATTTTATAGGTGCCGGAATGGAACGCGAATCAATTGAAAGCAAGATTCTGGAAATTTCCCGGTTATACACGGCAATCAACCAGAACGTGGAAGAATTCGTTGTTGGCAACCGGCACCTGATCGACTCTATCCTCATCGCCCTCTTCAGTGAAGGGCATATCCTGATCGAGGGGGTACCGGGAACCGCAAAGACGACGATCGCCAAGTCCATCGCGATCATGACGGGATGCGCATTTAACCGCATCCAGGGCGCGATCGACCTGCAGCCCGCCGATATGATCGGGGTCCGCATCTATGACCAGCAGCAGAAGGAGTTCATCCTGCGCAAGGGCCCGATCTTTACCAATATCCTCCTTGCCGATGAGATCAACCGCGTGAACCCGAAATCGCAGAGCGCTTTTATCGAGGCGATGAGCGAACGGCAGGCAACCATTGATGGCATCACCATGCCTCTGCCGATCCCGTTTTTTGTTATCGCAACCCAGAACCCGTTTGAATTCGAAGGTACCTTCCCGCTCATTGAGGCGCAGCGGGACCGGTTCATGCTCAGTATCAAGTCCTCCTACCTGAGTTCTGATGACGAACTCAACATCATACGGCGGGTCCATTCCAATCAGCTTGACTGGGACTCGTATTCCCGGACCATTAAACCCATTCTCTCACCGGAAACCATCCGGCAGTATGTTGAGGTCGTCGGTACTATCACGGTTGAAGAACCGGTCCTCGCCTATATCCGTGACCTTGTCATTGCAACACGGACGCACCCTGATATTGAGCTGGGTGCATCGTCCCGTGCCTCGATCGCGCTTGTCCGTGGCGGCAAGGGCATGGCGGCGATCCGGAACCGGACCTTCGTGATCCCGGATGACATCAAACAGATTGCACACGCGGTGCTGGGCCACCGGATCCTCCTGACCCGCGGGGCAGAAGTGGAGGGGCTGACCGTCTCTCAGGTGGTGGATGAGATCCTGACCAAGGTCGAGGTGCTCTGAGTTGTGCGTCTGAAACGGTGCGCCCAGGGATTGAGCCTGCTCGCGGTACTATTGTTCTCAGGCGCGTTCGTCCTGGATGACCTGGCAGCCCTCTTTGCAGCCGGTATCCTTCTTATCGGCCTTTGCGGAGAGTATCTCCTCTTTAATCGCCGCCTGTGGAGTATCGTCCATTCCGTTGATGTTGAGCGATCCCTTTCGCGCACTCTTGTCCGGAGGGGCACCACCCTCCAGGTGACCACCCGTATCACGGTCACGGTCCCTCCCCGCATGCAGGTGGGGATTACCGAAAGGATCCCGACCGGTCTGGCAGTCCAGGACGGGGATACCTCCCTGATCGCAGACTCCCTGCCGTCCCCCCAGAGCACCCGGCTCTCCTATCGTATCACCCCGGTCATGCATGGCAGGATGCATTTTTCCGGGCTCACCCTCCGGGTAAGCGACCTCTTTTTTGAGGACAGTATTGACCTTCTGGCAGAACGATTCTGCGGCCCTTCCCTCTTTGTGCAGCCCGCCGGCATGTTTGAACCATCGTCAAAACGTGCCACTACCGAGACCCGCGAGATCGAAAAGATGAGTGTTATCTCCGGGCTCGGCATCCGGGCGCTCCGGGAATATTATGCCGGCGATGACCTGCGCCGGATCGACTGGAAACTTTCGGCAAAGCACGACAAGCTCTTTGTGAGGGAGTATGCCGGGGTGATGAGCCTGCCCCCCCTGATCGTCGTGGATCTGCCATGGCGCGGGGCACCGTATCCCCGTGACGAATTCGATCGGATGGTGGCAATGGTTGCCGGGATGGCCGAATATTCCATCAAGACGTACCAATACGTCACGGTCCTCCTGATCTCCGGGCCAAACATCCTCCATCTCATAGCGGATGAGAAAGATCTCCAGCGCTGCATATCGGTCCTGCGGGAGTGGATGCACCCGGCCGAACGCACGGTCCATTTCTATCGCGCCGCTGACCGGTCTGACCTGCGCCGCCACATCCACACGATCGAATCAGCGCAGGTGACGGCTCCTGATGCTGCAACGCTCCAGTATCTTGGCTCGCTCCGGACGTATTATCTGGCAACGCTGCAGAACCAGAAGATGTATGCATTTACCGCCCAGGTCGTCCGGGCCTTGGCCTCAATTACCACGGATGAGGTCTTCCTGTTCTCGCTGTTTTCCGGGGATATCAGTCATATCCGGCAGATCGTCAAACAGGCCAAAACGGCACGGCTCCGGGTGCATATCCGGATGCCGGGCACCGCAGAACCCCGCCTCCTGGCATCATATCAGGCCGGGCTCGGTGCCGACTCCCTGGAGGCATTTGCATGAACCGCACTTATTTAAAACCCGGCTTCTTTTTGCTCATGGCAGTGGGAGCCCTGGGTGCCGCGGTTGCCAGTCATTCATCGGCAGGCTATCTCTGTGTACTCCTCCTTATTCCGCCGGCGGGGATCCTTTTTGCCGCCCCAACTTGGCACGGAAGGATCTTCTATCTTACCTGCACCGGTGAACTGCTCGTTATCGCCTGTGGAACGATAACGATCTGGTCGGGGCTGTTTACGGCATGGATGCTGACCGGGGTTGTTCTTGAGGAAGCGGGGATGCTTGAAGGAAACGAGGATTTCAGGGCATACCTGCTGTTCTGTTGTGTCATGCTGGTTCTTGCTGCCGTGATACAGCTATCAAACCACGTGCTCATACCGCTTCTCCTGCTTGCAGCAGGGACCGGTCTCGTGCTGATCTTCGAGGACGTTCGCACGTACCAGTTGAAGAAAACGTATACCGGAGCTGGATCGTGAAGTTTCCTCACCTTAACCCGTATTACCGTGCCGCGGCGGTACTGATCGGCGCTGCCGTGATCCTTATCGCCCTTGCAATCATCACCAACCAGCGGGATATCACCTCTGCGGCTGTGGTCCTGTCGGCGCTCGTCTGCCTGGTCACCGGTATCTTTTTTGCCACCCTGTCAAGCAGCGAACCGCTTGATACCCGGTACGTGAGCCTGCTTCCGGTCCAGGGCAGTATCAACCTTGCCCGCGTCTGTGCCGATCTCGGGATCTCGGGCAGTGCTGCGATGATCCCTGCCGGCAGGGATGGCCGGGCACGGACCGTGCAGTTCAACCCGGTCTCTGACTATGATGGGGGAGCGGTGTCCGGGGATTCGTTTGTTGCCGGGCCGGCTGCTGCGGGTTTGGTGACCGTACCATCCAGTGAGCCGCTCTTTCTCGAACTCCGGAAGCACCACCAGCTTGTCATACCTTCGGATCCCGATGCCCTTCTGGATCTCATCCGCGAAGTCAGCGTGGACCTGCTCGAGGTTGCAGACCGGGTGAGCAATGAACGGGGGGAACGCACGATCACCGTGACGATGGAGGGGTACCGGCTGATTGGCGGGTGCATGACACTATCGACGGAATCCCCGCGGTGCTGTACGATGCACCCCTGCCCGGTCTGCAGCCTGCTCGCCTGTCTCCTCGCCGAGGGGTTAGGTACTGTCGTCCAGGTGGAGCGCTGCGTCCCTAATGCCGACCGGCAGTCCGTGGCGGCCGCCTTCAGTCTCTTATCGTGAGATGACCGTGATCCACAGGTGAAGGTCGCGGTAGCTCTGGTTGATCCGGTTCATGCCGGTGATCCTGTCGGCAGGTACGGTCTCGTTAAAGAGCAGGAATTCGATACGGTTGTACGTGGTCTTTTTTGCGGTGAAACTGTACGGGATGATGACGGTCTGGTTATCGGTGACCGGCACCCTGAACCGGTCAATCCGGTCCATTGCTGCAAGTGACGAGGTATTGGTCTTTTCGTTAAACGTCATGGATTCGAGGTAGGTCTCGACCGTGTACGTGATGTTGCGGTATTCATGGTTCCCGATACCGATATACAGTGAGCTGTTCTCTCCTGCCATGATCTCTGAGGGATAATCTGCCGCCTTCTGGTTGTTACCCAGGATGAAAAATTCCGTAAACTTCTCCCCCTCTTTTGGCACGGCAATCACGTAGACGGTCGTTGCGACCGCGGCGAGGATGGCGATCAGAAGCACGAGGGAGAGTATGCGGTCGAGACGGGTGGTCTCTTTGGGGAAAAATTCCCTTGTCACTGCCTGGCGGATTGCACCAAACGGGACGGTAAAGCGTTCCGCGGCGGGGACACACGCCCTGCGGTACTGGGCGGCCAGACACATGCCGAGCGTGAAGATCGCAAGACTTACCACAACCGGGTCAAGCCGTATCCCCCACGGGGTATAGTTGAGGGCAAGACCGATGAGAGGCACCACGGCGATGGAGAGCCCGAACGAGAGTGCAATGCGTTCGATCCCCCCAATGTCTTTTGCGGCGGGAAAGAGCGCGGCGATCAGGGCATAGCCGGGGACGAACAGGATGACCGGTATCCCGAAGATCACCCGCAGGAATGTCTCGTTCACGACGGGGAGATATATCGAGAGGAGAGCCCCGGCAAGCCAGACATAACATACGGCGATATCCGGGGGGATCTTCGAGATGGCGAATGCTTCGATGATCGTGTCGTACGGTTGCTGCATCCGCTCCATGTCTCGTATGGTTGGTTGTCTGTGGTAGTATTTGTGTGTAGCGAACTTCCGGTAAAACCACGGATCCTTTCCGGGTAAAAGACTGCTTCGGTATGAAGGTGCTTCGGTTGATTTGCAGGAGGATCATGATATTGTCAGTATACCCGAGGGATGCCGGATACCATTCCCTTTCATAGGTCCGGCACCCGTAGCCGAAAAGACACCTCTCCGAAGAACTATCTGTGCCTCACTACGAGTATGCCGTAAAATCCGTGGGGAAATCCACGTTGACGTTGGATATCAGGACATCCGACCGTGCCGGGTGAGAAAAAAGGGGAATTGTTTTTCTTACACTACCGTGAAGGTGACGGGCGCTTTTACCCATTTGCCGGCGTTGTCAGCAGTGGTCACCCACACATAGTATGTACCCGAAGTTGCCGGAGTTGTTATGGTACCGGTGACGAAGGTCGGGTATACCGTGCTGATCGTGACCGAGAGGGGTGTACTCAAGGGTGTGCTATTGACCATCACAATAGTACCACCATTGGACTCGAAGTAGGTGCCGGTCATGGTGAAGGAGACACTGCTGCTATGTGCTGCTGCAGTGGGGACAAATGACGTGATGGTCGGGGCCGGGAGAACATTCACCGTAAATGCACCCGCCTTGGAAACTTGTCCGCCATTGACCGTGGTGACGTTGACGTTCCAGAGGTTCAGACTTGCAGTGTACGGGATGCTGACACTACCGATGATCTGCGTGGGCGTGAGACTCAATATCATCGGGTTCATCTGAGTGCCGGTCTGGTTCACGAACGTCACGGTGGTTGCTCCGGACTGGAAGTTGCTGCCGGTCAGGGTAAAGGCGACGGTTGTGTTCCGGTACCCGGATGTCGGCGAGATTGTACTGATCACCGGTGTGGGGACCAGAACCGTGAAAGCACTTGCTTTACTGTTGAATCCTCCGCCGGTCGTGATCACATACAGTGTGTAGGGGTTGGTGGTGCCGGTCACAGCATTATAGGGGATGGCGAAGCTGCCCAGAACTGTAGTCGTGTTCACGCTGGTAAGCGACCCATATATGGTTGTACCAGGGGTCCTGAGCATCACGGTTGTTCCGCCATTGGGCTGGAAGTAGTTGCCGGTGAGGGTGAACGTGACCGTGCTGTTCAGGTAGCCGGTCGTCGGAGTAAGGGAGGTGATGACCGGGAGGGGCTGGGAGTTGACCGTGAATGCCTGGAGCCTGGTGATGGTGCCCCCGTCAACCGTAACAACCTGGAGCGTGTAGAGGCCGGCCGGTGCCGTTGACGGGATCGAAACATTGCCGATGATCGTTGTCGGGGTAACGCTGAATATGTTGGTCGTCAGCACGGTGCTGGATGTTGATGTATTTTCAAAGATGTTCACCACGGTCTTGGCGGGCTCGAAGTTGGTCCCGGTGAGCGTGAAGGCAACGGAACTGTTCTTGGGCCCAACAGCTGGTGTAATCGCGGTGATGGTCGGGGCCGGGAAGGCGTTCACGGTGAACGCCGAGGGTTTCCAGACCGTCCCACCGTCAGCAGTCGTGACACTGACATTCCACGTCCCGGTCTGGGCATTGAACGGTACCACAATTGTCCCGGTGATCCCGGTTGCCGTGACGGTATTCACCACAACTGTGCTGTTCAGCGGGAGACCGGTGGTCTTATTCACGAATGCGACGGTCGTCTGGCCCACCCCAGTCTCGAAGTTGGTACCTGTGATGGTGAACCCGACAGAACTATTCTGATATCCGGAGACCGGCGTGATTGAGGTGAAAGTCGGGGCCGGGAACGCGTTCACGGTGAATGCGTTCACCTTGTTCACGACACCGCCGTCCGTAGTAGTTATGTCAAGCCGGTAGGAACCCGTCAGTGCATTATTGGGTATCGAGACGTTACCAGTGATCTGGGTGGAACTGATCGCATTGTAGAGGATTGAGGTCAATTGTGCTCCAGTGGTCTGGTTCGTGAATGCGACCACGGTATTGCCCGGCTCAAAGTTCGTGCCGATCACGGTAAAGTTAATCGTGGTATTCAGCAGCCCTGTGGTCGGGGTAAGGGATGTGATGGTCGGTATCTGGAGGTAGCCGACCGTATAGGCCGCAGGTTTGCTGGCAGTGCCACCATCAATGGTGGTCACGTTGAGGGTATAAGCTCCGGCTATTGCGTTCGTGGTAACGTTGACCGTGCCGACAATACTCGTTGGCGTAATGCTGATTATGTTGGTAGGCAGTTCAATTACCGTAGGCGTTATATCCTCGTAGATCGTCACGTTGGTTCTACTCCCGGAAGGCTGGAAATTCGTCCCGGTAATGGTAAAGGCAACGAGATTGTTTAAGTTACCCGAAGCGGGTGTGATCGCGGTGATGGTGGGTGCCGGGAATTTTGAAACCGCCATTGCACTGGTCTTGACGAGTGACGTCCCCCCATTGATCGTTGTCACGGTCGCATTCCAACTGCCTGCCGTGGCATCGAAACCGATAACCATCGTACCGTTGATGCTGGTCGGGGTCACGGAATTGATCGTGATATTCGCGTTGCTAAACGACCCGTACGTGAAATTCGCCACGGTCATGTCACTTCCCGTCTGGAAGTTGGTCCCGGTCACCGTGAAATAGATCGTGGTGTTCAGATATGCCGAGGCAGGTACAACCGTGGTAATCGTCGGTTTACCGACCGGGCTCACGGTAAGTGCACTGGTCTTGAGGAGTGATGTCCCACCGTTGATCGTTGTCACGGTCAGGTTCCAGTTACCCGGCGGCGCATTGAGACCGATAACCATCGTACCGTTGATGCTGGTCGCGGTTACGGAATTGATCGTGACATTATTGCCGTTATCAAACTTCGCGGCTCCGGCCCCCAGCGTGAAATTCGCCACGGTCATGCCACTTCCCGTCTGGAAGTTGGTCCCGGTCACGGTGAAATAGATCGTGGTGTTTAAGATTGCCGAGGTAGGCGCAACCGTGGTAATCGTCGGTTTGGTGGATGGTGTGACGACAAGTGCACTGGTCTTGACGAGGGATGTCCCGCCGTTGATCGTTGTCACGGTCAGGTTCCAGTTACCCGGCGGCGCATTGAGACCGATAACCATCGTACCGTTGATGCTGGTCGCGGTTACGGAATTGATCGTGATATTATTGCCGTTATCAAACTTCGTGGCTCCGGCCCCCAGCGTGAAGTCCGCCAGGGTCATGCCGCTTCCCGTCTGGAAGTTGGTCCCGGTCACCGTGAAGTAGATCGTGCTGTTCAGGGTTGCCGTCGTCGGGAGGACTGACGAGATCACCGGTGTCGGCACGGTGTTGATCGTAAATGCACCTGGCTTGATTGCTTCCCCTGCATTCTGCGTGGCTACGACAACGTCCCAGCTCCCGGGGACTGCATTGTACGGGATCGCGAAACTGCCTTGGATTGTTGTACTGGTTACCGAAGTGACCGTTGCCGTAATTGAGGTATTAAGGATCTTTGCCAGGCTCACGGTGACACCGCTCGTCCCGAACTGCGTGGGGAAGTTGGTGCCGGTCACGGTAAAGTTCACCGTGGCATTCTGGTATCCTGAACTTATTGATACGGTAGTGATGGTTGGTGGATTCAGGGGTGGCGTTGTCGGGCTCTGGATGGAGACCTGTCCCTGGGAGAATGCGATGATATTATTGTTGATGTCATCTCCCCTCAGGTAGAGATCGTACGTACCACTGTTAAGTGAACTCAAGTCCGCTGCCGGGATGGTGATCTGGCTGCTGCTGGTTTTGCGGACAAAACCGTAGCCTGGGGTGATGATGTGTCCGGGACTAATTGTCTGGCCGACTACGCTGAGGTTATAGGTGTAAGCGGCATTCGCCTCAGGGTGCGTGACTTTACCCATGATTTCGAGGACAGGGTTATTGGAGGCAATCGACGTCCATTGATCTGCCGCAGAATTGGTAAACTGCTGGGTATCGATGCTCTGGGTCATCGCGTATTGGGCCGTGGAATTGATGAGCATATACGAGATATTTACGGGGGTTACCGGGGTTGAACCGCCAAACGAAAGGGTAACATTGCCATTTTGACCTATTACATAGGTAACGGGGAGCGTGCGTGACCCGGAAGCATCGGTCCAGACGATCGGCGTCGATTCGCTCAGGAAAATAACCCGTGAGAGGGCGTCGATCGTAGCAGTTTGGGACCCTTCATTGTAGCTGAGTGCACCGGCATAATATTTTCCGGTACCCGCATCAAATTGCGGATAGAATGACCCTAACGTTTGGGATGCAGTATTGAGTGACGTGAAGGGATTGAGGTTCACGATATTCTGGTTCAAGGTGAATGGGAGGTTCGATGTGTTATACACCCAGCCGGTGGGGTTTGTGAGGCCATACGCACCGGGATAAGAATAATAACCCGATGGATCCTCATACAGGATACCGCCATTCCTGTACAGGTACCTTGCGTCAACAGAATCGATGACGGAATCCAAGGTACTCCCGCTGCTCGAGCTCGCGTTGTATTCTAATACAAACGGGTTGCCACTCTGCCCGGGAGTAGTTACCTTGATTGTCGGTATCGTTGACTGGATGTATATCGGGTAGGGCTGGGCCGAGTAACCTATCGTTGTGTCCAGACCCCCATTGATTGTCAGCACGTTCCCATTGGATGAGGCGGTTGGCAAGGTGAAGATGCGTTCCAGTGAATTGATCTGCGGCATCTGAATGGTCTGAATATCAGAATTCGTTCCTGACGTTGAAAGAATCCCAACCTGTGATGCCGAGGGATTGCCCAGATCAATCGTCTGGATTGTCGATAAATTCGCTCCCAATGTCTGGTACGTCTTGTTGAGGTTGACCGTCAGAGTTACTGCTGAAACCGGTACTGCGATTGCAATGAGCACCAGCATCAGAAATAAACAAAGCGTTGCTATCCTGTTCATCTTTTTCGCCATACAACTATCCCCAAAATTTCTATGAATGGTAAAAATAGTGTATATACGATATAATAAATGATTCTATTTTATTCTCTAACTTTGGCCCCCAAAATACCCCTGTGAGGGCCAGACTCCCCCACAAGAGAACTATATATTAATTTCAGCCACGTATCATACACTGTGTCATTTATGCGATTCTCCCTTCGGTTTGCACTCATCACTGCTCTCCTTATTCTTGTCTTTACGATCGCTGCGGCCTCCGCTGTTACGATCTCGGAGAGCCCGGCTACCTTGAACCCGGGCGGGCAGATCACCATCTCGATCTCCGGCCTCAATGACGGTTCCGACTTCAACCTCTTGATCGATGGGAAATTGACGGTCGTCCCTGGCAGCCTGGCGACGTTTCAGATCGAAAATTTCAATATGCCCTTCTCCCTCAAGTCCGGGACGGTCTCGGCAAGTACCCATGGCACAACGTCCACCGCATTTTCCGTACGACCGAGTGGAGGGAAAACCTACAGTGTGATGGATAATGCCGATGCAAACGGGAATTTTGTCCTCCCCCCCCAGTCATATGCCGTCAACAGCGGCTTGTATGATTTTCTCGAACTGGAGGGAATCATCAGTCCCGGTACCACCCTGTTAACCACAGAGATAAACCTCGATGGTAAGAAATATGGCGCTTCCAACTCCCAGATCACGTTTAACGTTCAGGGCATCCAGAATGGCGATGTCTGGGTCACCGTTCTGGTCGACAATAACCAGGTGATGGCACCCACGGAGATCGTTATCGGCAACGGTGTATCGAGCTCCGTACAGGTAACCGCCGTTCCCACAACCACGGCAACCCCGGTGGTAACCGCCGCGCCCCAGAGTGCCGAGACGGTGACACCGACTGATACAACAGCCCTGCCGGAGGAAGCCGGCACCACCGCTGCCACTCCGGAGATGACATCCCCTGAGACCACAAGTGCCCCGGCGACCCAGACAACCGTACCCGCAACCACCTTTTATTCTCCCGACCAGGAAGCCTCCCTCACGGCCCAGGGTGTCGATTATGCTGCGCTCATGATGGTGAACCAGACGGATGTTCCCGATACGTGGCTGATGATCGGCAGTCCCTACACCATCGTCCCGGCCTCGCTCACGTTCGATCCGCCCGCAACCCTGTCCTTTGCCACGCCTGCATCAGGGAATGACTATGCCTACTTCATCGGGCAGTATCTCAACAACGAGTGGACGGCCGTGCCCAGCACTCCAAATGGCGGGACCATTGATGCCGAGGTTAACCAAGCCGGCACCTATGGTCTTATGGCATACAAACCCGAAAGCACCATCCAGCTGGCGGTTACGGGAACCGAACAGCAGACGACCCCGACCCCGCTCGTACAGGAGACCAGCACACCGCGGATCGCGTCGATCGCGCTGGTGGCTGGGGCGCAGGAGGCCGGGTCTCCGGCTGCTTCCCCTACAAGCACACCTCTTGATATCATGGTCGTGACGGGCGCGGTTGCGATCGGTCTTGCGCTGGTCGCTCGGGCGAGACGGTAACAACACACCTTCGTTTTCAGAATTTCTTATTTTTCGGTATTGTCCCGATTCGGCGATTAAGAATCGTGTATCCGGCAGTTAACAATACCCTGCTGCTGAGACAACGCTTACGACGTCTGCATCACCCGAGGTGACAGAATCTGGGCCCGGCTGATTGGGAGATACTTCGTTCGGCAGATGCCGTCGGTGCGATCTTCCCGTTTCGTAGCCGGGGAAGTGAGAGTTTCTTTATCCCATGGATGAAACTACCTAAAATAACTCTACTGACGATGAAATTGTAACGATTCAATCTCCAATCAGGTAACATAAAATAACTTATCGACGATAGATTAGCGACTATGAGTTATCGCAGTTTTCGCACACTATAAAAAAGGAATACGGTATACCAGTGAATCAGGCTTTACATCTGTAAACAAAAGAGGAATATAGTACATCATCTGATTACGACAGTTGCATTATGGCACAACCTGATACCAATATTCCCGCAAAAAAGGGCCGCAAAAAGAAGAAACATGCGGGGGGTCGCAAGTCAAAATTCTCCCCTGAGCGGGTTACATCTATCTACAATTTGCTTAGAAAGGGTTTGACGATGAAGGATGCCTGCAAAGAAGTCGGAATCAGCTACCAGACGATGAACAACTGGCAGAAAAAAGGTGAGGCAGAAAAAGATCGGGATGAAAGTGAGAGAACGGCCTTGTTTACATTTTGGATTACTGTACAAAGTATTGAATCCAAGAAAAGAGCTCTCGTGGGGCGCCCTAGCTCTTCAAAAATTTCCGATCCGAGCACATCGGCAGCGAGTGCTGTGATGGAATCAAATACGAATGAATCAATCGAACAATTCCAAAATAAATATTATAACGATATAATAAATAAAAATCCATTTTTAATCTTAAAAACACCAACTGATAAACAAAAGATATTTTTGATGCAGGGAATTCCAAAGAGAGATGAGCTGGCAGCCGAATTCAATCCCATCGAAGTTTTTTTCAACGGCGCATATCAATCCGGTAAAACTACCGCATTGATCATGGCTGCCTTGCTGTACGTGCATGAACGGGATTACCAGGCTCTTCTGGTGCGTCCTGATTACAACAATCTTGAAAAGAGTATTATGAAGCCTGTGAAAAATTGGCTTGAAATGACTGGTGCGAGATGGAATAAGATGAATCTGACCTGGTATTTTCCCAGTGGGGCTCGGCTTACTTTAAGATATCTTGACAATCCGGCAAAGGATCACAAATTCTCTGGTAGGGTTTACCAGTTTATTGGATGCGATGACCTGACAGGGTTTGAGAGATATGAGTATATGAAACTCCGCACTTTTCTCTTTCCTTCACCCAACCCTCGTATCCCATTACGCGTTTTTTCGACAGGAAATGCCTATAGTGGGGCACATAACGAATGGGTAAAAGAACGATTTATTACAAAGTCGCCAGAAGAGATGGCATGCGACAACCGATATACTGTTTCTGCAGTTATTGAAGAGAATCCGTATATCAATCCGGTTGCAATGAGAGCGAAGTACAAAAACGCGGATCCAGTAGTACAAGCGCAACTTTTTGATTGTTACTGGGATTGGGAAATCCCGGGTTAGTGACTGGTTGGGGTATACTACTGCCACTATGCGGCTGGCAGGTTGGACACCTGTTTATCGGGAAGGATCCATTGTTTCGCATCCGGACCGGTGTTCATACAGCAACGGTTCTTGGAGAGATACGTGATTTTTAATTCCCAGAGATGAGGATGCAAGGATCATCACTATAAAACTATGAATTAACCAATATACCTCTATATTTAACAGATGAGTATATATACTATAAACGCTAATATTATTATGGAGACAATACGACGAGAAAGTAGAGAAACCTTTATTGCTAACCTAGTCAGTTAATCTGTCTGTCGGGGTTTCTCTATGTGGTCTTGTCAACCACAAATACCGTATTGTTCTCCACTCTTTTTAACAGGAGCATAACAATTTTTCGCTCGAACGTTCATGGGCTTCAATTATTGTTACTCAGCGACTTGAAGTGAGGAAAGGAGGAGGAATTGAGGAATAGCATATAGTATAGCAAACTCATGGTGCGCATCGGGAACCGTACTCAGGTGCCGGTTCATAAGTCCATAAGGTTACTGCCCGGGCGCGAACAACCACACCAGCGATCAGATAGGCATATTTTTCGACAGCCAGAATATACTCCGGTACAAGGTTGGACGTATGATTACCATCATCCTTGGCACACGGCCGGAGATCATCAAGATGGCACCGGTGATCCGTGCCAGTCAGAAGTGGGGTACAGAATACTCGGTCCTGCATACCGGCCAGCATTACTCGTATGAGATGGACCGGATTTTTTTTGAGGAACTGGAGCTTCCCCCTCCCCACGATAACCTTGATGTCGGTTCCGGCAGCCATGCAGAACAGACCGGGAAGATCATGGCCGGTGCCGAGCGATTCCTCACCGCTCATCCCCCGGACATTGTGCTCGTACAGGGCGATACCAACACGGTACTGGCCGGTGCTCTCGCTGCCGCAAAACTGCACATTCCGGTCGGGCACGTGGAAGCCGGCCTGCGGAGTTTTGACCGGCGCATGCCGGAAGAGATCAACCGGATCGTCGCAGATCACCTTTCCGATTACCTCTTTGCCCCGACACGGCAGGCGCGCAGGAACCTGCGCCATGAAGGGATTGACGCCCATAAGATCCACGTCACCGGCAATACGGTTGTTGACGCCGTGTTCCAGAACCGGAAGATTGCAAAATTGCGGACAACAATTCTCCACGATATGGACCTTACCCCCCGGCACTATTTCCTGGTAACTGCCCATCGTGCAGAAAATGTTGATGTGAAAGAACATTTTGCGGGAATCGTCACTGCGCTGGAATCCATCTCAGACCACTACCGCATGCCGGTGATCTTTCCGATGCATCCCCGCACGCAAAAGATGATGGATACGTTCAAAATTCCTGCACGCGGGATCACCATCGTCCCGCCCACCGGTTACCTCGATTTCCTCGAGCTCGAAGCACAGGCTTCGCTCATCCTCACCGATTCGGGAGGTGTCCAGGAAGAGGCCTGCATCCTGAACGTGCCCTGCGTCACGCTGCGGGAGAATACGGAACGGCCCGAGACGATCGATGCCGGTGCGAATATGCTTGCCGGTACCGATACTGAAAAAATTGTCCAGGTTGCCGGAACCATGATGGACGCATCCCGGACATGGAAGAACCCGTATGGCGACGGGAAGGCGGCCGAGAGGATCGTGAGGATGTGTGCGCAGGCCGAACGGGATAACCGAAGATAGTGCTGCGCGCCGGATTTCCTGTAGTGAGTCACCGGATTTTATTCTGCATCATGCTGTCAGGGCCGTAATGGCTGGGCAAAACCCGGTATTTCCTCGTGGTGCTAAGGAAAATCGTATTGTTTTTATAATACAAGTGTTCAATAGACTATTCCTCTATCTTACAACCAGTGGATCTCTCGTTACGATCATCCATGTCCGAAACGATCACGCCCCTGCGTATGCAGGTAACCTCGGGGAGTGCGGCATCCCGGCCGGTTTCCCTGCCGGCCCGGCTGGCAGCTGACACGGAGGATGTCCTCGCGCCGGCAGCATCATCGCCTGCCGCTGCACCGGCTGACCCCCGGCTCACGGGTGTTTCGGTGGTGATCCCGGCCTATAACGAGGAACTGGTCATCGGCAGTGTCGTGCTGAAAGCCTGCCGGATTGTGAACAAGGTCATCGTGGTCGATGACGGGTCGGTTGACCGGACCGCAGAGGTGGCGCGGTATGCCGGCGCCGATGTGATCCGGCTGGAAGCGAACCAGGGCAAGGCCCATGCCCTCCTTCTCGGGCTGGAACGCGCACGGGATCTCGGGTGCACCGCAGCCGTTACCCTTGATGGCGACGGCCAGCACACGACTGATGATATTGCCCGGGTGGTCCGGCCGGTCCTTGACGGGAAGGCCGATCTCGTGATCGGGTCCCGGTTCCTCAAAAAGAAGAACGGGATCCCGGCGTACCGGCGGGCCGGGCAGAAGGCGCTCGATGTCTTTACCAGCGTCGGCTCCGGCTATGCCTGCACGGATTCCCAGTCCGGGTTCCGGGCGTTCTCGAAGAAGGCGCTTGCCAACCTCGACATCGTATCGCAGGGGTACCGGATCGAATCAGACATCATCGCCCATTTCGTGGAGCGCGGGCTTGTCATCGGGGAAGTCCCGATCGCCGTCCGGTACGAAGTCCCGCACAAGCACAAGATGAACCCCATGTCCCACGGCATGACGGTGCTCGCGCATCTCATCAACATGATCAGCTACCGCCGGCCCCTGATCGCGTTCGGGTTACCGGGGGCCGCCCTGATGCTGGGAGGGATATTTGCCGAGGTCTATGTATTTACGGAATTGAACACAAATGGAGTGTTCCACGATATCATTGCGTTTGGCAGTGCATTTGTCATACTTCTCGGAATGCTCCTGGTGATTGCCGGGCTGATCCTGAATGTCCTTGTGCCATTGATGAAGCAAAACGGCAACGGGACAAAAAAATAAACCCTTACCTGCTGCTATACTGATGAGAGGATTGCATGGAGCCACAGCGCATTCTTGTGACCGGCGGTGCCGGGTTCATCGGCACCAACCTTGTGGATGAACTGCGATCGCGGGGGCACCGCGTGGTTGGCGCTGATCTGTATAATACCGAACGTGACTCCTACATCCGGGCAGATGTCAGGAATTACCGTCAGCTGGAGCGTATTTTTGAGAGGAATCAACTTGATTATGTCTACCACCTTGCTGCCGAGTACGGCCGGTGGAATGGCGAGGACTATTACGAGAACCTCTGGCAGACCAACTGTGTTGGGACAAAGAACCTGATCCGTCTCCAGGAAAAACTCAAATTCCGGATGATCTTCTTTTCGAGCGCGGAAGTATATGGCGATTTCGAAGGAAAAATGTCTGAAGACGTGATGGTCAAGAACCCGATAAAAGATACCTACCAGATGAACGATTATGCGATCACGAAATGGGCCGGGGAACTGATGTGCCTGAATTCGGCCAAGATGTTCGGGACGGAGACCGTCCGGGTCCGGCCGGTGAACTGCTACGGCCCCCACGAACACTATACCCCCTACCGGGGCTTCATCCCGAAATTCATCTATCATGCACTGTTCAATAAACCCTACACGGTATTCAAGGGACACAAGCGGATCATCGACTACGTGGAGGACTCCTGCCGGACGTGGGCAAATATTGTGGATAATTTCATTCCCGGCGAAGTCTACAATGTCGGAGGCCGGCCGGAATGGGAGATGGAGATCAAGGAGTATTCCGACCTGATCCTGAAGGCCGTCGGACGGGATGATTCCCTTGTCACCTACGAAGAGGCGGAGCCGTTTACTACGAAGGTGAAACACATGGACTTTTCAAAAGCTGAACGGGACCTGAAGCACCATCCCCGGGTGACCCCCAAAGAAGGAATCGGGCGGACTGTTGCGTGGATGAAGGAGCACTACCGTATTAAATAAAATGATCGGGATTAATAAATCAAGACCCCTTACTCTTTTTATCCATTTTCCCGTGTGAGGTTGCCATGGCAAGCGATGTTGAGGAGGGCTTTTCGGACAAGACCGTGCTGGTGACCGGAGGGGCCGGGGCAATCGGCGGAAATCTTGTCCAGGCCCTGAACAGACTGGATACCAAGAAGATCATTATTCTCGACGACCTTTCCTCTTCGTACGCATGGAACATCCCGCAGGGGCCCAAGATACAGTTCATCCAGGGGGATATCCTGAACGATAAGAACCTGAACAGGGCGTTCACGGCCAGACCCGATTTCGTCTATCACCTTGCCGCACATTTTGCCAACCAGAACTCTGTTGACAATCCGGAAAAAGATCTCATGATCAACGGCCTGGGGATCCTGAAGGTCCTCCAGTATGCCCAACTGACCGGTGTTGAACGGTTTGTGTATTCATCCTCGGGGTGCGGGGTGTATGGCCTTGATTCAAAGATGCCCTTTGAGGAGCACGACATCTCCATCCACCTCCACACACCCTACCAGGTCACGAAACTGCTCGGGGAATTGTATACGAATTATTTCTATGACCTTTACCGGCTCCCGATCGTCAATGCCCGGTTCTTCAACTCCTACGGTCCCGGCGAAGTTCCCGGCAAATACCGGAACGTGATCCCGAACTTCTTCTTCTGGGCAATGAACGGGCAGCCTCTGCCGATCACCGGCGACGGGACCGAGACCCGGGACTGGACGTATGTCGGAGACATCGTGAACGGCCTTCTTGCGATGGGTGTCCGGGAGGAGGCAGTCGGCGAGGCGTTCAATCTCGGCGCAAGCAAAGAACAGCGCGTCATCGATATGGCAAATATGGTCAACAAACTGACGGGCAACAAAGCCGGCATTGTTTACAAGGAGCGGCGGGACTGGGATGTCAAAACCCGGCTGCTCTCCTGTATCACGAAAGCGGAGAAGAACCTCGGTTATAAGCCGAAGATGACGTTCGAGAACGGCCTGAAAGAAACCCACCGCTGGTTTATGAAGAATTGGAATAATATCGAGAAGAGCGCAGAATTCTGATATTTTTTACCCATGAACATTCTTGTCGTCCAGGAATCCAACTGGCTTGCCCGCAACCCCCACCAGCAGCACCACCTCATGGAGCGCCTTGCTGCCCGGGGTCATGCTGTCAGGGTCATCGATTATGATATCGACTGGAAAAAAGAGAAGGGAGGCAGTCTTTCACACCCGAGAACCGTGTACGGGAATGTCCACAAGATCTTCCCGGATGTTTCCCTGCAGGTCATCCGGCCCCGGTCTCTCAGGCTTCCCCTCCTTGAATATCCCGTACTTCTCATCACTCATCGCCGGGAGATTCTCCGGCAGATCGATGAATTCAGGCCCGATGTTATCATCGGGTTCGGCATCCTGAATGCCTGGATAGCGGCGCGGCTCGCACGGAGGCATTCCATCCCGTTCATCTACTATTGGATCGATGCCCTTGACACCCTCGTTCCGGAAAAGGTGTTCCGGACGTTCGGGCGTCTTCTCGAACGACAGACCCTCCGGAATTCTGCGAAGGTCATTGCCATCAACAAGACACTCAGGGACTATGCCATCAATCTTGGTGCAGACCCTCGCAGAACCTCGCTCATAGGTGCGGGTATCGACCTTAAACGGTTCAATCCGGCTATCGATGGAGCTGCAATCAGATCAGCCTACGGAATCGCGAATGCTGATATCGTGCTTTTCTTCATGGGCTGGCTCTACTCGTTTTCCGGATTGAAAGAGGTGGCCCTCGAACTTGCCCGCTCACAGGACCGTTTCCCCAACCTGAAGATCCTCATTGTCGGGGACGGGGATGCATTTCCTGATCTCCAGCGCATCAGGGAAGAGAACCATCTGGGTGACCATCTCATCATCACCGGCAAACAACCCTATGAAAAAATCCCGGAATTTATTTCGGCAAGTGATATCTGCATATTGCCTGCAGATCCAAAAGAAAAGATCATGCAGGATATTGTCCCCATCAAGATGTATGAGTATATGGCTCTGGGAAAACCGGTCATTAGTACGAGGTTGCCCGGGATCATGAGAGAATTTGGGGAGGGAAATGGGGTTCTGTATGTTGAGACTCCCGAAATGGTTCCTGAAACTGCATATACCATTGCCACGAATGGATCAATAAAAAACCACGGAAATTCTGGCAGGATGTACGTCCAGAATCTTGACTGGGATATCATAACAGATATGTTTGAACACACAATAATGGGTGGATAGTAAATAGAACGGATTACGTGGGATAATCCATTAAAAAGAGGGTATGAATGAAAATTTTGCAGGTAATTTCTTATTTTAACCCGAAATTTGGTGGAGATATCAATGTTTGTACTTTTTTATCAGTAGAACTTGTGAAACGGAATCATGAAGTTACTATCATAACAACCGATTATAATCTTGATCCGGAATATGTCGATAGTATTCGGGCAAAAGGTGTTACTGTAATTCCTTTTCCTTGTGTGGCAAACATCGGGCTTTTTTTGTATTCCCCTTCAATAAAAATCTGGTGCGAAAAGAACATAAAAAATTTTGATGTAATCCATATTCATAATTTTCGGTCATACCAAAATATTGCAGTTCGTAAATTTGCGGTTAAATTTGGAGTGCCTTATATTGTTCAAGCACATGGTGCGGTTTTACCATTTTTCACGAAGATATGGTTAAAGAAATTATATGATTTTGTTTGGGGTGATAAGATATTGAGAGATGCGTCAACATTAATCGCATTGACCCCAGAAGAATCTGATCAATATATCCAGATGGAGACAAAAAAAGAGAGAATTATAATAATTCCAAACGGTATCAATATTATTGATCCCAAAGAAATAAATGGAATGGACACATTCAAAAAAAGATTTTCCATTCCATTGAATAAAAAAATTATATTATTTATAGGAAGGCTTCATAGAACTAAAAATTTGGCTTTGTTGATTGATGCATTCAATGAACTTATAAAAACTGATGAAAATATCGTTCTTATTATAATTGGGGATGATTTCGGGTCTTTGGAATACGCTAAAAGAAAAATCCATGATTTTCATATCGAAAAAAGTGTTTATTTTTTAGGATTTGTTGATATTCCAGATAAGTTCACGGCTTATAAAATTTCAGATGTTTATGTCTTACCTTCATTGTATGATGCATTTCCAATAACAGTTCTGGAGGCGTGGATGTGTGGAACACCAGTAATTGTTACATCGAAATGCTGCATGCGGGATATTGTAAAAGAAGCCGGTTTCGTTGTTGATTTGGATCATATAGAATTATCCAAAGCAATTCGTATTCTCCTGAACGACGATGAACAAAAAAAGTTATTTATTGAAAAGGGACAGCAATTAGTCCGGGAGAGATATACGTGGGATATAGTGATTGATAAGATATTGAGGGTATATGAAAGCTCACCACAACCTGATCGTTACCACAAGTTGGGATGACGGACAGAAATCTGATATAAAACTAGCAAAAATACTCAGTGAATATGGAATTAAGGGTACATTTTATATTACAAAATCTTATGGGAACCCTCTTGAAAATGATGAAATTTTAAAAATCAGCAGATATCATGAAATTGGTGCACATACTCTCAATCATCCAGTCCTGACAGAGATCACCAAGAATGAAGTTGAAAATGAAATTTTTGGTTCAAAAAAGTATATTGAAAATATTATCGGAATTACCATTCCAATGTTCTGTTATCCCAAAGGGGTATATAATGAAAGTATTAAAAAAATTGTCGATGAGGCAGGATTTATCGGAGCAAGAACCTGTAATCCACTCATGCCACGATCCAATATATTTGATTACGATCCTTTTGAATTGCCGGTTAGTTTACATGCATCAAATGGTTCTCCTAGACTTTCATTTTTGCTCTGGAAAAATTATCGCCTCTCTTTAAGAGCATTATTTGATTGGGAACTGCGAAGTAAGGAATTATTTGATAGATTGTTACAAAACGGCGGTGTTTTTCATCTATGGGGCCACTCATGGGAAATTTTTAAATCTGAAGAATTTAATAAACTGAAGCGGGTTTTGCAGTATATTTCAGAGAACGATTCGGTCACCTATATGACAAATGGTGAATTATTATCAAATAATCTCTTCAATCATAAAAATATGGGTCTAAATAAAAAAAGTGAAGGTAATCGAGTACCATGAAACACTGTAATAATATCGTTTTCTGCCGTGCTGATCGGATTAAATTGTCCTTTTTTTTGGATATTTTATACAAATCAGAAAATGCTCTCACTAATAAATTACAGCAATTCCAGTTGATCCATAATGATTTTGGTCCTGAAGTATGCCAAAGTGAGGGGGGGAAATGATTTTGGATATTGGCTGTAGAGAAAGAGATCCGCTGATTTCGAATAAATAATCCCTATCATAGAATTGGGAGGGAAATGTTAACGGTTTAGGTAAACAAGAATTTAAAAGGTCAACATTTATTCTATCACCCCAAAGGATCTATCTTCGATCTATTAACAAGTCTATAAGGTATACATGAAAATTGTCGATAATTTGAATGTGGATGTAAAAAGATGAAGATTGCACATGTTGTTGATTATTTTCAACCTCAGTTAGGGTATCAGGAAACATTCTTAGCCCAAGAACATGCAAGAATGGGCCATTCTGTATGGGTAATTACTTCTGATAGATACAGTCCAATTCTTTACACTGGAGAATCAGTTAAGAAACTCCTTGGGGATAGGGTAGTAAAACCGGGTTTTTTTATCGAAGAGGGGGTTGCAGTCTGGAGATTAAAGACTTTAATCGAATTCCCCCGATCGATCTGGATGATTGGATTAGAAAAGAAAATTTTAGAAATAAATCCTGATATTGTAATTGTTCATGGAATTGCAAATATTGCTGCCATTAGAATCGCTTTGTTAAAAGGAAATGGGACTCATTTCAAATTGATTTATGATGATCACATGACCTTTGAAGCCAGTAGGCACTATCTTCGCTTTTTGTACCCACTATTTAAATTCATTTTCGCACCCATCATTATTAGAAAATCAAATGCTTTGGTTGGTGTTGCGGATACATGTAAATTATTCATGAATAAAATGTATGGATTCCCTTTGGATAAAATATTAGTAATCCCTTTGGGTGCTGATACAACTCTTTTTAAATATGATTCTGTTGCGAAAGAAAAAATTCGAAAATCGTTAGGGATATCTGAAAACGAAGTGATATTTACTTATGCTGGTAAAATTATTCCCGTAAAAGGCCCTCATTTATTAATTGAGGCTGCAGTGGAATTACATAAAAATCATGAAAACATCAAGATTTTATTGATAGGGAATGGACCTTCTGAATATATTCAGAAAATTCGGGATTATCTAAAATTGCATCGGTGCGAGTCGATATGTATCTTCCATGATTCTGTGAAAAATTCAGAGTTGCCACAATTTTATTCTGCAGCAGATGTTGCGGTTTGGCCTAAAGAAGCCTCTTTGAGTATGTTTGAAGCCATGGCATGTCAGCTCCCCGTAATCATTAGCATTGATTCAGAAGTTCAAGAGCGTTTGAGTTACAATAATGGATTTTTATATAATGCAAATGACAATCTCGATTTGGCCAAAAAAATGGAATTGTTGCTAGATCGTAACACAAGAAAAATCATGGGGGAAAATGGTAGAGAAATTGTAAATAAAAAATTTAGTTGGAAAGTGATAGGAAGTCAATTTGCAGATCTCTTTTGATTTATCACAAAATAGTACTATGAGGAGAGAATAAATGAAAGAAAAAAATTTACTCGTGATCACCAGTATATATCCTTTTAAATCAGATCATCGAGGTATTTTTATCAAAAATCAAATTGAAATTTTGAGAGAAGATTTTGAGACTGTATTTGTAATTTCCCCATTAGCATATTTTCCCAAGTTTTTGTTAAAATTTAAGTTATTTCAATCAATATCTGGGTATACACAATACCCAAATGATTATTCATATGAAAATATATATGTTTTTTTTCCTCGGTATATACCAGTACTATTTTTTGGAAGTGGTTTACTCAGGTTAAAATCGTATTTAATTACCAAAGCTGTGTTCACTATCTTAAAGGATAAAAAAATTAAGTTTGATATTATCCATGCCCACTTCACTTGGCCTTCTGGTAACATCGGTGTCAAGTTAAAGAAAAAATATCAGAAACCGGTTGTGACGACAATACATGAGAACGGCGAGTGGTTTGATGCAGAGGTTGGAATGAACCATCCCCTTATCAATGCCGCGTGGTCTGAGGCAGATGCTCTCATAAGGGTAAACATGAAAGACGTTCCGGTTCTTAAACATTACAACGATCATGTCTATGCGATCCCCAATGGGTATTCTCCGGCTTTTCATCCAATTGACACTATAGTTGTAAGAGAAAAACTTGGCCTCTCTGCGAATCAAAAAATCATCTTTTCGGTGGGGGCGCTCATTAAAAGGAAAGGCTTTGAGTACCTAATCGAGGCAATGGAGAAGATCTGTAGCCAGCGGAAGGATATAATCTGTTATATTGGAGGGGTTGGGCCGGAGAGGGAGCGATTGCTGGGGCAAATAAATCGATTGCACCTCAAGGAAAAGGTGACTTTGCTTGGCTCTGTGCCGGGGGATCAACTTACTCTCTGGATGAACTCCTGTGATTTTTTTGTCTTGCCGAGCCTCAATGAAGGCAATCCAACAGTTATGTTTGAAACACTCGGTTGCGGGAAACCGTTTGTGGGTACGAAAGTCGGCGGTGTGCCAGAGATCATAACATCGGATGAATATGGTCTGCTCGTTAAGCCCGCCGATTCCGAAGATCTAGAGAGGAAGATCCTACAGGCGCTGGACCGGGAGTGGAACCGTGAAGCGATCCTCCGATATTCGGAGCAATTTACATGGGAGAATATTTCGAAGAAGATCTCGGCAATATATCAAGAGATTGGAGTTCATTCTGAGTGGTATTAGTACTCACCAAGATTTCCGAAAATAACTTTTTACCGATAAAGGTCCCAAAGTTGATTAATAAACAATTATAATTATGGTTGTGAATGATAAGTTCGAAATTGAAAAAGATCTTTCGGGGGATTTTCTCTATGGGGAGGATTTTAATGACGCCCAAACCGAGCAATGGTTTAGGGAAGAAATCAATGCCTATGCTTCCATAGGTCGTGAGAATCATGGTGGATACCAATATTCATATCACGGAGTAAATATATATCACGGATTTAAACATCTCCCGAAAAATAAAGAAAAGATTCGTGTTCTTTCAATTGGGGGTTATTATGGCGATGAATTATTACCGATAATTGAGAAAATATCCGAAATTTTTATATTGGAACCTTCAAATTCATTTATCAATAAAACTCTGAATAATGTGAAGATCACCTATCTGATGGCTGATCCTTCTGGAAAAATTCCTATTGAAACCAATTCTATCGATTTGATTACTTGTTTCGGCGCTCTACATCATATGCCGAAAATAATGCCCATTCTTGGTGAAATAAACCGGACCCTTAAACCAAATGCTCTTGCCATGATTCGTGAACCAATAGTGTCAATGGGAGACTGGTCGAAAAAAAGAATTGGGTTAACAAAAAATGAAAGAGGAATTCCTCTCAATATTTTTCGGCAATCCATCTTAAACAACAATTTTAATATAATACATGAACGATTGTGTTTTTTTTTACTGAGTTCTTATTTAGTACGCCTTTTTAGCCATCTTAAAATATCATTATATAATTTTGTTTTTTTTGCTTTTTGGGATGATTTAGTTTGTAATCAAATACCATGGAACATTCGTTATCATCCACAGACCCTAATCAAAAAAATTCAGCCTTCCTGTGTTTTTTTTGTTATTCAAAAAGGAAAATCTGAAAACTCCCCTTAGGTTTTTATCTTAATATCCAAATAAAAAAATACAAGCGGGATTGGGAGACTATATTCCGCACCACTTTGAATATACGAAAATTACTGGGTTTGGGAACGAGTTAGGAGAAGTATAGGATCTAATCGATTAGGAGAAATTCCAACTGATACTCATCAATATGTATCGCGATACCAAAGGGATTGGAGGATGACCCATGACGACGAGATCCTTATGAGTAAGATGCCTGTCATAGCCGGATAGTATGGGTTGTAAGATTATGATATAGAATTTCTTGCCGCCGATTGGTGATCCTTTCGGTATTTTCTCGGGTATCCAAAAAAAATACCTGACCTGTTGACAATGTAGCTTTTCCGGGGAAATTCAATCTCAATGAAAGACCCACACAGAAACCGGGCGGTCAGAAGAATGTAATCTCTGGTTGAACGATCTTTTGCGGTGATCAAAGGGGTGTTTCATACCTGACATGTGATGATTACTATTCACCACCGGTTTTATGCTAAAAATCTCTTTGCCTCTTTTCTTACAATCTCTTTAACCTCAAGAATGTCCAGAAAATCATCCCATGCATTGATAACTCTCAAAAAAGAATAATTTGAAGGAATTCAGACCTTCTGCGAGAGGGGCTTTGATACATTATTACCATATAGTCATACTCGGTTTAGCTCGTTTGGGAAAAAGGGAAATTAGTTATTCTCCGAACTATATTTAAAAATGTGGAACGCCGAGCTGTATGAGGGTGACAGGTTGAAATTAACATATTTTTTTAATTCAAATGACGATCTTCAAAGTGGTGTGAATAAAAAGGTAATTGCTCAGATATCTAACCTAATCAAGCTCGGTGTTAAAGCGAACGGGGTAATGGTCATATACGGGGATGTTCGGCGTCTATTACCAAAATTTATCACTGTCGCATCTCTAAAAGAATTGCCTATGAATGATTTTTTTGGCCGGTTGAAGCGCGCCCGGACATTCAGCAAAATCTTGGCTGAAACCATCGACTCTCTAGGTCCCAGGGACATTCTTTATTTTCGGTCCTCAAGTCCAATAATCCTATTTTATCCTTTTAATTATTTGAAAAGGTTCAGAAAGTGCATATTGGTGACTGAACACCAAACTATTGAATCTGTTGAGTTGAAACTAAATAGAAATAATCTAGCGGTTTTTTTCGATCGTATATTCGGTAAATCCATCAGGAAACAATCCGATGTCATTATTGGTGTTACCGATGAAATTACCCAATATGAAATAACTCGCACAGGAAATCTAGAAAAGCCCCATCTTACCATTGGCAATGGTTTTGATGCGAAATCAGTGCCCTTGAAAAAAACGAGATCTTTTGATAATAACGAGTTACATCTTCTCTGCGTAGCTAAAGTCGGCCGCTGGCACGGACTCGACCGGATTCTGAAAGGCCTCGCCATCTACAGCGGGACCCCGAGAGTCATACTGCACATAGCCGGGAATGGATCTGAACTATCCTATCTCAAAAAACTGGCTAATGACCTCAGTATCACCAACCAAGTAGTTTTCCATGGTTTTTTGACCGGTAATGCCCTCAATGACCTTTTTGATCAGTGTCATATAGCGGTGGGAAGCCTTGGGATTCATAGAATCGGTCTGAAGGAAGCATCGACCCTAAAAGCCCGCGAGTACTGTGCAAGAGGGATCCCATTCATATATGGAATACCAGATTTGGATTTCCCTGAAGAATTCCCGTTCATCCTCCACTTTCCAGCTGATGATAGTCCTATTGATGTTGAGAAGGTCTTGGCATTTGCAATAACCATTTCCAGGGACTCAGACCACCCGCAGAAAATGCGCTGCTATGCTGAGGAACACCTCGACTGGTCGGTGAAAATGAAGAAACTCAAGGATTTCCTGGATACGCTGGTCAACGAGAATAGTGGTGAGACCATCCTGAAAGTCAGTATATAAAGCGTTCATTCGATAATTTGCCATTCATGGCAGAATGGAGATGATCATCTCAATTCCCGTTCCGGCTTACCCCGGTCTATTGCTTGAAAGCGGCCCTTTGACTAGAATAAGGACCCCTCGCATTCTCTAATGGATGTGGGGATAATTTTTTAAAAAAGCCCAAAGGATCTATGTAATATCTTGTTTGTGATCCTGATAAATAAGCGAACTGTATAAATTAAGGGAACGAATTATCTGGTAATGGGAGCGAATTCGAGAACAAGCTATATAATTTATGTTTATTTTAAGGTCGTATGAAAAAAAATTATCTCCAGATATTTGCCCGTGCATTTCCATACATTATCATTGTTGTATATGTTGCCGGTTTATTGGCATCAATTGCTATTGGGAGATATAATTTTGCGATAAGTGGTTCAATTCTCGCAATTCCTGCGATTGCAGCTTCTATCACACTCATCCATATTTACCGGTGCGATCAGGATTATCTTCCCGATTCAGCTCCTCTGTTTTCATTCACACAAAGAACACTGGTCCTGCTATTTGGGGTTTCCTTTTTTCTGACTATTGTTCTTGGGGTGCTCTTCCCTGTAAAGTCACCTTACTTTCTCGGATGTATTGTCGCGCTCTATATAATTATCCTTCTGCACATCTTTTCCCCGGATCTCCATCCTACCGTTACATTGATTGAGATTATGCTGACAATGGCATCTTTCATCTATGAAATTACATTAAAATCTCCCTATTATTTTGGATGGACTGATATTTCACCTCATATTTTCATGTCCACCGTGACGTATCTTTCTGGACATATCATACCCCCTGATCTAAGCCCCGGATATGCCTATTTCCCTCTCTACCACATCTGGATCGCCCTAAGCTCTTATATATTAGCCCTCAATATCAAAACCACCCTCTTCCTCATCACCTGTCCTGTGTATGTAATGGTTACTGTTTTCCTTTACTATCTATTTAAGCGAGTAACCAGAAACACGCAGATCTCTCTCTTGGCATGCCTCCTCTATTCGATAGATTCTACGGTTACCTTTTACGGCACTTATATGATCAGCCGGGTTGCTGCATATATTGGTTTTGCCCTCCTTCTCTATTTGCTTATAAATCGCAACAATGCAGATAATCCAGATAAAAAGAACATATTGTTTAGTGTCCTTGCCATATTGGTTACAATATTTATTCTGCTGGTTCACCAAGTCTCAACCCCACAGATCCTGTTCCTGCTCTTGCTCCTCATTGGTTGTGAGTGGTTTGTTGGGGCGGAAAAACGTATTCGGAATTCTTTTTTTTTACTGGAGGTCATCATATTCGTTGCGTACTGGGTCTATGTTGCTCCTGCCTTTGTTAAGTATATCGATATAACCCGTCTTAATCCAGAAGTTTTTGAAGCTCCTGTATTTGAAAGCGCCCCATCTTTGGGTTTAATAGTATTTTTATCTAATAATATCGATGTATTGATTTTCATCTTCTTTGCCATTGTTGGTATAGGTTATCTTTTTTGGAAAAGAAAAATCGTTTATGCACAGGTCTTCGGCCTTTTTGCTCTTTTGACAATTGTTCTCTATGTGCCGACACCTTTGAACTCTATCTGGCAGACATTAACTCTCTTTCAGTTTGATCGTTTTGTGCTCCTCATCAGCCCATTTATGGCATTTGTCCTGAGTTTTGGGCTGTATACCGTGTCAGAATACCTCCAGAAAAAAATATCAGTCAGAGTCGCAAGGTCGATAGTCCTTTTGATCTTCGTATTATATTGTTGTGGATCTGTTGGAATTATTAAGGCAGAGGCACCTGTAGAACGGTACTCTTTTACGGGCGAGGAGTTAAATGGATTTACCTTCATCGACTCGTACGTCCCTTATGGCTCAAATATATACTCGGATTATTATACCACTACTTACTTCAGCCAAAATTATTTTGGTGAGTCTAATTCTCTTGGGGTTCCATTCTATAAGAGTCAGACCATAAAAAATGTTATGGCTCTCCCGTTATATCAGGGCTATGTGATCATCACCTACGATCAGTTCTTGAATCATGGGTTAGCATTCAGCCAAGGAAGCGAGCTCAATCCAAATGGTGGAACTTATCCCTACCTGCCATCCAAAGGGACAATATCTGCACTCTCAAATAACTTAGCCGGAAAGGATAAGGTTTTCTCTAGTGAATTTATTGATCTCTATCACTCGTAGCCTCCTATTCTCGAAGTCGTCAATGTGAGAAAATACCAGCTCCATGTCCAGAATACAAAATCAAAGTGATCCACTATAACCTCTAAAGATTGATTAATTCATTCTCTGTTCTGATTATTGTTGAGGAATTCTGCAAAGCCTGATTTTTATCATATGTCAAACGTATATATCTAATTGCGTAACGAACGATTTGCTATATTATTGCATAACGGGGTCTTAAATTCTTAATGATTCTTAATAATATGAGAACTGTAAAACTTCTTATCGGGAATATCAAACAAATACTGTGAGTATTCATTATATGATGCCTGATAAAATTAAAAAATGCATAACTTTTTTTGTAGGTTATGGCAATTTAGCAAAATCCAAAATTCTCCTTTATATGTCCGACGACCCCCTCATCAGAGGAATATTGATAATTGGTAGTGGGACGGTAGCATCTCAGATTCTGGGAATGGTCTTCGTTCCTATTATAACCAGAATATATCCTCCGGTGATTTTTGGGACTTTGGCTGTTTTTCTTTCATTAACAATAATATTAGTTGACATAAGCGCATTCAGATATGAACTAGCAATTCCTATACCTGATAAGGATGAAGATGCCGAATATCTTCTCTTATTGTCTTTGTCAATAGTTTGTATATTGACACTTATTTTATTTTTAACACTAATAATCTGGGGAGATTTTCTTGCCGGAATATTTCATTTTGAGTTTATGAAACCATATTATTGGTTATTTTGTGTTGGTTTGTTGGGCATTTCAGCATATAATATTTTAACCTACTTCGCAATACGTTTCAAAGATTACCTCAAAATTACTCATACCAAGATTTCACAAGGTGTTAGTGGTTCTGTTAGTAAGATAATCCTTGGTTTACTGTCTTTTGGATCTTTTGGTCTAATTTGTGGCGAAATTATTGGAAGAATGGCTGGTGTGGGTACATTAGGCAGAACGGTTTTTCCTAAAATGTGGCACTTGATCAAAAATTTTAACGTAGATAAATTAAAAACAATTGCAAAAAAGTATAAGAAATTTCCTTTATTTTCTATGCCTGCCACTTTTATCAACGACATATCATTACAAGCCCCGACTCTGCTACTATCAATCATATTTGGTTTTCAGGTTGTGGGGTTGTATTCACTGAGTTATTCAATTCTGGTCTATCCGGTTTCGATGATATCGGGGTCAATTGCCCAGGTACATTTTGGGGAAATATCTGCATTATTCCGTAAAAATTCTCCCGAAATACTTGAACTATACTTAAAAACAACGAAACGATTATTCCGGTTTGGTGCGCCAGTGTTTTTTGTCGGTGCAATAATTTCCCCGATTGTTTTTCCATTTATATTTGGACATGCCTGGAAAGATGCCGGAATTTTCTGTCTTCCGTTGAGCCTCATGGTCCTTGCTAATTTTGTTGTATCTTCAACCGACCGTCTTGAAATGTATGGATACAATCATTGGGAATTGATGTGGAATATAAGCCGGACAGTTCTCGTAATTTCTGGTTTTTTCCTCGCTTTCCTCTTTCATTTATCTCCTATAGAGACAATTTTGATTTATTCTTTGATTATGACAATAATGTACATAGTCTGTTATATTCTAAATATTAAAGCACTAAAACAAATTGTGAAAAGGAATAAAGCGACGATCAACGTTTAAACAGAATCATAAAAATAAAAAATTTTTCTTCCCAAAATTAACAATTTCATTAGCATTCGTCAGCCACGCTTTCCTTTCATTACAATACTGGAGAATTTTTTTATAAAACTTCAGGTTCTCACGTTCCATATATGTATTATGCCACAATAACGTAAACACCCCATGACATGCTGCAACACGGTCAATAAGCCCTTTTATAAATTCCCATTTATTCTCGCCCACAAGCCGCATATAGGTTTGATCAAGCGTGCCATCCATAACAGTCAGCGGAATTTCTAATATTTCAATTTCATGGTTCGTCTTCAGATTAAACGGCCTGAACGGATGGCACATTCCATTTCTAAAACCAACACAATCCGCATACCCAAGAGTTGTATCGTACTGGAATCCCGCAATACTCAAACATTCCCAAGTATCTGGAACATTAAAGCAAAGAAAATGATTCCGATACCCGAAAACTGATTGATGAGTGACTTTTTCCAACCGCTCCTTTTTCCCCCTCATCTCCTGTGGATTGAGATAAGCATTTTGCCCCCCATGAAGTCCCACCTCCCACCCGCGATCGATGATCTCCCGGATTTCTGGCTCAAGGTCTTCAATAGTATAGGAATAATCCCGCTCGTCCGAATTCTCTGCCATGAAAAAGAAGGTGCTCTTTGCGCCATATTTTTCTTCAAGATCCATAATAGAGGAAAAGTTGCAGAGCGGCAGTTTTTTTGATCGCATCTGGGTTATAGAATGAAATGCTTCGTGTGGATTGCGTTGTCTGAAATGACGGAATGCAGCCAGACCTTTGGATAAAATCGATTCATACACGTTGTCAATGTCATGCGTCAGGCAGACAGCGAATGATTTGTTGTCCGGGTAATGTATCTGGTAACCATTATCAATAAGATACTTTGAAACACGGGGTTCGAAGATATTACGATTTGTACTTGCATAATAGGGGAAACGATCGTATTGATCCCGTATTGGAGAATTGTATTCTTCCTTCCGGGTAAAAAGGTCCCACATATCAGTATTTTTTCGGATGAGATCAATCACGGGAGGAACAACCCAAAATCTAAATTTATTTACCTTGTTTATCCTTTCTTTGATTTAAGCAATTCTCGGATTTTTTTAGCTGTACCTGTTGGATAAAAATCTAACTTCGGAATTCGGAGTTCTGGGGATTGAATTGCATTCCTTATCTTTTTTGGATCCGCCCCGACTAGCACATTCCATCCGCCTTCCAAGGTCTCAACCCACTCTGTATTCTCTCTTAAAGTTATACACCGCACGCCCAGCATATACGCCTCCTTCTGCATCCCGCCGGAATCGGTGAGGATCTTTTGTGCAGATTCCATCAGCCGGATCATATCGAGATACCCCAGCGGTTCCGTAATACGGATATTTTCCGGCAGGTTGGCAAGGAGTCCGTACTCCTGAAGATATTTCCGGGTCCGGGGATGAACCGGGAACACTACCAGCACGCCAGATTCTCCGACTGCCAGGATAATGCTGGTGAGGTTCTGCTGGTTGTCGGTATTCCCGGCACGGTGCACCGTCAGAACACAATACTTCTTTTCTTCAAGTCCGAGCGTTTCAAGGATACGGGATTTTCTTTGGGCAATTCCCCGGTTGTACACCAGCGCATCGGCCATGACGTCACCGACAAGATGAACGCCCTTAGTGATCCCCTCAGATGCGAGGTTCTTCATCGCGGTTTCTGTTGGACAGAACAACAAATCCGAAAGATGATCGGTTACCACCCGGTTAATTTCTTCCGGCATCGTACGGTCAAACGAGCGGAGCCCAGCCTCAACATGCGCAACCGGGATATGCACCTTTGCAGCGGCAAGCGCCCCGGCAAGCGTCGAATTTGTGTCTCCATAGACAATCACAAGATCAGGCTTCTCCTTGAGGAGCACTTCCTCAGCCCTCATCAGGATCTCAGCGGTCTGCCAGCCATGCGACCCGGATCCCACACCAAGATTATAATCCGGCTGGGGTATCTCCAGCTCGGAGAAGAAGACATCTGACATCTCGGGGTCATAGTGCTGCCCAGTATGCACGAGGATCTCCTTATGATCCTTCCGGAGCTCGCACGAGACCGTGGCGCACTTGATGAACTGTGGGCGGGCGCCGACAATGGAAACGATCTTCACACAAGAGGGTAATGACGTTATCAGTTAACCGTGTTTCTGTGCGATGCTGTACCAACCGGATATGCTTTGGTAAAGTCCTGCGCCAGCGGCAGGCCGACACAGCCGAGGCCAACGATGCAGACTGTTGTATCCGGGAGTTTTTTTGAGGCCACAGTAGCGACTCCGGTAAAATTACTGTATATACTCATGTTCAATTTATGAAAAATATATCGGAATCAAGATGCTGGACATGAAAGCCGGCACAGGTACCGGTCCTTTCCGAGAAAAATTTCAATAAATTGTCGGAAGTTCCCGAAAACGCTCAAGTAAGGTGATCGATCATTTTCAGATAAATCCGGAAAGGTCTGGGAAATATGGTAGGGCTAGTTTTTACGATTTAATTCGATGGAGAAAATGACACGACATATTACCTTACAGGAAAAACCTTTAGTTCCGACAACGCTACAGAATCTCCGGATTAATCAAGTATTTTATCAAGAAAAAATATTGAGTCGTTAGATAGTTCTCCGGACAGTTATGCTGATAAAAGGTTACCGTGAATCCTGTATCTTACTGCTTGCCCTTATACTGATGGCGGGGTACGTATCAGCAGCCGAAACGTATTCCTTTTCGTTGACGGTGCCAAACCCGGTTGTGACCGGGATCGGTATAGGTCCAACTTCCGTTGCGGGGGATAGTGCGGGTCTCATCTATGCAACGAATGGAGATATCTATAGTATCTGGAAATTCTTGTCTGGTGGAAAGTATGTGATACAGCTGGGCGTCGGTAGTAATGGTACTCCTGGCCAGTTTAATAATGTGGGGGAAATCGGTGTAATCGCGAACGACTATCTCTATGTTTTTGATTGGGTGAATAACTGGATCCAGAAATTTTTTTCGCCGCCTCCGACCGCCTCATTCACGCAGAGCGTCGTTTCGCCTCAAACCATACAATTTACGAACTCTTCAATAAGCAACGTGGCGGATACCTCGTATCTCTGGAATTTCGGTGATGGCACGACATCCATGTCGGCAAGCCCGTCACACACATATTTATCGGCGGGTGTTTATAACGTTACATTGACAGTAACAAACCCGGTTGGTACGTCGTCGGTAACATCGACCGTAACAGCAGGCTCAATTAACTTATTCCCATTTGATCCGAACAGCCCGACGAGGATACTACCTTTTGGGGGAATGCCTTCAGTCCCGCCGGGAACTAACATAACCGTAGCTGCCGCGCCCGGCGAGTTTGAAGATTCAAGTTTTATTATTACCAACGGAGCTTCGGCTACCTTCGGCATCAACATCACTCCGAATCCATTAACAAGCTCAAACGGTGGGACAATCCCCGCGTCCGCAATCGACGTAAAATATGTCAAGGTATGGTATCAGGCGATGGATCCAACATCAGAAACCACCGGTGGCCAATCGGTCTGGTATCTGTATCCCGAACTTCTCCTGAACAACGATGGTCTTGTTTCGGTCAATTACATCTTGCAGCAAAATTTCTTGTATGTGACAAACGGCACATGGACAGGATACAAAAAAGTCAGCAATGCCACGGATAGCCTTGCCCCATTTGATTATACATTCGAAGATTCCCCGACGCTTCAACCTCTCAGTTTAGATGCTAACGAGAACCGTCAGATATGGGTGACGGTTCATATCCCTGACAGGCAGGCACCGGGTTCATATCTTGGAAACATCGCAATAACAAATACTTCCGGTTATCTCGGGAACATGACGTTAAATGTGACCGTTCTCAATTTCAACCTTCAACCGAGTCCGCTTATCTATGGCCTCTACTACGTCGGGCAGCTCATATCTTCACCGGTAAATGATACGCAGTATGATGGGTATAAGACAAACATAACGTATTCTGCTGACTTGGCAGACCTGCAAAACCACGGCATCCTGTACCCCACACTTTACCAGGTGTCAACCGATCCCCTCTTCCGTACCGCACTCCAGTTACGGAAACAGGCCGGCTTACCAACTGATAAACTGTTTACCGTGAATAATGTCGCATGGGATGTTGATAACGCGACGATAAATTCTCAAATTACCAAGCTGAAAACCGAACAATTATTGGCGGCATCACAGGGGTTTGGTAAAATCTACTCGTATGGGATGGACGAAGCGGAACAGCCGACCCTCCAGGCTGAGAAAGCATCCGCTGGCATGTATCAATCAAACGGTTCTGGGACTTGGGTGGCGGTTAGCTCAGGAGTGGATGCGTATAATGTTCTTGGCAGCACACTCAATTATTCCGTGATAGCCGGGCAGTCTAACGCTCTGGGCAATCCACCGGCTATCTTCAATACAACTCAGGCAACGCAATGGCAATCAGTTGGAGGAAAAGCGGCCGAATATGGCAATCCACAAGGCGGCGTCGAAAATGCGAGCATTTACCGAGCAAATTATGGGTTCAAACTCTGGAATGCTGGATTCAACGGCTCTTTTGATTGGGGATACCAATATGGGCATGGTGGTTTTGCATGGAATGATTGGGATTCCACCGCCAGATCCGGGTATCTTGCCGAAGATTTAACGTACCCCACTACTACTGGCGTAGTCGATACTATTGAATACGAAGGATTGAGAGAAGGTATTGACGATACACGGTACATCGCAACCCTGATTTCAGTTGACGGCGGGAATACCACGATCTCAAACAGCATCGTATCTTCCGGTCTTACCGCTAACCAGTTGCCGGAGACCATCCGGTCAACTATTATCAACCAGATATTAAATGACGAAAAGAACTATTCCAGTCTCCATATACCTCCCTCAAACTAGATATCTTTTAACTCGCAGATCTCCGGTTATGCATCTGCATCCGGCATTCCTGCACCGGCATGCAGGGTCCCGTTACGCTACGAGGATAATCGGGCAGGATTCCACAAGAGCTGCGGAGAACTTCGTATCTGCCGTTGCCCAGCGGGGCGTTGCACCGTTCAGCCGCGGCGGCAAAGAGGGCTGACAAAAAAGTCCTTGCCGCATTTCATGCCGGACTCGCGTTCGAGGATCGGGGCCATGACCTCATCGGTGACGCCGGGGTATACGGTCGATTCGAGAACGACAATCGCACCTTTCTTCAGGTTCTGCCCCACGGTCTTTGACGCAGAAATAACCGGTACGAGATCCGGGTCCTTTGCCTTTGTCACCGGTGTCGGGACGGCGATGATGACAAAGTCCGCCTCCCGGATCTTTTTTGGATCGGTGGTGGCCTCTATGTTGTTGCCCAATCTTTTACTCAGCTCGTCCACTTTCTTTTTGTCGCGCCGGTACCCGATGGTGCGGATATGTCCGGAAAAGTCCTGGGCCAGCGGCAGGCCGATATACCCGAGACCGACGATGCAGACGGTCTTCGTGGTGATAGTTCCTGATGGCAATTTTTTTGATCTCCTCGACACGGGACTCCAAAGAAAAAATCGTGGAATGGTACTAAGAGGCAAACTACCAAAAATATATCGAAATGGCCGCAGATTCCGGAGGAAGTCTTCCAGCAGGGAAGACAAAGAGGGATGATCATCGTTTCATCTCTCACTGGAAAACTCACCGGAAAACCTGACTTGGGTACGGCCCTCTCCCTGCAGGGGAAAATACGCCCGATACGGGCCCGGATTCCCCCCGATCACGGTCGGTGTACAGGTTTTTGAAGGAAACGTGTACACTGCGGGGGCAACATCGGTTAAAATCGCCCGGAATCCCCAAAGAACCGTTCATTCAAGGGAAATATTCCCGGTGTCACGGTGATCTGTCAGGAGTATTTTCCGGTCAGGGGAATGTGCGGATCCGCTGGAGATCTGCCCACCGGGCGTGAATGTGGTGATTATTTCTGCCGGCACTGTCGGTGCAGGGATGCAAGATCGTCTGCATCGAGGCAGAGGACATGACCGTCCCGTTGATCGCCGCGCACGGAGAACGATCGTCCAATGATACCGTAATATTCCTGCCGGTCCCCGCGGTTCCATGGCACAAGCCCGGCCTTCTCTTTCAGCTGCGCGAGAAGCTTTTCTGCATTCACCCCGTCCTGCCATTTGCATTCACAGAAGAGGATCGCACGGTTCGGTTCGCTCAGGGCCACAAGATCAATCTCCTCCCCCTTGTCCCACCAGCTCCCGATCACCTCGAACCGGAACGGGAGGAGATCGTGCTGGTTGAACTCGATGAGGAGATCCTCTGCCATGGATTCAAAGTGCTTCCCGACGTACCGGGAGAATTGGGGCCGAATGGACGATTGTAGCACCCTCTCCCCTTCGCCGCGTTCGATCTGTTCGACCGTGGGATGGACGAACCCGAACCAGAAATCGAACAGGTTATCCGCGAGGGCATACACGCCCTTGCGGCTGCGTGCAGTCTCGGTCACCGGCACCCTCCGGACGACCAGCCGCAGGTCGATCAGCGTGGAGAGGTACTTGGTGATGATCCCTTTTTCGAGGCCGGTGTCGTTCATGATATGGCCGATACGGGTGTTTCCTTTTGCGATCGAGAGCAGGATTGAAAAATAGTACCGGGGCTCATTCAGTTCCATGCGGAGGACAAATTCGACATCCTTCGAGAGGACCGCATCGAACGAGAGGATCTTCCGGCTGATGTTTTCAAAGACATCCCGCCCGGTATCGATCGCCATGATATATGCCGGGGTTCCGCCGAATACCGCGGAGAACTCCACGGCCCGGCTAAAATCCCCGATATAATCCAGCACGTCGCCAAAGGCAAATCCCTGCAGAAGGATCTGGCCGGTCCGCCGGCCGTACAGCGGGCTGGCATGCGTAATCGTCAGGTTCTCCATCATCGAGATGCTGGAACCGGAGAGGATGAGAAAGATGCGCGAGTCTGCCAGCTGTTTGTCCCAGTATTCCTGGATAATCGAGGGCAGCGACGGATCCTCCTTCACGAGATACGGGAACTCGTCAATTGCGATCACGACACGTTCCCCTGCCTTCCGGGCAAGGTAGGAAAAGAAACTGTCCCAGTCCGCAAATGATGTCGTCTTCAGAAAATCATCGGAAAAAAATTCAGCACAGGACTCAGAGAATTTTTTGAGCTGCAGGTGCCGGGACTCTTCGCGGGCAAGTAGCCGGATACCATGTGCCGATTCGAGGAACCTTTCAATGAGGCCGCTCTTCCCGATACGCCGCCTCCCGTACAGGATGACAAATTCCGCCTTGTCCCCGTGGTACCTCTCGTCCAGCGCAGCCACCTCCTTCGTGCGGTCGATGAAGATACTCATAAGTAGTATACTTTAGAGTATACTATAAAAAGATGACGATGCACCGCCGGCTATCTTCCCCGGCAGACCGGTAGCCCCGGTCTTGGCCGGCTCCTCTCTCACCTTAACCTGAGGTCCGGGCTCATTTCAGCCCCGGATTCCCCAAGACCGGTCCCGGAAAAGCCTGCAAAACGCCCGGATTTTCTGCGAGAATAAAACCCGCAATAATGGACCGGAGTGCTACAATGCGCGAGAAAAATAGCGAGAAAGATACCCACGATGTGGATGGGGGTTCATCCCGGGCATAAAAAAATGTTGTCCGTTTTTGCCGAGATCGGCCGCTGGAAGCGCAATAGCACCCCTCCGGTAAGGTTCCGGTACCATCTCTCCGGAAAGTTTTGAATGCGTTGGATAAAAAATTCAAAACGTCCTGACCGGTTCCAGAGTTTTGGCAAACGTCTAGACAGTTGTCACCATCCCGCATACCGTGCTGCGGCAGTCCAGTGCGATTTGATAGAAAGCGCATATATATTTCGACGCCGATGATTTGAAAGAGTGGAAGTCATGGCTACGATCTCAGTCAATCCCAAAACCTGCGTTCGTGAGGGGATCTGTGCGGGTACCCCTCCGTGCGAGAACGTCTGCCCGGAACACGTCTTTGTCCAGAAAGAGAGAGATGCTGTGCCGGACCCGGTATACGCGGACCTGTGTACCTCCTGCGGCCACTGTGCCGCGATATGCCCCACGGGGGCCATCTCCCTTGGCGGGCCCGGCGCGGAGGCGATCCGGGAGATGGATCCGGCGAAGGTGCCGTCCTACGATCAGCTGATGGCACTCTTGCAGTACCGGCGCTCCTACCGGGATTTCTCCCCGAAAAACGTCGACAAGGAAACAATCCAGAAGATCATCGACGCCGCCCGGTTCGCGCCGACCGCCTTCAACAACCAGAGCACAAAGTACCTGTCGGTCCACGACATTCTCCTCCTCAACGAGATAACCGAGACGACGGCAAAGGTGCTCGAAGACGTCATCACGAGCCTCCGGAGCCGCCATTCCGAGGCAGAGCTCAAAACGGATATCCACTACCATATCCTTCTCAGGATGATCGCGGAGGGCCTGGGGGGCAATGACCCGATCCTCCACAACGCATCCGCGCTCCTGTTGTTCCATGCCGATAAAAATGCCAATATGGCGTCGATCAATGCGAACCTTGCGTGCCAGAATGCAGCACTTGCGGCCGAGACCCTCGGGGTCGGGGCGTTCTATACCGGGTTCATCCTCCTTGCATGCCGGCACGATGCGCGGATAAACACCCTGCTGGGGATCCCAAAAGACGACGAGATCTCCGCCGGACTCGCACTGGGATACCCCAAGGTCAGGTTCAGCAAATGGATCGAGAGGAAACCCGCGAACGTGACGTGGCGCTGATCCGGAAAAGAACGTCTTTTTTCTGAAATGAAAGGGGTCATCACCGGTTCGCCCGGGCACGGACCCGGGAAAAGAGAGATCCGGGGATTCCGGTGCTGAAGGCTGCCCCCCGGGTCACTGTGCGGCCGGCACTGCCGCCACCGCCGGGGGCTTCTGTGCCGCGTCGAGGTCGTGCTTGATCCGTTCAAGCAGCTGTTCGGGGCGGCGGGAGTAGGAGATGAGGACATTGCTCACATCCTTGTAGTTCTGCATCTTCTTCTGCCGCATCCATTCGAGGACCAGCTGGCGGTTCTTCAGCTCTTCCGTCATCCGCTCCTGCGTCCATCCCTTCTTGTCCATGATCGATTCAAGGACGTAGGATTTCCCGCTGAACTTGATCTCGTCGGTCGCCTCGTGCCAGCGGAATACCTCGTTGGTGATCAGTTCATTCGTCCGCGAATCGATATCCAGGATCTCGATGATCTGCCGGTTCCGGCGGGTGCGCTTCCCCCCGACCTGGACCTGGACCTGGATGGACATCAGGTGAAGGGAGGTGAGCATGTTGCGGGGGACGTTGATGGGCTGGTTCTCGAGCCGGTGAACTGCGCTCGCAACGGAATCGGCATGCATGGTCGAATAGGTGATATGCCCGGTACTCATCGCCTGGAAGAGGGTGAGGGCCTCCTGTCCCCGCACTTCCCCCACGATCAGGTACTCGGGCCGCTGCCGGAGCGCGGCTTTGAGGAGCTCGTACATGTCGACCGATCCCTTGCCGTCCTGGCTGAAGGCATCGCGGGTGACGCTGGGGATCCAGTTGGGGTGCGGCAGTTTCAGTTCGCGGGTGTCCTCGAGAGTGATGATCTTTGCCATCCGGGGAATAAACAGGGCAATGGCGTTCAGGGACGTCGTCTTTCCGGATGCCGTCCCCCCGGTGAAGATGCATGATTTGCCGTTCTCCACGGCAAGCCAGAGAAAAGCGATCGAGAGGGGGGAGAAGGTCGACCACTGGATGAGATCGGTCGGAGTGACAGGTTCGTCCTTGAATTTCCGGATGGTAAACGTCGATCCATGCGCCGTGACCTCCGATCCCAGCGTCATCTGGATCCTCGACCCGTCCGGCATGGATGCATCGAGAAGGGGATCGGAGATGGAGATGAATTTTCCTGCCCGCTGGGCGAGCTTCGTGACAAAAGAATTGAGCTCTACGGTGTCCGTGAAGGCGATGTTCGACTCAATGGTCTCGTATTTCCGGTGGAAGATAAAGATGGGCTCGTTGCAGCCGTCGCACGAGATATCCTCAATGTTGGGATCATGCATGAGCGCATCGATCAGGCTGTCCCCGATAAAATCCCGCTCGATATAGTAAAACAGTTTGGCATGGGTCGGGACGGTGATCGTGATATGATATTCGCGGAGCACCACGTCCATATATTTCGCCAGCGCCTTGGTCGCATCTGCACGGCTGATATTCGTCACATTGACATCGAGCGCCTCGATGATTCCGTTTTTGAGTTCCCCGAGGAGAGCCTTCTCTTCCGGCCTGAGCTGGGGTTCCAGAACCTCATAGGTATACTCGAGGGTCTCGTGATTGTACAGGATACGCACGTAGGCGAACGGTTCATTCACCGGGTAAACTTCGACGACCTCGACATTCGGGAGCGGTTGCATGGTCTGGTCAACAAGGGGGCCGTGGATCTTGGGATCGTAGCATTCAACCGTCGTACTCCCGGGCTTGCACTCGCCCTCAGATCCCGATCGCAACCGCTCGAGCAGCCCCATCTTCTTCCGGGACGGTTCCTTGGGGGGTTGTTCCGGTTGTTCCGTTTTCTTGACGGTCTTTTCGTGCGGGGAGAGGAACTTCGTCAGCAGGCCGCTGCTGATATCAACATTCACCAACCTAGACATAGAGCACCACCGTAATGATCACCCTTGTCAAATGATCGTATTAAGGTTGCTGCCGGCCTGCTGTCAGGACGGGAAGACCGGGGGCAGAGCGGGGAATGGGACCGGCCCGGCGAGGACGATGCAGGGGGCAACGCACAGGCACAAAGGAACGCCCTTTATAAAGAATCCCCTCCTGAATACAGTAGTATGGATATTTTTGCCGGTTTCATCATCCTCCTTGTCGCGGCAAAGATCCTGGGCGAACTGGTCGCATATGCCGGTTACCCGTCGCTGATCGGGGAGATCATCGCGGGATTCATCCTCGGCCCCTCCGTTCTCAGCCTCATCTCAGTCACGCCCGTCATCCAGTTTTTTGGAACGATCGGGGTGATCCTCCTCCTTTTCATCACCGGTGTGGAGATCAACCCGAAGATATTCCGTTCTGCCCGCAGCCGGATGATCGCAACCGGTCTCATCGCGTCCGCGATACCCTTCGTCATCGGGTACGCACTCGGCATTGTCCTCTCCCTCTCCTTCAGTGAATCGATCTTTGTTGGCATTGTGTTCATGCTCACCTCCATCGGGATCTCCGTCCAGACCCTCATGGAGGAGCGGCAGCTGAACACGGACTTCGGGATGATCATTGTAGGCGGGGCGGTGGTCTGTGCGGTATCCGGTATCATCATGTTCGGGATCCTGTCGTCCCTGAAAGCCGAAGGGGGGCTGACCCAGTACTCCATCCTCGCCCCCCTCGTCATTGCCCTCCTGTTCATCCTCGTGATCACCACCGCCGGGAAGAGAGTCTTCCAGTTCATCTTCGACCGGGCCCAGGCCATGCATAACCACGCCCTGACCTATGCCGTCGCCTTTCTCATCGCCTGCACATCGGCATTCTTCTCGCAGCTCCTCGGCCTGACGACCGTTGTCGGTTCATTCTTTGCCGGGATCACCCTCAACCGGAGCGTCCACGAGGACCACGATATCCACGAAAGCCTCCATAACACGGCATTCGGAATCTTCATCACCGTCTTCTTTGCCTATGTCGGTCTTCTCATGGATGTCCCCGTCACCAGCTTCCTCTCCCCGTTCATCCTGGTCGTGATTGTCGTTGCGGTCATGGCGAAAGTGATCGGCGGTTTTATCGGTTCCTACCCGTTCCTGAAGGACAGGATCTTTTCCCTCATTGTCGGTCTCGGTATGGTCCCGCGGGGGGACCTGACACTCGCCCTTGCCCAGTCCGCCATCGTTGCCGGCGTCATATCCCAGCAGATCTATACGGCCACGGTCCTGGTCGTTCTTGTCACCGTGCTCCTGACGCCGCTCTTCCTGAAGATCGGGCTGAACCACCTGAAAAAAGGCCTTCCTGCCGTTCCCGTCAGCGGGAAAGGGAACGGTGGAGGTACGCAATAATATCGGCGAGTTCGATACAACCGACGGCTGCCTCATTCTCGTCCACGATGATGACCGATGGCGAATGGGAATGCTCCATCCTCCGCAAGGCATCCCCGATCGTTGCGTCTTTGTGGATGGTCATCGGTTCGTCCGATATGAGGTCCCGGGCATTCTGCGCAGTACTCTTCAGGTAACGGTCCAGCCCGGAGATCCGGTGCCTGCCCCCCGTGCCGGCGGACGGGGTGAGTGCGGAGATGAGATCCATGGGGGTGATCACTCCCGCGAGTGTCCCGTCAGGCTCGATCACCATCAGGGGGTGATTGCTCTGCCGGGAGAACTGTTCGAGAACGCGGGGGATCGGGGCGTCGGGCTGGATCGCGAGGGGGCACTTGCTCATCACCACGTTCACGGGTTCCCGGATGGCCTTCTCGATTCGTTCGTCCACCTTGTTCACACCCTGCATGCGTACTCTGGTACCGGAGACCATAACGGTATCGGGCAGGCGGTCTCTTCCTCCCGCCTGTTTCGGCCCCCATTGATTGCCGGCACAGCGGGAACCAATGTCTGCTTCACGCATCCCGTTCGCGATATTTGGATCCATGGACAGGCAGCTCCCGTTGCCCTGCAGGGTATCCCGGTCGCGGGAACTCGGCAACGCACTATGCACATTTTAATACGATCCTGTCAGAAAGGAGTACCGGGGGATCGTGTGACCTCGGACGAACTGTCAATACTGATCGACTGGGACCGTCTCTTCTCTGCCCATTCAATCGTTCTGTACGGGGACCCGCTGAGTGGTGTCGCCAGCCTCCGCGACCATATCCGGCGTATCAATCCCAGCGCGGAGATCACCATCGTCCACGATAAGAACGACACGTTCCTCTTTGAGGGGGCCGAGGTCATTATTGAGGTTGTCCAGAAAGTCAGCGGAAACCAGATCCAGAGGCTCATGATCATCCAGAAATGGAAGGGCCATGATGTGCCAACGAATCTGATCCCCTTCCTGATACAACCGGACAAGATCGAGGTGGACACCAAAGAACGGGTCATATAGTCCGTCGTGCGCGTATCGTGGTGCGCCTGCCCGGAGAGTGCGCCCTGGTATATCCCAGGATAATAGTGTAATTTTTATTTTTGTTTATCCCAATATACGTTCTATCTGCCGGAAATCCGGTATCAACCTGTTCAGGTGCAAATATGGCCGGAAAGATCCCGGGTATCATCTGCGTGGTGGCGGGTGGAGCATGTTACGGAACATCCACCGTGATGAGTGGAACCGGTTCCGTGATCTTTTACAATATAGGAATTCTCTTCCTGTTTATGGGGGTAATCCTGGTAGTTTTCGCCATTGGAACTTCCAAAAAGGAACTTTGAAGGCACTCCATCTGTGAGGAGGAATCCAAAACAGGTCCTTTCCTTCGGGTACCTGAGAAGAAAGCGGTACCACTATCGGGCTGTTTCAACCGGGCCGGTATCGCGCCGGGCGGATGCTGGGAAACATCAGGAATTCCCTTCCGGCCTGCATGAAATGCTTAAAAGAAATTCTCCGGCTTCACTAGACAAAGGACCGGCCGGACCGCAGGATTCACGAGAGATCAACAAAGGCCGGTAAAAAGAGAGATTAGTAGTATAATCGATCCTCAACCGTGGACAGTGACATGCCGTTGGATATTTCGCTGCCGTACATGATCTGGACCACATCCCAGTCGATGGTACTCAGACTTGATACGGTATTGGGCTGGGAATAGAAGATACTGTTCGGGTACTTGCCGGTATTTGACGGGAATCCCAGGTAATAGAGCACGCCGCGGACAAGGTAGTGAGCCCGCTCGTTGTCGGGCAGGTCAGAATTCAGGTAGATGACATCGGAAGTGGATGAATACGATTTCAGGACGCGGTAGATCGAGCAGATCGTCCCGTTTGCGTCAGTGTTTATGACCGGTTTGCTGGTGACGCTGCTGTAACTCGTTTCCGCGACAAGCGACGTCAGGGAAGAGCCCGGCATGAACGTTACCACGATATCGCCTCCCGTGGATTGGACCGGGGCACTGGGCAGGACGAGTGTCGTGGAGTAGGTATTGAACTGTTGTTCGAAACTGCTCAGGGTCGCCACGTCAGAATCATCGTACATGCCGGTGATGGAAATTTTAGCGGTCGACGACGTAAATTTGGATATCATCGGGCTGTTGGGACCGAATGCGACATCGATGAAATAGTCATTTATCTGGGTCGTCGTGAACACCTGGGTCGGTGTCGGTGTCGGCGTTGGCGAAGGGGTGGGTTTTGGGGTGGCCGTGGTGGCCGGCGTGGTTGCCGGCACGGTCTTGTTCATGGCCGCGGTGGGTGTGGTCTTTACCGTGGTGACCGTTGCGGATGGTGCAGGACCGGTGCTATTAAGCGGTGAGGTACTACCTGCCCCGTTCCCGGACGTAAGGTATTCTCCGATCACCACGCAACTGGCAATGATAAGGATGACGATTATTCCGGTTAACACCATTGTTCTCTTCATCGGTCATCCCATCTCACTGGCTGAATTCATACCTACATTCCTGAATGATGTTGTTGGCAGATCTCCGCTCCAGGAGGGACGGTGCCTGTTTGCGGTGGAACGGATCACAGTGTTTCATTCATCACGGCCCGAGGTCACCAGTACGCCGGCAAAAAGACCCAGTGCGACAGATCCGATCACGATAAGGCCGTCCGGTATGGGTTTATTGTACAGGGTAAGAATGACCATCCCGATGACTGCCGCCACGACAAATATTCCCAGTATCGCAAAAAACCACCGGTAAAAACGCCGTTCGTCGTGCTGCGATATACCGCTGATGACGCGGGCAATCTCCTTTACTTCTGACAGGGATGTGGTATCGGGATCCTTGCCCATGGATCGCAATATATCTTCAATCCGCTGGACATCGGAGACCATAGCACCGTGAATATTCCTGCCTTTGGGGGAGGGGGGCCCTGCAGGGGGTGATACGGGTGGATCACTCGGGAGTGGTTCTGCCATAGGTAAATGCATTTTATAGTTATCTGGTGATACCTAAAAAGATAGCGGGAGACGTCCTCTTCTTTGATCTCTCAAAAAAAGGAGAGGATTGGTGAGCATGCCATTCTTATCCCGGTACACGCATGGGCGATGGTACGTTGGGGGGCACGGCAGTCCCCAATCTGGTCCCGCCACCAGTCCGCAATCCCAGAAACCCGGTGAAATCCTGGCCTTCGGAGGCCTATCGTTCACGGCGCAGGCCCGGTATAGTTCGCCATCACCAGGTGCCCGGCAAAAAGGCCGAGGGCGATACCTCCGATTGCCAGCATACCCTCCGGGATCTCTGCTCCGCACAGAAAAAGAACGATACCTCCTGCGATGGTCACGATCATGATGGTGCCGAGAAGCGCCAGGATCAGGTGATCATGGAATAGGTTGTCCTGGCCGTCCGGCAGCCGGAACGCTCGTGCGATCTCCTGCGCTGAGCTCAGCGATATTCGGCCGGGGTCTTCCCCGACCAGCCTCACGAGGTATTCCAGGCGTTCAATTCCCGTGACTGCGGGAGACGGAACGGGCTGGTCGCGTACCGCCGGTATGTTTTTCGGCACGGGCGGTGCGGTCTGAATGGCCGCTTCCCATCTCCTGAGGAGAATGGCGGCGAGCGCCATGACCATGATGGTGAATGCTTCCTGGTCGGCACCGCTAGCAAGGCCGGAGAGGGGCAGGTTCAGAAGAGCGTAGGCGAACACGATCCCGCAGAAAAGCCAGAGCACGATCTCCCCGCATTTCAGGAGCGTGTCGGCAGCTTTTTTGTGGCGTGTTGCAGCAGCGAAGAGAGGGGTCCGCTGCCAGTACAGTACCAGTGCGCAGATACCGACAATAATAAAGATCCATTCAACCGGGTTGAAGAGATCCGTTTTCAGGAGGTCGAAGAGGTAATCCGGGGGCGCTGCTTCCGATGCCGGGTACGGGCCAAGCAGGGGATAGAGCCATCGAACCGGTTCCGTCCACATGGAGTCGAGGATCTGGTGGGATAGTATCCCGATGTCCAGCGCGACGATGAGCGGGGATGTATAGTATTTCCAGAGCAGGAGTCCGACCGCCAGCAGGATCGCAAAAACGATCAGGTTGTGGAACAGGAACCTGCCGTTTCCGTTGAGAGCGGGAAGCAGGATAAAATTGAGCGGTTTATCGACAATATCCGGGAGGATCGCCCCGATGATGCACGGGACGATCCACCGGCGGTCATGGAGGAGATCGGCGATCAGGAGCCCGAGGATAATGCCGGTGACGAGGTGGAAGAAAAAAAACATGATGCTCGCTGCACCTATAGTTGGAGAGACCGGTTTTTATCTTTGATGGATGCTGCACCGGCTGAACGACCCAAAAGAATGGGAGAACTCGGGTTTTAGTCCCGCAACCGCGTCCGGTACCAGGATATCGTCTCTTCAAGCCCCTCTTTTACGGTATACCCCGGCTCGTACCCGAATACCCGCTTCGCCCGCGAAATATCGGCCAGCGAGTCACGCACATCCCCGGCGCGGGCAGGTTCGTGCCGGACCGGCACGTCCTTTCCCATGATCTCCATCATCAGTGCAGCAAGATCATTGATGCTGATGCGCCGGTTGCAGGCGACATTGAAGACCCCCTGTGCACCGCTCTCCATGGCACGGATGTTTGCCGAAACGATGTCGTTCACGTACGTAAAGTCCCGGGTCTGATCGCCGTCTCCGAAGATGGTTATAGGTTTTCCGGCAAGGATACCTGAGATAAACTTCGGGATAACCGCCGCGTACTCGGATGCCGGGTCCTGCCGGGGGCCAAAGACATTGAAATACCGCAGGGACACGGTCGGGAGACCGTACACGTGATGAAAGGCGGCCATGTACTGTTCCCCGGCGAGTTTCGAGACCGCGTACGGTGATAATGGCGCCGGCGTCATCTCCTCGTCTTTGGGCAGGGTCGGCGTATCCCCGTACACCGATGATGAAGAGGCAAAGACCACTTTTTTTACACCGCAGTCCCGGGCCGCGATCAGCACGTTGAGCGTTCCGGTCACGTTTGCCTCGTTGGTGGCCACCGGGTTGGCGATCGACCGGGGGACCGAAGCGATCGCCGCTTCGTGAAAGATGCCGTCGGCACCGGAAAAGATCTCGTTCAGCCGCCGGAGATCCGTGATGGATCCCTCAACAAAGCGAGCGTTTCCCCCGGAAAGAAACGGCGCCATGTTCTCTTTTTTTCCGGAGAACAGGTTGTCAACAATGATAACCTCATCGCCGCGCCGCACCAGACCTTCCGCAATATGGGATCCGATAAAACCGGCACCGCCGGTCACGATAAACTTCATGGGATCTCCGCACCGAAAAAACCGGTTCTCTTTTTACCATATATCGCGTCCCTCCTATTAATGGATTCAGGCTTCCGGTACACCGCTCCAGAATTCTATGGAGCCGGTGTTCCGGTCATCCCTGAACCCATTGGGATCTTTTTGCGCTATATGACCGCGGATTCGTTCGGTAATAAAATGCTAATTGAAATAATGCCGACCAATCATGTTCACTTGTTCCCGTTCTGCTCACGGTACGCTGGCTCGTATCACTTCATCTCATCAATATATTTAAATGGGAACACAGGTGACGGATTGTATAGAATGAACCGATATGTTGAACTCCGGGGGTATTTATTCTCGAAAACCACCCTCGTCCGGTTCTGGGTTATCGTTGCGCTTATTTTTTCAGCCACATTTATTACGTTACTCGCGTTTTCCCGGGATATCGACACGATATTTCCCCAGCTCTTTTATTTCCCCATCCTGTACGGGACCTATTACTATCGTAAGAGCGGGATCTTCATTGGAGGAGCCTGCGCCGTAGCATTCCAGTCGCTTGCCTATATTTACCTGTACCCGGATCTCACCAAGCTGGGATTTGCAACCGCCCAGGCCATCATGTTTGTCTGCGTCGCCGTTATTGTCGCATATTTCCTCGATATGATGGACACCATCGAGATGCGGTACAAAAGTATTTACGGGGACTCCCGGCTTGGTGTTGTGCTGTTCGACCCGTACACCTTCAGGATCAGTCTTACCAACAAACAACTGGAAAACAGGCTGGGGTACTCTTCAAAAGAACTGGCGGACATGAACTTTACCGAGCTCTTCCAGTCCCAGGAAGAAAAAAACCGGTTTTTTGAGCGGCTGGGTTCCGGGGAGGATACGGTTGATTTTGAGACCCGTTTCATGACGAAAAACCAAGAACCCTTCTGGGTAAGTCTTTCGTGGGACCGGGTCGACCGGCATCTCATCAGCTGCCTCGTTATTGGTATCGATGCCCGCAAACAGACACCCCGCAAATCAGAGGGGCTGCTGGATCAATACCGGCAGATCACCGAGATCTCCCCGCTGGGCATCGTCATCCTGCAGAACAATATCATCACGTATATAAATCGTGCATTCTGCGCACTTATCGAATATGATTCGGATTTTATTGTGAGGAAGAAGATTACCACCATCATCTACCCGGATGACCGGGAAAAATTTCTGGAGTACGCCCGGTTGCAGACCCGGATACCGCTTCCGGAAATGGCTGAATTCAGGTTTATCTCCCAATCCGGTAAGATCAGACGTGCCAATGTATTTTTCACGCCGATCGAGCAGAACGGAAAACCGGCCCTGCTCATCCATCTGGTGAACATCGGAGGTATCAATTATTCAGCCTTTTCCGTTCCTCGCCTGATCAAAACTATCATCGATGAAGGAGATTACGCAGAGAAAGCGGACATCACGGTTGAAATCCCCACAAATCTCACGTTCGATGCAGATGAAAAGAAGATTGCATTTGTTATTGATACCATAATTTCCAATGCCGTGAAATATGCGCACTCCCCCCGGAAAATATGGATTTCATACACCTCCGGAGAGGGAGACCCCCTGCATCATGTATCCATCAAGGACAATGGCACCGGTATAACCTCAGCTAAACTCGATGAGATTTTTACCACGCCTCAAACCACCGGCGCGGCAAAAACGAGCGGGAAAGACGGATCGAGCGGACTCTCGCTTTCGGTTTCCAAGAATTATATCCAGATGCATGGGGGGTATATCAGCGTTGAGAGCACCGTGAACATTGGAACCACCTTCATCATAAACCTCCCGAAAAAAAGACCGGTGTGAAGGAGCGACCGTTGTTCTATCGCCCATAGGGGTTTTTCGGACTCCCCGGTTTTTCGCTCACATCCCCGGTAAGGAAGCGTTCCCCTCAGGACCGTCCCTTCATATTTTGCACCACGTCCCGGCCGGGGTCACCACAATTCGCCATAAGCAAACTCATGACAACCTTAAAGAGAAAGAGAAGATGTTCTATCTGTTATGACATCAGGCCAAGGCAGCAGAACCGCTGAATACATGGCCTTTTTCCGGGCACTGGAGTCCGCCCGTCCAACCTCGAAACGCCTTTTCTTCGATCCGCTCGCGCGAAACTTCCTTCGCCCATCCCTGCGGAAGGTGGTTTTTCTTTCGAGGATCCCATTGCTGGGTCCTTTTCTCTATTCCTACATTGACCGCCGCCTGCCGGGAGCCCGCACCTCTGCGATAGCCCGCACGCGTCTCATTGACGCTGTCTGGTCCGGGGCGCTCTGGGACGGCATCCGCCAGTTTGTGATCCTCGGTGCCGGCTTCGATTGCCGCCCCTACCGGCTCCCTGATGCCCAATCCGCGACTATTTTTGAAGTTGACCAGCCCGGGATGCTCGCTCTGAAACGCGAAAAGCTCCGCCAGGCAATTCCCGTACTGCCGCAGAATGTCCGGTTTGTGGAGATCGATTTCAACAGCCAGAGCCTTCCGGCGGCATTGGCAGAAGCCGGGTTCGATACTTCCCTGCCGGCCCTGTTCTTGTGGGAAGGGGTCACCAATTATCTGACTCTCGACGCTGTCGATTCGGTTCTCCGGTACGTGGGCACGCTCGTCCCCGGCAGCAGCCTGGTCTTCACCTACGTGCACGTGGGAGCCCTGGAGGGTTCTGCGGACTTCGCGGGCGCAGCGAGTCTCCTCCGCAAAGTAAAGAGGTTAGGAGAACCGTGGACCTTTGGGCTGTATCCCAGTCAGGTGCCGGAGTTCCTGCGAAAACGCGGGCTGGAACTCGACCGCGATATGGGGGGCGGGGAATACCGGGCCCTGTATTTCGGTGCAGAGAGCAAGCAGATGAAGGGGTACGAGTTTTATCACGTTGCCGTCGCTCACGTTCCGTACCGATAAGGGTACCGTAGGCCGTTTTCTCTCGGGATCATGGTAAGACCCTGGAGAAGAGCCGTGGAACAATCCCGAACCCAGGATCTCCCCGGTAGTACCGGATGTCAGGTCTCCTTCTCGATCTCTGCTGTTATGCGGTCGAGCGCAATCCTGCCGATCCGGGTGAGCCGCCCGTTCACCAGAACGATGGGGAGCGGGGGGTACTCGGTCTCGAGGATAGCACGGATATGATCCGGCACGGTGTCGTCGATCAGGGTGAGCCGGACCTCGACCCGGTTGCCATACACCGCCTCCAGTGCATGTTTCAGGGCTTCAACTGCGGGAATGAGTTTCCCTGATGGATGGCACGCGGAGAGCCCGCAGGTCCGGTTCGTATCGCAGGGAAACGGGGAGCAATCGATATCCTTCAGCCCGACGATCTCGAGGGCAATGGTACCGGTCATGCATCTGTGGTTGGTGCGGACGCTATTTGAGCATTGGTAATGGTGACCGTCCTCTGTCAGGGTATCATGGACGTATGGATTTTCGGGTGGTAAGAGGAAGGTGGAATCAGATGAACCGCTCAAACCGCTCTCTGGTCGCTTTGCAGATGGGGCAGATAGCCGGTGGCTGTTCACGGGCACAGAGATACCCGCAGACCCGGCAGCGCCAGACCGGGAGCGGGAGGCGACTGCCGCCGGGGGTGACCGGGATCGTCTTTACTGCCTGTGCGGTACTGCGTTCTGCCCGCGGGGGACGCTGCTCGGGTGCCGGCCCGGCAACCCAGACCGGAAGAGGACCGGCACCGGAGGCGGCAGGGATCGTCTTTACCGCCCGTTCGGCGCTGCGTTCTGCCCGCGGGGGGCGCCGTTCGGGTACCGGCCCGGCAATCTTCTTTTTGCCCGTCGCCACATCGTCGTTCACGTAGAGTGCACAGTAGCAGGCACCGAACTCATCAAGATCCGGGTCCCGGTAATCACACGGGCAGATGATATCGAGGTCCTGGTCCTTTTTGCCGGCAGCGAGCCGGCACGGGCAGGCACGATAGCCGTACCGCCGTTCGTTCTTCAGGAGGCCCCGGATGAGGTTCTTGGTAAAATCAGGATCGGGGTTCAGCCGGTAACCTCCTCCTTCGGCCTCGGACCTGAGCGTACGGTACGCCGTATCGATCTCGGTCTCCGGGATCTCGATGAAACTCATCATGCCGCCAGCGCCTCCCGGATCTCCTCCTCGCGGAACCCGACAATGCACCGCCGGTCATCGATCACCAGTGTCGGGAACGAACCCCGTGGGTTCCACTTTTCAAGAGCGTTCATCGCCTCGTCCTGCTCCTTCCCGTCCAAAAGGTCGACGTACTGGTAATCGAATTCGATGCCCAGATCCTTCAGCAGCTCTTTGGTCTTGTTGCACCACTGGCAGGTGGAGAGCGCGTACAGCATGACCCGGCCCTTCTTTTTCCCGTTCACATGTTCGACAACCATGAAGATCCCCCTGCGTTCGTTCGTGCATGGAGGTTGAGGTAATGACTATATAAATATGGGGATGGGAAACCGGGTGCGCCTGGGTATGCCGGGTGAGTGGTGTTTACCATAGAGAGGAGAGAATCACACAAAAATTCACCCCGGTTTTATCACGGTTTTTCTTATCAATGGCACGAGCGTTAATAACTATTCAGGCATATAAAATATGGAAATCATGAAGGCGGTACTGGGACTGGAGAACGGGGATTCCGTGGTCGGTGCGGGGTTCGGTGTTGAAGGCGAATGCGCCGGCGAGCTGGTCTTCAACACCCAGATGACCGGCTACATGGAATCGCTGACAGACCCCAGTTATTTCGGCCAGATCCTGATGTTCACGTTCCCCCAGATCGGCAATTATGGCGTCGATCCGCAGAACTTCCAGAGCCCGAAGGTCTGTGCACTCGGGTGCATCGCAAAGGAGATCTGCGAAAAACCTGCCGGCCATCCGTCAATCCGCTCTTTTTTTGAAGAGAACCACCTTCTGGGAATGACCGGCATCGATACGCGGGCGCTCACCATCAGGACGCGGGTCCACGGCACGATGCGGGCAGCGCTGGTTGTGGGGAGCGATGACGGTGAATATGCCGTTTCGCTCGCCCGGAAGACCCCCACGATATCCGACATCGTCCCCATCCCGGAAGTCTCGTGCACGGCTCCCTACCGCATCCCCGGCAGCGGCAAACGGGTTGCCGTGATCGATCTCGGTATCAAGAAGAACCAGCTCACCAGCCTCTCGAAACGGAACGGGAACCTGTTCGTCTTCCCCCATGATGCGACGTCGCAGCAGATCCTCGCCTGCAGCCCGGACGCCCTCTTTGTCAGCAACGGGCCGGGAGACCCCAAGCAGGCCACGCAGTCGATCCGGTGCATCCGGGATCTTCTCGGCAGGCTGCCCGTCTTCGGGATCTGCATGGGCAACCAGGTCTCTGCCCTTGCGATCGGCGGGAACACCTACAAGCTCAAGTTCGGGCACCGGGGGGCAAACCAGCCGGTACGGTATGAGGACGGCCGGATCTTCATCACGACCCAGAACCACGGGTTTGCCGTGGATGCAGATTCCCTGCCGGAAGGGTGCCGGGTCACGTACACCAACGTCAACGACGGGACCGTCGAGGGTTTTGAGGACAGGGATCTCGGCCTCACCACGGTCCAGTTCCATCCCGAGGCACACGGGGGTCCGCGGGATACCGAGGCCCATTTCTTCGACGCACTCTTCCGGAGGCTGGCCTGATGCCCAAGCGGACGGATATCAAAAAGGTCCTCCTCATCGGGTCCGGGCCGATCCAGATCGGGCAGGCCGCCGAGTTCGACTTCTCCGGTTCGCAGGCATGCCGCTCCCTTCGTGAGGAGGGGATCAAGGTCGTGCTGGTCAACTCCAACCCGGCCACGATCATGACCGACCCGGACATGGCCGACGAGATCTACATCGAACCGCTCCGATCGAACGTGATCGCAAAGATCATCGAGAAGGAGAGGCCGGACGGCATCCTCTCCGGTATGGGGGGGCAGACCGGGCTGAACCTCACCGCAGAACTCGCCGAGATGGGCGCGCTCAGGAGCGTTGAGATCCTCGGTACCCCCCTTGAGGCGATCTATAAGGGAGAGGACCGGGAGAAGTTCCGGGACCTCATGAACGCGATCGGGGAACCGGTCCCGAAAAGTGTTATCCTCAATTCACTGGCCCAGATCGACGAGGCGATCAGCCAGATCGGCCTTCCGGCAGTCGTCCGCCCGGCCTATACCCTTGGCGGTGCCGGCGGAGGCATCGGCAGGACCCGGGAAGAGCTGACGCGGATCGTCGAGCTCGGCCTCTCCCGTTCCCGCATCCACCAGGTACTGATCGAAGAGAGCGTGATGGGCTGGAAGGAGATCGAGTTCGAGGTGATGCGGGATTCGTCCGACACCTGCATCATTGTCTGCGGGATGGAAAATGTCGATCCGATGGGCATCCATACCGGTGAGAGCGTGGTCGTCGCCCCCATCCTCACGCTGCGGGACGATGAGTACCAGAAGATGCGCAGCGCCGCCATCCGCATCATCCGGGCTCTCGATGTGCAGGGCGGCTGCAACATCCAGTTTGCGTTCCAGGACGGGGATTACCGCGTCATTGAAGTGAACCCACGCGTATCCCGGTCATCCGCGCTTGCCTCGAAGGCCACCGGGTACCCCATCGCCCGGGTGGCGGCGAAGATCGCCATCGGCCTGCGGCTCGACGAGATCAAAAACTCCGTCACCGGCTGCACTGCCGCGTCGTTTGAGCCGACGATCGATTATGTTGTGGTGAAGGTCCCCCGCTGGCCGTTTGACAAGTTCAAGGGCGCGGACCGGACCCTCACGACGTCCATGAAGAGCACCGGTGAAGTGATGGCGATCGGGCGTACGCTTGAAGAGGCGTTCATGAAGGCGAAACGCTCGATCGATACCGATGTCCGGTCGCACACGAGCCCAAGCGAGATACGGATGATCCTCTCCCGCCCGACCGACGAACGGTTCCACTGCCTCTTCGATGCGTTCCGGCAGGGCTTCACGGTGGCTGAGATCGCGCAGCTCACCTCGATCATCCCGTTTTTCCTGGAAAAGATCAAAAATATCGTGGATCTCGAAAAACGTCTCGCCGGCAACGACAGCGACGCTGATATCCTTCTCGCGAAAACGTATGGGTTTACCAACACCGAGATCGCGGCGCTGACGGGAAAAGAGTTGCCGGAGATCGAGCGGCGCGTACCGATGCCGGTGTACAAGATGGTGGATACCTGTGCCGCAGAATTTCCTGCAACGACGCCGTATTTCTACTCGACGCAGGATACGGCCTGCGAGATCGAGCCCAGCACCCGGCAAAAGGTACTGATCCTCGGCTCAGGCCCTATCCGGATCGGACAGGGGATAGAATTCGATTACTGCACGGTCCATGCGGTCAAGGCCCTCCGGGAAGAGGGCGTGGAGGTCCATATCGTCAACAATAACCCGGAGACGGTCTCCACCGATTTCGACACCTCCGACCGCCTTTTCTTTGAACCGATGCAGCTCGAAGATGTGGCAAACATCCTGTTAAAAGACCAGTATAACGGGGTGATGGTCCAGTTCGGCGGCCAGAACGCGGTGAACCTTGCCGTGCCTCTCGAACGTGAGATCCGGCGGCTCGGCCTGGAGACACGGATCCTTGGCACCACGCCGGACGCGATGGACATTGCCGAGGACCGCGACCGGTTCAGCGTCCTCCTGAAAACACTGGATATCCCGAGCCCGGCAAACAGCTCGGCATATTCTGAGGCTGAGGCACGGGAAAAGGCAGAGAGGATCGGATATCCCGTGCTGGTCCGGCCATCCTACGTGCTGGGCGGCAGGGCGATGGAGATCGTCCATGACACGGTCGAACTCGAAACCTATATGAAAGAGGCAGTCCGGGTCAGCCCGCACCATCCGGTACTGATCGACTCCTATCTCCAGAACGCGGTTGAACTTGACGTGGATGCGGTCTGCGACGGGGAAGATGTGCTCATCGGCGGCATCATGGAGCACATCGAACAGGCAGGCATCCATTCCGGGGACTCGGCATGCGTCATCCCGACCCAGTCGCTTTCCCGGCCGGTGGTCAAAACCGTGCGGGAATACACAAAAAAGATCGCGCTCGGTCTTGGCGTGGTGGGGCTTGTCAACATCCAGCTGGCGGTGAAAGACAACGTGGTGTACGTGCTCGAAGCAAACCCCCGGGCAAGCCGTACGGTTCCGTTCGTCTCCAAGGCCACCGGCATCCCCATCGCCAAGGTCGCGGCAAAGGTGATGATCGGCAAAAAACTCCGCGACCTTGGGTGTAAGGAGAAGGAGATCGCACACGTCGCGGTCAAGGAAGTGCTCCTGCCCTTCAACAAGCTGGCCGGTGTCGATACGGTGCTCGGACCGGAGATGAAGAGTACCGGCGAAGTGATGGGGATCGACTACGACTTCGGCCTCGCCTTCTATAAGGCATGTATCTCAGCGGACAATGAACTTCCGCTGAAAGGCAACATCTTCATCTCGGTCAATATCGCCCAGAAAGATGAGGTGATCCCCATCGCCCGGCAGCTGCGGGATCTCGACCTCACGCTCTATGGCACGGAAGGAACCGTCGATTACCTTCATGAAGCAGGTGTCGAAGCGCACCTTGTCAGGAAAATCCAGGAAGGTTCCCCCAACGTGCTCGATATGATGCGGCATGGGGAAATCCGGCTCATCATCAACACCCCCCAGGACCGCCAGTCACGACAGGACCATTACCAGATCATGCGTGCCGCGGTCGATTTCAGTATCCCGTATATCACCACACTCCAGGCAGCACGTGCTGCGGCGCTTGCCATCGATGCAATCAAGCGCGAGAAGATGACACTCGAGCCGTTAAGCCATTATTTGAAATAAATCCCCGGAAATTACCGGGGCGATTCCCTCACCGTTTTATTTGCATTTCTTCCGGTATGCAGCTATAAGACCCGTTACTGCACCCAAATGAATAGAATATGCTTATATACCGAGATAACCAAAAAAACATGCATGAAGAAATTCATTGTTGTTCTTGCAGTAGTCCTGTTTGCCGCGATCCTGCTTGCGGGATGCACATCCCAGCCGGCAGCTCCCGCAGCCACGCCAACACCGACCCCGGTGCCGACCGCAGTTCCAACAGCCGTCCCGACCGCAGTTCCAACAGCCGTCCCGACCGCAAATGTAACTGCCGCACCCACAGCAATACCCACACCAACACCGACCCCGCAGAAAGTCTTCACGATCACATTCACGCCCGATCTGACGGTCATCAATGGCGGCACCGTCCAGGTACCCGTCGGCACAAAAGTTGTCTGGGTGAATGATGACCCCATAAAACCCCACGGCATCCAGGCGACCACACCCCTGACGGGAGCATATTTCGGTGGCATGAGTCCGGACAATATTCCCTACGGACAGTCCTACGCGGTCACCTTCTCCACGGCCGGTGCCTACGATTACACGACCGTATTCCAGCCGCAGATGACCGGGAAGATCGTCGTCAGATAACCTCAACGAAAGAGCGTTCAGGACATAATCTCCCCAAAATTCTTTTTTCGTTCTCTCGGCAAAAGTGCCATCGGAGTGCCGGTTTTCATCGCACGCTGATGGTCAGGACAGGCCCGTAAAATAAATGCCGGGACGTCCTAAATTAAGAACCAACAGCAGGAACCTGAAGGCATCATCATGGGAAAAGGAACCATCGTACTCGCATATTCCGGGGGGCTTGACACCTCCATCTGTATCCCGCTCTTGAAGGAACGCTACGATTATGACCGGGTGGTCACGGTCGCGGTCGATGTCGGCCAGCGGAAAGAAGAGCTGGCAGTGGCAACGACAAAAGGGAAAAAACTTGCCGACCACCACTATACCATCGATGTGCGCGAAAAATTTGTCCGCGATCATATTTTTCCCGCGATCAAAGCAAACGGCTCGTATGAAGGGTACCCGATGGGCACGTCCCTTGCACGTCCCCTGATAGCAGAAGAGGTGGTAAAAGTCGCGCGTAAGGAGCAGGCGACAGCAGTAGCCCACGGGTGCACCGGCAAGGGAAACGACCAGCTGCGCTTTGATTTTATCATCCGCGCTGCCGGCCTCGACGTCGTCGCACCCATCCGCGAGCTGAACCTGACCCGCGAATGGGAGATCAGGTATGCTGCCGAGCACCATATCCCGGTGCCGGTAAACAAGGATACGCCCTGGAGCATCGACGAGAACTGCTGGAGCCGGAGTATTGAAGGTGGCAGGCTTGAAGACCCTGCAGTACACCCGCCCGAGGAGATCTACCTCTGGACCGTCTCACCGGCGAAGGCACCGGCAGAACCGGAAGCGATCACGCTGGAGTTCAAGGCGGGTGTCCCTGTCGCCCTGAACGGGAAAAAACTCGGGGGGTACGACCTGATCCGGAAGCTCAACCTCCTCGCCGGAAAACATGGGGTCGGCAGGAATGATATGATGGAGGACCGGATCCTTGGGCTCAAAGCCCGGGAGAATTACGAACACCCGGCCGCCACGGTCATCCTCGCCGCACACCGCGATCTGGAAAGCCTTGTCCTCACCCGCTCCGAACTTGCGTTCAAGCGCACGGTGGACGACGCATGGTCGGAACTTGCGTACAAGGGTCTGGTCTACGAACCGCTTTACGCAGCGCTGAATGCGTTTATCAATACCACGCAGGAACGGGTGAACGGCAGGGTAGACCTTGAGCTGTACAAAGGTTCAGTCCGCGTGCTTGGCCGGAACTCCCCGGATGCGGTATATTCCGGGGATCTCGTCTCCTTTGACAGCATGTCCATCGACCAGTGCCATGCGGTCGGTGTCTCCCAGTACTTCGGCCTCCAGGCACGGCTGGTGCATTCCCGCAGGAACCAGAAAACCCGGAAAAACAAAAAATAGGTTGTGAGCCCCGGCTTATTCGACCTTTTTTCCCGCATTCTGGCCGGGGGTGCAGTCGAACACCTCGGCGATGGTGAGCACAAGCAGCCCCTTTGCAGGATACTGGGGGCCTTTTGCCTTGATCTGTGCCCGGATCTTTTCATAGTCGGGCCCGCTTGTCTTGACCGTGACCGGGCCCTTGATCTGGAAACAGCGCTTCTTCTCCGGCTCCCAGAAATAGAGCGCCATATGGGGATTCTCTTTCACGTTTGCAAGAGTTTTATTCATGAAGTTGTCGCCCAGCCATATGGTATCATCAGAGACCAGCTGGACAAAGGCGATCGGTGCGACATTCGGAATGCCGGCCTTTGATGCGGTGGCGATGGCAAAGATCTTGTTCTTGGAAAATACCTCTTTCATCTCAGCAGTCAGTCTGACCATTGAAGTTCACCTCATTTTGTTCCTGGCGGTTTCTGCCGTCACTCTGTCATATACCTTCGTACGTTTATGCTTTACGCAGGTGGCTGATAGTTCCGGAGAACCGGTATCCCGGCGAAGTCGCCGGTCGTATCCAACAACGGAACCCTTGGGAGTCTCATCGGCTGGCTCCAGGATCCAGTGCCATCACGCCATGAATGTTGTCCGGTATCATCTTTCAAAAAACGGTGAATTCCCATTACCCTCGCCGTTTTTTCTCATGTACCGAAGAGATACTTATATGGATTCGTAACCAGATCGGTTATTATGTGCGCCAGTTTTTTCGGCCGCTTTACCCGTCAAAAACCCCATATTGTTGAAAGCCCTCCGCCCCCGTCCATCGCGCACGGACCGGGTCTGAACATCCCCGAATACAAGAACAAACCCTATTTTATCGTCGCTTCTGTCGAGATGGGCAACACAACAACCAAGTGTATCCTCACCGGTGTGAGTCTCGAGACCGGGATGTCGTATGTTATCAACAAGACCGTCAGCATGAGCCGGGATATCCGGAAACCCCGGCCGGGTGAGACGATCTTCGGTGAGACACTCGACGGTACAAAACTGACGCGGGAGGCGGTCACCGAGCTCGTGCGCGACACCCTTCTCAAGTGCCACCAGGAGGCCCACCTTGATGTCCTGACCGATCTCGACTTTGTGGTCCGGAGTACCGGGGTGGTGGCCGAGATGGAATCACCGGACCAGATCGGTGATTTCGTGATCGCACTCGCGAACGGCTGCCTGATAGCCGGGGTACCTCCCCGGAAGATGACTCCCCCCATGTCCAAGGCAAACCAGTCAGAGAAACTCCAGCCGTTCAGTTTCGCGGACAAGGTCGTCTTCATCGGGGCGGTTGCCGGTGTGATCCCGCCGGTCGGCTCGACCGGCGTGGAGATGGTCGCCAACGAGATGGAAGGCGAGCTTGCCATGGCAGGCATCAAGGAAGGGGCAAAATGGACGTCAGTCGATTTCCGGAATCCCTGCATATCCATTGACTTTGGCACGACCCTTGACGGAAGAATCACAAGCGATGTGAGCAAGGACAACCCCAACCCGTTCGCAAAGACCGTCGGGAACTTCTGCGGCCTTGCGGGGGCAATCCCCGATGCGATCGTCCGCGGCACCGGGCTTGTACAGGAACGGACCGGCACGGCCCTTGACATCTTTGGCGAGCACAGCGTGACCGGCGGCTTATTCTCCCGTGGCAACCGGAAGCTGATCGATGACTATGTCGACCGCTGTCACCGGCATATCGATATCCGTATCGTGCCTCCCGAGCGGAACCGGTTCGGCCGGGTGCCGGTCAATGCCGATCTTGCCAAGAGATCCGGCATCGCGATGATTGGCAGCGACTGCGGCACAAACAGCAGCGAGCTCGACGACCTGCTTGCGATCGGAAATGAAATTTACAAGGATCACAACCTGGCAACCCTGAACGAAGTGGTCGACCGGGTCTGTGCCGGGATGGCCCTCCGTCTCATTGACGTCGCGGTGGAAAGCAACCTCGTCCCACGGAACGCGTCCATCGGGTTTACCGGTCGTGCGGCTATATCTGGCAGAAAGCCGGAGTATATTCTTGAAGGTATCATCGAGCGCAACCTCTTTGAAAACCCCCGGGAACATGTCGTCTTTGTGGATGACGGGCTCGCCCGCGGTGCCGCCCTGATGGGAAGGTGCATGAACTCGCTGGGCAAGCCGAAAAATCCCATCGGCGGGGTACGGGGAGGGCCCTGTATTATGAGCCGGCGGATCAAGATCGGTAAGTAGGACTGGTAGAGAATGCCTGAAGAACAGAAACCTCAAGAGAAAGAGAACCCCATGGAGAACAAGCAGGAAGGGAAACAGGAAGAACCATTATTCGACGTCCTCATCCCGCCCGGCGTCCCTCAGTCCATCTTGGCTGAGGTGTTAAAGAAATTTGATGTCAAGGTGGTCGAGCGCAAGGAGCGCCTCACTTTTGCGAACATGGAAGGCGACGAACGAAACCTTCTCGCGTTCCGCGGCAGACGAGAGATCGTCGAGCAGGTCGAGAAATTCATGATCCAGCGGCTCAAGGAATTCATCGAAAAATAACACTATTTTTTCAGCAGTTTTACGAGCAGCGCTTTTTGGGCATGAAGCCGGTTCTCCGCTTCGTCCCACACAAGGCTCTGCGGGCCGTCAAGCACATCACCGGCGATCTCCTCCCCCCGGTGGGCAGGAAGGCAATGGAGGACCCGTGCATCCGGCGAGGCGAGCGCCAGCAGCTGCTGGTCAACCGTATAACCGCGAAACGCGGCGAGCCGCTTTTCGCGTTCGGCTTCTTCTCCCATCGAGACCCATGTATCGGTCACGATGACATCCGCGTCCCGGACCGCATCCTGTGGGCTTTTTACCCTGCGCACATCCCCGCCCAGCTCGCGGGCACGGTGCACCAGACCCGGCGCCACTTCATAACCTTTCGGGCTTGCCACGGCGATCTTCATGCCGGTCAGCGCCGAACTGAGCACCAGCGTGTTGCAGACATTGTTGCCGTCTCCCACCCAGGCTATCCGCAGGTCGTCAATGGTACCAAAGTGCTCTTTGATGGTCATGATATCGGCGAGGATCTGGCAGGGATGTTCGCGGTCCGATAAACCATTGATGACCGGGACGGTCGCATGCTGCGCCAGCTCCTCGATCGTGCTGTGCAGGTTGGCCCGGATCATGACCGCCGAGACATAGCGCGATGCAACACGGGCCGTATCCCGGATCTCCTCCCCCCGCCCGATCTGGAGGTCCTTCGCATTTAAAAAGAGTGCATGGCCGCCCAGTTCGTTCATTCCCACCTCAAATGAGATATGAGTCCGGGTGGAGGATTTTTCGAAGATCATCGCAAGGGTCTTGCCGCGGAGGAGCTCGTGAGGGACGCCTGCCCGCTTCTGGCGCTTCAGGCGCTCGGCGTCGGAAAGGATCTCAAAGAGCTCCTCTTTACTGATATCCAGAATTGAGAGAAAATCCCGTTTCATCGCAATCGCACCTCCTTCATGTGGGCGATCCGGCGGTCAAGCAGCGCCGGTGTCCCGATATCACGGCGGTGGCGCACATGACCCTGCACGCCGGATGCCGCCTGCTCCGCGGCACGTTCCGCCTCGGCAAGGGTGGAACCTGTGCCGACGAACGCGAGCGTCCGCGAGGTCAGGGTATGGAGCCGGCCATTCTCTTCTTCAACGTTCGCATAGTAGAGGGTTGCACCGTGGGCATTTCCCAGCGTCAGCGGTTCCCCGGCGCGGGGTGCAGCGGGATACCCTTCCGGCACGATATACTTACAGACCGTCGCAACAGGTTCGAAGGTGATCCCCATCGTATGCAGGCAGCCCTCCGTGATACCGGTGACCACATCACCGAGATCGGACGAGAGAAGGGTAAGGACATTCATCGCCTCCGGATCGCCAAACCGCGCGTTGAACTCGATCACCTTCGGGCCGGCCGCCGTATTCATGAACTGCCCATACAGGATCCCTTTGTAGGGGGACCCTTCCTGCGCCAGGGCCCCAATCACGGACGCCATGATGGCGAGTGCACGGGTATAGTCACGCCTGCTGACAAACGGGAGCATATGATCCGGCATTGAATAGGATCCCATGCCCCCGGTATTGGGGCCGGTGTCCCCTTCAAAGGCACGCTTATGGTCCTGCACCAGCGGCATGGGGACCAGGTGAGTGCCGTCCACAAATGCCTGCAGGGTAAACTCCTCACCGATCAACCGCTCTTCGAGGATGACACCCCCCTTTATCTGCCGGACATACTCAAGTGCACCGGGCAGGTCGACCTGCTCGCCCATGATACGGACGCCCTTTCCCCCGGTAAGACCGATGGGCTTGATGGCGAGATCGCCCTTATGATTCCGGATAAAATCGGCAGCATCGTCAGGGTTAAAAAAAACCCGGTACTTCGGGTTGCCCTTGATATGGTAGAAATTCATCAGCTCCCGGCAGAACGCCTTGTCCGTCTCGATGCGTGCCGCGGCACGGCTCGGGCCGACAGACAAGACCCCGGCGGCCTCGAGCTGGTCCACGATACCCGCCTCGAGCGGTGCCTCGGGCCCGATAATCGCATGGGTGACCCCGGTCTCCCGTGCAAACGCGACGATCCGCGGTACATCGGTCTCCCTGCACAGGCATACGTTACGGGCAAGGCGGGCAATACCGGGATTGGAGTTTGCCATTGCTGAGAAGAGTTCGGTCTTGCCGGTGCGGCAGAGTGCACACGCTATCGCATGTTCCCGTCCCCCGCCACCAACAACGAGTATCTTCATGATATTGATGACTATTTTACAACCATCAATATTAAGTAATTACATTCGAAGCACAGATGGGAGTACAACGGTTATCAGCCCATCACGACACCTTCGATATCCCTGAGATCTCATGCTGACACACTTTCACCCTCTGCAAACCTTGCCTTAATCCCATCATCCTCCCCGTGAGGATTATGCCATACCAGTACACGAGTTGCCGGGTCACCTGCCATCATTGCCATCATGAATGGACGTACATGGGGGGCCGTCTTGCCCGTCTGGCACGAACCAGAAAGCCAGTGAAGGTGGAATGTCCCCGGTGCCGTAACAGGGTGGTAATGGATGCAAAGAATGCGGTGTAAAATCCCTTAAAGTCCCGGCAACGCAACAGAATCGGTTCAAGCAATCCGACAACATCATTCCCCAAGCCGGGCAGTACAGCCATGGGATTTTTAATTTGCATCGGTGTCTGGCAAGATCATTCCGCACTTTTCGCAATACTGCCACTTGATCGCTTTCCATGCCTGCTTGCCATCCTTCGCGATCTTGACAAGTACGCGGTGCATCGCACCATTTTTCTCGCTGGTGATTAGCGGGCGGGATTTAAGTAATAATGCAACCTTGTCACGCACGTTTCCTTAATTGTTCAAGACGTTTTAACGAAATTCGAATTATATCACGATGAATTAAAAAGATTTAACGTTCGCCACAAACTATGCACAATTCGTTGAAAAATGAAATTTATTCCCATCTTAATAATTCTAATTCTCCTTGCGATTTTGTGCGTCCCGTGCGCATCCGCTCAAACCGACGAAGGCCTCCTAAATAATATCAGCAGCGTTGGTATCGAATTCCTTCCACCTCCTGTTATGACCATCGTTCCCGAAGCGAATGGATATCCGGTGTCAGGAATCAAACTACGTGATGGATCTATCCTTGTTGCATGGTCAACCGGAGCAAGTGATTATGACAATTCTGCAAGTATTTTGGGTTCAATCTCAACAGATGGCGGATATTCCTGGAGTGATTCTTTTATATTAGTAAAAAATCGTGGCAAACGCCTTACAGAACAACAGTTCATGTATTCCGGTGAAAATCTGTATGAGATATATAGCGAAATAAATGAATCTGGAAATGAGTCTGCATGGCTGTCAACTCTTTACATGCGTGAATCATTAGATGGTGGGGCATATAACTGGTCAGATGACGTTGAAATTTCGAATTGGTCATCGCTTTTTACTATAACCTCAAACCCCATTCAGTTGAAATCGGGGAGATGGATATTTCCAGTTCAGTACATAACAACCTCATCAAATTTCTCGCATTATTATTCATCGGTATTTTATACCGATAATTTTACGGGATTATCAACGAAGTGGCTCCGTGGAGGGATTGCAGATAATCCAAATATTCCAACAAACGAGATGAGTATTGTTCAAACGGATGATGGTAATATAACCGGACTTCTTCGATATAATGGGTATCATTTCTTGCAGACGTTCTCAGATGATGGTGGGGCAACGTGGACGGTTCCCCGATATTCGAATATACCGTCATCCGATGCCCGCCCGCATATTATGAGGTTGTCTGACGGAAATATAGTCCTTGCATGGAATGACGTTTCAGATTCGAGTCCTAGAACCCCGCTATCCATTGCGATATTAAATACGAGCGCTACAGGACTGGTATCAGTAACCAATCTAACTCTTGAAACCCAAACTGAAGAATATCAAAATATGGGAATAATTGACTTATCGAATGGAGATTTCCTTGCGGTTACAGATGAATCGAGAATCGGTTACAAGCAAACGTGCCAACCCACCCATCTCCCCATGGGGATATATGGCGGTTGGTGTAACCCATTAGGTATTGCAGCGTACCGTGCTAATGCAAAACTCATAGGGCATGAGTCTGATATTATACAATATACTACCGCAAACGAGTTTATGGGTATAACCACACCTCCCATTACAGGGATTTTATGATAAGTACAACATTCTGCAGGGTAAAAAGCAAAAGAAGTCATTTGGGTGGAGGGAATGTCCCCGGTGCCGTACAAAAGGTATCTCTTGTGAGTCGGTGGAGGATTATCATCGAAGACATGGCCAAGGTGCGCACCGCACCGGTCACATGGGACCTCGACGCGGATCATTCAGTGCGGTGGTGGTCGCCCCGGTTGAGCTGGTCACCCCTGCAGTGAATGCCAGCTGGGAGCTTCCGCGGTACGTGTACCTCTACGTATACGGCATCTACTCCCGCATCCTGACCAACATCATCCGGATTGCCGGATCCTTCGAAATCCGCCGGGCGTCCACCTCGCACCAGCTCCTGACGATCCTCCACGAGGCGTACCGGGAAACGGGGATCGATGTTGCTTCGGGCATGAAAATTTCCTACATCGTGCGGGATGCGAAGAGGTATATGGTGGACACAGAAGGGGATGCTTCCCTCATTGATCCCTGTATTACCGAGGTCTTCTCGAATGGCAAGGGCAGAGATTGCATTCGCGTTCGAACTTCACAAATCCGGAACCGTCACAATAAAAAACAAAATGTTCTGCAAACAGAACGCCGGCTTTCTTTCTGGATGCCCTTAAAATTGAACCCGGCATGGTCCAGCTGGCAGATCTTGTTCCGGATCGTGCTTAGGGGGGAGGTTGTTTTGAAAAAATGCCCGTTATGGGTGTCTTTTTGTATTAATTTTTCTGGTGATATAACCGGCGACACGGTTCCGGACCCGCTTGCTTTCGATCGCGGCAGAAGTGGCAAGCTGTTGTTTGTTGGCATCAAAACTGTTCGAGAAGTTGTCCCGTTGTTTTGCCAGAAGATCAGTACCAATGGTTTTTATGTAGGATGGCTTGATTCCCATGCACAGTTCCTCAAAGTTGTAAATATTGAAAGCGGTCTGACAACATAATAATATTGTTCGCTACGTTGATCGGATGTTCTGCAAAAAAGCGGATGAGAGGCTTTTTTTCCCGTGTCCCCCGGTCGTATATTACATCGGGAACACTATCCCTGCAACAGGACGCGACACCCCAGTCCATGGTGCTGATCCCGGGGGGTTCCTTTGCCCGGTCAAACGAACAGCATTCCAGAAGCATATCCTCGAGTATCGGGATGGCGTGATTTGAATACCGGATAATTGCCGCACTCCGTATTGCCGGATCAAATTTCATGGCAGTAAGCACTATCCGTGCAATTGCTGCATCGGCATCGAACATGCAGGGGCCGGCGGCGGTAACCCTGCCTCCTTTTAGACCTATCCCCTCACGGACCGCGGCAACATCTCTGCTATCGCGGGCGCCGGTCAGGGCAAAACCGATGTTTGCCCCAGTTTCAGGAACCAGATGCGGATTTATCGATCCAGACAGGAGATTAACAGCATCAGAGATCTCCCGGAGTACATCATTGCGCTGATCCATGGGACTGTTCATGCCGGATGCGCATTGTCGCTCCATGACAATAAGGTTTACAGCACCCAAAAGAAAGGATATGGCCTGTCCATTTCACTTGACACAGGGATTAAGATCAAGGATATGCATATAACCAATAGAGGTCAAATCTTCCTTGATGGATGCGCGCCTTTTAGACGTGATTATCGGTGTGACTGGTTTTTTAATACTGGTTGTCCTCCTCGCCACCCTTCCGATGATAGTAAGTGTCGGGCCGGCGTACCTGCTGGCAATTCTGGTGTTTATCCTCTTTCTTTCCGGTACAGGTTACTTGGTTAACGAGAAAATAACATAATTGGGTATCTCATTTCAAATCTTATGTCAATTTTTTGTTGCAGTTGGCATCCTAATCTCACCGATCATTTGCCCAATTAATTTTGATAAATTATATTGTATCTTATCTAACCTGAAAAGTTGATCGAAGCAATACTCAAACAGTCATGGTGCAATGCATCAAGTGCACATCAGGCAGACAGAGAATACTAAGCAGCGAGAGCTGGCTATCGGTTGGCAGAACTGCCCGGCCTGCGGGATGATGCTACCGGATTGGAGAAAAGATCTATACGATTGAGATAGCATTGGATTTCCAGACCTGACCACCGTCAACGGTCGTGACGCTGACATTCCACGCCCCGGTCGGGACACTTGACGGAACCACAATCACACCGTTTATTGTCATTGCCGTAACGGCATTCACCGCAACCGTGCTGTTCAGTGGGGCACTATTCGATGGATAATCGAAGGCGACCGTCGTCAGGCCCGGCTCGAAGTTCGTGCCGGTGATCAGGAACGGGACCGTTGCATTCAGGTACCACGTTGCCGGTGTTACCGCGGTGATGGTCGGTTTTGCGAAGGGGGTGACCGTAAATGCATTTGGTTTGCTATTGAACCCTCCACCGGTCGTAATGACATACAGTATATAGGACCCGGTTCCTGCCGTGTTGGGAATGGCAAAGCTGCCTTGGACCGTGGTTGTGTTCACCAAGGTCAGCGAGGCAGGCAGTGTTGTACCAACCATCCTGAGCATCACGGTCGTTCCGCCACTGGGCTGGAAGTAGTTCCCCGTCAAGGTGAACGGTACCGTGGTGTTCAGGGAGCCGGTCGCCGGGGTGAGGGTGCCCAATGACGGGAGTGGCAGGTAGTTGACCGTGAATGCCTGGAGTCTGGTGACAGCACCGCCGTCAACCGTTGTTATCTGGAGCGTATAGAGGCCGGCCGGTACATTCGATGGAATTGCGATACTGCCGATAACCTTTGTCGACGTGACGTTGTAGAGGGTTGTCCCCAAGACTGTGCCGGAGGTACTATCGAAGATACTCACCGATGTCCCGGGGGCTTCGAAGTTGGTCCCGGTGAGCGTGAAGAGAACCGTACTGTTCTTGGTTCCGGTGGCCGGTGTGATTGCGGTGATGGTCGGGGCCGGGAAGGCGTTCACGGTGAACGCCGAGGGTTTCCCGGCCGTGCCACCGTCAACGGTCGTGACACTGACATTCCACGTCCCGGTGGGGGCATTGAACGGTATCACCATTGTCCCGGTGATCCCGGTTGCCGTGACGGTATTCACCCCAACCGTGCTGTTCAGCGGGAGACCGGTGGTCTTGTTCACGAATGCGACGGTCGTCTGACCCGGCCCGGTCTCGAAGTTAGTGCCTGCGATGGTGAACCCGACGGTGCTGTTCTGATACCCGGAGACCGGTATGATCGAGGTAATAGTCGGGGCCGGTACCGCGTTCACCGTGAATGCGTTGATCTTGTTCACGACACCCCCGTCAGCCGTCGAAATATCAAGCCGGTATGGCCCCGTCGGTGCATTATTCGGGATCATGATGGTGCCTGTAATCTTGGTACCGGTCACATTGGTCAGGGTCGTCGTATTCAGTACTAGACCGGGCACGGTCAGGTTGCTGAACGCGACCGTTGTCAGGCCCGGTTCAAAGTTGCTGCCGGTGATGGAGAATGCGACCGTACTGTTCAGGTAGCCGGACGTCTGGTTAAGCGGGGTTATCCCGAGAGTTGGTATCCCGAGGTAACCGACTGCAAATGTGACGGGGGTGCTGGGATTGGCTTCCATGCCGCCGTCAGTGGTTGTCACGTTGACGTGATAGGCACCGGACAATGCGCTACCGGGAATCGTGACGCTGCCGGTAATCTGCGTAGAAGTAAGACCGATGAGGGTGATGCCTAGCTCAGTGCCCGTGACGTCCTCATAGATTGTTACGTTGGTTTTACCGGTATCAGTCTGGAAATTCGTGCCGGTAATGGTGAATGCAACAAGACTGTTCTTGGTTCCTGCAGTAGGTGTGATTGCGGTGATAGTCGGAGCCGGGAAATTGCTGACGGTTAAGGCCGCAGGTTTCCAGACTTGCCCTCCATAAAATGTCGTCACACTGGCATTCCACGACCCGGTCGGGGCACTGAACGGGATGACAACCGTTCCGTTGATTGTGGTCGCGGTGATGGTATTCACCGTAAACCCAGCCGTGATGTTCAATACGGTACCATTGGTCGGGTATGTGAAGTTTATCGTTGTCAGGCCCGGTTCAAAGTTTGTGCCGGTGATCAGGAACAGGACCGTCGCATTCCGGTACCAGGGGGTTGCTGGTGTCACTGTAGTAAGAGTTGGGGGTGCTACATAGGTGTATTGGTCAACTGATGACTTCACGGATGTGCCACCGGGTGTAGTGACAGTAACATCTACAGTTCCGGCTGCATGGGCGGGGGTAGTCGCTGAAACCATGGTAGCGTTGACAACTGTCACACCGTTAGCAGTTGCGCCGCCAACGGTTATTGCAGTTGTTCCAGTGAAGCCTGTGCCGGTTATGGTTACATTGGTGCCTCCGGTAATCGGACCGGCTGTTTGTGAGATACTGGTGACGGTCGGGATTGGTGCATAAGTGTAGGCTACCGTCTCAGTTGCAGTGCCGCCGGGTGTCGTGACAGTGATATCAACAGATCCGGCTGAACCGGCCGGGACGGTCGCTGTGATCGTTGTAGCACTGGTAACCTTGAACGAGGATGCCGGTTTGCCGCCAACGGTTACAGCGGTTGTTCCAGTGAAGCCGGTTCCAGTGATCGTGATCACAGTGTTGCCAACAATTGGGCCAGCTGTTGGTGAGATAACGGTAATGGTCGGAACCGGTGCATAGGTGTATTGGTCGGCTGATGACTTCGCGGATGTGCCACCGGGAGTGGTGACGGTGACGTCAACAGCTCCGACTGAACCGGCTGGGGTGGTCGCTGTGATCGAATTGGCGCTATTGATTGTATACGAGGTTGCCGCTATGGTTCCAAACTTTACTGCGGTTGCCCCGTTAATATTTATCCCCGTGATATTTACCGTAATGCCACCGGCCGTCGGACCGGCAGTCGGTGAGATACCGGTGACGGTCGGCGGCGTGAACACCGAATTTAAGACTTGAAACGTGTTCTGCTGAAAGAGATCGGTTGGATACCCGGAAGGATAAAACACCGCATCGTAATTCATGCTCATATTGAGCAGGAAGAGACCGTCAGGCCGGTTCGATGGCGCGCCCCAGCTGTTCACAACAATCCAGTAAGGGTTGGTCGTATCCGCGCTGTTATCATAGCCGACAATGAGAGCGATATGCCCCCCGTCTTCTATAAAATCATTGTAGGCAGACGGATTATACATCTCCGTCATTTCAGGATAATTGTTCCAGAAATTATAGAATTCGGTCCATCCGGCACTAGGTAAATAGAACGTGTACACGACAGGTTGATTTGAATTCAGGGCGCTCTTGATATTCGCGATGGCGGTGGCTTGTCCCACATTAGATGTCGAAATAGTGGAATATGAGATGGAATTTAGCTTGTAGTAGGGTGAGGGCGAGATGGAACTAAGGGGCGGCGTGGTTGGACCCCAAGGTGCAACAGTTTCGGAATCCCCGCCATCCCCCCAATAAGCATTCGAGTTGGACCAAGGAATTGGGGTTTTGTCCGTATTATACCAGTTTGTAAAGTCGCTCACGAATCCTCCCCCACATGCGGAATCCTGACCCAACGGGCCGGTTCCATAATTATCGTCGAACCACTGGATGGAAAGCCGGTCACTTATCCCGGAATTAATATTATGACTGATCTCCATGGCTCCGGTTGATGCCCATACCCAGCAGTTTCCGCAACTCCCTTGGTCCCTTTGTGAAGGAGTATAGGGGAGATAAGAAAGCAGGCTCATTGAACTTGGGGGAGAAGATTGTGTTGCAGCAAGAAGCCGTTGGGGTGCTGCTGTGTATTTTGGCGCTGCGTTTACCTCTCTCTGCATCTCATCCAGTTGGTCTTTTGTAAAATGCATGAGTGAGTGAGTTCCCTGATATTCACCTGAGGTATTAGATATCGAAGTTACATTACCCTGAATGGCTGATATTACCGGAGAATCAGTCCCGTTTGTTCCAGCATGGACCGGTATACCGATACCGGCCACGATAACAACAATGCACAGAATGAATATGATCCTGCGTGCGAAATGCCCGGTTGGTTTAACCATGTTTTCTAACATCCAAAAAAACGATGGCTGGCGCATTCCATCAATTCCCAGTCCTGCTTTCTTGCGTCTTGCAACTCATAATTTTGAGCGCCATTGCATAGGCACCTTCATCCCAAGAATTGAAAAACTGAAATTCTGATGTTCTGACGTTGTGGCTACTCCAGCAGATAGTTCAATCTAGCTTAGGATAACGTAGAATGATATAAAATCTATAAATATGTATTTCGGTATGACTTTGGTTCAGGTACATCTGCGGTCGGTGATATGCCGGTAACAGTCGGAACTAGTTGGTATTTGAATTAGTCAGATAGCGAAGTCGCTGACACGCCGAGCGGTGTCGTAACGATAACATCAACCGTGCCGATTCCAGCCTATTCAGAAGAGTGGTATCAGAACTGGCGGGGTGGCTTTTTGCGTAAAAGAGTTCCAAAATCGTAGATACCAATAATCCAGAGAGGGAATGCGAAGGGTGGGATTCGAACCCACGGACTCCTGCGAGAGCAGATCTTAAGTCTGCCGGGTTTGGCCGGGCTTTCCTACCTTCGCGCACGTTCTTATTCTTGGACCCGGCAGCAGGGGCACACGTCAGGCCCCTTTGACCGGCCCGGCCGCCCTCGTGTTTTATAGTATTTGGCGCAGACCATAAAAAGAATCGTTCGACAGGAGAACCTGCAATCCGGCTGACGCCGACCAAACCTCAGTTCCGGTCATGGGCGATTCCTGACCGCTGAAGTCTTTCCTTCACGCGATCGGTCGCCACGTATTTTATGAAGGGTTGGTGCATACAGTATCCGGCAGTGCATGACTGCGTTTCAGTGTACAGGGTGGGTTGAGCTGGACGGCCGGAGACTTACCGCGGCGGACGTTGAGGCGATCTGTAGGACGGATCCGGAAAAAATCCGCAGGTTCGGAGGCGAGTTTTCGTTCTCGTTTGACGGATGCTGCGCTCGGGACCATTTCGGGATCATGCCCGGGCCTGAACCGAAGGGAATCCTTGTCTGCGGGGGAAAAGAACGGTTTGTCATAGAACCGGACCCTGCACCGCAGCCGCTCGAGGACGCGATCATTACCGCAGTGCGGCTCCGTAGTGACGAGGGTGTGACTGCGCTTTCGGGAGGCGTGGATTCAAGCCTTGTTGCCGCGCTTGCCGGCCGCGAGTGCATTGCAGTCGGCCTTGACGGTTCGCATGATCTTGCACGGGCGGAGCATGCCGCCGGCCTGCTCGGTCTCACCTGCACCCCGGTCAGGATTACCCCAGCGGAGATCAAGGCCGCGGTTCCTGCGGTGGTCGCTGCTATCCCAAAGAAGGACCCGGTTAACGCGAGCATCGCCCTCACCCAGTACTTCATCGCCCGATGGGCAAGGGAGCATGGCTATCGGCGGATCATCACCGGGCAAGGGGCAGATGAGCTTTTTGGGGGGTACTCACGGTACCTGACCTCGCAGGCCCTTGAGGAGGACCTCGCCCGCGATGTTGCCGGTCTCGAAGAACAGGCCGAGCGGGACCAGTCGGTTGCCGCGCTGCACGGTACCTATTTTTCCATGCCGTACCTGGATATCCGGGTGGTGCGCGCGGCCGCCGCGATCCCGGCCGCTGAGAAGGTGAACGGCAGGTGCCGGAAGGTCCCGCTCCGGGCGGTCGCAGAACGGCATATCCCTGCAGAACTCGCGTGGTACGAGAAGAAGGCCATGCAATACGGTACCGGGGTGTGGGGTGTGTTGAAGAAGCTCGCCCGTAAAAATGGTTATACAGCGTCCGTGCAAGATTACATAGACCAGATCGGACGGGAGGAACATGGTCACTGAACAGGATGTGCTGCACATCGCAGACCTTGCCGACATCGGCATCGATGCTGCTGAACTGGGCACCTTTACCGGCCAGTTCAACGCGATACTTGAGTATTTCGATATCCTTGACCGGGTACAGGGAAGCGGGATCATCGCCCGCGACCTCCATAACGTGATGCGGGAAGACGAGACCGAACCCTCGCTGCCACAGGAAGAGGTGCTGGCAAATGCCGGTGCACGCGAAGACGGCTTTATCAAAGCGCCCCGGGTGATGTAGTGGCCTCCCGCCAGATCACGTTCGACCAGGATGACCGGTACCACGCATTCCTCACCATCTGTGGGAAGGCACCGCATGGAGACGGGAAGCTCGCCGGCGTTGCCGTTGCGGTAAAGGATAACATCTCCACACAGGGCATCGAGACTACCTGTGCCTCAAAGATCCTGAAAGGGTACATCCCTCCCTATGATGCGCACGCCGTCGCCCTCCTCAAAGAGGCAGGTGCTGCGATTGCCGGTAAGACCAACATGGACGAGTTCGGCATGGGCACGACCACGGAGAACTCCGCGTTCGGGCCCACGCTCAATCCCCGCGATCCAGCGCGCGTCCCCGGTGGTTCGTCCGGGGGCAGCGCGGCGGCAATCGCCTCGGGGATGGTCAGGATGGCACTTGGCACCGATACCGGGGGCTCCATCCGCTGCCCGGCCGCGTTCTGCGGGATTGTCGGGTTCAAGCCCACGTACGGCCGGGTCTCCCGGTACGGCCTGATTGCCTACGCAAACTCTCTCGAGCAGATCGGGCCGATGGCAAGAACGGTCTCCGATGTCTCGCTTCTCATGTCGGTAATTGCCGGCCACGACCGGCGTGATACGACATCGTATGACCGGCCCTATACCCACACGCCGTCTGCAGAGATCCCGGGAGTGAAGGTCGGCGTCCCGCAGGAATATTTCGGCGCCGGGGTCGATCCCCGGGTTGCGGTAGTCGTACAAAAAGCCATCGGCCGCCTTGAAGAACTCGGCGCAACCACCATCCCGTGCAGCATCCCGTCGATGGAATATGCGCTTGCCGCTTACTATGTGACCTGTACGAGCGAGGCAAGCTCCAACCTTGCCCGGTTCGATGGTGTGCGATACGGCCCGGCTACAGACACAAAAAAACCGTGGCACGACGCGTTCCGGGAGGTGCGCCGGGCCGGGTTCGGCGCCGAGGTCCAGCGCCGGATCATGCTCGGGACTTTTGCCCTCTCGTCCGGGTACTACGGAAAATATTACGCAAAGGCTCAGGTCGCCCGCGAGAATGTGAGAAAGGACTTTGCCCGGATCCTTACCGGTGTTGACGTGATCTGCGGCCCCACGATGCCGACGATTGCGTTCAGGTTCGGCGAGAAGAGCGATCCGCTCTCCATGTACCTCTCGGATATCCTCACCGTGCCGGTCAACCTTGCCGGCATCCCGGCCATCTCCGTCCCCTGCGGGAAGGTGGACGGCATGCCGGTCGGCCTCCAGATCATGGGCAGGCCGTTTGAAGACGAGCGGGTCATCGATACAGCCTTCGCGTACGAACAGGCGGTGACGAAATGACCGGTGAAGAGGTGATCGTGGGCCTCGAGGTCCACTGCCAGCTCGATACGGCAAGCAAGCTCTTCTGCGGCTGTTCCACGGACTACCGGGATGACGGTCCCAACACCCACGTCTGCCCGGTCTGCCTCGGGTTGCCCGGCTCGATGCCGGTCCTCAACCGGCGGGCGATCGAATACGCGATGCGGGTGGCAAAAGCGCTCAACTGCACCGTTGTCCCGGAGTCCGAATTCTCGCGGAAGAACTATTTCTATCCTGACCTCGACAAGGCATACCAGATCACCCAGTA